>Ga0265297_10000193_pt1 | contig 205910 bp, 174 predicted proteins | sample Munlanlwell13791_FD_192502 | JGI IMG/M metagenome (GOLD analysis project Ga0265297, IMG submission 192502) | Leachate microbial communities from a municipal landfill in Southern Ontario, Canada - Leachate well 137-91 | ecosystem: Engineered > Solid waste > Landfill > Unclassified | place... | reverse complement strand
AAATAAAAAATCACCTCCTCTCTAGACCGGGTGGGTGATTTTATTTTAGCATAATATCTTCAAACCGAGAGCTTCGCTCTAAACGCACACGCCCGCTAAAGCGGGCGGTTTTTACCAGTTATAAAAACACCCCATTCGGGGCGTTTTATTTTCTGTGCGGAGAGTGAGGGATTCGAACCCTCGATACCTTGCGGTATACAGACTTTCCAGGTCTGCGCACTAGACCAACTATGCGAACTCTCCTTGTCCGGCTGCTACAGCCGACGCTTCACTTGCCGCTAGCGAACCCTTCCTAACTCCTGCCTAGCTTCTGATCGATCAAAGTTTTTAAGCCTTCAATCTGATCGCCGTTGGAATCAACAAAATCGGCATACGGCCGGGCGCCTAAAATCATTTCCTGGCCGACGAACATCGTCGGCGCGCCTTGGATCGCGTAAGCCGCAGCTTCTGCCGCCACTGCCTGTTCTATTTTTCCTGATTTTTCGCTATTAGTCAAGCAGGCGCTAAACTTAGTTTTATCCAGACCGATCTGCTCGATGCCGGAATAAAAATCGGCTCCGACTAGCGATTGGCCCTCAGCTCGCTTGAATAAGAGTGCTCGCATCTCTAGCCATTTACCTTGCTGGCCGGCGCAGTCCACAGCTAAGGCTGACCGGATGGCCTCTGGAGAATTAGCCAAGATATAGGGGCGGACAATCAGGGCGATCTTATCACCGGCCTCGACTCGGATCTGATCTAAAGTCTTGGCCAAAGCAGCGCTATACTGGCTAGTATAATCTTCATAAACAAAAATCTTGAGCGGCGCTTTAGCTGAACCGAATATCTTGTCCCCTTCCCGCAGAGTCGGCGCTTTTTCCGCCAGATAGCTCTGAGCCAGGCCGCCCTGAGAATTGGCCGCCATATAAGGATCAGCTTCGCGCGGCGCGGATTGGCTTGCTGTCCGAGCGATAATGATCAAGATCGCGATTACTAAGATAATAGCGATGATAGCCGGAATCAGATATTTTTGATTTTTTTTAAACGATGAAATAATGTTCCCGCGCATATTATTGTTTTTAACTAGGCTTAAATATACAAAAAATAATTATTTCATTCCAAAACCTTCGCCGCTTTCAAAACGAGCGCTTCGGCCAGACGCGGGCCGATCAGCTGGGCGCCGACCGGAAGCGGCGTACCGCTCTTATTCTCGACCGATCCGGCTGGCACGGAAATCGCGGGCAAACCGGCTAAGGAAGCACCGGACATAAAGATATCTTCCAGATACATAGTCAACGGATCATCGATATGTTCGCCGATCTTAAAAGCCGGATGCGGCGCAGTCGGGGTCAATAATAGATCCACCTTCTTGAAAGCTTCCGCAAAATCCCGGATAATCAAAGTCCGCACCGCCTGCGCTTTCTTATAGTAGGCATCATAATATCCGGCGCTCAGCGCGTAGGTGCCGAGCATGATGCGCCGCTTCGCTTCCGGACCGAAGCCGGCGCTCCGGCTGGATTTATAAAATTCCTGGAGATCGCCAGCCTCGTTCTTGGCTAAACCCCAGCCGATCCCATCGAAGCGGGCCAGATTAGAACTTATTTCCGAAGGAGTGATGATATAATAGACCGGGACGCCGTATTTGGTATAGGGCAGGCTCACTTCCTTCAGCTGTGCGCCGGCGGCCCGCAGCCTTTCCGCCGCCTCTTTCATCCGGGCGACGACCTGGCTATCTAATTCCTTGATAAAATATTCTTTAGGCCAGCCGATGATTAGGCCGTTCAGATTCTTTAATTCCGCGATTCCCAACGCATAGTCCTCTGTCTTCTCTGGCGCCGTCGTCGCGTCATGCCTGTCTTTGCCGGCAATCGCTTCTAAAACCAACGCTCCGTCTTCGACGGTCTTAGTGAGCGGGCCGATCACGTCCGTGGAAGAAGTCATCGAGAGCAGGCCGAAACGGGATACTCGGCCATAACTAGGCTTCAGCCCGCAGACGCCGCAAAAGCTAGCCGGAAAACGGATCGAGCCGCCAGTATCGGAGCCGATGGCAAAAAGGCACATCTGCGCAGCCACGGCCGCCGCGCTGCCGCCCGAAGAACCGCCGGGCACATAACTGAGATTCTGCGGGTTACGGGTCGGGCCATAGGCGGAATTTTCCGTTGATACGCCATGCGCAAATTCGTCCAAATTAGTCTTCCCGAGCAAAACTGCTCCCGCTCGTTTCAATCTCTTAATGACGGTCGCGTCATAAGGCGCGACATAGTCCTGGATGATTCGCGAAGCTGCGGTCGTAGCCAGGCCTTTAACCATGATATTATCCTTACATAGGTACGGGATGCCCAGGAGACTTCCTTTTTCGCCGGACTGGATCCGGCGGTCAGCTTCTTGAGCGGCCGCCCGCGCTTCATCCGCGCAAACCAGGAGACAGGCATGGACATCCTTATCCGCTCGAGCAATCCTTTCCAGGCAAGCTTCCGTCAATTCTAAAGCGCTGATAGCGCCGCTATCTAACTTCGCTCGCGCTTGTTTTATAGTCAATTCATTAAGCTGCATATTGTTATAAGACTCGTTTAACCTTAATCTGCCCGTCCTCTAGCTCGCCTTGACGCAGGGCATCATTAACCTCGTCGCGATCCCAAGGCAACGCTTTATCTTCCCGCCAAACGTCGACTAAACCGCTGACCTGCGCCGTCGGTTCTACATTGCGGGTATCTACGCCGTTCAATTGGCTGATATATTCTAAAACCGAATCCAACTGGCCGGCGAATTTTTCTTTTTCCTCCGCGGTCAGCTCCAAGCGGGATAATTCGGCGATATGCTCTATTTCTTCTTTCGTGATGGCCATATATTTACTTCTAAATTTTATATAGATTTTATCTTTACCTTAACTGCCCATCACCAGACCTTTGCTATACTGGAGAGGCTGTGGGCCCGGCCCGGTGGCGAGACTGAAATTGACACTCACGTCTCCGGGGTTCGATTCCCCGCGGGTCCACAGCCGGTTGACCGCGCAAAAAATATCTGCTATCATAGTTCTATCGAGTGTCAATTTCGGTCTCACTATACGCCACCGAGCGTAGACAATAAATTCCCCCGTAATCGGGGGTTTTTATTTAGCTAAACGGATTGCTCCGTTTAGCTCAACTGATTACCCCGCCTTGATAATTTTTAAAAATTCTTCTTCTTTTAATATCTTGATGCCCAACTTTTTCGCGACTTCATATTTAGAGCCCGGTTCCGCGCCGAGGACGACATAAGAAGTCTCCCGCGTCACGCTCTCTTTGACCTTGCCGCCCAATATTTTAATTCTATCTTTGGCTTCTTCTCTTGTCAAACCGCTTAAAGTGCCGGTCAAAACGAAAATTTGGCCAGCCAGGCTCTGGCTACCCTCCATCACAGCCGGGCCGGCCGCCGGGATCAGACGCACGCCATAGGCGCTAAACTTTTCTAATAGTTTCAGGTTTCCTTCGTCGCGCCAGAAAGCCGCGATGCTGGCCGCGACGATCGGCCCGACGTCTTCTAGTTTTTCCAAATCCGCGGCTGATAGGCTTTGAAAATATTTGATCAGATCTTTTATCTTCAGGGAGCCGGTCGGCAACTGTCCGGCCAAAAGGGCTGCCGTTTCTTCTCCGATATGGCGGATGCCCAGGCCGTAGATAAAGCGCTCCGGCGCGAGCCGGCGGCGCGAATCAACCATGGCTATGACATTATCCGCCTTTTTCTCGGCAAATCTCTCTAAACTTAGCAGGTCTTCTTTCCTAAGATCATAAAGATCGGCGGCGTCTTTGATCAGGCCTTCCGTCAAAAACTGTTCGATCAGCTTCGGACCAAGACCCTCCAGGTCGGCCGCTCCTTTGGAAACGAAATGGATAATCTGGCGCAGATTGACGGCGTAACAGCGCTTATTCGCGCAGCGATAAGCGACCTCGCTTGCCGCTTTGACAACGCGGCCGCCGCACATCGGACATTTCGCGGGCGGCAGAATCTTCTGCTCGCGGCCGCTCCTCAGATTTTTCAGGACTTGGATGACTTTCGGAATGACATCGCCGGAACGTTCGATAATGACCGTGTCGTTAATCCGCAGATCCAAGCGCTTAATCTCATCGAAATTATGCAGAGTGGAGCGGCTGATCAGCGCTCCGCCGACCCGCACCGGTTCCAAGATCGCCGTCGGGGTCAGGGCGCCGGTCCGGCCGATCTGCCAGACTACGTCGCGTACCCGGGTGGTCGCCTGTTCGGCCGAGAATTTATAGGCCATCATATAACGCGGCGCCTTGCCGACAACGCCTAAAACCGGCCACATCTTCAGATCATTGACCTTGACGACTGTCCCGTCTATCTCAAAAGGCAAGGCGGTGCGCTTCTTTTCTATCTCTTTATAAAAAGCGAAGACTTCTTCCAAATCCTGGCAAATCCGATTCTGTGGCAGAGTCTTAAAGCCTAATAAGCCGGCCAGGCGGTCAGCCTGGGCTCGCGTGGCCACTAATTCGCCCCGTTCATGGTCAGCGAGAAGCAGATCATAAGCAAAAAACTCCAAATTCCTTTCTGCCGTGACCCGAGAATCAAGCTGGCGCAAGGAACCGGCCGTGCCGTTGCGCGTATTAGCCAAGAGCGCCTGGCCGCTCGCCGCGTATTTCTTATTCAAGGCGGCGAAAACGGACTTAGTCATAATCGCCTCGCCCCGGATCTGAATTTCTCCGCGCGTAATCAATCTTTCCAGCGCCGCCGCCGCTCCGGCGGCCAAGCCGATCTTTTTCATTTCCGCGGCGGTCGGAACGCGCAGCCGCAAAGGGATGCTACTAATAGTCTTAACATTATTCGTGACCTCTTCCCCGATCCGGCCGTCGCCGCGCGTCGCCCCTTGGATAAATAATCCATCCTCATATTTTAAGCTTATCGCCAGGCCGTCCAGTTTCAGTTCGCAATAATACTCCGGCTCCAAAGCCCGCGCCAGATAATTATTATTCCGTTCTTCCCAATCGCGCATATCCGCCTCGCTGAAAGCGTCGAATAGAGAGATCATCGGCTGGGAATGATTCGCTTTCTTGAATTTAGCAAGAGGCGCGCCAGCCACCCGCTGCGTCGGCGAGTCGGGCGTGATCAATTCAGGAAACTCATTCTCTAACCTGAACAATTCGTTCTTCAAGCTATCTAAAACCGCCGGCGAAATCGTTTCCCGGTCAAGCACATGGTAGTTATAGCGATGGAAATCGATTTCCTGCCGAAGCTTGGCAATCCGATTCTTAACCTCTGATTTGGTCATTTTTTTATCTATAATACATCCCTATCATAACACAAAAACCCTGTCTTTAACAGGGTTTTGCGGATATTCTTATGATTCTGTCTACTGAGCGGCCGGGGCCGGGGTGTTCGGAGTAGCCTGACCAGCGCCATTCTGACCGGTGGCGTTATTGATGAAGGTGATGATATCGCCAACGTTCTTGGTATTCTGGCTGGTCGCTTGCTCAAGCTGGACCACGCCCGCGGCGATGTTGCTCAACCTGGCGTTAAATTGCCAAAAAATCATTAGCAGGCCGCCGATGATGATCCCGACTACCAGAGGAAAAACGAATTCTCTTTTCATAGAATTATTATTTAGATTAGTTTTGATTAGTTTGGGCATTGGAGTTGGCGTTAAAGAAGCTGACAATGGCGCCGATCTTGCCGGAATCATCGGCAATCGCCGTCTGGATCGTCGTCAGTTTCTTCTCCAAGCGGTTGAGCGAAACATAAAAATAGACGAACATGCCTCCGATCAGGATGATCGCGATCACGGTCAGGATCGGACCGATTAATGTTTTTTTCATAATGGTTTGGCGTCTCGCGGCGAGGCGGGACGGACTGATAAGCTAGCTATTTAAAACTTATTATATTATAGCAATTTTGGATTTAAGGGTCAAGAAAATAGCTAAACGTACGGCCGCCGCCGGATCAGTCGCTCCGATAATCCGTAGACGCCGACGATTATCAAGATAGGTATCCGCTAATTTATCCGCCCAGCCGCCGCTGCCTTCTAAGGCGACGATCGGGATAGCTAATTGATAAGCGATCGCCGCTTCCGACAAGGTGCCGGAGCCGCCGGCAAGGATAATGATCGCGTCGCAGGAATTGACTAAGACGAATTCCCGGCCACCGCCCCGCTCCAGACCGGAAGCGATCACGATATCGGTATTGCCATCCTTATCCCAGATATCTTTGCCGCGGCCGTAAGTGACCCCGACGGTCAATCCGCCGGTGCTTTTAGCGCCTCGGGCCGCGGCGGTAGACAAAGAATCGCCATCTTTCTCCGCGCCATAAACCAAAATATTGCCGCTTCTAGCGATCTCCAGGCCGACCGCAAAAGCCCGCTTCTCCAGGTCGGCGGAATAGTTTAAATCCGCGTCCGAACCCATGACTCCGATTTGCAATCTTCTTTTAATTTTTTTCATAATGATTTTAGTTTAAATAATAAAATTGTTTTGAATAATGTTTGAATAATATTTTAATGATAGATTTCAGGAGAAGACTATCAAAAGATAGTCTTCTCCTGAATCAGCCGGCTGAAGCGGGCGTTCGGGACGGGACAACTAGAGATCGAGCGGCCCAGATCGCGGATCAGGACCGGCCATCCCGAGCATTCCTCGATCGCCGAGAATAAGTCGCTGGTTTGTTGCCAACAAAATTTTGAGAAAGAACTTTGGCGCTCCTCTGGGATAGAGGCCCAGCGGCCAGGCTGCCCGTCGGGTAGGATATAGGGAATGCCGACATTATTGCTGCCGACTAAAAGACGGCCAGCCAAAGGCACGCCGGGATAGAAATCCCGCTCGCAGACCTCATCTACGACTTGGTCATAAACGAAAGCGCAAGAAACTGGGACATTGAGACGGGCAATCTTCTCCAGACCTTCGGCGATACCGACTCCCGCATAAATTCCGCCGACCCTGATTCCTCGTCGCTCCAAGACCGTAATTACTTTGAATAGTAGGTCGCCGGAAAAGATAACATCATCGACCAGAGCGACCTCCGTCTGGCCGCTAACCGATAAAGACGCGAGTTGCTGGATAAGGTTTGGCGCTCCGGCCCGGGGTCGGAGGCCTAAATCCTGATTAGCCTGACCCACCGCTCTGGTTAATTCCAGAGGGTGATAGGCCGCACAGAGGCTGGGCAGATAAACTCGGTCTAAAGATACGATGGGCAATCGATTGCCGGCGAGCCAAGTCCTGAGGGAAAATAGTAAATCCATCTCTGCTAAGAGATCGACTTGCGAGAATATTTTTATTAATTGATCGACGAATTTTTCTCTAAAGGCTAGAAAAAAACTATCATCCGGCAAGATAAAGCCTTTTGCCTGAGCCCAGGCGGCTAAAAGCAGATAGATGTCTGCGGAAACGACATAAGGTAGCATCAGCTCCTCCTTTTTTTAGTTTATAAAGAACTATGGAAATAAATCAGCCTAAATCGTGGCGCAACAGGTCACGGACCGCGGTAATATTCAGATCAGCCACGCGAGATTCACGGACCGGATGGATAAAAACCGTCTTCATGCCGATAGAGCGCGCGGGAATGATATCGGTTGCCTCCTGATCCCCGACGACGATACAGTCTGCCGGCGCTGTCCGTAACCGCCTGACAATCTCCGGAAAAGCATTCAATAAACTCTTACTGACATCTTTCTCACCAGAAAAAATATGGCTCTGAAAAATGTCCTGGACTTCGAGAAAACGCAGAACATTAAGGATCCAGGCCGTCGCCGAGTCCGAAAGCAAAACCAGACGATACTTTTCTTGCAATTTCAAAAGTGTCTCCCGCAGAGCTTTTTCTCTCCTGACCAGACCGCGAGCCGGAATATCCCAAACCGTCCGGAAATAATCATCACGATTGAGGCCGAACTCTGTTTCCAGGCCCAGACTGATCTCCTCCCGATATTTACCAATAATCTCCTGGAGGATAAGGCGCGCCGCGTCCGGAGCCTTCGACAATCTGGCTCCAATATATTTTTCCGCTTTTTTCAGGACGACGCGTTCTAGGCGCGAACCATGATACGAGCCGTTCCCAAACCGATAGAGCGTGCCATCTAGATCAAAAATAATCGTTTTCATAAATTAATAGCTTAAATCCCGCCACATAAAAAAATCCCTTTTTTTCTAAAAAGGGATCGGGGCGCTATCTATAATTAGGCTAATAAAATAACATCACGATCTCTTTTTAGAAAAAGAAGCGTGATGATGGGCAGTCTCAGTCTTTTTATCCAGCCGGGCCAAGGCCAAACGGTACCCGCCGAGTCCGTTATTCAGCCAGCTGGCGACACGGCTGACGGTAGTCGTGCTGGTCTTCAACTCGGCCGCGATCTGGCGATAGGGCTCGCCGGCCGCGACTAGGCGCGCCATCTGCCAGCGGTCAGACATCTCTTTTAGCTCTTCAGCGGTGCATAAATCACGGAAAAAAGCCTCGGCTTCACGTCGCGATTTCAGGCTTAAAATAGCTTCAAACAGGCTGGTCGTCCGATCGTTAAATTTAAACTCGGTCATATCTTTTGTATTAATGTATTAACATATTAACACAAGGTTAAAAATTGTCAAGAGGCCAAATATCCAGATTCCGGCAGATCTCATAATTAATACTTAATTAAAGTTTTACTGGCCTAAGCCTTTTAACGTTATTATAAGTTTTATCCGACCTCCTTTCGATGGCTAAGATAAAGTATCGACCATCTTTTTGCTTTCTAAAAATAATCCGCAACTTTCCTTTTCTAATACGAAAAATATCATCACGATTCTTTAGTTTTTTTAAATCAAGCCCGGATAAAGAATTACTCTTTATTCTGAAAAGAATAATCTTAATCATTTCCTTTTCCTTAACAGATAAGTTCTGCAACGCTTTAGCAACTTTATCCATATCTTTGACATTAGCTACAAAGCGGCTAAAAGTTCGTCAATATTAACACCGCCCTTTTTAATCTTGGCGAAGTTGACGACTTCTTCCCAGCTATCATCTTCATCTACGGGGGTCAGCTTGAAGATAGGCTTGCTCTGTTTCAAAACAATAAAAGATTTACCGGACTTGACTGCGGTGGCATATTTATCCATATTAAGCCGTAAATCTTTTAAAGCAATCAGGCTTTCCATATATTTTTTATTTAATAAATAAGGTTAACTATAGTTTAACAAAAGATAACCTTGATGTCAAGAAAATAAAAAACCCTCTGCTTTAAAAAACAGAGGGGGTTAAACGTTTATATTGGCTCCTACTTAGTGAGAAGCATTTTTTTGCTGGCTGTGAAATCAGCGGTGCTAATGCGATAGATGTAGATGCCGCTGGCTAAATTGTTAGCATCAAATTTTACTTCGTGACTTCCAAGACTCAACTCTTCGTTGACCAAGGTGCTAACTTCTTGGCCAAGAAGATTGTATACTACCAAAGTAACACGCCCGCTTTTCGGTAAGGCAAAGCGAATAGTGGTAGCGGGGTTGAATGGGTTGGGATAGTTCTGACTCAAGGCGTATTCTGTCGGGATACCGGCCAAATCTTCAACGCCGACGAGAGTCGAGCCGGTGAGGATGGCGCTGGTTGAATCAACCAATTCCCCATCCGTGACATAAACCACGACTGGAAAAGCTTGACCAGCTTGTTCCGGGGACGGCAGCCAAGTGAATTGGCCGCTAGTACTAATAGAGCTGCCAATCGGACCTTCAGATAAGGTAAAAGTAACTTGGTCGTTATCCGGATCGACAGCCGAATAACTAAACTGGAATGGCTGTTGTCCAATGTTATGGACAAGAACAGTCTGGCTTGTAAGGACTTCCGAAAAGACTGGAGAACGATTGGTGTGGAGAACGGTAATAGTAGCTTCCGTAGTAGAACTTGCACCTTCCGTGTCTGTCCCTTTTATTACAAACTTATAGACCCCGGCCTGATTGTAATCAGGGACCCAAGAGATATTTCCAGCCGTGTCTATCTTCAGCCCCTCAATAACCGGGATTGTAGTCAGGCTGTAACTCAAAGGCTTTCCGGGATCAACACCAACTTTTACTAACAGTTGGCTTTTCTCCTTAACCATCACGGAGTCGGACGGTTGAATTGACAAGCTGAAATCCGTCGACCGAAAATTCCATTCGACATCTACTTCCCCTCCGTTAAGCTGTTGATTGGCTGCAAAATAGTAATCTATGTCACGGGAGGCATCAACAAAATGTAAAGATTTGATAATCAAATTTTGCGATGTGCCTTCTGGATTTCTTACTCTAATGAAAAAACTAGCCGAGTTAAACATAGACGAATTAAGGTCTGTTAAATCAATCAGTATTTGAGTGGGGTTAACATAGCTGCCAATAAACCTAAGAAATTTTTGGGAGCTTGTCGCTCCATCAATTACTAATCCGCAATCCTGATTCCTGAACTGCGCGCCATTTAAACCATCAACGGTCATTTCCAGTACTAATGTTGGTTTATAATTATCGCGCAATTCTAACACATAAGCGCGGGAATTAAACTGCTGTAAAGCAAGCGCCTTATAAGAAATCCAGACAAACCCATTATCCATCAGGTTTCCCCAAGAATTCAAGAACCGTATTGCTCCTGGGCCGTCTCGTGTCGGCTTATTATCATCGTAACCAACGGCCAACAAGGAGTGACCGCCAGTGAAAGGCGCTTGACCATAGGCGTCATAGGAGTAAATCCAATTATCATTCGCTAAATTTCCACCAAACCCTACGGTGGTAGAAAATTCTATCATAACTGGCTTCCCTGCTGCTAACTGCTCTTTCATTATATTTACTCCTAGGTAGCCGGGAGTTGATATTGGTACTGAACCGGGGCTAGGTCTAGGCAAGGTATCACCTACGAACCACCAGTCCCAAGAATTTATCCTATTAGACAGCCCTGCCTCCATAATAGAAAAATCTGGTAAAATTTTATAGGCATCAGGATTATAAGGAAATTTATTTTCCTCGGGGCAGCCTAAATCTTGCAACAAATTCAAGGTCATGCCAAAGGCACTACCTGAATTATTCAAATTCACAAGATTATATATGAAACCCGGGCTAGATAAAGGCGATACTTTGCTCCCGAACTTCAAGTTATAGGAAAGCTCCATTGCTCCAACGGTAACAAAGCTGACGCAGGTATTACCATTCAACTGGTCTCGGACAGTAACTAGGTGAGAATAGTCGACTGACGGAACAACGGTTGTTTTGGCTAATCTCTCGACCTGGCGCAGATAATTACCGGCCGGTAATTCTTCGGCTATAGCCTCTAACTTCATCAGAGGGTAACCGAAATTCTTTTCATTTTTTACTTGGCCGCTGACAAACAGCGGAACAAGTAAAAATAAGAACACTATTAACTTTTTCATCTTATCCTCCTTGGATAATTATTTATTTTTTTGTTTTTTATTCAATTTTTAAAGGGCTTTAACTAGCGCCCGACACACTTCATTAATTAATTATATTATACTATACATTTCATCTTTTGTCAATATTTTTACTAATTTTTGTCAAATTTGATAAAAATATTTTGCTAATAAAAGCAAAAAAGCACCTTAAGGTGCTTTTTTGTTCTTTATCTAAATTTACCTTAACTCTTATAGCAGGTCGTCCCATTCGACCAGCTCCCGCCGGAGCAGGTATCATAGTAGTAGCCGGGGCTGCCGCCAACCGTGCAAGACCTAGTGCGCGAATTAGCGCCGCAGTTTATATAGCCGCCGCAGCCGTTAGACATGCTGCTGCCGCAAGAATAGCCTAAAGAAGAACAGGTGCCGGGCGCAACGTATGGCGCGTTACAAGAAGTGGTTTGGATATATGATCCGTTATTACAGGCCATATAATAGGTGCCTGTCCGGTAACAGCTGCCAGACTGACCATTGGTACAAGATTGGTTATAATTCGTTCCCTCGTCGGTTGAGCCGTCACAATCGTCATCGACGCCGTTGCAGCTTTCCGTCCCTGGCGAGCCAGCTGTAGCGGAGCATGCCCCATAACTACCCCAGGAACCGCCCGAGCACGATCTAGTCTTGGTGCCGGTGCGATAACAGGCGCCGGTGCCGACCGAACAACTCGTGGACTCAGAGTTCGCGCCGCAATTCATATATCCGCCGCAGCCGTTGGACACGCTGCTGCCGCAGACATAGCCGAAGTAGGCGCAGGGTGGGGGCGAAAAAGCTGTGGCCGAACAGGAACTCCAGCCGCTCCAAGAACCGCCGGAACAAGACCGACTCTGAGTGCCGGAATTAGCGCATAAGCCGACGCCGACCGTACAGCTCTGGGACTGACTCAAGCCTTCATCCGTTGATCCGTCGCAATCATCATCAACGCCGTTACAACTCTCTGAAGAAGGCGAACCGGCTGAAGCGGAACATGAGCCATAGCTCCAAGAGCCGCCAGAACAGTTTACCGACTGGGTACCGGTACGATAGCAGGCGCCGGTGCCGACCGAACAAGATTGGGAATAATTCAAACCTTCATCCGTTGATCCGTCGCAATCATCATCAATGCCATTACAGGTTTCCGTGGTTGGTGTGCCTGTAGTAGCGGAACAAGCACTCAAAGCTCCCCAAACGCCATTTGTGCAGGTCTGTCCTTGTGAGCCTTGACGCATACAAGCGCCAACGCCAGCGTAGCACCAACCCCCGGTGCTATACGAATTCCCTATACTATCATCATTATCATTACAATCGTAATTATTAGTTACATAGGCCAGGTAACCGGGCGGATTCCCGGGACAAGCATAAGTCATTTCATCAGGATTACCATAACCATCGCCATCACGATCAACATAATAAACCTGAACCGTATCGCCGGTACAAGAACTCCAAGTCCCGCCGTTAGCAAAGCCGGGCCAATCCGGCACACAGCTCACTGTGCCGCAAGACATGCCGTCACCGTTACTATCACAAGAGTATGACGTAGAAGAACCGCAATCTATCCAATGCGGCGGCATATTGTATTTCGTGAAAGCGGTGCATGGCATAGTGCTGGTGCTGCACAAATCATGGCAGGCTGCGACATTGCCGCATTTATTGTTATCGGTGCACCACTGTGAGGTCCGTGGTATAAGATAGGCACACGTTCCCTCATTCCAGTCGCCATTTTGACAAATATCCTGTGTATACAGGCCCTCACAGTAGGCGTTTGGGTCGCACGTAGGCGGGGTATGATTCTTCTGACCATAGGTAGTTATGAGACTGTTAGAATCTTCACAATCATAACCGTTACTGGAAATATTACTACTGGGGGTTTCACTGCCCCAACAATTATATTGAGCCGGATTGCCATAGCCATCTCCATCTAAATCAATATAGCCAGAGGTGCAAGCTTTACCACAGACATTAGCAATCCCCGTCCCTCCACATGTGTCTGGCGCGGTACATGCTCCACAATATATACTACTGCCACAACCGTCAGAAATATAATCACAATTTTTATCGCCTTGATTCGCACAAGTCTTCGTCGGCGTTCCCGCTGTCGCGGAGCAAGCGCCCCAAGCGCTCCAGCCGGAAGCGCCGTTGCAGGTCTTGACCTGCGTGCCGGTGCGCTCGCAATCACCCGTGCCGGCTGTGCAGCTCTGGGACGGGGCGGTTAGGCCTTCATCAACTGAACCATCTTGATCGCAATCATCATTAAGGCCGTTACAAATTTCCGCCGTCGGCGTGCCCGCTGTCGCAGAACAAGCGCTCCAAGCGCTCCAAGACCCGTCAGAACAAGTCTTGGTTTGCGTCCCGGTGCGCTGGCAGATACCATAACCGACTGTACAGCTCTGGGTAAGAGGAGTTATTTCTTCATCAGTCGAACCATCGCAATCATCATCAACGCCGTTGCAACTCTCCGTGCCTGGCGTCCCCGGGGTCGCGGAACAAGCCCCCCAGACGCTCCAAGAACCGCTAGAACAAGTTTTCCATTGCGTACCGGTGCGGACGCAACCGCCCACGCCGACTGAACAGCTCTGAGATCCGTTATCATCGCCGCAATCGATCGTCCCGCCGCAACCGTCATCCATATTGTTGCCGCAATCATAGCCTAAAGAAGCGCAAGTGCCCGGAGTGCCGGGAGTGCAAGAAATATTTGTCGGCCAATGTCCAGAACTATCACAAACTAACAACTCCGATGTCCGGGCGCAATTGCCATCACCGCAAGAAATATATTTTGTATCATTAGGATTACATTCGCAATCTAAAGTATAATCATAGTCAGTCCCGGAAGCGACACAATCATTACCGCCGCATCCCGCCGGAGTCAGGGTCGTCCGCGTCCAATCCATTTTCATATACTGGATACCGGGCTCATACTCACCGCACGAACCAACACGCTCCCAAGAGCCTAATTTCGGCGAACAAGTCGCGTTTACCTTCTGGCCAGCGCCGGCCACGCAGTCCAGTTGCGCGATATTCACGATATTCGCCTTGCGGACCGTGAGCGCTGGACAAGTAGGAGAAGAAGAATATTGATAAACGGGCTCGGAACTATTGCCGACCTTATCGGCATAACCGTCGCCGTCCGAATCGACCGCGCAGAGATAGCCTTTGACGATCGCGCCGCTCCGGCCGCCGGATTTGCCGAGGATGATCTGAGTATCTTCGTTAGTCATGAATATCTGCTTGCCCGGGTTGATGACCAATTGGGCGCCTGGTTCGATCGTCACTGTCCGGCCGGTCGGGATAGTCAGGTCGCCGCCATCCACTCCTTCAATCGTATCGTTGCTGATCGAACAGTTATTGCCCGATACTGGCGCGACCGAGACGTTGCCGCTCGCCGTAACGTTCAGCCGGCAATCGCTGGCCGCCGAAGCTGACGGTCCAGCTCCCCGCCAGGCCAAGAAAGCGCCGGCCAGGGCTACGACGGTAAAGACTAGAGCAAAAAAGGATAATTTGCCTAGTCTGAGTTTTTTAAAATTCATAAGGGTATTTTAAAAAATTAAACGCTACTCGACTGCCAAAGTTCCCTTATTGCTCTCCTGATCGATATAGAAATTATAAACTCCTTTGACGTTAGCCGGGAAAGTTATGGATTTCCGGCCGCCCTCTTTAGAGAACTCAACATCCTTGATATAGGCGTAGACCTTATCCGAGAAAGACAAAGAATGAGTCTCTTCATCTGAAGCTTCAAGGACGAAAGTGACCTTGGAGTTGATCTTGGCTTTCAGATTTTTCGGGCTGAAAGATTTTTCATCCACGACGATGATCATCGGCGCCTGTTCGATTGAAGCGCTTTCCGTCGCGTAACCTGGCAAGACTTCGCTCTTCTTGAGAGCCGCGGCGTTCTCGGCGTTTAAGGCCGCGGGATTGACCCCGGTCTTAGCGCCTGGCTCCTGACTCCCGTATTGGCCGTTAGCGCCCGGGTAGTTCAGCGAGGCTAAAACATAGACGGCCGCGATGACGATGATGATCGCCACTCCCAGCCAAAGATAAGTTTTTTTGCTCATAATAATGAGGTTATTTTTAAATTTTATATTTATTTAACTAAATTTAGACCTATTTACAGGCTAAGCTAATTATATCACTTCTGAAAATAATAATCAAAGAAAATCGCTCCGATGAAAGGAGAAAAAAATTTATCCGACGCGGCGGAAAAATCCAGGCGGAAAAAATAAGAGCCGGTCAGCGGAATTTCGAACTCAAGATTCCGACCCAAGGGCACGGCCCGCCAATTATCGTGATCCGAAGAAAAAAGCCATTTGACCGCGGCGCGCCCGGAAGCATCGACCTCCAGCGCGCTATGCGCGATGCTGACGATCCGGAACTGTCCGCCCTCGGCCAGCGAGCCGAGCGGCACGGTCAGAAGCGAAGCAGAACTATTATTCTTAAATCCCCGGTCGGCAAAGATCTGCCAATCATCCCGGCCGCTCCCGTCCCGGACCAGGGCGGCTAATCTTATCTCACCCGATCCGAATGACAGCTTCTTAAAGACAGCTGATGTTCCCTGGCTGCCGGGAAAATTTTCAAAAGAAATCGCGCCGACGATTTCCGTTGTGCGGTTCTGCCATAACTTCAAGAGCCGCGGACGGGACAAGGTCGAACTGAAAATATACCAATCGACCTCGCGGCCGCTAGCGACTTTGATCGCCTCCGCCTTGAAAGAAGCGCTCTGCCCCCGGATATTGAAAAAACGGCTGATATTTATCGCTTCGGTAAACTGGCCGGTCTTGATCCGGTAGGCGGTTCCCTGGTCCGCGCTGTAAAGCACTAAAAAATCATTATCTTCGCCGCCGAAACCGAAGATCCCCCGGTAGCGCGAAGTGACTGGCGCGGGCAGGATTATCTCAGCCATAGTTCGTCCGTCAAAACTGAAAGCGCGGCCGCGGTAATTTTCACCGTCTTGCAAAGTAAAGCCGATCAGCCAGATCTTCTTAAGAGCGGCGATAGAAACGACAGCGATATCCGCCTCTTTGACCCCGGCTGGCAGAGCCAGCGGCTCTCCATTATAGGATAACGCAGGTCCCTCTTGTTCTAAGCAATTATCGCCCAGACAGCGGCGATCAGAAAATGACCCGTCTATGGGATTCAACTTGAATTCGGACAAATATTTCTTGGCGGCAGCGTCCAATTCCCGGCTCGCGGCGGCGCGGGTCTCGACATCAGGATAGAAAGACAGGCCGCGCAGATCGTTATCAAAACGGATGGCGCTATCTTCCAAATAAAAATTGACCGAGCTATAAGCGAATGAACTGAAATATTGCGGCTCATCTGTTTCAGACGATCCGGCCGGTTCTGACGATGCGGGCGATACGAACACCGATGACGACGCTGACGATGCGACTGATTCGATTGTGGCGGACGATCCAATCGTGACGGAGGGCCCCACCGGATTAATCGAGTTAACCGGATCAGCCGAGTTGACCGAGTCGGCGGTCGCGGTCAGCGAAGGCGATTGATCAAGGACGGGCGACGGCGCGCAATCAAGGACGCTGAGCGACAGCGGGATAGCAAAAACGATGACGATGATGAAGATAAAAAATAATTTGCGCGCGAGCGACGGAAAATGAGGCATAAGCATGGCTAGCTTATATTATGGCTAGCGTATATATATGGTAATCATAGCATATTTTCCTATATAAAAACATCCGCCCGAAAGCGGATGTTTTATCTTTGCGGAAATCTCTATTGTTATTTGACGATCATCGTCCCGACTTCGCCCTTTTCCTTGTGTCCGGGGACATCGCAGCGGAACTCGTAAGTGCCGGCTGCTGGAGCGTTAAAAGTAATGGCCTTGGTTTCGCCGCCGCCGACGCCCATCGCGATCGCGCCGACCGCGGAATTAGTGAAGATGAAGACGTGCACCTGGCCGTCCGTCGAAGAAACCGCCAGATTAACGACCTGGCCGGAAGTCACCGTAAACGAGCTCGGAGTAATCTTCCCATTGCCGATGTCCAGCTTGATGCTGGTCGCCGGCAATTGATCCTTAGCGACTAAGACCGGCTTCGGCGCCTCCGGACTATTCGGGATAGCGTCATTCTTGACGGCCTTGCCTTCCGGCGTCACGACCTTGTTCTCTCCCGCCGTGACTAAGCTCGCGCCCGGGATGGCTGCCTGAGCGTTATCGAGGCTATAGACCTTGCTGTCTTCCAGATTCTGAACCGGCGCTTCGGCACCGGTCTCAGCGGCCCCCGGCGTCGTCTCTCCGGTTTCCGTTGTCTCACCTCCGGCCGCCGGCGTGTTTTCCGTCGGGGCTGGGGCCTTCTTCCCCTGAGTAGCCGCAATAATGATAATGATCACGATCACGACCAGCGCACCCAAGAGGATCCAAATCTTCTTGGCGCTACTCTCCGCTGGCTTGCTGTCCATTGGTTTGTTGTCCATAATTTTAATTATTAATATATAAATTTATTAATCTCTAAATAATTTAATGTGGCCATTCCATCCCTTAGTTCGGTAATTCGACCTCCCGGCCTTGCAGCGTCTGATCCGCAGGGCGAGTCGGCCAGTCGCGCCAGTCAAAGCGTTTGCCAGTCAGACGATAGGAAGCTTCAACCGGACGATTGGATCGGAAGATAATCTTCTCTCCTTCTATTATATAATAAATCTGGGCTAATCGGCCATAGGGGCTGATCAAGACCTCGATGTTGTCCCGATCAAAGTCAACAATCCGCCGCCAAACCCAGAGATCGCCGCCCTCGGCTACGGCGGTAAAATCAATAGCCGCCTCATATTCTCCAGCCGCGTTCTGACGGCTCAGCTTGATCCGACCGGTATATTCTTCCTTGACGCCGCCGGCGACAGAGGCGGCATAGGTCGCGTAATTGACGCCATTTAACTTATAGAGCGGGTCGATCGTGCCGACATAGAGTTTATCAATATTGGTAATATCATAGCCGTTCATATTCAAATCGCCGGACAAGGAAGCGCCGGTCGCGTTAACCACGCCGCCCACATCCAATTTCGCGGCCGGATTGGTTATACCGATGCCGACGTTGCCAGAATTACTGCTGTACATATTAACGCCACTATTGGTCCAAGCCGCCCAGCTCGCTTTACAATCGCCGCCGATACAGAGGCTCGTGCCGTTCACCGTGCCGGAAGCGTTGATGCTGCTGACAACGTCCAGGTTCGCGGCGGGATTGGTCTTCCCGATGCCGACGTTACCGGAACTATAGTAGATGCCGGAAGCGTTAGTCGTCCATTGGCTGGAGACTTTAGCATTAAAACTGCTCCAGTCCGCAGCGGTCAAGAGGCCGCGGTTAGCGGCGGAAGCGGAAGGCAGGTTGAAAGTATGGATTGTTCCGGAAGAAGAAATCCCAAAATCCGTGCCCGAAGTGCCGGTCGCAAAAGTCTGGGTCAAATCGGTCAAGCCGTTAATAGAGGTTATCCCGCCATCACCACCGGTAGGCCAGGCCGCCCGGCAATCAGCGGCGATACAAAGGCTCGTGCCGCTCACGGTGCCAGAAGCAGCGACACTACCGGTGACGTCGAGGTTCGAACCGGGGTTAGTCTTGCCGATGCCGACGTTGCCAACTTTATCAATGGCAAAAAGTTCAGAACCATTATTTCTAAACCTGTAGTCTTGGCGGCCGGAAGTCGAAGAGACAATATCAAAAGCCCAAATATGATCGCCCGTGGTCTCATCTTGTTGATAGGATGTCATGGTTCCAGTCATATCATTTACTGTCATGGAAAAACGCTGCATACCAGATCTTCCAATATTAAGAGTACTATAAGGGCTTACCGACTGATAAAAATTATGCGTATTGCCAGAAAATGAAGTATTCCCTGAAACATTCAATGTCCCATTTAAGTATGAATTCCCGACAACATGAAACTTTGAGCTTGGATCCGTCGTCCCAATCCCGACATTCCCAGCCGTATCAGTCTTATAGACCGTCGTCCCATTGATCGTCCAGCCGCTCGTCGCGCCCACGCCACCCCAGTCGGTCTTACATACTCCGCCAATGCATAAACCGGTGCCATTAACCGTGCCGGAAGCGTTGATACTGCCAGTAACGTCTAAAGTAGCGGTGGGATTAGTTTTGGCAATGCCGACATTGCCAGATGAAGCTTGCGCATACAAAGAATATCCACTCAGACCATTCTTGACGCCAAAATCATAAGAGGCAGTAGCGCCGCCATTATTATTAATAGTCGCTCCAAAATTAGCAATGAGGTTTGAGGCGGTTGTTAACGTGCCATAAGTAGTTAAATTGCCGTCAAATAAACCTGTAGACCGGAAACGAGAAGTGCCGTTAACATCTAATTTATACGTTGGCGTGGTCGTGCCGATCCCGACGTTGCCCGTACCATTAAGATATATATCACTTAGTGTGCTCCTTCCACTTAGTCCAAGACCGCCCGATGCATCATTATAAATATGCGCAGCCGAACCTTTTGAAAAATACAGATCTCCATCCGAATTGAAATAAAATCTTTGATCTCCATTTACTTTTCCAGAAATCAAATTGCCGGTTTGACTTGCACCAGTATTTATATACAAGCTAGGATTTGCATCATTGGAAACTAACTCCATCTTTGCTGTCGGATTCGTCGTCCCAATCCCCACATTTCCCGCTGTATCAGTCTTATAGACCGTCGTCCCGTTGATCGTCCAGCCGCTTGTCGCGCCGACGCCGCCCCAGTCCGTCTTACAGACGCCAGCGATGCAGAGGCCGGTACCGTTGACCGTGCCGGAGGCGTTGATAGAGCCAGTGACGTCCAGAGTCGCGGCGGGACTAGTTTTGGCGATGCCCACGTTACCGGTTGCGTTATTAACAGTTACGATTGGATTAAGCGTAGCCGGATTACCATCGCCAGTACCACCGAGATACAATTTATTACTTCCGTCTGGATTAATATAAAAATCCGACCAAGCACTAAGAGCTGCGTTATGAGCTCCAAGCCACGCCATAGTGTTATATTCACCCATTAAAAATGCGACATTGGGACCACCCGCGATAATTCTGCCCGACCAATTTGTACTAGTAGCTGTCCCTCGCGCGCGGATTGCTTGGTGATCTCCTAAAACTTCAAGTTTCGCCCCCGGTGCCGTCGTCCCAATCCCCACATTCCCATCCGGCGTAATCGCCATCTTCTCCGTAGCCGCGCCCGAATTCGCGGTCAAGAATTTCAAACCGACCCGGTCGTAGCTGGTCGTCACATACGGGACCAGGCCGGAGTACCAATTGCTGCCTAAGCCGGCGGTATGATAGAAAATAAGCCCGCTCGCGTTAGCGCCGGAGGCGACATTATTAGCAACGCCGATGTTGCCATTATAAGTCTCAAATTTAGATAAGGGATTCGTAGTGCCGACGCCGACGTTGCCACCGGAAGATAGGGATAGCCGGCTGCCAGCGAAAGAGTAGCCACCGGTTCCCCGGAAAACATAGCCGCCGGTATCAGATTCTTCACCGAAATAAAGCGTCGCGTTAGACTTGCGATTGATCACTCCGGCGATGCTGGCGCTATCTCCGCCTAGATACATCCGCGGATATTCATCATCGGTGCTAGAAAAAGTGATCCTGGCATCGCCGCCATAAGTCCGGACATCAAATTTTCCGACCGGATTAGTCGTCCCCACTCCGACATTATCGGTAGTATCAGCGGCGTAGATAGCTGCGGCATCACTGCTCCAACCGCTCGTCGCGCCGACGCCGCTCCAGTCGGTCTTACAGACGCCGGCGATACAGAGGCCGGTGCCGTTCACCGTGCCAGTAAAGTTGCCGCCACCAACGACATCTAAAGTAGCCATAGGAATTTGCTTTCCTATACCAACATTGCCGCCTATGAAAACGGCATTCCCTTCTGGCGATACCGTAAATGGGCCCTTGCCAGCTCTATAAGTTTGAAATAATTGTATATTAGCAATACTGCTTGACGTTTCACCCGACTGCGGCGCCCTCGCGGTTATTCTAACATATTTCCCGGAACCACTTTGTTCACTTTTATAATATAAAGCGGAAGTCTGGTTAGTTACGTCATCAACAGTCCACCAATTCGATCCGTCATTACTCATTTCTACTAAAAAGCTGGCTGGTAATTTTCTCCCTCCCCCGCTTGGATAATTATGGACATTCTCGGCAGTAAACGATATGCCGGGATAAGACCACCAACCACGAGTATCTAAAGTAATCGTAGCCGGAAAAGATGAGATTTGCCAATATCCCTTGCCATTTTTTGCTGTTGGTCCGCCATACATTAAATTCCCGCTACTGACAGTGACCGATGATGATTGAGCAACATCTCTATACCCGGCTATTTCTATAATATTAGATGCCAGAATGCTAACACCACTCCCATCGTTAGCGTCTACTTCTAACGGCGCGCGAGGACCGATAGTTTGTATACCGACGTTTCCGCTGCTCGTAAATACTACCTTTTCGCTCGAGCCCACTCCTCCGTAATCGAATTCTAGATGGCGAGTACTGGAATCTTGGCTAAATGTCCAATAATTACTGCCAGTAAAATCTCCATCGCTATCGATTAGTAAATAATCCTTCGCTTTTACGGCGACTTGCGCTTCAACGTTAGTAGAAAATTTGCCAGTCCCGACAACATCCAATTTTTGTCCCGGATTAGTCGTCCCGATCCCCACATTCGTGCCATTATTAAATATCGTGGAACTAGTCAGCCATTGCGTCCCGTCGCTCCGCAAAGTCTGTCCGGCCGTGCCAGTCGGCATGCCGGCCTGGACGATTGTCGGCCAAGTTGTCTTACAGTCCCCGCCGATGCATAAGCCGGTGCCATTCACCGCGCCGGAAGCGCTGATCCCGCCGACGACATCTAGGGTCGTGCTGGGATTGGTTTTCATAATACCGACGTTGCCCGTGTAATTAATGGTTACAGGATCACGATATGCAACTCCTGCTTCTAAAACCCGAAACTTTAAATAGTTATTTCCATTGGCATCTTGCTCAATAAACATTCCACCAGCGCCTGGATTACCATCCAAATTCACCGTTCCAATAAACTTTTCATATGGAGTCCCAGCGCCAGTGGTAGATTGCATACCTAAACTGATGTTTCCATTAACTTCTAATTTCTGCCTCGGATTCGTCGTCCCGATACCGACATTCGTGCCATTATTAAAAAGATTGGAGCTGGCTACCCAGGAACCGCTACTGTTTGCGATCGTCTGGCCGTTCGTGCCAACAGGCAGGCCGCCCGCCGCGACGATAGAGGTCCAGCTGACCTTGCAATCGCCGCCGATACAGAGACCAGTGCCGTTAAGCGTGCCGGAAGCGCTGATGCCGCCGGTGACGTCTAAAGTAGTGCCGGGATTAGTCTTTCCGATGCCGACGTTGCTGGCAAAACTATACTGCGTAGCGTTACCGTTGAAGCTATATGATAAATTATCTGCATTAAAAACAATATTATTAAATTTAGCCACACCAGAACTATTGTTCCCCCATATTTGCAATACCATGCTGTTAGTGCTGGTGCTCGCAGAATTATTCCTTAACACAAAATGGGGGAGTCCTGTCGTGCCGTTCCATTCAAAATATCCTATTGTCGGATACAAAGAATTAACACTGGACAAAACCTGCAACTTCCCACTTCCCGGACTAGTCGTCCCAATACCCACATTACTATTATAATAGATCCCCCCGGAGACATCGGTCCATTGCGAACCGCCGGAAGTTATGAAAGCGGCTTCGGCGCCAGACAGGCCGAAAAAGAGGCTGAGGATACCAAAAAAACTGAGGACTGCCGCTCTCTTTAAATTTATGATTCTAAACTTCATAATATAACCCGCGCGGATTTCCCGTCCGCTTTATTATTACTATGATTATAACACATACCAGGCCGAACTGCCACAGAAAACATAGACGGAATTATAAGGACCGGACAAGGAAAAGCTCGCCTGCCCGACGATCGGCGTCGCGCCTTCCGGATTGATGATGATCTTGACGGCGTTAGAGGCGCTGCCGCTCTCATCTAAGACAACGAAGAAACGTCCCGGCGTGCATAAGGCGTCAGGCAAAGTGACGGTCCGGTTCGTGCTGAGCGAACTATAGCCGATGATATAATCCGTAGCTTGAGCGGTATAATCCGTATCCGCAACCGTTGTCCGCTTCAAGATCAAGCCGCCGTTGACATGCAGGGCCGCGAGCGGCGCCGTTGTCCCAATTCCGACATTATTAACCCCATTAGCATTCCAGATCGCGCCGGTCGTCGTGCCGTTCCAGAGATTGCCGCCGCCAGCCGAGACGATAGATGGCCAAGAGACCTTGCAGTCGCCGCCGATGCAGAGGCCAGTGCCGTTCACCGTGCCGGAAGCGTTGATGGAGCCGGTGACGTCAAGGGTCGTGCCAGGATAAAGTTTATTTATACCGACATTGCCGTCATTCTGAATAATCATTCTCTGGGTAGGAGTAAAGGCGGTGCCCGCGGTTGTAGTAACGCTATCAGCAAAAAAAACGATGCCGGACCCAGCCCCACCATAATCGAAACGGATGCCTCGACTACCGAAGGATGCGTGGCTGGTTACCCATTTATAAACAGATGAATTCGCAGCATTTCTTTCAATTAAGGTATTGTGCATCATTTCAAAATCAGCTCCCATATTAGACGACATAGCTAATTGGGTGGCATAGCTGCTTCCTACCCGAAGCCCATAGCCGCTGGTATCGGCGGTTAAAGACGGCACAAAAACCGTGGCGTTGCTTCTTATTGGACCGTTGACGTCTAATTTATATACGGGTGCGGTGGTGCCGATGCCGACGTTGCCGCCGCTAGGATTCAAAATTAATTTTGCCCCCCCTGCCTCATAGTGGTCAATCGCGGCATAAGTTCCCGCTAAATTAACGTACTGCCTTAAACCATTGGTGAGGGTCCCTGACCAGGATCCATTATTAATAACCAACCCATAGGTACTGTCATCATCTTGTCGTATAGAGGCAACTACGGAGCCGGCCGTACCACCATCTTTGACTTCCAAACGAGCCCCCGGTGCCGTCGTCCCGACACCCACATTATTCGTCCCATTCGCGTTCCAGATCGCGCCGGTCGTCGTGCCGCTCCAGAGGTTGCCGCCGCCAGCCGCGATGATCGCTGGCCAGGAAACCTTGCAATCGCCAGCGATACAGAGGCCGGTGCCGTTCACGGTGCCGGAAGCGTTGATGGAGCCGGTAACATCTAAGGTCGTGCCTGGATTAGTCTTGGCAATACCTAAATTACCAGCGACTGAAGAATTGCTGGTCCCTTGTACGACTAGCCCACCCTGCATAGTTATGGTTTTGTTATAGGAGGTGGAGAGAGGCAACCCCTGCTGGACGCCGTATGATAACCTCGAAGTCAGGGCTCTTATCCAAACCAGGGTCTGAGGGACTGATAGCGTCCCAAAATCTAAAGTGATTCTGAAATAACCATCAACGACATGCGGCAAATTAGCGATATAGGCCTGATAAGTGCCGTTAGGAACGGTGCCGGTGTCTATCGTCGTCCACGAAACTTTATCGGTGCTCCTTTCGACGATGAAGGAATATCCGGTATGCGCGCTGGTCCATTCTTCATAAATATTAAGCAATCCGCCGCCGAACCAAGATCCAGCCTGGACTGTCAGGCGGAATCGGGAACGGTCTACCGGGATAGGGACGGAGGTGCTCCGATTGCCGCTAAACAAGGGTGTCATATCCTTATCCGTCCAAGCCACCCAGCTGCTACCGTTCCAATATTCCACATCGCTGATCGGCTTAGATTGAAAGGCGTCAGACCAACCCTGAAAAGCCGCGGTGCTGACTATCCTGTTTGAGAGATCATTATACTGGCCATAAAACTGCTTAGGCAATTTATACTGCTGGGCTTCGAAAGTGCCCGCGACCTGCAGTCTTTCGGTCGGAGCTGTTGTTCCGATGCCGACGTTGCCTGCATTATTTATGACCATAACTGGAGTCCCTGCTCCAGTATATTTAATTTCCAACTGTCTTTGTGCCGAAGTACCCGTGTTTTGAAAATATATATGTGAATCCTCAGCATCATTTGTCAACATCAAATAACCAGCGTCATTAATTCTCAAATTTCCGCCATTAACTACCAATTTATAATCCGGATTCGTCGTCCCGATGCCCACATTATTCGTCCCATTCGCGTTCCAGATCGCCCCAGTGGTCGTGCCGTTCCAAAGGTTCCCGCCGCCGGCGGAGACGATGGACGGCCAGGAGACCTTGCAGTCGCCGCCGATGCATAAGCCGGTGCCGTTAACTGTGCCAGAAGCGTTGATAGAGCCGGTGACGTCTAGAGTCGCAGCGGGGTTAGTTTTAGAGATACCGACGTTGCCGCCTACTTTTATAATCATATCTGGAGCATTGGCGATAGATGCGCCCAGTCTAACATCGCCTGCCGAACGCAGATTCAGGGCCGTACCATTTCCATGAGCAGAGTTGTCAAAAAAACCAAACCAACCCCTATCGATACCACCTGATTTAAAGAAAAAATGTGGGCCTTTGCTAGTTGAACCAGTAGGGATAGTCGGCTGGTCTAACAAAAAACTTCCAATGTTAGCAGCGCCATCTTTATAAATTTCTAAAGGAGCCCGAGGATTAGTCGTCCCGATGCCGACGTTGCCATTATTAATAGTAAGCCAAGCAGAACTCTCTGAGCCCCATGACTGAATCTGATTATACGGGTCTCTTTCCCACCATACACGATCCGTCAACGGGGTAGCATATGAGGTGTCTATTCCTAGACCGTTATGCTCTCGCCAAGTCGTCCAAGTCGTTCCAGCAGCATCTCTAAGTGACCACGTTCGATTATATACATTATTACCGCCTGATCCGCCCGGACTTCGAAGCGTTGTTAAAATCTGATAATTTCCTAATGTCCCGCCAAGCGGAGTTGCCTCATAAATCTCTAGCTTAGATTCCGGGCCGACCGCTCCAATCCCGACATTCCCATTTACATCAGTCTTATAGACCGTCGTGCCGTTGACCGTCCAGCCGCTTGTCGCGCCAACGCCGCCCCAATCGGTTTTGCAGACTCCAGCGATACAAAGGCCGGTGCCATTCACTGTGCCGGAGGCGTTGATGCCGCCGACGATATCTAGGGTCGTACCGGGATTTGTTTTCATGATACCGACGTTGCCAGAAGCATCTATTAGCAGTCTGTCGGCATTATTTGTTCTAAAACCAAGAGCATGATTAGTAATTGTCCCTATAAAACCTCTTGCTGCCGAGGAGACCCCAAACCAAGTCTGAACTCCATTACTGGTGTCAAGCGCTTTGAAATAAGCAGAATCAGTAGCTCCTGTTACCTGAATATTACCACCATTTACATGCAATTTCTCACTCGGTCCCGTCGTCCCAATTCCGACGTTGCCGGATTCTGATACTACTACTCCTATATTAGCCAAATTGATACCGGTGTCATTAGCTGCACTTATGCTTTCACTGATAATAGCTCCTTGTTGTCTTGTATATACATTATATGTGACATTATTGCCATTACTCGCTCTCCCATCAACAAAAAATAACTCATAATTATTTGGTGTCAAATTTCTATAGTATATTTGATAATTAACTCCCATTAGTCCATTGTTTTGGATTTGGACAATAGGGGTTCTGTCATAGTGACGGGTTACTCTAAAAAAGCTACTTGCACCGTGAGAATTTCCGCTATCTTCTATAATAATTTCAACTACTCCATTTGAAATACTAAATGTTCCAAGATATTGAGTATATTTTGTAGAAACTGCACCTGGGTCAAATATAAACTGTTTATAAGAATTATATATTGCCCCTGTCGTTTTAATGTTTCCTGCAACTTCCAACTTCGCTTCTGGTGCAGTCGTCCCAATACCGACGTTGCCTGCATTAAAAATCGCATAATTATTTGCATCAAAGTACAAAGGCGTGAAACCAGAAGAAAAATCTCCTGCCACAGCCGTATTACGAACAAAACCCATCTGATTATTTTGTGTCTGAATCCGCCATAATCCAGCAGGCAATGTTTGGTCAGATTCCCGTAAATCTACCACTGGTTTTCCACTATTTATTTTGACATCTCCGTCTTTCACTTCCAACTTCGCTCCCGGCGCGGTCGTCCCGATACCCACGTTATTAGCGCCATTAGCGTTCCAGATCGCGCCGGTCGTCGTGCCGTTCCATAAGTTACCTCCACCGGCCGAGACGATAGACGGCCAGGAGACTTTGCAGTCACCGGCGATACAAAGGCCGGTGCCGTTCACCGTGCCGGAAGCGTTGATGGAGCCAGTGACGTCTAGAGTGGCGCCGGGGTTAGTTTTAGAGATGCCGACGTTGCCATTTGAAATAATCCTCATCGCTTCACTTCCCTGGTTTACAAAGAAACCCAATCCTCCACTTGGACCGGACTGAAATTCCATTAAATTGGCCGACATACCTATACCATACCTACTACCAGACGAACTACTGGAAAACAAATCCCATTTTAAATTATTAACACTGCCTGGAGTACTATTTCCATATGTTGAACCGAAAGAAATATTAACAGGAGTCGCGGTTGGGGTAGAAACTCCGACATCACCAAAAACCGCAAGTCTTCCAGATGTACCATAAACATGTAGCTTGTTAGAAGGCGTAGTCGTCCCAATTCCGACGTTGCCGGATGAATTAATAGAAATATCAGGAATAATACTGGACCCCTCCCCGATACCGGCGACTCCACTATCAAATAAACCTAATCTAAAATATTTTCCAGTACTAGCATTATATAAGTCAACTAAAGAATAATTATTAGAAGTATTACTGGAAGTAAATTGGGCCACCACTCCACTGCTGCCGGAATTAACTTCTAAATTACGGATAGGGGTTGTCGTCCCAATTCCGACGTTGCCGGTAGTTAATAAAGTAAACTTGCCATTACTTGACGCTCCGGCCCTCAAATACAGATTATCAGACGCATCACTGATTAAGCCTGTTCCGTAATCATTGTTCCCGCTTGCGAAAAAGCCTGCATTGTTTGAATTGGTAAAATAATTATAAGCTTTTGTCGCGCCAGCGACGTCAAGCAAATTTTCTGGATTAGTTTTACCGATCCCGACATTGTTAACACCATTAGCATTCCAGATCGCGCCGGTCGTCGTGCCGTTCCAGAGATTGCCGCCGCCAGCCGAGACGATGGACGGCCAGGAAACCTTGCAATCACCAGCAATACAAAGGCCAGTGCCGTTGACCGTGCCGGAAGCGTTGATGGAGCCGGTGACATCTAAAGTAGCGGTGGGATTGGTCTTGGCGATACCGACGTTGCCATTTACTTGAGAGATTCCGGCGTTCCAAGCGCTACCGCCAAAGTCATACATGGTCCATCCTCCGGTTAAAATAGTATTCAAGGCAAACCGGTTTACTCCGGATGAATTTCTAGCTATAAACGCGCTACCGCCTTCAGTCACATCAGACTGTATGGTTCCCAGAACCTGCAACTTCGCCCTCGGATTGGTTATACCAATCCCAACGTTGCCATCGTATTGAATCCGCATTTTTTCCGTAAAAGTGGTTCCAAAAGTATTTCCGCTGCTATCATTATGGGTATAAAATGCCAAATCACCCCTCCAACTGGAAACTGGTCTGATTGCATAAATACCACCTACATAAACATCGTGATTTTGCATTGTAATACCTGCGCCACGATTAGTCGCTACATCGCCAAAATTATTTTGTATCCAAAGTCCAGAGTTAAAACCTAACGCACCAGTACTTCCTAAATTAACATGCAACTTACTACTAGGCGCAGTCGTCCCCACCCCGACGTTGCCATTTACCGGCATGAGGGCGATATGAGAGTTATTTGTGGCCAGCGTAGTAAGGCCAGTCGTCGTATCACGAGTAAGCGTAGCTGCGGCCCCCATCCTAAGCGTCTGCGGACTGGAGCCGCTGATAGATATGTTCCCATTGACCTCTAATTTATGCGTCGGCGCTGTCGTCCCGACGCCAACATTGCCGCCGGTAGGCGCTAAGGACAAATTTCTATGAGCAATATTATCTTCAGCCGCTCCGATCAAACCGACATCATTCGTCGTATTATAACCGAACCATAGCCCTTCGGTTGCAGATCCGTTGACTCGTAGTGTTGCTGTTTCCCATGTACTGGCTGGAGAGCCAACAATAGTTAATTTATTGGCTGGATTAGTCGTCCCAATCCCGACATTGCCATTAATATCAGTCTTATAGACCGTCGTCCCGTTGATTGTCCAGCCGCTTGTCGCGCCGACGACGCTCCAATCGGTCTTACAGACGCCGGCGATACAAAGGCCGGTGCCGTTGACCGTGCCGGTCGCGTCCAGGCTGCCGATAATATGCAAGTTGGAGCCGGGATTTGTCGTCCCTATGCCGACGTTGCTGGTCGTAAATAATCTGGTGGCATTAATCGGTCCGTTGACGCTAAGCCCGGCCGCTGGCGCGGGTGTCGCGATGCCGACCGGACCGTTCAGAGAAACCGGGAGCCAGGTATTAACGAAATCGCTGAACAGGTCGTTCCAATTCTCAGAAGTCAGGGTATCATTAAAAGCTTTATTATAGCTGGAAGTAGCGTGATAGGCCTGCGCGTTTTCTGCGTCAGAGAATAACAAAAAACTACCGCTTAATAATAAAACGGCTATGATAATTTTTGATTGCCACCTATGAAATCGAGGCATTAAAAACTAAAGTTTTACAACTTTTTTTACTTGCTTAAATTATACCATTTCCCGCCCGGCTTGCCAAGCAAAAAAGCCCTTAAAAAAGAGCTAATAATAAATCAATCTCCGAAACGGATTTCTACGCTCCGTTTCGTGCTCTGGTAATCGCCGATTGCCTGGAAAACCAGAGGCGGCGAAGAGATAAAATAATCATTATAAACGGCGCCGGAATTCAGGGTGTCGCTGAAAATCACGGCCGTGGACGGATCTTCATAAACGAAGGCGCCATAATTCAATTCATAGAGCAGGCGTTCCGCGCCGGCTTCGGCCGCGTAGTAGGCTTTGGTCGACTGCGCCTGGATGCCGCCGGCCTTGATGCCCAGCCAAACGACATAGGCGCCGCTCATCGCGACGATCAGCATGCCGGACAAGATAAACATCGTCAAGATCATCGCGCTGGCGGGCCTGTCTTTTCGGCTATATTTTTGGCTATATTTACGGAGCTGGTCAATTCTCATCATAATCTTATTCCTTATAATACCGCGAAGTCAGGCTGGTCTGGATGACCATATCCGACTTGGATTTCGCTTCATCGAGCGCGTGCGCCCGCAGATTGACTGTTACCATCGACTGTGATCCGACGCCTCCGTTCAAAGTAAAGTTGAGATTATCGATCTGGACTTTGAGCGGCGAAATAAAATCAACGGCGGTATTGCGGGCGATCTGGAAACGCTGGTTAGAGCCGTCGGCCACCAGCGAGTAGGTCACGCATTGGTTATAATAATTCTTGAAAGAAAGCGTGTCGCCCAGAGTCCCGCTGGTCACTAAGAAGACCTTGCTGGGCGGAATGAGCGGGCAGACCCCCTTATTGACCTGGGCCATCCGGATCTCCTTGCCGATCACTTCCAAAAAATATTTCAAGCTCTCCTGGACATTCTGCGCCGCGAGCGCGCTCCTTTGGCTATCGATGACCAATTTGAAGATTTCCGTAGACGAAAGGATGATCACGACGAAAAGCGAGACGGAAACCACGACTTCCATCAGAGAAAAACCGGACATCGCGGAGGAATCGGCCCGCTTCCGGAGAAATCGCGCCCGGACCTTAGCCGGACGCCTAGCGCCAATTGTAGAGCATTGTTTCCAAATCATAAGCGTAATTGCGCTCCCGATCCTCCCAGGAAACCCGGACGATGACTCGGACCGAAGCGGCGCTGACATTTTGTAAGACGATGAGGCGCGAAAAGATGCTGCTTGTCGCGGTGGACGCCAGATCGTGGAAATAAAAACCGGCCGCATCCTGCTTCAAGACCAGCTGCGCGGGCGAACCCGAATACGGCTGCGGCTCGCTATCCAGATAATCCATATAGTATTGCCCGGCCGTAAATAATTCGTCCAGGGGTTCGTTCGCCGTGCGCCAATTAGAATCCCTGACTTTCCGGATCAATTCTACTCCCTCCTGCGCCAGCTGGTAGGCGATCAGGTTATTCTTATTATAGCCCTGGCTCTGGATATTCTGAATCAGAAGAGAGAGGATGCCGACCAGGCCCAATGAAATGATAAATAGGATAGTGATTATTTCCACGAGGGAAAAGCCTCTTTTCATAAATTTAATCGACGACCTCAGCTAAGCCCAGGAAATTAACCCGGACGGTCTTAGTAGAATTACTCTGCGTTTCGCGCAGCTTGATCTCTAGGACGGTCGAAGTCGCGGCCGTATCGACCCGATAAATGTTAGTCTGCGGATCCGGCGGGAGAAAGCTCACGTTGACGCGCGGATTAAGCAAGCCGCCGCCGGTCCGGAGCTCCATGATTTCGATCTGGGACGGTAGCTGCGTCACGCGGGCGCCGTAACGGATATTCCCTTCCGAACTCGGATCATATTTCATATAGCCCGGGCTAGGACTGCCGGGCGCGGGCGGCCGGTCTAGGTCGGCGAACAGCGTATAGGCGTTGTTGCCGGTATCGAAGCTTATCCCCCAGCCGCCGGGCGGCACGCCGCCGGCATCGCCATTATATTTCACCAGGCCCAAGGTATTATTCTGTGCCAAGTGCAGATCGGCGACCAGATTCTGGGCGGCCATCACCAGGTCGGACCGCTTATCTGTGGAATGATAGTTGACGATGAATAAGACGGTGATCATCAAAATGATCGAGATGCTGATAACCATCTCAATCAAGGTAAAGCCTCTGGTTTTCATATGCTTATTCATAGGCCTGATCAGTCCGTTAATATTCTTCCGCCTTGACTTCCCGCCAGATCGGCAGGCCGTAATTGATCGTCAGGGTCGAAGACTTGGTGCAATAATAATTATTCGCGTCGGTCACGCGCAAGGTGACGACGGTATTGGTCGAACGGCGGAAGAAATTGATGGAAGTCGTCGCCCCGAAAGGATCGCTGATGATATTCTTGATGTCGCTCGTTGTCCACAGATAGGTGCAGTCGCCATAGCAGCTGCGCGGCAAAGGGTCGCCGCTCGCGTAGTTGCTGATGAAAAGCGTGGAAGTGCCGACTAAGACTTCGGCTGGCTCCCAGGTGAAAAAAGGATTAGGAAACTCGTGCGCGTAGGTGGTGAAGGTCCGGTTATCGCCGTCCGGATTGCCGTCGGTCTGCTCATCAAGATTGCCGCCGTGGCCATCGATGACGCCGAATTGATACCAGGTCGTCGGCAGATCCTGCTCGTCCCAGAGCTGGATCCACCAATAATAATTCGTGCCGTAAGCCGGGGTCCAGAGAGAAGAATCCAGGGCGTTGACGCACAGCGCGCTCGGACAAGTGAGCTGGCGGGTGTCGGCGGTAACCTGTTTGCCGCTGTCAAAAACCGGGCTGGAAGTGGAGTTCGCGGTATTGATGATGATGCGGTAAGCTGTCTGCGTACCGCTCGACAGGAGCCATTTCAAGACCGCTTTCCGCGCGCCGAAATCGCAGGCGTCGCTATAGCTCCAATGCGGCGCGGAAAGATGGCCGATTTCCAGATTGCTGACGTACGCCTTATAATTCCGCGTCGCGCAAGTGCCGAAATCAGTTCCGTTCCATTCGCTTTCGCAATTGAAGCTGAGCGCGTCGCTAGTGGTCGTCGCGGAACCGACAAAATCGCCCGGCTGGATCCCGTGACCGGGGAAAACCGGATTGCTTAAGTTCCAGGATTGGATCGCCGTCGGTGTCCGGGTCGCGGACGCGGCGCTATCTAACTTGATCCAGGTTCCGTCCCCTAGGACACGCGCCCAGCCGTAAACTCTCTGGGTCGTTTCATTATAGCAAGCCGAACAGCTATTACTCAGATTACAAGTATTAAGGCAGTTCGCGTTAAAAGCATAATTATCGGGCGGCGTGCTCGTGGCCGCGAAAGTGATGAGCCCCTTGGAATAATTCCAGGCCTCGCCGGCAAAATTGCCGTTATCATCGATCGAGACGTGGTGAACCAAATTCGTGCAGGGCACGGAATAAAAACGGAAGCCGGGCGGAACGGTCAGATTGCCTGGCGCGTCCAGCTGGTCGCCGGTGACATCATCTAAACAGTCCATATAGACATATTGCGTCTCATCCCCCCACCAGGCCGCGCCGTGGATATAGGAAACCGCCTGGACGTCTTTGGCCATAGCCAAAACCGCGGCGAGGCAAAACGCCGCTAGCAAAATCGGATTTTTTATCTGCTTCAACATCCGCTATTTAGCTCGGTTACCCGAGTCTTTAAACTCGGCGGCTAAAGTCTCTTAACCAGGCCGCCGGAACCTTTATTTCTGATTTAATTATAGCACTTTTATAAATTTTTGCTTAGGAATTTCTGTCCTCTTTCCAGCATCTCCCGCCGGCCCTGGACCGTCGCGTCGTCATAGCCGATTAGATGCAAGAGGCCGTGGATCAATAAGAAGTAAAAAAGATAATCCTGGATACGTATTGAGCTAATCTTTTTAATTTTGGCGTTAATTTTGTCGGCCGGATCTATCAGGCCTAATTCAGCGAACATTCCTTGATATTTAGCTACTCGCCGCGCTTCCTGGATATTGATGATGATCTCGCCCAGATATTTACTCCTGGCCGGCTCGGCGGGACGCGCTTTCTCCTGACCTCTTTTTTCCGCCCCGAAAGATAGGACATCAGTCGTTTTATTGATACCTCGATATTCTCGGTTCAGCCGTTTCATCCGAGCATCGCCGATGATTGCTAGAGAAATTTCGCGGTCGGTTTTTTTATAAGCGCGCAAAAATTTTTCCGCCAGTCCGCTGATCTTTTTAAGATTAATCTGGTACTTGGTAGTATTGTTAACAGCTAACATAAATTAAGGTGTGGATTGAGTTTAGAAAAATTTAAGATATTTTTAAACTTTAGTTTGTTATATTGACTGATGGTGTGGGCCCGGAAGCGGCCTTCGGAACCGAACTTGACATTTGGTTCCCGGAGCTCAACTCTCCGCGGGTCCACACCCGGAAAATCACCAAATATCGGTCTTGACCAAAAAAATATTTATGCTATAATTATATTAATGTCAAGTTCGGTTCCAATATTTAAGGCCACAACGGAATCATAAAAGTCTCCCCCTCCGGGGAGATTTTTTATTATATCAACCTCCTCAGGCGCCTCAGCCAGCTGTAAACTCGATAAAGCGCCGGGTTTAAAATTAAATCGTAGGTGCCCGGATAGTTGACCTGTTCACCGCCGAAACCTAGCTTGAAACGCGTAACGCCCGGCCACTTCTTCTCGTCGATCCCGTAAAAATCATAAGAGCGGCAACCCCGGTCTTTGGCGGCGCGGATCGCCGTCCACTGCAGGAGATAGGGCGCCATCGCGTTGCGGTATTCGTTATCAGAAGCGCCGTGGAGATAAGTCGCGCGGCCGCCCCAGAAACAGAAGAGACCGGCAGCGATCACGCGTCCGCCGTACTCGGCCAAGAGCAGCTTGATCGTTTCGTCGGGCGCGGCTAAGAGCTTTTCATAATGCCGGGCGTCATGGATCCGGAAGCCGTCCCGCTCGCCGGTCAAACGCAAGAGACGCCAGAAATCCGGTTGGTCGGCCGCGCGGCCGACGCGGGTAGTTACGCCTTTCTTCTCCGCCAAATGGATATTATAGCGCGTCTTCGGATGCATCCCCGCGAGCAACTCCGCCTCATTCCGCCCTAAATCCAAGATCAGAGTCCGGGCCGGTTGCCGATCTAGAGTCTTGGCTAACGGTTGCTCCGTCCGTGCCGGAAGAACGGCCGGCTCCAAGCGCCAGAAAACGACGCGCGAATCAGAGCGCCGCAATTCCCGGCTAAAAAGATCTAAACAGGAGGCAGTCTGGATCGCGTCGCCTCTGATATCGCTCCTGAGTATCGGCCCGCGCGGCGCGTACCAATAAGAATAGCCGCCAGCTAAACGAGCCTTGGTCAGAGTCAGGGCGGCCGCTATTCCCTTTTGATCGCGCGCGCCGAGCCGACAGATTTCCGCTCCCTCCGCAACGCAGATATCCCCCCAGAACCAGGCTTGCAGATATTCCGCGCCATAGCTATTGATTTGGCTGGCCGCTTGATCACCATTTAATCCGCCGGAAACGCTGGTGATAAAGCTATCAAGCTCTGCCTGAGCTGTAAAATAAAATATTTCCATACTGCCAGTATATCATAGAAACCAAACAACTAAAAAAGCCCGCCGACACCGACGTGGTGCGACGGGCTTGAGTAAAAAAATCTGAAATATCCCTGAGTTTACTGGATGCCAGCCGGGGTAGCAGTCTTAGCGCCAGCGCTCACGCCGCCGGTCTGGGCGCCTAAGCAGTAGTTGATCTGGTAAGTAGTGAATGGAGAAGCGCTCGTATAGGTATAGGCGGGCTGGCCGACGCAATCTCCAGTCACGAAATCAAACGGAGTCGGCGGAGTCGGCACAGCGGCCAAGAAAGTTCCATTCGGGCTGGCAATCGCGCCGCCGGCCGTGATTGAGGCCGTTGCCGGATAAGTCCCGACATCATTGTAATACATCTCCAGGGCGGTCTGGATCTGCTTGACGTCAGCGACGCGCTTAGCATCGCGGGCGCGAGCGCGCGCCGTGTTCAAGGCTAGGATCGAAAGAGTCGATAGCAAGCCGATGATGGCGATGACTACCAAGAGCTCGATCAAAGTAAAGCCTTTGTGATTTCTTTTCATAAATATATGATTTATCTCAACCGCGGAGCAGCAAGGGCAACGCCGCTAATTGAAAAATTAAATGTTGTCTTAAACCGCCAAAAAAAATATCTTAATAAAATTATACCATACCTATGGGAAAGGACAATAGCGGTAAGGCTTACTGGATGCCGGCCGGAGTAGCGGTCTTAGCGCCGGCGCTCACGCCGCCGGTCTGGGCGCCCAAGCAGTAGCTGATCTGGTAAGTAGAATACGGAGCTGAGCCGGAGATAGCATACGTATAAGCGGGCTGCGCGCCGCAGCTGCCGTCAGCCGGAGTCGGCGGAGTCGGCACAGCGGCCAAGAAAGTCCCGTTCGCGCTTTTGATCGCGACGCCAGGAGTAACCGAGCCAGCCGCCGGATAGCTGCCGACATCATTGTAATACATCTCCAGGGCGGTCTGGATCTGCTTGACGTCAGCGACGCGCTTAGCATCGCGGGCGCGAGCGCGCGCCGTGTTCAAGGCTAGGATCGAAAGAGTCGATAGCAAGCCGATGATGGCGATGACTACCAAGAGCTCGATCAAAGTAAAGCCTTTGTGATTAGTGGCCATACGATTTTTTATTCGATGATTAATTATTATCTAATTATCGTCTGCGTAAATTATAGCATTTCCCCGCCACAGCCGCAATATCCGGCGCGCCGGACTCAGAACTGGCTAGCCAGATTATACATCGGCAAAAGGACGGCCGCGACCATGACGCCGACGCCGATACCCATGATCACCATGATCAAAGGTTCCATCAACTTGCTCAGATTATCCAGCATGTTACTGCTCTCCCGCGTATAGAAACTGGTGACGCGATCCAAAACTGCGTCGATCTTGCCGGTCTTTTCGCCGACCGCGATCATCTGCGGCACCATCTTCGGGACATAGTCGCTCGCTTCGAAAACCGTGGAAAAAGGATTCCCGTCATTGATCGATTCCAGGGTATCTAGGATAAGTTCGCGATAAATGCTGTTACCGACGACTTCAGCCACGATCTCCAGGCTGCGGGTGATCGTCACGCCGCCTTTAAGGAGCGTCGACAAGGAACGGGAAAAACGCATCAGATAGATATATTTAAATAATGGTCCGAAAATCGGCAGGCGCAATTTCAAAATATCTAATTGACGCCGGCCGGCATAGGTCTTCAGGTAAAGGCGCAAAAGGACGGCCAGAGCGATGATGGCGATAACGAGTAAAATCGCGTAATTGACCATAAAATTAGAAGCGCCGATGACTAGGCGGGTAGAGAGCGGGAGGGCGGCACCGGTCTCGGTCAGGATCGCGGTCAGATTCGGGATGACATAGACCATCAGGACGATGCCGACCCCGAAGAGAGCGGTGATGATGAAGGCCGGATAGATCATCGCGCCGCGGATCTTGGAGACCATATCATAATTCTTTTCCATCTCATCGGCCAGATAATTCAAGACTTCGTCTAATTTGCCGGAAGTCTCGCCGGAGCGGACGATATTGATAAAAAATTCCGAAAAGATCTTCGGATATTTCGCCAGCGCGTCAGAGAGGAAGGCGCCGGCATTGACGTCATAAGCGATATCCGCGATCAGGTTCTTCAGGGAAATGTTGTCCGTCTGGTCGATCAACACGAGGAGCGATTCCACGACCGGCACGTTAGAAGAGATCATGACGGAAAATTGGCGGGAAAAGATCACAAGATCTTTGCCGCGGACCGGCGCGATCAACCGAGAAAATTTATTCAGCCCGGTCGAAGTCACATCCTGGATATTCAAAACGTTCAGATCCTTCTTGCGCAATTTCGAGACGACCTCAGCTTCGGAGAGGCCGACGATCTGGCCGCGCTTCTTCCGGCCGCTCGTGTCTTCCGCTTGATATTTAAAAATAGGCATAATGTCTGGCTTTAACTTTCAATAACGCGCAGGACCTCTTCCATCGTCGTCTTGCCCTGCAAGACCTTGATGATCCCATCCTGCTTGATCGTGCAGAAATCTTCCACCGACCGGACAGTCTCAAGATTCAGATTCTTTTCACCGCTATCGATCATCTCGCGGAGCCGATCGTCTATTTCGATCACTTCCGCGATCGCTACGCGGCCAAGATAGCCGGTGTTCTCGCAGCGGGCGCAACCAACCGCCTTATAAGCTTTATAATTAGCGAGTGGTGATTCCGACGCCGCGAGTTGCGGCAGCTCTTCTTTCAAGACTGCCGGCGGCGTCGTTTTAAGTTCCGCGACGATCTCCTCGACCGCTTCCGCAGTCAGCTTGGTCTCTTGCTTGCAATGCTCGCAGAGGCGACGGGCGAGGCGCTGGGCAACGACCGTCTTCAAAGTAGAGGATAGCAGGAACCGTTCAATCTTCATATCTAATAAACGGAAAACCGCGCCTAAGGCGTCATTGGTATGCAGGGTTGATAGGACGAGGTGCCCGGTCAAAGCGGCGTTGATAGACAATTCCGCGGTCTCTTCGTCGCGGATTTCGCCGACCATGATGATATTCGGATCTTGGCGCAATAGAGAGCGTAAGCCGTTAGCGAAAGAGAAGCCGATCTTTGGCCGGACCTGGGACTGGTTGATCCCCTTGATTTCGTATTCGATCGGATCTTCCAGGGTAGAGATATTGACTCCCTCCTTATTCAATATATTAAGCATCGCGTATAAGGTCGTTGATTTACCGCTCCCGGTCGGACCGGTAACCAGGAAGATGCCACTGGTTTTCGCGCTGCCGGAAGCGATCCGGCGCAGGGCTAATTTATTGAAACCCAGCTCTTCCAGGCCGGGCGCGCCTTTGGAGACATCTAAAATACGCATCACCACCTTTTCATTGCTAGCGAGCGGCAAGGTAGAAACGCGAAAATCTATCTCTTGGCCATTGACGACGAGACGGATACGGCCGTCTTGCGGGATACGCGTCTCGTCCAATTTCAGTTTAGCTAAAACCTTGATACGGGCGATGATCGCCTTATGAATGCTTTTCGGCAGGGTCAAGGAAGTATGGAGAATACCGTCGATCCGATAACGTACCCGGCTCTCCTGCGCATATGGCTCGATATGGATATCGGAGGCGCGCGCCTCCACCGCGTGCCGGATGATGACGGAAACGATACGCGAAACCGGCGCGGAATTGATCTCGTCGCTGTTCAGGTCTTCCGCGTCCGTCTTGACCGCGACCAGGTCTTCCCCTTCTTCCTTAGCTTTGACCTCCAAAGCGCTGGAAACCTCTTCCTCGATCTTCTGATACTGCTTGAAGATCTTCTGCCAGCTCGACGCCGAAATCAAAAAATACTGCGCCTGCAGCTTTTCATCCGTCGCCAAGAAATTAACCGCCTCCATCGCCTTGAGATTCGGCTCAACTAAACCGACTTTGAGCGACCGGTTATCCCGGCCGAAGCAGACGATCTTATAGGTCTTAGCGATCTCTTCCGGCAAGAAAGTCAGAATCGCCTCCGGCACCTCCGTGCTGCTCAGATTAATATAAGGCAAATTATAAAGAGCCGACCTCAATTCAGTCAGCTGCTCTTCGTCTACTATCTTCTGGCTGATCAGATAGGCGCCGAGATCGGCCTTTTCCTTCAGGATCAATTTTTTTATCTCGTCCGCCCGGGTGGCATCCAGCAACTGGCGCGCCGTCAGCAGTCCGAGCAGTTGTTCGGTCTTATCCATAGGGCTATTCCTTCTTAGCCTGGAAGGGCAGATCATTTCCGATCCGGCAATCCAGGGTCGCTGGGACAGCGGCTGCGCCGACGGCGCTTTCTGTGCCGGTCGCGATTTCCGTGCCGGTCGCGACGCTGGCCGGCGTTCGGGCGATCAGCCGATTCGGCGTGGCATCCGGACGCCAGCAGATATTATCAAAATCGAAATTAACAACGTAATTAGTCAGAGCGGTAAAGCGCGGCGCCTGCAAAACCTCGGGATCCAAAGTATCGCGGGCCGGCACGGTAATCGTGCTCGTCGCTAACGGGTCGCCGAGATCCATGCCCGCCAATAAATAATCAAAAATACGCGCCTGGAATAAGAATAATAAAAGACCTGCCGCCAATAGGAGGCCGACCAAGGAATACAGAATGATGTTATAACCTTGCCTCATCATAATCAGGGAGCGATTTTATAATAATAAGTGCTCAGGACAATCTCCGCGCTGTCATCGCCCGGTGAAAAATTGACGGTTGTGACATCAAACAGGCGTAGATTATTTTCAAAAATCTTCAAGAGCTTCTTCAGGCCGGCATAATCGATGGAGGCGATAGAGAGGTTGATGTTATAAAGGCCAAGATTCTGGCCAGCCGAAACAAGGTCCGGGGCGGCGACTTCGCCTTCAACCGTATCTCCGGCTCGGTCTTCTCCGGGCGCGCTGATCGTCAGACTGCCGATCAGCCAGCCGCCCTGCGCGACCATCTCTTCAATTTCGCCAAAAAGTCTTTCCGGCACGTAATTATCAGGCAAGACGCCGTTAAAGCGCTGCAGATCTTTCGCGTCAATCTTCCTATAAAGCTCTTCGATCGACCGATAGCTCGCTAATTTTTTCAAGCTATTGAGGTAGAGTCTCTGCTCGCTGTCTAGATTAGCGCGGATGCTGGCTTGCGCCGCGGAAAATTTCGGCCCCAGGAAAAAGAAATAAGCCAGACCAAGGAACAAGACCAAGGCGGCCGCGATAAGCGCCGGAAAATAATTCCTTAAGAAAAGATTGAGGGCATTCTTATTCTTTTGGTTGCGCGGATTAGCCATAATCATTTTTTAAAAATTTCCGGCTTGACCTGCAAAGTGATCGTAAAATTAAGGTCGCCGGTCAGATCCTCTCCCTCGCTAGTCGCTTCCGCGCTCGCCACGGTCGCTTTTTCAACTAAGGGATCTTTCAAGAAAGAGCGCACCTGCCAAGAGACGTCAGCGTAAGTCTTAGCGGTCGCGTTCAGGACATAAAGGCCGTCCAAGCCCCCGGAAAACTGCTCATATTTGACGGAGCTCAGGGTGTTTTTTTCCAGCCAACTGAAAAAATTAGTCCAATAGACGTGGTTATCCAAGAGATCGCTGAAAGCCGCTGATTTTTCCTTATAGGCCAGGGCCGCGCCGATCTGATTCTTTAACTTACTGATTTCCGCGTTCGTCAAAGCGACTTGTTCCTCCAGGATCTGGGTGCGGCGTGCCTCCTGCTTTTCCCATTGGTCCAGGCCGAAATATATTTCGCCGACGAATAAGGCGGCGATAGCCAAGACTAAGAACAAGGTCAATCCATTCTTACGCCAATCAAAAGATATCTGGACCTCGTCTTTGACCAGGTTCACGTCTAAAATTTTCGGATTCTGCAAAAAACCGCCGGCTCGTCCTTCTGTCTTGTTCGGTTTTCTCTTCAGTAAAAACATGCTTTTCTTATTCGATTTCCCGCATCGCCAAGCCGATGGCAACGGCCAGGCGCGGCCCGACTTCGCTTAAGACCGGCTTCAATTCCGCCGGGTAATGGATACGGTTCCAAGGGTCGCCGATAATGACCTGGAGGTTCAAGCGCTTGGCCAGATATTCGCTGAGATTCAAAAGCAGGGCGCTGCCGCCGGATAAGATGATCTTCTCTACTTCCCCGTTCGCCTGGGAACGGAAAAAATCTAACATATACTGGATTTCGGTCACGATCGGTTCCAGCGTCTGGATCACGAGCTGCGGCAACTCTTCCCGGTTATCATTATGCAAAGACACGCTGAGGTCGAATTTGAATTGTTCCGCCTGGACGAAAGACACGCCCAATTTCTCGGCCAAAGCCTTCGTAACGGTAGAGCCGCAGACCGCGAGGCTGCGGTTCAAGACCGGGATGCTTTCCTTGACGATAGAGATGTCCGTGCTATTAGCGCCGATTTCCACGATCATCACTGTCGACTTATCGTCGCCGACGAGAGAGCGGACCAGGGAAAAAGTTTCCGTTTCCAAGCTCGCTAATTCCAGTTTGGCCGCGTTGAAAATATCGATATATTTACGCACCAATTTCTTCGGGCTGCCGGTCAAAAAAATCTGCATATCGCCTTTATGGCCGCCCTTGGCGCCGCCATCCGGGATGACCTTCCAGTCCAGGGTCATCTCTTCCAGGGGCAAGGGGATGACTTTTTTCGCCTCTTCATTGACCTCCTCTGCGATCCTTTTCTTATCGTTGCCATTAATATTGATGATTGAAGAGAAGACGGCGAAAGTCGGCAGCGATGCGGTCACTTTAGTAGCCATGATGCCGGCTTCGGTCTTGACCTTGCTGATCGCCCGCGCCAGATAATTAACATCGTCCATCTTCATGAAGTTCACTTCAGACACATTCTCGCTAAAAGCGTAATTGGAAAGATAGATCCGGCGGTTCTTCTTCTTCAACTCGACCATCTTCAAAGAAGAGTCGCCGATATCAACCCCTAAGAACAGATTATCGCCGCCAAATGAAAACAAGCTCATAGACTTATCGCTAAACTTAATACACCAAAAAGCCGGATTTAAATTGAATTATCTCTCCGCTTAGTATATAATAAAGTATACAATATCTAAAAACATTAAACAAGCGATATGAACTTCTTCAGCCGCTATAAAAAAATCTTTTTCATCATCGGCTTCCTGATCCTTGTCGCCCTGATCGGCTATTTTATCTGGTTCCTGTTCTTCCGCGCGCCGAGCCAACTCCCGAGCGAAACTGTCCCTCCCGGAACGGGCGGCGGCTTGCCGATCGCCGGATCAGGCGGCGCAATCCCGGGAACTCCGACCGGTACCGGACTCTTGCCCGGCGCGACAGAGGGCGCTGGCCCGAACGAACCGAGCCCGGTAGCCGTCGGCGGCGTAACGGAAACCGCGGCTTTGACCGACTCGCCAGTCAGCTCTCCGACCTTATCCAAAGGCGGCGCGGTCCAATATTATAACCGGAATGACGGACGTTTTTACCGGATCGATCAAGACGGTGACATCGTCATGATGGCGGACAAGGTCTTCTATAATGTCAAAGATGTCGTCTGGGCGCCGACTAAAGACAAGGCGATCATCGAATATCCCGACGGCAAGAAGATCCTTTATAATTTCGAGGCCAAACAGCAGGTCAGCCTGCCGGCGCATTGGGAAGATTTTTCTTTCTCGCCGACGAGCGGCCAGATCGTTTCCAAAAGCCTAGGCCTGGATCCGGGAAACCGCTGGCTAGTAATCGCGAACGACGACGGTTCGCAAGCGCGCGCCATAGAAAATATCGGCACGAACGATAAGACTGTCTATCCGGACTGGTCGCCGAACCAGCAGATCATCGCGACTTATACGAAAGGTCTGGACTTTAACCGCCAGGAAATCTATTTCGTCGGGCAGAACGGAGAGAACTTCAAATCGACGATCATCGAGGGCCGCGGCCTCCAATCCCAATGGTCAACGGCGGGCGACCGCCTGCTCTATAGCGTCTACAGCACGGACACTAATCTCAATCCGAAACTCTGGATCGTTGACGCAAGCGGCGACACGATCGGGCAGAATCGGCGCAGCATCGATCTGAACACCTGGGCGGATAAATGCACCTTCGCTTCCAATACGGAAGTCTATTGCGCCGTGCCGGAAAACTTAGAAAAAGGCGCGGGCCTATTCCCGGAATTAGCCGATAAGACTAAGGATGATCTTTACCGGATCAACCTGGAGACCGGAATCAAGGAACTAATCGCGGTACCAGACGGCGCTTACAATATCTCGCAGATCCTCGTGCCGGCCGCGAACGACGTCTTATATTTTACTGATAAGAAGACCGGCCAGCTCTATACGGTCAAATTGCGCTGATAATCCGGATGCTGAAATCATTATTCCTCAATCTATTATTCCCGCCGGAATGCCTGGGCTGCGGCCGAGAAGGCGCTTATCTCTGCGATCACTGTTTTAAAAAATTAAAATTTAACGGCGCGGCGCAGACGGCGGCGTTGACAGCGAGCTTAAAGACGCCGGCTCTCGCCGGGATATTCATCGCCGGCGATTACGATGATCCGCTCTTGGCATCCCTGATCAAAAAACTAAAATATAATTTCTTGGCCGGGCTGAGCCCCACACTAGGACGATTCTTAACCTTATTTTGGCAAGGGCAATTAGCGCTCATGTCGAATAATAAGCTAACGGACACAACCCTGATCCCTATCCCCCTCTCTAAAAAGCGCCTCCGCTGGCGCGGCTTCAACCAGGCGGAGCTATTGGCGCGGGAACTAGCCGCGGCCTTCGCCTATCCTCTGAATCAGGACTTGAAACGGATAAAACATGCCTGGCCGCAGGCTGACTTGAACGGAGCCGAACGCCTAAATAATATAGCTGATTCTTTCGCCTGGACCGGCACAAGCTTGGGCGGACGGACGATAATCTTAATAGATGACGTGGCTACGACCGGCGCGACCCTGAATGAAGCCGCGCGGATTTTAAAGACGGCCGGCGCCGGCGCGATTTACGGCTTAGTCCTGGCAAAAGGCTAGATATTTACAAAATTATCCTCCTATTATATAATGTCTTTGCACTGATTGCCGCGTTTACCAGGCGCGGTCGGGCCAAAAGCTTGAGAGGCGACTCCTAAGGTGCTGCTGGAAAAAGAGAGTTTCCGCCGCTCAGGCGGAAAAAGCCGGGTGGAACCGCGAGACCGCGGGCGCAAAAGCCTGAAAGTCCCGTCCTGGCAAAGATAGTCTTTGACTATTTTTGCGAGGAGGGGACTTTTTTAAATCATAAATATCCGGACAGCCTAACCAAGGCTCTCCGCTAACAACCATATGAAAAAAGAAGAAATAAGCATCGAAGTTAAGCGCCATTCCCTGTCGCATCTCCTGGCTTACGCCGTCAAAGAGCTATGGCCGGCGGCCAAGCTATCCATCGGTCCGGCGATCGAAAACGGCTTCTATTATGATATCGATTTCGGCGATACCAAGATCAGCGAAAGCGACCTGAAAGAGATCGAAAAAAAAATGGCGCATCTCGCCAAGCAGAATCTGGGATTCGCCCGGGACGAAAAACCGATCGCGACGGCATTAAAAGAGGCTCAGGCCGCCGATGATACCTACAAAGCCGAATTGATCGCCGATTTGCAGGCGCAAGGCGAAAGCGTCGTCAGCTATTACACGGTCGGCAAATTCACGGATCTCTGCCGCGGGCCGCACGTCGATAATACCAACCAGATTAAGCCCGGCAGTTTCAAATTGCATAAGCTGGCTGGCGCTTATTGGCGCGGCGATGAAAAGAACAAAATGCTGACCCGTATTTACGGCCTAGCCTTCGACACTAAGGAAGAGCTCGACGCTCACCTGAAACTGCTAGTCGAAGCGGAAAAAAGAGACCACCGTAAATTAGGCAAGGAGCTAGACCTCTTCCATATCGACGAGATGGTCGGCCTCGGCCTCCCGCTCTGGCATCCGAAAGGCGCCAAGCTCTGGCGGATCATCGAAGATTTCTGGTATCAGGAACATGAAAAAGCCGGCTATGAGCTGGTCCGCTCCCCCCATATCGGCAATAAGGCGCTCTGGGAAACTTCCGGGCATTGGGGCTTTTATAACGACAGCATGTATCCGCCGCTTGAAGCCGGCCAGAGCTTATCGGACAGCCAGAGCCAAGAAAAAGTAAAAGAGCCGGAATCCTATCTTTTGAAACCGATGAATTGCCCTTTCCATGTCCGGATCTATAAGAATAGCTTACACTCCTATCGCGACTTCCCTTTGCGTTGGGCGGAATGCGGCACGGTCTACCGTTTTGAAAAGAAAGGCGAACTCTCTGGACTGACCCGCGTACGCGGCTTTACGCAGGATGACGCTCATATTATCTGCCGCGCCGACCAGGTAGAAGAAGAGTTGGGCCGGGTCGTTGATTTTATCCTCTTCATCTATGCTTCGTTCGGCTTCCCGGCTTCGGATGTCAAGGTCTACCTCTCGGTCCGCGATCCGGAAAATACCAAATACGCGGGCAGCGACGCCGGCTGGGATTTTACGGAAAAAGTTTTGGAAAAAGTCGCCCAGGACAAGAAACTGTCTTATCAGAAGGATATCGGCGGCGCGGTTTTCTATGGGCCGAAACTGGATTTTAAAGTCAAAGACGCGCTCGGACGGGAATGGCAATGCTCGACCCTACAATTCGACTTCAACCTGCCGGAACGCTTCGATATGAACTTCACGAACGCCCAAGGCGAAAAAGAGCGGCCTTATATGCTCCATCGCGCGCTCTTCGGCTCCTTCGAGAGATTCATCGGCGTCCTGATTGAAAATTACGCCGGTGCCTTCCCGGTTTGGTTCTCGCCGGTCCAGTCGAAGATCGTCTCCGTCGGCGAGGCCCATATCCCGGCCTGTAAAAAACTAGCCGACCGCCTGCGCGCGGCTGGCATCCGGGTAGAAGTGGACGAGGCGAACGAAACCGTGGGCAATAAGATCCGGAAAGCTGTCAATGAAAAAGTCCCCTATATGCTGGTCATCGGCGACAAGGAAATGAACGCGCCGGTCTTAAACGTCCGCGACCGCGGCGCCCAAGAGACGCGGGAGATCGCGCCGGATGATTTTATCGCTGAAGTGCAGGAAAAAATCAGAAAACGCCAATAATCCTAGCCTTAATATAGACTATGCGGCAAAAAAAATGCTATGATGATGGCATAATTTAAAATTTATGAAATCAATATATGAAACATATCAAGCCGCATTATATAGTCATCATAATAATCTTAGCTCTCGCGGCCGCGGGCATCTGGCTCCTTGCCACCCAACAGCCGAGAATGATCCTCTTCTATAGCGATTCTTGCCCGCATTGCCAGGTGGTCGCGGAGTATATCGACCAAAACGGCATCCGCGAAAGATTCAAGTTCCAAGAATTAGAAGTATCGCGCAGCCAAGCGAATGCTACCTTATTAGAAAGGAAGGCTCGCCAATGCGACCTAGATACGGCCCAGGGTCTCGGCGTGCCCTTCTTTTTCGACGGCGAAAAATGCCTGATGGGCGACCAGGACATCATCGATTATTTTAAAAAATAACCGAGCTTCCCGCCCGACGGGAACTCTACTATCATATATGAAAAGATTATTATATCTGAGCATACCGATCGGCGCTTTTGCGGCTCTGCCCGCGGCCGCGGTCTGCCCGGTCTGCGTAGTCGCAGTCGGCGCCGGCCTGGGTCTGAGCGAATACCTAGGCATCGACAATACGATCGCCGGCCTCTGGATCGGCGGGCTTTTGGTCTCTATCACCATCTGGACCATCAACTGGCTGAATAAAAAGAATTGGCTCTTTGGAAATAAGGATTTACGCGATCTGATTATCGCCGTCTTATATTACGGGCTGACCTTCTGGCCCTTGTGGGCGCAGGACTTGATCGGCCACCCGGCGAGCCGGATCTGGGGTGTCGACAAGGTCGTCTTCGGCGCGATTATCGGCAGCCTAGCCTTCCTGGCTATGACGCTCTGGTATAACAATATCAAAGAGCGGCGCGGCCATGCCCACTTCCCTTTCGAAAAAGTGGTCATGCCGGTCGGCGCCTTAATTATCTTAAGCGGCGTTTTTTATTTCCTAACTAGATAAAAAAATATATGTCCGAAAATATCTTAAGTCTCAATGAGATGATCGAGAAAGTTGATAAGCTGAAAAAAGACAATGTCCTGGACTTGTCTTCCGACCAGGATCTTTCGATCGCGATCATGAATCTGGTGAGCATCGAAGAGCATTTTTTCTTCACGGGGGCGAAGACCGGCAATCCCAAATACTACGATCTCCTCGGCGAAGTGCGGGAGATGCGCAAATCCCTCTTGAAAAAAATAATTAAAGAATACGAAGGAGAGGTCTGGTGCATTTCCAAACATCTTCTGGCCGCTTCCTACCGCTTGATGGAAGTCGGGACCAAGGCGCAGGGCAAAGGGAACAAAGAAGAAGCTCAAGAGATGTTCAAGAAAGCTTATGACCTATATTCCCTGTTTTGGGGGCTGAATATGAAGCTGATCGATCTGGGCGAAGTGAAAAAAATCGATGATGACGCTATCAACACCGAAAAGAAAGGCTTGGCCGGACGCCTCGGCGCCCTGGTCAAAAAAGTGATAGACTGCTGCATTGAATGAAGAAGGTCGCTCAATCGAATAAGCCTGCTACTCAATGTAATCGCCTCTTTCCCGTTCTCAAAAGACTGTCCGCGGACAGCCTTTTTAATAATTTAGACGAAACATCCGCCGCTAATCATTTGCTGACGACGATCATGCTCCTAGTCAAAGATCCGAAAGGTAATTTATGGCCAGTCTGGTAATCGCGGATCGCCCGGAATAAGACTTCTTCTTTGTAGCGATAGCCCTCTCCCCGCCGCGTACCCGGATCATTAGTGATGAATTGCTTAGCCTTATAATCATACCCCTTGATCAGGATCATGTGCCGCTCCGGCCCGGGCTCGGTATAGTAGGGATTTTTCAAGAGGCGCCCATCCATCGGCGTCAAGACAAGATTCCCTTTCTCCAATTCCTTAATAATATCCGCCGCGCTCGCGACCGTCTTGACCGCTACTTTTTGATAACGAAAATAATCATTGAATAGCCAAGCGACCATATCCGCGAGGGCGACATCCCGATACTCGCCGTATTTCTTATTTTCAAAAGTGGAAAGGATCAAGATCCGCAAGCGCCAATCAGCCTTGGCGATATCTTTTTCGCCGCCGACCCAGGCCATAGCCATCGCGGCGACCGCTTCCTCGCAACCGTCTTGCTGCCGGACATCGCGCCATTCGCCTAAGGGCGCCTGCGCTGTAAACGGCACGGCGATATCGATATTTTCCGGCAGACTGGCGGCGCTCATCTGGCCAACCCCGACAGATAAGAAGATGCCTCCTAATAGGCCGGCAAAAATTTTATAATATTTAGTCATAACCTTGATGCCTTAATCTTAACGTCCTAAAAAATTCTTCTTAACCCGCTCCCGGTCTTCCGCCAACCTTTTTTCCGCCCAATGCTTTTGGTTAGCGCCGGCCACGACCTTCTCGATATATTCATGACGGGAAATCCGCCGCCGCGAATGGAGGCGCTTACCTAAGCGCTCGGAAAAGCTCAAAAAACGGCCTTCCTTCCCGAGGATATAGCTGATGTAAGACAGGAGTAGGATGATGCCGATGACTTGTTCCATATTATTCAGGCGGACTATATTGACTATTTAAAGGGTCTTGGCGTAGAGCCAAAAATCCCGTAGCCGGCCCTTTTTGTCGCGATCAAACTTTTTCAGCCGGCCTTCCTTCCGGTAGCCACTCTTGACCGCCACCCGCTCGCTAGCCAGATTTTCCGGCCGCATCACGATCTCTAGGCGCGTGATCCCTAATTTTTTAAAAGCTTCCTTTTCCACGAGCCTGACTGCTCGCGTCGTGATACCGCGCCCCCAATATTCCTCAGCCACAAAGTAGCCGATTTCCCCGATATGCTTCCGGAATTGGTTGATCTTGATGCCGATGGCGCCGACAACCAAGCCATCCAGCAGGATAGCATAATTCCATTCCTGGTTCTTCCGCCGCTTGGCCGGACAGCCGCGCAGCCATCTTTCCTCATCTCGGAGCGTCTTAGCCTTGACGGTCACATACTTAAAATTAGGGTTAAGCAAAATCTCCAGGAATCTCCTGGCGTCTTTTAGTTGTCGGTAGCGTAGGCTGATCTTAGACATAGGCCGAAACGGATTAAGCTAGTTTAAAAATCTTCAACCTTATATAAATCGTGATTAAAGTATAACAAAAAACCACGAATTTAAAAATCTGCCCCTGATTATTGGGAAATAAAAGTATCCGTCGCGGCTAAGACCCGAAAGCCGAATTTCTGATAGACCGGCGCTCCGGCTGCCGAAGCGTCCAAACAGGCTGACCGATAGCCTAGCCCGATCGCCGCCTGAGCTAAACGAGCCATGATCAACTGGGCGTAGCCGCGACCGCGGAATTCCGGCTTGGTCCCGATGCCTTCTACCGAAAATTCGTCAAAGGCGTAATAAGAGCCGGTCGCCGCCGGTACGCCGCCCACAGACAAGACGAATGTCTTGATATGACTATCGGCCGCATCGATGATTGTCCGATCCAAGAAGCCGAACTTCTGTTCAGTTTCGGCCGGGCTCCGATCGAAAGACAGGGCAAAGACCGATTTAAAATCGGCTAAAGCTTGAGGCGTATCAACCGGTCGGATGGTGACATTGCCAGGCTGCTCCGGCAATCCGGCCGGAATATAAAAATTATCCGCCCGCATGATATAGCCGCTATCCCGGAACTTAAGGCCTTGCGCTAACAAAAATATCTTTAAATCATCGCTGGCCGGCGCGCTTATCCGAAATGGGTCAGCGCCGAAAAAATTTCTTATTTCCCGAATATCAGCGGCTGTCAGATCGGCCGACAATGCGTGGGCATAATTATATAAAGAGTCGATATAGGGTTCCGTCTTGAACAGATACAGCTTCTCAGATTTCTCTTGCCGCAAAGCTATGCCGCGCGTTTCCTTGAGATAGTCCAGCATCTGATAAACCGTATAGCGGGAGGGATCGATATTTAATATAGTCTTATCGATAGCCATAAATAAGTATTCATAAACTGCTCATGCTAAATTTTTAAGAAATTGCCAAATGATGATCTGATCCCCTAATTAGATTCAAGCCATGGGGGCGGCTACAGGGACGCGATCAATTCCGGTAGTTTAGTAAAGTCGGCGGTGTTGGCGTCCGCTTGGCTAAGCGCACTTGGCGAATAGATTATGGCTTTCATCCCGGCCGCGCGAGCGGCTTGAAGATCATTCTCCACGTCTCCTATATAGACGCAAGTCGCTGGCGCCGCTCCTAATTGAGACGCCGCCAATAAGAGCGGCTCCGGATCTGGTTTATGCTGTTTTGTATCTTCATAAGCAACCGTCGCTCGGAAATAGTCTCGCAAACCAGCCAGCAGAGGAAGTTCGTAAATACTATTCTTAACCCGGCTCGTGACGATGCCTAAGGAATAATTTTCACTAAGCGTCTTGATCACGGCGGCTGTTCCGGTCGGCATTGTCAATAATCCCAAATCATATTTGACTCCCTCCTGCCGCCTGCCTATTTCCCAGAGCCGACATATTTCCTCTTCTTCCCGCGACTGAGTGAGCGCTTTGATCGTATCAATCATGCTGTAATGGAAAATCGGGCGCAATTCTTCGCGCGTCGGCGGCTCATAGCCCGCTTGGGACAAGAGGTCTTGAAAAAATTTTAAATTAGCCTCGAAAGAATCCAAAAGGACGCCGTCAATGTCAAAAATTACCGCTTTCATCATAAAATTTGCGAAAAATATTTCTGCGCCACATAGAGCAGGGCTAAGACGAAAATCAAATCGATATAGAAACGCTTTAAAAAATTCAAGATATAGAGCAATAAGACCAAAGGATAAAATAAGATCACGAGCGGGCGGCGCAGAAAATTATGATTAGCATTCTGCCATAAGGATTGCGCGTCGCCGGTAGACGGTATCGCCTGGAAACCCAGGGCGATGCCGAGCCAGAGGTATAATAAAGTCCGCCAATCATAGACCCAGCCGACTTGGGCAAAAAGCCAGATAGCCAGAGCGGAATTTATGATCAAGGGGCCGAAAGAGATAAAAAAGCTAGAAAAGAATCCGGCCGGCTCAGCGTGAGTGACATAGCCGGCGATCCGGTTAAAACGCAGGAGATTGATATTATAGATCTTAACGCCAAATAGCCAACAGAAAAAAGCGTGCGCCAATTCATGGACGATCACGCCGGGAGCCATAAAGATAAAACGGAAATATCTGATCATAGAGTTTATATCCGAACGAAAATTAATAAAAGCCCCGATAACCTTGGATCAATCTATTACTATTTTAAATTTCTCATCAAAATATCCAGTCCCTCATCTAATAACTCTTGCGGAATATTAAGGGGCGGCATGATTTGCATATTATTGCCGCTGCCGACTACAACATGGAGGCCATCGGCAAAACAAGCTTTTTGGATCCCAGAACAAGTCTCGGCGTCTTTAAATTGGACGCCAATCTCTAAGCCCATTCCTCGCACATCGACCAGAATCCCTCCGATATGAGCTCTTAATTTTTCTTTTACATAAATCCCTTTTTTCTCCGCCGCTTCCCAGATCCTGTCTCTTAAATGAATTTGCAAGACCTTCAAAGACGCGGCGCAGGCGAGCGGAGTCCAGCCCAGAGTTGAAACTAAAATTGCTTCGGAAAACGCTTTCTCAAATATTTCTGTTTTCCCAACGACTGCCCCAATAGCAGATGCGCCGTTAGACATCCCTTTCGCCAGAGCGATCATATCAGGAACAACATTTTCATGTTGTATCCCGAAAAGTTTTCCGGTACGCGAAAACCCTGTCCCGACTTCATCGATTATAAGAAGTGTTCCGTATTTGGAAGTAAGCTCCCGAAGTTTCGCCAAGAAACCAGGATAAGCGATAAGTGTCGACCCCCAACCGGTAATGACCCCCGGTTCCGCCACAACGGCGGCGACATCTTTTTTAGAAAGTATTTCTTCAAAATCTCCAAGAAACTTTTGCCAATCAGCTTCACTAATTTTATTATGAGGAAAAGCGATTGGTGAAATCTCCGGGACTAAAGGCTCGAGTTTCGTATGTGAATCTCTGGGATAACCGATAGCTAGCGCGGCGAATAACTGGCCATGATAATGAGCATTAAAACCGATAACTTTTTTTCTTTCTGTGTAAACGCGAGCGACTTTAATCGCCACTTCGACTGATTCAGTTCCGCTAGTTTCTTTAATACAAGCATCCAGTTCTTTCGGCAACGCCCCGGTCAGGGCTTTGGCATATTCTTCCTGGATCGGATCAGAGCCCCAAAGAAGGCCTTGCACATTTTTCTTAGCCTGTTCAATTATTGCGCTACTTACCTCTGGATTATTCCAGCCTAAATTAGTGACATTCCAAGCTGAAGAAAAATCAATGTATCTTTTCCCGTCCTTATCCCAGATTAAAGAACCCTCAGCTCTTGATAGGGGGAGATATTCATATTTTCCCTTAAAATCTCGATAGACAATGCTATTTTCTATCATATATGGTTATTTGATTACCTATATTAAGTATAGGCTATTTCGATATATTATCAAAATAAAAGACTGCTCCGAAATAGACTAAATATAGCTACATAATGACGGAATAGCCTGACTTGGGCTAGAACGCTCCATAAAAAACGAGGCGAGCTTTTAGGCTCGCTTCGTCCCGTTCTGCGGAGTGTTAGGTACTATATCCGAACTGAAATGAGAGGAAAAGCCAATAAATTAAAAGCAATATTATAGGGTAACACTGATATCTCTAACATGCACTTCATTCTCTGGCGACCAAGCGGGAACAGTTATTAAATTGAGCTTCATGTTCCCTAAATAGTAAATTTTAGTATTTGGAGGAATAACAATTAAATCAGTTGCTTTGACGGGCGTTTCAACACCATCTAAAAAGAATTTTCCCTCCCCTTCTAACACATAGTAGATAAAAGTGCTCACTTTATGGTAAAACTCTTCAAAATGTCCTTCAGCAACTTCAGTATAAACGAAACCAGCTTCTTTGGTATTAGTCTTATAAACCCAAAGATTAATTCCAAATTTTGACTTAGTAATTGCCTCATTTTTAGTAGTTTTCATATGATTTGACGCTATATTCAAAACTATTGCTTTGTTGGTTTATCTATGCTATATTAACAATAGAATTTCTATTAAAAAGCACCTCTTAAAGTTTCGTCTTTAAGCGGTGCTTTTTTCTTTAGCTATATATTCAAGCTTATTTTTTAAGTTATCCATAAAGACTATTTTTTCTTTAGCGGTCTTTTTCAATAATTTTGAACAGTTTTTTACATCCGGGCTAATAACTCTAGCTAATTTCCCTTTTTCATACAAATATTTAACCAAACAATAAAAATCGCCATCGCTAGAAACAATAACGGCTTGGTCAAAATTATTTAACTCAATCATTGTCTGTAAAACTAAATCGGCGTCAACATTTCCTTTTAGCTGTCTTTCGCCATTAAACAAAACTGGTTTAAAAATTAAGATATAACCGTCTTTTTGCAAGGAAGAATATAAGTCCTGATTTTCCGGAATAAATCCAATAAACAAAAATGCCTGAGAAACTTTATACTTCTCTTTGAGATAAATGCGAAACTTCTTGAAATCAAGTTTCCAGTTTAATTTATTAATGCCTAAATTCAAATTCTGACTATCAATAAAGGCGTAATTGTTTTTGGTGTTTTTATCCATACAAAATTATTCTACCATAGATATCTAAATTCTAAAAATATGCAATTTTGACTCGAGCTTTCAAAAAGCCCAATAAAAAAGGACGAGATGAGCTTTTAGACTCGCATCGTCCCGTTCTGCGGAGAGGGTGGGACGCACTTGGAATGGCACTGAGCAAAATATTATATATTCGTGACTAGCCAAATAAGGGTAAATTCGTTTGTCGTATTTACTTTGATTTCAATCTAATAAAATAAAACTCGTCGGTACCTTTTGAAATATTTTCAATTTCATGAAATATATTTGCGGGGAATATGAATCTATCACCTGGTTCAAATGTTTCTTCGTTCTTCTGCTGATCTCTGACAACGCCAGTCCCTTTAATTACAATGCATATTTCAATAATATCTTCATGCTGATGGAGTCCCCACTTCTCATTAGCTGACAGATATCCATGAGTTATGGCCTCAAAGTATGGTGATGGTACATCTGACTTACCAGCGATCATCTTTCGAGAACCCGTGGAGTGAGGGGTTTCTTCGACTGGGATAGAGTTGATATTTTTCTTAGAAAACATATTATTTAGTTAATTCGATCTTTTTAACCTTTTTTGATTTTTTTATTCTCGTGCTTGCCTTTCCGATCGCGTCGGGCGTGGGAAGTTCTTCCGGCATAGTACCACCAAGAGTAGCAATGGTATTGCGAACTTTTTGACCAACCTCGTAGTGCGCTAAATTCGCGTTCATCTGACCCTTAATATTATCCCGCTTTATTTTTGCATCAGTTTGGGTAGCACGGAACAGATTAGCAGCTAGCTCCTCACTATTCATATGATCAAGAATTTTTTGGGATTTTGTTAATCGTTTTCTAATATGAATATCCTGCATTGTCAGACCGCCATACAAACCCTTATAACCATAATTCTGAAAAATAGCATAATTTTCAACGCCGGCCAGCGAAGCAGTTTTTGTTAATGAAGTATTATGTTTTTTCATTTCGGCACGCAAAAAAACACGGTTATTGTCTTCAATTAAACTATCTTTATTTTCTTGTCTTCTAGTCTGAATTGCAAAGTAGGTCTGTCCCTTCGCCACCACTACTTTTGTGGGGTTTGAATTTTGCACTATTAAATAGCAGGCATATCTGGAAAGATAAATGGTATCAACAGGTTTTTCCGCGCCTGAACCGATTTCAACCATTTCGTTGGCTTCAACGAAATGGTTGTGGATAATTTCTTCGCTGTTTTCACAGGCTATTTTTGCCTTTTCTATCACACCAAGAAAATTACGATAATCAGTATATTCCAATACTTTTGACAAATCTCTTGAAGACCAATACTCCTTGCCATTATCATCAATTCTCTTAATTGTTTCAAAAACATTTTCTGACATATATTTTAACATTAATTGTTTATTCTTATTAAGAAAATAGCACAAAATACCTCAAAAATCAACAAAATTGATTAACTTTGGAATGACTATTTTATACATAAATATTAGCTAAAACATATCATCACTAAGTAAATTTTTTACTTAATCCCTATCTAACTTTGGAACTTTTCGACACTAAAAAAAGCATTGACCTTATTTTTTGCTTACTGCGGAGAGGCAGGGATTACACTACCCGGGCTCGGCGGCGCGCAAGTGCGCATCGCCTCGCCTTTCGAATCCCTCCCGGACTTCAATATTAACAAAATAAACCTGCCGCAGGGCAGGTTTATTTTGTTAGCGGAGAGGGTGGGACGTAGTTGGAACGGCTTTAGATTAACTTTCTTAAAAATAATCCTAAAACTTATATAATATCAGTGCAAAGGAAGGCCCAGGTAAATAACTATCTAATGTAAAATTTTCTTGAAATTTTTTTTCCAATAAAGGACCTATTGGATTATCTTGAGTAAATACTAGCCATACTCTTCCATGGGAAGATTTTTTAATTTCTCCAATAAGAGTCTCGGATGATATTTTAATCTGATTAAGATTTTTGTTTATCTTTTCATTATTTTGATAGGCTTGATGCTCTGTAATATCAGCCGGAAAAGATACTTCTTTAAAAATTTTATTTTCTGAGTTGAAGCGAGTTAAATAATAATCAATTGGCGGTCTAGATAGACCTGTAAAAACTACCCAATCGCCATTTTGAGAATTTGCTAAAAAGTCTATAGTAGTTGTGCGATTATCTATTTTTTGATTCTGAATGTCTTTTTTTTCATTGAGCACTTCTTGATAACTAAAAATAATCAATAATAAAATCAAAACCGAGGCAAAACAATTTGATTTTATTTTTGACCAAAGCGAAGCAAACAGCAAAATAAACGCTGGCAAAACTACGGCTTCATAGCGGCCAGGCTCGTAAAAAGGAATAAAATGTCCTATGGCAATAGCTATGAATAATGGGAAAAACAAATAACTGAAAAGTAAATATATTTTTGAGCTAATTTGATGATAATTAAAATAATTAAACCTATAATTAATCATCGTTTCAGTTTCTTCAACGCGCCCAAGGACAAAAAAACAGGCAATTATCCCGCCAATAATAAATACCCCCGTTGCACCATACATAAAGTAATGAAAGGTGCTAAATAATGTGCTTATTTTTGTTAATCCAATCCAGTTGTTTGCTCCATCTATTTTATGATTCCATAAAATTATTAACCAGGGGACGGATAAAATAAAAATTAAAACCTGGCTAAAAATAACTTCTACCTTTTTATGTCCACTATTAAATAATAAACAAATAAATTGAGAACCCAATATTAAAATAAACCAAGGATGAGAATAGACCCCAAAAACAGTAAAAAAAATATATGCGGTTAATTTTTTATAATTAAAATCATTTAAGAGGCCGTAGAAATAATAATAAGATAGTATACTTAATAATATTACTAGAGAATATTGTCTAGCTTGAATAGCATAAAAAATACTAAAGTAATTAACTGATAACAAAAATGATGCCCAAAGACCTGTTTTTTTTCCATTTAAACGAACTCCAAATTTATATATTACTATAATAGACAACAGGCTAAAAAAAACAGACAAAGAACGGATGCCCATTTCGGAATTACCGAAGCATAAAGACCAAGTCCTTAAGACATAAAAATATGTTGCATTTTGGGCAGAATTAACTAATACCGACCAAGAGTTAGCCAGAGGTACGGATAGTAAATTAGCTATATCTGCTTCATCTAGCCATAATGGCCTAAGTGATGTATGGTCTAATCTCAAAAAAGCGGATAAAAATAGAATTCCGCTCAGATACAGCTCATTTGAATATTTAGAAAGTAAATGTTTCAATTTATCCATTTAAATTTTTTATATACTCCTAAATTATCACAAAAACCCTAAAAAATCAACAAAACAGACTGATTTGACTATCGCCGTTTTGAGTGCCAAAATAACTCTATGACTACCGATAAAATCAAAGACCAATTAATCGACTTTAACCGTCAATTCAAGAAAAATTCAGGCCATTTTAAGAGCTTTGAAGTGATTTTTGATTATATCAGTTTTCTTAATTCCGAGCCTTATTTGAAAGACTTATTAGCCCCTATCGTTGACTATACTAATAAGCAAATAGGCCTAATGACCGAGATTGTTAAAAATCCAGAGAAAAGCCAAGCTATGGATAATATAAGTTTAGATGTGCTTAACCCCTCTAACTTTTCGGAAATGCCTGTTTTTAATCAAGAATTTAAGGGTTGGCAAAAGGCCATAGAAAACAAAGAAGACCTGGCTTTTAAAGAACTGCTATCCATAAATTTAATGAGCCTTATTTTAGTGGCTAACGGCATGCAGGAGATAAAGGACTGTCAAAAATCGGGAGATATTAAACGAGCCGATGAATTAATAGAGATAGCTAAAGACGAATCTTTCGCTATTATGCCTGCCCATAATGTTAAAAATGCGCCAGAGAAAGTTATCACCTCGGCTCAATTCTTAGATTCCTCAATGGAATTAATTAATAAACACATAATAGATAAAATAGATTCACAAGCCTTTTTAGAAAGTCTGAAACCAAAACCGCCCATTAGTTTTGATTCAAAAGATAGTATCCTCTATATCCGAGGCCAAGAGATAAAAATCGCACTTAAAAGCGAAAAGCCGATAGATCATTATATTCTTGAGGCTGTCTTTGCTAAAGACCTAAATGACCAAACGGACTTCGTGGAAATCTCAGAAGATTATTTAAAAGAAGACTACGAGGGTAATCGGCAAAGATTTCGCCATGCTTGCGATAAACTAAATCGTAAAATCTCAAAAGCTACTAGCAATAAAATTAATGACTTTATATTCTATACGACAGAAAAGAACGGTTGGTGCCAAATCAATCATAAATACCTGTAAAAATAACTAAACAGAGCAAAGAGCCCTGCACTCACAATGGTGCGGGGCTCTTTTTGTAAACTGTAGTCATGACTAAATATGACAACCAACTGATATCTGACGCCCAAGAATATTTTAGCGGACTGTATGGGCGAGCAATTACTCCTGACGAGGCTGATTCTTTTCTTACATCTCTCGTTAATTTATATAACTCTCTCTTTAATAAGGAATAACTCTTTTTTTCTTTTCGGCGGTTCCCCCGTAGGGGGAGCCGAAAAGAAAAAGTTATCCTTGTTAAGAGAACTTCTAATTAGAACTTGATTAATAATAATAATTATATGCAACAACAAGATAATAAATACTTATCTAACCGTAAACTGGTTAAATCAGGCTCACTCCTGGAAATATATCAGTTTGGTCGGGATATTCACTTGGAAAGAAAAATCCAACATATTAAAAGCGAGGAGGAAATTGAAGAGGCTAAGAAATTCCCCAAGCCTAAAGCCAGTGCCGAGGATATTCTCAAGTCTTCTGCCAGGCGAGCCAAGCGAATGATAAAGCGATTAATTATGGCTAATTGCTTTTTATGGTTTAAAACTAAAGGCCAGTCCTATTTGCCAATAACACTCACTCTAACTTTTAAAGAAAATATCGTTAATTTAAAACAGGCCAATTATGAATTTACGAAATTCATTCGCAGATTAAATTATGAAACTAATGGCATTGAGGGCAAAGACTTAAAGCAAAGCAACTTAAAATATCTGGCCGTCTTTGAACTGCAGAAACGAGGAGCAATTCATTATCATATGATATTTTTTAATCTGCCCTATATTAAAGATGTTTATCGGAAAATGTATAAGATATGGGGGCAAGGTCGGATAATGGTCGGCGGAAAAGACAAAAATTTTACCAAGGTCAAAAACCAAGCCCAACTGCAAAAGATTATTTTCTACTTTATCAAATATATTCAGAAATCAGTCTTTGAAAATAATTGTCCGAGGCAAAAGAAATATATCGCCAGTAAAGGATTGCTCAAACCGCAGGAAAATTCTTTCGTTGAAGTCGTGTCGCTCGTGGAATCTAAACTGCCCTCGGAATCCTTGGTCTATAAGTATGACGGCGAAACGGAATATAACAATAGCGACCCAAATGATTCCATAGGCAAGCCAGTCAATTTTATGCGTTGGTTTAATTATCAGCAATACGACCTTTCAAACTATCCCGAATTAGACGAGAACATCACAGATATTCTAACTGGTCATTCTTTAGACGATATTGATTTTTAACCCGTTCTTTAGTATATTAATAGTATTCACCTAACATAATAAACAGACATGCCCAGGGTATTTTTTTAACAAATACCTTTGTCGCTCGAAATGGGCAGTTCTGCCAAACGATAAATTAACCTTTGGGCTAGTTTGTTATGTTGGGTGAATCAGGACTGCCCTTTTTGATTATTAAATAATAATTATATGAACGACAAAAAAGACGAAACAATTAAATATGCCCTCTACTGCCGAAAGTCTACCGAAGACAGTAGCAGGCAAATTCTTTCTCTAGATTCACAAGAGAAAGAAATGTTGAAGTTGGCCGAAACTCTAGGGCTAAATATTGTGGCTACTTTTAGAGAAAGTAAATCGGCCAAGAAACCAGATAATAGACCGCAATTTTCCGAACTTATCAATTTGATCAAGCGAGGCAAAATTCAGGGCGTTATCTGTTGGAAAATAGACATACTAAGTCGCAATCCGATAGACTCGGCCACTATCCAATGGCTCCTACAACAGAACGAATTAAAAATTATCCAAACTATGGAAAGACAGTACTTGCCTAGTGATAATGCTTTACTCTTTAATGTTGAAAGCGGAATGGCTAATCAATATATTTTGGACTTGAGTAAAAATGTAAAAAGAGGAATTAGAGCTAAACTGGAAAAAGGCGGTTGGCCAAATCTGGCTCCTCTCGGTTATCTGAATAAAGACAGCAAAATAATAATTGATAAAGCACGAGGAAAATATATCGTTAAAATATTTGAAATGTATAAGACTGGGAAATATAGCGTTAAGGAAATCTCTGATACCTTATTTAAAGAGGGCTTTAGAAGTCGGGCACATAATAAATATCACAAAAGCAAAATTCATAAAATGTTGTCCGATTCTTTCTATTGTGGAATTATGGAAAAGGACGGAGCGATATACCAAGGCACACATGAGCCGTTAATTTCCAAGAAACTATTTGACGAGGTGCAAGAAATGCTAACTAAAAAATCCCATATCAAAAAACAAAATATTCCTTTCGCTTTTAGGGGAATGCTCCGATGTGCTAAATGTGGCTGTCTGCTAACAGCCACCAAGAAGAAAGGACGACTGACATATTATTACTGCACCAACGGCAAAAATGTCTGCGAAGAACACAAAGCCTATATCAAGGAAGAAAATCTTTCAACGGAATTAAATAATGTTTTTAATAATCTAATCTTTGACGAGAAAGTCGTTAATCTTGTCTATCGGGCTAAACTCAAAGAAAGCGGAAATGTCTTGTCCTACTTGGAAGAGGCTATCCTCGGTCTTCAAAATAGGCTCAAAACACTCGATGAGCGCAAGAAAGTTCTGATAGACGGTTATCTAGATAAAGTTGTTTTAGAGGGCGACTATAAGGCTAAGAATCAGGTAATAGAAAATGAAATGGTTTTAATTAATAAGGACTTACAAGAGTTAGAAATTAAAAAACATAGCCAAGATAATATTACTTTGGAACGTATAAGAAATGCGTTTTTAGAGCCTAAAACAATGCAAAAAGCGTTTTTATTGCAAAAACCCGATGAACAGCGAAATACTCTAATTGGTGTACTTTGGAACGCTACTATTGATAACAAAAAAATCGCTAATATTTCTTTTAAAGAGCCATATAATGTCCTCTCTAAAATTGAAAATAAAAGCGATTTTGATTCAGTGCGGAGAGGCAGGGATTCGAACCCTGGGTCGACTTTCATCGACAACAGTTTTCAAGACTGTCCTATTAAACCACTCTAGCACCTCTCCTTGACGCGACAACAAGAATAAATTTTCTAAAAACACTTTAACATAAAATAATCTGGAAAACAAGCCAAAATCCCTGCTAAAAAGCCCGCACGCGGCGGGCTTTTATTTTAATTGATTAATTATAAATATTATTTGACGCTAGCGTCAACGACCGTTTCCATCAGATCCTCTCCGCCGTCTTCGACCTTGATCTCTTCGGTCTCGACGGTTCCAGGCGATGTTGCCGGACGACAGGCTTTCAGGCTGGCCTGATAGGTTTTCCAGATCGACTGCTGCGCCAAACGAGCGGTTTCATTGACTGCTTGGTGGGCTAGCTTGAAAGCTTTGATGCAAGCCTCCAAATTTACCCGCTGATTGTCGGTCGTTTGAACCGCGGCCTGCTGGCAAGTGCTCCGCGCCGTAATCGCCGCGTTCAATCCCGTGGCCGCCGCCGTCACCTTCTCTGTCAAAGCCTTGTCCTTGATATCGATTGCCGATACAACGCAGGCCGATTCAAGGTTGGAAATGACAGCCGGCGTCGAAGACGCCTTTGGTCGCAAAGCCTCGACGACCCGCTTCTTGATGCCCCATAGAGAAGTCCCGACTTTCGTAATCTTCTCATACAAGGATATCTGGCCGGGAGTCAGGATCTTTTCCAATCTCTGAGCAGTCGAACTGGCCGGCGTAGAGCTAGAATTAGCGGCGTCGGCCGTCAAATTCTTAAACTCGGTTTTAAGGTCTTTAAGCGCCTGTTCCATCTTTTCGATCCTGACGCCATACAAAGAATTGCCTTTTTTGATGACCCCTTGATAATTTTTGATCTGATCCGGCGTTAATATCTTCTCTAGCTCCTCCGCCCGTGCCGGTACGGTGGAGCTTAAGCCTGACAATAAGAATGCTATCAGGATGAATAAAGAAAAAAGTTTTTTCATATTTTTACGGTCCTCTTAGCGGCGGACGTTAAAAAAAATAAATTTTTAAGACTATCAGGCACCATACTTATCCTTAAAATCGGCTTCATCGCCGAAACGGGCAAAATTCTGCTCTACCTGGCTGGCCTGGACCTGGAAGCCGGGGCGCCCTTCATGCATGATGCCGCACCAATATTTTTCAGTCCGGCCGGCGATCTCCTTAGCATACAGCAGAAACCCATTGGCATAGCCGCAATACATGCAGTCTAATTTCTCTAAAGGCTTAAGATAGGCTAACTTAGCGCGATCTATGATTAGGATATAAGTCGAGCGCTTAACCTTCTCTAGGCCATATAGTGGAAAACAGACAGCCTGATAAAGCGAGACAGCTAAATCCAAGATAATGACGGCAATGAGCGGCAACCAGATAAAAGGCACTGACAAAAGGTTTTTCCAATACCTTTGCGCGCGAAATTTACGGTAATCCATAGTTTAAAATAATCTCCTGAATAAATAAAAGCTCACGCTTATATTATAGCATAAACCGGGATGTTTTTCTATTACCCCGCGCCAGATGCCGCGAATAAAAAACCCCGTCGACTGGCGATGCGGGGTTCTGCTAAGTTCCTATTTAGTGGGCGCAGGCACCACCAAATATTTAAATAAATTAGACCAAAAATCCGGAGCTCGGCTAAAATCAATCGTGCCGGTCATAAAATAATTTCTGCTACCGAGCATCAACTGATCTTTTACCTCTATTATCCGCCCATCGGAAAATTCTATGCGGAAAGACAAATCCGGATTATCTTTGATCCGCCGTAAAGCCGGATTACTTTTATCAGCTTCGATCTTTAGCTTCTGCCCATTTTCCAATAGATAAACGGGGTGAGCTGAATTTATAGATGGATATTCGTCGGTCGGCAATTGACGTCCGCCCGGCTCAACCGAGTATGGTCCGATATAAAAGTCGTACCACTCAGGCATATCTTTTAGCGGAATCGGTGCCCAGCCTTTCTCTTCCAATATCTTGAAGGCAATATCTAGATAGGCGCCGCTAGAACTTGCCGCGGCTAGTTGGCCTAGTCGCTGGTCATAAGCGCTAATCCAGTTAATCACGTCAGCCCAATCGAACTGCACTGGAAATGGCTTATTAATGAGGTAGATAGAAAATAGCCATTTAGTGAATAGCTCGACATTGAGTCCATTAGCTTCCATAAATACCCAGAACAAATAAGCCTTAGCATAATACGATTCGTTCTCTGTATCTAGGCTTATCTTCCTCAGATCAATAAGGTCTGGCCTCAGGCAAGCTCGATATAGCATCGCTGATAAGCTAGCGGCAAAATTACCATGGATATACTTATTGGAAAAATAGGTCGTCAATCCCTCGTACATCGCCAGGGCGTCTGAGGGACAATAACGGCCATCGGAGCGCAAATATTCCTTCGGGATTATAGACTTCCCAACCAAGCTATGGAAGAAAGTGTGGAATATTCCGTCTTCCCGGATATAGCGCGGCGGAGTAACTGCGAGCGGCTGATTGTAGTGTTCAGCGCCAGTCATGACCGGAAGGCTAGTGATAAAATAGGTCAACATATACTTTTTCTGACCGGCGAGGCCATACGACAGAACATTCTTATCTAGATAGGTGGGGGCGAAATACCCAAAATTCAGAGCAGCTGTATCTACTGCCTGAAAAGCGAGTGGCAAAGCGGCCTGGGTCGTACTGTCTGCCCAGATATACGCTACCGACAAAGAATCAATCCTATTAAATCGAGATATCCTGACGAGATATTTATCCGCGTCGACCAAGATGATCGGATATTCCCTAGCCTGGAAATAGTCAGCAAAACTTGCTTCCGCTAATTCGCCAGTCCAAATCTCACAACCCCAGAGTAAAACCTTGCCCTTGGGAATACGGACTTTGATCCTTAACGGCTCAGATAACTTTTCCGGCACGACGCCAGCTGGCAGATGATAGATAATCGCAGTTCCCAATTTTCCGGCTGACATGCCTCTTTGGAAATTCGGTAACGCCGCTTGATAAAAATTCCCAGCATTAGTGAATGGCAATTTAAATTCATGATGGTTGTCCGGCGAAAATCCGGTAATAACGGTTTCACCAGTGATACCGATAGTAACAGTACTATCGGTAAAACTAAGGTCAATTTTTTCTTGGGCCGAAACCCGGACCCAGGCAGACATCAAGAGAATAAATACTAATAGCTTTTTCACAGTGACTCCTTTGATTTATTTTAGATTTTTTGACTAATTTTATTAAAATTTTAAATAACTATTTAACTTATCACTATACACTAAAAATTCGGTTTTGTCAATTCTTTTGGCTAATACCTCTCTAAAGCATTAATAAAACGCCAAAATTATTGGCGTTTATCTGAACCCCTGCCTTTATGTCTTAGAGCTTCCCTAAATCTAACTCTTCGGTAATCTTGATCGTGGAAACGAATTCCGGCATATGGCTCACCATGATGACGGCACCTTCATAATCGTTGATAGCGCTGGCAATAACCGGAATATGGCGGAAATTGATATGGTTAGTCGGTTCGTCTAAAATCAGGAGGCCGGGCTGCATCAAGACTAGGCGGGCAAAAGACAATAAGCCTTTCTGCCCCTCGGACAAGGCGGCGATCTTATGGCCCATCAGCTCTCCGGTGATCAGGAAGCCGGCGGCCACCGAGCGCAGCTTCTGTTCGTCTGAATCGTCAGCCATAACGTTCTTCAAAGATTCAAAGACTGTCTGGTCAAAATCTAAGGTAGAAAAATCCTGGCTATAATAGCCGACCCGGACCCCATCTAGGATCTGCTGGCCTTCCTGCTTACCGGCGACGAGCGAGCGCAAGAGCGTGCTCTTGCCGATGCCGTTCGGCCCCACGACCAGCAAGCGGTCTTTCTTGCGCAAGACCTTGTCGATATCCTTCAAGATCGGCTCATGATTCTTGATGACTTTGATCTTCTTCAGGCTGACAATCTCGCCAGTGATCTCCTGGACCGGAATCGTGAAATCGCGGATTGTCCGGTCTTCCCGCCGGACATCGACTTTATTCTCTTCTAATTCTTCCGTCTCGTCTTTTAATTTCTTCGCCAGCTTGCGCATCTTGCCGCCCTTATGGGCGAAAAAATTTACTTTTTCTTTGCGATCCTTGATCTGCTTCTCCAACTGGGCGTTCTCCCGCTGCTCCCTTTCCACCCGCCGGGCGATCTCTTCCACGACCGAATAATAATCGCCGACGTACATCTCAGTCTGATGCGTGAAGTTATTCAGATAGACGACGCCTTCGGTAAAACAATTTAAGAAATCGGCGTCGTGCGAAATGACGATGACCGTCTTATCATACATGACTAAAAAAGTGATCAGATGGTCTATCCCGGCCTTATCCAGATTATTCGTCGGCTCATCCAAAAGCAGAATATCGGGGTTCTGAATCAAAGAATAAGCCAAGAGGAGGCGGGCTTGCTGGCCGCCGGATAATTTTCCGACAATCCGCGTCAGCGGAATTTCAAAATTTACCGCTTCCAAGGCCTTCGCGATACGGCTCTTGAGATTAGCTGGGGCAGGATCAAAGGCGGTCGCGAAATAAGCCTCCACTGTCAAATCTAAGTCCTCCCGGGCGATCGTCTGCCGCGCCGTACCGATCGTGGCACCGCTGGCCACGGAAATCCGGCCAGCCTGCGGCTCTAATTCTTTCTTAATTAAACCGAAGATCGTGCTTTTCCCGGCGCCATTCTGCCCCATCAAAGTAATCTTGGCGCCGCGCCGCACGCTAAAAGAGGCTTCATTCAGTATCGGCCTCTTGGATAGATATTCAAATTTCACTTCGTCAAATCTTAAGACCACTTCTTCCGCCATACGCCTTCTCGGATTAAATTAATAATAACTCCCACAGATTAGCAGAGTTTTAAAAAAAATACTACCCTGGTTGATTAATAGATAGCCGCCGCAACGGCCTTGGCTACTTCTTTATTGAAAGGGTCGGCCAAGATCAATTCCGGCGTCGGTTCTTTGACTACGGCGGCCAAATTCTCCGCCGCTTTCAGGAGCATCTCGTCGGTAATCTGCCTGACTTGATTATCAAGAGCGCCCCGGAAAATACCGGGGAAGACTAAGACATTATTGATCTGATTAGGATAGTCGCTGCGGCCGCTCGCGATAATATAGGCGCCGGCTTGTTTCGCGTCTGCCGGCATGATCTCAGGTACCGGATTAGCAAGCGCGAAAACAATCGGCCGGGCGGCCATGCTCCTGACCATTTCGCCGCTCAGAATGCCCGGCGCGCTCACGCCGATGAAGATATCGGCGCCTTTGATGGCTTCAGCCAGGCCGCCGCTAAGCTTAGAACGATTAGTCTGGAGCGCTAAGTCCTGTTTAGTCGGATTCAACCCCGTGCGCCCTTCGTAAATCGCACCGTCACGATCGCAGACGATGATATTCTTAAAACCGTACAACAATAATAATTTAGTGACGGCGACTCCGGCCGCGCCGGCGCCGCTGACGACTATCTTAACTTCTGCCTTATCAGAACCGCGAACCTTGAGCGCGTTGATCAGCCCGGCCAAGACGACCGTCGCCGTGCCGTGCTGGTCATCATGCATGACCGGGATGTCTAATTCCGCCTTCAGTCTGGCTTCGATCTTGAAACAGCGGGGCGCCGATATATCTTCCAGATTGATGCCGCCAAAAACCGGCGCCAAGTATTTAATGGTCTTGATGATCTCTTCCTCGTCCTGGGTGTCCAGGCAGATCGGAAAAGCGTCCACGCCCGCGAATTCCTTGAAGAGGGCGCATTTCCCTTCCATGACCGGCAGGGCTGCGGCCGCGCCAAGATTGCCCAAGCCTAAGATCGCGCTGCCGTCGCTGATGACCGCGACCATATTCCCTTTCATGGTCAAAGCGCGGGATTGCGTCTTGTCTTTAGCGATCACCCGGCAGACTTCGGCCACGCCTGGCGTATAAGCCAGACTTAAATCGGCGCGATTCAGAAGCGGCACCTTGCTCTGTATCGCCAGCTTCCCCTGGAAACGGCGATGCAGATCGACTGATTCTTGATAGACGTCGGAACCAGAATTTAAAGATTTTTCGGACATAAATTTTAATGATTTTATAGATTAAGCCGCGGATGCTCTAATTCTGCCCGGAGCAAAGGAACGATCTGCTTTCTCATCAGCAAACGATCGCCGATCGCGAGTGTGCCGGAAAAATTAACCGATAAAACCTGGGCTAAAAGATTCTGCGTCTGGCTATCAGGGGCGATGAAAAAATTCCGGCCCTGTTCCAAGTCGATCGTATTTTGAAAAATATAATCTAGATTATGATCTGCTTTAAGCTGATTGAGGACAGCCTCTATCTCTGTGTTTCTTTCCCGAATCAATTCTGCTGCGCCGATGATCTCTAATTGAGCGATGCCCGCTCGCTTATCACCCAGAACGAACCAAGCGAAATCTCCATGGATCCTCGCCGCCAGCTTATCGCCTGCCAAGTCGGACTTGGCGATAAACAGCTCTCGCCAATAATCAGCGGGAATCTCAACAAACTGTTCCAGCCATTTCGCCATCTCCCGATCCCGCTCCGTCGTTACGCTGGCTTTAAAATTCAGGGTATTGGAAATTATAGCGCTATAGAGTAAGATGGCTGATCTTTGAGAGATAATATCTCCGGCTTGTTTAAATTTCTCCGCTACCAAGGTTGCCGCCGCGCCGACTGGTTCTATCTGGGCTTTCGCCCGCGGAAATTTGCCGGCCTCATGAACTAGGCGGTGGTCAATAATCTCAATGACCTTTTCCGGCGACACTCTCCCCTCTAAGCCATTGAGGTCGCTAGCGTCGACCAGTATCACATCATCAAAATCATCGGTCCCCGCTATCTCAGCCGGACCGGCTAGGCCGAATCTCTTTAAGATATACTTTACTTCGTCGTGCGGCGCCCCTAATATCCCGGCTTGGATCGGCCGACCCTGGCGTTCTAAAAACTCCGCATACGCTACGGCGCTGGCGAAACCATCCAAATCCGGATTGACATAACCGGTAACTAATGTAGTCGAGCGAGATCCCATAAATTGATTTTACGAAATAATTATACAAAAAAATCGCCGAAATAGCGATTCCGTCGGCTGCTCCGCCCGACCGAGCGCAGTCGGTAGAGTAGCCCTTACTTAATCTTCTTGATCACCAATGACAAGATGAACAAGATAAAATTAACCATCACGATGCTGGCTCCAGCCGGCAAATCGCCGAAGAAAGAAAGTGATATACCGATTATAACCGACAAGACTGAAAGCCCCACGGCTACGATCATGGCGGCCTTGAATCCCTTGACGACCTGCAAGGCGGTGACCGCCGGCAAGATCAAGAGAGCCGAGACGAGCATCACACCGACTACTTTGATGGCTAAGACGACGGTGATCGCCGTCAAGAAAGTCAGGATCAGATTGATCCGATCCGTCTTGATGCCGGAAACTCTGGCGTACTCCTCATCGAAAGTCGTCGAAAACAAATCATGGTAAAGAAAAATGATCGTCGCTAATACAAACAGCGATAAGCCGACGGACAGCCAGACCTCCTGATTGCTGATCGCCAAGATATTGCCGAACAGATAACTGAACAAGTCGACATTAAAGCCCTGGGACAAGCTGGCCAAGATCACGCCGCCGGAAATGCCGACAGCCGAAACGATGCCGATGGCCGCGTCGCCATAGATCTTCGCTTTCTCGGCCAATTTCAGAACCAAATAAGAAGCCAGGATGACGATCGGGATGGCGACATAAAACGGATAGATACCGAAAAACAGGCCGAGCGCGATCGCGCCAAAGCTGACATGGGACAAGCCGTCGCCGATCAAGGATAATTTACGCAAGACCAGAATCAGGCCAAGCATCGCGCATAGGACCGCGATGAAAGCGCCGGCAAAATAGGCCCGCTGGATGAACTCATAACTAAGAAAATCAAAAATAGCCATATTAGTGCTGATGACAAATCGAATGATGGGAAAGATGCCCGAAATATTTTTCCATCTCGGCTGAACGGCAAAAATCGCTGAACGGCCCGTAAAAAATCACTCTTTTGTCCAGGTACAGGAGCTGGTCGGCGTATTCTCCGACTTGCCCGGCATCGTGGGTGATCATAATGATCGTCGCTTTCCGCTCTTGATTCAAGCTCCTGATCAATTTAAAAAAATTATCTCTGGTCTCCGGATCAAGCGCGGTGCTCGGTTCGTCCATGATCAATAATTCGGGACGAGAAACTAGGGCTCGAGCCAAGAAGACCCGTTGCTGCTGCCCGCCGGAAAGCTCCACGATCGGCCAGTCCTGCAAATCGGCAATGCCTAAAAAAGATAAGATATCATTGACCTGCTCCTGGTCATCTTTATGGAAGCGCTTGGGATAAGGTTTGCCGGCCAAGAGCCCTAAGCCGACTACTTCCCGGACGGTGGCCGGAAATAAAGGGTTGAAAACATTGACTCGTTGCGGCAGGTAGCCGATTTTCCCCCAATCAGAAAATCGGCTCAAATCAGAACCCAGTAGCTTTACCCGGCCGGAAAATCCGCTGGCTAAACCCAGGATCACTCTTATCAAAGTCGATTTCCCGGCGCCATTCGGACCGACCAGGGCGATAAAATCGCCCCGGTTCACGTCGAAAGAAATATCGGAAATAACTTCCGCTGCGCCATAACTGTAAGATAATTTTTGGACCGATAGAACATTCTCCATATTATTCACATCCTAAACCGAGCTTTAAATTATCTAAATTGCGATTTAAAACATCAAAGAATGACATGCCGGCGTCAAACTGGTCTTTAGCCAGATTATGGGCGGCACTTAAAAGCAGCATCTTAGCATCGGTCTCCCGGGCGATCGTCTCGGCTATCTTCGGACTGGCAAGCTCTTCATAAAAGATATATTTGATATCATCTTCCCTGACCTGTTTAACCAGCGAGACTAAATCGCTGGCCGTCGGCTCAGCATCTGGAGAGATGCCTTGAGCCGCCGCATACTCCAATCCGTAGCGCCGAGAGAGGTAGCCGAAAGCATAATGTCCGCCATAGACCACCATCCGGCTACGACATCCGGCCAAAGACTCGCGATAATCATCATCTATGGCCGTCAGCTTATCTTTATATATAAGAGCATTATTCTGATAAAATTCCGCATTAGCCGGATCTTTTTCTGCCAGGGCGGCGGCGATATTATCTACCATAATCTGCGCTTTAGAAAAATCCAGCCAGATATGCGGGTCGACGCCGCCGTGGCGGTGGCCATCTTCTTGATCTGCAGCCTCATCGTGATGATGTCCGCTCTCATCGCCAAGTTCGCTTCCATGCTCAAGCTCCTCTTCATAACCATCCCCGCTATCTGCCTGGGCTAATTCTACGCCGCGGCTGGTATCGATGATCTTAATATCTCGGCTCGCCAGGCCATTAATAATGTCTTCCGCCCAAGTTTCCATATACCGGCCGGTGTAAACGAAGACATCTGCCTCGTTGATCCTTACTATATCGCTAGGCTTAGGCTCAAAGGAGTGGGCCTCTAGGCCGGGCGGCAGCAATTGATAGACTTCAACCCGCTCTCCCCCGATATTCTTAGCCATATCATAAAGCGGAAATAAGGTCGCGATGACTTTAAGCTTATCACTAGGATCCTGGCTCCCTCTCTCCCGATAATAACCGGCCAGACTCCAGGCCGACCAAAGGGCAGCGATGATAATTAAAATAAAAACAATAACTTTCTTTTTCATGCTATTTAATCGATATGTAGATTTTATCGCCGGCGGCAGTCCTGACAGAGACCGTAGAACTCCAGGCAATGATCGGTAATCTTAAACTTCTCTTTCTTAGTTATCTTTTCTTCCTCTTTATGCAGATGATTAGCCATAACGATTGTCTTGATCTTATTACATTTCAGGCAGATCAGGTGATGGCGATGGCCGCGGACTAGCTCGAACAAGGCCGGTTGGCCGACCAAGCCGACTTCCCTGACCAAGCCGCGCGCCGCCAAGAAAGCTAACTCCCTATAAACGGTCGTGCGATTGACTAAGACCCGCTTTTGCTTCAACGCCCCTAAAATTTCCGCTGGCGATACCGGGCGGTCGGCGGCCAGCAGGTACTTTAAAGCAGCCAGCCGCGTCTTGGTCGTCCGGCCGCCGGATAATTTTATCTTTTCTATCAATTCATCTAAGGTCATAATTTAGGTCGCCTAAATATAATAACGCAACACTGTTGCGTTTGTCAACATATAAAATAAATACCCTGTTTGGGTATTTTATCTGCGGAGAAGGTGGGACACATTAAGAATGGTAATATAGAAAAACCTCAGTTCGCTATCATTATTCTTAAAAATGGCCATTAAAAAAGATTGGAATGTGAACCAACCCTAAGTAATAAAACAATCAACTCCGATTGCTCTATTTTATAAATAAGCAGAATATCGGGCTTGATATGGCATTCAAAACAACCTTTAAATTCACCAATAAGCAGATGATTAAGATTTTTATCTGGCAATTCTTTGCCTTTTGCTAAAATATCTAAAACTTTTTCTAATTCAATTAAAAAATTTTTGTCATGTTTATAAGACTTTAAATCTTTCTTAAACCGGCTAGAAAATTTCAACAAAAACATAGATTACTCTTTTAAAGCATCTTTGAGAAGAGCCGCTCCGTTCTTAAAAATCTTGGGGCTATTTTTAGCACTGATAATTGACTCTCTCAACAACTCAGCATTACGTAAAGTAAGGCCATTTTCACCCCTTAATTCAAACGGTAAATTTCTAGCATTTATTATCTGACGAAAAAATAATTTAATGGCTGAGCTCATATCAATACCTAAACTATCAAGAATTTTTTTCGTTTCTTTTTTGGTCTCAGCGTCAATACGAATTTGAATTTGTTCATTATTTTTAATAATCATATATTTTTTATTATAATCATATTGTATAGCATTATTATTTATTTGTCAATACAAGTATTCTAAAGAAAGCGAGACTAATAGCTAAACTGCTTTAGAAATAAAAAAGTGACCCTGATCGGTCACTTTTCCCTAACTACGGAGAAGGAGGGATTTCCGCCTCATTCGCTCACCATCGCTCGCTCATTCGTTGTCCGGGGATTGCGACAAGCATCCCCCGGATGCTTGTCGATCGTTCGCTGCGTCGTCGGTCTGCTGACCGCCGACTAGCTCACTTCAATCCTGTTCGAATCCCTTTCCAAATACAAAATAAAACAACCAAATTGGTTGTTTTATTTTGTGCGCGGAGAAGGAGGGATTCGAACCCTCGATAGGGCTTTAACACCCTATAACAGGTTAGCAACCTGCCGCTTTCAGCCACTCAGCCACCTCTCCAAATATTAAATTTCCCCCTGCCGCTTTTGCTCGCTACACTCGCCCGCCTACGGCGGCAGCCACCGAGACGCCTTCCAGGCGTTGCCGCCACCTCTCCTGGAAATATCCTATTTTTCCTTTTTTTATGTTATAATCAATATATAAAATATACTCTGCCTTGTCAAACTAGGATTGGCTAGGCGGGTCTAAAAATATGCCCGAAAATAAAGGCTCTTATCTCAGATGGCCGGTGCCGGAATATAAGAAGCACGACCGGAACCGTAACTGGTATATCGCGGCTGGAGTGTTCGCCCTCATCTGCCTCTTTTTCAGTTTTTTCTCTTTTAGCGGCTGGCGCCTCGTCTTCCTCGGCCTCGAGTCTAACTTCCTCTTCGCCCTGATCATTATCTTGGCGTCGATCGTTATGATCATTAATGATAGCCGAGAACCGCTCCAGGTAGATTTTGAAATCGGGCCGGAAGGAGTAAAGATCGGCCGCAAATTTTACGACTACGACGAATTCAAAAATTTCTCCGTTTTATACAAACCAAAAGACGGGATCAAAAATCTCTACTTAGAATATAAGAACGGCATGCGGCCCCGCTTATCAGTGCCCCTGCGCCGCATGGACGCCTTAACCGTGCGCAATTTCCTGGTCCGCTATCTGGATGAAGACCTGGAACGGACCGCGCCTCCCTTATCGGAACAGTTGACTAAACTACTGAAACTATAATAAGATGGAAGCAGTTTTGGCCGCCCGAGCGGCCAGATGAGCATCCATCGTTCAACGGATAGGACGCAAGCTTGCGGAGCTTGAAATCCAGGTTCGATTCCTGGTGGATGCACAGCACCATATGGCTAACCTCAATTCCCCGATCACGGAACTCTACCGCGTCGGCAAAGCCACCTCTTCCCTATTGAAAAAGCTGGGTCTGGAAACCGTCCATGACCTGCTTTTTTATTTCCCTTTCCGCTACGAAGATTTTTCCAGCCGTGTCGCAATCGCCGACTTGGAAGATGGTTCGACCGTCAATGTCATAGGGACGATCGAGCTGATCCAGAATAAGAAGAGCCCGCGGCGGCGGATGTACTTGACCGAGGCGCTGGTGAGCGATGGAACCGATACGATCAAGGCGATCTGGTTCAATCAGCCTTTCCTGACGCGGACTTATAAGGTCGGCGATCAGGTTTCTCTGGCTGGCCGAGTGAGCGAAAATTATGGCAGTTTGGCTCTAGTCGCTCCGGTCATAGAAAAGGTCTACTCCGAAGATCTGATCCATACCCAGGGCCTGATCCCAAATTACCACCTGACCGCTAGCTTGACCCAGAAGCAGATCCGCTTCCTGGTCAAAGAAATCATCTCTCTGGCGGACCAAGAGCCGGACTGGCTGCCGGCGGACATCAAAAAAAAATTAGGGCTATTAGATCTAGGCCTCGCCTTGCGCCAAATTCATTTCCCGAAAAACCAGGCGGAAATCACGGCGGCGAAACAGCGCCTCGGTTTTACCGAGCTCTTCTTGCGCCAGATAAAGTCCCAGATGATCAAGAGCGAACTCAAAGCACGGCGCGCTATTGCGATCAAATTCCGGGAAGCGGATACAAAAGAATTCGTCGCCTCTCTACCCTTTAAATTGACCGACGCGCAAAGGAAGGCGGCCTGGGAAATCCTTAAAGATTTGGAAAAACCGATGCCGATGAGCCGGCTCCTGGAAGGCGATGTCGGGAGCGGCAAGACCCTGGTCGTTATTCTCGCGCTCTTGAATGTCGCCCGCAATAAGAAACAGGCGCTCTTGATGGTCCCGACAGAAATCCTGGCGCGACAGCATTTTAATTATATTACCGGCTTATTAGCTCCTTATGACCTAAAAATCGCCCTACTCACCCATAGCCATAAGGATGCCGCGGCAACGCAGGCTGATATCATCATCGGGACGCACGCCCTGATCCAAGAAAATATTAAATTTAGCGACCTCGCGCTCGCCGTCGTCGATGAACAGCACCGTTTCGGCGTCAGCCAACGGCAGAAGATCATCGACTTTAACAGCGCCCAAGATCAGACGCCGCATTTCCTATCACTAACAGCGACCCCGATCCCCCGCTCCCTCGCTCTCACGATCTACGGCGATCTGGATTTATCCGTTATCAATCAACAGCCAGTCGGCCGGCTGCCAGTCAGCACTAAGATCATTACCGAAAATCGCCGGTCGGACGCTTATGATTTCATCCGACAGCAGATCAAGGCCGGACGCCAAGCTTTTGTCATCTGCCCGCTCATCGATGAATCGGACAAGCTCGGGGCTAAATCGGTCAAGGCCGAATACGCCAAGCTGGACAAAGAAATATTTCCGGAACTTAAAATCGGCTTGCTCCACGGCCGCCTGAAAAATAAGGAAAAGGAACGAGTAATGGCGGATTTCCTAGCCGGCCAGACGCAGATATTGGTGGCCACTTCCGTGGTAGAAGTGGGCATAGACGTCCCGAACGCGACCCTGATGCTGATCGAAGGCGCCGAACGCTTCGGCTTAGCCAGCCTGCATCAATTCCGCGGCCGCGTCGGGCGCAGCGCGCGGCAATCTTATTGCTTCCTATTCCCGTCCGACGAAGAAATCAAGAATCCTAAGACGATCGAACGCCTAGAAGCGCTCACTAAATATCAGGATGGCTTTTCTTTGGCGAAGGTAGACTTAAAACTGCGCGGCGCGGGCGAATTATACGGTACCGGCCAGAGCGGCTTCCCAGAATTCCAGATCGCGACGCTCTTCGATTATGATAATATTAAGAAAGCGCAGGCGGAAGCGAAAGCTTTGGTCGATGACGACCCGGATTTAAAAAAACACCCGCTCCTGAAACAGAAGCTGGGTGAATGGGAAAATAAGGTACATTTAGAATAGGACAAATATTTCTAAATATGAAGAAGGAGCCGTTGACTTTTTTATAAAATCTTCGGCTCCTTTTTAGAAAAATTTAGAGGGCTTCGAACCATCTCAAAACTCGGGAATTTTCGAACTTAATCCAAAGCTTGCTCCTGGTTCCTCTAAAAATGAAAACTGAAATAGAGAGGGCCAGTAGGCTGACAACAACTCCTGGCTGTTTAATCCATCTCAGAAGATCTCCGGGATCGCCATCGGATGAGCCAATGTACAAACCGAAGGCAAATACTGACCAGCCCAGAATTATCATTGAAACAACACCGCCGATGATAGATAATTCCCTTATAAACACCGAGGATAGTTGCAGTAAATTACCTATCGACGCAAAGAACTTTTTTAGAGTTTTCATCACACACCTTATATTTTTTAGTTTTAGTTAGTTGCTTTGATCTATCCTCAGGCCTATAGCCTCAAAACAGGTCAAAAAACCTAAGTTTAATTTAAAGGAACATGAGATAATAATAACACTTTTAATAATTAATGTCAAGTATATATAAAACCTTCAAATTTAACGGCTAAAATCAGCCAATTTATCCACAATAAAATAATTGACTAAATTAATAATAGCTGGTAATATTGATCTATTGTTAAATATTTCTTTTTAAAAAAGATGCCACTAAGAGCATCTAAAAAAAACAAACAAAACGAGGGAGTAATATGAAGTCCTGTTTATTATTTGGTTCCTTCAACGGTCAGGAAGTGATCGTGCATGGAGGATGGCAACATCCGGAAACTGGATGCCATCTGGAAATTTCTGGCGAAGACATACCGCGCCAGTCCGTTCCAGCTTGGGATCTGGTTTACCCGGACCTGGAAACAGCGGAAGAAATATTCACCAATCACTTTGGGATCGATACTGCAACCGCAACCATCAAAGATGAGCGCAAAGGCGTCTACAGCCTCTTGCGGCTCAATGATGCCATTCCGTTAGAAAAAGTCCCGGAAAGAAAACTCGCTTCTATGGAAAATAACCCGGAATGCCTGGTTTGCCTCCAAGAAGCGCTCTCCGAAGCATGCCAGAAAAAACTAAGGCCTTCTCTAGGCCTAACAGGATAAATCATTAAAGAAAAAAAACGGCCGCTACTTAAAGGGCCGTTTTTTATTTAACTAAAAATTCGAATAATGGACGCCCGCTGGCGCGCTATGCCGCCTTACTTTATAATATCCACCAATTCGCCCAGATTCTTTACTTTAATTAATTTTAAATTCCCGCCTTTCACGGCCGCGGATGGGACGATCGCCGTAGTAAAGCCCAGGCGCTCCGCTTCCTGAAGCCGCTGCTCTAATTTAAAAACATTGCGCACTTCCGCGCCCAGGCCGACTTCCCCGAGGACGATCGTGTGCCGATCGAAATTCTTATTCAATTGCGAGCTGATGATCGCCGCGCAGGCGGCGAGGTCAAGCGCCGGGTCGCTAATCTTCAGGCCGCCGACCACGTTCAGGATTATATCTTGCGCTGTCAGGTTTATTTTCGTCCGCTTGGTGATCACCGCGCTCAAAACCTGGAGCCGATTAAGGTCAAAACCGCTGGCCTTCCTCTGCGGATAACCAAAGACCGTCTTAGTCACGAGCGCCTGCAGGTCGGCCAGGAAAGGCCGCGTCCCTTCGATCAGGCAGCTGATGACCGAACCAGAAATATCCGACTGATCAGTTTCGATAAAGATCTGGCTGGGATTCTTCACTTCCTGAAAGCCGGCTCCGGTCATCTCTAAAACCCCTAATTCGTTGACGGAACCGAAACGGTTCTTAGTCGCCCGAAGCAAGCAATAATTATTAGTAGATTCATTCTCTAAATATAGGACAGTATCGACGATATGTTCCAAGGATTTCGGACCGGCGACCTGGCCGTCCTTGGTGATATGGCCAATCAGGATGATCGCTAATCCGTTCTGCTTAGCCAGTTCTAGAAAACGGACAGTCGCCGCCCGGATCTGGGAAATACTGCCCGCTTCCGACGGGATAAGCGCCGAATAAACGGTCTGGATGGAATCAATAATCATCACATCGGCCTTAGCCTTAACGCCAGCCGTAAATATCTTCTCAACATTAGTTTCCGAGATGAACTTTAGGCGGCTCAGATCGCAGCCTAAACGATTCAGGCGATCTTTGATCTGGGCGGCCGACTCTTCGCCGCTCACATAGATCGTCTGGCGATCTTTCCCTAACGCCGTCGCGATCTGCGCGACTAAAGTGGACTTACCAATACCCGGTTCGCCGCTGAGTAACACGAGCGATCCGGGCACCAAGCCGCCGCCCAAAACCCGATCGATCTCGCTGATATTCGTCTTCAGGCGCGACAAAGATGAATCTTTGATGCCTGCTAGATCGATTACCTCCGCGCCGCCTAATTTCTTGACCGCTTCCCGGCTGGCTTCTTTGCTGTCTAAAGCGCGTTCGGTCAAAGTCCCCCAGGCGCCGCACTCCAAACAACGCCCACTCCATTTCGGGAATTGGGCGTCGCAATTGGCGCAAGTAAAGATGGTTTTCAAGGGATTAGCCATGGTTTTGCTAACTGTTATTTCTGCCAATAGACTTCATCGACCAGCCAGTCGCCGTTAACTTTCTTGAACTTCAAGCGCAGGTCCTGCCGATAAGGCGTGCCGCCGCCGATTTGCTCTGTGCTCTCGCTGCGCTCCGTCGTCACGAAGACTTCGGCGCTTCCCGCCTGGTCGTCGAAACTTTTCACGTCGCTTACCAGGGCTTTCGTCGTGATGCCATAATAAGTGGCGCTTGATCTTTCGGCCTTGAGTTTCTGGACATAGCCGTCGACCCAATCTCGCAGGCTCTCAGTCATAAACATCCGCAGATCGGTAAAATTATTATAATCGGATTGGCTGGAGAAAGAACCGAAGCGGGCGGCGAAAGATTCCGCGATCTTAGTTAAATCGTTGATATTGAACTGATGCGGCGCCTCTTTAGAAAGGTCGTAGGTCTGGCGGTTCACCGGCCGATCGCTCGGCGTCGTAGTACCGATCAAGGGGCTGGTTTCCAGCTGCGGCGTCGCGGTCACAGTTTCGCCAGCCGGCGTTTCCGAGGGAGCCTCCTCCGACCGGAAAAAAGTAAAATAGACCACCAAAGCCAAGATGATCAATCCGATGATGATGACTAGGAGGCCTAGATTCCTGCGGTTAGTTTGCATATGTTTATAAGTCCCGCTCCAGGCAGGATATTATTATAAAACTGGCTTAAAGCTTCAGGCCGCTGGCATCCCCCTGCTGCGCCTGGCTTTCATCAAATTCTTTCTTCGCTTCTTCTAATTCAAGGAGTTGGCGCGGATCAGAAGTAATGAGCTGGTCTTCGGTATAGGAAGCGACTGCCTTCATGGCCACGTGCTTGTTGCCCGCGAAGAAGATCCCTTCCCCGACACCGCATTCCAAGAGCAGATATTTTTCGCCTTCGGTCAATAAGAAAGTCTTCTGCACCAGGTCGATCGCGGCCGGCGACTGCTTGAATAGGAGCTGCATGGAAGAGTTGGTGACGATGGCCTGGCCGTAGGGCGAAGTCAAGAAATCGTTGACATCCTGGGTGATCGTCGTTACGCCGAGATAATATTTGCGACAGCGCTTGACGAGAGCGAAGATGAATTTCGCGCTGTCTTCGTGCTGCATCATCCACCAGGCTTCGTCAATGACCAAAATCCGTTTCTTCATCTCGCTCCGGACGACGTTCCAGATATAATTGACGATCGTATAGATCGCGATCGGCCGCAATTCATCTTCCAAGTCGCGGACCGAGAAACAGACCAGCTGGTTATTCATCTCGACGTTAGTCTGATTGTTCAGGAGACCGGCGAAAGTCCCGACGGTGAATTTACGCAGACGCAAAGCCAGGTCCGAACCGCCCTCCATCCCTTCCAAGATCTGTTCGAAATCAGACATGATCGGCGCCTCGATCTTAGAAAGATCCGAGTCCGGCGTAATATCCTTCTTGGCGTAAGTTTCGAGGAGCGCCCGGTCGACGATGGAATCCTCATCATAGGTCAAGTTGCCAAGCATCAGCCGGACCAAGCCTTTGAGCGTTATGACGGCGCTCCGGATGATGTCTTTCGGTTTCGCCTCCCCGCCGATCGAACGAGGCAAGTCGAAAGGATTGATCTTATTTTCCGAAGACAAAGAAATATTTATATAGGTGCCGCCGACCGCTTCCGCCAGATGTTTATATTCATATTCCGGATCGATGACAATCACGTCGGTGCCGAGCATGAGCGAGCGCAGGATCTCCAACTTCACAGCATAGCTCTTCCCGGCGCCGGAAGTCGCAAAAACGACGGAATTGGCGTTCTGCAAAGAAAAGCGTTCAAAGAGGATCAAGCTATTATTATGGCGATTAATGCCGTATAGGATGCCCTGGTCGCTGGTCAATTCGCTGGAAATAAACGGGAAAGACGAAGCGATCGGCGAAGAATTCATGTTGAAGGTAATATATAATTCGTCATCGCCTAAGGGCAAGGTCGAGTTGAAGCCCTGCTCGGACTGATAATAAACGCGGCGGGAATAAACCAGGCGCGAACCGAAGATATCTTCGATCTGATCGGATAGGCGATCGAGGTCGGCCAGATTATCGGCGTAAAGAGTAACATACAGGGAAAACTGGAAAAATTTCTCCGTCCCCTGCGTCAAGGCGTCGCGGAGATACTCGATATCGCGGAGGGCGGTTTCCCGGAGCGGATCACGGGCCGCGCCTTTTTCCGCGTCCGAGACGATCTGGGCTTCCAAGGCGCCGACCTTATTCTTCAGCTGTTTCAAAATGATAAAGCTCTTGACCGGATAAAAGAACATCGAGACGTCGAAAGTGACGTTCAAATTAATGATCGGGGCGAACCAGCCGACGGAAATATAGCGCGGATAGCTGATCACAAAAATCGTCCGGACGAACTTATTGCCGAGATGCAGGAAACTGGCCTCGACTTTGAGGCTGGCTGGCGCGATAATATCGCGGACGGATAAGACGCCGCGGCGGAAAGCCTTCTCTTCTTCGATCACTTCCCGCGTCAACTCCGGATCGGCTTCGATCAGCGGAGCAGCACCGGGCGGCCGCAAAGTGACCGGCGCGTTAAGCTTTATCTTATTCTGTTGGTCTTCCTTGTTAAAATCGATCATAATGAATTTTATTCTTCGCTCTGGCGGCAATTTGCCGCAGCGAGCGTCTATCTCTCCACCCGGATCTTGTCGAGATCCGCCAGATCCTGATTAGGCGAAGTCTCCGGATTATAGGTCTTATAATATAATTCAATCAAACTCTGCGTATCCAGACGCGCGACGGCGACGCCCATCGATTCCAGCCCGCCGGCGACGCTCTCCACGCGGCGCTCCATCATCTCTTGATAATTCTTGAAAGTCTTCTCTTTCAGCTTGATGATGGTCGCCGGGCGCATCGCTTCGCCGAGCAAAGAGAAAAAGCCCTTATGCTTGTCAGTAAGCGGATCATAGGGCACGATGACATAAAAACGCTTATTCATGATCTTGCCTAGAGAGGTCAGCTCCCGGATATACTCGATATAGTCGGCCGTCTGCACTTTCAGGAGCTTATTAGTCTGCTCTTTCTCCTTCTCCTTCAGATATTGCAAATAGTTATCGATATTTAATTCGCGCGACTGGATGACGATCTGGACCGTGAAGCTGATATTGTTCAGGAAGCGGATATATGAATCGATCACGGCGTTCTGCTCGTCTTCGCTCTTGAGCGCGAAATTTATGCTGGACACCAATAAGACCACGCGCAAAGTCCCATCCTTCATCACGACGGTATTATCCTTGATCTCGGCGATGTTCAGATACTGCTGGGTAAAGCTGCCGATCTTATTTTTAGCCAGGTTTTTTTTCGCCATACTATTCTCCCTTATAGCGCCCCTTCGTATCGACAATGAGGGCTAATTCGGCTAAACGTGATTTTTTATAAACTTTAGGCGCGGCTGGCTGGTAAGACGGCGTTACGGCGGCGGTTTTCTCCGTATGCTCGCTCATGACGGCCTGATTATTCCAGACGCGCAGGCCAGGACGGCGCCAGGTCTGGATGGTATTCAGCACAAAAAGATGGAACGGCCGACCGTTGATCTTAACAAAGGCGAAAGTCGCGGCGATCGCCAAGACAACGACCGCGACAGTCACGAATAAACTGAAATCAAAGAGCTTATAGCTCAGCCCGATAATGATCGCCGCCACCAAAAGAATTATAAATTGGCGGGTCGTAATCGGCCCGATGATCTGACTCTCAACGTCGATGAATTGGGGGACGGTAAACTGCTGCATAATCAAAAGACTAGCTTGCTATTCAAATTTAAAACCGCCTCGACCTCTTCCAGGCTCAAATATTCCTGGCTAGCGCCTTGGCGGGCGGCCACCGCGTCTTTCAGGGTTATTCCTTTGGCAATCGCTTCCTGCCCTAAGCGCAAATACAAGCGGTTGACCGGACTCTGCCGCCAAGCACGGACGCCTGCGACCATTTTATCATACCCGTCTTTTTCCAACAATTTGATCTTAGCGAATATCTTTGCCGTCGTTTCCGCCGGAGTCTTGCCTAGGCGCCGGAAATTGACGGGATCCAAAAATTGCAATTCCTCGATCGGCCCCATCACCTTGGGCACCGGCTTGATATCATGCATCCGCGGCTTAGCGGCCGTCGGGGCGACAACCGGACGCCGGATCGCGGCGGGACGCTGGACGATATTCGGCTTCAGCGGCTGAGCCGTCTGCGCAGCAACTTTGGGCGATGGACTCAAGACTGGAGATTTAGAAGGCGCCAAAGCTTGGTTTATCTGGGCTATCTGGGTGGCAGACGGAACAGGCGCGACAGGCGTGGTCTTAGAAATAACCGGAGCTTTCGCCGTCTCTAAAACCTTCGCCGTCTCTGAAGCCTTCGACGCGTCCGAGACCTTAGCTGTTTCCGGAGCCTTCGGCGCATCTGGGGTTTTCGCTGTCTCGAATGCCTGAGTTCTAGTAGGCGCTTTTAATTCCAGCGGCGGAATCGGCGCTGCTAAGTCTAACTGGTCTTTCGGAGCGCTTATCTCATGAGCAGTATCTAATTTATCAGATGACATTTTCTGGCCTTTCGCTGGTGATCCGGCCGGATAGCTAGGCTCTATCTTTCGGCCGGGTTCGGTCTGGCGGCTAGATTCGGGCTTATGGTCGGATTCGGTCTTGACGACAGGCTTGACTTGGCCGCTCGACAAAGCGCGCTTCAAGTCATATTCTTCCGGAGGCAGCGTAAACGCTGCGGGTTTCGATTGCGGAGCGGGAGAAGCCTGGGCGGCGGACTGCAATTTGCCGCTATCACAGATCTGCAGGACGCGATCGATTTCCGTCGGACTCAGATTCAAACCGCCGACCTTAACGTCTTTGGCTAAAGAATTACGGGTGTCTATTTTGCTCCGCACTCCCCGCAGATAGGTCGCTAAGATATTTTTTAAACGGCTGACCAGATTATCGCTGGCCAGGGATAAGCCGGCCTCCCGGATCAAAGCCGCGATATCTCGATCCAAGTCCAAGGCACGTATCTCAGCCGTGAGCCCTAAATGATCGGCAACGACAGAAAATACTTTTTCTTTCAGTTCACGCGCCAAACTTTCCGCCGTTACCTGAGATAAGTTAGCGTCACTGATAAAAAAAGACGGCAGATCCTTGACGGTAAGGCTCTTAATCATAACTTTCATCACCGTCATCGCTAGATCCACCTTATATTTACCTTCCAATTCCGTTACCGCCGCCATCACGGACGGCGAAGAAATCCGGTCGCGCAGATCTTTGGATAAGCTATTGAATTGTTGCAAGTAATCGAACATTGGGCGCTAAATATCAAAAAAACCAGAAAAAATAAAGAAGGCTATTCTTTTTGTATTTTAGCATATTTTACTGGGGAGAGGAAGTAGATTTAGCGGCTCTAACAACGCTCGCTCCAGACGATCAGAGAGTGGTGATCGGCCGGCTCTGGGTAATATAGAATTTCCCCTTAACATAGGCCCATTCTATATCGCAGGGGAACTTATAATGCTTCTCGATGCCCAGGCAGATCTTAGCTAATTCTACTATCTGCCGCCCGGTCAATTTCTGCTTTTCCCGGCTGGCGCGCGCGACCGGCGCCCATTTGACGCCGCCCGATGCTCCTTTGATAATCTGCCTTTCCTGGTTCGCCACGTTGATATCGATGAACGAGTAATCACGCTTGTCCAGGACATAAGAATCCGGCGTGATCGAACCCGAAACGATCGCTTCGCCTAAGCCATAGCCAGCCTCGATGATCATCTGGTTCTTATCCTGGGTGACCGGATGGACCGTAAAGGCGATACCAGAAATTTCCGAGGCGACCATTTCCTGGACTACGACCGCGACGCCGACTTTAGTCTTTAATAATTTTTTCTCATGACGATAAAAAATGGCGCGCGGCGTAAAAAGCGAAGACCAGCATTTCTTGACATTGAGCAAGAGAGTTTTTTCAGTCGTGTTCAGATAAGTTTCCAATTCCCCGGCCCAGGAAGCGGACGAAGAATCTTCCGCGGTCGCGCTTGAGCGGACAGCGACGAATTTTGTCTTTAATTTCTTAAAATCAGTCTTGATATCTTTTTCCAAATCTTTCGGCATCGACGCCTTAAGGATCATATCCCGGATCTGAACAGAGGCACCGTCGACAGCATTGATGTCCTTATAATTGACCTTATCTAAAACCGCTTGAACGGCCTGAGTCAGGTCAGTCTCTTCCAGAAAACGATAGAAAGCGTCGGCTAAGATCACAAAGCCGGGCGGGACCGGGATCTTGGCGCCCGTCATTTCGCCGAGCGAAGCACCTTTGCCGCCGGCTTCGGCAACGTTTTTTTTAGTGATGTCTTTAAAAAATTTGATGAAAAACATATATTTTAATTTTTATTGCAGAGCCTATCCAAAAAATTATACTTTTCTACTTTTTTATCAGTCCTTACTAACTGTTTGTAATCTACTTTAAAACGCATCTTCTATATCGAAATATCTACCTTTTCTGATATCAAAAACCAAGGCTTCATCTGTCAATTTATCGTAAGACATTTGATCCTCATGGAAGTCATTGGCGAGTTCTTGAGAGTCAAGATAACTGCGCAAGTGGAGATATTTTGACGATAATTCATCTCTAGCCAATACTGAATCAACAATTTCAATGGTGTCATGACCAGAAGCAGCTTCATATATCTGATTTTTCACCGTCTCTATTTCCTTTTCTATTTCTTCTAGCCGTGGGACAATTTCAGCTGTCCGTGTACGAACCGATGGTAAGTAGAGGCTCGCATAATATAGTTTTCTAAGATCATATCTGGTTCTTGATAATTTTAGTAACCTCTGTATCACGAAATTCTGATTATTTTCTTTGTATATTTTATCATTTAGATTATTCATCTGTTTACCGATCGAATTTCTCGTTCGTTCGTCGAAAGAGGCTAAAGAATAGGTGCGTTTATTATCTTTATAGCCGATCTGGTAGTCAATAGCGCTGACCTTGAAAGCCGTGAATCCACATAAAGCTTCTTTAACTTTTTGCATAGACAGGAGATCTTCCGCACTATTCTCGTCGTGGATGCTGTTCTTATTAGATAAAACTCCAACTTTAAGGAAGAATTCTTGACCATCATCAGCCGTGACCTTATAGTATTTCCTTTCTGCTTTACCATGCCAGTCGATATATTCTATCTTGACGTTATCTAACTCTTGGATGGGAACCGGTTGATCAACCGGTAAATCGAACAAAGCGTCAGCCGCTTTTTTCGTCTTAAGTAAAAAATCCGGATGAGTTTGGATAAAATTAGCAAATTTATCCGTATAGGCCAATTCTCTACTGTTTTTAGCCACAGAGCCAGAATGGAAAATCTGTTCAACCGGATCATCATTATTTAGGTTTTTTGCATCTGGCGTTTCAAATAATTCTCCTAGCATATTTGTAAATTATTAGGGTATTATATAAATTTTTAGTGAAAATATCAACTAATACTAGTCTAATTTTTATTATAGCTTTTATTCGCCCTTTCTAAGACTAAAACGACTCCATGGTTAGCATTAACTTCTACCTGGTAACCATCTTTTAAAACTTTAGTGGCGACCTGGGTGCCGATGATGCAGGGGATCTTTAGTTCCCGGGAAACGATCGCGGCATGCGAGGTGATCCCGCCTTCATCGGTCACGACAGCGGCCGCCTGTTTCATTAAAGGCAAGTAGTCCGGCCGGGTCATGGTCGTCACCAGAATCTTACCCGGCATCATCTTACTGAATTCACTTTTCTTATTAATTACAACCACTTCCCCCTTGACCTTACCCGGACAGGCGATCAGTCCGCGGACTTCTGTCATCTGGACGGAAAAGGTGTCTTCCAGGGCAGGCACGAATCTTTTACTGGTTTGGAAATCAAGGTGACGGACAGCCTGTCCGTCCCAATACATTAATTTATTATTTTTTAATAACTTGGCGCGACGAACTAAATCTTGAGCTTTTATAGGGATAGTCTTGACGCTTAAGGGATCATAAACCTTAATGCTATCCCAATCTAGTCGGCTGCGCTTGGCTATTTCCGTGCCGACCAGCTGGAGATAGTAATTCAATTGCTGCATCTGCGCTTTGCGCTCATCGCGCCAGAGAGTCATTAAGGCGAACATCTCGAACATCCGAGCTAGCCAGCCGGCTAAACGATGTTTTTTAATGATTACCTTTTTTTGCTTCCGCAAATTCTTCCCATAAGATTCCAGCTGCCTAATTTCGCTCACAATATCTCGTGACCCAGAAACGATCTGCTTCACTTGGTCGACGACATCAAACACGCTAATGATAGAAGTGTGGGCCCAACTATTCCTGATCCAATGGTATTTTTTAATATAAGACTCAATTTCCGATAATAACCGCGGCTGTAATCTCAAACGATGAATCGTGTCTGCTGTCTGGATCTGATTTAATAAATGGATACACTGAGCGTCAATTTTTACAAACCGGGCGATCTTGAGCAGTGCCAATTCCTGATCTTGATTGACCATCAGTTTCTCGGGCATAGTTAAGGTATTCTTTTCATCAGCCGTCAGGTTTACCTGCTTTTTGATGAGCTCCTGTTCAATCAGGCTCTCGGCATCAATATCAAAAATATCCATAAAGAAACGAAGCCACATGACATATGACTGCCGTCCCAAGGAATGATTAAAACTGAGAAGCTTGGCATCGCTAATCCGACTAACATCAACCTGATTTATTTTAGAAAATAAGCGCTGATTTTTTAATTGTATGTTATTAAGCCACTCCGCATGAAGGCGCTGAGAAAAATTTAAGTGATTTTTTTCCTGAGCCAAATGTTTCTCGGCTAAAGCCCGAATATAATTCTGTTCCAAATAAGCCCGATCTTCTTCTGGATCGCAATACCAGAGGACCTTATCCTGACTTTTAAAATAAGCGACGCAGCCGCGACAAGCCAGATAGATGAAATAAGGCGTAGCTTCCGTCTGTTGGCGGTACCATTTCTGCGATTTGATAGAGCTTAGAGTTATTAGAGAAGCCATAATATTATCAATTATGTTTTAAAATCTTAACCAGGCCATGATTAGCGTCCACTTCCACCCAATCTCCGTCTCGCAGACTGGCCATGGCCTGGTGTAGGCCGACGATGCAAGGGATTTTGAATTCGCGGCTGACGATGGCCGCGTGGGATAATAACCCGCCTTCATCGCAGAGGACGGCTTTAGCTTTCTTGATCAAGGGGACAAATTCTGGCCGGGTCATCGAAGTCAAAAGGATACTACCAGCCGCAAATTTTTCCCGCGCCGGATTATGGATAACCCTGATCCAGCCACGGACCCGCCCCGGGCTGGCGGCCAACCCTTTTAGCATTGTCTGCGGCTTCTTCATGGCACCGATTACTCTTCTCAACTGGCGATATTCAATCTCAGAAAATATACCGGAATATCGCTTCCCGCTGATCGCCCAGGCCGTACCGCCCTTGATCCTCTGTCTCAGGATCTTTAAGAACTTTTTATCAGCTTTGGCTAATAAGCGATATTCTCCCGGGACGGCATATCGAATTAAATCATAATCAATCTGGTAACGAGAGGAAAAACTCCTAGCAAAATGATCCAAAACGACCGAGCCGATCATATTATTCCTCTTCCTTTGATCTTTCCAGCCGGAGACTAGGCTGATCAGCCGCAATATGATCTTAGTTTCTTGATCCAAGAAAGATACCGAACCGATCTTGGTCGGCTTGGCTGCTTGATGATTTTTTATCTTTTTTAACTTAGTTTGCAATTGCCATCTGGTCACGGAATGGGGGCCGTCGTAACCGCCATTGATAAAAAGCCATTTTTTTAAATGCCGGGTCAGGGCTTCTTCCCTTTTCTGACCGGCAAGCCGGGCGATCTGTTTTAATTCGTCTTCTTCGATCTGGATAAAAGATCTTTGGCACGGCGCAATGAGACGAGCCAGAGTTTCGGTCTGGTCCGGATATTGGACATGCAGGCGTCCCAATAATTCGTCGGAGTAAGGGATAAGGAACTCATTAGCGAGCGGTAAAGATTCGACGGCAAAATAAAGGGCACAAAAATTTTCAAAAAGTTGTAAAAATTTTTTCTCTGGTAAACCATCTAATTTCGTATTAAGGATCCGGCTGACCAGGATATTATATCGTTTATCGATCGCCTGCCACTCCGCTAACCATCTTCTTATAACCGACTGGCCAGCCAATTCTTTTTTTATTAATTTTTTGGCTAATCTTAAAAAAATTATACGATTAACGACTAAAGTGCCGACTTCGCCGACACAGTAAGTAGCAAAATTTCCCGGCGAATAACCGGCTTGAGCCAAGCCTTGGATCCAGGCTGTGGAAGAGAGCCACCAATACCAAGGCGCCGCTGGTGCCTCTTGAATAATCCACTCCTTTTCAGTCCGCAGGCTCTTTAAACAGTCGGCGAAAGAAAATTTGGCGGATGGCGAGATGATGGGATTAAATTTACCTGGCATATATAAGATACTAATTTAAAATCCTAACGATCCCATGGTTAGCCCGGACCTCTACCAAATCACCGTCTTTCAAGACCCGGGTGGCTATCTTCGTGCCGATAATAGTCGGGATATCAAGTTCCCGAGCGATGATCGCCGCGTGACAAGTTAGGCCGCCTTCGTCCGTAATGATCGCGGCCGCCTTCTTGATTGCCGCCATATACTCCGGCCGGGTCATAGAAGCGATCAGGACATCCCCGCTTTGGAATTTTTTCAAGGATTCCATGTTCCTGATGATACGGACGCGGCCGCGCGCCGTACCGACATTAGCCACGGTGCCATGGATATCTCGGCCTTCTTGCCCCTTATCTTTCAATAGGCTATGGCCGGCTTTCATCAAGCGGCGATAACCGACGCCGGCTAGCACCTTATCGGTTTTCCCTTGGATGATGACCAAGCAGCCGCTACGGCGCTCTTTTAACGTCTTTATCTTGGACTGCAAATCCTGGATTGATTCTAGCCGTTCGACTTCAGTCAGGCTGATATAATAGAAATCCGTCACGTCAGAATCTAAACGCCGAGCAATTTCCTCGACCACGCGGCCAGCGTAAGCGATATTCCGAAATAAGAGCGCTTTTCTTTCGTCCTGCCAGACCGCGCAATAATCGATGATTCCGACCATCTGCCGCAAGGAGCGGCTGAATCTATATGGTAGAGTTTGGCACTGATCAATTCGAAATCTCTGTTTTTCCTTTTTTAAATTAATAAGTTTGGCTCGAAAGTCAGCAACAGTCAATGACTTCGGACCAGCATAACTATTCTGCAGCCAAAAATATTTGGCAGCGTGGCGGCGGAGAGCCGCTGCGTTCTTAATGCCTCTCGGGATAGCTGAGAGCTCCTTCTCTTCTTGACTGACAAAAGACATCTTGGATGGGGTGATCAGCCGAGCGAAGACTTCATTGAACTTAGCCGGAGAAAGCAACGGCAATTCTTTATGGAGAGCGTCTTGGAATTCTTTTTCTAATTCGGCGCCAATCGCATCAATAATATGCGCTACTCCGACATAATCTACTTGAGCGCGGATTAATTCTTTAAACAACTTAATTATTTCCCGATCGTTTAATCTAGTCAGGTCAGCATGTTGGACTTTCTGTAAAAATGGCTGAAAACGGCGCAAATTCTGATAATATAGAGCCTTCACTTCTTTTAAATAACCAGGATTGACCGATAATTTTTTCTTGACGATCAGCCAGACATGCTTAAGGTCAGCCGGATCATAAGCCATCTCGCCATAACCGTTATGGTAACTGAACAAGAAGTGCCGGTAACCAAAACCGAGATATTTTTTCATGAAGGTGCCGCTGATAGCGGCGGTCGACAAAAATAGAGGAACGGCGCTGAAGCCTTGGACGTACCAATCGCGCTTTAGATATTGTTTAAATAGTTGGTAATCGTTGTTAGTCATATTGGATCGAGCCTAAGCTTGCTTACTATTCTTTAAGAGTTTGACTACGCCGTGATTGGCGTTTACTTCCACGAAGTCGCCGGTCTGTAACGCCTTGGTCGCGATCTTAGTCCCGATGATACAGGGCAGGCGCAACTCCCGAGAGACGATAGCGGCATGACAAGTGATGCCGCCTTCATCCGTAATCAAAGCGGCGGCCTTCTTGATGCCAGCCAGATATTCTGGTCGGGTCATAGAGGTTACTAAGATATCTCCCTTTCTGACCTTAGTTAAATCTTTTATCGATTTACAGACCACAACCGTGCCGACCACCCGGCCGCTATTGGCAGTCGTCCCTTCTATAGACAGAGGAACTGAATCAACTCGCGTCCGGATGGAATGATAGTTTTTTTCTAATCGTCTGAATAAAGCTCCTGCAACGATTATTTCCCGGCCGACAGCCATCCACTGGAAACAGCCCTGCCGTCTGGCCGCCAATTCTCTTGATAATTTTTTAAAATTTTTAATTTTGGTAAAACCGAGCATCTCTTTAACGGCTACATAACGTAGATCCGCCATAGGCATCCCAGTCCGACGGCTGAACTCCTTAACTAAGATCTCCGCGTGATAAATAGCTTTGAAGATATTAACTTTCCGTTGATCCTGCCAGTCGGCGGTCAGGCCGATCATCTTGATCATTCCCTTGATCGCCTGATCTTCCGCCAGCTTGATAAAATCGGCGGGGTCAGCTACGACGGGAGTTGAGGTCTCGGTTAAATTCTTAAGGCGCTTCAGAAAGTATTGCTCGTCGGCCAACTTAGAGCCGGTATAATTAGTATTAAACCAATAATATTTTTTGCTGTGCCGGGCCAGGAGAGCCGGCCGGGAGCGGAGCGGAGCGGATTTTATCCTTAGGAGATCTTTTTCTTCCAGATTAATAAAAGATGGCTTATAAACATTAGATAAAGAGGCCAAAATCTTATTGATCTTTAACTCCTGATACCTGGCCGTCAGCCGCGCTTTCAAGTCCGACTCCAAACCAGCGCTAATCACCTCAATAACATGCGAAAGATTCATGGCGTCGACTAGACAGTTTCCGGACTGCTGTAGATTTTCTTTCAGCCAGGCGTCTGACTGGTCTGCTAATTTAGTGTTCTTGATCTGTTTTAGCCAAAAATCGTAACGGGCAAACACCTTATCATACTTGGCTCGAATTTTCTCTAAGTATCCTTTATCGCGCTTGATCCGGGAGCGAACTATTTTCCACAGCTTCACAAAATCGGCAGCCGCATAACTGCCCTCGGCATAATTATCTTTATAATAGAACAGAAAGGGGGCGTAATCGAAACCAAGGTATTTTTTCAACCGGTGGCCGCTCTCCGCCGTCGTGCTCAGATACAAGGGGACGCCATTCAAGCCTTGGGTCAGCCATGACTTCTTAAACTGCCGGCGAAAGAATTTATCTTGCTGGATTTCTGTCATATTTTATTTAATCTAGCGGCTCTACGAAAAATCGTTCGACGATCCGCAGCTTTACTTACTTCCTTCATATTGCTTGGCAAAATCGGCCTGCAATCCTTCTAAACAAGTTAATAGCTCAGCCTCCTGGCCCTTATCTTTCTGCCAAGCTTGGAATTTTTCGTAATAGGTGCTAAACTGCCCGTCCAAAGCCTTGACCCGATCTAGATCCAAAAAACATTTCTCACCAGAAAAACGAGAGGGGTCTTCGAACTCTACGGGCAAACGGGACGATTTTTCCTGACCGATTTTTTCGACGATATCGAAAGACTCTCCCGGTTTGAACATCCCGCCAAGAGCTGGTTCTAATTCTGGGTTGCCTTTAACATCAGTAAAAGTATCAAACCCGACCTTCTCCTGCCCTTGACCATCAACCCTGACCAAAGCCTTCTTTAACAGGTTCTCCAAGAATCCGCCGTGCGTACCTTCCATCATGACTATATCCCTCTCTACACCTTTCCCCTCCCCGGCCTGGGCTTTACTATCTCGATAACCGGCATAGCGCTCACCGATTTTCATCATATCAGCCAATTCATGCGCCGCGCCCATAGCAAAGATATGGGACAGCTCTTGATCATCGACAATCAGTTTCTTAACCCCAATCGGCTGATATTCTTTTCGAATCTTGCCCCATTTCGGATCGCTGGACTGAGGATCAAAATCAGGATAATCCTTCTTGACCGCTTCATTAATCAACTTAGAATAACCGTCTATCCGCGGCATTAATGGGCCGGCTAGATCATAAAACAAACCAGGGCGACGGCGGGTCTCATAAGCTTTTTCGGTCAACGGAGACTTGATGCCTGACGCTCCGCTGATCGTGTCCACAGTCTTATAAGCACGATCACTCTTTTCCTGACTGGCATATCCTTTAACTACTTCGGCTGTAGTCTTCAAACTCTGGCCTTGTCGTTGGGCATTCTTGATCCCGTCCGCGGTTAATTCGCCAGTATTGGTCCTTTCTTCGTGACGGATAACTCGGTACCTGACGGCTGGGATCTCTTTCTCTCTCTTCTTTTCTGGAAATAAATTGTGATTTTTTTCTGACATCATACTTTTTAAATTATATTAAATCTTTTAAAATTTAACTTAAAATCTTCTAAGCCTTTGTAAATTATAATCCGAATACCAAGCTGGGCGGCTTCCGCCGTCATCTCTTCGCGATCATCGACATAAATTGATTCCGCTGGAGTTACTTCGGCCATCTGTACGGCTCGAGAAAATATGGCCCGGTCCGGTTTCCGCACGCCCAGATAGCCGGACACGGCCTTAACCGAAAAAATTTCTTTCAATCCATTCTGATCATAGAAATAATCGAACCACTCGCGAGGATTATTGGAAATTATGCCGAGCGTATAACGAGCGGCCAGGGGACGTAAAAATTCAATCAATTCATTATTTGGGACCAGCCCAGACAAAATCAGTTCTTTCAACTCCGCCAAGTCTAGGGTCTCGGAAAAATTAGCTTGGACCGATCGGAGATATTCTGACTCGCTGATCCGGCCGAAAGAAAAATCTTTCCAATAACTATGGTCATGGATAGCGGCGTATAGTTGGCCGGAGGGGATATGGTGCAGGTATTCATACTGCCGGATGCCTAAAGTGAAACTTTCTACCGCCAGTACGTCGGCGACATCGAAAAAAATGGCTTTAATCCTATTACTTCCCATATCTTTTCAAGACTTTAATCAAACCGGTCTTCGCATTAACTTCCACGAGATCATTATCTTTAATGATCCGCGTAGCGTTCTTGGTATCAATGACACAGGGGACGCCTAATTCCCGAGAAACGATCGCCGCGTGTGAGGAAACGCCGCCCTGGTCAGCAATGATCGCGGCCGCCTTTTCCATGGCCGGCACGAAATCCGGCGTCGTAAACTGGGCAACCAGGATATCGCCCTTTTTAACCTTGCTGATTTCTTTCTTATCCAGACAAATCTTAGCTTTTCCTTTGATGATGCCCCCCAAACAGGCGACGCGTCCCATTATTTCTTCCACCGGCACCGCATCGACGAAATACTGTTTTTCCATTTTCTTTATTTCCCGCGGATCGGAAATCAGCTTGGTCTGAGAATTCCGAACGACCATCGCGTAATTCGCAAACCTTCTTTTCATCTCCGATATGTTTGGCAATTTCTTGCCGCTCAGAGCGCCAAACATTTCCTCGGTCGTGATTTCCATGATCCAATCGGGATTAAAATGGCTGCGCCGGGCAATCTCCGCATACATGAAACTGGCGCCGTAATCAGCCTTGAAGAAAGCTTCGACGCGCCGATTGCGCATATAGGAGTGCCGCCGCGCCTTAATGATTATCTCTTTAAATTTCTTATCCGGCTTGACCCGTTTCAAGACTTTTTGATAATCATCTTTGATCTTCTGGGCCGAGGCATTATAAATCATACTCCTGACGGTCTGGCCATCTTTGATCAGTTTCTTCATCTCCTTCAAGCGATTAATGATATCCTGGAAGCTATATGGCTTACTGGTCGCTAAGCCCCGATTGATATAGGCATATTTATCTAGATGTTTATTGATCTCTTCTTTCGCTTTTGCGGATAACTTGTCTAGATTTTCTTTCCGGACAATAAATCTCTGTAACAATAGGGTTAGGCCATATCTTTCCTGGCTGACTTCCGTCGCGGCCTGCGGATCAGTGAATATGAGCACATAGTGCCGGAGCAAAGGGTCGGTCGGAGAGATATATTTTTCCAATTGTTCTTCAATCGTATGCTCAAAATATTCATCAAGAGCATACTGGGCATACCAGGGACTAGTGATATAGCGATATTCTTCCAAGAGATCTTTCAGGACGGCCTTGATTTCCTCGTCGCTCTTAGCCGCCCAATCAGTCCGCTTGAATTTCGATCCTTTCTGGTATAACTTTTCCGCCTTCCGCATTTCTCTCTGGCAATAAGATTCAAACCAACCATCATTTTTCTTCAGATGGTTGATGATTTCCGCCTCAAATTTATTGTACTCCGTGGCTTTCCAATACATCATGTGATTGAGATAGGTCCGATTCTTGAGGACCGTCTTGATCTTAGCGGCCTTGGCGGTCGCGGCCGTGAAGGAAGAGTTAATCATGAAACGGAGGAAGATGGGAAGCTGGCCGGACGGTTTGATCCGCCATTTCCCGAAATGTGCAACAGCTGACATAGATTTATGATTTAATATTTTTTAATTTTTTTTTCATTTTTCAAGAGATCGAATAAGGTGCCGACGCTAAAATACCATTTTTTGTCCTTAATTCCCTGCTGATTATTCAAAACGTGGTATAGGCGGAGTCCTAAATCCGGCAAAATCTTTCGGCATTTGTCGACCGCTGCTTTAAAAAATTTAAGATTGCCTAACTGATTATCGCTATAAACTACCGCTCGATACCCCTCCTTATATTTCCCTTTCAAATAAGCCTCAAACATCGCCAGGCTTTTCACGTTGGTGTCGCCGTAGTCAAAAGTGGAGTTTAATTTCTTAAAATATTTTTTTAATTTAAAATGATATTTCTTATCCAGATATCGGCCGCGCCAGGTCATCTGCGCCTGGTTGCCGGTACTGAAAGTTTCATTATTCTTAGTCCAGGATAAAGTCTGCCGAAAGCCCGGTTTGATGTCCAGATTAAAATACCAGCCGGCGCAATAAGGGATCTTATAATTATTTTCGTATTCCCAGGCACTGATCTGACTGAGCTTCTTGTTTAATCTATGCTGCAGCCAATCGGCATAAGTAGTAAAGCCAGTCCGTTCTTTATTCCAGACATCATTAAATAAGGTATCGGCCAGATCCCAAACATACAAAGTTTTGGGCGAGACTATTTTTTTAGACTTCTCGTTTGTCCTCATAAATTATCTTAATTTCCTAACCAAACCGCGATGCGCGTCAACCTCTACTAAATCGCCATTCTTTAACGCTCTAGTGGCATTCCTTGTTCCGACAATACAAGGTTTCTTTAATTCACGGGCGACGATAGCAGCATGGCAAGTCAATCCTCCGTCATCAGTAACTAGGGCTTTCGCTTTCTTAATCGCAATAATATAATCCGGAGATGTCATCAATGCAACCAAGATGTAGCCAGCCGGAAAATTATTTATCTGTCGACCATTACGAATAATTCGTACCCGACCAGTGACTTTACCAGCATAAGCAACGATCCCATTGACCGCGCCTCCTTTGTCTTGGGAGTACTCTTTCTCAAAAATAGAAAATATCTTCTTGGCATCAGCAGTAGAAATGGTCGTGCGATTAGACCGGATGCGTAAGCGACAAGAATGCTGACGGCGAGTAATCTCCGGTAATAAACTGGCGCGCTCCTGATAGGCTTTATCAAATTCATCCCACAAAATATATAAAGATTGTTCCAGGCTAATGCCTAATAGCGCCGCTAAAGCCTTATACATTCTTATTATCTGTTCGGTAGCTTGCCACGATAAAGCTTTCCGCCGATCCTGGATTAAAGAAGATCGCTGTGATAACTTAGCATATTTAATAATTTCTGCGTCCAGCCCGTATTTCTTGACCAGATCCTTAAAGCTCCTGCTGGTATTACTGCAATAATTTTTTAATTCATTAAAACGTTTCTGAGAATCGCCACGTCTTATAAACTCCTGCAGACGGCGGCGGAAATATGTCTCATCGGCGAGGCGAACGCCGTGATAGCCGTTTAAAATCCAAGAAAAATTTTTGGCGTGCTGCCGCAGCCGCTTTTCGCGTTCTCCTTTTTTCTTAAGAATAGCAATTTTTAATAATTTATACTCCTCTTCTAAGATATAAGATCGCTGTGGTAAGGCGTTAAGGATAGATACTTCATTCGGGCTGATGGATATTTTGCTTTTTTCTAACAACTGACTTAGACGATGACTGGCCGCGTAACTCAGAACCTCTATATCGGTCACAACTAACCAAAAATGAGAATATATTTTAAAAAATTTAAACCACTCGCGACGCAGATCATTTATCTTTAATTTATTAAAAGACATCTTGGCTGTATCTTTGATCTGATGGGATAGCGACACAAAAGCGGCAACATGCTTGCGCATATAGCTGGCTGGCAACTCACCACGAGAATCCTGCAGATATTTCTTAATATATCTGTTGCCATTCCTCCAAATATCTGACCAATTATCATACCAATAAAAATCATGTCCGAAAAAGAATCCTTCCGATTTTGGCCAACCATAAGGAGATTTGTACATATCTCGACAGGCCGCATAAAGTAAGGCGGGATAGGCATCGACTTTCCAGCGACAAAGATCCTGATCAGGATCAACTAATAATCTATACCTATTTTTTACTGATTTAAACATATAAACAAAGATATACCGCCAAAATTTATTTTATTTTCCTAATCCAGCCGTGGTTGGCGTTAACCTCAATCAGGTCGCCGTCTTTTAAGATCTTGGTGCCAATCTTGGTGCCGATAATACAGGGGATCCCTAATTCTCGGCTAATAATAGCGGCATGACAGGTAATACCACCCTCATCAGTCACGATCGCGGCTGCCTTCTTAATGCCCATGATATAGTCCGGCCGAGTCATGACCGCGACCAAGATATCGCCTACTTTAACTTTATCAATTTCTTTGACGCTCGTCACTATTTTGGCTAGACCGCGCGCTCTACCCGTGGAGGCGGTCAAACCGCGGAAATCCTGGATATGCGACTGGTCTTGGTGTTCAAAAATCTGCTGGGCAACGTTCTCTGCCGTATGCCCGGACAAAATTTCATAATGCTCGCCTTTTTGATAAATAAATGAATGGCTGATGCGTTTGGTCAATTCCGCCCGGTCGATCTTTCCGCCAGCTAATATAGTCCGCGCCTCATCCTGTGACAAACATTTAACTGCAGCTGGCGGAATATGAAAACGACGAGCGATTTCTTCTAAGAAACAAAGGGCATAATGGGTAAAAAGCATCGTCCTTTTCTTGCGCTCATCCTGCCAATATGTAAAATCTTCGGAGATTGCCAAAAGATTCCGCAAAGAGCGACTAGGCGCTAGTTTTTTCAACAATGCTTGTTTCTCCTTCTTGTTAATCAAGGGCGCATCCTTTATCCGACGGATTTCCTGCTGTAAATTTACAGAACTTTTGAGGATACTCCTCAGCTCTTTGATAAAATAGGCCGGCGTCAAGATATGGCGATCAAAATAATTATTCTTGATCCAACAATATTTGGCGGCATGGGCGGCGATTAATTTCTTAACGGCGGGATTATTTAAGGCGGACGCCATATCCTTGAACTTGCTAATACGCTCCGCGATAGTGAACAAAGAGATTTCTGCTTGATTGATAAAAGACTGATGGACCGAGGCGGTAAGATTGGAAAAGATAACGCCACGGCCCTTAACGATACCCCGCTGATCCAATAACTTATTGATTTCTGCTTGGATTATCTCATCACTCCCTAAGGCAAAGCCATCAATCAATGAAGAATAACTGATGGCCTTGTGATAGTGGTCGGTCAGGCTGGAATATAATTTTCTTAATTCTTGACTACTTAGTTTTTTCAGATCAACCTTGTCTAGTCGGGCAAAGAATGCCGACAGCTTCTTATCGTCAACCGACCACTGGCGCATTAATTTTTTACCTAAATGATTCTCAATTGCCGCTCTTCTTATAAAGACACTGGCGATCCTCTTGATGTCGGCTAAATCCATATACCAATCCGCCTTTTGTCCATCAAAAATGCAAAGATGGGACGTGCAATTGCCGCCAGCTAGCTTCCGCTTTTCCGCCTTAATATGCAGTTCAGCGATCATCCAGATCAGGTTTAAGCAGCCGTCAAACCGCTGGTTATACCACTCTTTCTGCTTTAATAGTTTGATATTCCGGGCGATCAGCCCGGACTGATATTTGGCCATACATTTATTTAATGGTCCTGATTAAGTCTTAAATAATCCTGATAGTTCCTTTCCCGGCATCGACTTCAACCTCCTGCCCGTCATACAGGTTGGCTAACAGATGCGGGATACCGACGACGCAAGGGATTTTCAATTCTCGCGCCGTAATCGCGGCGTGAGAGGTCAGGCCGCCGGTTTCCGTCAGGATAGCGCCGGCCTTGCTCATGATCGGCAGATAATTAACATTTGTAAAGGGGGCGACCAGGATGCTGCCGGGCACGAACTTAGTGATCTGCGAAATATTCAAGACGACATTAACTCTCCCCCTAACCAGGCCGACGCAAGCGGTTTTCCCGCGCAAAATCTTATCGGCTGCTAAGACCGGCCGATCAATCAGGGAAAAATAAGAGGCCGGACCATTCGTTACCCGCCCATTCTTGATGATATAAATAAATTTCTTCTGTTTCAACCAAACAGACAAAGGTCGAGGAGAAGAAAAGATCTTTTCCAGGTCGTCGGGCCGATGCTGGTACAGCTCCCGCAGTTGACTAAAACTGAGCCCGGGAAATTTCGCCTCAAAGAGACGGCGCAAATAAATATTGACCTGGTTCAAGACTTCTTTTTTCCGATCATTATAAATCCAAAGAAATTTTTGGACTATCTCCGTCTCTTGGCGCGCGCGGACCGGTAATAATCTCTTCACCCTCCCGATCGCCGCAATCCTTTGCTCGGCTTGCCGCAAATCTTTATTAATCTGACTTCTGCCCAACTGCTTAATTTTAGAGATGATATATTTTTCATCAATGACCGTGCCGATATAGTCATGGATTAGCCACGACCAACGACGAGTTACGACAGACACCGCTTGTTTTTCTTTCAAACCAGCTAAATCCTGCAAAAAATTCTCATAATTAGTGTAACCAGGGGAAGTCAATAATAAATCTAGATTCTCATCAGTAGCCAAAGCCGCCTGACCAGCTTGATATAATTGTTTCTCAATCCGCTCTTTGAAATAATCGACAGCATAGACCTGGAATATGAAACCGGGCACATCGGCAATATAGCCGTAATCGTAATATAGAGTCAGTATATCGTGAAATAACTTGCGTCCTAACGCCGTTATCTGGCCGTCTTTGACCAAAACGGGAATTGGAGTCTTGATAATCCGTAAAAGCTGACGTGATAAGCTCCGCTCTTGGCCCAGCAGCGCTGGCAAAATCCGCCGATCAGATAGCAGCTTATCAACATATCTAATAGCGATCGGTTTTAAAGTCCTAGGAAAAAACCAATTGACTCCAGACGGCGTAATTGCAACCACTAGCTCCTGCGGCTGATTATTTAAAACGAGAATCTTCTGAAATCTTCGACTATAATGCCGCCCCACCTGGCAGATTGGGAAAAAGGGCGTGATCGAAGTTTTGTAAACTAATTCTAGATTATCTAATTTTTGATTCCGAGCCAGTGATAATTTTTGTTTATTTTTAGCCATATTATTACTTTATAAATTTAACCAGCCCATTTCTGGCGTCCGCTTCTATCAAGTCGCCGTCAGACAAAATTCGTGTCGCAGTTTTTGTCCCGACGATGCAAGGAATGCCAAATTCTCTGGCGATAATCGCGGCATGACAAGTGATACCGCCTTCGTCGGTGATGATCGCTTTAGCTCTGCGCATCGCGATAACGTGCTCCGGCGTGGTCATCGGGCAGACCAGGATATCATCCTGCTTGATCTTCAATAAAGCCTCTTTGGCGCCAGCGCATACTTTTACCCGACCGCGGACCAGTCCGCCACTGACGCCTAAGCCGGAAAATTCAAAAATCTTTTGTTTTTCTTCTTTAACATATTTTCTCCGTAAACGGATCGCGGCGATGCCGCTCCAAACCGTAAATTTATTGAAATAAACAAGGGCGGCAACGCCCTTCTTCCGGCGCCTTATTTCCGCTTGATCAAGGCTACCGCCCTGCAAAATATTTTTTACTTCAAAATGCCATAGCCACTCTAAATCAGCTACTTTTAATCGACGCCGACGGGCGACCTCTGACAATAACAAGTAAAACGCATAATTGATCCGCCCTTGTAATTCCTTGCGGCGGTCATGATAGTAGACATAACGGTCATAGATCGATAACCAGTATTTAATCGGACTGGAGGCCCGAAAAAATTTTAAATACTGCCGGCGTTCCCGCTGATTGAGAAGGACGAAATTTTCCGCTTGCGCTAATTTTGTTGTCACCCCAACGATCCTCGCTTGTTTCCTGATTGACTGACGGAAATAATCCAATGAACGCGGTCGCACATTTTCCCAGCCGAGATTGGTCCACCAAAATTTATTATAAATACGACGAAGCGTCTGATCTGAAAAATCGTGGCGCTGAGCGGCTCGCATGATCATAATCTCTTCCCGATTAACATAAGTGCGGCTAATCGGTTGGATTAATTTTTGAGAAATTATTCGAGCCTGATTCGACGAGACAGTCTTTAACTCCTGCTCGATCCTGGCCCTCAGCCAATCCTCTAAATACAGGTCGACCACATCAATCTCACTATTCAGAGCAAACATAGACGGAGTGACCGCGGTTTCTAAATCAGCAAAAAGCTTCAGTAAATCTTGGTCAACAAGGGGCCGTAAATTCATTTTTCTAATATGCTCCGTTGCCCACAAAGCCCGAATAATCTGCCGATCTATAACTCGAAAATAAGCCGTGACTCGCCGCGGTATTTGTAGCATGGCGATCAAGTGCCGCCAAAAAATTCTTAAATCATCTTCTTCCCAAGCCCAATATAATTTTTCTCCTTCATTAATATAAAAAGTCCGGGGATGCTTAACGCCGACCGGATGCAAGCGGCGCCTATTTATCCCCATCAAGGCCACATAAGCCCGATAAGGATGGATCGTCCCACGTTTATAGAAAAGCCAGGCCATATTATTTTTTGCAGTAACTAGACTTATATTTCTCCGGATAATACGGACGCATCCTTCTGATCTTACAAAAAAGACGAAATTTTGCAATTTTGCTCTTTAATTCCGTTAAATCAACTTGTTGGTCGTAACCTAAGCAGATAAAATCCGGACGATATCTGTTTATGACCAACCAACGATTCTTTAAACTGCCTAAGACCGCTCGCCCCTGATAAGCGCCCTCTTGCAGCGCCTGGCGGACATTCTTCGCCCGTAACTTCTCGCCTTCCTGCGGCGCGCGCCCCTTGATCTTTAAGACATTCTGATCGCGCGCTACGATGACAATCAATTCCTCGCCAAAATGCCGGGCCTGGCGAAAATAATCCAGATGGCCAGGATGTAAATTGTCAAAAGTTCCAAACACCATGACGCGGTTCATATTATTGATGCTTCTTAATGATCGTCACTATCCCCTGATCGGCCGCCACGGCCACCAGATCGCCATCCCGCAAGATCCTAGTTGCCAGCTTAGTCCCGATCAGGCAGGGCTTCTTGATTTCTCTGGCAATGATTGCCGCATGACAGGTTAGCCCGCCGTCGTCGGTAATTATGGCCGCCGCGTTAATGATAGCCGGCATATACTTCGGGCTGGTCATGCTAGCAACCAGAATATCGCCTTTCCCGACCTTATGGACATCGCCAACCGAGCGGACAAGCTTCACCTTCCCGACGGCATAACCGCTAGCAGCCGTCACCCCCTTGATAAAGTTAGCAGTAGGAATGGCTGAAAGCTTATTACTATTCTTCAAGATCGTCCGATAAGAAGCTTTGGCCGAATTACCGATATAATACTGTTTGAAACCAGCTGCTTGAGGTCGGGCAATCGCGACGCAAAATCTATGTTTTTTTTCCAGATACTGGCCGGTAAAGTGGCCGCCGCCGGCCAGCAAGCTCTCTAGCTCATCATCCCATAAAAACTTTATCTCAGACTTAGCTAATCCGGTCCGGCTAGCCGCCACCTGATAAAAATTACTAAAACAGTTATGGACATAATCGTCAGTCGCGTTCCGTAGGTCTTTCGTATAAGAAATCATCTCTAAGGCTTTGAATAATTCTTTTTCGCGCGCGGTAAAATGGCAGATGCGATAAATATCGCGCTTGCTAGGCGCCGGAGACGCGGTTTTAGCTTGATATTGCCATATTTCTTTGACGGCGGCGGAAAAATCTAAAGCCGGGCCATCATAATTGAAGCCGACCCAAGAATATTTCTCGACAAAATCCTGGATCGCCGAGTAAAGGCGCGGCTGTCGAGCGCGGATGTATTTTTCGCCGCTGGGACGACTGAGAACGCGACGGTAAGCCTTAGCTAAGCCAGCCAAGGCGTGATCTTTCTCTTGATAGATAGTTAATTTATCCGGCACGATCAAGACGCTGAGCGCCTGATCCGGCAAGATGTTTATTTTACTAAAGGCGGACGCGTATCTGTTGATGACTGACTTAGCCTCATATTCTAAGACGAGAGTGCACCAAGTAATAAAGCCGTAAATATAAGATAAGATATAATTATCAATAACCCGGGCATATTCGGCGAATAAGCGCCGATCGTCCAGCTCTCGCCAAGATAAGCTTTCCAAGCGCTGCGCCGCTTTTTTGGCTGCCGCACAAGATTTCTCCAATCGCGATATATGTTGCCGCAACTTTTGGGGAGAGAATAAAATCTGGGTCGATCGGCGGATAGCGGCACGATATTCTCGACCATGTAAATAATGCTCTACCTTGTTATCATGCCAAAAACAAGCCCAAGGAATCCCCGTGCCGTAAAGCTTTTTATTGAGATGACTAAGCGCGCTATGTTTTATCTTATACCAAACCGGCAAAGGCGGCATATCCGGCCTTTCCGTCAAAAAAAACCATTCTGTATTGATAGCCTGACGTATTATCCGGTTCATCTTGGCCTCAATCATATCATTATTCTTTTATCCCTCCGCCTTTTATTTTACCGCTTTTTTCAAGGCCGCGACCTTATCGGTCTTTTCCCAGGCGAAGCCGGGTCGGCCGAAATGGCCATAAGCGGCGGTCTGCAAGAAGACCGGCTTCTTCAAGCCGAGTTGGTCGATGATCGCTTTCGGGCGGAAATCAAAAACTTTTTTTATGGCCTGTAAGATCTTGGCCTCGGAAACTTTATTCGTGCCATCCGTATTGATATAGATGCCCACTGGTTGCGCTACGCCGATGGCATAAGCGACCTGCAGTTCGCATTTGTCCGCGAGCCCCGCCGCTACGACATTCTTGGCAACATAGCGGGCCATATAGGCGCCGCTCCGATCGACCTTAGAAGAGTCTTTACCGGAAAAACAGCCGCCGCCGTGCCGCGCTACGCCGCCGTAAGTATCCACGATGATCTTCCGGCCGGTTAATCCAGTGTCCGCCGCCGGACCGCCGAAAGTGAAGGCGCCGGTGGAATTGATATAAACCTTGGTCTTCTTATCTAAAAGTTTTCCTAAAACCGGCTTGATGACTTTATTCAAGACATCGGACCGGACTTTCTTCAAGCTGGCCTTATCGCTATGGCAAGCGGCGATGACCACGGTTTCGACCCGTTTGGCCCGGCCGTCATGATATTCTACTGTCACCTGACTCTTCCCATCCGGCCTTAAGTAAGGCATAGTCTTATTCTTGCGCACTTCGGCTAAGCGGGCGGTCAGCTTATGAGCGAGCATGATCGGCAGCGGCATGAGCTCTTTCGTCTCATTAGTCGCATAACCATACATCAAGCCCTGGTCGCCGGCGCCCTGCTCTTTATAATCGCCCCTCCCTTCATCCACGCCCTGGGCGATTTCCGCGCTCTGCGAATGCAGGGCGGAGACGATACCGACGCTATCGCAGTCAAAACCGGACTCAGCGCCGTCATAGCCGATCCCCTTCAAGATCTTCCGGACCAGATCGTCGATCTGGACATAATGGTTGGTCCGAACTTCGCCGCCAACCACGACCAGGCCGTTCGTCGCGAATGATTCCACGGCGACGTGGCCATTGGAATCTTTCTTTAAGATCTCATCTAAGATGCCATCTGAGATCTGGTCGCAGACCTTATCCGGATGGCCCTCGGTCACCGATTCCGAGGTGATTAATTTGATTTCCATAATGTTAAAATAATTTATTAAAACCTAGATATTTTTCAACTCTGTTAATTAAATTTGAAACAAATTCTAGATACATTTCTGCGTCTTTTTTACTTATTAAAATCCCGCCATCATACAAATCTCTATTTCTCTTGGCGCGCATTTCTTGGGCAATAATTTCTATCTCTTTGTCTTCTAAAAATCCGGCCATCTTTTCAATTAAAACAATATGATGCCCGCGCCTAGCCTTGACTCGCAAATTATTTTTAGCGCAAACGACAATCGCTAATTTCAAAAGACAATTATAACAAAAAACGAAACGCACATCCGCTTCTCCTTTTAGAGCCGTGCTAAAATCTTTAGCCGCCGAGGAAAAATATTTTTCAATTTGTTTGGCGGAAAAAACAAATTTTTCAAACATATCTAAATTATCTTAATAAATTTACCCGAAAAAATATTTTTTATAAAATCATCGCCCGCCGCTTTTTTTTCTTGATATTCCGATTCAGAAAAATCAATCATATTTATTTCGCGACCGATTCTTTTTTGCAGCGGCAGTATCACCCGGCGTGCCTCTAAGGCATCATGATTACCAACGAGCAATAAATCCAGATCACTTTCGGCCGTCATGGTATTTTTAGCGTAAGACCCGAAGATATAAGCCTCTTGCAAACCTTCCAGCGATGCCAAGGTTTTTTTTAATATTAATGGCAAAGAATATTTAGTTTCATAAATTTTTTTAACTTCATCAAGCAAAGGATAATCCGGATTAAGATAGAAATGTTTTTGCCGGCCTTCATTTTCTGAACCGATAATCCCCTCCGCTTCTATTTTTTTAATCTGCCGCGAAAGATTCCCCGCATCAATGTCCAAAATTTCTGCTAATTGTTTTAAATAGAGTCTTTTCTGCGGATTAATAAAAAAAAAGCCAATAACTTTATTTACTATTTTTGATTGTAGATTCAACATATATTGTATATTATTACAATATATATTGTATATTATTACAATATATAAATCAACCCCTAATTTAGCTTATTTTTTAAGTCCCCAATTCCCAAGAAGCTAAATACGCCGCTTGTTCCTTGGTTAATTTATCTATCCTTATCCCCAATGACTTAAGCTTCAAGGTGGCGACTTTCTTTTCGATGCTTTCCGGCACGTTATGGACCTTACTGCTTAATTTGCCGGCACTCTTCACGACATATAGGGCTGCTAAAGCCTGGGTAGAGAAACTCATGTCCATGACGCTGGACGGATGGCCTTCGGCCGCGGCGAGATTGATCAAGCGCCCCTGGCCGAGCACATATATCCGGCGACTCCCGACCAGATATTCTTCCACCTGCGCCGCCACCCGGTTCACCCGCCGCGCCATCTTCTTAAGAGCCGGAATATTTATTTCCACGTCAAAATGTCCGGAATTGCAGACCATGGCGCCGTCTTTCATCAGTTTGAAATGCGCCCGATCAATAACCTTGATATCGCCGGTGAGTGTACAGAAGACATCGCCGACTTTGGCCGCTTCGACCATCGGCATGACCTGGAAGCCGTCCATGGCCGCTTCTAAGGATTTGATCTCATCTACTTCCGTCACGATCACTTTGGCGCCCATGCCGCGCGCGCGCATCGCGAAACCGCGGCCGCACCAGCCATAACCGGCGACAACCATGGTTTTGCCGGCAACTAAGATGCCGGTCGCCCGGATGATCCCGTCTAAAGTGGATTGCCCGGTGCCATAGCGATTATCAAATAGGTTCTTAGTCTTGGCATCATTGACAGCAATGACCGGCAGCAATAATTTATTATGCGCCGCGAGCGCTCGGAGACGGATCACGCCGGTGGTCGTCTCTTCCATACTCCCTAAGATATCCTTTGCCTGATTCTTGTATTTATTATGCAGTAGTGAAATCAGATCCGCGCCGTCGTCCATCGTGATCTGCGGCCGATTCTTTAAAGCCTGGTTCAGATGCTGATAATAGGTCTTAGTATCTTCGCCGTGGAGTGCTAAAACTTTCAAGCCGTGATTCTTAACCAAAGCCGCGGCGATATCGTCCTGCGTTGATAGAGGATTAGAGGCCACCAAGGTAATATCCGCGCCGCCGGCTTGGAGCGCTAACATCAGGTTAGCTGTTTCGGCCGTCACATGCATGCAGGCGGAAATGCGTTTTCCCCTAAAAGGTTTAGTTTTCTTAAATTCGGCCTGGATACCGGCTAAAACCGGCATATCGCGCCCGGCCCATTCTAACCGTTTTTCGCCGTCAGCCGCCAGCTTCAGATCTTGAACATGATGAGTCATATTATGAAACTAATTTTATAAAACTAATTTTTCTTTAAAATTTTCTTGGTATCTCTTTTGAAATTCTCTCAAAGTGAATTTATGCGTCTGGGTCCCGAATTTCTCCACCGTATAGACAGCTGCGAGGGCCGCCATCTGGCCGCAAGTCTTTAAATTATAGCCTTTTAAGAGACCTTTTATCAAGCCCGCGCGATAAGCGTCACCGGCGCCGGTCGGGTCGGAAGTATTTTTCGGTTTGGCCGCTTTGACGACTATCTTCTCATTGCCTTGATAGATTTCCGAGCCCTGGGCGCCTTGCGTGATAATTAATATCTCGACCTGCTTGGTCAAGGCAGCTAGGCTGACTTTTAATTTATCCTGAATAAGCTTGATTTCATAATCGTTCCCGATCAGGATCTTAGCGCCGCTAACCGCCTGGCGCAATTCAACGGCGGAAAAAGCAATCAGCGCCTGGCCGGGATCGAAGATATAAGGGGTATGCCCTTTCTTGTAGACAGCGGAGTAAGCGAGCATCCGATCTTTATCATCCGGCGCGACTATCGCCAAATCAACCGGGCCAAGGCTGAGCGCAGCTGGGCGGGCATAATTTTTCGGGAGCGGACCGGGATAATAGCCGGCGATCTGGTTGTCGCCTTGGTCGGTGATAATATAGGCGGTGGCTGTCCGCGCGCCAGGCACGATGCGGATCCGCCCAATATCCGCCCGCCGGCTTTTCAATAATTTTTGGTAATTTAAAAAATCCGAACCAGCTACTCCGAGGATGGCCGGCCGTTCTTGTAAAAGATATAGATTATAGGCGATGTTTCCGGCTGTGCCGCCAAAGCTCTGACGGCAGCTATTAAGAAAAAAGCTTAAGTTCAGGTTATGGATCGCCTCGGGCAGGATATGGTCGCTGAAGCGGCCCGGGAAATCCATAATCTGATCATAAGCCAAGGAGCCGGAAACGGCGACTAGCGCCGATTTAGCTCTTAACATTGGTTTTTGGTAATGGTTTCTGCGCTTGCTTGAAAGCCGCAACTTTTAAACGGTTGATTTCCTGTTTGATCGCCTTATGTTCCAAGCTGGATTCTTGATAGTTCTTTAAAGCTTGTTCTAGTTCGGCGAGGGGGGCGGGAGCGGGCTTAGCTACCGATGATGACATACTGGATCGTACTGCGGCGCCTGTCTCTGACCCTAATTTCTTAGCAAAAGCGCTCTCATCCTGTAATTCTCCACCAGAAATCAACGCTGCCTTTTTATAAAACTTAATAATATTAGGGTCCACTTTTTGAGGTTGGGCATTACTAATAATAATCAATTCTCCATTAGGAGAAATGGCGGGAAAGCTCTCTTCTAAGCCATGCCTCTGCGCAGAGGATAGCTTAAATCTTTCCAAACAATCAATAATTTTTTTAACTCTTATTTTTTCCTTACTTGATATTTTTTTAACATTAATATTGTCGACTAAATATTGATTTTGCAGCAAGCTATCAGCAGATTCGATGCCAACATAAGAATAATAATCCTTAGCCCAGTTGCCAATAGTTGGTTCTTGTTCTAAATTATTAATTTTAATTTTACCAGTAGTTATCTTCTCGCTATTTTTCAAAATGCAATCCCTCATCTTATCTTTGAGCTTGTCTCGTTCTGCCAAATCATAAATAGTTAATAATTTTTGTCTGATCTTGTTGAATAGATCATAATTCAACGAGTCTAAAATGAGACTTAAATGATTATTTAATAAATCAACAATATCTTTATCCTCCAGATTAAAAAGGTGCACAAATTTAGCCTTGGTCAGGTAGCTGCCATAACTTTTAAAAAGATCTGGATTTTTTTTAAAAAATTCGGGATATTCTTTAAAAAATCCTTCAATCAAATGCGCTAATGTAATACTATCTCCAACCAAATCTTGCTCAACCATCAAATCGGCGAAAGCCTCTAGTTCTTCTAATATTTTTTTATCCTGTAAATATTCCGGCATAAAAATTATAATTAAACGCCACGGCTACGTCTTTCTCTAACTTGGGCTTGCGCCATCTTATTAAGAATATCGGAGGGGCTAGCGGCAGACCGTAATTTTATGGCGTCGAGTGAAGCCTTGGTGATATTTAAGACATCCTTTAATTCTTGAAAGATCTCTGGCGACGCCAAATTTCTAGCCAAATTGTTCTGTAATCTGCCTTTCTGAGCATCAAAAACGCCCGCCTGATCTAACATTTGAATTAGAACGCGGCCTAAATTAGATAATTGAAATTTACCAAAACCATTCTCTCCACCAACCGCCAAACGATTTAATGAAGTCAAAATTTTCTGCGGATCAAGTTTGGCAATTTCTGAAGCAGAGGCAATTACATGAGCGCTATCATCCCATCCGCTTATGTCTTTTTCATTTTTACCATCCCAATCAACCTCTTTACCGACAGCGTTCTTCATTTTTGGTTTAACTGAGCTAACCAGCTCTCCTTTATCATTCATAACGACTGTTTTAGCCATTTCCCAGTGACCGACCCGTTCTTCTGATTCACCTAAATCATTAAATAATTGCAAAACCTCTTGGTCGTCCAACCCGGTTACCCCTCTCTTTTCACCTCGAACATTCTCCATATTATGAGTAAACCTATATAACCCCTCAGCATCAGCTCCGTATCCTCTATCATTTAGGACTTCATTGAGATTCGCATCATGAGATAATTTTTCTAGAACAGCAATCTTATCAAATTTGTTATCGCGACGGTCAGCATCATCATAGAGATTGATTAACTCGTCGGCATTGGTAACATCCTTAATCTTAGCTGTACTCTCATTAATTGCCTTACGATATTCTCCACGAGTCTCTAGGGCCTTAGGCGTCGCCACCTGAGCTAATTTTTTCTTCAAATGGCTCATCTCATTTTCTTTGTCTTTAATTTCCTTTCCCATTCTTTCGTATTCCTCATCTGATTTAACACTAGTTCTCCTTTCAATAATTTCCTGTTCTTTAGAGTCATTTTCTTTTTTTGTCCTAACATGCACACTGTCTAATTCATCATATTTCTTTTTTGCCTCCTTATATTCATTAGAAAACTCTCCATGAGCAATCCTGGCTTCTCCGACCTTCATTGATGCCTGAAATTTATCATCAGCCAAGCTACTCTCTTTTTCTCTATTGACTCTTAAATTATTTTCTTCTTCAACTAACTTAGTATGGCTGATACTACTGTCAAATTCCTCTTTTTTATTTCTAATCTCTTCACTTTTTTTATCAATGTCTTGTTTTATATCTTTTCTCTTGCCGGGGTTAGAAAACATTTCTTTAAAAGAATTTTTAATTCCTTTAACGCCAAGGAAGCCGCCAACATAATTATCTGTCCAGTCTGCTCCTGCCCCTACGCCCCCTAATACCGCCCTAGCTCCGCCGGACTGTAAATTTTTAATACCCTGCAATTTGATGTCAGTTTCATCTTGTCTTTTTGTTTTTTCAAATCCAGATTTAATTGCCGCCCCAATAGCTACCGGCCGAACATCAAAACCTGCAATTTTCATCGTCTTTCTGGCTAAATAATTATCGCCCGAGAGCAATTTCTTACCTCCAGAGAGAGCCAGTCCCTTCCCCTTCTGCAGTGCCGCGATCCCTTTCCCGGCCAGGCCGCCGGCCGCGCCGCCGATCTGTTGGGAAACCATCAGCCCGCCGACCAGCATCCCGATCGCCACGACGAATTTTATGAGGACGCTTGGCTTAGAGGCATTAGTGACGGTAAAGCCCTGATTAATAGTCGTGCCATAGGCGCTAGCCTTTTCATCAGCGCCGGCGGATCCATAGACAGTGCTCTCAAAAGAGCTGCCCGCGCCCAGAGAAGCCAAAGATAACCAGATAAAGAAAGCGAGGACTGGCCCGACAATCAGATTCTTGATAAATTCGCTCCACCACTGCGAAGCATATTTCTGGCCGCCCGGAAAAGCGGATAAGAGATAGGCGGCTGGCGATAAGACTACATAGATCCAAATCATAACCAGGCGCATCACGAGCATCATCATCATCGTCACGATCACGACGATCGAGACGATCAGATAGATCATGCCCAAGAGGTAGGCGCCAACAATGTTAAAAACGCCCTTAAGATTACCCTCGGATAAAGTAACGATCTCACTGATGCCGAGCATTTCTACGGCGTTGCCGCCGCCGATATCCTTAAAAGCATTGACGAAAGTCAGCATCGCCACCTGGGTCACGTCAATCAATAAACCGCAGATCGTCTTAGAAAAATTGATCAGAATGGCCATCAAAATCAGCTTGGGCAGCCATTTCTTGTAGCTATACTCCTCTAGATGCAAAATAGTGCCGAAAGCGATGATCATCAGGACGATGACGAAGAACATATTGCAGATATCGCGCACAATAACCCAGCCGAGGATAACGGCCTGCGAATCGATGAAATGCTGATAACTGGCAATAACAATTAAAGTCTCCAGAGCTAGACCCAAAATAATCCCCAAAGCCCAGATAAAGATACCAAGTAAGCCAGCAATGATCTCGTTCGCCCAATCTGATTCCGCTAAGGCATTATGACCGACCAGAAAAACTCCGGCTACAACAAGGAGCGAAAGCGAGAGGATAAAATATTTTTTCTTAGTGATCGATGGCATAACCGATTATAGATTGTATTTAAATTTTAACTCTTTAAAAAGGCTATTTGGAGATTTCCTCCCATAGGCTGCCGGCGATCAATTTCAAGGCTTCATAAAAGAAACTAAGCGGATTATCCATCACCCCGACAATCATGGCGACTAAGCTAATTATAGCAATTATCAGGAGAAAGAGCAGCAGGTCGCAAATAGCGAACACAATCATTTCTACTGTCCCGATAGATTTTCCTGATTTATCGGCCCAATCTTTTAACAATGGCGCGGCCTGTCCGCCGCCCGGCAAAAGGTCTGCCCATTCTCTACCTAGCTTACAAAAGAACTTTTCACCGATAACATACCTCAGAAAAACATGGATATTGATCCAAATCAAGGTCAAGCCGAAACTGTCAATCAAATTCAGCCAAGATTGCCGTAATAGCCGCGAGGTGCCTTTCTGGATCGGCGCGGCCGCGGCTGAAGCGCCGCCCGCTAGGCTCAGATATTCCGCTTTCTTCGTTTCCAGGGCAATCTGCCGCTGCTTTTCCAGGATCGTTTCCCGCAAACTCCGGGAACTGCCTACCGAGGCGTCTAACGGATCGCTGCCATCTCTCTGCGCCTCCCGCAAGTTGCCGGCCTTATCGGCCGCCTGTTCCGCGCCGCTATTCTGATTTAGGAGCCGATCATCGATACTCATATTTTTTAAGGCTCTGATTATTTCTAGGCTCACCCGAAAATTTAATTAGAACAATTACTCTGATTGCACTGCGCGCAGCTATTCTGGTTACATTTATAGAACCCCCAATTATCAGTAACAGCAACAGTAATCGTCTTTTCACCAGTTTGATAGTAATAATGATAGAAAACGTGCGGCGCGCCGATTGTCGGACGATGATCTTCATTCGTTACGACCTGAGTATAGCCGTCGCCCCAATCGATATAGATCTTCTTGAGCGGCTGCTGCTCGCTATCGATCAAGCTGTTGAACTCTAAGCGGTAGATGCCTTTCTGTTCGATATTATACGGATTAGTATCCGAGCCGATCCGGCTGTCATTGAAATAGAGCTTGATATTCGTTAATTGGGGCAGGATGGCGCAGAAACTATCTTCGGTTTCGGCATAGGAACTAGAACGGGACGGACGCGTTTCCTCGACACATAACGGAATCTTCTCCGAACCTGAACCGTTCCGCGAAAAATCGAAATTAGCGCTCGGATCCAATTCATATTTACCATCGGAGTTAAGAACCAAGGCGTCTTTAACACTCAAGAAGATATTTTTCAAGATAGTCTTCGCTGACGGATTAGTATAGCTGGCGGCCGACGGCGTCCAAAGAGCTTGGCAAGTACCGTAGCTACCGCAAGTGGTCTGTCCGAGGTTAAGGCCGGTAGTCGAAGTCGCCAGACAATATATGCTGGAATCGCCAGAACAAGCTCCGATCAGGTCACAATTCTTGCCGATACCATTGACGCATCCATAAGGCCGGCCGGCATAAACCGGATCATTCTTATTAGAAAGGTCGCGAAGCGAAATTTTTCCATTGCCGGCAGTTTGTCCCTGGCTAGCCGCGCCGAAAGGCGTATCAGCCAGATTCTGTGGATAATCAGACTTAAAGAAAGGCGATTTCAAGGTAGAGCCGGAATTCTCTTTTACCCTTTCTACCCAAGCATGGTTAGCTCCGCTCGCTTCAACGGTCGGCGACAGCCTCGTACAATTAAAATTAAAATATTTCGCTTCACCGATAACTCCTTCGGATAGGCCGGGAATCGCCTTAAGCTCCGACGCTGAAGCAGGAACGTCATTATAATCATAGACCATCAACTTCGGTTTCTGAGAAGATTCATAGCCATGGAACCCATTAAAGATACCATACCCGACCGGGTAAGGGTCGCTTTGGCATTCCGCCCAATCGCCGCCGTTAGCTGATTGCTCATGAGTAGCCGTTTCAGTCTCCTTTAATAATAGATCGCCGCCGTTCGGAACACAGATAATCTTAAAATAATTATTGTCATCACAATTCCCGGGACACCATTTTTTCGAAATCCAAAGATTATAGCCTGCCGGACAAGGGGTAATGCTGATATTTGAATCGCCATGCGCTGTCCCATAACATTGCCCACTAGTTTTAACGCAATATGAGCCTTCACTATCATTATCACCAATTTTTTCTTCCCCGACGCAAGAGCTCCCAGAAAGAGAAATGTCATCTCTCATAAATTCCTGTTGTAAGAACCCCACTCTCTTCTCCACGATGTCAAAATTCCCGCTTACCTCCGTGCAATAATTCAGGGGGAAATTGCCATTATAGCCCAGGCTGGAAGGGGTAGAAACCGGAATATTATCCATCGGGTACCAGAGCAGACAGACATTCGGATTGAGCGGGTCGTGTTCCAAGCAATAGCCCTTCAGTCCTTCAGCAATGACATTCTTATTCTTATTCTCGCAGCTCAGGCTGGTCGTGGAAGGATAGAGACGGCATTCCGGCGCGGCGAAAACGGTATTAGAAACCTTGAGGATCGGGGTAATGCTGATATCGTCGAAATAGACCGGGCCGGGGACGGTGTTAGAGTAGGCGGATAATTCTATCTTCAAATCCTTCTTGCCGACGCCGAGCTTTAATTTCTCTGTTTTCCGCTGCCAACCGGTATCGGCACGGACGTCTGTCGAGGTTACGGAGCCAAGCTGGTCAGTAATCGTTATCCGGGCAAAAGCGCCGGCCGAATCTTTCGTGCTGACCAGATAATTCAAATAATATTCTTCCGTATCTGAGAAGCGGACTGATATGTCTTCAGCTAAAAGATACCCGGCCTCTCCCACCTTGGGTCCGACCTTAAGATAAGCCGAGCCATTGGCTGGATAATCAGTCCCGAATTTAGTCGCCAGATCCGGACTATTGATCGTACAGCCATATTGGCCAGAGGAGGCGCAAGCCGACGGATAAGTTTCAAAGTCGTATTTAAAATCAGTGTCCAAGCTGCGGCCGTCCAATTTCATGTCACTTAGATTATACTGGTCGGCCAAAGAATAGCCGGTCGCGTTCTGATCGATTTTCGGGTCGAGAGTAAAGATCGCGGAATCGGGATTGGGACTCAGGAAATTCGCACATTCGCCTTTATCGTCTAAGCGGTCGCATTCGCCGAAAGCGTAGCAGGTCTTTTTCTTGGAAACCGGATCCTGGGTATAGGAAATGCAATCCAGCCAGCTGGCGCAGACCCGATCAGGACGAACCTTGACTAGGCGATTGGCCGTACAAGAGCCGGCCGTACTGCAGAGCGCCGGTGTCGTCCCATCCGTAGTCGCGTAAGCGTCCGCAGTCAGACTAGCCGGAGCGGCTCCGTCTACCGCGCGCTCATTAAATAAGATACAGCCGTTATCGAACTTAGTCTGCCCTTGGCAGCTGGTCTTATCGACATTCTTTAATAATTGATAATTGATGGCCAGCTCTTTGACGCTGATCGTTTTTCCGGCTGCGCCGCCTTGGATCAAAACCGCTCGATTATTCATGGCGTTAAAAATGGCTGGCTGGCTGCTGACGATTTCTAGCGAAGTCGTCGCGGCGCCAAACAAATTATTATCGCCCAAACGATTAACAACATTTAAGAATACTAGCCGAGTCGGGCTGGCGCTCGAGCCATTAGTCACGACCGCGCTATAGAGCTTATACGGTTCTAGCCGGATGGCCTGCTGGCCGGAGGCCGGAACAGCACCGTTCCATTTCTCCTTGCTAGCCGCGCCCCAGCCGTCTAAGTTGTCCTCGATTAGTTCATAACTGGGATTCATCACCAGATTCGGCGCGAAACGGGTTACCGGATCGATATATTCCGTGCAGCCGGAAAAGCTGGCTTCGCATTGCCCGGCATTCCCCGCCGGCGTCGGGACCTGGTTGCCGGTTCCGCCGAAACCGATCGTCTTAGAATAGGTGACCGGGCATTCATAATCATTATTATCGATCAAGCATTTCCGAGCGCCGCAATTACTGTCGCTCGTACAAATCTGCCCGAGGCCCTCATCGCTCTCTATCTTCCCGCTGCCATCCAGATCGCAGCGCTTGACCGGGATCTTGAACCAGCGCTTGCCGATTACGCCGGGATTCGTGCTCACCCGATAAGCGCAGGCAGCCGCGCCCGGATTCTTGAAATAACTCGCGGTATTATCATCGACATTCTTCCATTCTTCGCAGCCGACATTGGCCTGAGAACAGAGAATCGTATTATATTGATCCGGGTTATTATTCTTGAAAACATCCGCCCAGCCAGTGAAATTAGCGCCGCCCTGCCCTTCGCCCAAACGGCTGCAGCCCTGGTTAGCCGCGCTGCAGAGCTTGCCAGAATCATAGACCGCATATACTGCGCTATCGCCTTCTACTTTGACACAATCGGCATCCGCGACATTACAACTAGAAGTCGCGACGCCTTTTTCCCAGAAAGCGGCACCGTAAGGCGAATAGTTCTTAGTATCGATCATCTGTTCGCAACCGACGGCCGAATCCGAGCACAAACGCGTAAACCCGTGGAGATTGTGCTTAAGCTGGTTCCGATCCGTATACTGCGTGCAACCGAGATTATAATCCGGTCCTTGATATTGATTCTGGGTATCATAATAACAGGCTTCCGGCGTCTGGCTGGAATTACGGATCAAGTAGTAACGATCAGAAATTCCCGACTCCATTAAAACAATATCGTCTAAGTAGAAATCGGCGTTAGCGCTTACGAACATCACCTCCCCATTCGGATAGCCGGCTGTCGGCTGGCCGACAGGGTGATCTAAATTAAAGAGATTAGCCTGATAGATTCCCCATTCGTTCCCGCCCTTGACTTTGACCGTTGAAAAATTAGCCGTGGCGCCAGTCGCGGGGTTCTGCAGGCTGATCTGCAGATCAGCTTCAACGCCGGAACGAGCTAAAAATTTAAGGCTATAAGCCGAACCGGACCGGACAAAATGGCTAACCGGCAACTCAATCGGCACCTGAGCCGGTATCTTGATAGAATGACCATCTTTATTATTAGCGATATTGCTTAGCTGCAGCGCGCCAGCCACCGGCGAGAACCAGCCGCCCAGGCCGGTCTCAAAATCATAGGAGGCGGCCAAACGGACATTGCTGCCGTTATTGCCATTATATTCACGACAACCGCTCTCTTCCGCCCGACAAGACTGACCTTCGCCCGGAATCGCCTGATAAATACAGGCTTGAGCGGCCGTGTCCCAGACGCCGCCATTCAGGCAGACGTTGCCTTCATTCTTCTCACTCATCCGATAAGTGCGGCAATTATCGGAACAGGTATAGGTCCGGGAGACCAGGTGGTAAGAAACCTGCCCGGCGGCATTATAGAATTCGCGACAATCCGCGTTATAGCGCGGATCGCTGGGCGAGAGACGATAGATTTCCGCATCGCATAAAGCGCTGCCGTCAGCCGCGACTTCCGGAGCGGTCACCGCCGGTTGGCTGCCATTCTTTTTCAGGCTATAAGCCTTGAGTTGATAACCATTTTCTGTTCCTTCCCAGGAATAAAAGTTAGCACAAGCCGTCGCACTCGGCTTGATGCATTGCTTGAGCCGCGTATAGTATTCTTTCTGCTCGCCGCCCTGGCTTAAGGCGTCTAAATTCGTAAATTCATTGCAGCCGGCGGCGGCGGCGCTACAAGCGGTCGCTTTAGCCGGAATCAAATTTTCCGCAACCGGAATATTGAAATAGCTGCCGCGGGCGATATAGACGTCATAACCTAAACAATCGGCCGGACAGTAGTCCGCGTCCGTGGTCTTCGCGCCGATCGTGAAATTATCCCTGGCTGAAGTATAACGCTCGCAACCGACTTCATCCTTATTGCATTTACGGGCATAATCCGCGCAGACCGTTGGCGCGTCGGATTTCAGGTTATAGTCTTTGGTCGCGCTGGTCGCGTCGACATAGCAGGCCTTCTCCAAATAAGGCGGCAATAATCTTTCATAAAATTTAAAGGCGCCATAAGAGCTATAACCCGTATCCCAATTGCTCATTTCAAATTTCAGATTCCGCAGATAGAAAACTGCCCCGGCGCCGGCGCTAACTTTAAAATCCGGTTCATTGAAAGACCGGCCGGCCGGCATGGTCGCGCTTAGATGCTGCCAGCTGCTTAAAGTATCCGTGCCGACAGAAACGCTATCGGTGCCAGCGCCAATCGTCATTATAACCCCCGTCCCCGATGTTCCTCTAGCGGCGAGATAAACATCCGCGCTTAGCGTATAGGATTGGCCGCCCATAATTTGGAAATTGGCGGGCAAAAGCGAATTGCGATTATCAGAATAGACGCCTGACCACCCGGAGGACGAAGATAATTTCAAAGCTTTTCCGGACGCGTTACCCGGCTCCTCGCTCGCATTGACGATCGTTGCCTGGCCGATGATCGGCCAATCGTTCAATTTACCGGCCGTAGCGCTATCACCAATGCTATCATTAGTAAAATCGGAATTCATAACCAGATTCGCGCCCCAGGTCGGCTTGATCCGCAATAAGCCGGTGCAGCCTTCGTTGTTTTTAGTGCAAGCGCTCAGGTTCTTATTCAGATACCGGACAATGCCGCCATTCCAAGAAACAGCCTGGGTTGAAGCGGCATAGGTCCCAGACAAGGCATACTGGCGGCAGCCGGAGTTATTAGAATTACAATCGCTATAATCTAAGGTATTTTTCAAATAAGAAAAGCGCCGGCCAGCCGCGTCGGAAAAAGATTGGCAGGTATTATTGATCGGTTGGCAAGAAGCGGTATCGAAATTCCAGGTCCGCCTTTCACTATTACAGTAGCCGTAAGCTTCGCAACTGCCGTCGTCCTTTTCCTTGATACAGGTCTGATTGTCCGCGCAATAGTCATCAGCGCGGGTAATACTGAGCGTGCTAGAAGCCGGCGCTACGGCCGGAATGATGTTCATGCTCAAGATCTGGGCGCCGACGCCTTCTTTCTGGCAATAATTCAACGGTGCTTTCAAGACCCAGTTCGGGTCGACTAAGCCGACGCACCAGGCGCGTTCAGCCAGGAAATCAGTGCTGAAAGAATTATATTGGTCATTTGGATCGAAGCAGGAAACCAGGTCGCTGAGCGTCGCTTTTTTCGGTTTTTCCGGGTCGGCAACGAGTTCTCGCGCCGCCTTTTCCCAGCCGGTCGGGACAATGCGATATTTCCGTAAAATCAGGATATTGCGCAAAGAATAAGCGCTATTATAGCTGCTACCATAGCTTTCCGCGGTAATCTGCCAGTCGCCGTGGAGATAGCCGTCAGCGATCGCTTCCGCCACGGTCTTCTTCTCAGTAATCGCCTGCATGAACTTATCATCAACGACGCAATTATCCGGGCCGGGATTCTTCGGATTCGGACAGATTGCTAAAGAAGACAAGACGTCATAATCAGTCCGGATGCCGAATTTCGGCTGAAGCAAGGAGGTTGTCACCTGCTTCACAGCTTTTTCTCCCTTCTGTGCGCCGGGATCGGCGCCGGGGTCAGTCAGGGTCGCGCTGCTAGAGCCGCCCGTCTGCTTCGCGAGATTCCTTAATAAATTATCAAAGGCAGCAATATATAATTGATTCAAAAAGATATTAGCCGAGTCGATCAGGATATCGCCGGTTGTTTTTCCTAGAGCCTCCTGCCGCGCACGCGCGGCCGCGTCTGCTTCTCGCTGCGCCTCGCCCGGCACGCCCTGGATGGCGCCGGCAATATCACGGACATCTAAGAAACCTTTATTGGTAATAAATTCGCTCTTAGTCACCTCTTCCTTATAATTAGACTGGCTAGAGAGGTCCGCACGCGCCAAAAGATAGATGCCGACATCGTTGGAGCGCGGATCAAAGATGCTAGTGAACTCCTGCAAATAATTATCGTCACGCAAGCTGGCTAACTTCTTATTGATATCATCCCCCCAGCTCTTGATCATCTGCGAAGCGGTACAATTCGGTCCTTGCGGCCGCTGCTGGTCGACCAAGCCAAGGCCGATCCTGATCTTCGCTTCTAACGAAGAGGGGCTACAGACGTTGAAAGACGGGGTAACGTTGCCGACATTGCTGGAATTAGCATTTTTGGCCGCGCACTCTACGGCAGCCGTATCGGCCTGGCTGATACAGTAGCGATAGCTGGCGGCATCATCGAAAAAAACATCAGCACAGGTCCGCACGTCAGTATCATACTGGTTCTGACACGTCATATTCTGATCCGGCGCGTTCAGATTATTGACGAAGCTTTCGATGAAAGCCCCGGCTGCCTCATCTCCAGCCTGCTTCAAATAATTTTCTAAGCTCATCGTGACAAAAAGCGGTTTCTGCCCTTGCCCGCCGGAACCGATATAATTAGCGGCGTCATAAGCGATCTTATTCAGGGCGGAAGATAGGGTCCGCTGGAAAGCGATGGAACCGGCTTTCTGGATAGCGTTCCAAACGACAGTCGAGGTCTTCTCCCAGACCCAAGCCGCTGAATTAACTATCGTATTGCCGACATCCGTAACAAAACCGCCAACCTGCGCCTGCGCCGGCTTAAGTGGCAATAATAGGGTTAAGACTAGACTCAAGCTTAAAAAAATGACAGCCATCTTCCCGCCTGGCCGACTCGCCCTTTCTTTTTTCGTCTTCAAAAAAGAAAACATGTTTATGGAGTTTGATTTTGCTTATTTAAAGTCTCCTGATAGCTTCTCATCAAATCAGCATCACTGATCTTATCCAGATCTTCCTTGTTCGCGCCGGCGGAAATCAGGAGGGCGCGGAGAGCCGCGGCGTCTACCTGGCCGCTAAGGGCGTTCTGCAGAGCCGCTTCATCGGTACCGGAGGCGTTCAGATCAACGGGCGCAGCGGGCGGCAAATCCGTGGCGGACGAAGTAGCGCTATCCGTTTCCACTGGGACGCTCAAATTGCAATTCTGCCCTTCCGGACAGTTCGGGTCAGTCCCTCTTTCAACTTCTTCCCGATCAGAGAGATTATCGCTATCCGTATCTTCCAAATAAGGCGAAGTGTTATAAGTATAGATTTCGTCATAATCCGACAAGCCATCATTGTCTGTATCTTTGCTCCTCAGGAGAGTCGCCAAGTCAGTAGAGCTGGCAATGCTGCTATAATCGACACCATCCCGGAAAGCAAATGGCTGATTGATCTGCGCCCGGATCTGCCAGATCCAAAAAATGACGATAGCTAGCGCCAAAGCCGCCAAGATAATCACCGCCATCCTCTGGGGCTTAGGGAGCCGGCCTGAATTAGCATTTGAATCACGCATGGGCGAGATAATAGTTTTAATTGATTTTATTATACCATAAACAGCCGCAAAGCCGCAAATAATTTTCGCCAATCTTGGACGGATAAATCTTCCGCCCGGACTCTTGGATCAAAGCCCTGCCGGGTCAATAGATCATTCAGGTTTGACGGCTCTAATTTTAAGCCGGCGGCTAAATTATTTTTCAGCATTTTCCGCTTGGCGCTGAAGCCGATCCGGACCAGCCGGAAAAAATCCTTGTCCTCTTCCTTCGTCTGGCTGTCTCTTTGGCTCTGATGACTAACGATCTTAATAATAGCGCTATCGACGGCTGGCTCCGGCCAAAAATTACCGGCTTTAACCGTCCGGATGATTTCTGGCGAGGCATAATATTGGACAGACGCGGCCAGCAAACTCATCGCCGGCGGGCGGGCGACGATCCGCTCCGCTACTTCTTTCTGCAACATCAGGACCAAGGAATCCGGCCGCGAATCCTGGCTCAGGAAGCGCCGTAAAAAAAATGAGGTAATATTATAGGGGAGATTGGCGACAACTTTATAATGACTGGCGTTTGGCGGCAAATGGCGAGCGATATCAAAACTCAAGATATCTCCGTTAACGATTGCGACATTCTCCACGCCTTGGGCATCGACTCCTGTCTGCAGATAGGCGGCTAATTTATCATCCAGTTCTACGGCGATCACCTGCTTGACCCGCGCGGCCAGCTTAGCCGTCAAGAAGCCCAGGCCCGGGCCGACTTCTAAAATGATATCTTCCGGCTTCAAATCGGCGGCCGTAATGACATCATCATAAATTTTCTCATTGATTAAAAAATTTTGCCCCTTGGAGCGAGCGGGTTTAATCTCAAATAAACGACAAATTTCTCTTGTTTTAACTAATAAATCAGACATTAATAATATCTTATTAAGTAAGCGCGCCTATTTGACCACCAGATTCAAGAGCTTGCCCGGCACAAAAATAATCTTAGCGATCTCTTTCCCGGCCAGCCATCTCTGGATCGCTTCGTTATCGCGCGCCAGGACTACTGCCTCATCTTCAGAAATGTCCGCGGCGGCCTCGATCGTCGCGCGCAACTTGCCATTGATAGAAATAGCCAGATTAACCGTCTCATCCTTGATCAAGGCTGGGTCGAACTGCGGCCAGACAGATTTAAAAATACTCCCTTGATTCCCCAACCTCTCCCAGATCTCCTCGCTCAAGTGCGGCGCGAACGGCGCTAGAATCTGCAACAGGCAAGAAAACCTGGCGGCGTCAAAAGGCCAAGCCTGATGCGCATTCCTATATTCCGTCAGCTCATTAGCTAAGATCATCAGCGCGGAAACCGCGGTATTCAAACGGAAATTTTCAATATCTGATCCGACTTTCTTGATCGTCTTATGCAGGAGCGACAAAAGCTTCTTATCTTCTTTGACCGGAAGCGGCCCCTCGGCTGATAAGCGCTCGATCTTTTCTAAAAATTTACGCGTCCCGACCAGGCCGTTAGTATTCCAGTTAGCCGCCTGCTCAAATGGCCCCATAAACATCTCATAGACCCGCAGGGCGTCCGCGCCGAATTTCGCGACCATCTCGTCCGGATTGATGACATTCCCCCAGCGCTTGCTCATCTTCCGTCCATCCTCACCCATGATGAGACCCACATGCTTTAATTTAGTAAAAGGCTCGTCATAGCTCACCACGCCGAGATCATACAAGAATTTATGCCAAAAACGGGCATAGATCAGATGGCGTGTCGCGTGTTCAGCGCCGCCGACATAAAAATCTACCGGCGACCAATAAGCCTCTTTTTGCTTATCGACCAGAGCTTCATTATTATCCGGATCAATATATCTTAGATAATACCAGCAGGACCCGCCCCACTGCGGCATAGTATTGGTTTCCCGCTTGGCCGGACCGCCGCAAGACGGACATTTGATATTGACCCAGTCGGTGATCGCGGCCAGCGGCGATTCGCCCGTACCGGTCGGCTCATAACTATCGACTTCTGGCAACATAAGCGGCAATTCCTCTTCAGGCACTGGCACGACGCCGCATTTGGCGCAATGGATCAGGGGGATCGGTTCGCCCCAATATCTCTGGCGGGAATAGACCCAGTCCTTGATCTTATAATTTATTTTCCGGAGGCCGCACTTTTTTTCTTCCAGCCAATCGGCCATCCGGAGGCGCGCTGACTCGGAAGATAGGCCGGAAAATTCGCCGGAATTAACCAATACCCCGTCCGCGGTATAACAGCCGCCGAAAGTCTTATTCTCCGGATCATCCAGAGAGGCGACGGATTTCCTGATCCGGCAGGCGTATTTTTCGGCAAATTCAAAATCCCTTTCATCGTGGGCCGGGACGGCCATAACCGCACCGGTGCCATAAGAATTCAAGACATAGTCGGCGATAAAGATCGGCACCGCTTCGCCGCTAAAAGGATTGACCGCTTGCATCCCCTCTAAAAGCACGCCCGTCTTTTCCTTATTCAGATCCGTGCGCTGCAAATCGGTCTTATTCTTGACCTCGGCCAAATAAGCTTCCACGGCCGGCCAATTTTTGACCCGCTCTTTGAGCGCGACCACTAATTTATTCTCCGGCGCCAAGACGACATAAGTACAGCCGAATATGGTATCGACTCGGGTCGTAAAAACTTTGATGGCCTGATCCGTATCTTTGATCTTGAAATCGATCTCGGCGCCCTCGCTGCGGCCGATCCAATTCTTCTGCATCTCTTTGATCGATTCTTCCCAATCCGGCAATTTTTCCAGATCAGCCAAAAGGCGCTCGGCATAATCAGTGATGCGCAAAACCCACTGGCGCATCGGCTTCTGTTCCACGTCGCTGCCGCACCGTTCGCATTTCCCGTCCTCCAAATCTTCATTGGCGAGCCCGGTCTGGCAGGAGGGACACCAATTGATCGGCTCAGACGATTCATAAGCCAGGCCCTTCTTCCACATCTCCAAGAAAGCCCACTGCGTCCATTTATAATATTTCGGATCAGTCGTATTTATTTCCCGATCCCAGCCATAAGATAAGCCCAGCAAGCCTAATTGCCTCTTGAAAGTGGCGATATTGGCGGCGGTCGCCGCGCGCGGATGCAGCTTATTCTTGATCGCGTAATTTTCCGCCGGTAAGCCGAAAGCGTCCCAGCCCATCGGGTGCAAGACGTTATAGCCCTGCATCATCCGCCGGCGCGCAAAGATATCGGTCGCGATATAACCCTTAGGGTGGCCGACATGCAAACCGGCACCAGAGGGATATGGGAACATATCCAGAATATAATACTTCGGTTTGGCCGGATCGGTACCGGTCTGATACAAAGCGCTATCTTGCCAACGCTTTTGCCATTTTTTTTCTAAATTTTGATGATCGTACATATATTTATAATTCCCGTCTTTATAATTCCAGCCCGACCGGCGCATGGTCGGAGCCCGCCACTTGATCCAAGATATAAGCTTTCTTAACTAATCTTCCCAGTTTAGCGGAGACGCAAAAATAGTCAATCCGCCAGCCGACATTACGCGCGCGGGCGCCCGCCCGAAAACTCCACCAAGAATACTGGATCTTTCGGCCGTTGGCCGCCCGGAAAGTATCGATAAAACCTGACTTTAAAAATTTCGTCATCCAATCCCGCTCCTCAATCGTAAAGCCGGCATTCCCCTCGTTCTCTTTCGGCCGAGCAAGGTCGATAGCCGTATGAGCGACATTGAAATCGCCCGTGACGATAACCGGCTTGCGCTTAGCCAGCTTCTTGACATAAGCAAGCAAGGCATCATTGAATTCTAATTTATATGGCAGGCGCGATAGCTCGTGGTTGGCATTCGGGAAATAAACATTTAAAAGATAAAACCGAGACGACTCCAAAACCTGGACGCGGCCTTCCGCGTCGAACTTCTTGATCCCTAAGCCAGCCGTCACGGCCTTGATCCCGCCGAGTCCGGCGCGCACCAAAATCGCCGTCCCGCTGTAGCCGGGCCGGACCGCGGAATTCCAATATTCATCATAGCCGGCAAAATCAAATTCAATCCCTGCCTTGGCCGCGGCGGAAATCTTTATTTCCTGCAGGCACAGGATATCTGGGCGCTCTTTGGTTAAAAATTCCTTAAAGCCTTTTTTGACGACCGCGCGTATGCCGTTGACGTTCCAAGAGATTATTTTCATATCTTATGATATAATAAAGTATAGTTTAAATTAACCAATCTTTCAATTTTATGAGTTTGGATTCTAAGCTGAATGAACGGCTTAAATTCGCAGCCATGAAGGCGCGCCATCAAAAAGTCTTATTACCCTGGTATAAGAAGTGGTGGGGGGTAGTTATCCTGATAATTTCCGGGCTGCTACTGCTCTATCTGGCTCTCGCCAGCCTCTATGTCGTCAACGCCACCCGGCAACTCCTAGCCAGCCAAGGCTGGCAGATGAGCGCCGCGGAAAAAGAAGCTTATCTTAAAACGATCAGCGGCGACGGCACGAACTATTCTCTGGGCAGCCAGGCGCCGCAAGTGACAATTATCGAATTCGGCGACTTCGCTTGCCCTTACTGCAAGGAGTCTTCCCCGGTCATCAAGAAACTAGCGCAAGAATATAGCAGCCAGATCAAGGTCGTCTGGCGCGATTACCTGCGCAATGAAGATTCGATCGACCTGGCGATGGCGGCGCGCTGCGCCGGCGAACAAGGGAAATTCTGGGAAATGCATGATTTATTGTTTGAAAATCAAGATAACCTGACGACGGCTGATAGCGCGCGCCCGGGGAAGCTCATCGCCTTAGGCGACACTCTTAAATTAAATAAGGACCGCTTCACTACCTGCCTGACAGACCGTAAATACCTAGAAGCAGTGAAGAAGGATTATGACGACGGCAATGCCCTGGAAATCGTGGGCACGCCCAGCTGGTTCGTCAATAATTATTACCTATACGGAGACCTCTCCGAACAAAAATTCCGCGAACTGATCGGCGGTATCATCAAATAACATGGAAAATGTCAGAATCCACGGCCGAGGCGGGCAAGGTGTCGTGACCGCGGCTGAAATCATCGCCATTGCCGCTTTTTACGAGGGACGCGAAGCGCAAGCCTTCCCTAATTTCGGCGTGGAAAGGACCGGCGCGCCGATCCAGGCTTACGCGCGAATAGATGATCAGCCGATCATTACCCGCGAACAGATCTATGAACCGGATATCCTGATCATCCAGGACGCCACGCTGATCGATTCAGCCGATGTCTTCCGGGGCGCGACCGAAAAAACGACGGTCATCATCAATTCGGCGGACAATAAATGGCCGGAATTAAAAAACAGATTCCCGCATCTGTACTTTACGCCAGCCACGGAGATCGCCTTAGAGATCTTCGGGCGCAATATCGTCAATACTGTCATCCTGGGCGCCTTTGCCAAACACACCGGATTAATCAGCTTAGAGTCGCTAAAGAAAGCGATCGCGGAAAAATTCGCTGATAAGAGCGAAGCGATCATCGCTAAAAATATCCTGGCGGCGACTAAGGATTACGAAAGCAAATTATGAAAAAAACCAAATTAAAATTAAGTGCGGGAGCTAATACCAGTCTCACGAATAAGACCGGCGGCTGGCGGACGCAGAAGCCGGTCACTGATCATCAGGCCTGCATCGGCTGTTCGCTCTGCGCGAAAATCTGCCCGGAAAACTGCATCCAGATGCTCCCCCGCGCCGGATCCCACCAGCTCAAACCGATAACCGATTATAACTATTGTAAAGGTTGCGCCTTATGCGCTAAAGAATGCCCGGTCAAAGCGATTAAGATGGAAAATGATTATTAAAGATAATTATTAGGGATAAAAAATATTAACGATGGCTATCTTTTAAAGATAATTTAGGAACAAGACCATGCCTAAGAAAAAACAAATCCTGGAAGGTTCGCGCGCTATCGCCTTGACCGTGAAGAATATCGGTCCGGCAGTCGTCTCCGCCTATCCGATCACGCCGCAGACCCATATCGTGGAAGATCTGGCCAAGCTCAAGGCGAGGGGCGAAGCAGATTTTGAATATGTCCGCGCTGAAAGCGAATTTGCGGCCGCCTCTATCGTCTTAGGGGCGAGCGCGACCGGGGTCCGGACTTATAGCGCGACCAGTTCCCAGGGCTTATTGCTGATGACCGAAGTGATTTATAATATCGCTGGGATGCGCCTGCCGGTCGTCATGACTTGCGCCAATCGCGCCGTTTCCGCGCCGATCAATATATGGAACGACCATAGCGATGTCATGAGCGTCCGCGATGCCGGCTGGATCCAATTATTCGCCGCGGATAACCAAGAAGCGGTCTATCAGCATATCTTGGCTTATAGACTGGCCGAGTCCTTGCGGCTGCCGGTCATGATCAATGTCGACGGCTTTATCCTGACTCATTCTTATGAGCCGGTCTTGATCCCTGATGCCAAGATCATTAAACGCTATCTAGGCGCCTATCGGCCGTCTGCCGGCACTTATCTTAATCCAGCTGACCCGGTCACGCTCGGCGCCTTTTTCACGCCGCAGCATTATATGGCTACCCGAGAAAATCTGCATGATGATCTAAAGGGCAGCCTGGCCGCCATCCCAAAAGAATACCGAGCCTTAAAAAAAACTATGGCTTTCCGGGGAACAGGAAATATAGACAATGGGCTGATTGAATATTACGGTTCAAAAAAACCGGCGACCATCATCGTCGCCCTAGGCTCCATGGTCGGGACGATCCGGTCCGCTATCAAAAATGACAATAAGGTCGGCTTATTAAAGGTAAAAGTTTATCGTCCTTTTCCGGCAACTGAGATCGCGAAGCAGCTGATCGGAGCCAAAAATATCGCGGTCATCGAGAAGGCGATCAGCCTGGGCCAGGCCGGCCCGCTCTTTAGCGATATCGCCGCCAGCCTAGCCGCCGCGCCAGCCGCGGGACGAAGCGCCCGAGAGACAAGACTAAAAAATTATATCGTCGGCTTAGGCGGCCGGGACGTCACGGAAAAGATGATGATCCGGATCATCAAGGATGCGCCAAAAAATAATGATTATTTAAAATTTATCGAGCCTATATGAAAAAGCTTAGGATCTTAAAACTGCTTTTTATCCTCGCCTTAGCCTTCCCTCTGGGCGGCGCCTTGGTCTCGACGGCGATATTAGCGACGCCCCAAGAAGCTAAGGCCGCTGACCCTGCGCCGCTCGACTATTACCCGCAGGTCCAGCTGCCGGTTTCCGGCTCAGGATTAAATCAGGCTTCGACGGCCGTGGGCTCTTATAAAGATGGCGTGATGAGCAGCGACCTCCTAGCTCGCTATATCAAAGCCATATACGATTACGGCTTGATGATCGGCGGAATCTTGGCCGCTATCGTCCTGATGGGCGGCGGCGTCCTCTGGCTCACTTCCGGCGGCAATGACTCTAAAGTCACCCAGGCGAAAGAGTTAATCTCCGGCAGCATCACCGGCCTGGTCATCCTCTTCAGTTCCTGGGTCATCTTAAATACGATCAACCCGGATCTGTTGCAGCTTCAAATTCTCAAAACCAAGGTTATTAATGTCGTCACTCTAGAAGGAATAGAATGCCAATGGCGCTGCGTGCCGGTGGGACAAAAATGCGAAGGCGGCGGCGGTCATGATGCGATCCAGGCGACCAGCCAATGGAGAAGCAATAAACAAGATTATTGTCTCGATAATATCGGAGCAATGCCGACTAACGCTTGTCCAACCGGTCAATTATATGATTGTTGTTGCCGGAATAAATATGACATTCCAGCGGCAGACGGAGACGCTATGCTCGCCTGTCTAAAAGGGACTACTGGAAATGCCTTTAAAGAAGAGGGTTCAGATTGCTACATACAAAGTACCGGCGTAAGCGGTTATTGTAAAACGGTTAAGAAAGATGGTAGCGCTAATTATAGTAAGTGCATGCCTTGCCTGCAAATTGGAGAGAAATGTACGGATAATATGGGGGATTACGAATGCGCAGATAGCAACGGCAAGTGTGGCAGCACGCATGGTGATTGCAATTCTTACGCCCCTGATTCAGAAGCTTACGACAACAGCGTCACCGATCAAATTTTTACTTACATAAGTGGGAACAAGATAAAATGCAATTCTTTGAATGATCTTACCGCCTGGGGATTCAATTGGATCTTGGGCACTAGCGATATTTATGTCGAATGTAAATGTGAATAATTTATGGGTATAGATAAAAATAACTTTCTCTCCCCCGGCCATAACGCCTGCGCCGGCTGCGGCCAGCTTGTGGCGGCGCAAGCGGTGATGCGAGGGCTTAATAAAGACGTCATCATCGCCAACGCGACCGGTTGTTTAGAAGTGACGACGACCGCTTATCCGCAAAGCGCCTGGGGGCTCCCATGGATCCATTCCCTATTTGAAAACGCGGCCTCGGTCGCTTCCGGCATCAAAGCAGCCCTGAAACAGAAAGGCGACACCAAGACCAAGGTCGTCGTCCAGGGCGGCGACGGCGGGACTTACGATATCGGGATCGGGCTCATCAGCGGCATGTGGGAACGGGGCGAGAATATCTTGTATATCTGTTATGATACCGAAGCTTATTCTAACACCGGCATCCAAGCTTCGGGCGCGACACCTTACGGCGCGAGCACCACGACGACGCCGGACGGATCAGCCGCCATCGGCTCCACCCAGGCCAAGAAAGACATGCTGGCGATCGCTTTGGCGCACGGCGTCCGCTATGCCGCCCAGTCAACCGCCGGCTGGCCGGATGACATCACGGCTAAAGTAAAAAAAGCTCTGGCGACAGATGGCCCGAGCTATCTCCAGATCCTCTCGCCCTGCATCCCGGGCTGGAAAATAAATAACGATGAGGCTGTAACGATGGGCAAACTAGCCGTCCAAACTGGGCTTTATCCGCTCTTAGAATATGTAAGCGGACAGCTTGTCTCTTCCAGCATCAAGCCTGATTTCCAGGCTCGGCCCGTCGAAGAATATTTAAAAAAACAGGGGCGCTTCAAACATTTAAAGGCAACGGAAATCGCCTCTATCCAGGCGGCGGCAAACGCGAATATTAAGCGTTATAAGTTATGAAAGTACTAAAATATCTAAAACTCGGCCTAGCCTTAGGCTTCTTCCTCTCCCTGCCAATACAGGCGCTCGCTAATTGTATGTGGGTGCTTAATAACGAATGTAGCGAGATCGGCAAAACTAACGCCTGGAGCTTGAGCGACAATAGTGCAAATTGCCAGGCTACCGTCAAGCCATCCGGCACGACGGTAAAATGTTGCTGCGCCGCAGAAGTCGCTGGCTGCTGTGAAAAAACAGACAAACAGAATAACGTGACAACCGAAGACTTGACCGGCGAAAAATGTAAAAGCATTACCTATGCTGCTACCGTTTTCTATCAGGATTTTAAAGCGCAGAATAACCGCTGCGTGCCGAAAAACTCCCTAGGAAATTGCGTCTGGCGCTCGTTCGGCAGCTGTAATAATGGCGAAGTCAAAGAAGAAAGCAATAATTGTCCTGGCGAACGGCCGGCCGCGAAAATCATGAATGGCGAGGCGATTGAGCCAAGCTGTTGCTGCACTAAAACCGCGACGACGCCCCCGACGGTCACGCCATCTACTCCGCCTAAATTTACTATGCCGGAACTGCAAATAGCTATCCCGGGCCTGACTCTCACCCCTTCCAGCTCAATAAAATATACAGCCAATCAAGACGGCAGCTACCAAGTGGAGATCCCTTGGCTATCCGAATATATCTTAGCGATTTATAATTATGGGTTGAGTATCGCTGGCATCCTTGCGGCGATAACCCTGATGGCCGGCGGAGTCTTGTGGCTTATCTCCGGCGGCGATGCCTCAAAAACCACCCGGGCGAAAGAACTAATCGCTGGCAGCGTGACTGGGCTCGTCATCCTTTTTTCTTCCTACCTGATCTTATTCGAAATCAACCCCGATCTAGTACAGCTTAAATCAATATCGATCGGCTCAATCAAAGAGGTCGATCTGGAACCGCTCTCTAATGACGGCAACCCCAATAATACTAAGGATTGTGAAAATTGCGTAATTTTAGATAACAATATTCCTTATAAAAATGGCAATAAACTCAATACGGCTCTGAACGATAAACTGAAGAGCGCCTGGGCTGGGTCAAACGGCGTCGCCTGGCGCGTCACCGAGGCTTATCCGCCCTCTTCTACGCATCGAAGCGCTTGCCATTATAACGGCGCCTGCGTCGATGTCGGACTGACTGGCGATAAGAGCTGTGCTAACGTCAATAAATTGATTACGATCCTCCAGAATGCCGGCCTCCGCGTATTGAATGAATACACCGATTGCAATGGCACGAAAACAACCTATACGACTGGCGGCCATATACACGTCTATTAGCTTTAAAGCGCAAAATCTCTACAAAAAACCGCCTAACGCGGTTTTTTTGGCCTTAATTTTATCCGCCCTTAGCGCCCCCGATCCATAGCTTCATTCGCCAGCCGATCAGCGGCCGCGTTCTGCTCCCGCGGAATATGGGTGTAAGTAATCTTCTGGAAATTTAACGAGAGATTATGGATAGTCAAGAACAAAGGCGCTAAGTCTTTGTTCTTAACTTTATATTCGCGATTCAGCTGCCGAACCACGAGTTCGCTATCCAGATAACATTCCAGTTCGGTCGCGCCCAGAGCCTGGGCTTTTTGGAAAGCCGCGACGAGGGCGCGATATTCGGCCTGATTATTAGTCGCGATTCCCAGATATTCGGAAATTTCCGCGACGACGCGTCGTTCGCTGTCATACAGGACGGCGCCGATCCCAGCTGGACCGGGATTGCCGCGCGCTCCGCCGTCGGTATAGATGATTAATTTCATATTTTAATATTTAGGCTGCTAACCGCCATGCCGCTTGATATCCACGATCTTCAGTTGCGGTTCCCGCCGGCCGTTAAAATCATTGATCTCTAAATAATACACCAAGTCGACCTGGTCACCGATCCGAAATCCTTGGTAATTCTGAGCGGCGCCGAAGGCCAAGGCCCAAACCGAAGCCATCGTCCCCGCGGCCGGATCCGCGGCGGAAAGGCGAAATTTAATATGCTGATTATCAAGGCCCATGGTCACGATATCGTCGATGCGCAAAGCATAACTCACGAGGCGGGGCTGGGGATTATTCTGGCCGAAAGGAGCGAGCGAGTTAATGCTCTCCGCCAAACTAAGATTGATGTCCGCCGCTGGCAACTCCGCCTCGATCTGTAATTTCGGCACGAGCGCGGCCGGATCCAAGCTGGCCGCGGCTAAAGCTAATAATTTTGCCTGAAAAGCGCGCAAATTTTCTTCCGTCTTGATGGAAAACCCGCAAGCCATCGGATGGCCGCCGTATTTATCTAAGAATTCGGCGCCCTCTTCCACGGCAGCGATCAGATTGAATTCTTCAACCGACCGGCCGGAGCCTTTGAAGGCGACTTTCTTGGCGGCCAATTTCTTAGTAGCTGGGTCGAACTCAGCTTCCTCCACTAAACGCGCCACGATCAAGGTCGGCCGATAATATTTTTCCGCGATCCGACCAGCGACCAGGCCAACGACGCCCTCATTCCAGACCTGATCCGGTCCGGCTACGCCGAAAATCACCAGCGGCAAATTCTGGGGATCAATCTGCGCCTCTACGGCGGCGGCGATTTCCTCGGTAATCTGCTGGCGGCTGATATTGCGCTGATTGAGCTCACCCGCCAATTCCTTCGCTTCCGACGGATCAGTGGTCGTCAGCAAGGAAAAAGCACTATTAGCATGGGCTAGGCGGCTGGCGGCATTGAGGCGCGGACCGATCTGCCAGCCGATATTCCAGGCTTCCAGCTTCCGGCCGCTGTTTATCTTCGCGACCTTGATCAATTCATTGAGCCCGAGGCGCTTATACTGGTTCAAGATCTCTAAGCCATGTTTCACTAGCTGGCGATTCTCGCCCAAGAGGCTGACCATATCCGAAACCGTGCCGATCGCGACGAGATCCAAGCATTTTTCGCTGATCATTTTTTTCTGCTTATCCGGCAAGTCGGCTTTGGCTAAAAGCGCGCTGATCAATTTAAAAGAGACTCCCACGCCGGCCAATAATTTCCAAGGGTAATTATCGCGGGGATCAGCGGGATTAATATAAGGGCAAGGGGGCAGATCCGCTTCTGATTCCGGCAAGACATGATGGTCAGTAATAATAATATCCAGCCCCAGGCCTTGCGCATAAACGACTTCCGCCTTATTGCGGATGCCGTTATCGACCGTGATCAGCAGCTTGAAGCTTCGGGCGGCGATCTGATCGATCGCGGCCCGGTTCAAGCCATAGCCTTCAGAAACCCGATCCGGCAGATAGACTTCCGCCTTCCCGTGCAGGATATTTAAAGTTTCTAACAAGATGACGGCGGAAGTGACGCCGTCGGCATCATAGTCGCCGTAAACGACGATCTTGTCGCCAGCCTTGATATGCGCGATGATCAGGTCGACGGCCGCGGCCATATGCTTGAACAAGAAAGGATCATGATAGGCGGCGTCGGCAAAAAAAGCCTGGATATCAGAAGCGGTCGCCAAACCGCGATTAAACAGCAATTGCAAGATGACCGGATCAAGATCCGGGCGTTCCAGCCGGAGGCCGGCCGGCATCTGAGGCGCGATCTGCCATCTTTTCATCGCGATATGATTAATAAATAAAACCGACCAGAGCGGTCCAAGCCACCATAGAAACCACCACGAAAAAAGAAATGATGGTCCAGACAATCTTGATCACTTTCCTTCTTTTCATAAATTATCTTTTTAAAATCTTAACGAAAGTATCCGGCGGAATCTCAACGCTTCCCTTCCCGGCCGCCATCATCTTTTTCTTGCCCTTCTTCTGCTTCTCCAAAAGTTTACGTTTCCGGCTGACATCCCCGCCATAAAGCTTAGCGGTCACGTCCTTACGCAAGGCGGAAAGCTTTTCCGCCGCGATGACTTTGCCGCCGAGAGCAGCCTGGATCTTGACGGCGAACATCTGCTTCGGCAGATTATCCTTCAAGATCTCTACGATCTCCCGCCCCTGGCGCTGGGCATCATCGCGATAGACGATCGTCGCGAGCGATTCGACAATATCTTCCGCTACTAGGATATCCATCTTGACGACATCGGCCGGACGATAATCTAGATAATCATAATTGATGGAGGCATAGCCGGCGGAGACGCTCTTTATCTTATCATAAAAATCGGTCAAGATCGCGGACAAAGGTATTTCGTAATGGAGCAAGACCCGACTATCATCGCCTTCTGCGGACAAATACTCAGTATTCTTATAGACCCCCCGTTTCTCCTGAGCGAGTTTAATGACATTGCCGAGGTAATTTTTCGGGGTGACGATGTCTAATCTGACCCAGGGCTCTTCGATGATGTCGACCTCATTGGGATCCGGCAGGCGTTGCGGCGTCCGGATGATCAACTCTTCCCCGTTAGACTTCAGAACTTTATAAGCGACGCTGGGGACGGTCACGATAAGATCCAGATCATACTCGCGCCGCAATCTTTCCTGAAAAACCTCTAAATGCAGGAGGCCCAAAAAGCCGCAACGGAAACCGAAGCCCAGGGCATCGGAACGCTCCGGTTCATAAGCTAAGGCGGCGTCATTCAGTTTCAATTTTTCCATCGCCTCGCGCAATTCCTTGAAATCATTGCCTTCCCGCGGGAAAATGCCGGCAAAAACCATCGGGCGGACTTCTTTATAGCCTGGCAGGGGCTCCACGGCCGCCGCGTTTACCACTCCTTGATTAGCGGTTAACGTATCGCCGACGCGGCAATCGGCGACTGCCCGAAAGCCGGTAATGACATAGCCGATGGCGCCGGCGCTCAAAGAGCCTGTCGATAAATAATCCGGACGGAATATCCCGCAATCTAGGATTTCGCTCTCTACGCCGGTGGAAAGCAGGCGGATCTTATCGCCTTTTTTCAAGCGGCCGTCAAACACTCGGACATAAGCGACGACGCCGCGATAGATATCATATTTAGAATCAAAGACTAGGGCGCGCGGATAATCAACGCTAAGCGAGGCGCCCGACGGCCGCTCCGGCGTCTGCGGCGAACGGCCGTGCGCGATGACCGCCGCCAAAATATCGGCCACCCCGGCGCCGGTCTTGCCGGAAGAAGCGATGATCTCATCCTCGCGGCAACCCAAGAGATCGATAATTTCCCGCTTCGTCTTCGGCACATCAGCGGCCGGCAGATCGATCTTATTGACGACTGGGATGATTGTCAGATTCTGTTCTAAAGCTAAATAGAGATTAGCCAAAGTCTGAGCCTGGATACCCTGGGTGCAATCGACCAATAAGACGGCGGTTTCAACCGCCGCCAGCGAACGCGAAACTTCATAAGAAAAATCTACGTGGCCGGGCGTATCGATCAGATTCAATTGATAACCCTGGTAATCCATCGTGACCGGCTGCAGCTTGATCGTAATCCCCCGCTCCCGCTCGATATCCATCCCGTCCAAAATCTGATCCTTCATCTTCCGTTTCTCCACGGTACCGGTTATTTCCAGCATACGGTCGGCCAAGGTCGATTTGCCGTGATCGATATGGGCGATGATGCAAAAATTTCTGATTTTATTTGTTTCTTCTGTCATAGCCAATATTACCTAACCGATATTCATTAAGATTAAACTCCCCGCGCCTCGCCTTGGTCATCGATGCCGACCTTCTTGAAAGGCCAGCGCCGGCCGAGCGCCGATATGAAACTGAAAAATTCTTCGCTCCCCAGCAAATAGCAGAATAGCCCATAAACCAAGAGTCCGACCAAGCTGGCCGCGGCTAATTGTATGAATACTCCGCTAAATCTAGTCATATCGATATACGGCCAAACGATCACTTTCATAATCTGCGCCGCACCGCCGGCTGCGACAGCGCTAAGGCTAAACTTTAACACGGACTTTAAAATATTGCCAATATCCAAATTGCCGATTTTGAGGGATAGCCAGACCCAAAGGAGTAAAAAATTAAGGATATTCCCGATAGAAAAAGCGAGCGCCAGACCGGCGACGCCGAGTTGAGGCGTCAGCCAGAAAGCCAGGGCGATATTGACCGCTACCGTAAAGACGCCGATATAAAACGGGGTGGCCGAATTATGGCGAGCATAAAATACCCGGACTAAAAGCGGGATTGTCGCTTGGGCGAAGAGACTAAGCGCGAAGAACCCTAAAGTGTCCATGGTCAAGATCGTATCCTGCCAATCGAAGGCACCCGTCCCGAGGACCACGCGGATGATCTGAGCCCGGAGCGCGACGATCAAGACCATGGCCGGAATGATGAAAAAAAGGATCTGCCGGAAACTGGAAGAAAAATTAGCGGTGAGCTTTTCTTTATCAAAAGCCGTGGCCGCGAGTGACGGGAAAGCCGCGATCGCGAAAGAAACGCCAAAAATCCCGATCGGGAAAGATTGTAGATTGTTCGCGAAATTAAATATGGCAAGCGAACCGCCGGCCAAACCGGAAGCCAGCGCGGTGACAACCACTAGATTAATCTGAGAAACAGCCAGGCTCAAAGTACGCGGCACCATCATCTGGCCGATCTTAAAAGTATTGGCGTCATGGCGCCGAATCTTAAAACGATGGCGGAAGCCTAACTGCCGGACGGTCGGAATCTGGATAGCCATATGCAGAAAAGCGCCTAAGACTACGCCCCAGGCTAAGCCATAGAGCCCGAACCAAGGCACGAGGAATAAGGCTCCGAAGATGATCCCTAAATTATAAAAGACCGGCGCGAGAGAATAAATGATAAAACGCTTAAAAGATTGCAAAATGCCGCCTAAGATTCCGGAAATACCTAAAAACAAAGGTGATAAGAACATGATGCGAGTCAAGGCGGCCGTATCCGCCTGTTCCGCCGAGCCGAAGCCGGGCGTAATCAAGCGCGTCAAAGCCGGCGCGAAAATTATGCCAATAATCGATAGAACGCCTAAGCCTAAAAATAAATAATTCAAAACGTTGCTGGCCAGATCCCAGGCTGCCTGATTCCGATCAGCCGCCCCCTCATCCATAGCGCCGTGCCGGCCAGAAAAATCTTTGATAAGCGCCGTAAAGATCGGAATGAAGCCGGATGATAAGGCGCCAAGGACGATCAAGTTATAAACCAAGTCCGGCACGCGGAAAGCGGCATAATAGATGTCCAGCGTCTGTCCCGCTCCGAATTGGCCGGCTAAGATCCGATCGCGCACGATACCTAAAAAACGCGACGCCAAAGAAGATAAAGCAACTAAGCTGGCCGCGGCGGTTATACTATTGATCTGACGCTTGAAGATGTCTTGAAATCTGATCATAAAATTATTCCGGTTGGACTTTTAAGAGCTGCAAACGCTCAGCCGCTTCCCGATAAAAAGGGTTGGCGGCCAAAGCCTGCGACCAAAAATTCTCGGCCTCGGCATAGCGTTTCTGGCGGTAGGCGAGATCGCCGAGATTGAATAAAGCCTTGTCATAACGCGGATTAAGGCTTAACTCCGCTTTAAATTCTTGTTCCGCCCGCGCGTAGTCCGCACGCGACAGATAAATCACGCCCAGATTATTATGGACTAATGTTTCCTGCGGATTCAGCTCCAGGGCGCGACGATAATACCTTTCGGCTGAAGGCAGATCTTGATTGAAATAATGCATCGCTCCCAGATTCTTATTGGCCAAAGGCGAATGCGACGAACCAGCACCGCTGCCTGCCAGAAAGTTAGGCGGTCGCGGAAGAGCGCGCTATGCTGCCAAGTTACGCCCGCCAAGACCAAAAGCAGAGCCGCGCTTATCATCTTAACATTTTTTCGACTAAAGTCTAGGTTATTAAACCAGGCCAATTCGGCTAAAAATATCAAGAATCCGATAAACGGCAGATAGAGGCGATGCTCCAGAAAATCCGGCAGGCCGCTCACTCGGATAAAGGAAGGCAGAAGAAATAGCATGAACCAAAGGCTACCGAAGACAAAATAAATATGCCGGGCGGAACGCGATCGCCACCAAGCGATGATCAGGGCTGGCAATGCTAAGGCGCCATAGAATAGACGGGAGTCCGCTAAGATCGGAAAGACGGCTAAATTAAAAGGCCAGACTAATTTCCCGATATAGACGAGCAAGGCCGGCGCATTCTGGAAGATATTCCGGCCGGCGGCGATATAATTAGTCGTTTCGCCGCCTAAGGCGAAGTGGCGCGCTAAAAACCAAAGGAAGCCAGTGGCGGCCGAACCGATGACGAGCAACCAACGGTCAGCCAAGGAAACTTTATTCGGAGTAATAAATAAAAAATAAAAAACTACGAGAATCGGTAAAAAAATAGCTGTTTCCTTGGTCAAAAGGGCGGCCAGAAAAAAAAGCAGATATGCGATATAAGCGCCCAGACGCGGCCGTTCGCTGAAGCTCAAAAAAGACAGGAAAGAAACCAAGACAAAAACCGCCAAGAGAGAATCATTGCGCCCGGGAATCCAGGCGACCGCCTGGGACATGACCGGATGGACTAAAAAAATAAGCGCCAGGAAGAAGGCTAGATGACGCGGCCGCCGCTCTTTCAGGAATAATGAAAAAACTAAGCTTGCCGCCAAGACATGCCATAGGATATTGGACAGATGGAAAATGGCCGGCAAGGCTCCGGCGATGGCCGCATCAATCATGAAAGACAGGTTCAAGAGCGGGCGATAATAAAACTTATCTGCCCCGAAAAAAACGTCCTGGCTGAAAACCGCGCCAATATTCCGAAAGCTGCTGATAATCGGATAATTTTCCAAAATCAAAGAATTGTCGTCTAGATAGGTAAAGTCAAAAAATATAGTCCGGCCATAAAGTAAAAAACCAAGGACTAAGATGACGAGATAAGGGCGCCAGCCTTGGAGCGTGCGCCATTTTCGGCGGTTATCAAGGGCGGGGTGGCCGCTTGTGCCTAGCTGGTTGTCGTAAGATTTATTCATAACTTGCTGTCGCCGACCTATCGATAGCCGCCGAACAGATATTTAAGAGCAACGCCGGCCGTCGCAAAACCATAGCGCAGGCTCCTGATAAAATTGATCGAGGAAGCTTCTTTAAAATAACGGACCGGCACCGGAATCTCGCCGATCCGATAGCGACGCGCCACGATCTGGAATAAGACTTGGCTGTCAAAAACAAAATCATCAGAATTCGCAGCCCAATCAATATTCTCCAACACCTCTCTCTTATACGCGCGCATGCCCGTATGCCACTCTGACAGATTCTGGCCGCTGACCAGATTCTCAAAAATCGTCAGGACGCGGTTCGCCAGATACTTATAGAGCGGCATACCGCCCTGGAGCGTCTCCCGGCGGCTCCTGACCCGCGTCCCAAGCATGACGTCAAAATAATCGGCAGCGATGAATTCGGCGAAATATCTGACTAGCTTCGGATCATATTGATAATCCGGATGGATCATCACGACGATATCCGCCCCGTGTTCCAGGGCCAGGCGATAACAGGTCTTCTGATTCGCTCCGTAGCCGCCGTTCCGGTCGTGGGCGAAAACGAAAAGCCCGAGCTGGCGCGCGACCGCCGCGGTCTCATCACTGCTCTTATCATCGACCAAGATTATCTCATCGACCAGCTCCGGCAAATCTCGAACTGTCCGCTCCAAAGTCCGGGCGGCGTTATAAGCCGGCAAGACGACGATGATTTTACGCTCGGCATACATAGGTTATAAGATGATCCGGACATCGCCAGCGGCGAGGCCTCGATTAAAGAGAAAAAGCGGATTGATATCCAATTCGGAAATCTCGGGATGCTCATTAGCTAATTTCGCTAAACGGACTAAGGCCCGGGCAAGAGCTGCCAGATCATATTTTTTCTGTCCGCGCGCCCCGTTTAAGATAGGGTATATTTTCAGGCCGGCGATGAGCGAACGCGCCTCTCTCAGATTAAGATCGCTGATCGCTAATTTAAAATCTTTAAAAACTTCCGTATAAATGCCTCCTTGGCCGATCATCATGATCGGGCCGAAGCTGCTATCCCGTTTGAAGCCTAAGATAATTTCCTGGAAGTGCCCGGCCTGCGGCTGGACGACCAGATAATTCTCCGGCCGGCTCAAGGCGCGCCGATTCTTTTCCTGCCGGTCAAGCGCCGCCGCCCGCAATTCCGCCGGCGTCTTAAGGTTGACTACGACTCCGCCGGTATCAGTCTTATGCAGGAAATCCGGGCCGACCGTCTTCAAGACGGCCGGATAACGATAGTCTTTTAAACGCGCCGCGTCATAACGGACAGTCTTGATGGTCGGAATCTGATACTTCTCTAGGAGCCGGAGCGAAGCGAGGTAATCAGTCTGGCGGACAAGCGAGCCGACGGGGCGGCGAGAGGCGCGATAAGGGCGCAGACGGGCGGCTGATTCTTTATAGGCGATCAGCTTCTTAAAACTCCGGACTGCCTCTTCCGGATACCCGAAAGTCGGAACGCCGGAGCGGGAAAATAGCGCGCGGGCCGGCGCGACTTCCTGACCGCCCACAAAGCTAGTCATAATCAGCTTGCGCGGATATTTTTTGGCGGCCGCGACGACTGCCCGAGCCGTCTTGAGCACTTCCGTGGAAGTTTGCGGCGTCAATAAGACTAAGAGATTATTGACCTTCTTGTCGGCGAGCATATCGGCGAGAGCAGCTTCATAACGCGCCGCATCCGCGTCACCCAAGAGATCAAGGCTGCGGCCGAAAGGCAGTCCCTGCCGGCTTATTTCGTCAACCGTGATGACCGCGACGCCGCCGGCGTTAGTGATGATATATAATTCCTGCGGCCCCTGGTTATGCCAGGATTCTTTCCGGAAAAGCAAAAGGAGATGGAATAGGTCTTCCAGATTCTCCAGCCAGATCGCGCCGGCGCGTTCTACTCCGGTCCGGACCGCGGCGGCCGAGCCAGCTAATGACCCGGTGTGCGATTTGGCTAGCGCGCCGCCCGCGGCGCTCGTCCCGGCTTTCAAGATTGCGACCGGCTTGCGCTTAGCCAGGCGGGAAACGATTTCCATAAACTTTCTGCCGTCTTTGATCTCTTCCAGATAAGCTGAGATGATATCGATGCGCGGATCAGCTCCCAGGTGGGACATGATCTTGTTTTCATCCAGAACGGCCTTATTGCCCAGGCTGATAAAATAACCAAAATTAAAATCCATGGTCTTCAGCCAATCTAGAGAGGCGGCGCCGATCGCGCCCGACTGCGATAAGAGAGCGCTATTTCCCGTGTCCTGGTCAGCCGCCGCGAAAGTCGCATTCAAGCGATGCCAAGTATTGATCATCCCCAGGCAATTCGGACCGAGGATATTCAGGCCATGCCGCGCCGCGACGGCCGCGATCTCCTCTTCAATCTTCGCTCCGGCCGCGCCGTTCTCTTTAAAACCGGCGGTAATAATCACAATATCTTTAAGGCCGAGCGATGCGCATTTCTTGATTTCCGCCAGGACGAAAGGGGCTGGAATCGCGACGACGACCAGTATCCCTTGTCGTTCGCGAAGCAATAATTCTTCCAAGCCAGCATAGGCCTTAAGGCCGGCGATCTTCTTCTCTTTCAGGTTGATCGGATAGACCGGGCCGCGGAAACCGCCAGCCAGAAGATTGTCTAGGATCTGCCGTCCCAACTTTTCCGGACGACGCGAAGCGCCGATGACCGCGACGGCGCGCGGGTTAAAAAAATTCTTAAGAGACTTCATAAGCGGATAGGCGCCAGAGCGCCGCTAATTATCTTTTAATTAATATATACAGGCCGGCCAAAAACCAGAGGACCGCCAGCCAATTCAAATTAAAATAAGCGAGGACGATATTCGGCCAGATGATCTCTAAGCCGGCTAAAAGCACGAAAAGACCGGAAATAAAATAAAATATCTCCCGCCGGATAATCTGTTTTTTAGTCATTACTGCCATAGGCTTTTAAACAAATCAAGGAGCCGCCGCCCTAAAGTCTTGCCTTGCAAGCTGACCTCGATTTCTTTTATCTCTAAGTAATGCGGCGCATCAGCCGAACCGTTCAAACCAGGGATTGATAATAAGAAGCTATACCGGCCATTTTCACGATCCGCGTCACCCAAAGAAAAACGCGCGGTCGCGGTTTTCCAGCCCTCGTCATAAATCGGCTGCTGATAATCGGCTACGACATAACGGACGCTTGTCGTCGTTGATAAATACCGGTCGAGCTTCTTGAAGCCCGGATTGAATAAGCTGTCCCGGGAAAAGGCCAAAACGCCATTATTCGCCAAGCGGATGTCATCAGCGCGCAGGATCAATTCTTTAACGCCAGCCGGGGCGGAAAAAACAAATGGCTGTCCGGTCTGAGACAATTCTTGATCCCGGCCGGCGAAAGTAATGACGCCTAGGCTAGCCGGATTAAGAGTGCTGGCCTCCAGGTAGGCGGCGTCCGTAAAAAGCGTCAGGCTCCCCGTTCCGGAAACCGGCCAGATCTTATTTAAGAAAGATAATTTATCCGAAGAACTGATAATCCGGGCAATAACCACATCCGAACTTATATCTACACTCACCTTATACACGCCGGTAGGCTGGGATTGGCCGCTTAAGACCAGCCGCTTCTCCTCGACCCGGCCGTTATCCGGCGTCGGGTTATTATCGCCCAGCGTCTCATGAGCGATCACCCCGCCAGCTCCCCGGACCTGGACGCTAATCGGATCCTGTTCCTTGTCTTGATTGAGGTCACTGAAATCCAGGCTCAAACGCCAAGACTCATCTTTCAGATAAAGATAAAATTGGTGAGGGCCGCGCAAAGGCTGCTCAATCTTGAGCGGTTTGAGCGGCGCATAGTCAGGCAGACGATAGTCAAAGGTGAGCGGATAATTATAAACCGCGACGCAGGCGGTTGGCCCGCCCGGGCAATCCCGCAGCTGGCCGGCCTGCAGATCGCTGAAAAAAGCGTCCGCTGAATCATAGTTCCGCTCCGCTTGTAAAATTAAAAGTGCGGCGCTATCTTCTAAACGCGGCCAACGGAAACGCAGATCATCAATGACGTCATTCTGAAGCGGGCGTAATTCATAATGACCCGTCAGCTTATCTTTCAAAACGCCGGCTTCAAACAGCGGCGTAGTCGTCCCCAGCCGGTCGCGATACCGGATAGTCAGGACCGCTTCATCAAAACGGCGCGGCGTAAACAAGGAAAAATATACCGGGTCAGCGACTATCTTCAAGAATTCGCTCGCCGCAGACATCCTTTCTGCCGGTTTAAAATCATAAATGAATCCCTTCCCCGATCTGAGGCCGCCCGGCCAAGACTTGCTATAAGAAATCTGGCCGCCGGGAACAATCTTAAGATACAAAAAAATCAAGCCGATGATCAGGGCTGATAAAGCAAAAAATAAGCGCAACTTAAACAAAAATGGCCATTTTGTCAAAAACAATTTTCTCATAAATATACCTATATTTTACTGTATTTTCGATAATAAAAAAAGACCCGCGCTGATTTATGGCGCGGGTCTTCTGGCTGATAAAAACCAATCATTTATTTACTATAATCCAGCCGCTGTTTCTTCCCCTTATAGCCGGTGCCGGCCGGGATCAGGCAGCCGATTATGACATTCTCTTTCAACCCTTCCAGATAATCGATCTTGCCGCCGACTGCCGCATCGATGAGCACGCGTGAAGTTTCCTGGAAAGAGGCAGCCGATAAGAAACTGTCGGTCGTCAGCGAAGCCTTGGTGATGCCGAGCAAGAGGCGTTCGGCTTGCGCCGGATGCTTCAAACCTTGATTAGAAGTCTCCAGGACCTCTTCTTCGATGGTTTCCCCCGGCAAAAGGCTAGTGTCACCCGCTTCCTTAATGAAATAGCGTGAGAACATCTGGCGGGCGATGATCTCCACGTGCTTATCGTTCAGAGGCTGGCCCTGCGAAGAATAAACATATTGGATCTCCTTGATGATATATTTCTGCGTTTCCAAGCGGCCTTTCAGCTTATACAATTCGCGCAGATCCAGAGAACCTTCCGTCAGCTGCGTGCCCCGTTCTATCGTTTCGCCGTCCTTGACCAGGAGCATTGTCCCCTTCAAAATCGGGAATTCCTTAACTTTCTCCACCTCTTTTGCGACGCTGATATATTTTTCCGCGACCGCGGCTGTGCCGGCTGATTTAGCTCGGACGATTTCCGCTCCGATTTTAAATAATTCCGCGTTCTTAGCGACCGTGGCGCCGTCTTTGACCAGAACCTTGATTTCCAATTTCTTCGTGTCCTTAGCGGTCAGACCGCCGGCCAATTTCAATTCATTGATCTTTTCCGAAAAATAATATTTATCATGATCCTTGCCCTTATAATAGATGCTTAAGATCTTGGTTTGCGGATTGTCCACGGAAATTTCCCGGCCGTCTTTATCCTTGATGATCTTCTGCGCGAATTCGATCTTGACCCGCCCGGCCACATCGGAAATCAGGGCTTTCTTCTTCGGGCTGCGCGCTTCAAAGATCTCTTCCACGCGCGGCAGACCCTGGGTGATATCGTCTTGGCCAGCGACGCCGCCGGTATGGAAAGTCCGCATCGTCAGCTGGGTGCCCGGTTCGCCGATAGACTGGGCGGCGATGATACCGACGGTCGAGCCCATCTTGACCGCCTTGTTATAAGCTAAGTCCCAGCCATAGCATTTGGCACAAACGCCCTTATGCAACTTACAGCTCAAGACCGAACGAACGACGACATCGTCGATCTCCTTGGTCTTCAATAATTTAATATTTTCTTCATTTAATAATTCGCCACTTTTAAGGACGGCCTTCCCTTTCTTATCCAGGATATCTTGCGCCAGATAACGACCGGTAATCCGTTTGAAAAAATCTTCGCCGCTGGCTTCTACTTCGGTCCGGCTCAGGCGCAGGCCCTCGTGATCGCCGCAATCTTCTTCAGAAATGATGACATCTTGGGAAACATCGACAAGCCGACGGGTCAGATAGCCGGCATTCGCCGTCCGCAGCGCCGTATCGGACAAACCTTTGCGGACGCCGTGCGTTGAAATGAAATACTCAAGCACGCCGAAACCTTCCTTGAAATTTCCTTTGACCGGCAGCTCGAAGATGGCGCCGGAAGGAGAGGTCACGAGACCTTTCATGCCCAAGATCTGGACCGGCTGAGCCCAGGAACCGCGGGCGCCGGAGTCGATCATCGAGAAAACTGGCAAGATATTAGCCAAGCCTTTCTTGCAAATATCGGCAATCTTATCTTTCGTGCTAGTCCATTCCTCGATCACCTTGGCGTAACGTTCGCTTTCCGTCAGCAAGCCGTCTTCATATTGCCCCTTGATCAGCTCGACTTTCTCATTAGCCGCGGCGATCAGCTTATCTTTTTCCGGCAGATCCGGCAGGTCGCCGAAACCCCAGGATAAGCCGGACTTGGTGATGAAGGCGAAACTGCGATTCTTCAGGCCATCGATGAACTTAACGGTTTCCTCTTCGCCATAAATCCGCAGACATTCCCGGATCAGGTCTTTCAGCTTGCCTTTGCCGACCACGTCGTTTATATATTTTAATTTTTCCGGCAGCAAGGAATTGAAGATCAAGCGGCCGATCGTCGTCTTCAGGCGAGCACCTTCATGGCGGATAGTAATCGCTTCATGCAAACCGATGCCGTCATTATCATAAGCGAGCATCGCTTCGTCAAAATCATAAAAATTGCGGAGTTCTTCCGGCTTCTTCTCGTCATAATCTTTTTCGACCAACGTGATATAGTAAGTCCCCCAGACGATATCCTGCGCGGGCGCGACGATCGGATCGCCGGTCGCCGGCTTTAAGAGATTATGGGAAGATAACATCAGGGTCTCCGCTTCATGCTTGGCTTCCTTGGTCAAGGGGACGTGGACGGCCATCTGGTCGCCATCGAAGTCGGCGTTGAAGGCAGTACAAACGAGCGGATGGATCTGGATCGCTTTGCCTTCGATCAAGATCGGCCGGAAAGCCTGGATGCCGAGGCGATGCAAAGTAGGCGCGCGATTCAATAACACGAAGGATTCCTTGATGATCTCTTCTAAGATGTCCCAAACTTCATCATGGCCAGCTTCGATATAACGCGAAGCGCTCCGGACATTATGGACGATTTCCCGCTTGATGAGTTGAGAAATGATAAATGGTTTGAATAATTCCAAAGCCATGGTCTTAGGCAAGCCGCATTGGTCCAGATTCAGGCGCGGATTGACGACGATGACCGAACGGCCGGAATAGTCCACGCGCTTGCCGAGCAGATTCTGGCGGAAACGACCCTGCTTGCCCTTCAAGGTATCGGCTAAAGATTTGAGTTGCCGTTTCTGACCGGTCGAAGCCGTGACAGTCTTGGTATGCCGGGCACTATTATCGATCAAGGCATCAACCGCTTCCTGGAGCATCCGCTTCTCATTGCGGCAGATGACTTCCGGCGCGTTCAGCTCAATCAGCTGCTTCAAGCGGTTATTGCGGTTGATGATGCGGCGATAAAGGTCATTCAGGTCGGAAGCGGCGAAACGGCCGCCGTCCAAAGCGACCATCGGGCGCAAATCGGGCGGGACGACAGGAAGCACCGTCAAGATCATCCACTCCGGGCGAATATTGTTATTCCGGAAATTCTTTAAGAGCTTCAAGCGCTTGACCAGTTTTTCTTTTTTAGAGTCCACGGCGCCCGCCAGCTTTTCTTCCAAATTCTCGATGCTCTTATCCAGATCGATCTTGGCTAAGAGCCGGCGGATCGCTTCCGCGCCGATGGAGGCTTCGAAGATATGGCCGAATTTTTTACTGAGTTCCTGATACTGCTGTTCCGACAGGATGAGCAGCGGCTTTAATTCTTTAAGCTCTTTCTGGACCGTGCCGAAATCATCTTCCAAGCGCGCCAAGCGTTCGGCCTTGAGCTTGGCCGCATCCTTGATCTCCGCGTGATCATCTCCCGCGTCTTTGGCTGCTTCCTTAATCTTCCGGACAGCCATATTGAATTCGTTATCGATGCTCTTGAGCTTTGATTTATATTCTGCCTTGACCTGGTCCAAAGTCGTGGCCTTCAGGTTCTCATCGACTTCCGTGACGATAAAACTGGCGTAATAGATGACTTTTTCCAAAGACTGAATGCCGAGATTAAGCAGCAAGCCGATCTTGGAGGATAGGCCGCGCAAGAACCAGATATGGGAAACCGGCACCTGAAGAGTGATGTTGCCGAGACGTTCGCGGCGCACGATGCTCCGCGTCACTTCCACACCACATTTGTCGCAGACGATGCCTTTATAGCGGATTTTCTTGTACTTGCCGCAGGCGCATTCCCAGTCCTTGGTCGGACCAAAGATCTTTTCGCAGAACAAACCGTCCTTCTCCGGTTTCTGCGTCCGATAGTTGATAGTTTCCGGCCGGGTCACTTCGCCGTGCGACCAGCCTAAGATTTCATCCGGACTGGCGAGACGGAGGCGGATGGCGGCGAAATCGCTGGTTTTGATCGGATTTAACATATAATATTTAAAATTTATAGAGATTAGTCCTCATCCTTAGCGTCCTCGTTCAAAGCGGCAACGATCTCCGGCTTGTCATAAGCTAATTTTTCATCGGCCTGGAGCTCTTCGTCGATCTCAGTCACTACTTCCGAAGCGGGCTGACCGCCGGTGCCGTCCAAAAGCTCCACATTCAAGCCCAAGCCTTTGAGCTCGCGGATAAGGACATTGAATGATTCCGGCACGTTCAATTTTTCAATCTCCTCGCCCTTGATGATCGCTTCATAAGCCTTGCTGCGGCCGGGGACATCGTCTGACTTGATCGTCAGCATTTCCTGGAGCGTATGCGCCGCGCCGTAGCCTTCGAGAGCCCAGACTTCCATTTCCCCGAAACGCTGCCCGCCGAATTGTGCCTTGCCGCCTAAAGGCTGCTGGGTAATCAAGGAATAAGGGCCAATCGAGCGCTGGTGGATCTTATCTTCCACCATATGGTTCAATTTCAAGACATATTTATAGCCGACCGTGATCTGATGGTCATAGGCCTCGCCGGTCTTCCCGTCATACAGAGTCACCTTGCCGTTCTCCGGCAAACCAGCGGCCCGCAACTCATTCCGGATCTGTTCTTCGGTAATCCCGTTCAAAGCTGGCGTCACGACCTTATAGCCTAGCTTCTTGGCGGCAAAGCCCATATGGGTTTCCAAGAGCTGACCCAAGTTCATACGGGAAATGATGCCGAGCGGCGACAAGATAACGTCGATCGAAGTCCCGTCCGCCATAAAAGGCATATCCTCGATCGGCACAACCTGGGAAATAACCCCCTTATTGCCGTGCCGGCCGGACATCTTGTCACCGACTTGGATCTTGCGCAGGTTGGCGACGGCGACCTGGATAGATTTCAAAACGCCGGCCGCTAATTTATCGCCTTGTTCGCGGGAAAAGATCTTGATGTCGACGACTTTGCCGTGCTCGCCGTGTTCCAGATATAAAGAGGAGTCCCGGACATCTTTGGCTTTCTCGCCGAAGATCGCGCGCAATAATTTCTCTTCGGCCGACAGCGTCGTTTCGCCTTTCGGCGTAATCTTGCCGACCAGGATATCCCCGGAGGAGACTTCCGCGCCGATGGAGATGATCCCTTCTTCATCCAGATTCTTCAGCTTCTCTTCGCTGATATTCGGGATATCGTTCGTGATCACTTCCGGGCCTAATTTCGTGTCGCGGACATCGATCGTATAATTTTCAATATGGATGGAAGAATAGACGTCTTCTTTGACCATGCGGTCGGAAATAATGACGGCGTCTTCATAATTGAAGCCTTCCCAGGTCATGAAAGCGACGAGCACATTGCGGCCCAGTGATAACTCGCCGTTATCGATCGCCGGCCCGTCCGAGAGGATCTCGCCTTTCTTGACTTTCTGCCCGACTTCCACGATCGGATGCTGGTTAATACAGGTGGAAGAATTGGAGCGCAAAAATTTATTCAGATGATAGGTCGTCACCTGCCCCTTCTTGTCAGTGAGTTCGATCAGGCTGGCATCGGCTTTCGTAATCACCCCGTCGTCTTTCGCGATGACGACATGGCCGCTATCGCGCGCCGCCTTTTCCTCGACGCCAGTTCCGACGATCGGCGCCTCGCTCTTGATGAGCGGGACGGCCTGGCGTTGCATGTTCGTACCCATCAAGGAACGCTGTCCGTCGTTATGTTCCATAAACGGAATCAAGCTGGTCGCGATCGAGATGATCTGATTGGCGGCTAAGCCGACAAAGTCTATTTTCCCGGTCTCTTCCATGCCCGGCTGGCCATTCTTGCGCACTTCGTATTTACTAACCAAGATATAGCCGTTCTGATCGACCGGGATAGTCGCGTCCGCGGTAACATATTTCTCCTCTTCAAAAGCATCGATATAAATAATTTCATCCGTCACCCGGCTGCCCTTCTTGTCATGAGCGACTTTGCGATACGGCGTTTCCAAAAAACCATAACTATTCAGATGGGCATAGCTGGCCAGATGGCCGACCAGGCCGATATTCGGGCCTTCCGGCGTCGCGATCGGGCAGATGCGGCCGTAGTGGGTAGCGTGCACATCGCGGACATCGAAACCGGCGCGTTCCCGCGTCAAGCCGCCCGGACCCATCGCCGACAAACGACGCTTATGCTCCAGCTCCGCGAGCGGATTAGTCTGATCCATGAACTGCGATAACTGGGAAGACATGAAAAACTCCCGGACCACGCCGATGACCGGACGGGCGTTGACGAGCTTGGACGGGGTCAAAGAGGCGATATCGGTCGTGGACATCCGGTCCTTGATGATGCGTTCCATGCGGGCGAGGCCCACGCGGAAACGATTCTGAATCAGGCCGCCCACGGCGCGGATCCGCCGGTTGCCGAGATGGTCGATATCATCTTCCGGCTCCTTAACGATGTTCAAGCGGATCACTTCTTTCACGATCAAAAGCAGATCTTCTTTCCTTAAGATCCGGTTTTCTTTCTTATTGGCCGGCAGATCAAGGTTAAAGCGCCGATTCAGCTTATAGCGGCCGACGCGGCCGAAATCATAGCGGTCAAAACGGAAAAACATGGAATGGATGAGCTGGCGGGCGTTATCGACCGAGGCCAGGTCGCCCGGCCGAATGCGGCGATAGACTTCCTGCAAACCCTCCGCTTCGGTTTTGGCGGCGTCTTTCTCGATCGTCGCTTCGATATAAGTCTTTTCATCATCGCTCTTGACCAGGTCGACATCGGTAAATAGTTTCAAAAGCTCCTCGTCGTTACCATAACCTAAAGCGCGCATCAAAGAAGTGACCGCAACCTTGCGCTTCCGATCAATGCGCACCCAGAGCACCTTATTGGCATCCGTCTCGATTTCCAGCCAAGCGCCGCGATTCGGGATGATCTTCGCGCCATAGCATTTCTTGCCTTTGATGAACTCGGCGGTAAACATGACTCCGGCCGAGCGGATCAGCTGCGAAACAACGACCCGTTCGATGCCGTTGATGATAAAAGTGCCTTTTTCGGTCATGAGCGGAAAATCGCCCAAGAAAACCTCCTGATTCAAAGCCCGGCCGGTTTTCTTATTGACTAAACGGACCTTGACGCGCAGCGGAGCCTCGTAAGTGATATTCTTTTCCCGGCTTTCCACTTCCGAAAATTTCGGCTCATCGAGATAATAATCTTCAAAATATAATTCCAAGTCGCGGCCGATAAAATCGACGACTGGATTGATCTCATCGAAAAGCTCGGCTAAACCTTCCTTGAGGAACCATTTATAACTTTCTGTCTGGATCTCGATTAAATCCGGGATGGGCATGATCTCATTCAACTCCGAAAAAGATTTTCGTTTTAGCATAAGTAAATGGACGTTGCCGCATTTCCGGACAACAAAAAAGCGGAAAGCGGAAGTTTAAATTATATTTTAAGAGGGAAAAAATAGCCGGCTAGACTGACCCGTCCCGACTATTTATGTTGATTTAAAAACCTAATATCTAGCTAATTTAACAAAAAAATCCCAATCCCAAATTGGTTTGAGTTTCAGTCTTATTAAATTAATTTATTTTTTGATAAATCACTTTTTTTAAACAAAAAAGTGTTAAGATATTCTGAGTATATTATACTTATTCCCGCTTGTCAATACGCATCAACTCCACCAATTCCTCTCGAACGGCCTCCCTCTCGTCCCAAGGCATTTTCTGGCCAGCGGCCAGACAAATAGACTGTTCCGCCCCTTTGCCGGTAAACAGGACTAAATCACCTTCTTTGGCTAAAGATAGCGCTTTTCTTATGGCTTCACGCCGATCAAGGATCTTAAACAGGTCAATATTTATCCGCTTCCCAGCCATTTCTGCCCCAGACGCGACCTGATTGATGATAGTAGCGGGGTCCTCATCATAAGGATCTTCATCGGTGACTATAACAAAAGCGGCCTTTTCCGCGGCTAAACGGCCTAGGATCGGACGCCGCGCCTTATCTCGGCCGCCACCGGCCGAACCTAAGAGATGGATCAGCTTCTGATGCGGGATCAGTTCTAGGGTCTGATAGAGTTTTTCTAAGGCTTTAGGCTCGAAAGAGTAATCGACGATAACGGAAAAATCCTGCCCCGCCTCTATCTTCTCTAATTTACCGGCCAAGCCGCGGACTTCCTCTAAGCCGATCTTGATGCCGGGCAGGCTCAAACCCTGATTCAAGCCGACAGCCGCGGCCAGCAAGGCGTTCGCCGCGTTAAATTCTCCTAATAACTTTAAATTGACGCGCTGGCCGTCGATCGTTACGACGGTCCCGCTCGCGCTAGCAGAGACGCCCTCGCCGCGGACGAGTACGAAATCCTTTACGATCGTCTCACTATTCAACTTTTTCAAAAATAGATCGGCGTCCGCTTCAGGATTGAAAGAGCAGGCCATCTTCGCCTCGCTCCAAAAATTCAAAAAATAATCGGCCTGAGCGTCGTCGCCATTGACGATGATCGTCTTGGCGACCCGGGTCAAATCTAATTTCCTGAGTTCGCTCTTTGGTTCGACGACCCGATGATCGCTATCGATATATTTAGTGCGGCTCCTTTTGAGATGCGTAAATAGCTTCCCTTTGGCCGCCCGGTATTTATCGAAAGAGCCGTGCGAATCAATATGTTCCGGATACAGACCGGTGAAGACCAGGAGATCGTAGCTGATGAAACGATGGCGGAACTGTTTGATACCTTCAGAGGTCGTTTCAACGACCGCGTAACAACAATTATTCTTAACCATGCTCCGCAAGAGCTTCTGGATAAAAAACCGGCCGGGCATCGTCATCTTCTTGGCGTTGAGCCATTCTCGCTGGCCGTCGGATATCGCTGCCGTTGACGTGAATCCGGTCTTATAACCGGCCTCCGTCAGCATCCGGGCGATCAGATAGACGACCGAAGTCTTGCCGGCTGTCCCGGTCACGCCGATGATCACTAGTTTCCGACTGGGAAAGCCGTAAACTAAAGCCGCCAGCCAGGCCATCAGAAAATGGTAGGGCGGCTGGAGAGCTTTGAAGATCCTTGTCGGAATAATTTTTTTTATCTGTTCTAACATATTTATTTCGCGAAAAACATCTCGTCATCATCTTCAAGCGGATTATGCTTCTTGGCCGGATTTGAAGACTTGGCTGCCGGAGACGCCGGCGCGCTTTTCTTCTCCCTGATTTCCGCCAAGATCTCATCTTCATCCTCGATCACTTCATCCTGCTCATCCGGCGTTAATAGCAATTCTTCCTTGATCTTTTCAGCTTCTATTTTTTCTGCCGGCAGATCGTCATCGGCTTCTTCTGCGTCTTCCAGCTCCTCCGCAAAACTTTCTTTAATTATTTCTTCCTCTTCTTGGGCAATGCCTTCTGCCGCTTCTTCCTCGTCAGCCTCCTCGTCAATCTCCGCGACGCGATTGTCCTCGCCTTTAAAGACCAGAGTACCGTCATCGCCCTCCTCCTCTTCATCTTCGCCTAAATAACTATCCGGCGCAACGGCCTCATTTCGATTATGCACCGGCAAACCGCTGAGCGGGCTCGCGCCCATCGCTTCGTATTGTTCCTGGCTGATCATCACTTCGCGCGGTTTGGCGCCGTTAGACGGACCGATGATGCCCGCCTCTTCTAGCATATCGAGGATCTTAGCGGCGCGGCCATAACCGATAGACAGGCGGCGCTGCAACATAGAGGTTGAAGCCTTACCGGCCTTGATGATGATCGCTTTTGCTTCTTCAAATAATTCATCCTCATCGCCGTGGTTGCCGTCTAGGCCGACGCCGGCATTGCCGCCGACTTTCTGGCGGTCGGTGACGCCCTCCAGATATTCAGCCGGACCGCTCTTATCCTTGATATAATTCACAACATCGTTGATTTCGCCATCGCTCAGATAAGCCCCCTGGATGCGTTTCGGCTTGGCGAATTCCGCGCACATAAACAGCATATCGCCCTGGCCCAATAGTTTTTCCGCACCGGAAGAATCTAAGATCGTCTTTGAATCGACTAGAGAAGCGACGGAAAAAGCGATGCGCGTCGGCACGTTGGCTTTGATCAAGCCCGTGATGACATCGACGCTCGGCCGCTGGGTCGCCAGGATCAAATGGATGCCGATAGCGCGCGACATCTGCGCCAGACGGATAATCGCCGCTTCCATGTCCTTGCCGGAAGTCATCATGAAGTCGGCCAGTTCGTCGATGATGAAGACTATATAGGGTAATTTTTCCTTGCTCACCGCGTTATACGATTGGATATTGCGCTTTCCCGCTTTATTTAAAACATCATAGCGCCGTTCCATCTCGTTCAAGCACCATTTCAAGGCGTTGATCGTCTTATTGACATCGGTGATGACCGGCGTCAAAAGATGCGGGATGCCGTTATAGGTCGGGAGCTCCACCCGCTTCGGATCGACCATGATAAAACGCAGATCGTCCGGATTATTCTGATAGAGCAGGCTGACGATGATCGCGTTCAAACAGACCGACTTGCCGGAATTGGTGGCGCCAGCGACAAGCAGGTGCGGCATCTTGGTCAAGTCATAGAGCCAAGCCGTGCCAGCCACGTCTTTGCCGAGAGCGATGAAAAGATTATTCTTCCGGCTCTTGAAAGCGCTATCTTCCAAGATTTCTCGCAGACCGACGATCGCCTTCGCGCGATTCGGCACTTCCACGCCGACTAAAGATTTGCCGGGAATCGGCGCTTCGATCCGGATCGGATGCGCCGCTAGGGCTAGCGATAAATCATTATTCAAAGTCGTGATGCGGGATAATTTTACGCCTTCGGCCGGCCGGAAAGTATATTGGGTCACGGTCGGACCGACTTTAGTCTCACCCATCTCGACATTGATGCCGAATTTTTCTAGCGTCTTCTGGATCCGCTGGGCATTGAGTTCCGTATCGCCGCCGATGGCCTTCCCTGATTTATTATTCAGGAGTTCGAGCGGCATATCAATCTTGATCGAACGCTTCGGCCAGACGATCTTTTCCTGGACTTTCGGCTTATCTTTTTTGGCTGCGGCCGGACTCGGTTCTTCTTCGATTTCTTCCTCGATTATTTCCAGGCTCGCCGGTACCTCTTTCTTCTGCCAGGCTTCCAAAATCTCTTCACGCGCCTCATCAATATATTTTTTCCCTTCGTTCTCTCTTTCCTCTGTCGCGCCAGAATCGCTGAACAGGCTCCTAAAAAACCAGACGAAGGGGCGGAAGAGCTTAGCGAAAAAACTATCCTGGCCAATCAGACGGGATAATGAAGTATTGAAGACCAAGACTAGAGAAATCAAGAGGCAGGCGGCTAAGACCAAAACTCCGCCCCAAAAACCGAAAACGTAAAAGAAAAGACGGCTCAGATACCAGCCGATATAGCCGCCGCCCGTCCCGATCGCGACTGCGCTCTCCCAGCGCGCCGGTTCCAGGAAAAAATGGAAAAGAGTCTGATAGGAGATGAATAATAGGAATAGGCCGAGAGAATCCGTAAATTTCAGAGGCCGCTTGGCTTTCCGAACTAAGACCAGGGCCCAATATAAGAAGATGAAGGGCACGAGCCATTTGCCGAAACCGAAGATAAGCGTGAGCCATTTAGAGATAAAGAGGCCGAAATGGCCGGCTAAATTAAATAACCCGAGCAGGCTGATCAGCCCGAAAACGAGCAGGATCACGATCAAGATGCTGCGCTTCGCTTTCTCGTCCAGATTGAATTCCGGCAGAGCGATATAATCCAAGGGGTTAGTCTTTTTTCGTCTAGACATAAATAAAAAATGGAAAAACCATTATTTTAGGCGGTTTCTTATTAATCTGCTTTTATTATAGCAAAAACCGCCCTTCAAGTGTAGAGCGTTGTAAAAAGAAAGTACAGTATTAAGGAGAGAGAGTTTTAATAATGTTCTGTCTTTTACGCTCTACGCTTCAAAGGCGGTTAATCATATTATAGCATAATTCCCGGCCGTTTATAACATAATTCCGGCCGTCTCGATTTTCCCTTTCGTCCTTTGTCCGCCCTAGTGGCAAAACGAGGACTCATCAGTCAGGATATAATCCTGAGAGGGAGGACAACGTTTGAACTGACGTCATCCCTCTTGAACACTATTGAAGCACTCTTACACAAACAAATAACTTCTCAATCGGCAGGGGATTATCCCCATAACGATCGATAAAGTTTTGTATCTCTTCGTTAGGGACATTAACAACGCCCCTAATTATTGTTATCCCGTCCTCTTTAATGAGGACGTTCTTTATTCCAGCACTATTAAGCTCAGTGGATAACAAATATTTAAATTCTTGGATATCCATAATCTCTCCTTACTCGATAACCGTCGAGCACGGTTTTATTTTTTTTATTGCGTTGATATAATTTTTAGTAGATTACCCTTTCGTCCTTTCGGACTCATCAGCCGGGACACGCATCCCGGGAGGGTAGGGCGGCAATAGAACGAGTGCCACCCTTGCTAAAAACTTAACGCTTCCCTTTTTAGTTCTGGCGAACCTCAGAAATTATTGTATAAAATCTCGCATAATCGAGATCCATATCGTAATATGAATAATTCCCGTTGTCACCCCTGATAAAGTAGCTGCGTCCATTGTTTAGGACATGCCAGGCGGGGCCATTGAAGTATCTTGAGCTCCACGATGTATAAGCCACGATGGAGTCAACATACAGAATCCCTGTCAATCGAAATACGGAAAAATCTGCCGTTTCCGCGCGACTACTAATGTCGGTTATAGCTATATTTCCGTATTCCGACTTTACTATTCCGCCAATTTTGATGCCAGATTTTTCTAAGTCAACTTGGCTATCCCGGCAGGCCGGCAACAGCAATAACAGTAAAGAAAAAATTACTATTTTTTTCATTATTTCCCCTTGCCCGAATACGTCGGGGCCGCGATTTTTTTATTGGTTTAATTTGTTTAGCTACTATTTCTAGAGTTTTATCCGAACCCCAGAAATAGTAGCTAAAAAATCTTGGCCTTATTCAACTTTTAATGAACTAGAAGAAAAAGCGGAAAAGAACAGAATTATAGGAGAGAAATTATAAAATATTCTCCTCCGCCTTTATTTTCTTCTCTGAAATCACCAATCACTTGCTGATTTCAGAAAAGAAGTGAATAGACCTAAAGGAACTATGCTATTCACTTTTTTGAACTTTTTTAAGAACTAACGATTGGAGTCTGGGCAATCACATTCTCGCTGCCGTCAAACTCCTTTTTAATTTTTTCAATGAATTTTTCCCCTGTTCTTTGCTCATAGCGAGCCGAGCCAGGAGATACTCGATAACCATTCCCCCACTTATGGCAGATTACATAGTAATCTTTTCCCTTCTCCGGCTGCCAGCCTTCATAAGGGAAATGGGGCGCACCGCGACGATGACGCCACATAATCAGCTGTTCATTATCTTCATTTGAACGTCTTTCATCGCGTTCAAAATCGCCGTTGGCGGTAAAAACTAGTTCGCCTTCTTCATTGCCTGGCTTGCCTAGTTTTTTCCTTTGAGCATCGGATAGCGGCTGGCAATAAAGGGTGTAAACGCGAGAACATTCTTTCGTAAAATCTTCCATATACTTTTCGAATGTTCCGGCATCTTGATATTCCCGAGGCTGAACGGATTTTTGAATTACTACCGTTCCGTCCGAACGTTGAGAATAATCAAAACCCTTTTTTTTGTCTATCTGACTGTGCGGCAACAGACCAGTCAGTTCCTGTGAAAAAAACGTTCTAACGCGATCGCCACCATTAGTCGCGACCTTCACCAGATTGCCCTCACAGTGCATAAAAAGCAATCTTTTTATTTCTTTCTCCACTTCCTGCCAGGCTATCTCATAACTAGCCTGATCAGCAAAATCACTTTGCACCAAAACGCGACTAAGCAACAATCGCTTATTTATTTTTGGGGCAACATGATTTTTATCTTGATACAGGAATCCCGACTGCCATTTTATATTGGGATCCTGCAAGGAGTTAAGTCCGACTTCCAGCCGTGGTGTAATTGACCGTCCGCCGAAATGATTTAACTCATAGCTGATTTCTGTTTCAGATTTGGCGGAATCAACTACTTCTGGAAACCCAGAATTCAATCTAATTCCTTTTCCGGTTTTTACTCGCAACAGAGCAAACAGCTCATTTCCTAAAAATTTTTCTACTGATTTTTTAATATCATCAGCAGTTAAAATTTTAGAAGCTTGTTGCTGTCCGCCAGAAATAAAGAAATACATCGGCTTCCAAATACCGGACCAAGGTCCGATCTTGCCAATACTCTCCACTCCGTCTTCGGAAACTAACCCATAACCGGTCAACCCTTTGAAAAAGGTGGCGGCCGGTAAACCATGATATAAATCTACGGCGGACTTAATATCAGAAAAACTAATATATCGCATTATTTCCTCCTTGTTTTTTCCGGTAAATGCTGCCGCGTCTCACCGCGGACCGGATTTATTATTTAGTTATATTTATTAGATTAACGGCGTTGCCCGCATTAAACCCGGGCAAACACCGCGCCAGCTTGCTCAACCGTGAGCTCGCTGACATTGAATAATTCGTCACTAAACTTTTCCAGGCTGGCCGAACTGGTCCGACCGCCGATATTAAGCAGAACGGAGAATACGTTAAAAGGGATTTTCTTGCGCGCTTCATTGAATTCTATTAAGAATTCGCTGGAAACCGCGCATTCGCCATCCGTAATAAAAACGATATCGGCTTTTAGTCCTTTCTCAATATATTCTTGTGCTTTCTTCAACGGCTTTTCAAAGTCAGTGCCACCGCCCAAAAAATATTCAGCTACTTCTAGGAGCTTCAAATAGCTCGCTTCACCCTTTTTAATCTCAATCACTTTGAGAGGATCGCTGGGTCCGCCATATTGAATGAATATGAAATGGCGGTTCTGATAATCAGCGCATTGATATAATCCAAGCGCTAAACCTTTTTCCCAAATTTCCTGTTCGGAAGTGATTGATCCAGAATTATCAATGCCGACTATCACCGGACCTTGTCCCAAACTTTGTTTTTCTTCGGTTTCGAAGACAAATAATTGCTTAGAAGCAAAGCGACGGATGAAATCTAATCGCATCGACGGATGAGCGAATTTAGAGCGTTCAGCCGGAACTAATCTCCGCAAATCATTACCTCGTTTCACGTTAGTGACGACGCCAGTCCGAGAATTTATTTTCTCCTTTTGTTTGGCAATAGCCATCCGACGGAAACGCCCGACGATTTTAGCTATCTCACGAAGTTTTTTATTGTTCTTCAGCCTTTCGGCTAAAGCCATCTTATCCTCATAAGATAACTTCTGGATCTCACCGGGCTCCGTGCCCCAAGCTTCTAAAGTTTCAGTCTGCTCTTCCGCTTGGTCGCGTGACTGCTTAGCCGCCTTACGAATCGCTTGGCGCATTTTCTCGCCCGCTCCATCCTCCAGTTCCTGCTCAATTGCTTCCGCCTGCTCGGCCAGCTTCTGTTGCGCCTCTTCAAATGTCATTTGAGCTTGTTCGGCTTGATCGGACATTTGCTGCGCTCTATCTTTAGCTTGTTGCGCCCGTTGCTGAAATTTGCTAGCTTGCGAACTATTACTTTTCTTTGCTTCGCGAGCGGCATCGGCTGCTTCCTGGGCCTCATCGCTTGCCCAATCTGCTGCTTCCTGCGCCCGCTCTGCTTGATCTTGCAGACCTTGTAACTGATTATCTTCCTGACTTTTAATGTTTTGCATTTTCTGCTTTGCATCTTCAGGAATCAATTCTAAGACCGCTTCGCCCAACGACAGGACAGCCATGGAGCTAGCGAATTCATCCAAATAGGTATAACTTCGTAGTTCTGGATACTGCTTGGTATCCATAACTTTTTCAATTATATTCCTGTTGATGAGTTCGCTCGCCTTTACTTTTTCTTTAGACTTCAAAATCGGATCTGTCTTGTACAGAATTGAATACAAATCCATAAGTAAAGGCGAATAACTTGGCAACTTCTCCAGACCTTTATTTTCCAATTCTTGTATTCTGGCCGCCCGCGACTTTATAGACTCAAAAGTCCTTTTATCGTAGCGGTCAGAATATACGACGTTTTCAGTCTTTTTCATGGCCCCTCCTCTCCTAAACGTCAAAACCCATAACCTCTTTAGCCACATCGCGCTGATAGCGCTTAACTGTATCTAAAGCGTCCTGGATGCTTTTGGTTGGGAAGCCAGATTTTTTTGCTTCCTCAAAAAGTTGAGTTATTCCTTTAATGCCGGCGTTATCGTCGCCAGAAATTAACTTTTTAAGTTTAGCGTTAGCTTCTGACCCACCGCGATTATATTCCGCGTCGTTCTTATCGCTTCCGTCATCTTTCTTGCGACTGATGGCGGCATCACGTAATTCCTTGGCTTCGTCCAATAGTTCTTGGACTAATAAACCAAGCGGATTAGCGACCGATAAGATAACTTTGCGAACCAACTTTTGATGATCCGGATTATCCCAGAGCACATGCGGGAGAACATCGACGAGATCCGCTTCCGTTACTTCGTCCCGACCCTCTAAATAGGCGTTGGCTTGAAGCAATGGATTAAGACGAACATCACGTCGGCCATAAATGATCACTCCTTCGCTGTAAAGTTTTTCAATTATGGTTTCAATAAGATCATCAATCCGCTCATTAATGTCAACGGCGAGCACTGTTTCCTGAACTGAAGCAAGTTCTTCTAAAGTGACCTTGCTCAATTTAGGTTTAGCGCTCGGGTTGCCTTGGCGACGCTGATGAGATAACTGGCGCATCCGGATCCTTTCGGATTTTTCGGCAATACGATCCACTACATACCGGAGCATGAAGCGATCATAGAAAGCTTCCAAATCCTCGCCGGGGAGATTATTAGTGTCCCCAAAGACAGAAATTAAAGGCATTTTCTTCCGCTGGCCGCGAACCTCATAATAGCGTTCGTTGATAGCGGTTAATAAAGCATTTAAAGTAGGCCCGGAACATCGGAATAATTCCCGCAACATTGCAAAGTGCGCTTCCGGCATCATACCGGTCGTAATCGGCTCCGTAATGTTGCGTTGTTTGCCGCCTTCCAGATTTTCCATGAGAAAATCGTAAGCGGCTACAAAGAGATCATCCGGTAAAGTATCCTGCGCTACGGTTTTAGTAAATACCGACGCGCCATCAATACCTTCTACAAAGTAATCCAAAAGCATTGATTTTGCTTCACCGTGCGGCCCGAATAGAATCGCATGCTGGCGGGCTAAAACCGCCAAGAAAATACCTCGGACTTCTTCTTTCCGTCCAATTAAGAGACGGCAAATTTCCGTCTCATTATTTTGCAACTTTTTTACTATAGCATCCATGATTAACTCCTCCTCTTGTTTTTTGTTTAAGTTTGACTGCTAACTCAATCTCGGCCAGCTAAATCAAAAACTGGCGCACCGAGACTCGGTTCGCAGTCAAACCCTATTAAGTTTTTAATGTTCTTCCCTTTCGTCCTTTCGGACTCATCAGCCGGGACACGCATCCCGGGAGGGAGAGCAATGCTTGAACTATCATTGCTCTGTCTCATGAACTTTCCACTGGCTTAGCCAATTCCTCCGTGGACTAGAGGATCCGCAACTTTATTCAGGCTTCTTTTCACGAAAGTCAAGATATTCCATATCGACTTCCTGAAAAGTTACCTGCGTGGTAGACTGCTTCAACGCTTGAGCAGTCCTTTTTAAAGTTTCAACTACGGCCGTCTTGAAGTTTTCTTCCGCCGTATACTGGGGGTTGCGTTCCCCAGTAATCAAAACCGTTAATTCGCCACCGACTGGGCAACCCCAGTCTTTATGGTAAACCGTACGGGCTGGCGTAATTATCGCCCCGACGTAAACTTTTTGTTCAGCGAACACGCCTGCAGCAGCTGCTTGCCAGGCGTTGCCAGCAATATCAACCGCACTGGCGTCAGTCGCGTTATCGTGGCCATAACCAGGGACAACACCTAAACTTGCAAAAAATTTTGTAGTTTTCATCATTAATTCTCCTTGCCCGATTTGACCGTCGGGGCCGCGGTTTTTATGATTTATCTATTGGTTTATACTGATTATTACCATGGGCACTTATCAGTTTCAGTCCCATCAACGATCTCTGATTTCTCAAAAATCAAAGCATGGGTATTCCAGAAAGTAGCCGATTCCTCGGTCGCCCACTGCTTGTCCCACGGCTCGGCAGGAGCGCGACTCCCAATAAATGCGGTTGTGAGAAGATAGGCTCCTCCCATACCATCATTTTTCATGAAGCAAGCAACCACTGAACTGGTTGCTTCGGGCTGACGATTTTTGACAAACCGCGTCAACCCGCGGCGATTTGGGCGTTGAGCATAAATAATTTCATCAGCGTCAGTTGTATTAATGCAGATTGTTTCGCCTATGGTACGACAAAATCTTATCTCTTCACAGAAACTCTTACGGTCCATAGCATGGATCTTTGCAAGCGCTTCCACAAGAAGAGGAAGGACTTCGGAATGGCCTTGGACATGGCTGTCCTTGCGATCAATCACTATTTGCCCAGACGCTAATTTTCCAACAACCGGCGCGTCCCATTTCAAGAGGTCAAAGGAGACTGGAATAATGTCTCCGATTTTCTCTGCCGATCCAGCAACTACCACGGCCGGTCCAGCAAACGGGTATACCTTATCCCATTTTTTCCCGCCAAGATGCTTTTGGGAGCGGGCACTTTCCACGGGCCAAAGCATAGCCACGTATGGCACGCCCGAGCGCCAATAAGCACGAACTACCGTGGCATCAAGCCACATCGGCGGTCCGTCGTGAGCAATCACGACCGGTTTGGTGGTGTCAACTACCGGAGGATAAATATTAGGCAAATCGCGCTCGGTAATAAACCGCGTTGGACGGAATCTAACCAGTGTAAATTCGGGGAGCTCTAACACTTCCCATTCGACACCGCAATCCTTGCACCCTGCGCCTTGCGGAACCGCATCCGGGATACGAAAATATCCCTTAGCAACATCATATAGTTCAATGTTGCCAGAGAACCTGCTCGCCATAGCACAGGCCAGGATAGCTGCGCGCACATTCCAAATGCGCACAGTCTCTAATTTTGCCACTGCACTAGTCAGACGCAGGGCATCCTGGAGATGAATCGGCCTGACCCCCAGGAAAGGGTCATTCTTTTCGGTAATGCCGATACGGTCCACGAGAGTGGCGCCGTTCACATTACAAAGAAGCTCGCCTTCGGTCAGTTCCGAATTGCTCCGGATAACTTCCCGCAGGCGGTTTGCCACCGCCTCCAGCACGGGCGAATTAATTGTCTGCCCGCGCTCAAGGCCGGCAATCCGACCGATAATTTTCCCGCCATCCCCATCTCCCGACGAGATGAGTTCATTAGTGCCATGAAGGTCACTAACGATTTCGGCCAGAACCTGCACGCTATGGCTAGCGGCAAATTCACGCCAGGCAGGAATTGCGTCATTACTTTTCTCGCTGTTTGCGAGGATGATGCACCCTTCGCAAACATCAAATATCCGCCCGTTTTCCGGGGACATTACTCCCCCGGTGTCAACCAACACGAGCGGCTGCTGGTTGTTCCGAATGGCGTTCTCCATTGAGGAAACGAAATCCTCGGAGAACTTTCCTTTCTGGCGAACTACGGATACGAGATCCTGGTCACCGAAATTACTCCAATGCCATTCGCCGTCCGGAGCGGCGAAGGCTAAATAAAACGAATCTGGCGGTAGCAGCCGCATCAGATTCGCTAAAAACACTGATTTTCCACTATGGGGTGGCCCGCAAACTATAATCCTTTTCAACTTTCATCCTTGCCCGAATACGTCGGAGCCGCATTTTTTTACTTAATGAATTTAATTATTATCCGATTCGTCTTTAAATCATCTGGACGGAACGAACACAATTATAAAAACATCTCAAAAAATAATTAAATCCATTAATGCCTGGTTTTAAAGAACTTCCCTTTCGTCCTTTCGGACTCATCAGCCGAGACACGCATCTCGGGAGGGAGGACAACGTTTGAACTGACGCCATCCCTCGTGAACTTACTGTCGCGGTGATCCGCTTTTATTCGGCAAGGTTAACAGCATAACCTCAAGGTTTAATCCCGAATCGCACCCAATCTCTTCTTAATTACCCTAAGGTAACTAAGAGCCACTTGATGGTGGCGCCTTCCGGTAAGGTTGTTGCCCCTTCCGGAAGACGAGGCCCAATATACTGACCAACGAGAGCTTGATCGTCTTTTTTAAGGACGACGGTCGTTCTGTTTGTCGGCACATTAACCCCAAGAACACTGCTGAATACATTAGCTGTATCAGCGTGACCGACTGCTGAAATAGTTTCAGCGGCTAGGGCTTTAGCCTGCTCTAAAGAGATTTCCTCAACCTTGATGGCTATCGGAAAGATAGAAATCATGTTGAGGGAAAAAGCGTTAAGTAAAAACATGACGCTTCTCCCCTAGAAATTAGTATCTCCTCAGTTTCCTCTAAGAACTCACTTAGATTTATATGAGTATTTAAATTTCTAGTCTCGCTGATTTTAAAGGATAATCAACTAACCGCTTTTAACTCAACTTGAGTCAAAAGTATATCCCGCAGAATCCGCTGCGTTGCCAAATTTAAAGTCTACTTAGAATAACGCTTCAACTAAGAGGCTTATTTTCTTCTCAGTGGTTGCGCCGAGAAAAATGGTATTGGCGCTCCCGTCCGAATTTTCAGAACTAACAGCCACCTCCCAGCCTTCACCGCTGGGATAAACTGTTATGTATATTCTATTTTTTATATGCTTGTCATAATCATATTGATTATGACTTTTAGAAAAACCGAGCTGCTTCAATAATTCTTCCATCTTATTCCTTGCCCGAATACGTCGGAGCCGCATTTTATTTAATGAATTTAATTTCAAAGAACTTCCCTTTCGTCCTTTCGGACTCATCAGCCGGAACACGCATCCCGGGAGGGAGAGCAATGTTTGAACGACACTGCTCTTTAAACTTTTTATGGACGCTTCGAGCGTAGAAATAGCTCCGGCGATCCGGTGGGATAGCCTGCTTATTTTTTGATTTGGGATAAGCTAAACCAATTTGAAACTTGATTTACAGTTTAGTATACAAACTGTAAATCTTTTGACGCCTGCCTTTTCAAGCGGGCATATTTCTCCCAAATTTTGGGAGAAACTCCGGGTTTTGCTTTTCGCGCAACCCGGACAAAATTTTTATCAATCGCCTTCTGGCGATTGATTTCGTCAATTTTTTGCTGGGTGGTTAGACCAGCATTTACCAATTGAATTTGAATATCACTCATATCCTTTCCCGCGCTTACTTTACTCACGCGGGACTCCTTTTTTGTTTTCAAATTAGTTTCAAAGAACTTTTTCTCGGCTAATTATACTTTTCCGAGGAAATTTCTGGGCCTAAGCTTGTTCAAGGCTTGGGGCTCAGCCGATCTCCTCGTAAGAAGACGGTGGCGTTCGTGCCGTTCCCGGAGCTTGCTCATCCCGTTAAGGATAACTGGGCCACGCGCTACTAGGATCGTCTCGGCTCCGCGGCGGTTTGCGACGCTACTCGGCTCTGACTCACTTCCCGCCTGATCCCGGGTTGATCCCGGAAGCAAACTGTTAAATCTTTATTAATCTCAGGAGATGAACCCTCTCCGCTTTATTCTTAAAGCTTATGTGTCCATTTGATCTCCTAAAATCGATAAGCTGATCTAACTGATTTATTTATTCCCTAAATAATTGGGGCAATTGTGCCGCAATCGCTTCGGTTCCGCTCAAAGCGGATAGTTATGAAGGGGAGTTTATTCGGCGTCCTTGAAGGAATTTTGGGAAACGGCATGGGGTGGCGTTTCCAAATGATATTTTTAGTTCCGATCGGCCGCGCTTCTTATTTAGAGCTGCTCTAGGCTGTGGGCGCTAGCGCAGGGACTAAATCTCTCTCCTCTCCATGACTATCCGCTCTCTTCCAACCAAAAAGGGTACTAAGCGGAAAAACTTTCTAATAGAATGAGAAAGCTTAACCCGCCTAATACCCCTTTATATAAAGATCGTAGTAAACTAAGTTGATAATGGCTCTCTCCTTCCATTATTTTATTTGAATGTAATGTACTGCGTTTTGCCCGTTTCTTTCCTTTCTCATTTTCGATAACTTAAGTTTAGCACGCTCTGAGATAATTGTCAAGACTTAAAAAGACTATTTTTGGCAAATGTTATTAAAATATAGACAGAAATGCTTTAAATACGCATATTTATTTTCTTTTTTTGTCATTTTAAGAGTTGACACTATATTTAATATGCGCTATAATATGACTATGGATTAATGTGACCCTTAAACTACTAACAAAATAAAACTTAATTTTTGTAAAGTTATCCACAGGAAGAATCCCCCCTAGCCACTATTAAAACAATAAAAAACAAATATATGTACGAAAAAACTCTTTATAATCTCGGCTTATCCAAGGTCCAGGCGGAAATCCTGGATTCCCTGCTGAATTCCGGCCCTGACAAGGCCAGTAATATCGCTAAAAAAATAAAACGGCCCCGCGGGGTCGCTTATAAAGGCTTGGATGAGTTAATTAGGCTCAATTTAGTCTCCAAGACCGAGGAAGTTAAGGGTATCACTATTTTTGCCGCCGAACACCCCTATAATTTAGAGACAATTGCTGAGCAGAAAGAAAAAGAAGCGATCAAGCATAAACAGGAATTCATCAACGCCCTGCCCGACCTGATTTCCGCTTATAGCCTGATCAGCAATAAGCCGGGAGTGAGATTTTATGAGGGAGAAGAAGGGCTGCGAAAAATTTTAGAAGACACTTTATCGAGCAAAACGGAAATCTATCTTCTCCTGAATAAACAAGCCCTTAATGAAGAGGGTGAATTTCAAGAAGCCAATCTGGAATATAAACAAAAACGAGAGAAGCTCGGAATAAAGAAAAAAATTATCCGTGTCGGTGAACGGCCCGATCAAGGGAGTGAACAAAATTCTGAATATGAAAAAATAACGGCTATCCGTTATTTAGAGAATCTGTCCGCCACCTTCAAGACTTCTATCCAGATTTATGACGGCAAAATATCTTTCCAGGTTATCAATAAGGGAAAAATAATCTCCATACTGATCGAAAATAAAGATATTTATGAGATGAACAGGCTGATGTTTGAAACGCTCTGGAGCATCAGCAAAGAATAGGCTAGGCCGCCTTTTGGCTCTCCTTATCGCTCGGCTTAACCATATCATAATATTCTATGCCGTCCGCCTCGCGATGTTCATCAACGATCACAAACCCCCGACGTTGATAATTGTCATTAGCTGGATTATCTTTCCGGCTCTTAACCCGGATATTATAACTCTTGGCTACTTCGGCGATAGTGGAATTCATAAAATGATTGCCGATAGACAGGCCTTGGACTTCCTGGGCCACATTAAGCGAGCCGCCATATACTTCCGTGCCGGAAAGCGGCTTAAAACGAATAAAAGAAATAATCCGGTTCTGATATTTTAAAAGATATACTAATTGCCCATTAAGACTCTCTACTTCTTTTGCGAATTCTGCCGTTACTCTTTCGTAGGCGGCTTGATTAGTCGCCGCCGGGTCACTCAAGAAAATCCGTTTATAATTTTCAGCCGATATTTCCTTTAATTCTTCTCTTTCGGCAACGCTGAGGTTGTTCGTTGGATTGATTATTTTCTTTTCCAATCTCAGATCCTTGATCTTTTCAAAATTAATCTTCTGGCCGGCTTGTTTAGCTTCTTTCAAGACTGCGGCTAATAGCGAGACCTCGGAATGGCTTCTCTCCAAATCTTTTAATAGCTCGGCGACAGCTTCTGGTTCCGCTAACGCTGGTGGATCCGAATGAAAATCAGTGATTATCTTCTTGGTTTTTTGCAATAAAGTTAAACGGACCGCGCGCCAATCAAATTTATCTTCTCCTTGGCCTAATAAGAACAGCTTGTTCAGTTCATTGTTTTCTTTCTCGACTAAGCTGACTATTTCCGCTATCCGCTGGAAGATGAGGCGCGCCGAATCCCGGTCAACCTTATGACCTAAGTCTATGATCTTACTCCCCAACCCCTGGTCGATTTCTAATGATAGAAAAGACTTGATGCCGTCTTCCTTGAAATCAGCCACGAAATCCTGCAACTTTTTTTGCTCGTCGCTCGTCGCTTGATTATAATAGATCAAAAACCAGCCTTGCTCTTTAAAAGAAAGATTATTTAAACGCGCGCCGGTCGCCTGGAAGACTTGATCTTCGGAAATCTTATAATAATTTTTCTTAAATTCCGCCAAATACGCTTCCCGACTCTTTCTTTCCTCAGCACTTTCATCTGGCCGTCCGATGAATAAAGTGTCATAAGTAAAATCCATGACTTTGGCCTTTACCTTTTTTTCCTCTGTATCCAAGCGGCCCAGGTGGAAATACTTAATTAGTTCTAATTCTTCATTGAATACTCCGACTTCTCCGTCGGCCGTCAGGCGGCTAGCATGATAACCAGGGTTATTATATTCACCTAAATCATAGATCTTTTCCAAATACTTAATCCCCTCCTGAGAGACGCCGATGCGCCCGAATTCTAAGCGGTAGAGCATCGCCGCCAAAGGCTCTTTTTTATCTTTTTCAGAATGCAATAATTCTAATAATTGGGCAGCGGCCAGGTTGACATTCTGCTTAGAAAGGACTTCCGCAATCACATTAGCGAAAATGGGGTTACGATTTTTATTCCACAGTTCAACTACTAGCCGAGTCGTTTCATCTTTATCTGCCATAACATCCTTTAACCTATCGAGGGTAGCTAAAAGCATCTTGTGATCGGCATATTCTTCGACATCTCCGCCACCGGCGGCGGTGCTGGACATATCGTGATTAAAAAAATCTTGACTCAACTCGTAAGCTTTCCCTGGCTGATAAGTCTTATAGATCATGGAATGAGCGACATTATACCCCCAAGGACGATGGTCGCTCTTGCTTTGTTTTTCTTCGTAAGCCGCGCTCTCCGGAGAGAAACGACTGTTATAGGTTTCGTTAAACAACAAAAAATACTGAAAATGAGCTAAACATTTATGCAGGAACCTAGCCTTATTTTCCTCAGATAATTCTTCAAATGCCCCCGAGAACATCTTATCCGTATTAAGAGAATAACGGGCGGTATACTCATAGTCAGAAGCCTGGCTGAGCGTCTTAAATAAACCTTCTTTAGCGGCGCCAAATTCGGCAAAATCTTCCGCCATGGGAATATCCTTAAAATTACTGAGCAGAAATTTTGGCGCTTCCTGACGACGCCGAGCGATACCATAAAACTGCTCTAGATCTCCCATCATATAGTTATACCTATCCGGACATTCTACTACCTGTAAACCGGACTGGTCCATTGATAGAGCGCTTAAACTAAATAGATGGTATTTTTTCATGTCTAAATTGTGACGGTTGATCCTGAAAATTTTATCTACTGCCTGCAAGTCTTCGGGAAATTTCTGATAATATTTTTCTACCAACTGCGGGGTCGCAAAAATAGACGACGCAACATCAGCTAATAGATTTAATCTTTGTCCGCCGGTTAAGGCGGCGAGACTTTCTAGATTGTCGTCATTAAAAAAAGATTGGGCATCCCCCTTATACTTCGCCCTCCATATTTCTTCCAGTTCTTTATTATCTTTTTCCTGATCAAAATTATCTACCGTCTCCCAAATCCTATCTTTTATCTCAGATTCTTGGATTTGATTCTCCGAAAGAGCCATCTTATCTTCTTCCTGTTGATTAATTTTCTCTCTATACATATGCTCTAAACTTATTTTTACATCTAAATATAATACCACAATATTACAATTTTGTCTAGACAATTTAAAATAATCTTCTAATAAAAGCCAAATATATTAATATAGTAAACCGCTTAACCTTGGAAATAGCCTCACCGCAAGGCCTAGCCGTTGATCCACGCCTTAATCTGCGCGACCGCCCTCTCGTCGGGGAACTTCTCTACCTCCAAAACCAGATAATCCAGGAAGCTGTCTTTGGCTCTTTCTAGATAGAGCCGCTGCTGGCGGATATAGAATTCCGGCGCTTTGGCGATCCGCCGATAATCCGGGTAAAGCCTGAGGCGGTCATCAAGACGATCCTGGATCAGCGCTTGATCCTCCGGAAAGGTCAGAAGGATGGTTCTAAATCCTGACTTGCCTAATTCCTTCTCGATCGCCGGGCGATCTATAGAGCCGGCGCCATAGAGCTCGCTATATACCTGGGCGGAAAGGCTGAATTTCTCTATCAGCAGATTTTTTCCATGCAAAGTCCGAAAAATCTCCAAATAATTCTGGACCATTGGCGCGGCCAGTTCGGTTCCGAAGAATCCGAGATCGCAGTTAAGCCAATAGCAGCCATCCAGCACATTAGCGCTGGCGGCGGCGCGCGGTTCCAGGTCATGATAGATTTGCGACATGACCCAGCTCTTGCCGGCCAACTCCGCTCCTTCGAAAATGAGATGGTGAACCATATGATTATTACATCGGCAAATTATTCTTAATCTGCTCTAGCAGGACATTCGCCCGCGCTTCATCGTGCTCAAACTTGAGCAACCAGAAAATCGCCGTCCGCAGGGTCGTCCAATTATAATAAAGGTCGATCCGGGCCTGGAATTCCGGAGTAAGCTCCTGTTTGGCGGCGCTCAGATAAGTATCCAAAAATAATTTCTTGACGGCTTTGGCCTGGCCAGCTTCGCCGGTCTTGCCGATGATCTTATAATCCAGCTGCTGCAAGAAACTGCCGACATCGCGGGCCGGATCGCCCAAGCACATATCCGTAAAATCAATCAGGCCCAAGCGCTTGATGCCGGTTGCCAGGATGTTTTCCGGATGCGCGTCGCCGTGAATCAGCGCGCTCGCGCCGCCGTCGACGAAATATTTTTCTTCTCGGGCGATGAAATAATCATAAAATTGCCGCAAGACCGGCTGATATTTGCCGTGGTAGCGCGCCAGGACTTCTTCCTGGATCCGGTTTACGCCCGGCACGACGGTCGCGATCCGGGAATTGAGCGGATTAAAATTAACGGCTTCCGCCGTCGGCAAGCGGTGCAGGCGGGCGAATAATTTGGCGGCTAGCGGCACCAATTGCTTGACGGCCCGAAAATCCTGCTGCTTGATGTAATGGAGCAGATTATGGCCGCGCAGACCGCGATAAAAAGTCCCCTGGAAATATTCCGAATAAAATAAGGGGTCGGGGATATCGATAAACTTAGTCGGCAGATGCGCCCGCCACAAATATTTAAGCGCCTGATAGACATTATCTCGCGTCTCCTCGCTATGGGCGGAACAGAAGATCGGAATCTTAACCTCTTCCCCGTTCGCTTTCAAAAAATAAGTGCTAAAACCGATGACCACATGGTAAGTCGTCTCCCAGATCAGATTCTTGTGCGCCTTGATCTTAACCCGGCTGACCGACTTGAAGGCTGGATAATGAGGGAGAACCTCCTTAGTAAATAGATCAATCACGAAGGATTCGTCGAATAATGATAATATTTTATTCATATGATCTTCTGCCAATATTTTTTCCAATGCTTTTCCCAGATCAGCTTCTGCGCGCGCAAATAATATTTCTCCGCTTCCAGCTTCTGTTTCTTAGTCTTAGGGTTGACGAAAGAACGGACCGCCCGGATCAGGTCTTCTAAGCCGCGGATAATGTCGTCCGGGCTCCAGGCGTAAGGACCATAGACCTTGGAAAAATCCCGGGCGCTCGCCCACCAGAAAGTGCAACTGGCTAAACCGCGCGACAGATGCCAGCGGTACCAATAATAGTTCTTATCCGCCGGATATTTCCGACCCATAGCCAAGGCCAAAGCAGCTAATTTCCAAAGGACGACCTGGATCTTATTGCTCTTGTCGAGCCAAAGCTGATAGGGCCGGCCGGAGCGGATTTCTTCTGGCGTCGATTCCCAGGAAGAGGGCCAGACCTTGATCGTCGCGGCTGGCCGGCCGCCGGCGCGCTTGATAAAGCGGGAGACGGTCATGGTCTGCAAGTTTTTAACCCTAGTCATCTTCTCTAATTCCGCGGTCGGATCTTCATGGCGCAAACCATAGAGCTCGGCGTCAGTCGCAGTAATATAGGTGCCGACGGCCGCTTTCTTGAATAACGGCCATAATTTATCCGGCGGATAAGAGTTGGAAAATTCCCGATTACGGAAAACTACTTTCAGGCCACTAGCCGCGTCAAGATAATATTTATCCGGTTCCGGCCGGCCGGCTCGCGCTTGGCCGCCATTATAAGCCGGCTCGCCCAGGATGATCCAGTCATAACCCAAACGTTTAATAACTTTAGCTACCGCCACGGAATAGGCCATTTCCGGCAAAAAGAAACCGCTCGGCTTGAAACTCCGGCCAAAGAAATGCCGCAAAATCTTCTCGTTAGCCTTGATCTGCCTGACGATCTCGTCTTCCGGCAATAGCGGAAGGAAGCCATGATAAGCGGCCGAGCCCGTGAGTTCAAGGCGGCCTTTGCGGACCAAGAATTTCAAACGCTCCAGGAAAGCCGTCTCTTTGTCCGACTCCAACCTCTCTAAAAGGCAGCCGCTCACATTCCAGGTCATCCGCAAGCCAGGTCGCTCTTCCATCAAACGCAGCAGGCGCCAATAGCTTTTGTCCAGCGCTTTGCGGATATTATAATATTCGGCGTTAGCCGGCTGATAAAAATGTAAAAAATTAATCCAAAGCATAGTAGTTAACGCTTATCTTTTAAAACCTTACGATATAAAGCCAGATATTTCTTAGCCGGGATTTCCCAGCCATTCGACTGCTGCATCACCTGCTTGACCAGGCTGGCCCAAATTTTACGGCGGGAATAGACTTTGAGCGCCCGGTTGATCGCTGCCTGAAGATCGGCCGGGTCTTCGTGCTTGAAGGTAAATCCGGTGCTATGCCGCCGCAGAAGTGAAAAATTCTCGACCGTATCATGCAGGCCGCCGGTCGCCCGGACGATCGGTACGCAGCCATAGCGCATAGCGATCAATTGGTTGATGCCGCATGGCTCATGATTGGAAGTCAGGAGAAAAAAATCCGCGCCGGCATAGACCTGAGTTTCATATTTCTGATTCGCTTCGTGCGATGGGATCACGGCCAGCTTCTGCGGATGACGGCGGGCAATTTTTTGCAATTCTTTGATATATTGCCGATCGCCGGCGCCAATAATAATGAACTGCGCGTCTAATTCCAAGAGGCGAGGCAGGGTCGCGATAATCAAGCCGAAACCCTTCTGGAAAGTCACGCGCGAAGTCATACAGAACACAGGCGCCTCGGGACGGAGCGGTAATTTAAAAAGCTTCTGCAGATAAGCCTTATTACTTAACTTGGCAGCGGGATCTTTAAAGCTATAACGCTGATGGATAGCGCGATCCTGCTCCGGATTATAGAGATTGTAATCGATGCCATTGATAATCCCGGTGAGACGGTCGGCGCGATGTTGAAGGATACGGTGCAGATTCTGGCCGAATTTCTTAGTCATGATCTCATCCCGATACTGCTCGCTGACCGTATTGATGAAGTCCGCGGCCAGAATTCCCCGTTTGGCGAAATTAATATATTCCAATTTCGGGTCGTCCAGATGCGGCAATTTCCCGCGGCCATAATCCTTGTTCTTAGGCGCGACCGTCCACCAATCATGCCCGAACTGGAAGGAGAGGTTATGGATCGTAAATATCGTCCGCGCTTGCTTTAAAGTCTTAGAATAGCGGAAGTCGGTCTTCAGATAATAAGGGATCAGGCCAGCCTGCCAATCATGGCACTGGATGATGTCAGCGGAGAATTTCAACAGGGATAATAATTTAAGAGCGGCCACATTAAAGACTAAAAAACGCGCGTTTTCGCGCGTGGAACCGTAAAGCCGGCGATGCTTGGAAAAAAATTTCTTATATTCGACGAAATATACCGGAAGATCCGGCAATAAATAGCCGCGCCAATAATTGACCCTGATCTTTTCCTGCGAATTAAGGCGCAAGCTGATATTCGGAAAGAGTAATTCTAATTTATGAGCCTGCTTATCGATCAGCCGACCGTAAAGCGGCGTGATGATAATCACTTCTTGGCCTAAGCGGCTCAAAGCCTTCGGTAAGCTGCGCGCGACGCTGCCCAAGCCGCCAGTCTTGGAAAAAGGAGCGACCTCTGAAGCGATATGGACGATTTTCAATTTCCTGGGCATAGGCGGGAATTTAACGCGCAGATAGCGACCGCTAAAGCATCGGCCGCGTCATCAGGGCGCGGCAATTCTTTTAAATTCAAAATCAATTTAACCATCTTCTGCACTTGTAATTTAGAGGCTTGGCCGTAAGCGGCAACAGCCTGCTTAACTTGCGATGGGGTCACATCGATCATCGCCAATTTATTCTGGCTAAGCGTCAGCAAGACGACGCCGCGCGCCTGGCCGACAATGAGCGCCGTCCGGACATTCTTATTGAAAAATAAAGCTTCTACCGCGGCCGATTGCGGCCGGTACTTCTTGATAATCTTGTCGAGTTCTAGATGGAGGGTGTCCAAGCGCTTGACCAGATCTTCACCGGCCTTGGTCTTGATGGAACCATAAGCCAAGCAAGTGAGCTTGGACCCCTCGGCTTTGATGACGCCATACCCGGTATCAGCGATGCCGGGATCCAGACCTAAGATTATTTTCGCCATACGGACGCCGGCTATGATAAATTAGAATAATAATCGCTGACATCTTCATTCGCGTCCAGCTCGTCAAAAAACTTATCCAGCTTTTCTTGTTCGGCAGGCGCCAGGTTCATCTTGTCTTTGGCGACGTATTCGATTTCTACGGCAGCCAGCTTCAATCCTTTCTGTTCTAAAAATTCACGGATAACCTGCAAATCTTTCACTTCGGTATAGACCGTCAACCCTTCGGCTTCTTTCTGGAAATCCACGACGCCCTGATCGATCAAGGCTAATTCCAGATCTTCATTGCTCAGTTTCTTGTCCCTGACCTCATCGCTCGCGATCCTGATGACTCCGAGCTGCGAAAAATTCCATAAGACCGCGCTGAACGCACCGCCGTTTTTAGTAAAGAGATGGCGAATCGTCGAACCGGAACGGTTCTTATTATCCGTCACGCATTTGACTACTATTTGTACGCCAGGCGGGACGATTCCTTCATAATACAGCTCTTCGATCTGGTCGCCGGCCAATTCGCCGGTGCCTTTCTTGATTGCCCGCTCGATATTATCTTTCGGCATGCTGGCATCGCGCGCCCGGTCGACGGCCGCCCGCAGAGACGGGTTAGAGTTCGGATCGCCGCCCTTCTTGGCGGCAATCGTTATGATATTGGCTAACTTAGTAAAGATAGCGCCGCGTTTCGCGTCAACTAATTCTTTCTGGCGATGCGTTGTCGCCCATTTGGAGTGTCCGGACATAAACTAATAGTGATTCTTAAAATTAGGGCGACAAGCGGTCGTCCTGGCTTTATCCTACCAAAAATTGAAATAAAAATCAAGATGAATTATAATAAAAATAGCTCTAAAATAAAGCAAAATCTATGAAGAATGATAATTTACCTAATCTAAACGAAAGTGTCTTAAGGGGACTTGATTTTTTTATAAAAAATAAGCTGCCCGGCCTTAAGCTGAAGAAAAGTTCAGCCGGTTTTGTTATCGGCAGCGTCAATGCTTATAATACTGGCCGGATGCTCTTTGGCGACCGCGCCGCTTTCTTTGCCGATGAAGGAAATTTCTTGCGACAACTCAAGATATACGGCTCTCTGATCAAGAATGGCACGATCAAAGAGGCCACCATTATTTCCGCTTCCGGCGAGAAAGACGCGATTTGGGAAATCAAAGCGGCTAAACGAGCCGGGCTACGAACCGCTCTCTTAACTTGCAACCCGGACTCGACCGGCGCCCGACTAGCCGATCGAACTTTCTCTTTCCCTAAATCTCCGGAACCTTATTCTTATAATTTCTCCACTTACCTAGGCATGATCCTTGACGCGACCGGGGAAAAACCCGCGGCTATCAAGGCCTTCTTGAAAAAAATAAAGTTACCGAGAAATTTCAGCGCTTATCGCTATTTTACTTTCATCCTGCCCGACCGCTACCGGCCGATAGTCGACATGATCAATGTCAAAGACGATGAATTATTCGGACCTTATTCCAGCTTACGCGCCTACTCCGAAGGCAACGCCCGGCACGCTAAGTTCATCTGCCAATCAACGCGGGAACTGGTGATCGCTTTCGGCCAGAATAAATTCTTCGGACTGCCTAAAAACCGCTGGGATATTAAATTACCGAAAGACGCGGATTTCGCGACGCTGATCTCCGCCAGTTACTATCTCATCGGCTTTATCCAGGCGAGCCGTCCGCCTTATTTCAAGAAAGGCTTGGCGGATTATTGTCTCAAGACCGGACCGAAGCCCTACGGCCGAAAGAAACCTTTCCCGATCATCGTACAATAGACCGATTAAAAAACGCCTTATGATTAAAGGCGTTTTTTAGATTAGATCAGGACTTCGCCTTCCCCTGGTTCTTGACTCTCTCCAGAGCCATCTTGAGCTCCCGGGGAGAAGCTAAATAATAATGCCGTAACGGTTTCAAATTTTTATCTAATTCATAAACCAAGGGTATGCCGGTCGGGATATTCAAGCCGACGATGTCCTGCGGCGCGACCTTATCTAAATATTTAACGATGGCGCGCAAGCTATTGCCGCTCGCCGCGATGATTATCTTCTTGCCGGCCTTGATCTGCGGCACAATCTCCTCCCGCCATAGAGGCATCACCCGCGCGACCACGTCTTTCAGGCTCTCGGTAACCGGCACCCTGATCCCTTTATATTTTTTATTGGATCTTTGATCATATTTATTCCGACTATTAATCTTCGGGGGCCGGATATCATAACTGCGCCGCCAGATAAGCACCTGGCCTTCGCCGAATTTTTTAGCCATCTCTTTTTTATCCAGGCCTTGCAGGTTACCGTAATGCCTCTCATTAAGGCGCCAATCCGCTGTCACTGGTATATTTTTTTCTTTCATCTCCCGTAAAACTAGACGCAAAGTCCGGCTCGCCCGTCTCAACATCGAAGTATAAGCCAGATCAAAGACAAAGCCGCCCTTTTTCAAAGCTCGGCCGCCCGCCCGCGCCTCGGCTTCTCCTCGTTTCGTCAAACCGACGTCGGTCCAGCCGGTAAATAATCCTTTCTTATTCCAAGTGCTTTCTCCGTGCCGTAAAAAAACTATCTTATACATAAACCTTTTAATATTATCTTGTCAGCTCGATTTTTATAATTATATCATAAATTGACGATAAAAGTTCAAAAATGATAGTATAAGTAAGAGCTTAGTTTAAAACATATCAGCCCCTCCATAAATTCACAACTTAAAAAATTAAAGATCGAGGCCGGATTAGCCGGCATCAAGGCCCTGCGCTTGGCAGGCAATCTGCTCAAACGATTATTCCGGATCAACGCCGGTTTTTTTCGTTTGCTCTTCGGAGGATTTTTTTACAGAATATTAGTAAAAATATACTATAACATTTTCCGTTTAAAAAAAAGCGAGCTGGCGCGTAAGGCGCTCCGGGAGATCATCGATAATCAATCTGTCTATTGGTTCATATTCATTCTCACCACTGGATTCATTGTCGCCAACTTGACTGATCAGAATAAGCCTGGGCTGCTGGAAAAGGCAATTTCCAGGACCATTATGGCTAATCTGATCACTACGGAATTCGCGGCGGCGGAAGAAGAATTGATAGAGGAAACGGCCGCCCCTAGCCGAACCGCGGCTGATAAAGGGAAATATCTAGACGAAGATACCCTGGATAAGCAAGCCGGACTGCTAACTATAGAAAATTCCAGTCAAACGGAGCCGCTAGCTTTTAACGAAGACAACGATATGGTCTTCAAGCCATTGGGCGCTGGAGCCCCCATTGGTTTAAGCGGCGGTTCGGTAGCGCAGCGGACGGAAATCGTCTATTATACCGTACAGAATGGCGACACAGCCAGCTCCATCGCTAACCGTTTCGGCCTGACTGTCAATACGATCCTCTGGGCCAATAATCTGAGCGCCTATTCTTTAATCCGCCCTGGCGATACGCTGACTATCCTGCCATATAGCGGCGTCCTTTATACGGTCAAATCCGGCGATACGGTCTCCAAGATTGCCGCCCGTTACAACGTAGGGATGGAAGAAATCATCAGCCATAATAGCCTCGGCTCCGGACTAAAAATCGGACAGAAGATAATCCTGCCAGGCGCCCGCAAAATTACAGAAACAGCCGCGATCGCCCGCAGCGCCAGTAGCTACACTGGCCTCGATGTCATCAGCAACCTCCTGAAGACCCCGACCGTCAAATCAAGCGGCGGCAGCATGGTCTGGCCGACTGTCGGGCATCGGATCACGCAATACTTCTCCTGGCGCCATAACGGACTGGACATCGGAAATAAGGTCGGGACGCCGATTTATGCGGCGGATGACGGTATCGTTGAAATCGCGAGCAGCGGCTGGAACGGCGGTTATGGCAATACGATAGTCATTAATCATGGCGGCGGCAAAAAAACCCGCTATGGACACGCCTCCAAACTTTTTGTTAAAGTAGGAGAAGAGGTCAGTAAGGGCGAACATATCGCGGCCATGGGCTCGACCGGACGTTCGACCGGCCCCCATCTCCACTTCGAAATAATCATTAACGGTCGGCGCTATAATCCGCTTAATTATATCAGATAAAATATATGTCCATAGTCATCGGTATCCTATCTATCGCCGCCGGCGCCGCCCTGGTCATCAAGACCGAATGGTTCATCAATAACTTTGGCCGCATCGCCTGGTTCGAGGAAAAGATGGGCTCTGACGGCGGCTCACGTCTCGGCTATAAGCTGATCGGCGTCGGGCTATTATTCATCGGAATCATAACATTGACCGGTAGCGGTGAGGCTTTCGTGCGCTGGCTCCTCGGTCCACTCTTAAAATTCAGCCAACCGCCATCATTAGACTGATTTGCGGGCCCTTAGCTCAGCTGGTCAGAGCACCTGCTTTGCAAGCAGGGGGTCAAGGGTTCGAATCCCTTAGGGTCCACTAAAAAAGAAGAGCTCTTATTCAAGAGCTCTTTTTAAATACCACATATCTAAGGCGGGGTCTTAGTTGTAGCCTGGCTACCCCTAGGCTCAGCCTGTGACCGGCCCGACTTTTTCATAAATGTCGGCTAGGCCGCGATAAGCTTGATCCGAATCCAGGCCGTAACCGACTATCCAGGCCGGTTTCATCAAAAAACAGCAATACTTGATTGAAAACTTCAAAGGGCCATGGTTCTCTTTGAGACCCAGGACGCAATATTCTACGGAGCGCGGCGGAACGCTTAAATTTTTTAGATAATCGTTCAAAAAATTCATAGTCGCCCCATTTTCTACGACGTCTTCGACGACGATGATATCGCGTCCGCCCAAGTCCGCGTGCGGCTTACTAATTAATTCAACCGCTCCGCCGCATTCATCTTGCGTATAGCGCTTGAGGCCGATGGTGTCCAGATGATGCAATAAGCCAATTTCTTCTAACTTGCGAGATAGGTCAACGGTAAAATAAGTGCCGCCCGTTAAGACCAAGAGTAATATCGGCGGCTGCTCCCTCCCTGAATAGTCAGCTAAAAGCTGATCGGCAATGGTGGCAATCTTAATCTGGATCGACTCTTGGCTGAAAGCCACGCGATATTCGTCGCCTTTGATAACTAAAGTCTTTTTCATTGCATTTCTCCTATTTCATTGATAAAAGGACAGTTAAAAATAATAACTTATATTAATATATCAGGGATGATCTGTCAAAATAAAATTATCCCGGACTTTTCCGCCTAGGGAGCTAGTTTTCCCGGGCCTTTCGGGTTATAGCCGTTAATGACTTCTACTCCGTCCAGATAGCCGTCGCCATCGGTGTCCAGATTATGCGGATCCAGGCCGAGTGCCTTCTCGCGCAGGTCAGACAAGCCGTCTTTATCAGAATCAGTCGCCTGATTCAGGTCTAATTCCTTGGCCGGGCCAGTGCTCGTCGCCGTCAGGGAATCGCTCGGTCCCGTAAGCTCGTTATTAACTAAGATCCGATCACTCTTGGCGATGACCTCGGAAAAAGCCGCGACATACTGCTCATACTTCAGGCCGGCATATTTCTGGCTGAAGACCAAGGGCTGGAAAGTATTTAATAATTTTTCGTTCTGGATCACGATATTATCATCGATATAATCATTTTCTCCCAGGCATTTGCTGATGGCGTTATTAGGATGATCCGGCGAAAATAAACTGGTACCGATAAAATAGGGCGGCCGCTCGTAGCCCTCTCCAGCGACGATATCCAAAAGAGTCGGCGCGATATCCGCCTGGCTGGCCACTGACTGCGCTTGGCCGCTTACCCCGCCTGGCACATACATCACGAAGGGGATCTCGTTATAATTATAAAAGTCCGCCGCCACGTCGCCAGAAGCGAAGGGATAATAACGATGGTCGCCGTAAATGATGACGACGGTCTTATCCAATAAGCCGTTAGCTGCCAAATCAGAGAATAATTTTTTAATATCATTATCTACCGCCTTCAGGAAACCGAAATAATTCCGGAGGCTAACTTCATCTGTCGCGGCTGAAAGGCTATTCGCGCTCAAAGGCTGGAGATAGGGAGAGATGTTCAGGTTATTTTCATAATGGTTCAGATCAATAAAATCCTGATTATGCGGCCCATGGCTAGTAAAGCCGATGATATAATTGAAAGTCGGTCTAGGCGACTGCTTGATCTTAATAAGGACATCAGCCAGGACTTCGCCGTCACTCGCCCGTAAGCGGTAATCCGGCGTGAAGTAGAGGCGATTATATCCCCACTTCGGATCCAAGATATCGCGATGCCAGAAGCTGGCCTCATTGGCATGATAGACCGCGGTCGTATAATCGAATTCATCTTTCAGGATTTCCGGCAGGCAATAATAATTATTATAAGCGAAAAGATCGCTCACCGGGCCGGTCGACTCGGGATAGAAACTGCAATTCGCGGCGAGTTCGGAGTTGATCGTCGTACAGCTATTGGAAAAAAAATGGCCGACACTGATATTTTCAGCGATCAATTTAGACAAGAAAGGCATGGGCGATGGTTCTTGCTTTAAAGCCCAAGCGCCAACCGATTCCATCTGGTAGATGATGATGTGGGGCTGGTCTAGCTTATTCGTTAATCTTAAAGGTGTCGGCGTTATCTCGCTATTTAAAGACAGGGCGGCTAATTTCTGCAGGCTTGATTTCAGGCTATCAATATCGCTGATCTTGGCGGTCGCTTCCGGCTGGGCAAAAAGGCGCGGCAATTGTCCGAGCCTGACAATCAGGCGGTCAAACAGGAAACCATAGGGACCAAGGTCAGAATAATACTGGGTCTTTTGGAAGCCAGCCAAGCTGATCTGGTGCTTATAAACGTTAAGTAGGCCGACGGCGGAAGTATTAATGACGATGATCAAGAAAAAGATCAGCCAAACCGGCGTCGACCGGCTATTTCTCCGACCTTGCAAAAAATCTATCGAACGGACGATCTTTTGGTAAAGCCGCCGTCTAGTTTTCGCATAAAGAAATAAACTAAGACCGGTGAGTATCAGTAAAGCGCCGGCCGAAATATACAGGCCGAGCGGGATCAGGTTATAATAACTCAAGAGCAGGTCAAGCTCCGAACTGTTCAGCGCGCCCAGCTGCCCAGTATTAGCCTGCCAGAAAATCCGAAAAACGTCGTAATAAGCAAAATTGACAAGGAAGTAAAGGGTGAAGAGTACGAACGACAAGGCATAGGAAATGCGCCAGAGCTTATTCTTAAATAGATGGAAGGCTAAAACGAAATTCAAGGAAAATAAAAAGATGAAGAGGACGGTCAGGCCGGACAGCTGGAGATTGATCCGGGTATAATAATAAAAAAAGAACAGCGCGTTAAAGATGGTTAAAGCGCCGACCAAGGCCGAAAAATATAATAATTTTTTTCTCTTGAACATAAGGCCCCGCCTAAGCTTTTATTTCTGGACTAATTTTAAGCCCTTGAGGCGTCCTAAGACCTCGGAAGAGAAAGTGCGCGCCGTCGCCTCCTTCTCCGCATGGCGCGCCAAAGCATCGGCGATCAGGCCGCGGATCAGATCGCTGATCGCGACGCCGCTCTTCTGCCAGAGATGATGATATAAGGTACCGGGCAAAGGATTGATCTCATTAGCGAAATATTCCTTGGTCGCCCGGTTGTATAAAAAATCAAAACGCGCGATACCGACACAACCTAGGGCGCTGAATATTTTCCGGGAAGCGGCCTGGATGGCGGTGGCGATAGCTGGATCGATATCCGCCGGAATAGTGATTTTCTGTTCTGCTTGGCCAAGCTGCGCGCCGCCGTCGCTCAGATATTTATCCTCATAACTGAAGAGGTCGGTCGCGAAAGAAGATTCTTGGATCAATGAAGCTTGCGGCTCATGATAACCGCGCACCGCGCAGGTCAGATCAACTAAATTCTCCACGCCTTCTTCCACTAAAAGTTTCTCATCATAATGCAAAGCGACTTCGCAAGCTTGTTCCAGATCAGCGAACTCTTTGACCTTAGTGATCCCGATAGAGGAGCCGAGATGCGGCGGCTTGACGAAAACCGGCCACTTTAAAGAATCTTTGATCTCGACCAAAATCTGATCTTTCCGCTCCGCCCATTCCGACCGGCTATAACTTAAGAATTTAGTCGTTGGTACGCCTAAGCCGCGATAAAATATTTTCGTCAACACCTTATCCATCGCCAGGCTGGAAGCGGCCACTTCGCAACCGGCGTAAGGGATGCCGAAGATATCCCAGAATCCTTGCATCGATCCGTCTTCGCCCAGATTACCGTGGAAGGCGGGCAGGACTAAATCGATCACGACCGCGGTCTTAGAAAACAAGCTCTTCTTCTCAAAACACAAGATGCCATCAGAAGCGTCCAAATTAAGAAGATAGCCGCCGCAACCGGCCAAATCGGACTGATAATCATCGGCGCTGAAAAAAGCGAGGCTCCCCAATTTATCGCCGATAAAGAATCTTTCCTGTTTATCCAGATAAACTGGGATAACGTGATACTCCGGCATCTTCTTCAATTCCGCGATCATGAGCTGGCCGGTGATGATTGAGATGTCGTGTTCTGGGCTCTTTCCGCCGAAAAAAACGCCGATATTTCTTATGGTCTTCATATATTTAAATTATTTATAATTATCCGGCCAATCATTCTGGAAGACAATGGTATCGCCTTCTTTCAAGACCGCGCCCAAGGCCTGATGGGCGGAAACCGTATCGGGATAAACTTGGTAGCCGGTGAATCCGATCTTTATGAACTCATCAATAATATACTGCGTTGCGCTATTCTTGATCAAGAGGACGAGATCTAAATGGTTCTCCGCGTATAGCCGGGCAATCTCGCGATGGCGCTCTTCCTTCTTGTCTCCGAGTTCAACTAAACCTGGCGTGATGACTAATTTTCGGCCAGCGGCACGGCTTAAGACTTCGACCCCGCTGACGAAACCTTGGAAGTTGCCGTTATAGCTGTCGTCGATGACTAAGAGCCGCGACTGGGCGTTCCGGATAGGTTCTAGACGATGCTTGATATAAGGCAGCGAGGCTAGGGGGAGTACGGCTCGACCTAAGTCTAGGCCCAATTCTTCCGCTAAGACCAGGGCCATAGCGATCAGGATGATATTATGCCTAGCTAGGAGGCGGGTAGTGAAACTATGCTGTTTATACTTAAAAGACCAGCCGGCAAAATCAGGCAGGCTGGCGATTGCCGATACAGCGGCATAATCTACGCCGCTCATCGCTGGTAATTTAAATTTAGGATAATTCTCTCGGATATTAATATCGTTCAGATTCAAGATAACTTTTTTACCAGTCCGTTCGGCTAATTCAAATTTCGCCTGGATCGTGTTGGCCAGGCTCCCGAATCTCTCCAGATGCGATTCATTAATGCCGGTCAAAAAAGAATAGGCGGGTCGGACTAAACTACAAATCTTGGCGATATCGCCGACCTGATAAGCGCCCATCTCTACGATAAAAAAATCCGCCGCGGCGATATCTTTCCGCTGGGCTAAGATAAAATTGGCGATGCCGAGGTCAGTATTGACGTTATCGGGCGTGGCGATGACCTTGAAACCGGAGTTAAGGGTGACTAATAAGATCTCTTTTAGGCTGGTCTTACCATAACTGCCGGTAATGCCGATCACTTTGACAGGCATTCTTCGCAATTCCCTGCCGGCCAGGAGGATTATCCTCTTCTTTAATATATAGTCTAAGGGCCAGACGACTAATAGAACCAATAAGACAAAGACTGGCAACAAGGGGGCCATAGCCAAAAGCGGAACGAGCGCCCAAACGCGCAACCAGTAAATCAGGGCGATAATCAAGACTAGGCCAAAAAACCAGACAGCAAAATATAAGACTCTTGCCTTATTGGTCCAAGTTATCGCCTGTCTCTTCTCTAGCGACCACCAGCGCCAATCCTGATAGACAAAAGATAAGAAGCGCCGCGCATCATAAGACTCGCGCTGCAAGATATAGATTAAGCCGCGGATTATATCCATAATAATTTAGCTAAGATAGCTTTAAACTCCCGGGGCTTGTCTAAAAAACAATAATGGCCGGCGCCGGGGATGATTTCTAGGGCGGTCTGCGGACGCAGGCGCTCTAATCTTCTCGCCTGATCCAAAGGAGTGTCTTGATCATCTTGACCCCAAACCATAGCGATTGGCAAGTCTAAGGCTCGGAAAAAAGCTTGCCGATCTTCAGTGATCAGGCGCTTATAGGTTTTCTCTAACTCACCCGCTTCGCGATAGTCCACGCTCAACAATTTGCCGCCTAGACGCTGCCGCCATTTCCTGCCCACGAAGGGGAATAAAAAACGAAAAATCTTGGCGCCGACAAAAAGCGCGTTCGCCTTCCCTGACTTCTCCCGGATGACGGCGCCGTCTACTAGGATTAATTTTTTGGCTTGGCCGCCGCGACTCAGATATTCAATGGCGATAGCGGCGCCGACGCTATGGGCGATTAGGATGGCGGGTCGAATATTTATTTTCTCTAAAAAAGTCTTTAAAAAATCAGCATACTCCGCCAAGCCCCAGGCTTTATCCGGCGCTTCGCTGCCCGGCCAACCCGGAAAATTGACCGCTAGCAGATTGGGCATATCACCCATCACCGAGCAGAATAAATCGACCGGAGACTTCCAGCCCGGCAAAAATACTATGGTCTGATCATTTTTAAGACCGGGACTGACCAGATAGCTTACACTCCGGCCGGCAATGATGATTGTTTTCTTCTCCATGGACATAAGATAGCTTTTCTATATAATTTTACTAAAAAATAGGCTTTTCCACAAATCCTAAATAGGGGGTATTGACTTTTAAAAGCGGACGAGTAATATACAGGATATATAAAGGATAGGGACAACCCAAAATAAACAACAGGGGCAGCCCAAAATAAAAAAATCCCCAAGACGGGATACCACCATTTCCCAGCGGGAGATACTGCACATGACACAGTGCGCCGGCTCACCTTTCCTTTATCAGCGGTCCGATACTGAAATTTACCAAACAAGAACACAAAGACCGAAAGCATATTGCTCAGGTTAACAAACGGTAAAAGTTCGGTACGGCCATCATAATATCACCATTACCAACACGAACCAACACAAGGAGATTTTATGAGACTATACGTTTTTTCCTCGTTCATTACAGTTATCTTCTTCGTAGTTGGCGAAAGACAGGCCCAATTCGCTCCGCTAAATAAACTGGAGCTTGGGGATGTTTCACCAAATCCCCACATAACTTCTTTCGCTTAACTATGGGCCCATCGCCTGGACACACTCCTAATTCCTGCCGTGTCCTAGGAATAGTCTGGATATTTGAATCGATGCATTTAAGTATTTAGATTTTATGTTTGGTTGTTATTTACAGCCAGGCTAACGCGGTGGGTCCGCCATACTATTTTCTTGAGGCGGGTTCCCGTTCTTTCAATCACATTTTAAAATTTTTACACGACCCCCTCAAAACGGCTTTCTGATGTTTCTTGTCAGGAGCCGTTTTTTTATTTTCCGATTTTTTCTCGGCTTTGCCCGCTGGCTTTAAAAATGATAAAATCAAGACATGTCCAAGACCAAGCCAAAACTCATCATCATTGACGGAAACGCCCTTATCCATCGTAGTTTCCATGCTCTGCCGCCGACTTTACGCACTAAAGACGGCTTATTAGTCAACGCGGTCTACGGCTTTACGGCTTTCCTCTTAAAAGCCCTGAATGAGTTCCATCCCGAGTATGTCGTCCTGACCCTGGATAAGAAAGGGCCGACCTTCCGCCATGAGGTTTATGCCGACTATAAAGCGACCCGCGTCAAGGCGCCGGATGAATTATACGAACAGATCCCGCTCGTGAAACGCGTCGCGGAAGCTTTCAATATCCCGATCTTTGAGCTAAGCGGCTACGAAGCTGATGACCTGATCGGCACGATCTGCGCCCAGGCAAATAGAGAAAAGAAGTTGGAAAAAATAATCATCACCGGCGACCTGGATACGCTCCAATTGATCGATGATAAAACCAAGGTCTATACGATGAGCCGCGGCCTGTCCGATAGCGTCCTATACGGCGCGCCGCAAGTCAAAGAACGTTATAGTCTGGATCCCGACCAGATTATCGACTATAAAGCCCTGCGCGGCGATCCGAGCGATAATATCCCGGGCGTCAAAGGCATCGGCGAAAAGACGGCGAGCGAACTCCTCGTGGAATTTAAAAACTTGGACGGCGTCTACGCCGCAGTAAAAAAGAATGATCCTAAGATTAAGCCGCGGATCTTGGAATTATTAAAAGCCAGTAAAGCTAACGCCTACCTGAGCCAAGAGCTGGCCACGATCAATAAAGCGGCGCCTTTAAAATTTTCCCTGGATGACATCAAATTTTCCGCTTTCCAGCTGGACCGCGTCCTGGCTCTCTTCAGTGAATTAGAATTCAAATCACTCTTGGTAAAAGTGAAAGAACTAAGAGATAATATCAATAAAGCGCATGATAAGGATGCGGAACCAAGCGCCGCGGCCAGAACCGGGACTAAAAAGATAGCGGCAGTTGACCTGGCTCGCGGATCCGGCGCGGCTAAATTTGCCCGCAACGCGAAAAAATTCAATTACCAGCTCGTAGATGACGATAAGAAATTCGCCAGCTTCTTAAAGAAATTAAAAACTCAAAAAGCTTTCACTATAGACAGTGAAACTTCCGGCCTGGACACGCTCACAGCCGAACTGCTCGGCTTAAGTTTCTCTTGGCGGACGGGCGAAGCCTATTTCGTCCTGATCAATAAGAAGCGTTTAGCCGAGTTAAAACCGATCTTAGAGGATAAGAAAATAAAAAAATACGGCCATAACCTAAAATTTGATTGGCGGGTCTTAAAGAATCAAGGCGTCGCCTTGCAAGGCTTGGCTTTCGATACTATGATCGCCTCTTATCTGATCAACCCCTCTAACCGCCAGCATAATTTGGACGCCCTAGTTTTTACCGAGTTGGGCTTTGAAAAGATCAGTAAGGTAAATCTGGCTGACACCCAGCCCGGACAATTGACGATTGACTTTAAGAGCCTGGATCCGGAAAAGCTCAGCCTCTATTCCTGCGAGGATGCGGACTTTACCAATCGCCTAGTCGATATCCTGAAAAAAAAGCTCAAAGCGGAACAGCTGAACGAGCTTTTTGAAAAGATCGAGATGCCGCTCGTACCGGTCTTGGGGGAAATGGAAAATAACGGCATCGAGCTAGAGACCGCGCCGCTCGCTCGCCTGGATAAGGAAGTCGGGACAAAATTAGCACAACTGGAAAAAGCCATCCATAAGCTAGCTAAGAGCCGATTCAATGTCAATTCCACCAAGCAACTAAAAGAGATCTTATTCGTAAAATTAGAAATCCCGACGGCTAACCTGAAAAAGACCAAAACCGGCTTTTCTACGGCGGAAGATGAGCTCGTGAAGTTGCGCGACCTGCATCCGATCATCCCCCTGCTCCAAGACTATCGGGAATTGAATAAATTACAGACGACTTACCTGAACGCTCTCCCGGCACTGGTCAACCCGAAGACTGGACGGATCCATACTAGTTTCAATCAGACCATCGCGGCGACCGGGCGCCTCTCTTCCGCTGATCCGAATTTGCAGAATATCCCGACCCGGACCGCCGAGGGACAGAAGATCCGCGGCGCTTTCGTCGCGGCTAAGGGCTATCAACTGGTCGGTTTCGATTATTCGCAAATAGAGCTCCGGCTGGCCGCCCATATGTCCGGAGACCAGAAGATGATCCAGGCCTTCAAGCACGAGGAAGACATCCATCGCGCGACCGCAGCCGAAATAAATGATGTCGACTTGGCAACGGTCACGAAAAACATGCGCCGCGAAGCCAAAGCTATCAACTTCGGCATCCTCTACGGCCAGGGGCCGCATGGCCTGAGCCAAACGGCCGGCATCCCTTACTGGCAGGCGAACGAATTCATCAAAAAATATCTGGCCGCTTATCCCGGCATCAAGAAGATGACCGACCGTTTCGTCCGAGAAGCGCAAAAAAATGGCTATGCGATAACTCTCTTCGGCCGTAAAAGGCCGCTCCCGGAAATTAATTCCACGATCCCGGTCGTCCGCAAAAGCGCCGAACGGATGGCGATCAATACGCCGCTCCAGGGGACAGCGGCCGACATCATCAAGGCGGCGATGGTTAAAATCGCTGCGCTGATTAAAGGGAGAGAGGAGGAAATCCGACTGCTCTTGCAGGTCCATGATGAATTGATTTTTGAGATCAAAAAGGATAAGATTGGGGCTTACGCGCCGCGGATCAAGACGATCATGCAAGAAGTCTTGGCATTGAGGGTCCCTATCATCGTAGAAGAAGCCCGCGGCGATAATTGGGGCGAATTGAAGTAAAATATAAAGGTTAAAATAATGACGACAGCGCAAATGAAAGAACTGCGGAAGCTGCGCGGCCAGAAGATCGCGCTCTTAGGTTTAGGCTTGGATAACCAGGCTCTTTTATCCGTCCTAGATCGGACTAAGCTGCCGCTCGCGATAACGATCTGCGATTTCCGGCCCAGGAATAAATTACCCCGGATCAAAGCCAAGAATTTAAAAATTAATTATCAACTGGGCGCCGACTTTAATAAGGATCTGGATCGCTTCGATCGATTGTTCCGTTCGCCCGGATGGCCGCTGGCCTGTCCGGGCATTAAGGCGGCTCGCCAGAAAGGCCAGACAGAAATCACGAACCCGCTAAATTTATTCTTCGCTCTTTCTCCGACTAAGAACATCATCGGCGTCACCGGCACTAAAGGCAAGGGGACGACGGCTAGTCTGATCTACCGGATCCTAAAAGACGCCTCAAGCCACAATAAACGCTGGACAAAAGCCCGGGTCTGGCTGGGCGGAAATATCGGCGTCTCCCCCCTATCCTTCATCGATCGGATCAAGCCCGACGATTACGTGGTCTTAGAACTGTCCAGTTTCCAGCTGGAAGATCTAAAATACGCGCCGCGCTGGGCGGTGATTACGAACCTGTTCCCAGAACACCTGGCTCCGGCCGATCCTCATAATCCTAATTTTCATAATTCCCCGGCTACCTACTGGCGAGCCAAATTAAATATCGCCCGGACGCCGTCTAACCGCTATCTAGTCGCGAATCAGAGTTTAAAAAATAAATTAAGGGCGGCTGACATAAAGAGTAAAATAATTTATTTCCGAGCAAACTCCCTGCCATCAAGATTAACCGGCGTTTATAACCAGGAAAATATCGGCGCGGCCGTCGCTATCGCCAAGGTCCTGAAGATTGCTCCGGCCATTTATGAAAAAACAGTCGCTTCTTTCCGTAATCTGGAGCATCGCCTGGAATTAGCGGCGACGATAAATGGTATAAAATATTTCGACAACAGCTTCTCCACGACGCCGGAGAGCACGATTCTGGACTTGGAATCTTTCCGGGCGCCGTTGATCCTTATCGCCGGCGGCGCGGATAAAGGCGCGAATTTCCGGACTCTGGCCAAAGCTATAAAAGATAAAGTAAAATTTTTAATCTTACTGGACGGCCAAGCGACGCCGCGGATAAAAAAAGCATTAACCGCTCTAAAATTCCCTAAAGAGAAGCTCGCATCGGCAAAGGGCATGGAAGAAGCGGTCGCTTTAGCCCGGACGCATAGCGCGCGCGGCGACGTCATCCTGCTGTCTACCGCTTGCGCCAGTTTCGGGCTATTTAAAAATTATAAGGATCGGGGAGAACAATTCAAATACTATGCCCGGCAAAAAAAATAAAGAGGGCACTCTTAAAAATACTATCGGGATCTTCGATTCAGGCTTGGGCGGGCTAACTGTCTTAAAATACTTCCTATCAGACCTGTCGGATTATAACTATATTTATCTGGGCGACAACGCCCGCTTGCCTTACGGCGAAAAATCAGCGGAGACGATCTATCATTACACCCGCCAAGCCACAGATTTTCTCTTCCGTGCCGGCTGCAGCCTGATCATCATCGCCTGTCATACCGCTTCTAGCCAAGCCTTACGCCGGCTGCAACAAGAATACTTGCCTGTTGCTTATCCCGAGCGCCGGATCTTGGGGGTAATTCGGCCGCTTATCGAATATGTCGCCCAGGATAAGAAAATAAGATCCGTCGGCATCATCGGCACTAAGGCCACGGTCAATTCCGGAGCTTATACCCTGGAAATCAAGAAATTGCGGCCGAGCCTGGACGTTGAACAGATAAGCGCACCCTTGCTGGTTCCCCTAATCGAAGAGGGCTGGGCCGCTAAGCCGGAAACTAAGATGATCTTGAAGAAATATCTGCGGCCCTTGAAAATGAAAAAAGTAGATAGTCTGATCCTAGGTTGCACGCATTATCCCTTCCTCTACCCCGAAATCAAGCAAATAATGGGCCGGCGCGTAGACGTGCCGCAACCCGGAACGATTATCGCTGCTGCCTTAAAAGACTACCTATACCGCCATCCAGAATTAGGCTTGCGGCCGGCAACCGCCGCGACAATTAATTATTATACGACCGACTCTCCAGAACGCTTCCGGAAATTAGGAGGAAAATTCTTGGGACGACGGATTACCGGCCTGTCTCAAGCTAGGATAGCTGAATAATAAGACTAACCATTAAATATGATTATCTTCTTGCATGGTAGCGACACTTTCCGTTCCCGACGTTTCCTCCGCGAATTACAAGCCAAATTCACCCGTGACGTCGACCCGGGCGCCAGCAGCTTGAGCGTGGTGGATGGTGCGACGGCGAGCTTGAAAGAAATCAGCGAAAAACTTAATACCGGCTCTCTCTTCGTCAGGAAAAGGCTAGTCGTCATAGAAGATATCTTCAAGAACAAAAAAGACCAGATCTTCACGACGCTGACTGATTATTTAAAAAGGCTAGAACACCGTGATGACGATGTAATCATCTTCCGCGATACCGAATTAGACGCCAAAAATAATAAGCTGAAGGTTGAAGCTAAAAAATTATTCGCCTATCTGGCCAAACAGCCATACTCCCAGGAATTCAAACCCCTCTCCGACAGTCAACTCTCTACTTTCATCAAGAAAGAGGCTAATTCTTACCAAAAAGAAATCGGCGTTTCCGCCGCTTCCCTCTTAATCAACCTGAGCGGCGGCGACCTCTGGATCATCGCCAGCAGCTTAAAAAAACTAGCCTTCGCTGTCAGCACTAAGACCATTGCTACCAGCGATGTCAAAGAGATGGTCTCCGGCTCCTACGATGAAGATATCTTCGGCCTGACCGACGCTTTAAGCGCAAAAGATAAAAAAACGGCTATCAGCTTATTGCATAGACAATATTCGGCTGGCTTAAGCGATGAATACCTGATTACGATGCTAATCCGTCAATTCAAAATCTTACTGCAGCTCCGCTCCGCTCTCGATGATAAGGCCAATCCGGCCGATTTAGCTTCTCAACTCCGGCTCCACCCTTTCGTAGTCAAAAAGGGGCTCGCTCAAGCTCGGAATTTTAGCATCACGGCCTTAAAAAATTATTTAAACCGCTTAGTCCGCTTAGATTTTTTAAACAAAACCGGACGGGGCGATATCAAAACTGAATTAACTTTGCTAATCTCCGGGCTATAGGCTCGCTTACCCTAATTCGTCCCTTGCTTTTTCATTTAATATTTGTTATATTCTTGTCAGTTAAAAATTGGGCAATTAGCTCAGTTGGTTAGAGCGCAACACTGATAATGTTGAGGTCGGAGGTTCGAGTCCTCCATTGCCCACGGTTTCTTATTATAGCGGGGTAGAGCAGTTGGCAGCTCGCTAGGCCCATAACCTAGAGGTCGTCGGTTCGAGTCCGACCCCCGCAACCAGATAGACTTTAACAATATAATTTTCCGGGCCTCGGTAGCTCAGTGGTAGAGCAAAGGACTGAAAATCCTTGTGTCGTCAGTTCGATTCTGACCCGGGGCACATGATATATATAAAAAATTAACCCAGGTTATTATTTATGGGTTTATTTTTTTAAAGGCTGCCACGGGGCGTCGTATACCGGTAGTACGCATGCTTTGGGAGCATGTTGACTGGGTTCAATTCCCAGCGCCCCGACAAAAAACTCGCCGTCCAGGCGAGTTTTTATATTACTGGCGACAATTTGACTAAACCGCAGAAAAGCCGTAATCTATCAATATCAATATCCGATCATTTCTAAACAACCCTCGGAGGAGCAATGAAAAGCAAAATAGTATTATTAGTAATCTTTGTCATAACTGGCGTCGCTACCTGGCATATCTGGGAACAGGGATCTGGCTGGGCGATCGTCACTGGCTTAGCCTCATTCGCCTGCTTAATCGGGATATTCAAGGGGCCGGACAAACATGTACATGCCGGAACAAAGTAGCTTAAAGTAGCTTATAAGCGGGAATTAAATATTCTCGCTTTTTTTATTTTTTAGCCGGTACCTGGCGCGCGGCCGACCATAGCCAAGAAATATACTCCACCGCGCCAGACATCAGCCGACCGAGGCCGAGGAATAAGGCGAGATATAATATAGTAGCCAACCAGCCCCAAGTATCCGGTAAAAAGCGATAAAAAATGTCATAGCGGTATAGAATCGGCCAATGCCACAGATAAATTTCATAAGAATAAATGCCGAACCAATATAGCAGGCGGAATTCCACCTTCTTCAAGATAAACACTCCGACAATCGCCAAAACGGCGATAAGGCTCATACCCTGTTCGAAATTAGCGCTGCCGCCGATGCCGGAATTAATATTGGCGTAGACAAAGATTGCCAGACAGGCAGACAGAGCTGCATAATATAAGATGGCCGTTCGACCGCGCGACCAGCCGGATAAACTTTCAGCGGCGGGCAAGCGACCCAGGCCCCAGGCGGCCAGAACCCCCAGCGGGAAAGCGATAATATGGATCTTGTAGAGATGAAAAACATTATTAAAAAATGCGGGCTCAAAATAAACAAACAGGTAGCCGGCCAAGTATAGGAGTAGGGCTGATAGCCAAGCCCGACGTCGGGAAAAAACCAGAGGAAACAATATATAATAGCCTAAGATAAATGTCAGATACCAAAGCGGCGAGTTGATATCCTGATACAAATCGGCGCGGTTGAATATGCCGCTTACCGCGCGGCCGATATAAGACCAAGGATAAGTGAGATGCAAGACAAAAAAATCTAAAACTAGGAAAGTAAGCAACATCAGCCAGAATGGGACAAACAGTTTCCATAAGCGGCGTTTATAAAATTGCCAGATCGATAAATCTTTCTGCAATTGGCTCACTGTCAAGCCGAAACCGGATAAGAACAGGAAGAGGTTAACCCCGACGCCGGCGGCGATAGAGAGCGGCCATAAGAAACGGGTATCGCTGACCAAAAAATATCCGATATGCGATAAGACGATCATCAAGATAGCCAAGCCTTTGAGCTCAGCGCTAACAGACGACGGAAACCAAGCAGCGATAATGCGCGGCCTGATAGATAATGCCAGAGCTATAAAAAAGACCGAAGAAAATATCCAGGTCGCGATGACTGGATTAGTGATAGAAACGATCATAAATTATGTCCGCCCAGATCCGATAGCCCGCGGCGGAGGGATGAAATAGGTCGGCGGAATAATGTTCCCCCGATTTTTTAAATAAAGAAACGGTCGGCGTATATAGATCAATGTAACTTACTTGATATTTAACGGCTAATTCTCTGATAATTCCGTTGAATTCTCTAGTCCGGGCATCAAAATAGAATTGATAAGGCGGCCACATCATCCGCCCCGCCCCGATAAAGGGCAAATTGATGGCATATATCTTGGCAGCCGTTTCCGTGGTCAGCCCTTTTAGGATTAAATCATAATTTTTCCGGAATTCCGCAGCGGCGACTTGATTATGGATATCGTTGACGCCGATCAAGACCGTAATAATGTCCGGACGGGCGGCAATAGCGTTTGGCAGAGCGCTGATTAATAGGTCCGCTGTCCGATATCCCGGCACGGCGTAATTTTCTAAATTAATATCCCGCCTAGTCGCCAACATCTTGCCGGCTAAGAGGCGCGGCAATGACGCGGCTGCTTCCTCCGTGCCGACGCCGGCGCTCAGGCTGTCCCCCAGGGCGACATAGTTCAAGCTGCTGGTCGCTCCTTCGATGTCAACAGTAAAACGAGCAGGGGAGCTGACCGCCGTCAAGTTGGCGCCGCCGATCGTATCATAGATACGAGCATAAGCGCGATTCAGATAAAGCCCGATCAAAATTAAAAAAAAGATGGATGCTCCTAAAACGCTAGTCCGGCTCTTGATAATTCTTATTCTCATATCGATTTTATAATAATAGTATATACAAAATTTATAATCCTGCCTATCAACCAGGCCTTGATTTTTATTTATTATCGTGTTAGTATTCAGTCATTATTAATTAACTCATTATTTAGAAATTCCGTATGCCAAACAAGAAATCAGCGGCTAAAGAACTACGCAAAGCCGTAAAAAGGAACGCGGCCAACAAAAAAGTCGCCGACAAACTAAAGAATTTAACGAAAATCAGCCTAAAACAAATAAAGGCTAATGATCAAAAGATCAAAGAAGAATATACTAAAACTATCAAAGCGATCGATAAGGCGGCTAAAAAAGGCGTCATCAAAAAAAATACCGCCGCGCGCAAGAAATCGCGCCTCATGAAGAAGATCAACACGCTTAAATAAATAATATAATTAATGTACTTATCTTGGCCGCGGAGACCGAAACCCTGATACCAAGGGTCGAGCCGCCGCTCGGATAAGCGCCAAAAAAAATGTTAGATAAAAAAGCTAAAGAAAGAATCATTAAGAAATTCCGCGTCCATGATACGGATACCGGTTCGCCGCAAGTCCAGATCGCGATCCTGACCGAAGAGATCAAAGAGCTCACCGAGCACTTGAAAAAGCATAAACACGACTTCTCTTCCCGCCGCGGCTTGCTCAAAAAAGTAAGTGAACGGCGCAAGCTCTTAAAATTCTTACAGAAAGAAAGCGCTGAACAATTCAAAGAATTGGCGGAAAAATTAAAATTAAAGATCGCCCAGAAACTGCAGGAAGAGGAAGAGGAGGAAAAGAAGAAAGAGAAAAAATATATCGATAACGACGAGGAAGATCTGGAGATAAAGGAAACGGCGACGGAAGAAGAGAAATAATCATTTATGATCAAACATAAGGAACAAAGGGTGGGAATCCTGGTAGATGTTTCCAACATGTACCACTCGGCGAAGAATCTATACGGGAAAAAAGTCAACTTCAAAGAAATCTTAGTCAAAGCAGTGGCTGGCCGAAAATTGATCCGAGCCACTGCTTATGCTATCCGGACTGAAAACAAAGAAGAGGCGCCTTTTGTCGAAGCTTTGGAACAACAGGGCTTCGAAGTAAAGATGAAGGATCTGCAGATTTTCGCCGGTGGCGCCAAAAAGGCTGATTGGGATGTCGGCATCGCGATCGACGCGATCAAGTTGGCCGACAAGCTGGACGTGATCGTCATCGTTTCTGGCGACGGCGACTACCTACCGCTGGTCTCTTACCTACAAAACAATAAAGGCTGCCTGGTAGAAATAATGGCTTTCCGCAAAACTTGTTCTTCAAAATTAGTTGAAGAGGCGGATGATTTCACCGATCTGGGCGCCAATAAAAAATTTCTAATTTACAGTAAATATTAAACGCCTTTCCCGCTGATGCGGAAACGGCCCTATCAGGCGCTGACCGTTAAATAGATAGCACTGTATATATCAAATACAGTCCTGTAATTTAGCGGCCAGTCCTCACAAAATTATGGAAAAAGTATTCACTCGGGAGTGGCTAGGCCGCCCTCTCACTATTAAGACCGGACACGTCGCCAAGCAGGCAGACGCGGCCGTCTGGGTCCAATATGGCGAAACAGTCGTCCAAGCGACGGTCGTCCAAGCGCGCGTCGAACGGGTCGGGATAGATTTCTTCCCGCTCATGGTTGATTTTGAAGAAAAGCTCTACGCCGCCGGCATCATCAAGGGTTCGCGCTGGGTAAAGCGCGAAGGCCGTCCGACTGACCAATCTGTCCTGACCGGCCGGATGATCGACCGCTCGATCCGCCCTTTATTCGCCGCTGGCGATAACCGAGATGTCCAGGTCATCATTACCGTCTTAGCTGTCGACCAAGAAAATGATTACGATATCGTCTCATTGCTGGCCGCTTCCGCGGCCCTGGCGATTTCCGGTTTAGCCTGGGACGGGCCGATCGGCGGCATCCGTGTCGGACTAGTAGAAGGAGAGTTCGTCTTCAATCCGACCTATGTCGAACAAGCGAAGAGTTCGCTTGATCTGATCGTCGCCGGAACAGACCAGAAAGTAATCATGATCGAATCCGGCGCTCAAGAGATTCCCGAAGAGACTGTTCTTAAGGCAATAATGTCCGGCCAAGAAAAGATGCAAACGGCAATCGAATTGATCAAAGAACTAAAGCAGGCCGTCACCCCGAAATTAAGCCCGCTAACCGCAAAAAAACCGGAAACCGCGGCAGAAATCGAGGAAGAAAAGAAGCAGAAAGAACTCTTGGCGCTCGGCCAAAGCTGGCTGAAAGAGAATGTCCATAAGATTTTATTCGATAAAGCTTACTATACTAAAGGCGAACGGAAACTAGCCGTTACGGCGATCAAGGATCAGCTGAATGTCTATCTGACCGCCCAAGGAGTAGACAGCGACAAGCGTGCTCAGATCATCAAAAAAACCGTTGACCAGGCGATCGACGCGGAAATCACCCGCGCGATTACCGAAGAGAAAAAACGCGTTGATGGCCGCGCCCTGGATGAAATCCGCCCCTTATCAGCGGAAGTGGCGATCCTGCCTCGCGATCACGGCACTTCCCTATTCTCACGCGGCGAAACCCAGGTCATGTCTATTGTTACTCTGGGCGCACCTGGCTTGGAACAATCACTGGAAGGACTCGAAGGCCAAAGCAAAAAACGCTACATGCACCACTATAATTTCCCGCCTTATTCCGTTGGCGAAGCTTCGCCGCTGCGCGGCACTGGTCGGCGCGAAATCGGCCATGGCGCCCTGGCAGAAAAGGCTCTGATGCCGATGGTTCCGAATAAGGAAGAATTCCCTTATACCGTCCGGATCGTCAGCGAAACCTTAGGTTCGAACGGTTCCTCCTCTATGGCCTCGACTTGCGCTTCGACCTTGGCTCTCATGGACGCCGGCGTTCCGATCAAGAAGCCGGTAGCGGGTATCGCCATGGGCTTAGCTTCCAATGCAGATATGAGCAAATGGGAAGTCCTGACCGATATCCAGGATCTGGAAGACGGTAACGGCGGCATGGATTTCAAGATCACGGGCACCGACAGCGGCCTGACCGCCATCCAATTAGACACCAAGACTGACGGCTTGACTGAGGCGATAATCGCCCAGACCTTAAAACAAGGACGCCAAGCTCTGAACCAGATCTTAGACGTCATCACGACGGCGATTCCCGCGCCGCGCGCCGAATTATCAAAGTATGCGCCGCGCCTCGTCAGCTTTAACGTCGATCCGGAGAAGATCGGCGCGATCATCGGGCCGGGCGGTAAAGTTATCAATAAGATAATCGACGAAACCGGCGTTAGCATCGATATCGAAGACAGCGGCTTAGTCGTCGTTTGCGGCACGGACGCAGCGATGGTTGAAGAAGCGGTCCGGCAAGTGAAAGAGATCGTCCATGTCTTCGGACCGGGCGAAATCGTCAAAGGCAAAGTTGTCCGGCTCCTAGATTTCGGCGCTTTCGTCGCCTTAAATTCCAGCCAGGACGGCATGGTCCATGTGAGCGAACTCGCTCCTTACCGGATCGAAAAGCCAGGCGATTTCTTGAATATCGGCGATATCGTGACCGTCAAGATTAAGGAGATCGATGACCAAGGCCGCGTCAATCTGACCATGAAAGGGTTGGAAGAGAATGCTGCTTTATGGAAGGATGAAAAAGGCAAGTCTAACGGTTCCAGCTTCGGCGGATCATTTGGTGGCGGCCGGCCGGCCGGCGGCCGGCCGAGCTTCGGCTCCCGCGGGCACAGCGATAGCCGCCGCGGACCAAGCCGTCCCAGCCGTTTCTAATTAGAAATATTGACTTTTATTTAACATTCAGATAATATTTCCCCATATAAAATAATCTGAAATAACGAAAAAATATGTTAGTGATCAAATTAGCACAGACCGGAAAAACTAATAAGAAGATGTTCCGTTTGGTAATCTCGGAAAAAAGCCGCGATCCGTTCGGAGAGGTCTTAGAAATCCTGGGTTCTTATAACCCCCACACCAAGGAATTGGCCGCTAAAGGCGATAAGGTCAAATACTGGCTATCTAAGGGGGCGCAGATGACCAGCACGGTCAACAATTTATTAGTAGAGAAGAAAGTAATCGATGGCCAAAAAATAAAAGCCTCTAAGGCCGGCAAGCCGAGCGAAAAGCGCTTGGCCCAGATCAAAGCTAAGGCTGACAAAAAAGCGGCGAAGGAAACGATCCCGGCCGAAACGGCGGCGAAGGAAACGGAAGCGTCGGCCGAACCAGAAACTCCGTCGGAAGCTGCCCCTGAAAAAGCGGCGGAAGCAACGGCTGAAAATGCGTAATCGATAGAAAAACATTGACAAATTTTAAAAAAGTAGTAAGATTAAAACATAAAACTGCTGATATGGCAGTTATCTAATAAAATTTCTTTCGACTTTGACCGGACGAAAAGCCGCTCAAAATACGAAGGACGAATGAAAACTATGGTAGAACAAGACAAAGAGTTCTTGGAAATGGTAGTCAAGAGCATCGTAGGCAATCCGAACGATGTGGTCGTCGACCGGACGATTGATGAAAGAGGCGTCTTATTGACCCTCAAAACCAATCCGGCTGACATGGGTTACGTCATCGGCCGCAAAGGTCAGACCGCGCAGTCCATCCGCACCTTACTCAAGATCATCGGCGCCAAAAATAACTCCCGCGTCAACTTGAAGATCTATGACCCGGAGGGGGGTAGCCATCGGAGCGAGGGTCGCAGCGAACGCCGCGATAGCCGCGATGAAATCGACACCTCCGCGATTGACGATTTAAAAATCTAAAATCAGATAAATAAGATAAACAAAGAAGTCCGCTGTCAAAAGAGGACTTTTTTGATATAATAACCTCATATGCAATTTCATCTGATCAGTATTTTCCCCGCTATCTTCAATTCGTATCTTGACGAGAGCATCTTAAAGCGGGCGCAAGACAAAAAAATAGCCAGGTTCCGGATCCATAATCTCCGTGACTGGGCGAGTGACAAGCACCGAAGCGTGGATGACGCGCCGTATAGCGGCGGCGCCGGCATGCTGATGAAGATAGAGCCCTTATATAAAGCGATACGTGATATCAAGAAATTGGACAAAAAAATAAAACTGGCCAAAAGGAAAGTTGTCTTGTTATCAGCCGGCGGGAAAAGGTGGAGCCAAGCATTGGCGCGGCAATATGCGAAGCTCGATGAAGTTATCCTGATCTGCGGCCGCTACGAGGGCGTAGATGCCCGGATTAAAAAATTCATTGACGCGGAAATATCCGTCGGCGACTATGTCCTAACCGGCGGCGAGTTGCCGGCTCTGACGATCATCGACTCTATAACCCGTCTGCTCCCTGGCGTCCTCGGCAATCAAGCCAGCATTATCGAAGAATCGCACTCCCAGGATGGAGTGATAGAATATCCGCAGTATACTAGGCCGGAAATTTTCATAGCGGATGGGAAAAAATACCACGTCCCCAGAGTATTATTGTCAGGCGACCATAAAAAAATCAAAGAATGGCAGACAAAACAGCAACGAAAGACCAAAAATCGGTAAAATTAGGCTCGACTAATAAGCCAACTTAAAAAGCCCAGATATAAATCTGGGCTTTTTAACAAATAAAACTATACTAAAGAGCGTCTTTAACCACTTTCCAGCCCCTTTCAGTCTTAGCCAAATAACCTTCGAGAGTAAACCCGGCCGCCTTCTTATGCCCGCCGCCGCCCCAGTTCTGGGCGATCCGCGCTAAATCGATATCTTCATCAGTCGTCCGCAAGCTGCCTTTGACTACCCCGCTCTCCTCCCGCAACAATAAAGCGACGCGCACGCCGCTCAGCGTGCTTAAGAAAGAAACAATATCGCTATAAAGGTCAGCTTCAGCTCTAGCGTCGGCTGGCGCTAGCAACTCCGCGATTTCCGGCGCCGTCAAGGCTGAAAAGGCTAACCCAGTCTCAGAATTAAGCTGCATATTCTCCAGAGCGCGGCCCCAGACCTTGAGCGCCGAAAAACTTTTATTATTAACCGTATTCTCGATAATTTTCGGGAGCGAGGCGCCGCGCAGAAGCATTTCTGAAGAGACAGCCAGAGCCTCCCGGGAAGAATTAGCATGCAAAAAATGGCCAGTATCGGTCATGAGTCCGATCAAGATACAATTAGCGAGCGCTTTAGTAATCTCCAGCCCGTTGGCTTTCAGAAAATGATAGATAATCTCGGTAGTTGAGGCTTTGTCCGGCAAACGCACTTCTAGGTCGGCATAAGCTTCCTGCGGCGAATGGTGGTCGAATTCTATGATATATGGGCGCCGTGAGATGCGGCCTTCTTCAGCCGCTTTGAGTAAAGAGCGCAGACGGGCTTCCAGTCCGGTGCGGGAAATCGAACCGCAGTCCAAGGCGATGATAATGTCAAAGGCTCTCAGGTCATCCGGTTCAACTGTTGTAATCAGGTTCTCGTTTGGGATAAAGCCGTAGGCATCGAGGTTCTTCTTGGCAGCATAAGCATAACTGCCTAAGCCTAGGGTCGCCGCGACTTCAAGCATCGCGCCGGCAGAGGCTAATGCGTCAGCATCCGGCGAAATATGGCAGATAACCAAAATCCGCTGCGCGGCCTGCATCTTCTTATAAGCTAATTGTAATTTTTCTATGAAATTCATAACCGACCATTCTACCCTAAGCGGTCAAAAAAGTCCAGACGCCCGACCAGGCCCTGGACTACGGATAATCAACCAGGCAAACCCTAGCTGGCCGCCGAATCTTCTTCCTCGTCTTCTTGGTCGATCCCGGCGATCAGCCTCTCAATCTTGCTCGCCTCCCTTTCCGTGGCATCAAATTCCCAGACTAGATGCGGCAATTTCCGCAATTTTACCCGCGGCCGCAAAAGATTGACGATCAAGCCTGTCGCGGCTGATAATTTCCGCCGCGCACTACCAGCCAAATGATCCGGCAATACGGAAAAGCCGACCTTAGCCTGTTTCAGGTCAGGGCTGCATTCGACATAAGTGATCGTAATGAGGGCGTCAGGCAAGGCCACCTCGCGATTGACGACACGGGCTAACTCTTCTAATAATAACTCATTGATCCGGGGTATTTTTGACATATTTATAAATCCCCGCGCTCGGCGGGGATCATCCTTAAATCTTATCGACTACTCTTTCTTCCTGATAAACCTGCAGAATATCACCGACAACGATGAGCGGCTTGCCTTCATATTTCAAGCCCGCTTCGATATCCCGGTCGACCGATTCTACATCCTGCTTACCGGCTTGAAGGCGAGTCAGCCGCCCGGTCACGATGAAATCATCACCGCGCTTGACGTCGATCAAACTATTATTCTTAATAACACCGTCTAAGACTTTACCGCCGACGATCTGGCTATTATTCTCCGTCCGAAAAACCGCCAAGACCTTCAAGCGGCCCAATTCGACGCGGTTGATTTCCGGTTTGACCAGAAGCTGCATCTCTTCTTTAACGAACTTGATCAAGTCGTAGATTACTGAAAAGATCCGGACAGCCACCTGCTTCTCGCGCACTAGAGTTTCTATGGCCGGAGACATCCGGACATTGAAACCTAAAATCTTAGCGCCGGAATCCTCTGCCCGCTTAACATCTCCTTCCGTAATATAGCCCAAACCTTTGCCCAGAACCTTGGTCTTAACCTTTTCATTATTCAATTTCAATAATGACTCTTCAATAGCTTCGGCCGAGCCTAAAAAATCCGCCTTGATTATCACTTTGACTTGCGGCGTCTTATCGTCCGGATTGTCCTCAGCCTGGGTCGGGATGACATCAGCTGCCTGCGAGCTGGTCTTGATCTTGTTAGTCCGAACTTTCTCTCCGTCTCCGACGTTAAGGATGTCGCCGACTGCCGGCGAAATCTTCAGGCCCAAAATCTTAACCGGCGTTGACGGCCCAGCCGCCGAAACTTCTTCTCCTTTATAGTTACGCAGGGCTTTGACCTTGCCATAAATAATATCGTTGAAACATAGTTGGTCGCCGACACGGAGGGTTCCGTTTTGGACCAAGAGCGTCGCCAGCGGTCCAGCCGCCTTATCGACGTTTGATTCCACGACAGTCCCGGCCGCAGCCGCGTCCGGATTAGCCTTAAGAGCTGCGCCATCCGTTTCCGCTACCAATAGGACCATGTCTAGGAGATCTTCGATGCCTGTACCTTCTTTGGCAGAAATCGGCGCGCAGATTATCTTCCCGCCCCAATCTTCCGGCGTGATATTCAATTGGGTCGCTAATTCCTGTTTCGTGCGATTTAAGTCGGCCGTCGGCTTATCGATCTTATTGATCGCGACCAGATAAGGGATCTTCGCCGCTTCAATAATCCGAAAGGCTTCAATTGTCTGGGGTTTGACGCCGTCATCAGCGGCGACGACTAAGATCGCAATGTCCGCTACTTTGGCGCCCCGGCTCCGCATAGCGGTAAAAGCCTCGTGGCCAGGAGTATCGATAAAAGTTATGACTCGGCCGTTGCGAGTAATCTGATAAGCGCCGATATGCTGGGTGATGCCGCCGGCCTCGCCAGCGATGACGTTAGTCTGACGGATAGAATCTAGGAGCTTGGTCTTGCCGTGATCAACGTGACCCATGACCACGATAACTGGCGGACGCTCTTTCAAATTTTCTGCGGCTTCTCCGGCCAGGATGGTCTCTAATTTCTTGTCCTCTTTCTTATCTTCCTCCAAATTTAAAACAGCCGCTTGAACCTCCAGGTTTAAATTCTCTCCGATGATAGAGGCGGTATCAAAATCGATCTTTTCATTGATCGAGGTAAAGACGCCATTTTTCATCAATTCCGCCAGCACCCGATTAACCGGGATGCCTGCCAATTCCGCAAAAGCGCGCACCGTAATAACCGACGGGACAGCGATCGTTTTCTTCTCTTTCGGCAAAACCTCGTCCTGTTTCTTAATCTCAGCCGCCCGCTTCTTCTGCTCCCATTCCCGGCGCAAAAAAGGCCAATCTTTAATGATCTTTTTGGCGGTATTATTATCGACTTTGATGGCCTTCTGTCCGATCGCAAACCCAAGCTGCGGCAATAATTCGCGCAACTCTTGCGGCGGGATCCTTAAGATTCTGGCTAATTCGGTTATATTCATAACTAATAATTCTTTAATGTGCTTTAATATTACTTTATTTTTCAGGTTTAGTCAATCAAGATAAAAACGAGCAGCCGGCGCCTATCCCCGCTCGACTCTTTACAAACGCCTAACTAAATGATAGAGTAGAATCAGAAATTTATTTTATTAATTAAAACCTGTTTCTAGGAATTATTAGAAGAATTAACCAGTGCTCGAAGTCAGTCTAAAAATTTATTTTTGCAGATCAAGCTCCTATGTTTTCCCTGTATTTTTATCTAACATTAGCTGAAAAGTTAAAAACAAACCTCAAATCTCTAAAATAAATATCGCCTATCGGCGTGGTTACTTTTTTTAAAAATCTAATACCTTAAATCGCCACCTTTAATTCCTAAAGACAGCTACCCCTCATATGGAATACTTGGGTTATGTCTTGTATGTCGTTGTCCTCGCGGGTGGTTTTTTTATTGGCTATGCCTTTTATAAGAAATCATCCAGCGTCAAGATCGGCAACGCGGCAGAAAAAGCCGATAAATTGATCAATGAAGCAAAAGTCAAGGAGAAAGACTTGCTCCTCAAGGCGCAGGATAAAGCCTTAAAGATCATCGAAGAGTCTAAAAAAGAAGAGGCCTCCCGGCGCAATGAAATCAACAGCCTACAAAAAAGGTTGGAACAACGGGAAACTTCTTTCTCTCAAAAACTCTTAGACCTCCAGGAAAAGCAGCAAAAATTATTTGACAAGGTCAATGAAGTCCAGGAGATTAAAGAACGGATCAAAAAGGTTAAAGAAGAACAGGACTTAAAATTGGAGCAGATCTCCGGCCTGACTGCGTCTGCCGCCAAAGAATTGCTTCTGAAGAACGTGGAGGAAAAATCCACGGAAGACTTGATGGTGCGAATCAAAAAACTAGAAAATAGCGCGGAAGACTCTCTGAGCGATAAGGCCAAGGATATAATGGCTCTCGCTATGCAACGGATGGTCTCTTCCTATACCGTGGAACTAACGACCACGACGGTCGACCTCCCGAACGACGAGATGAAGGGCCGAATTATCGGGCGCGAAGGCCGCAACATCAAAGCAATTGAGCAGATGACAGGCGTAGAAATCATCGTCGATGACATGCCGAACGCCATCACGGTGTCCGGCTTTTCCCTGATTCGCCGCCATATCGCTAAAAAGACTTTAGACTATCTGATCAAAGACGGCCGTATCCATCCGACTAAGATCGAGGAAGCGGTCGAGAATGCTAAGAAAGATATCGCGCTCGATATCAAGAAAGCTGGCGAAGAAGCGATGTATGAAGTCGGAGTGACCGGCTTCGATCCGAAGCTGATCCAGATCCTGGGCCGTTTGAAGTACCGAACGAGCTACGGCCAAAACGCCTTGCGGCATTCTATCGAAGTCGCGCATCTGGCGGCGATGCTGGCGGAAGAGTTAGGCGCGGACGTCACCCTGGCTAAGAAAGGCGGCTTGCTCCATGACATCGGCAAAGCCGTAGACCATGAAGTCCAAGGCAACCATACGGAAATCGGACGAGATATCGCTAAGAAATTCAATCTCCCGCCGGAAATAATCGCGCCAATCGAGACCCATCACAATGACCAGCCGGCAACGCTGATCTCAGTAATCGTCAAAGTCGCCGATGCTATCTCCTCGGCCCGCCCCGGCGCCCGCAAAGACAGCTATGAGAACTACTTACAGCGCCTAGAAGAGCTGGAAAAGATCGCTTTGACCTTTGAGGGCATTGAAAAAGTCTATGCGATCCAGGCTGGCCGAGAAATACGCGTTTTTGTGCAGCCAGAACTGGTAGATGACTTTAAAGCTTATAATTTGGCTAGGGATATTGCAAAAAAGATAGAAAATGAGTTAAAATACCCAGGGGAGATAAAAGTCAATGTAATCCGGGAAATGCGGGTGACTGAATACGCCCGTTAACCCTGGTAATAAGCCTAAAAAATAAATTCATAAATATATGAACAAGGCACAACTCATCGACAAAATCCACCATGATGTCGAGGGCCTGAACAAAAAACAGGCCGAAAAAATGCTGGATGTCTTAGTCGACACCATCATTGAGGAGTTAAAAAACGACCGCGAGGTCACCCTCGCCGGCTTCGGGACATTCTTGTCCCGCGTCCGTTATTCCCGCGGCGGCGTCAATCCGCAGAAGCCGACCGAACGGATAACTATCCCGGCGGTCAAGGTGGCCAAATTCAAGACCGGCTACCATCTCAAGCAGGCCCTGAAGGGCAAGCGCTAGGTCGCCGGCCGGCGGATCAAGAAAAATAATCCTTGATAAGGGTGTTTTATTAGCGCTCGTAGCTCAATTGGATAGAGTACTTGGCTTCGGACCAAGGGGTTGCAGGTTCGAATCCTGCCGGGCGCACGGAAGGGTAAATTTAACAATTCGTCCGGAAGGCTGGGTAGCTCAGTTGGTTAGAGCGTAGCACTCATAACGCTAAGGTCGCGGGTTCGATCCCCGCCCCCGCCACAAGTATTAATAAGGATACAATTAAGCCTCGTTAGCTCAGTTGGTAGAGCAGTTGCCTCTTAAGCAAATGGTCGCTGGTTCGAATCCAGCACGGGGCACCAAAGAACAGGCCGCTAGTCGCGGTCTGTTTTTTTATTTAAAAAAGGCGGCTCTTAGCGGGCCGCCAATTCAATTCTTTAGAGAGAGCTAAAAATTAAAAGTATAGCCCATCCCAAATTTTATTAACATCACCAAATCTTTGCCACGGATAGCGGCGGTCGGTTCGACGCTTAGCGTCACCCCTTGATATAACAAAAAGTTGACACAAGTAAAGACCCCAACAGCATATTTCTGATCTTGACCCATCGCTTCAAAACCGGCAGAACCGTATACGCCGGATCTTTTAAATCGACTCGGGAGTAAAGAAATCCCTAACCGATAAAAATTTACGGATTGCTGGTCTGTGCCGAAACTGAGACCGACGGCAGCCATCCAGGCTAGATCAGCATTATTGAAACGGGCGCCGCCAAGAGATTTCGATACATTGACAGCGAATCCGAATCCGTCAACATGGGAATCGGGAGTAAGCGTGCCTAGTCCGAAATGGCGCCAAAAGAGTTGTGGGGAAACCGTCAAATCTTGCGCCGACAAAGACCCCGAAATAATAAATAAAACTAACACTACTAAAAGCGATTTTGCTTTAATGCTTTTCATGGGAACCTCCAATCAATTTTGTTCTCCCGAAATCAGTCGGGGGCTGTTAAATATTCAATATTCAATCTTTATAAAGAACCATAATATAACTATAAAATATACACTAAAAAATAAATATTTGTCAATACTTCCGCAATGGTTCAGCACCTTGGCAACACTAGACTCAAAAAGGTGTATAATCAGGGGTTAATAATAACCAATATGGCATATACGATTAATCCCCAAATGCCTCGTCTCCGGATGGAGGCCGTGAAATTAGTAAAAA
>Ga0265297_10000192_pt1 | contig 205985 bp, 190 predicted proteins | sample Munlanlwell13791_FD_192502 | JGI IMG/M metagenome (GOLD analysis project Ga0265297, IMG submission 192502) | Leachate microbial communities from a municipal landfill in Southern Ontario, Canada - Leachate well 137-91 | ecosystem: Engineered > Solid waste > Landfill > Unclassified | place... | reverse complement strand
AAAGTTGGCTATATTTTAAATTTTGGCAATGAGGCAAAATTAGAATTCAAGATAATAGTCCATTAAACTATTTTTCGGTAATTTCGGTGGCTTTACAAATAATAAATTATATAAGTGCAACAGGGCTTAAAGTTGGATATATCTTAAACTTTGGCAATGAGGCAAAATTAGAATTTAAGAGAATTGTCCATTAAACTATTTTTCGGTAAATTCGGTGGCTTTACAAATAATAAATTATCTAAGTGCAACAGGGCTAAAAGTTGGCTATATTTTAAATTTTGGCAATGAGGCAAAATTAGAATTCAAGATAATAGTCCATTAAACTATTTTTCGGTAATTTCGGTGGCTTTACAAATAATAAATTATATAAGTGCAACAGGGCTAAAAGTTGGATATTTCTTAAACTTTAGCAATGAGGCAAAATTAGAATTTAAGAGAATAGTCCATTAAACTATTTTTCGGTAATTTCGGTGGCTTAATTTTGAAAAGGGATTTTACAGTTAGAAAGTATGGTGAATTGTTGGATGCCTTTACGGAAGCAGGTTATAATTTCCAAAGAGTAGAAGATTTTATTCAAAAACCAAATGCTCAAGTTGTAGTTTTAAGGCATGATGTTGACCTAAGAAACTGGGCAGCAATTAGATTGGCAAAATTAGAAGCCAGTTTAGGTATTAAGTCAACTTATTATTTTAGAATTGGTCCGCAAAGCTATAACCCTAAAATCATTAAACAGATAGTAGATTTAGGGCATGAAATTGGTTACCATTATGAAGATTTAGCTACTTGTAACGGTGATATTGAGGAAGCAATACATTCATTTGAAAAGAATCTGTCCAAGATACGATATTTTTATCCTGTAAAAACAGTTTGTATGCACGGTAGCAGTGGAAGTCCTTATGATAATCGTGATCTATGGAATTATTATAAATTGGAGGACTTTAGCTTAATCTGTGAACCATATATAAGCTTAGATTATAACAAAGTATTATACCTTTCAGATACAGGCAGAAGATGGAATGGATTCAAAATGTCCTTAAGAGACAATGTTAAGAGTTCCTATAATTATAACTTTTATAAAACAAAGGATATTATCAAAAATATTGAGACCCTTCCTAAACAGATATTAATTAATGCTCATCCTGAGCAATGGACAAATAATCTGCCTGAATGGTTATTTGTAAAAATATTTTCAATAGCTCATACTTTCTATAAAATCCATTATAGAAATCCTAAGATTAAAGGATAGAATAGTTATCAGTTACAATAATATTAAAAAGCCATTTTATGCTCTTCTTAGTAATGATGTAGAAACAACATCTATATGGTTTAACGATCTGCGTGATTCTACGGGGAAAAAAGTTTTACAAAAAGGGATGCCCAAATTATTGGATTTATATGCAAAATATGGAATTAAAGCAACCTTTTTCTATACAGGGTATATTGCAAAACTATATCCTGAAGTAGTAAAAATGGCGGCAAATTTGGGACACGAAATTGGCTCTCATGGGAAGTCACATCTAAAAGAAAATGGCTTTGATATTATGCCTTATGAAAAGCAGGTCAAGCATCTTGAATATTCAAAAAAGCTACTTGAAGATATAAGCGGTAAACCAATAATTTCTTTTAGAGCTCCAGCTTTAAGAGTATCTCCAAATACTGCAACAGCGTTGTTAGAAACAGGTTTTCGTATTGATAGCTCAATTGCTTCTCAAAGGTTTGATTTTTTTCTTTCTTTTGGCTCTAAGAAAAAAATCAAGTTTTTAAATGCACCTCGTTTACCATATAGAACAAATCGGAATAATATATTTATAAGAGGTCAAAGTAACTTAGTAGAAATTCCTCCTTCGGCAACAATTATTCCTTTTGCCGGAACAACAATGAGAATTATGCCTGAAATAACAAGTTATCATCAAAAGATTTTGCACTTGGAAGCAAAATTAAATCGCAAGCCCTTAGTTTTTATTATACATCCTAATGAAATAATTGATGAAAGCAACGAACCAAGAATTATAAAGCGTCGTTCTGATAATGTTATTGCCTATGTTTTAAGCGATTTATTAAGAGCTAAACTTAAAACCAAGAATCTGGGTGAAAATGCTTTGCCATTATATGAACAGCTTGTATTATATTATATTAATAAAGGATATGCATTTACTACTATGCAGGAATATGTATCTTTAAATGAAGGTAAAATAAGCAACCTATGAAAGCATATCTGAAAGTTGAATTTCATCCTCTCCCTTTTCATCAGGAAAGGTCTTTTTTTAAGGCATTGAAACATACTACAAAAGAACATGGATTTTCGGGTCCTTTTGCACAATGCAGGTTTTTAGCTTCAAGAACTAAAGATCATTGGTTACAAGTAATATCAAGAATAATGCCTTTTAATGGTATTCGGGTTAAACTCCAAAAGATGAGAGGTGTTATGATCGCCAGAGATGTTCACATCGGTCCTTTGGTTACAATTGATGATGTGTATCCTTATTTTGTGTCTATTGGAAGAGGATCATCAATTGCCGGTAATAATTTTATTTTAACTCATTCTAAACCCCTTGAATATCATAGTGAAGTTAGTAAGGCCTATGTAGCACCTGTTAATATAGGGAAGCATGTTTGGATTGCTATCAATGTAACTATTTTACCAGGCGTAACGATTGGTGAGGGTTCTATAGTTGCATCCGGTAGTGTTGTTACAAAATCAATTCCTCCTCTTGTTTTAGCAGCCGGTATTCCTGCTCAGGTGAAAAAGGATCTAGCTCCGAAATTGAAAAAAAACTATACAGATGAAAATTTCAATGCTATTCTTGAAAAGCGGAAAAAAGAATTTGGATTTTAAATATTAGAAGGATTTATGAAACAGTTAGTTAGGAATGTTCATATAATTGGGACTGGTTCTTATACACCTGAAACAGTTTACACAAATGAATATCTTGAAACGATTGTACCTACAAGTGCCAAATGGATTGAAGAAAATCTTGGTATTAAAGAAAGACGAATTGCTTTACCAAACCAAACAACAAGTGATCTTGCAGTTGAAGCAGGTAAAAAAGCAATTGAAAATGCTGGTCTGAAACCTGATGATATAGAACTTATTATAGTTGCGACTGCTACCCCTGATCGCTTAGCTCCCTCTACTGCAGCTATTGTTCAAGATAAATTGAAAGCTTATAATTCTGTAGCTTTTGATCTTGCAGCTGTTGTTCAGGATTTCTTTTTGGTATATCTACAGCTTCTCAATTTATTGCAACCAGTGTTTATAATAATGCTTTAATTATTGGAGCTGATACTTTTTCCAAGATAATTGACTGGAGTAGAAGAGATTGTGTGTTTTTTGGAGATGGAGCTGGAGCTGCTGTTTTATCACATACAGAAACAGATGGGGGATTTTTGGCTTTCAGATTATATACAGATGGTAGAGGTAAATGGAATTTCACTATTCCAGGAGGTGGTTCTGAATTCCCTTTAAGTTATGAAAATGTAGATGCTGGCTATCGCTATTTTCAAATGAATGGCAAAGCTGTATATGAGACAGGTGTAAAAGTTCTTCCTAAAGCTATATGGCAAGTGTTAAAGGATACGGGATTAAGTATAAATGATATTGATTATATGATACCTCATCAACCAAGTATTAAGATTTTAAAAGATACCGCTGAAGTTATTGGTTTGCCTTTTGAAAAAGTAATGACTAATATGGATCGTTATGCCAATACATCTGGTGGCACTATTCCTATTTTATTAGATGAAGTGAATCGGGCAGGGAAATTAAAACCGGGAACTTTGGTTTTATTTGCTGCTGTAGGTTCTGGGTGGACTTATGGTGCTTCCATTATTAGGTGGAGCTAAAAAAAATTGAAAATCTTAATTGCGGGGGCTTCCGGAGGAATAGGTAAATATTTAGCAGAACAATTTAGTGAAAAAGGTTTTGAGGTTTTTGGAACTTATAATTCACATCCCCCCAAGCAAAATTTAAAGTATAAAATGGACAAAGTAGATGTTACTAAAGAACCTGAGATAGAAGAATGGATAAATAATGTAGCTAATTGTTCAGATGAACTGTCCTTTATATATTGTGTAGGGTTAAATTATAACTGTATTACTCATAAAGCTGAAACAGACAAATGGCTTGAGGTTATCAATACCAATTTAATTGGAGCTCAGCTTTCTCTAAAACACATTTTGCCTCTTATGAGAAATAAAAGATATGGTAGGATCATATTATTTTCCTCTGTAGTTCCTCAAATTGGAGTTTCGGGGACAAGTGCATATTCTTCTTCTAAAGCAGGGTTATGGGGATTAACTAAAACTGTAGCTATAGAAAATGCAACTTATGGAATTACTATAAATACTGTCAATCTGGGCTATTTTGATATCGGTATGATTAAAGATGTTCCTACTGATTTGCTAAATAAAATAATAAATTCTATACCGATTGGAAAATTAGGAGATCCTGTTAATATCTTAAAAACGGTTGAATACTTGATAGCTACCGATTATATTACTGGTAGCCAAATTAATTTAAATGGGGGACTTTATTAAAAAGGTCTCTTACAAGTGTCACTTATTTCACGGATAAAAAAATCACACAAATTCCGCTAAAGGGTCTCTCTCAAATTACACACATAGAATAAGTAATGGATAAAGAGGATTATAGGGATTTAATAGAACGCAGATGACGGGATAGATTGAATTTACTGGCTTTCAATTTGTAGTTTTTTTATATGAGGTTGTTAAAAAGAAAATTATTATTGTTTATAATGAATAGGTGTTAGAGTTCAGGGTGCGGGAGTTCAAAGTTCAAAGTGCAGGAGTTCAAAGTTTTTTTTCGGTGGCTTCGGTGGCTTCGGTGGCTGATAAAAAAATCCCCAAAATCCTTAAAATCCTGTTCATCCCAGACCTATTAAAATCTGCGCAATCAGCGTAATCTGCGTGAGAGGATAAAGTATGAAGTATTTGGTGACAGGGGGAGCCGGGTTTATCGGTTCCAACATTGTAAAAGAGTTATTAAAGCAGGGTCAGGAAGTTCGGGTTCTGGATAATTTTGCAACCGGCAAAAGAGAGAATATTCTGCCTTTACTGAAAGACCCGAAGCTGACCTTGATAGAAGGGGATTTAAGAAGTTTTCATATTGTCCGTTCTGCCGTTAAGGGAGTGGATTATATACTGCATCAGGGTGCCTTACCTTCTGTACCGCGTTCCATAAATGATCCCATAACTACCAATGATGTCAATATTTTAGGGATGCTGAACATTTTGGAAGCAGCGAAAGAATTTGATGTGAAAAGGGTAATTTGTGCTTCGTCATCTTCAATTTATGGCAATAGCGAATCCCTTCCCAAAGTTGAAACAATGCCTGTTAATCCGATGTCGCCTTATGCATTAACGAAATATACGCAGGAGCGGTATTGTCAGATTTTTTATCAATTATATGGATTGGAAACAGTATCATTAAGGTATTTTAATGTATTTGGACCCAATCAGGATCCTACTTCACAGTATAGTGCAGTTATACCCAAATTCATAAAACTGATGATGCAGAATAAAAGTCCTGTTATTTACGGGGATGGAAGTCAATCCCGGGATTTTACTTATGTGGAGAATAATGTTTGGGCAAATATTCAGGCCTGCACTGCAGAAAAAGCAGCTGGAGAAGTGATTAATATTGCCTGCGGGGAAAGTTATACTTTACTGGATTTAGTAAAGCTGTTGAATGAAATTTTGGGGAAGAAGATTGAGCCAATTTTTGAAAAAGAGAGAGCAGGAGATGTAAAACATTCATTGGCAGGGATAGAAAAAGCGAAAGAAGTGTTGGGGTATGAAGTGAGAGTGGATTTCAAAGAGGGTCTGCGTCGCACCGTAAATTTTTATAAAGCTCTCACAGATTACACAGATTTCACAGATAAGGATTTATAATGAGATTAAATAATATAACTTATAAAGTGCGGGGTGCGTTTTTTGAGGTTTATAATATATTAGGTCCTGGTTTGTTAGAAAGTGCTTATGAGGCAGCTTTAACTTATGAATTTGTTAAGATGGGAATAGAATGTAAAACTCAAGTCCCAATTAATGTTCTTTATAAAGGGCAGGATTTAGGTTTAGGATATAGAATGGATATGCTTATTGAAGATATTCTTGTTTTAGAACTCAAATCAGTGGAAATATTAACAGATGCCCATAAGAAGCAATTGCACACTTATCTGAAATTAGCAAATAAACCCTTAGGTCTTTTAATCAACTTTAATACTCCAAACTTAAACAAAAACATTATTCGTATTGCAAATGGTGACATTTCTTCCTTACTATAAATTTATATCTGTTTTATCTGTGAGAGCTTACTTAGTTTATTATCAAATTTTATCTGTGCTATCAGTGATATCTGTGAGAGCTAAATATGAAAAATAAGATAGCGAAGTGTGCACTGCTTGCCCTTGATGTGCTGATAATTGTCTTTGCTTTTTTATTTGCGGCAAAGGTTCGTCCCGGCACCAAAAGGATAATTCTTACCTATTATCGCAGTTTTATTCCTTTTGCTCTTATTTGGCTGGGTTCAGGGCTTTGGGGTCAGAAATACAGTGTTAAAACAATTAGTGGTGGAGCGGATTATGTAAAACGCATCTTCAAATGTAATCTTATAGCAATTGCGTTTCTCTTTGGTCTGATGTATCTTTTCGGGAAGTTCTATTATTCCCGCTACATAGTTTTCGGGACGATATCTATTTCCTTTGTTTTGGAGTTGTTTTTTTTCCCGGGTGTTTTTTATGCCTTTCGTTTTCAAAAGGAGAATGAGAGTTATGCTTCTACGCATTTGGTAACTCATTCCCAGGCAATGGAGAATTTACAGAGTCCGAAGTTTTTTCTGGATTCTGCCAATGCTATTCCGATTATCAGTAACGAGCCCTATCATTTACCTTTTAGTGAAAATATTGATTCCGATTCAATTCTTATTCCTCTCTGGCAGCAATATTTAGCGGAGCAACCGAAGTTATTTGAGTTCCTAAATGACTATCTGGACCTAGGTCGGTTTAATAAAAAAAGTGCCTTAATTCTTAATTCTGAGGACTATTTTAATATTCAAAACGAAGCAAAAAGCAATCGGCAGATTTTTATCAATCTACATAAGATAAATGATTTACGCCGACTGAACTACTATTTTATTCGGGTTAACGAATTGCTGATTGAGGGGGGTGTCTTTGTTTGTAAAGGACAAACCATCTCAGAGAGGCATAATCTTTTTTATAAGCGTTGGACACCTTACCTTGGATCGATCCTGTATGGGATCGATTTTATTTTTAGGCGCGTTTTTCCTAAATTGCCAATTTTACAGGGTTGGTATTTTGCTATCACTAAAGGAAAAAATAGAGCTATTTCAGAAACTGAAATGCTGGGACGCTTCTATTTTTGCGGTTTTGAACTAATTCATAAACGCGAAATTGACGATATGATGTATTTTATCCTGAAAAAGACCAAAGCACCTCGCACTGATCCCAATCCTACTTACGGTCCTCTGATTCGTTTGAAACGCAAAGGTAAGGACGGTAAAACAATATATCTCAAAAAGCTGCGGACAATGCATCCCTATAGTGAATACCTGCAGGACTATGTGTATCAGACCAATGCTTTGCAGGAAGGGGGTAAATTTTCTAATGATTTTAGAGTTACTTCCTGGGGTAAAGTATTTCGTAAGATGTGGTTGGATGAATTACCCCAACTTATTAATTTTTTTGAAGGTGATCTGTCTTTAGTGGGAGTCCGAGCTTTGAGCGATCACTATTTTTATCTCTATCCTAAAGAAATGCAGGAACTTAGGATAAAACTTAAACCGGGCTTAATTCCTCCCTTCTATGCAGATATGCCTAAAAGCTTTGAAGAAATTGTGGAATCGGAAAGAAGATATATAATGAAAAAAATGGAAAAACCGTTTAAGACGGACTGGGTGTATTTCTGGAAAAGTGTGTGGAATATTGTGATTAAGGGTGCACGGTCAAATTAGAGGTTCACGCAGATTTCGCTGATTTCGCAGATTTTAAATGATAATAGGTCTGGAATGAACAGGATTTTTTAACAGAGAGCAGAGGGTGGAGAGTGCAAATCCCTTTAGGGATGACAGATATTAACAACGGATTTTAATCCGGTGATCTGAAAATACCAAAAAAAACCCTTCTCCCTTATAAGAAAAGTTCCGTAGGAACGACACATATAAACAACGGATTTCAACCCGGCGACCAGAAAATACCGAACAAAACCTTTCTTCATTATATGAAAAGTTCCGTAGGAACGATAAATATTAACAACGGATTTCAACCCGGTGATCAGAGAATACCGAATAAAACCTTTCTCCCTTATAAGAAAAGTTCCGAAGGAACGACAAATACTAACACCGGATTTTAATCCGGTGAAAACGATAAAGCATAACAAAATAAGTCCCATCGGGACGACAGATATTAACGACGGGTTTTGAACCCGGCGATTAGATAATACCGAACAAAACCTTTCTTCATTATAAGAAAGTTCCGTAGGAACGACAGATACTAACAACGGATTTCAATCCGGTGATAAGAAATATAGGAAAATATTATGCCCAATAGTTTCACTCAGCTTTATGTCCACTATGTCTTTATAGTTCAAGAACGCGAATGTGCACTTAAGCCAGAAATCAAAGAGCGCTTAATTCCCTATATAGTAGGTATTATCCACCAGAAAAACTGTGTAACAATATCCATAAATGGAACAGAAGATCACATTCATCTGCTGGTCAAAATGCACCCGGAAATTTCTGTAGCTGAATTAGCTAAGTTTGCAAAAGCGAATTCCAGTCATTGGGCTAATGAAATAAGATTATTTCCTCATAGGTTTCATTGGCAGGAAAGTTATGGTGCTTTTTCCGTATCTCAAAGTATGTTTGAGACAGTAATAAAATATATAGAAAATCGAGTAGAGCATCATAAGCATCAAACAGTTCAAGAGGAATACGAGATGTTCCTCAAAAAACATAGGATAGAATATAATCCCAAATATCTTCCTAAATAAGAATGGATGGAAAACACAAGGGAGAAGAGTTTTTGTTTGGTATTTTCTGATCACCGGATTGAAATCCGTTGTTAGTATCTGTCGTTCCTACGGAACTTTTTCTATAAAGGCGAAGAGTTTTTGTTTGGTATTCTCTGATCACCGGATTAAAATCCGTTGTTAATATGTATCGTTCCTACGGAACTTTTTCTATAAAGGCGAAGAGTTTTTGTTTGGTATTTTCTGATCACCGGATTAAAATCCGTTGTTAATATGTGTCGTTCCTACGGAACTTTTTCTATAAAGGCGAAGAGTTTTTGTTTGGTATTCTCTGATCACCGGATTAAAATCCGTTGTTAATATGTATCGTTCCTACGGAACTCATTTCAGAGGTATTAGTATTTTTTTTGTTCATCTCTTGATCACCGGATTGAAATCCGTTGTTAATATGTGTCGTTCCTACGGAACTCATTTCAGAGGAATTAGTATTTTTTTTGTTCAGCTCTTGATCACCGGATTGAAATCCGTTGTTAGTATCTGTCGTTCCTACGGAACTTTTTGCAAGATGGTCTATTATAGATATGGATAGTTTATTTATTGTGTAACAGAAATCCCATAATCCCTAAACTCTTATTTTATATTTTAGTAAGTTTATAGGGTAAATTAATAATCATCCTGAAATCCTTGTTTCATAAATCCTAACCCTATAATCCTTGTTCCTAACTTTATTGATTCAGTTGTCAATTCCAACCTATTGCCAAAATAGAAATAGTAACATTTACACGAATGGCAGAAAATTTTGCTTGACAAAGTCATTATGGATTAAAAAAGGTTAATTATTGATAATAATGATAGATATTGCAGGATAGCAATAAATATTGAGGGGAAGTATGAAAAAGGTAGTAGTAATTGTATTTGGGCTTTTGTTGGTAGGTAATATTCTTTTTGCTCAACCCTGGATTATAGATTTTGGAGAAACAGAAAAGAGTATATTAGCAAATACTGTATCAACAGATTTATTTGTTCTTCCAAGCACTGGAAATATAAGAGCGAGAGTAGGAAATGCGGGAGGCGGGGTATTCTTAAAAAACACTTTTATTGATTCGTTAGGGTCAGGAATGGAGCTAAGAATAAAAGGTCCTGATTCAACTACTAATAATCTTGTTCAAGTTTACAATTTTCCATCAAATGAAGTAATTTATATCAAATATGAATTTCTTTTAGGAGGTGATGGAGGACTTAATTCAAATTTTGGTACTATATGTTTTTATTGTGGAGCAGGAAATTCATTCAGCACCAACAGAATTGTTATTGATTCAGTTTTTATCGGGTTAAAGTGGGTATTTCAAGAGAAACAAAATATAATTACTTCATATTTAAATGGAAAATTATGGACTACTATATCTCCATCACCGATGAAACAGTCAAATATATATGAAATTGAACTATATGGAAATAATTCAAATAGTATGGTAACATATAGCAGGAAAACCACTGAATATTCTATAAATCCACAATCTTTTGATTTTTGGATAAATGGTCAACTAATTGGAGATGATTTTTCTAAAGGACCATTGCCAGTAAATACTTCTATTAATGCATTTATGTTTAGCGGAACAGATAATGATTCTGCTAATTGCTTTGTTGATAATCTGTTATATTCAAATGTATTACCTATTGAAGAAGATACTTTACCGGTGGAGCTTTCCAATTTTAGAGCAGAATTGGATTATCAGAACAGGATACAACTGATGTGGGTAACGCAATCGGAAGTAAATCTTTTAGGGTATTATATTTATAGAAACAATGAGGATGATGTTGCCACTGCGGAACTTGTTTCTCCAATAATTACAGCAACAAATACTCCTTCCACACAGCTATATGTTTTTACAGATGCAAGTGTAAATGAGGCAGGCAATTATCATTACTGGTTGCAATGTATAGATTATCAAGGGAACGAAAAGTTTTTTGGTCCATCTATTTGCCGGTATGAATTTCCGGGAACAAATTCAGGTTCAGAAATACCTTTACGGGAAGGAATAAGAAGCATTTTTCCCAATCCTTTCAATCCCTGCACTACTATCAATTATGCAATGGAAAGTGCCGGTTCAATGGAATTAGCTATTTATAACATTAAGGGGCAGAAGGTGTTAGGCAAGACATTTGCACATAGTGAAAAAGGGAACTATAAATTTCTCTGGGATGGTTGTGATGAAAAAGGAACTGGCTGTAGTTCAGGGATTTATGCTATCAGGATGAGGTGTAGGGGAAGAAATTATTTAAGCAAGGTAGCGATTATAAAATAGAGCTCATACAAATTATACCTCTCACAGATTACACAGATTTCACAGATAAAAAAGAGAAGAGGTAAGGGGTGAACAGGATTTTAGGGTTTTTTTAGAAACGAGGATTTTAGGATTATAGGATTTAGAGGATTGATTTTTTATACTGGTGAAGATAAAAAAATAAGTTCACACAGATAAAATAGGTAGGGGATTGATAGGATTTTGGAGATGATTAGGATTAGATATATAAAATGAAATTGGATAGAAATTTAGCTGTTTGGAGGGATTTGTAAAGATTAAGAAGTGTTTTATGTCTGATTTCAGATTTTTACCCAATTAGGAAGTAATCCCATTTCAATTAAGCATTAAAATCATCACTCAGTTGTTTCTCTTTATAGTTATAATCCCTAATATCCCTAAAATCCTTTTTTCCCTACCTATTTTATCTGTGTAATCCGTGAAATCTGTGAGAGTTATAATTCCTAATATCCTTAAAATCCTGTTTTCCCTACCAATTTTATCTGTGTAATCCGTGAAATCTGTGAGAGTTATAATCCCTAATATCCCTAAAATCCTGTTCATCCCTTACCTATTTTATCTGTGTAATCCGTGAAATCTGTGAGAGTTATAATCTCTAATATCCTTAAAATCCTGTTCATCCCTTACCTATTTTATCTGTGAAATCCGTGAAATCTGTGAGAGGCATAATCTGCTGAGATTAGGATATTTGCAGAAGGTAGATATCATTTAAATTAAGGGGATAAGACCAGGAAGGAATAATAGCGTCAATTGCTTTTAGAGCTGTGTAGGAATCGCAGTTTTTAAGGGCGGAAGATATATCTATTCCCTTTTCCTGCAGTTGGTTGGCTGTGTTTTGATTAACCCAGGCACCGGATACATTTTCCAGATTATCATTTCCATCGCCGGCAAGAGCATAAAAAGTAATATGCTTTTTGCCGGCGATTTTTTTTGCCATCAAAAGAGCAAGATGTGTGCATCGTCCTCCTTTTCCTTTTCCTGTAACTTGGACAGATGCTTCTCCACCAAAGATATAGATACCTTTTTTGTTTGCAGAAAAAGCAAATTTTGTCAATGAGTTTGCTACATTTTCGGCATTTTCAGTAAAATAACGGGTCTGCACCTCAACCGGAGAAGTTAGTGCTTTAGCTAACTGATAGCGGAGAGAGAAGTTATCGCCTATAATAGAATAGTATAGTTCCTGCCTGCCTTTTTTCAGTTTCGCCTGATAATGATTTTTATCAATTTTTGGGGAATTAGCAGGGAAAAAACAGCCCGAGGCAATAATTTCCGGCTCATTATTCGGGACATCGGAAAGAGCATAACAGTATATTATTTTAGCTTTTATATGGTCAAGTGCTTTTCCGGCTTTTACTTTTGACTTTTTGGCGCGTTCATAATTTATTTCTTTGATTTTTAATCCACTCTGCAGCAGGTTCTTATTAAAATGAATCAAGTCCTCTAAAGTAAAACCGTCAACCGGCACTTCAAACAGAGAACTTCCACCACCGCTAATCAGGATTATCAGTTCATCATTTTCCGGAAGTCCTTCCAGCCAGGATAGAATCTCCCGGCTATGTTTGATAGTATTTTTATCAGGAATAGGATGACCTGCCTTTTTAACAATTAAATTGGGTATTATTTCAGATACATTTCCATATTTTGTAAGTAGATAACCGGAATAATTTATTTTCCTTTTATTTAGTGTATTTACGCAGACCTTAGCCATTGGGAAAGCGCTTTTTCCGATGGCTAAAATTTTAACCGGATTGGAAAGAGGTCTTTTGCCCAAGTCCTTTTTTAGTTCAGGCAGTTCATTGAGTTGCGTTAGCGCCTTTTCCAAGGCATTGATAATCGGGTCTTTCATATTTTATTCTGCGTAACTCTTTTTAAGTTTTAGTATGCTAATTGGGTGGTCTAATTTATTCCATATCAAGTGTAATAAGTTCACCTGTAAAACTTTCTATCAGTTCATTCCAGGCAAGATTCATTGCTCCACCCCAAATATAGTTGTTATGAAATTTACTCCCCGCATAATTGAAGTTTTCGTTTTCTGTATTTGTGGCGTTGGTTTTTTGCTGGCAACAGGCAGAAAATAAGAGAGCAGTTATAAAGATTATGACAGTTTGATATTTCCGCATTTTTTACCTCATTTCATCCTTTTGTTAGTATAAATAATGAGGGGATTGTGTCAATAAAATATTTATCTCTCCCCAATTATATAGATTATACATATCCTTATTGATTATGCCGGGGGGATGAACAAGATTTTGCAGAGTGAAAGAGTTTTTTAGAAATAAGGATTGAACTTAAAAAATGCAGTTGAAGAGAAAGTGGATAACTCCATCATTTTAGGCAGCAGGATTATTTTTTGCTTATTGATCTGTAGTGCAGATGAACTGGTGCCGCTGGGGAAATTCCCGAGAGACACCACCCTAGCTCCACCATATATTATTAAGCGGTAATTTATATCTCTCACAGATTACACAGATAACACAGATTTTTAATTTTTTTTTATAATTCTCCATTCTCTTTTTTTCCATTCTGCATTTTTTATTGTTCATTCTGCCGTCACGAGTCCTCACTGCCAAACGAATTTGAAAAAGGTTTTAAGTTATTTTGGCAGTGACGACTCCTGACTTAAAGATTATACAGATTACACAGATTTTTTATTTATCTTTCATAATTTTCAATTCTCCATTTTTACATTTTTTATTCTTCATTCTGAAGTAACTTTTGCTTTCATTTCTCTTTATAAGATAAGCAATTACAGACGGATTGTTGCAATCGTGCCCTGGTTTAATTTTAATGCCGGTTCTCCATGAATCATCATAATAATTCCTAACTCTTTACCGCAATTTGGGCATTTGGGTCGGGAAAATGTTTCAGCACCTTTAAGTCCTACAAAGTCATCAGTTAATCTACTAATGAGGCATTTGATTAGGCGTCCTTTTCCTGCTTTGTAATAACGGAAAAGAAGATATCCGCAACGGCATTTTACATCAATTATTCTTCCACTATGCATTTTACTTTGTTCTCCCGCTCATTTATTTTTTGTTATTAGGTGTCTTATGCGTCCTATAAGATTTCTATTAAGATAGACAAATAGGGCTCCTGTTCTCACTTGAAGCCGTAACGGTATATTTTTTGCTGAAAGAGCGCTGTTTTTTCCATATTTAACAAGGCAGACAGAAGGTCATATACAGAAGGGCTTTCCAGCAATTTTTCCATTATCAGTTCGTTGCCGTTTTGTTTTAGAGAAACGATAATCTCTTTTAGGTTATAGTTTTTCACTTTAGGGGGAGTGCCTTTTGTGTAAGTAAATATTTTACTCTGGTTAAAAAAGATGATTTTATCCTTGATATGCTTATACAAATCATCAGGAAAGGAGATACCCAGCACTTCATATTTGGGAGGAATAATTTTTGTTCTTAAAAGCTCAACGGTAGTTACGGTAAAATCAGGAATTTGGGTTTTATTGAATTCCTGTAAAATCAATTCTACAGGATAGGGTTGATAAAAAGAAAGATCAAAATATTCTGCCAAACCCTCAATTCCTACTGCTAAAGGTGGACATAAAGAAACCTTCGGATGAGGATTAAACCCTTGTGTAAAAACAGTTTGCAGGTCTAAAACAGATATTCTGCGAAAAAGCATCCGCATCCAATCCAGATGAGAAATAAAGCGTAGCAGTCCCGTTTTTTGATAATAAACCCGATATCTGAATTGTGATTCCCGGGGAGAAGGGTTTTTCTTTTCCTGCCTTAACTGATCGGTTTTTAGTGGAATACCGACTGCGGTTGTAGTTTTTACTTCTTTATTACAGATGCCGCAGGAAGAACATATTTCTCGGCAATCGGGTGTTTGAATTCCTGCTAAAGCTTTTTCCCGTTCTGCAAGTAGAAAGCTTTTATCTAATCCCAGGGAAATAAAATCCCAGGGCAAATTATCTTCCGGATTACGAGAGCCCAAATAACTATCTAGAATGATGTTACATTCAGTTATTGCCTCCTGCCAGCAGGAAAAATTAAAACACTCATTCCAGGCGTCAAAAAGGGCACCCTTATTCCATGCAATTTCAATGACTTCGGCAATTTTTTTGTCACCCCGGCTAATTAGCGCTTCCAGAACGGAATTTTCAATAGTATGATAATGGATTTTGATATTCTTGATTTTAGCAAAAGCGGATTTAATTTTGATTGCTTTTTGCAGTAATGATTCTGCATCTTCCATAGCAACCCATTGAAAAGGAGTAAACGGTTTGGGGACAAAAGGAGAAAGGGTAACATTTATTTGCAGGCGGTTTTTGCCTGCTTTGTTTATTTTAGCAATAAGGTTAATAATTGCTTCAATATCTTCATCTGTTTCTGTGGGCAATCCTAACATAAAATAGAGCTTAATCTTTTGCCAGCCAAGTTGTAATGCAGTTTCAATTCCGGTAAGGATTTGTTCTTCGCTCAAGTTTTTATTTATAACTTGGCGTAAACGCTGTGAGCCAGCTTCCGGAGCTATAGTTAAGCCCTCTCTGCCTAAAATTTTAAGCGAGTGCACAATTTCCCTGTCCAAAGTGTCCACTCTTAAAGAGGGAAGAGCAATATGGGTTTTTTGGGTATTTATTCTTTCCAGCAGTTCTTGCAGAAGTTCTGAAATGCAGGAATAATCGCTACTGGAAAGAGATAGCAAGCCAACTTCGTCCCAACCGCTTTCTTTTATTTCTTTCAAGATATTTGTAATAATGTCTTTCGGTTCACGTTCCCGCACAGGACGATAAAAATAACCGGCAAAACAAAATCGGCAGCCCCTTGTGCAACCTCTCATAATTTCAGATACATAGCGATTATGAGTTGCCAGCTGCCAGGAAAGTAATTGGGGACTATGTTGTGCTTCTGATGTATGAAAAGCAGTATATTTACGACTTTTTATCAAATCAAAGCCATTATGCAAAGAAGGAACATAACAGGAATCAAGCTTGGCAATTTGTTTGAGGCGTTCAGAACGAGTCCTTTCGTTTTTCAGAATTTGGGCAATTTGCAGAATACCTTCTTCTGCTTCACCAATAAAAAACACATCTATAAAAGGTGCTAAAGGTAAAGGATTAGCGGCACAGGGTCCACCTGCTAAAATTATCGGGTCTGTTTCTTTCCGTTTTAAGCTATGTATATCAATTCCGCAAAGGTCTATAATTTCCAGCACATTAGTGTAATTAAGTTCACTTTGCAGGGTTATTCCTAAAATGTCAAAGTCCTTAATTTCCCTTCTGCTTTCCCAACCGAAGAGATTTAATTCCTCTTCCCGCATTAGTTTTATTAAATCAATCCAGGGTAGATAAACCCTGTCTGCCATAGCGTAATTCAATTGATTGATAATAGAATAGAGTATTTTTATACCCAAATGAGAAATTCCCAGTTCATAAGTATCAGGGAAAGCAAAAGCAAAATGGACCGGATAAGCAGAAAAATCCTTTCGGCAGGCATTTATTTCGTGGTCTATATAGCGGGATGGTTTTTCCACAAAAGGCAAAAGATGTTCAATATTCACTATCATAAGCAGCGCAAGGATATTTTAACGCTATGTTCTGAACCCCAATTGATTAGTGAAAGGCAGGCAGGATTTTCACTTAAAGGAAAAGAACCGGTTAAAATATCTTCTTTTCTTATTTTTTCCAGGGTATTGCTGTAATGACATTGCTGAATGATAAATCTATCTCCCGGCTTTAATAAATTTTGCATAGAAGCAAGATCATCAGTGCTTAAAAGCAAGTCAAAAAAGGTAGTACGAAATTCATAATCAACACCTGCTCGGCGAATAAGATTCATACTTTTTTTAATTATCCCGGGTTCTAACTCCGCTCTGGTAATAACTTTATATAGCTCTAAGGGGGCTTTAATATCCATTGCAAAATAGTCCACCAGGTTCTGCTTAACAATTTCCCGTAAAACCTCAGGAAGGGAACCGTTAGTATCCAGTTTAACTTTGTAATGCATTGCTTTTATCAACTTTAGAAAAGGAATAAGGTCTTCCTGCAAAGTTGGTTCACCTCCGCTAACTACTACTGCGGAAAGTTTCTTATGCCTTTTATAGAGAAAACGCAGAACCATTTCCGTTTCCAACAAGGGACTATATCTTTGCGGATCAACAAGTTCAGGATTGTGACAATAGGGACAGCGAAAATTACAGCCCTGCGTAAAAATAATGGCAGCTAACTGCCCAGGATAATCTAACAGAGAGAATTTTTGCAATCCGCCGATGTTCATTAGTTAGTCCTATACAATATGACTTTTGGGTATTGTGGAACTATCTTTTTTCTGCTGCTTGTGCAGGTCAAAATTTGTCCTCAGTTTAAATTCTGCTTTCTTGCCTTCGTTCCATTGAGAAACAGGACGCAAATAGCCAACAATTCTGGAAAAAACCTCTGTCATTTTTTGGCAAACAGGACAAATTGGCTGTTCTCCATCCAAATAGCCATGAATTGGACAAATACTGAAAGTGGGGGAAAAAGTGAAATATGGTAAACGGTAACCCTCACAGACGGTTTTTATCAGCGCTTTGATACTTTGGCCATATTCAACTCTTTCACCACCAAAGATATGTAAAACTGTTCCGCCTGTATATTTGGTTTGGAGCTCATCCTGCAAATCCAAAACCTCAAAAATATCATCCGAAAAGTTTACCGGCAACTGACTGCTGTTAGTATAAAAAGGTGAATCGTCATCACAATTGGCACAGATAATATTAGGGAATTGTTTTTTATCCAAAAGAGCTAAACGGTAGCTTGTTCCTTCGGCAGGAGTTGCTTCCAGATTATAGTTATTCTGTGTTTCTTCCTGAAATTCCAGCAACCGTTTACGCAGGTAATCCATAATTTTTAAGGCAAATGCTTGTGCTTTTTTTGTTCCTAAGTTCTCATTCATAAAGTTTTGCATTGCTTCATTCATCCCAATTATGCCAATGGTGGAAAAATGGTTTTTCCAGTATTGCTGAAAGCGTTCATAGATGCTTTTTAAATAGAACTTGGTATAAGGATAAAGTCCGCCTTCCGTAAAATTTTCCAGAACTTTGCGTTTTATTTCCAGGGATTTTTTAGCCAGCAGCAAACGCTCCTCCAAAAGAGAAAAAAATTCCTCTTCGGTTTTTGCCAGATACCCGATGCGAGGTAAATTAATAGTTACCACTCCAATGGAACCGGTTAAAGGATTAGCTCCGAAAAGCCCTCCACCTCTGGTTTCCAGTTTACGGGTATCCAAACGTAAACGACAACACATACTGCGTGCATCTTTGGGGTCCATATCGGAATTTACAAAATTGGAAAAATAGGGAATACCATATTTGGCAGTTGCTTCCCATAAATAATTCAGATTGGGGTTATCCCATTCAAAATCCCTGGTGATATTATAAGTTGGAATAGGAAAAGTGAAAACCCTTCCTTTGGCATCACCTTCAATCATCACTTCCAGAAATGCTTTGTTCAGCATATCCATTTCTGCTTGAAAATCCCCGTAGGTCTTATCTTTTGGTTTGCCGCCAATGATAACTGCCTGATCTTTGTAGAGCTGATGGGGCTTTAAATCTAAAGTGATATTGGTGAAAGGGGTTTGAAAACCGACACGCGTTGGAACATTGATATTGAAAACAAATTCCTGCAGCGCCTGTTTTACCTCTGTGTAATTAAGCCCGTCGTAATAAATAAAAGGAGCTAAAAGAGTGTCAAAACTGGAAAATGCCTGAGCCCCGGCTGCTTCACCTTGCAGAGTATAAAAGAAATTAACAATTTGCCCTAAAGCACTTCTAAAATGCTTGGCAGGAGTGCTTTCCACTTTGCCTTCTGCTCCGCAAAAACCGGTTAAAAGCAAATCCATCAAATCCCAACCTACACAATAAACAGAAAGTTGACCCAAATCGTGGATATGCAAATCCCCGCTTAAATGTGCCTCCCGAATTTCCGGAGGATAAATTTTATTCAGCCAGTAGGTCTTACTTACTTCCGAAGCAATGTAGTTATTCAATCCCTGCAGCGAATAAGCCATATTGGAATTTTCATTCACCTGCCAATCCAATTTTTCCAAATATTGATCTATCAAATCTACACTGGCTTTGGAAACCAGTTCCCGTATCCGTGAATGTTGATCACGATAAATAATATAGGACTTGGCGGTCTTTTTATAAGGTGAGGCAAGCAAAACCTCTTCTACAATATCCTGAATCTTTTCCACTTCGGGAATTTCATCCTGAATAACCTGCTGTGCCAAATTAAGCACCCGTAAAGTTAAAACCGCAGCAATATCTTTTCCGAATTCACCTGTGGCAAGTCCAGCACTTTCAATTGCTTTGGCTATTTTTTGTTGATTGAAAACAACGATTGAACCGTTTCTTTTGCGGATAGACGAAAACATCTCAGAACCTCTATATTTTTAAGTCAATATCTTATTTATAACTAAAGAGTTATAACGCTGAAATACATTTTTGGAAAAGTGGCTTTCAGCAACTGAAGTTTATGAAAATAGGGAGTTACTATTTTGTCAAGCGGAATTGTGAATGTCTCTCACAGATTACACAGATAAAAAAATACAGGAAGGTTGATGTCCTCGTCAACCACTTTTTCCGGAAGGTTGACGTCCCCGTCAACCAAAAAAGATAATAGGTCTGGGATGAACAGGATTATCAGGATTTACGGGATTTATTATAATTAGCCACCGAAAACACCGAAGCCACCGAAAATATGTAAGCACGAAGATTACGCAGATTACGCAGATTTATGATATATAAGAATTACTTGGAGTATTTAGAGCAGGTATTGCTTTTTTCATAAACTTCCGCACTTCCATAATCACGCAACTTTTAATAAAATACACCGCCAACCGGGCAACCGGAAAAGTTTTTCTTATTGCCTTCATAGCAGATTCCACAAGCAGTGCATTTAGTTGTATCAATTATAGCTTTACCGTTTTTCAGAGAAATAGCTCCTTCAGGGCAATAGCGGAGACAGAGTTTACAGCCAATACACAGGTCTTGATTTACCTGGTAGGTTGTTTTAGGGGAGGATATTGTTGTTTCTGCAGGTTCCAGTGTTTCAGGTTTAATCTCATCTGGCAGTTTATCTATATTATTTTTATCTTGATATTTATTAGCAGAGGCAGTTTTTGCTTTTGCAGTATTGGATTGGGGTTTTTGAACAAAAGATTTCTCTTTTATGCTATCAGGTTCAGGAACAATTTCTTTAATTGAGTTCAATGGAACAGTTTTTGAAGGCAGGAAAGCATTATAGAACAGGAACAAAAGAATGCTGCCCAAAAGCAGCAATACCAATATTTGTAAAATAGTTCTCATTTATTTTTCCCTCTGGACTTTAAGGGTTTCGGGTTTAGGGCATTTATCCATACATCTGAAACAAAGAATGCAATTCGGGTTCTGCACATATTCTTCTTCCGTAATATTGATATTCATCGGACAGGATAGAGAACAGATTTCGCAATCGTTGCAGCGTTCCAGATTACGGTAAATTTTTAAGTAAGGAAAATGAACTAACTTTCCCAAGTATTGAAACAAGTTCATTAAAGCGGCATAAGGACAGAGGAAACGACACCAGAATCGTTCCTGAAAAATCCCTGCTACAATTATCAAGAGGGCAACAATCAAACCTAAAATAGTTATATTGGGCAATAGAGACAAAGCATAGACAGGGCATAAGCGAATAAAGATATAGTTCCCACCGACAAGGGATAAGAGGATAGTTATTATTAATACCATATACTTTACGGAGGCAAAAAGCCTTTCCAGATATAGAGGGATTTGTTTTCTACTTCTTCTCTTTTTGCCGAAAAGAGCATAGATAATTTCTTGCATAGTTCCCAGGGGGCAAAAATAGGAACAGAAAAGGCGTCCGCAAAAAATCGTTAACACCAATATTAAAAAGCTAAAGGCAATTGTTAAAGCGAACGGATTTCCAAGATATTGAATAAGGATGTTTTTGCTTAAGCCGAAACAAACTATAGCATAAGGACAAATATTATGAATAGTATAGGGCAAAGCAAAGAAGATAAGCCCGGCAAAAAAAGCCAGGGATGACAGCAAAAAAAGCAGTTGGATTGTGTGTCTGAGGATTTGCCTTTTGCTTTCTTTGCTCATTTTAGCTGTTTCCTATATTTATTTTCTTTTACTATAACGGGAAAGTGGTATTGTCGTTTTTCCGGTGATTATAAACGATGGGGACATCGTTTTTCCGGAAGGTTGACCTCCTGGTCAACCAATATAAACGATGAGGACATCGTTTTTCCGGAAGGTTGACCTCCTGGTCAACCAATATAAACGACGAGGACATCGTTTTTCCGGATGGTTGACGTCCCCGTCAACCAATATAAACGACGAAGACGTCGTTTTTCCGGAAAAATCTCTCACCATCTCAATTAATTCATTCGCTCATTTTTTGTTTAGAGAGTTCTTCCAGGTCTGACTGGTATCCGCTTATATCATATTGGAGTTTTGGACGGACTTCATTAAGCAGTTTTTGAACTGCATCAAATTCTTTATATTCTTGAGCATAACCGACAGCTAATTGGGCAAAATATTCCTGTTCCGGAAAAAGCAGGAAACCTTTTTTGAGGTAAGTGAGGATTTTATCTGGATAATTATCTACCAAATGAGCTATTATATAGCTTAAATAAATCTTCCAGCCCTCTGGATGCTGAGCTATATGTTGGTCAATAAATTCATCCAGTTTGTTCCACTGACCCGTTTTGCTGTAATAGTTAGTATAGAATTCGGTCAGTTTTAATTCATCATCTACAAATTTTTTTGCTTTATTAATATATTCCAATGCCTTAGGATAATTTCCGTTATCCACAAAATAATTGGCAGCACGCACAAAGCCGGAACCATAATTCATTACGAGGCGTTTCATATTTTCATCTTTATAGACCTTTTTATCATCTATAGAGCGGTAATTATAGACCACATCAATATTATGTAACAAGCGTTCAGGGTCAATCTGACCGTCTTTAGGAGTGGATACAATTCTGCCTACCATACCTTCATTACGGATATAATCATTAAAATTGATATAGCTTTCACAGGTTACAGCAAAATAAATAGGGCGTTTGCCATAATTATCTTTCACAATTTGCATTACAGCAAGATCGGAAATACGATAAAAAGGTTCATTTTCTCTCCATTCAGCAGATTCCGGTATGGTCATTGTAAAGCCCATTTCAGGATGATTCGGAGGTCCAGGAATAACTAAGGGTTCTTTCACTTTTTGCGGGTAAAGATCATCTAATTGGTCATCAGGGATATTAAACAGAATTCCTTCCTGATCTCTGAGCTGCCTGATATACCAGGGTGTATTTAGAAGAGACAGGTTGGCTACTGAAACATCTTTCCGGATACCCTTCAGGCATTTATTTTTATAGTTATTTGCTTTAGCTATTGCTGTTTTACTTTCCTGCGTGGGATAAACATCTCTGGCAGGATAGATATTCTCTTTGGCAAAAGGGTCTTTAACCGCTTGAGCATACCAGAGCGGAAAAGTATCGTTATCTCCATTAGTGAATATAATTGCATTTTCCTCAACCGAATTAAGGAAATTCAGTCCATAATCCAGAGCGATAAATTCCTGAGAACGGTCGTGGATTTTATACTGAGAAATAAAATTACTAACAGGCAAAAGGCACATAATAATAAGTAAAGCAACTCTTACAGGTTTACTATTCCACAAGGTAACTAATGCCAAGGCACCCATTCCCATCCAGATTGCCCACATATTATAGGCAACTACAAAAAAGTAATCTCTATCACGCACTTCGGCACTGGAAAGATTCATCACGAAAACCATCACAATTGTAGTTAGCAAAATAATAGAGAAGAAATACCAAAAACTGTGTTTATTCTTTCTGAATTGTAAAACAGCTCCCGCTATTCCTAAAAAGGCAATAAAGATATTGGCAATTGGCTTTAACAGACCGGAAGTAACTCCTAAGAATTTTGTGAAAAACGGTTCATTTAACCATTGCATACTGAAATAGCGTAAAAAGTGATAATTTAATTGGTCTTGAAAGAAATTTCCCCTTCTTTGCACAAAACTTGTATTTCCGTATTGTTTTCTTAAAACATATTCCTGAAACATTTTCCAGTTACTAGGATTGCCTTCATTGATAAAAGGTCTATCTGCAGCTCGCACCATTAAATATATATGAGAGGAAAGACCAACTACAACTAAAGCAATACCCAAAAGCCAAATTCGCCGGTCAAGCACTTTTCTCAATTCTATAAACATAATAATAACGGCAACAAGAGCAAAACCCATTTTGTCTAAATCATCTATCTGCAGCTGTTTACCTATCACTCCTAAAAGAAAATAGCCAATCAATAAAAGGATAGAATAAACAACCAGTTTGGGCAAAAAACTACCACTTTTAATTCCCTGTTTTAAAAGAGGATAGCAAACAATAAACAGCATCGCCGGAGCTATTTGTAAAGCTGTCTGATGAACACAGAAGCCTAGGAAAAAAAGGTAAGCAATTAAAAGCAGGATATTCTGGTGAGAAAAATCCCGACTTTTTTGCACCCAGATTAATGTAAGCCAGATAATTAAGTTTACAAAAAAGACCAAACCAGAATAGACCTCTGCTTCCACTGCATTCATCCAGAAAGTGAAAGAAAAAGCAGTATATAAAGCAGCAATAATTCCGGCAAATATTGCTTCCCAGGACTTAACTTTCAGCATACTGGTAAGCTGGATAGTTATCAGGTAAGTAAACATCACAGCCAGAGCACTGAATAAAGCAGAAATGAAGGCAGCAATCATAGCATGGGGGAAAATACCACCAAAAATAGCCACTATTGCTCTGCCAAGCAAGATATAAAAAGGATTTCCAGGAGGATGGGGAACTCCTAAAATGCTAATGCAAGTTGCATATTCTCCGCTATCCCAAAAGCTCATTGTGCGTGCTTGAGTAAGCATATACACAACAAGAACCGCAAGAAATACCCCGAGAGCAATCCAGCGATTCAATTTTACCGGAACAATATTTTGGGGGCGTAATGATTCATCATCAATTATTTTATACGGAACCGGTTTTTGATATTCGGGAGGTAATTTTTGTGCCTGTCTGGCTTTCTGTAGTTGTGCTTTTTTCTTTATTTCTTTGGCATTCACTGTTTTCTCCTTTTAATCTTTTAGTCCTGCTTTAGCATAACTGGCTATAATTTGTTTTTGCGCCATAAAGAACAGAATCAAAATCGGGACAATGCTGAAAGTAGAAGCAGCCATCAATAGTGTTGTTTGAGTTGATGCTTCCTGATTAAAATAGCTAAGCCCTACTTGCAATACTCTGAGACCAGGACTGTCCGTCATTACAAGAGGCCACATAAAACTGTTCCAGCTTCCAATGAGAGAAAAAATAGAAGCAGTAGCAATTACCGATTTGGACAGAGGAAGCATAATTCTCCACAGCATTCCAAAAGTGCTGCAACCGTCAATTGCTGCAGCATCAAAAAGTTCCTGAGGCAGTGATTTAAAATGCTGGCGGAAAAGAAAGATAGTAAAAATATTTACACACCAGGGAATGATTAATGCTTGATAAGTATTCAGCCAATTTATTTTATCCAGCAAAACATAAGAAGAAACCAAATAAATTGGTTCTGGCACCATCATCATACTTAAAAACAGATAGAACAAAAAGTCCCTTCCGAAAAATTCCATTCGGGCAAAAGCATAAGCAGCAAGGGTAGAAGTTATCAGCACTCCGATTAAAGTGAAGAAACTCACCAGCAGGGTATTTTTAAAGTAAATAATAAAAGGAACTTTATTGAATGCTTTAACATAATTTTGCCAGTGAAAACTGGGGTTTTTTGTAACCTTTTTTACTTGAGTAGTGGGGACTTCCTTATATTCTTCAATTATTTTATCCTCGCTATTCAATAAGTGGATAATACTGGTTTTTCCTTTGTTCTGCACAAATATTACTTTCTGTTTTTGGTTTCCGTTATCCCATTCAAAATATGTTTCTTTGGGTATGAAAATGCGTTCCTGTTTATTGAATTCAGATTGGGTCATTAAAGAAGTGGAAAGCATCCAGAGGAAAGGAAGAACCATACCTATTCCACAGATAATAAGAACTGCATAGATAATAGTCATACGAATTTGTTCTGGCATTTTCTTTCTCCTTCTTTAATAATTAACATATTTTTCCAGGCGTCTCTGGAAAACAGTTAAAGTAAGGATAATAAGGAAAAGAGCTAAGGCAACAGCACTGGCATAACCCATTTCCAGAGTGTCAAAGCCCTTTTCATAAATGTAATACACAATCAGCTTTGTAGTATTTAACGGTCCACCTTTATCCGTCATTAAATAGACCTGAGAAAAGGTCTGAAAGGTGACAATGGTAGTCATTAATAATACATAAAAAGTAGTGGGGGAAACCAATGGCAGGGTTATTTTGAAGAACTGTTTAATTTTACTGGCGCCATCAATTTCCGCTGCCTCATAATAGACCCTGGAAATGTTCTGCAAACCGGCAAGATAAATAATAGTATTATAGCCCAAACCCTTCCAAACCGTCATAATAATAATGGCAAAAAGAGCTTGAGAAGGTCCCCCTAAAAATCGGGGAAAAGTAACTCCCGTTTTGGCAAACAGCAATTCAAATATACCTCTGGATTCGGATAACCATTTTTGAGGCGGGATGCCAATATAGCCGATTAAAGTATTTATTAAGCCGGTTTGTTCATTGAACATCAGTTTCCACACAATAGAAACAGCTACCAAAGAAGTTACATAAGGCATAAAATAGACAGTGCGAAAGAGTCCTTTAACAGCTTTAATATTATTTAGGAGAACAGCAAAAAGCAAAGAAAAAATTATACTTAAGGGGACAATAAAAATTACCAACCAGAAAGTATTACCCATTGACTGCCAAAAGACACTATCTTTCAGCATATTAGCATAATTAAGCAAGCCGATGAATTTCCCTGTACCTCTAATTGACCAATCAAAAAAGCTGAGCACAAAGCTCATTACTATTGGTATTAAACGAAAAGCAACCAGCAAAAACAGAGCTGGCAGGATATAGAGATAGGGAGAGATTTTCCCTTTTGTTTTCATACTATTTTCCCTTTATTTCTCCTTATTCGGGATTTCTCAGTTTCCTGTTTGCCTTGGCATTATGAAAATCTTCTTCTATTTTCGTTATTTTTTCCTTTTAACATTTTGAACTTGCTTTTGCTAAATGCATTTCCTGATAAACAGCAAGTCCTTTTTTAAAGATGTGCATTGCTTTTTGCAGGTCTTCTTTACAGAGAATATAAGCCAAGCGAAGTTCATTTTTTCCTAAGTTAGGTGTAGCATAAAATCCGTCACCTGGAGCAGCCATAACGGTTTCATTATCAATTTGAAATTCCTTCAGCATCCAGATAATAAAATCTTCTGCATCGTCAATAGGAAGCTTGGCAAAGATATAAAAAGCTCCTTCCGGCTTTTTACAAATAACACCAGGAATTTTTTCCAGTTCATTTAATACCAAATCACGCCGGGATTGATATTCTTGTCTTAACTGTTCAAAGTAGGTTTCAGGTAAGTAAATTCCTGCATTCGCAGCTAATTGATCTACGGTTGGAGGGCATAAACGCGCCTGAGCAAATTTTAATACAGCGGACATTATTTCCCTATTTTTGCTTACAATACATCCAATTCTGGCTCCACAAGCACTGTAGCGTTTAGAAACACTATCTACTAAAATAGCGTTTTCCTCAAAATCAGGAACTTCAAGAACGCTGGTATGGCTTAATCCATCATAAATAAACTCCCGATAGACCTCATCGGAAATAAAATACAAGCCCTTGCGTTTTGCCAAATCAGCAGTGCGAAAAATTTCTTCTTTACTGTAAACAGTTCCCGTTGGATTTCCCGGATTGCAAAGCATTATGGCTTTGGTTTTAGAAGTGATTTTCTTTTCTATTGCCTGGTTATCCGGTAAAGCAAAACCATCTTCTGCGTAAGTTGTTAAAGGTATTAAAGTTATACCTGCCATAGTAGCAAAACCGTTATAGTTTGTATAAAACGGTTCAGGAACAATTATTTCGTCTCCAACTTCGCCAACAACCATCATCGCGAAAGTAATTGCTTCGCTACCGCCGGTTGTTACAATTATATCTTCTACATTCAGTTTAATGCCTAAATTTCCATAATAGTTAACTAAGCCCTCACGATAAAGATCAAGACCTTGGGAAGGTCCGTAAGCTAAAACTTCATCAGAAAATTCGTGATATGCTTTCAACATTTCTTTGGGAGTAGGTAAATCGGGTTGTCCAATATTAAGATGATATACCTTTATTCCTCTTTTTTTAGCGGAATTGGCATAAGGATTCAATTTTCGGATAGGTGATGCCTGAATTTCTCGGGCTCGTTTAGAGAGTTCCATTTTAGATTCCTTTATATTTTTTAATTTTATTTCTGTGTAGTCGGAGGATGCTGTTCCTTCACAAATTCCCAATACTTTAACATTATCTTTTTCTTCTAATACCTATAATTTACAATCCTGAAAAAAGACAAGAAAAATCTTTCCCCTGTATTGAAAAAGCATCTACCTTTTTTTCCTTCCTCATTCCCCGATGGGCTTACGCTACCATCGTTATTGTAATATTACCTTTTGGGCTTTTTTATTCCGGAAGAACGATATCCTCGTCTTTTAACAGTAGCCAGTCAATGGTAATCTAAAATGATACAGAATGGCAGAGTAAAATGATACATTTATTCATTTTTGAATATTTTTATACGGAAGCTATCCCTGAGGAGGGTAATTGGCTGGGAGAGATAGTGGCGTAAGTCACTCGTAAAATTCACGATTTAAACGGTGGGAAGTTTTGATTCATAATTTTCACCTGCCTTTAATGTAACCACATCTATCATTCTTTTTCACTTGCAACCGCTCTACAACCGGTCTAAAAAACAAAAAAATATGATTTCAAACATAAAGTATGCACCCATACAACCGTTCTGAAAGATGTTTTGACCCACTATTTTTATCTGGCTTTAAGGTAACCACATCTATTATTCTTTTTCACTTTCCACTGCTTTTTAGCTTATCTACAAACCGAAAAATTGTAAGTTAAAAAAAAAGCAACTCCGTAAAGCATTATAACACTATTCGGAGAAATTGCTCTTTTTCTTTCCCAAAATAGTTGGGTGATAATTCCTGCTTTTCCGCGTTATGCAGATTATAAGATTCCCATATGATTCCCATATCCGATATGGGAATCATAAGAGCTGGATATGGGATTGTTATGATGAAAAATTATAGGTTTTCTGTGGTTATGATATTGGTTCTATTTGTTAATTTCTTGCCGTATTTTGATTTAGCGAATTTTGTTAGCTTGCTTTTATGATGACTCACAATTTTTAGGTCTATAGATAAGCTAAAGAGGGGTTGTAAGGGGGAAAAAAATATGGTGTGTGGTTACATTAAAGGCAGGTGAAAATTGTAAGTTAAAACATCCCTATTCATTTCACTTTTTCCACAAAGGAAGGCAGCTGCCTGAGGGGCAACTTTTTTCACTTGTTTTGCCAATAATTGTGATATTTCTCGGATTTCCCATTGGGCATTTTCGTCACTACGCAGGCGGACAAAATGGTAAATTTCGCGCAAATTCATCTTCACAAAAATGGTAACAAGAGAGGCATTAGTTCTAAAATAAGGATTTAGATATGCCAGTTTCGGGGGAAGTAAACTACCCAATCGGATAATATTATTATTCAGTTCCGTCCAAATATCTTCCCTTTTAATAGCTTTTATGGCAGGAGGGATTTTTGCAGATAAAGAACTTCCCGCTTTGCGCAAAATAGTACAATAGCGATGTCGCTTAAATTGAGCCCAGCAACTTTCGCTCATTGTCAGTTCAAAGCAGAAATCAACTGTCTCAAAAGCACGGGGAACTTTGTGCCAGGGCTTTAAATTTTTAAAAACTTGATTCCAGAGTTGTTGTTTAATTATCCTGGGTAAATGCGCCACTGTTTCCTTTGTTTCATTCCAGTCCAATTCTCCCTGCTGGTAGATTATACTTGCTAAAATAGTGTCATCAGCGTTAGCAGGAATATTAAGCACCTTCACTTTATTTTCCATATCCAATTCTTTCACCCAAGGCAATTCCTGTTGTAGAAAACCGGAAAAACCAACTTTTTCCAAATCCACTTTTCCAGTGTATTCATTAGTATCCAGGTAACGAATTAAAGAAGGGGCAATTGCCGAGACCTTGGTATATAATAATTCCTTTAGTTCAGCGGCTTCTTTTAAGGGACTTTTATTTAAACGCCGCAAGAGATTTTCCAGGGAGCGGGCATTAATAGTCATTCCCATTTGGGTTTTTGTGGAAAGAGGTAAAATGTAACGCGCATCTTCTTTGGCAAGGCATTCCCTTTCACGGGTTCTGAGTTGCGGTTTCTGTTTTTTATACAGTTCATTTAACGCATTGAAACTGAATTCATATTCAGCAAAAAGTTCGTCCATCAGTTTCTTGTAGGGCTGTTTCAGTTTGGGGCGATTGGTGAATTCTTTAGGAATAACATAATCCTTGCCAAAAGTTACATAGCGTTGAGATTTTTCTGTGAAGGAAGCAATTCTGCTGCGTTGAACCAATTCTGTTAATGCTCTGGAAATTCCGATTATATCAATATTAAAAACCGAATGTTCTGCAACAGAGCTATGACCCATCTCAAAGATGATATTGGTATTGGTTTTTCTTGCCTTTTCTAGTTCTTGCATCGCTTCTTTTCTCAGGTTATCAATGCTTTTATTGCTTCTGCTGATACGGGCATAAGAGGCAGAAATCAATTCCGGAGTAGCCAAAGGACTATTCAGTTTATCAATAAGTCCTTTCTCAATGTTAAATCCTGCAATATTCACTATCATATTGGATCATCCTTATTGTAAAATTGTTTTCACGCTGGAAGCTCCGATTCTATTGGCACCTGCAGCAAGCATTGCCAGTGCCTGTTCTTTAGTTTTAATTCCGCCTGCAGCTTTTACACCAATTTTAGGTCCTACAATTTTACGCATTAATTTAATATTATCAATAGTGGCACCTGCAGTTCCAAAACCGGTTGAGGTCTTAACAAAATCGGCTCCTGCTTTTTTAGCTAGCAGACAACTGATAATTATCTGTTCTTCTGTAAGATAGCAGGTCTCCAAAATAACTTTCAACAATGCCTTATGCTGCTTACATAATTTAACCACTTCTTGCATACATTGCAAATTACTTTTGTAATCACCACTTAAAAAAGCACTTAAGTTCTGAACCAAATCCACTTCTTCTGTACCGATTGTTAAAACCGCTTTTGCTTCATTAACTATTGCTTTTTGAAGAGATGCACCCAAGGGGAAATTGATAACGGTGCAGCTTTTAACCGGTTTTTCCAGAAGCTCTTTCACCAAAGGGATAAAATGTGAATTAACACAAACCGCGGCAGTTTTATATTTATTTGCTGTTTTACAAAGTTCTTTTATATCTTCTTTACTAGTTTCTGCTTTTAAAACTGTAGCATCTATTACAGAAGCCAAATCCTGAGTCGGATTATAAACTTGATCAGGACAATTTAAATGACACTGATAACAGTTCAGACAAATTATGTGTCCACCTTTACATTGGGCGGGATGATTATCACCAAAAAGTTCTTTGGCAATTTGCGGAATATCTTTCATTTTTTTTCTCCTGTATTATTTTTTAGTAAGTTGTCCGCAGGCACCAAAAATATCTGCTCCCCTGCTTTTGCGTAAAGTTATTGCTTGGGGCAATTTTTGTGCTTTCTGCAGAAAGTCCTTAATTTCTGGTTCTGTAGGAGCTCTAAATCGGGAATTTCTGCCAGGATTATAAGGAATAAAATTTATTTTACAGGATAGGTCACCTGTGAATTTGCGTAAAGCGGAAAGGTCTTCGCTATCCATATTAAAACTTGGAATGAGGATATACTCAATAGTTAAGCGAAAGGAAGTTTTTCTTAAGTAATATAATAATGCCTGTTTCAACTGAATAAGGTTATATTTGTTGCTTATAGGCATTAATTGTTTGCGCTTTGCTTCAATGGCAGAAATTAAGGAAAGAGCAAGTTTGGCTTTAATTTCGCTATCAGCAAGGGCTATAATTCCGGGAACAACTCCACAGGTGGAAATAGTTATACGCCTTGGACTGAAAGAAAATCCTGCGTTGCTTTGAAGAATTTGCAGTGAGATAAGAACATTTTTCAGATTATCCATTGGTTCACCCATTCCCATTAAAACCAAATTGGTAAGTTTAGCTTCTCTGCTATTTTTTAGTTCTTTGCTGGCGATAATAACCTGACCTACAATTTCTTGTATTTCCAGATTCCTGATAAATCCCATTGTTCCTGTAGCACAAAATTTGCAATTGCGGGCACAACCAACCTGAGTAGAAAGGCAAAGTGTGTTCTTCTTCTCTGTGGGAATTAATACACTTTCAATTAGTTCGCTATCCTCCAGCCGTAAACGATATTTTACAGCTCCGTCTTGAGACACTAGTTTGCTTTCTATTTCGGGTAATGAAAAAGAGTAACTGGTCTTTAAAAAAGACCTGAATTCTTCCGGTAAATTGGTCATTTTATCCGGTTCGTTATTGTAGGATTTATACAACCAGGAAAGAACTTGCCTGATTCTATAACTAGGCAATTCAGGTTGCCTGCTCATAATGCTTTTTGCCAGGTCTTCCGGTATTAAAGAAAAAATGTTGGTTAGCATTCTTCCAAAATGGGAATACTAATAACTGGCAGACGGGAAAATTCATCTAAATCAATTTCTTGAATTACACCTTCCTCGCTGGTAAGCATAACTTTTTTGGCTAAAACATTAAGACGAAAAACCATCATTTTTGTATTCTGATAGGAAACAAAAGTACCAACTATAGGAAAGCCCTTAGCTTCCTCCACATAAAAATCTTCTTCAAAATTAAGACAACAGAGCAGACGACCGCAGGGTCCGGAAATTTTTGTTAAATTTCCTGCCAGATTCTGGTCTTTAGCCATTTTGATAGTAACCTGATTGAAGCGTTTTAAAAAGCTACCGCAACAATATTGTTTTCCGCACATTCCAAAACCACCTAAACGACGTGCTTCATCTCTACCTGTTGTTTGATGAAGTTCTATGCGGGTTTTAAAAATATTAGCCAATTCCCGAACAAAGCTTCTAAAATCAATTCTGCCCTCTGCAGTGAAGAAAAATGTCAATTTATTGCCGTCAAACTGGTAAATTGTTTCAATCAGTTTCATTTCAAAAGGGTAATGATCCAAGAGCGCAATAAAGGTTTTAGCTGCTTTATCTTCTTCATAGCTGAGGTTTTTCATTTTCTCCAGGTCTTCTGAATTTGCCTGGCGTCGGATGTTTAATGTCTTTCCTGTTAAAACCTGAGCATCCATTTCTTCTTCCTTAATACCCAGATGAATAACCTGAGCTATATCGTCACCCCTTTCCACTTCTACTATTATTATATCTTCGGGTTGAATATTCAGGCCTTTGGTATTTTGATAATAACCAATTCGTCCCGTTCTAAATATCACTTCTATAAAGTCCGTCATTATATCCTCATTTTATAGATATTATTATATAGGGCTTTTTCAGTTTCGGTGAAGCTTATCTTTCGCCGCTGTTTAACAATTTCTGCTGTTTCACAAAATTCAGGGAACCGGTATTTATCTAATTTTTCTGCTTCGCCCCAGGAAAAATCAGGAATGAAATCACGGATTAAATTTGGACCATAAAGGTTGCATCCAATACCAATTACAGTTCCGGTATTGATGCTGCAATTAATACCTGTTTTGCTGTGATCTCCAATTACACAACCTAAAAATTGATTTCCGGAATCAATTTTAGCTTTACTGGTATAGGAATAATAAGCTACTGTTTGGTAAGTATTTTTCAGGTCACTGTTATTAGTATCAGCACCGATATTTACCCATTCACCGATATAAGAATGCCCCAAAAAACCGTCATGCTGCTTATTACTATAGCCCTGAAAAATTGTTCCTTCAACTTCTCCACCAACTTTACAAACAGGTCCGATAGAAGTGCCTCCGTAAATTTTGGCACCGATTTTAATCAGGGATTTTTTACCTACATAAACAGGACCGCAAAGAACGGCATTAGCCATCAGGCGTGCTCCCGTATCAATTACAACAGGTCCTTCTGAAGCATCCAAAATAACTCCCGGTGAAAATTCTGCTCCTTCTCCTACCCAAACATTATATGGATGCAAAACAGTAACTCCCGGTTCGGTTTCAAAATAATTTTCTCCGTCGTAAAAATGGAGATGATAATCTCGCATAAGCAATCTGGAATTATCTTTAATAATGTCTGCAAGGCAGTTATAAAGGTTGATATTACTGAGTTTTTTCTTCAAGTTCACAACATCAGGAAAAATGGAAGCGTCCTTCACTTTTATAGCTACAATATCCTGTCCCGCATATAAACAGGAACCGAAAGCCATTTTTTGAATCTGTTCCAAAGCATCAGCAGTTAACATAAGGCGTGAATTCAAATAGAGTTTTTCCCCTCTTACAGCAGAATTGATTATCCAATCGGGATGTCGTTCCTGATATAACGGAACAAGAGATTCATCTATAAGCACACAGGTCTCTTCCGAATCGGAAAAAATGCACTCTAAACGCTGACGCAATTTAGTTATTCCACAACGCAGGTCTCCAACACTTCTGTTTAATGTTAAAGGGAAAAAATTGGAACGAGCATTATCATCAAAGATTATGGTTTGCATTGTTATTCCTTTTATTGTTGGGTCTTTTGCCGTGCCACACAAAAATATTGAACTGACCCAGTACCATTGTAAACACCAGAAAAAAACTCTGAATAACTAGCCACACAGGATAAAACTTCATTATTTCTTTCGTAATTCCAAAACGTGAACGGGAAAAATTGAAAATGATGTTTTCTATAATAATACGGTAAGCCAAAATAAACAAAGCTAATTTATAATTAAAAAACAGCATTAGCAACCCGCCCCAATATAAACAGGCAAGCGAAAACAGAATAAAATAGAACTCCGGATTGAACTTCAGCTGATATTTCATATTGGAAGTCCAACGACTGCGTTTATTGATTAGTTCTTTCCAGGATTGAATCGGCTGCGTGTAAACAAAACTGGAAGGGGAAAAATTGAAAACAATTTTATAACCCTTATTACGCATTAACTGCAGTAAATTTACATCATCTCCCGAAAGTAAATGTTTTATTTTACTAAAGCCCCCTACATCATAAAAAGCAGAACGTCTGTAAGCCATATTTTGTCCTACACATGCCCAACTTTTACCAATTGTATAACAACCCGCTAAAGCCATATAAGATAAGGCATAATCCAAATGTTCATATTTTTGCACGAGAGATGCCTTTTTCCAATTGGGAAGCAAAGTTCTAGAATAACCAGCAACCATAGAAACATCATCTGTAAATAGAGAAACCATAGAAGAAATCCAGGTTGTCGGAACAATACAATCTGCATCAGTAGAAAGAATAATTTCTCCCTGCGCAGTATAAACAGCATCTTCCAGAGCTTTTTTTTTGGGGGATAGGACATTTTCCCGTCCCGTAATTTTCAAATAATGTAAATTTAGACCTGCTTCAATATACTTATTTGCTACTTCCGCGGTTTCATCTTCAGAATCATCATCGGCTAATACAACCTCAAAAAGCTCTGAAGGATAATCCTGATTGAGCAAACACAGCAATAAATCCTGTAAGTTCTTAGCTTCATTACGGGCAGCAATAACCACACTCACTGTCCTTTTTTTGAAGCTGAAAACGGGTTTATAGTGCTTATAACCATACACGAAACGGATACATAAAACAAGATAGGTTATGCAACCCGTTGAAACAAGCACACAGAGAATATAAAAAAGTATGCGATACATTCTTGACTATCCGGTTTATTCAGAATTATCCATACGGGTGGGATAATAATTATAGCTTATTGTATCAGAACGGGCAGGAGGTATATTATCCTCAATAAAATATTCTTCAATGCCATTTTCAGAAAGGAAACCGGTTTTAGGATTGATAGTTCTTTTCACAATTCTATCCGGAACTACAAAACTATAGCGGGGATCGTCAGATTTTGGAAAACGCCCCTTATTTTCATTACGAATTGCCCTCGTCATAATTTGACCCCAAATAGGAGCACAACTTGCACTGGCAGATATGGCAGCATTATTATCAAAGCCGTTCCAGATGCCTAAAGTATATTTGCGGTTAAAACCTATAAACCAGGCATCACGATGATCACTGGAAGTTCCTGTTTTCCCAGCTGCCTGCCAATAATAATTGTTTTTGGCAGCAGCTCCTGTTCCAGAAGTGACTACGGATTGAAGTAAAGAAGTCATTATAAAAGCAACTTGAGGTGAGGTAACATCATATTTTGCAGTAACACTGCGTTCCAGAACTTTTCCATTAATATCTTCCACTTTAGTAATAAACACAGGTTTTGTGCGAAATCCGTTATTAGGAAAAGTTGTAAAGGCGGAAATTAAATTAATAGGAGTAACTTCATAAGCACCAAGAGCAGCCGAATAGTCCTCGGCTTTAGCATCAATTCCAAAACGCCGAAAAGCATCATTAACTACATCCAGTCCAAGGTCCATAACGGTTTTAACTGCCCATACATTGTAAGAATAAGTAATAGCAGTTCGCATTCTTGTGGGTCCGTAATATTTCCGGCTGAAATTTTGAGGAGTCCAATCCTTTCCATTACTTCCTGTTAAAGTTATAGGAGCATCATTAATAACAGTGGCAGGAGTATAGCCCTTTTCAATTGCTGCTGTATAATAAGTTGGTTTAATAGCACTTCCGGGTTGCCTTTTTGCCTGAGTTATGCGGTTAAATTTACTGTGTGTAAAGTTTCTACCTCCAAGCATCGCTAAAACCTGTCCGTTACTATTTTCCATTAATAAGATACCACCCTGCAGATAACGGGTATTTATATCCACACTGTTTTTAGGAACACTGTCATAACGCATAGAAGCAGGATAACCTTTTTCAACTCTGGAAAGATAGCGATTTAAAACAGAATCAGCATAAACGGAAAGGTCTACATCCATTGGAGTGTAAATCTTTAATCCGCCTTCAAAGAGTTTTTCCGTGCCATATTTGCGTTCCAGATACAAACGAATATGTTCAATATAATAATCAGTTGAATATTGTTGCAGAGAACTGCGGTCACCGGTTATTTTAGAAGCGACTGCTGCATTGTATTCTTCCTGGGTTATTTTTTTTGCCTTCAGCATTTTGCTTAAAATCATATTCCGTCTTTCAATCAAGCGTTCGGGATGTTTTGCGGGATTATAATAATTAGGACGCTGAATCATACCTACTAAAGCTGCTGCTTCTGCCAATGTTAAATCGCGGGCATGTTTGCCGAAATAGTATAAAGAAGCGGTTTCCACACCGTGAATTTGTCCACCCCAAAAGATTTTATTGAAATAAATCTCCAGGATTTCATCCTTCGTAAATTCCTGTTCAATTCTCAGTGCGAGTATAATTTCTTTCAGTTTGCGCGAAAGACGTTTATCCAAAGTAAGAAACATATTGCGTGCCATTTGTTGAGTTATAGTACTTGCTCCTTGGGAAAAATCCATACGCACCAGGTCTACAGCTAAAGCACGAATATTACCTAAAATATCAATTCCAAAATGATGATAAAAGTGTTTGTCTTCTGTAATTATAAGTGCATCTATCAAATATTGGGGAAGTTCTTTCAGGGAAACCAGCTTGCGTTTTTCAAAAGCAAAAAGATAAACCATTTTACCATTGCGGTCATACACCTCAGAACCGGAACGGAGAGTATAATTTCTCAGTTCACTCGTGGGAGGCAAACTATCATGGTAAAACCATAAAGCGCCTGTAAAAATACCTGTAATCAGACAAAAGGCAAACCACAGATATTTCAGGACACTATATAATTTCTCTTTAGTGCTGGTTTTCATCTTTCTGTTATTTTAGCTTTTTCGCTTTTCCTATCTATATATAAGGTTAAGTAGGCAATTATGCTGCCGCTAATCAAGGCAATTGAGAGCAGGATTGGTGTCAATACAAAAACTTTATCACTGCGGATTAAGATGGCACGAACCATAGCTAACTGCATAAGATTATGTGTAATAGCTCCGCATATACTGATTCCGTAAATCCCCAATCCCCAATGTAACCACCGCACTAAAACCATAATAATAATAGCAGCAATACCTCCAGTTAAGGATAACAAAGTAGAAGGACTAAGCAAAGTGAGGGTAACAATTCCGCTTAATAGAGTTTTACTGATGTTAACGATAAATGCTTCCCAAATTCTATTGTGGCAAATAAGATAGAGAATAACAATGTTAGAAAAACCAAGTCGGACAAAGGGAAGAGGCAACATTCGCATTATAAGGTCTTCTACAATGTGAATTGAAGCAGCAACAGCAGTATAAAAAGCCAGTTGAGTGAGATTTGATTTATCGTGAATATTCATTGTAAGTATTCTTGCAGGAGGGGATCAGGTGATTGTGATAAGTCATTTGTTTTGCCATTGAAAACGACCCTGCCGGCATCTAAAAATAAAATCTGATTGCCAATTGTTTGAATATCTTTCAGTTCATGGGTAATAGTTATCAAAGTAGCGGAAGCTGTCTCCACGATGCGAGTAATGTAAAACATAATTTCTTTGGAAGTTATAGGGTCCAATCCGGAAACAGGTTCATCAAAAATAATATAATCCGGCTCATAAACTAAAGCTCTGGCAATGCCAATTCTTTTACGCATACCACCACTAAGCTCGGCAGGATAAAGGTTTACGGTATTTTCCAGTCCAACCATTTGCAGACATTTAGATACTCTTTCTTTTATCAGGATAGCGTCTTTTTCACCGCGTTCATAAAGCGGTAGGGCAACATTTTGCAGAACAGTAAAGGAATCAAGCAAAGCTGCATTTTGGAAAACCATTGCAAAGCGTTTTTTGGTTGCTTTCCTTTGTTCTTCCGTAGAGCGGTGAATATCTATTCCATCAATAATTACACTGCCGGAAACAGGAAAATAAATTCCCAGTAGGGTTTTGATTAAAACAGTTTTTCCGCTACCGCTACGCCCTAAAATAACTAAATTGTTACCATTATCAAGCGAGAAACTAATATCCGCCAAAATTTCTCTATTATTTAGAGAAACGCAGAGCTTATCAACTTCTATCATATTGGTGCAGGAAAAATAAAAAACCAATTATGATTCCAGCAGAATTTGCCATAAAATCATATAGGGAAACTTCACGACCGGGAATATAGGTCTGATGATACTCATCCAAACCGGCAAGGAGCAAAAGAACTAAATAAATAAGAATTACAATTGTTAATTTCCAGTCCTTAAAACTTAGCCAGTATCCAAGTAAACAGCTCAAAACAGCATAAACACCAATATGTTCCAGTTTGTCAAAACAAGTAATATTCACCGATGGAATATGTTGAGAAGGCAGAGAAGATAAAATCCAGATAAGGCAAAACCAAATAAGAGTTGGGTAAATAGTCCGCAAGAATTTCATTTTTTTATTCTGAAATTGTTGAGGAACAGCGTCCTCCGACTACACAATAAACGGATTTTATTGTAGCTGTTTAGAAGGAGCTCTCCGCAGATCGGCATCTTTTTGAAATCCGAGAATATCATTTTTTAAGAGTTATCAGTTCCCAGCTTGAAGAGAGTCCTTTCTTTTTAAAGGTTGCCTTCACAGCATATTGATTGTCATAAACCCACAGGTTCAGTTTACTGTTTTCTTGCAGCATATTAAAGGTTACCATATCAATATAAGGCATCTTTTTCTCTGTCAGATTTTGGAAAGTTATTTCATAATGTTTTGCGTAGTATTTGCCAAGGTGGGTATCAACGGTTTCAGAAGTGAGTTGAACAACTTTTGCCTGCCAGTTTATACCATTAGCATCAATGGGATAAATTCCTGTTGGCACTTTTCCCGTTATAACTTCTGCCAGAAGAGAATAGACATCCCGGCTGTTTTTTGCAATAGCATATTGGCTAGTGCTATTATCCGAGAGGCGAAACATAGTAGCTTGAGCTGTATTATGATTATAATTTACAGTAATTTCATCATTAACATTTTTTTGACGGATAACACGAGTATAGGTTATGGGCTGATAGGAACCGTTATGTTTAATGAAGTAACTGTTATTTATTTGAAGGAAAAGAGCTGCCTCTTTCAGCGAGTTGACTTTTATTTTTATAAATGGTTCATTTTCACTAATCCGGATACTTATTTTAGCCAGTTTTATTCCTAATGCTTTCATATAGTACTCAGCAGTTAAAGCAGTTAGCATACTGTGACAAAATAATAATAAGGTGAAAAAGTATTTCAGGACAATTCTCACAGATTGATTTTCACCTGAATTTGTTTAATGCTTTTCTCGTCCGCATCTAAAACAGTAAACTCCAGCTTATCATCATATTTTGCAGTTGCACCAACGGCAGGAACATTATTGAAGTAAGATAGTAGAAATTCAGCTATATTATCATAGTCCTCCACAGAAATTTCCGTAGAAAAAACCTCATTAAACTGGCGAACGCTGAAATTGCCGCTTAAAATATAGGTATTTTCATCTTTTTTTATCAGTTCGGGTATTTCATCTTTATCATATTCATCTCTAATATCGCCAACTATTTCTTCCAGAATATCTTCCAGGGATATTATACCGCTTGTGCCACCATATTCATCAACCACTATTGCTATTTGTAATTTTTTCTGTTTGAATTGATTTAACAAGGTCTGCACTTTCATATTTTCTGTTACGAACCATACGGGACGCAGCAATTCTTTAATTGTTTTCTTTTCTGGATACAGCAGAAGGTCTTTCACATATATAATTCCTACAATTTCATCTATACTGCCACGATAAACAGGAATTCTGGAATAACCGCTGTCTATAATAATTTGTTTCAATTCCTCAAGTGATTGGTTTTCTTCTATTGCCGTAATTTTTACCCGCGGCACATAAATCTCTTTTATTTCTGCTTCTTTAAATCTAAAAAGACCTACCAGCATTTTCTTTTCGTGTTCTTCCAAAGTGTGGCTGCTGCTTTCGGATTGCAGTAAATTGTGAAATTCCTCGTGAGTAAATTGTGTTCCTACATAACGGTCAACTGGTTTGCGGCTGGAAATCAGTTCACTTATTTTTTCCAAAAGCCAAACAGCCGGGAAAAAGATTATGCGAAATCCCATTAGCGGTAGGGATAAAATTTTGCTAAAACTATCTGCCTTAGAAAGAGCAATAAGTTTGGGAGTTATTTCACCTAAAAATAAAATCAGAATAGTAGTAATGATAATTTGCACTGTTACTACCGATGATTCTGTATAACCGTATTTAATTCCAATTTGTAATGCCAGTAAAGTTCCGAATGAGGAAATTGCCAGGTTTACAAAAGTATTGCCTAAAAGCAAAGTTATCAGTAACTGCCTGGGTTTACCAAGTAATTTGATAATCCTTTTTGCACTGCTTTTATTGCTGTTTTCCAAGCGTTTCAGCTGAATGCGTGAAAGCGAAAAAAGAGCAGTTTCCGAGCCGGAAAAAAAAGCTGATAACGCAAAAAGGACAATAATTATAAATGCCTTACCGTCATCCACTGTTATAATTCACCTTGTGTTTGTCTGAAATAATATTCTTCTTTTTTTTTCATTTTTTCTGCATCTGCACTGTGGATATGGTCATAACCAACCAAATGTAAGAGACCATGGATCAAAACAGCGCGATATTCTTCTTCCATATTTCTGATTCCCTTTTGCTGTAAAAGCTGATTTATGTCAATAATAATATCACAAATACGAATGGGCTTAGTGGAAAATTCATCTTCCGAATCAGTTATCTCTATTTCACAAGCAGGTAAATCCGCAGTAATAAAACTTAAAATATCAGTAGTTTCATTTAACCCCCGATAGCGTTTATTGTAATGTTTCATCGTTTCACTATCCACTGTTTTAACACATATCTGATAAGTATGTTCAGGGTCTTCACAAGAGCAAATCAGCGCTGCGATTTTTTCCTGTTCGGATTCAGGGATTATTGTTTCTCCAATTAGTTCTAAACTATTCATCTTTTTGGGCTTCAGGATAGTCAAGTCGTTTCCGATAAATACTTTCCAAAACCGGAATAAAGCTCTGTTTAACTATTTTCAAATCTTTCAGAGAAATCGGTGCTTCTTCAAACTGTTTTTCTTTCAGTAAATAATTAATGGTGTCATCAATAATCTTAGCGATATCTGTTTCATTTTCAATTTCTTTCGCTTTTGTAGTGGATTCTACAATATCTGCCAGCATTACTAAAGCTGCTTCCTTGGTTTGAGGTCGGGGACCGGGATAGCGATAAGCATTTGTATCCAGTTCCTTTCCTTCTTTATTTGCTTTTTCATAAAAATAACGAATTATCATATCGCCATGATGTTGCATTATAATATCTATAACCGGTTGGGGAATTTTGTATTTTTTTGCCAAAGTAATGCCTTCGGTTACATGATTACGAATTAATTGAGCACTTTCCTCCGGCTCCATTTGAGAATGAATTTCGCCGGAATCTTCATTATTTTCCGTAAATATTTCAGGATTGATAATTTTACCTATATCGTGATAATAACTTCCTACTCTAGCTAAAAGAGGATTAGCTCCAATTGCTTCAGCACTATGTTCTGCCAGGTTTCCCACTACTAAAGAATGATGATAAGTTCCAACTGCCTCAGTTGCCAGTCGTTTAAGCAGGGGATGATTAAAATCCAAAAGTTCCAATAGGGTCTGTTTTGTTGCTCTGTTCCATTTTTTTTCATAATAGGGAACAATCAATAAAATACCGGTTATGCTTAAAGATGCCGAAATAAAAGCATAACCTATTGAACGCATTATAGTTATTATGGAATCTCTCTTGTAAATTCCCAGGCAAATAATAACAACTAGCAAAGAAATAATTAAATATAACCAAATCATCAGATATTCATGCCAGACCTTTTGACGCCGTAAAATTAACAGACACATTATAGTAGATAAGATCATTATTACCGGAGTGAATGTTTCCCAATTCAGGAAAGGACTGATAATCAATATATTACAAACGCTGTAAAGAAGTCCGAATTCAAAATTGACTAAAATCGCTCCTGCAATAGCAAACAATGCAAAAGGTATAATAAGATTACTGCTGGAAAGAACAAAATTGCTGAGAACCGTTAAAATAACCAACACCATAAATCCCAGATTTACAGGCAGAAAATCCGCTACCGGTATCTTTTCTTCTTTGCTTTGAACTCCGTAATAATGATTTGCCAGAAAGATAACTACGAAAATATACATCAATAAACCGAGGGATAAAAACAATTCCTGCAGCGGTGATTTGCGAATTTTTTCGCGCCGATATGCTTCTTGCAGGGATTCCAGTTTCCTAACTTCTTCCTCTGTAACGCGTGAGTTTTTTCGCACTATAACTTCGTTTTTTAAGACCATTCCTTCGCTTGGCTGAACTGTTTGCAGGGAACTTTGATGGAGTTCATTCAGTTTTTCTTCGTTCACCAGCAGATTGGGCTTGAGAAATTGTTCCGTAAATTCACTGATAAAGGTCTCTGCTTCGGGAAATTTATTCAGGAGAGCTTCCTTTGCTTTTTCCCTGGAAAGAAAATCACTTTTAACTCTTTTTTCAGCAGTGTTATTTTGATAAATCAGGATACTATCCTTTTCCAGTGATTCATAAATCCCTTGTTTATATAAAATTCCCAGTTCACTCCGCAGGGATTCGTAAATTTTATCCCGTAAAGATGAACGCAAAGTAAACTCCAGTGCCTCGGGAGAAAAGGTATAACCGGCGCGTTTTAAATCCGCAGCAATTTTTTCCAAATCATCAGTTGGCTCAATTGTATATAGAACAGCATAAATATTATCCAGATTGCTAATTACCTCAAATAGCGGTTCTTCCGAAATTTCATACGGCTTATCAACCTTGGAAAGCACTTCTTCCTTTTCTTCAGCCAGCTCTTGAGGTGATTTTAGAACAGGAAAATCAAAGGGAGCAATTATCTCCACTTCCGAAACTTGTCCTTCTTTCAAATTATATTCAGGGTAATTAACCCGTCCAAGGGCTGCTATTTGGTAAATACCAACAATTATTAAAGCCGTTACTGCACAATAAAGTATGTATTTAGAATTCATATTTTTATCTTTTTTCTAAGATAGCTTCTCTGTCAAGTGCCATTTTTTCCTCGCATTTATTTTTGCCTTCTGCTTGCCTTCTCCTAAACTTAATAACTATTAAACACTTCCGTAACGATCCCTTAACTTCGTTAGGGAAATGTTACGGAAGTGTTAGGGCAGTGTTACGGGGTTGCCTAGGAAGTGATTAAGAATCAATAATTTAAGCGTTTACTTTTAAACTGCTTTCGGAGAGCACATTTTTCCCCAATAAAAGAGGGCACAGATTGCGCTCATTTTTTATTTAATAATCTGCTAAGGCAAAAGTAACTAATTTGTAAATTAGAAGTTGTAACTGCTGAAATAATTTTTTCTCTAACCGCGAACTAATTTGGCAGTGCGAATTTATAGCGATTAGTTAGACAATATTTTGGGTTTGAAGAGCAGAATTAAAATTATCAATCTGTGTCATCTAGGTGATCATTGAGAGATAATTCTATAGGTTATAACGAGTCATATACAGGGCAAAAGTTATCTCAAGAAACAAAATTATGAAAGCAATTTCTTGCTTATAACCTAATTTTCATATAGCAAAATATTTATTTATCGTCAATTCTAAATTCTCCTATCTCTATTTTCACTTATATCTCTTTTTCGCTTTGTAAAAATAAACTTATTTTCCCTTTTGGAAAAAGCCAATTTTACACTATATTATCAATAAAGACATTTGAACAAAGGAGAAATAATGATTCAGCTCTCTGAACTACCTGTAAGTTACGGTAAAATTCATTTACCGGCAAAAGTGGCATTGGTAGTAACCCAAAAACCCGAAAGCGGATATAATTTAATTACCATTGAATGGTTTATGCGAACTTCTTTAACCCCCCCGATGTTTGCAATTTCAATAGGAAAAACAAGATACTCTCACGAATGTTTGGAAGCAAACAGATACTTTAATTTAGTTTTCCCTTCTCTCAAAATGAAGCCACTTTTAACTTTATGCGGTTCCAATTCGGGTAGGGATATGGATAAATTTGCCGTGGGCAAAGTGGAATATATTGCAGGTAAATTACATAAACTTCCTGTGTTAAAGGATGCTGTTGCCTGTTTTGAATGCGAAATTGCAACTCAAATACGCAGTGGAGATCACACAATTTATATTGGAGAAGTGCATTATAGCTGGGAAAATCCTGAGGAAAAACTATTCTACTTTCAGGAAGGAATTGAAACAAAACCACTTTAAGGAAGGAAGAAAAAGTTTATCAAGGAAACGGGGAAAAAAGGTTTAGAAGGTTGAGAAAGTTTAGAGAGTTGAGTAAAATGCAAGCCCCGTTTCTTTTTCCCTTATCTCTCTTTTTGTTTTACCTATATGCTTTGCCTTGTCCCTAGGCAAAGTAACAAAAGGGTAAACCCACTTTACCAATGGTAATTTAATTGAAGAATCGGGGTTTTATATTGCAGATTAAAGGACAAATTTGCTTTATTACCTGGAGCTGTCCACCTTAAAACATCAATTGTGCTCACTAAATGATTTAAGATTATTATCCCACCGGCAACAAGAGCATAATTATCATAATCCATACTCCGATTACGGATTTTATTATATTCGCTTCTATGATTTGAGCTATCCCAATACCAATATTTATCATTTCCATAAGCATTATCGTTAATATACTGCTGTTGCATTTCGGGATTATCGGGATATAAATCTATAGCTGTTTGACGCACCCAATTATTATAGCCCCCGGCATCAAAACCACTGCTTTCATAACGGGCTAAATGTTTAAAAAAATCATCATTATAACCATTGGGATGCAAGTGGGCAAACTTAATGGCATATTCATAACATTCCTGTTCCAAGACCTTGCTTTCGCTGTGAAAGTAATAAATAGAGCCAATTATAACTGCTTCTGCAGTAAGCATTGCGTAGCCGTAATTTCTCTCAGAACTGATTTGAGACCATCCTGGAACTACAAAGGATTTTAAAGTTAAAAGCCCTCTGCTTTGAGCAAACAGCGTTGTAGAAAGCAGAATAGTTAAAAGAAAAATACCTATACGCTTCATAGATATTCTCCTAAAAATTAATTTGATAATTTAGCATTGCACCATTTGCAGGTAAAGGAATAAAATAGAGTTCTCCGTGCTGCTTTTTAGATAAAATGGAACTATCTATAATACTGATACTCCTATTCAATAACATCAGCCCTAAAGCAAGCTGATTATTCATCTTGGTTTTCTGATGCCGTTTCCGGATATCTTTGTATTCCTGCCATTTTTCCTCGCTTTGCCAGCTCCATTCTTCATTATCTTGATAAGTATTGAGGGAAATGTATTCCTCATAAGAATCAGGGTCGTAATTATAAATCAAATAATAGTTACGAGCCATCATTTCCTGGATATCGTTGTAATAATCACTATTAGGATAATCTTGCACTGCCTGATAGTGCTCATTAGGCATTCCATAAGGCACTCCTGCATAAAGTTCGGCAAATTGCATATAGTTTTTTTTCTGCAGTTCAATTTCACGATTGGTGGCAATAAAAGTATAAATGGTAATAAGGTCCATTCCTATCAGTGTAGCTCCTCTTGTATTATAGCCCATAAGCAATTCTCCCGTTCCCGGTAAAATTAAAGAAGAAATAGGATATACGAATTTGGGTAATGCCAATAGGGGAGCTATTCCTAAGAAAAGCAGCAGAATTATAAGACAGGTCTTGTGTTTTAGAAATTCCACTTCAACCCCAACATTGGTGTTACAATTCCCGAAGGCATTGCAGCATAAAAATTTAAGCTAGGAACTGTCTGGGAAATATAATAACGGTTAAAATTACGCGTAACCCGAACGGCATCAAGTCCTGCAGCTAAATGATTGAATGCCAAACCCAAAGTGAAAAAATGAGCTATGCTATAGGAATCCTTAGCGTCGTTGCGCATTTTAATATAGGTCAGACGCATCTTGCTCATTTCATGTGAGTCATTAGTTATAAGGATTTCAGTATCATTACCCCATAAAGGGTAATTTCCGGTCCAGCGCATATTGGAACTATCAATTTCACCATCAAATTTCCAACGAATAGAATCAGGAGAAACAGGATTTCCTGATTCATCACAGGCAAAACGATAATACCAATCCATCCAGCCAAAAACATATTGAGGGTATTTACCTATATCTTCATAGAAATGTTGAGTATTTGTTTCATCCAGACGGAAATAGCTCTCATCATAAATATCAACTTGATTAACATTGCATAGAATAGCTTGAACTATATTCTGATGTTCCCTGTCATAACGGTAGCCGGTTATTTCTGTTCCATCCGCAGTAGTGTAGGTTATTTTTTCTCCATTGGCATATTTTTCGTATTTTTTGGTTTTATCTTTGCCTTCGTTGTTGAAATAAACCAATCCGCCAATCAGTCCAATTTCCAGAAGCGGGAAAATATAGGTTGTAAGAACGGTTTTATTGGCATAAAATTGACCTGCACCTGGAACCAGCATAGACATAACCATAGCCAATTGAGCACTTTTTCGGTTGTAGTTTTGTTTAATTAAATCGTTAGTTACAACGGAATCACGCATTGCATTCTGTTGTTCTTCTTCTGTTTGAATGAGCCATTGGTCAATGTCCGTTTTAGGTTTTTCCTGACAGAAGAGGTATAACCCAAAACCGGCAATAAAAATCAGCAATATAAACTTCTTCATTGCTAACCCCCTAAAAATCATTTCTCCACCGCAAACTTGAGGCGTTTAGTGGAACCGTTATTTTCCAGAACCAGAATATAGACCCCGGAACTGAGCCCAAAAGTATTCAATTCAAAGTCCCGCGGGTTATTTTGGGATTCAGGAATCAGTAGCTTTTTTACTAAAGTGCCGCTAATATCATAAAGACGGAGTTTTGTTTCTCCAAAATAATTTTGTAAATTAAGCTTATAATATGGTTTACGCACAGGATTGGGATAAATATAGGCAAATTTATCCGCTGAGCCGATACTTTCATCTCTGAATTCAAAAGTGACAGATCCGCTTTCTCCATTTCTGTAGCCGGCAAAAAGGATAGGATCATAGGGAATATTCTGTTTACTGTGGATAAACAGCTTTCCGTTATTGTCAGAATAATACCAGGATAGGATTTGCTGTTCCGGCTGGTAATACAAATAATCATTCTTATCATCTTTATTTACAGATAAACACATTTCTGGAACTATTTTTCCTGTTTTATCTATAGCTAAGTAACCACTTTCTGCTAAAGGATAAAAAAGAATATCAGCGGAACCGTTTTTTAGAGCAAAAGGAGTTTCAATGGTTGAAATTGTTTTCGGGGAAACCACTGGAAAGTGAATTAGTTTGGTTCCATCTGCTTTCAGGGCATAAAGTTTATTACTAAGTCCAAAGAACAAAACCGGAGAAATATCTCCTAAAACTGAACAGGCAAGTTGCCCCGGAATTTCATTGGTGTGATTGGCAAAGATTAATTCCAGGCGGTTATTATATATCCGGTATAAATTTCCACTATTTGCCATTACAAAAATCATTGCAATGCTCTTATCCGGGTTTGTATAAATCAGCGGTTCAATATTGCCACAAGGTTCAGGCAGGATGAATTCATTGATTATACCTAGGTTATCTAATTCCAAAGTATATAAATGATCCTTTTCTAAAACTATAACATTATTGTCATAACCCGCAATACATATAGTTCCAGGTAAATTGATAAAATCCTGAATGCTGAAGTTTTTTACGGAATAGACACAATCTTTTGTAGTTACAATTAATGTATTAGTTATAGATAAGGGTGTAGTTGTAATAGAATCAGGAAAGGAAATTTGATGAAAAGTAGGCGAATCATTCGCCCAATCCGTAAAAAACAGATTATTGCCGTTAACAGTAACTAGTTCGGCAAAATTATCGTTATTGAGGTCTGTTTCTTGTAAAGGAAAATCCGATAAGTAAAAAGGGGTGCTAAATTCTCCCATCATATCCTGCCATTCATTATCACTATCTATATAGCCGAATAGATGTATAGAACTGCCGAAAGCGACGGGAATATTTGTTTCCTCATACCCAGTGTTGATAATAGGTCCGGTAAGAATATTACTGGCAGCAAAATCTAATATCTGAGTGCTGTCAAAAAAACCGCTCTCTATCCTGAAACTCATTTGTTTTGCAGGATTGCCGATTTCTTTTAAATGATACAATCCCGGGACATTGAAACTATCAACCAGAGGTGGTTTTGTAGCTGCCGTTAGTTCAGGTCTCCAGTATTCCTGACTCCAGTTTACAAATAAGCCGTTTGTATCAAGAACCGGTTTACGGGAATGAAAATATTCATAAGGTGTTCCTGTCCAATACATAGAATAGTCACTACCCAGGTCTGTAAGACCGTCAGCTTCAATTACGGAAACCCCTTTATGGTAAAAACCCGTATTTACAGTATTCGCGTCAAAATTACTAACCCAAATGCCATCGCTATCCGTTTGTCCTTCATCATATAAAATAGCTTCATTGATATGCCAAACAAGTATTCCACCTCCAATTGCAGAACCATTCGCTTTCATAAATGAAGGTAATAGATAATCATATTCGTAAGTTGGAGGCGGGGGAGAAATATCTTCAAAAGGAGTAGGATAGAGAATAACGCGTCCTTCCAAAGCTCCAAAGACAGCAGTGCCTCCATCACCATCAGGATCAACATTGCGGTTTTCCACTAAAATATATTCTTTGGTATTAAGGGGAATTTTGTATGTATGAGGAATTGAATCATTACCATTTGGCATAGCACTGATGGCATTTAGGGATAATTCAGTCATTGTAGCAAAATCAGGAAATTCTTTTAATAGACCACGCTCCAGGTAACTATCACGAAACATCAAATTGCGAGAAAAAGCTCCCGGTAATGTTGGCAAAGCACCTTCTACATAAACCAAATCTCCGTTTTCTAGTTCATCTATTAAAATACCTGAACCGCCACTATCCATAATATCAAATACACCAACCATAGGAGAAGAATTATAAACATTATACAAATCCACCATTCCTAAAGAATGACCAAATTCGTGAGCCATTACTGCATTCAAGGCACCATAACCATTATGGATTGTTTTCCCGTTCTCTACACTTTCGTAAAAATCCTGGGATATTGTTTCCGGAACATTGCAGCAATGGGAAATAAGGACTGCTCCATTATCTACAACTGCTTCTTTGCCGTCACCTACCTTAATAAAAAAAGATGGCAGATCCGATGGTGTATTTCCTAAAATATCATGTTGCCAGTCCGAACCGGAATGTATAATCATATAATGTCCATAACTGGCAAAATCTATGTCCGGGTCTGTGCTATCGGCTGTTTCCAAAGCTGTTTTAAAATATTCTTCCATACGGCTGACAAATAATTCGGAACTGGCGTTCGGAGGATTATAATAGCCCAAACTCTTAGGTAAAGTATAAGCAGGTCTATTTTTGGGGTAGACATCGTAACTAAGCTCATAGGCACCAGCAGAGACAGCTAAATAATAATATTTCAATGCTTCCAGATTTGTCTCAAAATATTCTCTGTTATGAGGAGGGGCACCAACTGAATAAATGTATTCGGGATCCTGTTCCAACTGAAATTTTCCGTTACCTGTGGTATTGGGGTCGTCGGTTTCTTCTATAGCAAAATCCACCAGAATAACCAATAAACGATTATAGTTTGCCTTATCTCTTTTAGTTAAATCCTGTTTGGAATTATGCTGAATTAGCTTATTTTGATAGGGATGCCTTGCCTGTTTATAGAATTGTTGTGTTTTATGCAATACTATTTTTTGTGCCGGTAGCAATGCTGCCGCCAGTAGGAATAATATCAGTAATTTACTTTTTTTCATCTTATTTCAGGAATGTTGATTTCCTCGTAAACTTCGGATGGTTGACATCCTCGTTAACCAAGGAATGCTAAAGTTATCGTCAATTCTTGAACGACAGGGGCATCGTTCTTCTGTCACTAAAACTCAAAGCCCAGAGAGAAGATCTTATTATAATCAGTCATTCCACCTGCAGGAACCATTGCAAAATCAAATCCCAGTTTATAACGTTTGCTGAATTTGTATTGCACTCCTACACCAAAACTGGCTCCTTCAACTTCACCCGCGTTATCGGAATAATAACCGCCGCGTAAAGCGATCAGATTCAAGTATGTATATTCTGCTCCAACTCCATAGATTGTTTCGTCAAAATACTTCCAACCAGTAATAAACCTTTCATACAAAGGATCATCGTTTGCCAGGATTTTACTCATTTCCGCTGTTGCTATTAAACGTCCCATAGAACTATTCATAATTTCATAACCAAGTCCAGCTCTGAAAGTTAATGGAGCTGGATCAGATTGATCCTCATCAACATAAGTAATATCGGGACCTATATTTTGCAATACAACCGAGGCATTCAGATTATTTACAGCTACATCTTTGAATAAAGCTCCTATATCAAAAGCGAAACTGAAAGCAGAACCTTCGGTTTCTGTTAAACCAGTTCCAGGACCCAGGTAAGAATATAACAATTTGAAGTTACCACCTACTCCAATCTTTTCTGGAACTACTTCATAACCATAACCTAAAGCACCGGCAACTTCATAAGTGTGAAAATCACCAAGATTAACATTTTGAGCATTAGTTTGTGGTTGCGTTCCTTCATCCAGCCAAATAATATGAGCATTGATGTTACCAATACCATAAAAATAATTATTGAATCCCAAATATTCATAGAAGATATCATCAACCCCGGAACCTTGCAACCAGGGAATATGAGTTGCTGCAATTTGAGTATTACGGTTAAAAGCTGTAGCTCCTGGATTCCACCACATAGCATAAGCGTCATCTGCAATGGCAGAATAGGCACGGCCCATAGCATTGGCACGTGCTCCAGGTTCAAAAGTTAAGAATAACATTGCTGCCTGGGATATTCCAGACAGGGCAAAAGGTAGAATTAGCATCAGCAATATGCTGAGGATAATTGTGTGGCGCTTAAACATTATACCTCCACAGGTTTTGTATAAAATAAGTTTCAGGTTTAAAGAAATATCACCTGAAGTATTTGATTTGAATATATAATCTAATCTGCGGAAAATAAATATCAGTTTAGATTATGCCTCTTCTACAGTCAACTACATTGTAAGGACTGATCCCCATAGCAAGTAAAAAGTTTTTATCTCCTCATAAAAAAACTTTGGTGCCGAAGGCCGGAATCGAACCGGCATGAGCTATTGCCCGGTGGATTTTGAGTCCACTGCGTCTACCTGTTTCACCACTTCGGCATACTATTTCGCCACAAAAACAAGCTTGGTTTACCTGTCAAGTAAAAAGGTATTTTTTCACAAATAGAAAAAATAACTCGCTCTCTATAATATAATCCTTATTCCTTAAAAAGCAAATTCACCGTAAAAGCATAGAAACAAACAAGCTGAGAATTGCTTTGACATAATTACTTAACTTAATTAGTTGGTCTGAAAGAGAATTTTATATCAGGTTTCGGATTTATAAATTGCTTTAAAAAGGAGCAGAAAATGCTAACTAAACTCTGGGCTAATAATTATCGCTGTTTTGTCAATTTTGAGGTTGAATTTGATAGTTTAACTTTATTACTTGGTCCCAATGGTGGGGGTAAAACAAGTATATTTGATCTTCTTTATAACTTAAGAAAGTTAATAATAGATAATGCAAAGGTATATGAGGTATTTTCTCCTGATGATTTAACCGCCTGGCTTGATTCCAATGAACAAACATTTGAGCTACAAGTTGAGGGTAACGGAGGAATTTATACCTATCGTTTAGTCATCTCTCATCAAAGGGAATTAGGGAAATTAAGAATTGAACAGGAAACACTTCATTATGATAATAAAGTAATCTTCTCTTTTGAAAAGGGTGATATTCATTTATATAATGATTATTATAAGGAAGGAGCGATTATTTCTTTTGATTGGATGTTATCAGGACTTTCTATGGTTGTCTCCAGACAGGATAATACTAAATTGACTTGGTTCAAGGACTGGATAAACAAATTATTTATTTTAAATCTGGAACCCAAAGCCATACATTCTGTTTCTGAAGATGAATCCTCACAATTATTTAGGGACGGGAAGAATTTTGTTTCCTGGTATCGTTATTTTTCTCAAGAGCATCAGGATAAAATGTATGATCTGATAACCTATCTACGGAATTCTATCTATGGATTTGATTCTTTAAAATTGGAATTAGCAGGTAAACATCGTATCTTGCAAGTTGGCTTTCGGGGTGAAAAAAAAGGAGACAAGACCCTATTTTTTGATTTTGATCGGCTTTCCGATGGGCAAAAAGTTTTATTCATTTTACATACTTTGTTAGTATGTTTACAAGAAATGGGTAATACATTGATGATGGATGAACCGGAAAATTATGTAGCACTTAGGGAAATTCAACCCTGGCTTATGGAGCTTAGTGATGTTTGTGGAGTTAAGATACCTCAAATTATTATTATCAGCCATCATCCTGAGCTGATTGATTATTTTGGAGTGGAAAAAAGCCGTCTGATAGTTAGAGAGCCACTTGGTCCTGCAAGAGTAAAACAAATCTTTAACAGGTTTGAAGATAGCTTAAAATTATCAGAATTAATTGCCCGGGGTTGGGAAAATGAGTAAAAGAAAAGTAAGCTTAGTTATATGTTGTGAAGATAAACAACAAGAATGTTTTGCCAGAATAAAGATAAAAAATAACCCAAGTATGAATTTTGATGAAAAATTAAAGATAAAGGATTAGGTTGGAACAAATAAATTCAGAGCAAATCCAAAAAAGGGCAAGAGAACTGATAAAACAGATGTTTGGTCAGGGAGCAGAATTACGATCCGGTCAATGGGAAGCAATAGAATATATTTTATCAGGCAGCGGTAAATTGTTGATTGTGCAGAAAACAGGTTGGGGTAAGAGTATTGTATATTTTATTATGACCAAAATCAACCGTGAACTGGGCAAAGGACCAACCCTTATTATTTCACCGCTTTTAGCTTTGATGAGAAATCAGATTTATAATGCCCGCAAGCTAAACCTGAATGCTGCTACTATTAATTCCTCTAATACCAGGGAATGGGATGAGATTAAAGAAGGACTGAAACAAAACAGATATGACCTGCTTTTGATTTCTCCTGAACGTCTTTCCAGTGATAATTTTATTCCGGAAATAGTTCCAGCTATTGGAAAAATTGGAGCTTTTGTAGTAGATGAAGTGCATTGCATTTCGGATTGGGGTCATGATTTCAGGCCTGATTACAGGAGAATAAAAAGTTTGGTGAAGACTATCTTTACAGGTATTCCTGTAATTGGAACTACAGCAACTGCCAATAACAGAGTAGTGAAGGATTTGGAAGAACAGTTAGGTGCAGGTTTTTATACTATGAGAGGAAAGCTGAGTCGGTCAGGTTTAAAACTCCAAAACATTGTTTTACCAACAATAGCGGAAAGATTAGCCTGGCTGGCAGAAATAATTCCTACTTTAGAGGGCTCGGGAATTGTATATTGTTTAACAAGGGCAGATGTTTACAGAGTAGCTAACTGGTTAAAACAATGTGGAATTGACTGTCATCATTATTGGGGAGGAAATGTTCCGGATGAGAAACAACAGGATATAAGCCCAATTTTGGAACAGAAGTTACTGGATAATAAAATAAAAGTTTTAGTTGCCACTTCTGCTTTAGGAATGGGTTATGATAAACCAGACCTCAGTTTTGTGATTCATTATCAGACACCGGGCTCTGTAATTTCTTATTATCAGCAAGTTGGCAGAGCCGGTAGAGAAGTTCCTGAGTCGTATGGAGTTCTCCTAAATGGAAATGAAGAAGATGAAATTCTGGATTATTTTATGGAGGAAGCTTTTCCTACGGAGGATGAAGAACAGGCAATCTTAAATTATCTGGAGTCCCTTATTTCTGCTACAGCAGGACAAATACAAAGAAAACTAAATATCCGTTCTTCCCGACTGGAAAAAGCGCTGAAACATCTGCTTATTGATGGTTATATCACTAAAAATAAATATGAATACAGCCGAACAATAAAACCCTGGACTTATGATTATAACAGAGTAAAAATGATTAAGGATTGTCGCATTCAGGAAAGGGATAGAATGAAAGAATATATTAAGCACAAGGGTTGTTTAATGCAATTTGTAACCCAAGAACTGGATGATCCCAATTCTGAGCCCTGCGGGATATGTGCCAACTGCCAAAATGGTCTTTTACCTGATAAGCCAAAGCCGGAAACAATTCAAAAAGCGCTGGAATATTTACAGCAGGATTATGTTATTATTGATGCCCGAAAAAGATGGCCTAGCGGAATTGAACTGAGTGTAAATGCTCAAAATCAACCGACAACAGTAATTCCCAAAGAGGAAATTTTAGAACAGGGAAGAGCTCTTACTTATCTGGAAAAAGCAGGTTGGGGAACTATTATTATGAATTGTATAAAAAAAGATGCTCTTTTACCGGAGGATATTATTGATGCTTCCTGTTATCTTATTGTCAATAAATGGTCACCCGATCCTTTTCCGGAATGGCTTACCTTTATTCCTTCGTTGGGGAGAAAGAAAATTATTCCCGATTTTGCTGAACGGATAGGGGAAAAACTGAAACTTCCTGTTTATGATACAATTTCCATAATTAATTTACAAAAACAGCCCATTCATCACTATAATAACAGTCAGCAGAAAGTAGATAACAACATTAATAACTGGTCAATTAAGAAATCAATTCTCCCCAAACCTGTTTTATTGATAGATGATTTTGCTTATTCCAGATGGACTTTAACCATTGTTGGCAGGTTGTTAAAAATAGCCGGTGCTGAAAAAGTTTATCCTTTCACCTTAGGTTCTTCCAAAGATACAGAATAATGCTGGATACAAACGCACAAGTTATCTTCCTTTTAACCTATCAGTTTATGAGAGAAGGAGAAAAACCATTAACAGCCCAGGAATTTAGTCAGCTTTCCAGAAAAATCAAGCAAGCAGGATTAGAGGGACCTCAATCACTTTTGAAAATGAGTTCAGATGAGATAGCTATGATATCTGATATAGGATCAGCAATGGTAAATAAAATTCGTGATCTGTTAAATCAGGGAGGAGCTGCATCTTTATATTTGGAAAGATATTTAAATCAGGACATCAAAATAATGACCATAACTGATGCTGCTTATCCGCTCAGGTTTAAAACCAATTTATCTGACTTTGCTCCACCTTATATCTGTTATGTTGGCAACCGGGAACTTCTCTATAATCTTGATTCAACTTATATAATTTCTGCCGTTGATGCAATGCGAATTCCCTTGCCCGAAATGTTTTCCGATATTCAAAATATGGTTTTTATTCTGGATTCGTTGCAGGCGGTTAATCAATTGGGAAAATCAGAATTATACTGGAATAAATGTGTCATAATAAGTTCCTTGGGTTTAGCAAAACTAATCCATTATCCTTTTTTGCGTGATCAAATTAAAAGCGGTAATTGTTTAATACTTTCCCCAAACACTCTGGAAGGAACGATTCCAAATTTTCCCGGTTTATACCTTTGTTTAATGGCATTGGGAATTTCATCTCAAAGTGTGGTTGGTATCTATGAAAATAATATCCAGATTTTGCATAATTTTGAACAAATCTTCAACAATGCCTATTATCAATCGCTTATTCAAGTAACCAGAATTCCAGCTACATATAAAAACATCTTTTTTTACGGGGTAAAATATATGAAAAAAGTGAATAACTCCAATAATCAATTATCAAGTTCACGGACTGTTTATACTATAGGGCACAGCAATCATACCATAGAAAAATTTCTGGAATTGTTAAAAAAACATAATATTCAAATTCTTGTGGATATTCGTTCCGTTCCTAATAGTTCATATTCTCCTCAATTTAATAAAGATGAACTGAAAAATGCTTTACAGGAAAAGGGAATTGAATATCAATATCTGGGACTTAGTTTGGGTGGTAGACCTTTAAATAAAAAAGTTCTCAATTCAGAAGGCAAAATTATTCGCGAGTTTATTGAACAAGAGGACAGGTATCAAAAAGGAATTGAGGAATTACTGTCTTTAACTGCTAACAACAAAAAAGTAGCTGTAATGTGCAGTGAGGAAGATCCTCATCATTGCCATCGGGGATATATTGTTACCAATACTTTACTGGAAAAAGGTGTGCAAGTTTTACATATCAGAGGAGATGGAGAAATAAATGATTTCGGTTTATTTAATTCTCCTTCGGATCAGATGGAGATACCATTATGAAGAAAAAGATTGAATTATACACTATTGGCTTTGCACAAAAGAAAGCACAGGACTTTTTTGAAATCTTAAAACAAAACAACATCAAAACTTTAATTGATATACGGCAAAGCAATACCAATATCTATGCCGGATTTACTATTAGAGACAATCTACGCTATTTTTTACAGGAAATTTGCCAAATAGAATATGTGGAAAACAAGCTTTTTGCTCCTACCCGAGAAATCAGAAATTGCTTTCATAAAGATCATAACTGGGAAAATTATTCAAAGGCATATATAAAACTGATTAAAGAACGCAAAGCAGTGGATTCCCTTTCTGAACAATTACTGGATAAAGCAGTTCTTTTATGTTCAGAACCAGGTGCTGAATTTTGTCACAGGCGATTAGCTGCAGAACAAATTGCCAAATATTATTCCAATGTTAAAATCATTCACCTCTAACGGAAAAAGGATGTCCCCGTCCTTTTATTATTTTTGGAAAAAGGAAGTCCCCGTCCTTTTATTATTTTTGGAAAAAGGATGTCCCCGTCCTTTTATTATTTTTGGAAAAAGGATGTCCCCGTCCTTTTATTTTTACCGGAAAAAGAAACAAGAAGACATTGAACGACGAGGACTCGTTCTTCCGGAATGTTGATATCTTTGTTCTTTTCCAGCTTCTATTTTTTTAATTCATTTATCAGGAGTTATAAAATATGCTTAAACAAATCATCATTACAGGCATAACCAATATGAGTGAGAGTTTTATTTGTATCAGTGGTTTTGATAGAGAAGAGAAAAAATACATCAGACCTGTTTTGTCTAAAGGACAACTTACTGAACAATTTCTTTCTGATTATAATGATAAAATAGAGCTTGGCAGTATATTAGAACTTGATTTTATACCTCCGATAAGTGCAGCTTCACCTCCTCACATTGAAGATACATTATTTCATCAGTTTTCCGGAAAAGTATTAGATAAGCTGAATAAAAAACAGTTTCAGGAATTTATTGTTTCCATAGCAGATAGAAGCATAGAAGATATTTTTGGTTATGAAATAGAACTTATAAAAGGGCAGCCAGTTCTTCCTCAAGGAACAGGAAATCGTTCTCTGGGAACTATAATTTGCCGAAAATGCAATGTTGTAATTGACTATTCAGGGAAAGCCAGATGTGATTTTATTGATCAATTTGGAAATGAATTCAGGCATCTGCCAATTACCGGAAGAGATGAATGGATAAAAAAACCCGGGAATTATACAAATGTTCCTGTCCGACTTAGTTTAACCAGACTCTTTCAAAAAGATAAAAATTCTGAACCTGTTTATTGGCTGCAAGTGAGCGGAGTGATAGCTATTTAGATTTATTTTCTCATAGTTTATTCTGATTTCACAGATTAATGTTTATGCTTATTACTGAGTGAGAAATCCTTATTTTACGGAAGACAAAGACCCATTAAAATGAACACTCCCCTTTTTTCCATAACACCATCATTGTCTTATTTCTTCGCTTGAAAAAGTGAAGAGAGAGAAAAAATAAATAATGTCTTTATTTTGAATGAAGTTTAGTTTTTTTATTGCTTTCTATGATACGACATAACAGGACTTCGGAAAAAATAATTTGTCTACTTCTAATTTAGCAATTAGTTTATTAGTATAAGGTCTTTTTTAGGTGTGGAAAAATAATAAGGTAAAGGAGGAAGGTATTAATGTTGAGTATAAAAGTGATTCACAAATCAAATGATTTACCTCAAGAAATTTCTCAGAAGGATTTAGTAGATTTTCTATACGAGCATTTGGGTAGATTCCGAGATACACCTTCAGCTATCAATAAAGCCATTGATTATGCATTTTCAACGAAAAGAGGAAAAGGTGGATTCGTGATTTTGGCTTTTGCGGAAAATAAGCTCTGCGGTGTTTTAGTAATGAATAAAACCGGTATGCAAGAGTATATTCCGGAAAATATTCTCGTGTATATAGCTGTAGATAAGTCAAAGCGAAATATGGGGATAGGAAGTAGTATATTACAGGAAGCATTGAAAATTTCTGATGGTGATATTGCACTTCATGTAGAATATGATAACCCGGCAAAACATCTTTATGAAAGATGCGGTTTTACCACAAAGTATGCCGAAATGCGTTGGCATAAGGAGTAATAATATGGCACATTTAAAGATTCATATAGATAGGATAATTGAGAATATTGAAATTCTGAATGATTTTATGAAGAAATATCACAAAGAATGGTCGTTGGTTGTTAAAGTATTGGGCAACGATAAAAATGTTTTATCGCCAATTCTTAAACATCCTGTTATTAGAGAGTTACATTCAATAGCCGTAACTCATCCTGAAACATTGAAACTGATAAAGCAATTGGATTCAGAGATTAAGACAATGTATATTAAACCCCCGGCTTTGAGAAATGCAGATAAAATTGTGCGTTTTGCAGATTACTCTTTCAATACATCTATAGCTACTATCAAAGCGCTAAATGACGCAGCAGCAAAACTTAATATAGAGCATAATATCATAATTATGATGGAGATGGGGGAATTAAGAGAAGGTATTAAAAGAGAAGGTCTTATTCCTTTTTATAAAAGTGTTTTTAATTTACCAAACATCAATGTAATCGGAATTGGCACAAATCTGGGTTGTATGATGGGTATTAAACCAACTTACGACAAACTTATCCAACTTGTTTTATACGGACAATTGTTAGAAGCAAAATTTAAACAAAACATTACCCTCATCTCCGGAGCGAGTTCTATAACCTTGCCGTTGTTGGAAAAAGATAAAGTTCCATCCGGAATAAATCATTTTAGAATCGGAGAAGCTGCTTTTTTAGGAACGACTCCTCTCAACAATAAGCCCATTCTAAATCTTAATACAGGAACCTTCACTTTTGAGGCCTATATAGTAGAATTATATAGAAAAGACAGTATCCCGGATGGAGAAATTACCAATGCTGCTATAGGAAAGAACATTTTCACAGAAAGTGAAAGTCCTTCTCTGGAACCAAGCTTTAAAGCTGTTTTGGATTTTGGTATTTTGGATGTAGATGCCGATAATTTAATACCCGAAGATAAAAGTGTCAGTTTTTTCGGTAACAGTTCAGATTTAAGTGTATATGATCTCGGAACAAATCCCAATGGCTATAAAACCGGTGATGTAATTCGTTTTGAATTAAAATATATGGCTGTTGCCAAACTTATGTATTCCCAATTTGTAGAAAAAGAGATAATTATTTAATCCTTTACTAAATTAACTACAGACACATTGCTCACCCATTGCGGATGGCATCCGTAATGGGTGAGCAATGAGTAGGTAATGCTATTAAAGAAGACAAAAGTCATACTGGAGTATGATATTGTATTAGTGTAAGATAGTTATTTTTTTTGTCCAAGAATTTCCTGAAGCAACAAGATGTAAGATATAATTTCCGTTAGCTAACAAATTTCCATTTTCATCTCTACCATCCCAGAAAAGATCAAAATTACCGCTATCTTTGATTTCATTCACAAGGGTTCTTACATATTGCCCTTTTATATTGTAAACTTGCATTAAAACATGGGATCTTGAGGGAATGCCATAGAAAATTTTAGTGCGAGAATCAAAAGGATTGGGAGAAAATGAATAAAATCCTGCCTTAACAGATAGGGGAGGTGTTTGATTTCCATTATCATCTACTTCTACAATAGCGGGTCCGTAAAATGAATTATATCCATCCCAATCAACAACTTCCAGCCAGTAATAGTAGATATTATTGGCAGGAACCTGGTCTGTATAAGTGTATATTTGTAATTGGGAAGAATTCGTTGCCGGAATGAGGTAATTGAGATTAATGGCTGTGTTTAAATCTGCTTGTGTGGAACGGTAAATATAATATCCTCTAATATTTATTTCAGATTGAGTTGCCCAAGTTATTTTAACAGTGGAAACTCCACTGTGGGTCGCAATAAAAGAAATTATAATTACGAGCAAAGTATCATCTCTTTCTTTACCCATAAAGTAATATAGATTTTCCTTAGCATTGGAGAAATTATGTGCAATAAAGGAAATCTCTTCAGGGTGAGCAGGATTCCAAATTGTATTTAGCGGCTTATCACTGTTTGATAAATAAACTTTCGGGAAATTATGAATATTCCAGTTGCAGTTATCATCCTCATTTTCATCCCAATAAAAGGTTACTTTTTTAGCACCGTTGAAATTCCCTTTAAGGAACCATTTTAGCGTAACAAACTCACCATTATTCTGAAAGGGTTGTAAATCTGCCAGAAAATTATACATCAGAGTGCCGTTTTTGGGAATAACAGTTTTCTTTACATCGGGACTATAAAAACCGTCTACTCTCTGAGGTTGACTTTCATAATTGATATCTCCTTCCAGAAGTTCCATATTAGATACAACTGTAATAGGATTGGTCAAAGTAATACCTGCGGGATTATCAAAAATAATATCGTTTACAGTATAGGAAGTGGGTGTAGAATTAAAATTACCGGTTTGTTGATGGACAGTGCCATTAAAAATATACTTGCCCTTGCTGTTATAAGTTCTTGTTCCTACTTGCACACTGCCTTTATTGCCAGTGGAATAAAAACCATCAGGATTAGAAGTAGCTATAGTGCTCTCGTAATTGGCGGTAAAAGAACAATTCCCGGTTATTGAACCTTGACTGCCAAAGGTGATTTTTCCGTTGGAATTTACTGTAACCTGGCAATTTTGGCTTGCATTGGAAGCAGATATAAGACCATTGTTTTCAAATGTTCCACCATCCATAACAACGATTGATGAATTGGAATTACCAGTTTTTACTTCACCATTATTAATCAGTTTTGAAGCGCTATATATTTGAATTGCTCCGATTTCGCAATTAGCATATTTATTGATTATCACTTCAATTCCAGAATATAATTGCAAAGTTCCGGTTATTACCAGACCACCCTCAATAATCATAGAAGTATGCATAGCTATGTTTTGAGTGTTTATATAGATTGTATTGGCAAAAGGTGAAGAGGGAAGTTGAGATGCATTAATCCAACCACTACCATTATAACATTCCCATAAATTTATATCTTCAAAATTACCGCCCCATTTAGTGCGATAATCCCCTGTATTATAGCAGAATAAATTAGTGGCAATCAAGGCAAGAAGTGCCAAAATTACTACCCGTTTAATACTGTATATCTTTGCTCTTTTATTTTTACTGTCAGACATAATATAACTTCTTGATATATATAATGTTAAGTTGAATACAAAAGAAAAAATCTATATCTAAATTCACACTTTTTAAAAGAAGAATAGTGTCAATCCTTTTTTTGTAAAATAGGGGTTAATTATATGTGTTTGAAAGAATAATGAAGAGAAAGGAGAACATGTGTTGAGAAAAAAGAGTTGACGGTATTCCAGTAAAATAAAAAAAGGCATTCAAGGAGAAATATGTTGCCTAAGCGAAAGATTATTGTTGCTATAGACGGACCTGCTGCTTCCGGTAAAAGCACCACAGCCAAATTACTTGCCCAAAAACTGGGATATGTGTATATTGACACCGGGGCAATGTATCGGGCTTGTGCTTTACAGGCAAAGCGGGAAAGGATTTCAATTGATGATCTTTCTGTTATTATTCCTATGCTGGAACGAATTGATATAAAAATTTCTGATGCTGGAAACGGGAATATAATTTGGCTGAATGGAGAAGATGTAAGCCAACAAATTCGCACTCCAGAAATATCTGCTACGGCTTCTGCGATTTCTGCAATTCCCTGTGTCAGATATAAAATGGTAGATTTACAACGCAATCTTGGCAAAGAAGGAGGCGTTGTTTTAGAAGGAAGAGATATTGGAACCTATGTATTTCCCGAAGCAGAAGCGAAATTTTTTATGATAGCGGATTTGGAAGTGAGGGCAAAACACAGATTTAAAGAACTGGCAGAAAAAGGAATAAGTACTAATTTTGAGGATGTATTACAGGAATTGAAAACCCGCGATGAAGCAGATGCCAACAGGTCTCTTGCACCCTTAAAACCTGCGGAAGATGCTATTTTAATAGATACAAGCAATTTAACTATTGAAGAACAAGTGCAAAAAATTTATGTTATAACTTGTAAAATTATAGAAAAAGCGGGAAAAAACAACATAGGCAATAAAGCTACCAGTAAAAAAGTCAAGATTCGTTTGGCAAATTATTCCGGTTACTGTTTTGGTGTAAAGCGAGCAATTCAAATGGCAAAAGAAGCCAATGTAACTGAAAAACAGGTTTATACTTTAGGAGAACTGATTCATAATCCCGGTATTGTTCGCGAACTTGAAGAGCAGGGAATTCATATTGCCAATAACGCTGCTGAAATTAAAAACAGCACGGTTATTATTCGTTCGCATGGAATTACTAAAGAAGAGTATAAAATACTTAAAAAAAATCATAACGAAATTATAGATGCTACCTGTCCTTATGTAAAAAGAACACACAAAATCCTACAACAGATTGTTAAGGAAGGTTATCCGGTATTAATTCTGGGAGATAAACAACATCCGGAAGTGACAGGACTGCTTTCTTACGGCAACGATAAAACATTTGCTATTGGTGAAGACGAACCCATACCGGAAATAAAAGAAAAGCGTTTAGCGATAATTGCACAGACCACACAAAAAATAGAAAAGCTTCAGGAATTGGTATGTAAATTGCTCTTAACCTTTAGTGAATTGAGAGTATTTAATACTATCTGTTTAGCGACAACACAAAGGCAGAAAGCTACAGTGGAACTTGCTCAAGCCAGTGATGCAATGTTCGTAATCGGGGGTTTGAACAGTTCCAATACGCGTGCTTTGGCGAAAATGAGTTCAGTTTATTGTCCGACTTATCACATAGAAGATGACAAACAGTTGGCACCTGTTGATATTTCGCAATATAGAAGTATTGGTATCACTGCCGGAGCTTCCACTCCGGAAGAGATGATTATAAAAGTTTATAATGTATTATTACAAAAAAGCGGGGATTTTAAGACCGTAACAAGTATTGAAGAAATCCCTATGTTTAAGGAGGAATCATGTTAATACATGATCAAAACACAGTCCTGCCCGAAGGCAAAGATACGGAAGATACTAATCCTGAAGTAGAAACCGTTTTAAGCGTCGGTGAAGGCAAAATGTCCAAATCTCCAGTTGAGGAAGAAACCAAAGAAGAAGAACCCTCAATTGCTATTCCCGAAGAAATGTTAAGTAAAGAGCCCGAAACAGAGGTCTCTGAAAAGACAGAACCTGAAGAAAAAGCTCCGGAAATGAAACCTGATCAGGAAAAGAAGGAGCTTACTCAGGAAGAAAAAGAGCATCAAGCAATGCTTTCAATGTATGAAGAATCGTTCTCCAGTTTCAAAAAAGGTGAAATTATTGAGGGTACGGTTGTGGACATTTCCGATAAGGATGTCCGTGTGGATATTGGATTTAAATCTGAAGGTATTATTCCAATTTCCGAATTTGCCTACACCGGAGTTCCGGAACTTAATTCCGTGATAAAAGTGTATATTAATGAAATTGAAAACGGGGAAGGCAAATTGCTGCTCTCCAAAAAGAAAGCCGATTACCTGATAAACATTGAACGAATCAAACAGGCACACACAGATCACACTTCATTAAATGGAGTAATTCGCCGGCGTGTTAAAGGTGGTATGATTGTTGATGTTTTAGGTATAGAGGCATTTTTACCCGGTTCGCAGATGTCCTTAAAACCGATTCCCAATCTTGATCAATTTATCGGTAAAGAATTACTTTTCAAAGTTGTGAATATTGATGAGGAACATCATAACATAATTCTTTCCAGGCGCCAGGTTTTGGAAGAAGAAGCAGAACAGAAAAGACAGGAATTACTGAGAAAAATTCAGATAGATTCTGAATTGGACGGGGAAGTGAAAAATATCACTCAATATGGTGCCTTTATTGATTTAGGTGGTATTGACGGTCTCTTGCATCTGACAGATATGAGCTGGGGTAGAATTAATCATCCTTCAGAAATGCTCCAAATTGGTGATAAAGTAAAAGTGAAAGTAATAAATTTTGATCCTGAAACAAATAAAATTTCCCTGGGTATGAAACAACTGGTTCCTCATCCCTGGGAAAACATAGAAATTAAATATCCCGAAGGCAGCAGAGTAACCGGTAAAGTTGTAAATATAAAACCCTTCGGAGCTTTTGTAGAACTTGAACCAGGCGTTGAAGGTCTGGTGCATATTTCGGAAATGAGCTGGACAAAAAGGATTACTGATGCCCATAAATTCTTAAAAATCGGCGAAACAATCAATGCTATAGTGCTGGATATTGATAAAGAAAATAAACGCATATCTCTCGGTATGAAACAGATGGAACCCAATCCCTGGCTCACAATTGAAGACCGCTATCCCATTGGAACAATTTTAACTCGTAGAATTAAAAGTTTAACTGCTTTTGGTGCTTTTGTGGAAATTGAAGAAGGTATTGACGGTTTGATTCATATTTCTGATATTAGCTGGACTAAAAGAATTTACCATCCTCGCGAAGTATACAGAAAAAATCAGGAAGTTGAAGCAAAAGTTCTTTTAATAGACAGAGCTCAACATCGTGTTGCTTTAGGTGTTAAACAGCTGTTTCCTGACCCCTGGGAGACATTAGACCAATATTTACCTATTAATACTGAAATAAAAGGTAAAATCAGTAAACTGATACCTAAAGGCGTGTTAGTGGATATTCCTGTGAATAATGATGTTGTAGAGGGTTTTGTTCCTGTTTCACATTTGGCAATCCCCAAGCTTGAACATAGTGAAGATGCCTTTTATATTGGAGAAGAACTACCCTTAAAAGTTATAGAACTGGATATGGAAAATCGGCGTTTAATTCTTTCTGTTAAAGCATTTTTCTTCTCTCGCGATCCCAAATTGCAGGAAGAATATATCACCCTGCATGAACAATATATGCGGGAAAAAGTAGCTCGCCAACAAAAGAAAAAACAGGAAAAAGAAATTCGCGAAAAGAAATCAGCACAAAAAATAGAACAGGATGAAACAACCAAACCTGAAGAAAAAGAAATTATCCTTGAAAAAGCAGAATTCTTAAAAGAAAAAACACAAGAAACTATAGAGTTAAAAGAGGAAAAAATACCCGAACCGGAACAGACAAGAACAGAAGAAATTCAGATTCCAATAGAAGAACGGGAAGAAACAAAAGAAGCTGAAAAGGAAGAGGATATTATTTCGGAAATCAAAGAAACCGAAACTGTAGAAATTCAAATTACAGCAGAACCTGAACCTGGAGAAATGCCTGAACCGGAACAAATAATAGCAGAAGAAATACCCGTTGAAATTGAAACTTCAGAAGAGGAAACAGAATCTGAAAAAATTGGGCAAGAAGAAAAAGAAAATGAAGAAGCCAAAATAACAGTAATACCTGTTGTGGAAAAAACAGAAGAGGAAAACATACCTGAATCGGAACAAGTGGAAGAAGATACAAAAAAAGAAGTTTAAATATAATTATAACAGCTAATCAAGGATTATCATTCCTGAGAAGGAAAATAGTTCCTGTGAAGGGGTAAAGGATTCTTTATGAAAAAATTGGTGATATTATCAGGACTCTTTCTGCTCCTGTCTTTTAGCTTAAGTGCAGAATTGCTTGCTGAAGGTAATAGTAAAAATTCCATAATCTTGCTTAGTGATAATGACAAGGAAACCATTCTGGAATACCGGATAAGTGAATTTGAGAAAAATAAAATCACTATAGAAGGTGAGGACTGGTATCAAATTCGTCTACCTAAAGAAGGAATAACTCAAGATAAAGGTTTTCCTGAACTCCCCGTTCTTAACAGAAGTATCATTATTCCTGATCAGGCATTGATGGCGATTGAGGTTTTTGATATTGAATTTAAGGACTATGCAATAAAAGTAGCTCCTTCCAAAGGAGTTATTACGCGTGATATAGATCCCGCTAAAGTTCCTTACACATTTGGTAATGTATATGAGGAGCCCTTTTATTATCCCAATACAATTGCAAATTTGTCGGAACCTTATATTTTAAGGGATTTTCGGGGAATAACTGTTTTAACCAATCCCTTTGCCTATAATCCTGTTACCGGTTCTTTAAGAGTTTATACTTATTTTAAAGTGAGAGTATATAATAAAGGAACTGATAGCGTGAACACTTTCAACCGTTCCCGAATTTCTATCTCCCGGAGTTTTTATACTCTCTATGAAAACCATTTCCTGAACTGGAATTCCTATCGTTATACTCCTGTGGATGATTCCTACGGTAAATTACTGGTTATCTGTCATACGAATTTTCTTTCTCAGATCGCTCCTTATATTAATTGGAAAAAGCAGAAAGGTATAGATACGGAGTTAGTTGAATTCAGCACTATCGGCACAACTGCCAGTCAACTTAAAACCTATATTCAAAATCGTTACAATGCTGATAATTCTCTTACTTTTGTGCAACTTGTAGGTGATGCCCCTCAAATTCCATCTCTTTCTTATTTTGGAGGAGGAAGCGATCCCGGTCTTTCTCTTGTAGCAGGTAGTGATAATTATCCGGATATCTTTATTGGCAGGTTTTCAGCACAAACAACTGCAGATGTTATTGCTCAGGTAAATAAAACCATTTTCTATGAAAAAGATTTAAATACCTCTGCTACCTGGCTTTCCCAAGCAATGGGAATTGCCTCTGCTGAAGGAGGTGGAGGTCAGGGTGATAATGGAGAAAGCGATATTCAACATATGAATTTGATTCGGACTGATCTTCTAAATTATGGTTATACGAGTGTTGATCAAATATATGATCCAGGTGCCTCAGCTTCCACAGTAACTACCAATGTAAATAACGGGCGTGGTTTTATAAACTATGTAGGTCACGGTGCTGATAATTATTGGGTAACAACAGGTTTTAGCAATACTAATGCTTCAGACCTTACTAATGGCAATAAAGTTCCTTTCATAATGGATGTTGCCTGTGTAAACGGTAATTTTGTTTCTACTACCTGTTTTGCAGAAGCATGGATGAGAAATACCCATGGAGGAGGTGCTGTTGGCATTTATGCCAGTTCCATAAATCAATCCTGGAATTCTCCGATGAGAGCGCAAGATGAAGTTACCGACTTACTAATTGCTGAAACCCATACTACTTTAGGTGGTTTGTATTATAACGGTTCTTGTAAAATGATGGATGTTTATGGTTCTGATGGTGTAAATATGTTTAAGACCTGGAATATTTTCGGGGATGCCTCTTTGCAAATTCGTTCAAAAACCCCTTTAGCAATGACAGTTAATCATCCTGCATCCATATATACTGGAACAAATAGTGTTTCTGTCTCTACAGGAGTGGCAGGTGCTTTGGTAGCATTAACTTATAATAATACTATTTACGGCAAAGCATTTACCAACAGCAATGGCATAGCAGCAGTAAATTTTACTAATCCTCCGATAGGAGAAATCACTTATACTGTAACAGTTACTGCTTTTAATAGAGTAACTTACATAGGAACATTGTCCCAAATAAATACTCCTGCTCCAGAACAACCTCGTTTTGTAGCAGAATGGGAACCGGCTAAAGGTTCAATAATTCGTTATCCTGTAGGTTTGCCTTATACAATGATAGCTGATTTATCTAATAATGGACTCCTGTATGTAATTGTTTCCAGTTCCTCACAGGCAACCTGTAATTCGGAACTTTCTGCCAATGGCATTAATATGGCTAATGTGCGTTATATAATTACCAATAACGATTCCTATTGGATAAGAGATTACGGTCCCTGGACGATTATGGATGGTGATAATAATATGCAGTTAGTTGATTTTATTTACAATCGTCCCCGTCCTGATGATGATGCTGTTCCTTCAGCGATAGCTAATTACCTGGGAGTAAATATTTCTCAGATGGATATTACTCATTCAGGTGGCAATATAATGACTGACGGGCAGGGCAAAGCAATGAGTACAAACCTGGTTTTAACGGAAAATGCTACTCACAGTCAGAATGCTATAAATACTATGTTTAACAACTATCTTGGAGTTACTGATTATCAATTGTATCCGGATCCCAATAATACATATATAAACCATATTGACTGTTGGGCAAAACTATTGGATGTAGATAAAGTTCTTATTCGCAGTGTGCCGACAAACCATCCTCAATATAGTGCTATTGAAGCAGTTGTAGCTCAGTGGCAAACAAAACTCTCCAGTTACGGTACTCCCTATAAAATTTTCAGAGTCAATACTTCTAATGATGAACCCTATACCAATTCCTTTATCTTTAATAAACATATTTATGTTCCCTTAATGGGAACTGCCAATGATGCTGCAGCTCTTCTTGCTTATCAAAATGCAATGCCTGGTTATACTGTAACAGGTTATTCATACAGCAATTTTGAGTCCACCGATGCCATTCACTGTAGAGTTAATACTATTTTTGACAATCAGATGATTTCCGTTAAGCACTTTCCTCCGGTTCCTTCTTCGGTTTTACAAACTCTTACTTTTAATGTGAATATTGCCCATACTAATGCTCTGAACCAAAGTGGAACATACATTTCCTGGAAAACGGGAAAAAACGGAATTTGGCAAAATAGCAACCTGAGCTTACAAAGCAACGGAAATTGGTTAATTAACCTTACAGCTCCGGTTATTGGAGATACTCTTTTTTATTGGATATCGGCTACAGATGTTACCAATCGGAATGTTACCCTGCCTCTTTGTGCCTCTCAAGATCCTTTTATGCTGATTGGAGTTTATGTACCTGCTATCAATCAACCCCAAGTGCAATTACAAATTCAGGACAACAATGTTAGAATATCCTGGAATGTTGTTCCTTACGCCAATAACTATGTTATTTATGCTGCGGACACACCTCAAGGTTCTTTTTTACCTGTTGGTTCAACTTCTGAAACTTATTGGGAGACCTCTTTAACTGCGGAGAAGAAGTTCTTTAAGATTATAGCTCAGCGCGTTGTAAGATAAAATAGTTTGTCTCAGAATTGTCTCCACCGAATGTTTGGAAAAAACAGCGATGGCAATTTCTATTTATTTTCCAGCAACTGCATTATTTTTTTGGCTACATTTTTACCGAAGATATCAGGATGTTCAACAGGGGGCTTAAAATCATTTATTGCCAAAGGAAAATGCCCTGAATTTACAGACAGCAGAAGATTCCATCCGCTTTGAACTGTTTCCAGCCATTCTGTTTCGGGACGAAGAGTTACACAGGGCTTTTTTAAAATATATGCCTCTTTCTGAATTCCTCCAGAATCAGTAAAAATCATTTGTGAGTGTTGCATTAAAAGTAAAAAATCAAGATATGCCTGGGGTTCTATAAAACGGATGTTACTGAACTTTATTTCCTTTATCTGCTTAAGAATATTAAGTGTTCGGGGATGAACCGGGAAAATTATCAGTTGCTGTAATTTATCCAATCCTGAGAGAATATGATATAAATTATCGGGAGAATCTACATTATAAGGTCTATGCAGGGTCAACAGACAGTAGTTTTTATTCTCCAGCTGCAAAGTTGATAAGACATTTGATGCTTTTTCTGCTTTCCTGATTCCGAAGGAAAGTGAATCCACCATAATATCACCCACCAGAAATGTTTTTTTTTCCAGACCTTCTTTGGCGGCATTTTGCAAAGCTGTTTCTGTAGGAGCTAATAAAATATCGCTTAGATGATCAGCTACGATTCTGTTTATTTCTTCCGGCATACTTTTATTGTAACTGCGCAATCCTGCTTCTATATGAGCAGTTTTTATTCCCAGTTTAGCAGCCGCCAAAGCTCCTGCCAGCGTTGTATTGGTATCCCCATAAACAATTGCCAGTTCCGGTTTTTCTTCTCTTAAAACCGGCTCTAAAGCACTCAATATATTTGCTGTTTGGATACCTTGACTACCTGAACCGACATTAAGATTATAATCCGGAGCGGGAATATCCAAATCCTGGAAAAAGACCTCATTCATTTGCCGGTCATAATGCTGACCGCTGTGAATAATTATTTCCTGATGGCGTTTTCTAACTTCCCGGGAAAGAGGAGCCAATTTTATAAATTGAGGTCGGGCTCCCACAATTTGTGCTATTTTCATCTTAAAAATCCTTATCTAATCTCACCTAATATAATTTAAATCTTGAAAACGATGTAATCAATAGGGATTCCTGCCTTCACAGGAATGAATGGTTGTTTATCATTCTTAATCCTTTTTCGTGCCTTAATAATTCAAAGGTTATTACTGTCAAGCAGGAAAGGACTTTGCTTTAGCAAAGTAAGTGCCACAAAGTGTAATAAACAGAGTAAAGTAATCCTTTGCCGAAAAAGAAAACTGATTAACTTGTTAATAAGTTGCTAAAACTAAGTGGATTCTAACTTGCTTAGGCAGGATAAAGGAATAGAATTTGCTAGCTATGCTGTCCTAATACAGAAAGAAATTATTAATAGAAGGAGCAAATAAAAGTGAAGAGGTTATTAGTGATCGTAGTGTTGTTATTCGTTGTTTGTTTAAGCCAGGGGCAAACACAGAGCAGCAAACTTAAGGAAGAAAGCCGAAATACCGGTTTGGGTTTTCATTTCGGAACTATCTCCGGAAATGGTTTCAGCTATCGTAAATATTATAATAAAAGTGGCTTACAAGTTACTTTAGGGGGATTTACTTCCGGCTCTAAAGAAATTAATAACTCTATTTATGGCAATTATAATGGTGCTTCTATTATCACTATTACTGAAAATGGACGCAAAACAAAGCTAAGTTCTGCAATTAATTATGTGCGGACTTTAGATACTAATCAGGTAGGCAGATTTTATATTGTTGCGGGTGGCTCTCTGCTCAGTTCTTTCATCCGGCAATATGAAATTGATTATCAAATGGTGGATTGGACACATTATACACTTATAAAAGACCATCCGGAAAGAAAAAAATGGGATAGTGACTATGCATATTATTTTGGTTTCGGCTTAGGTTTTGATTTTAATTTGGGACAGAATTTTCATTGTACGGTGGAATTGCCTCTCACAGTTGATGAGGAAAGTGAAATTAAAATGTATATTCCCCAGGTAGGAATTTACTACTTTTTTAAATAATATCATTTTCAAAGAGAAAATCCTTTTTTTTAACCTGCATAAGCAGGAATCCAAATATAAAAAAGCAGTAAAAAAAAGAACATATCAAAAATGATGAAGCCCGAAAATTACTTCGGGCTTCATATAATCTGTAATCTTTATGCTTACTGTATCTTGTATACGCTTAATCGGTAATAAGCTTTCTATTCTCCGATAATTTTTACTAAAACTCGTTTATCACGCATACCATCAAATTCACCATAGAATATCTGTTCCCAGGTTCCGAAATCCAATTCACCGTTGGTTATGGCAACAACAACTTCTCTGCCCATAATTTGTCTTTTCAAATGAGCATCGGCATTATCTTCAAAACCGTTATGGCGATATTGGGAATAGGGTTTTTCCGGAGCCAATTTTTCCAGCCAGGTCTCAAAATCGCTATGGAGACCTTTTTCATCATCATTAATAAACACGGAAGATGTAATGTGCATAGAATTTACCAGGCACAATCCATCTTTTATTCCGCTTTCGTGTACAGCATTTCTTACCAGCGGAGTTATGTTTATAAAGTCCCTGCGTTTATCAGTTCTAAAATGCAATTCCCGGCGATAACTTTTCATGGACAAAGGGGTTGAGAATCAGAATATGTGGACATCTCTGTCGGGCTGTCAAAAATCAAATCAGCTCCGGCATCTTGAAGGTCTTTCTTATTACCATAACCCCAGGCGGCTCCAATAGCAATCATTCCCGCGTTTTTTGCGGTTTTAATATCCACAACACTATCTCCAACCAAGGCAACATATTGCGGTTTTACAATTAAGCGTTTGGCAAGTTCCAGAGCTACAGTGGGATCGGGTTTTTTGGGTTTATCAGGTTCTTCACCGCTGTAAACACCAAAAGGATTTTTCGTATGACGAATCATTGCTCCCCGAAAGAAATGACGAATCATCTTTTTCGTAAAATAATGTGGCTTATTGGAAAGAATTGCCAGCTTCATTTTGCGAGCTACAGCTAACTGAATCAGATACAGCACACCAGGGAAAATATTGGTATGCAGATACCATTGAATATCGTAATTATCCCAGAATTTTTTAGCAAGAGTTTCAATATTTTCCGGGGTTCTTTTATCTTCCGGGAGAACTTTTCTTGCTAATTCCATTTGACCGTCGCCGATAAAGAATTTATATGCCTCTACCGGATGTTCAGGATAACCAAGTTCTTTTAAAGCAGCATTCATCGCACCTGCGATATCAACAATGCTGTCAATTAAAGTGCCATCAAGATCAAAGATGATGGCTTTGATTTGAGGTTTTGCAGTCATTTTACACTTCCTTATTCTTTATTTTGTTTTTATTTAGGGATTCTATTTTAATTCCTCCGCATTCGCAATAAAAATGTGAGGAAAGGGAATAGTGATATTTTCGCGCTCAAATTTTTCCTTGATAGCAATCATCAAAGAGTTCTTCAAATTATAATACTCTTCTTTGTTTACCCAAACTCCATATTGAATATTGATTCCTGAATCGTCAAACTGATTAATCAAGAATAGTGGAGCTGGTTCTTTCAATGCCAAGGGCTCATTTTCCACGATTTCCATAAAGGCAGTTTTCACTTTTTCCAGATTATCACTATAGCTTATTGATACATAAATATCCAGGCGCCTAATCGGATAGCGTGTAATATTTATAACTTCCGTCTTAATCATTGTTTCATTTGGAACTCTAATGTAACGGTTGTCGAATGTTTTAAGCTTGATGGATAGCAGGTCTATGGATTCAATTATTCCGATATTGGAACTGACCTGAACCACATCTCCTATCTGAAATGGCTTTTCAGAAATGAGAAAAATACCGCTGATAATGTTTGAAAAGCTCGTTTGAGAAGCAAAACCGATGGCAACACCAAAAATACCTGCTGCTCCTAATATGGCAGAAAGCCGAAATCCAAATTCATTCAGCAAAGTAATAAGCAGGATTAAAACAGCTACATAATAAACCGACCGCACAACTAATTGTTCACTTTGAGGAGAAAGACGGTTTTTTACTATTCGTTTGGTTATAGACCTTATCAATCGTATAAGAGGAATTCCTATAACCAGAATAAGAATAACCCGAATTATCAAGCTTATCTTTTCCGGAGTTATAAAATCTCCTGTCAGCTTTTCCAAATTAATAGCTAATAGCATTTTTCATCCTTGTTCTAATAAATTTGGCGTCTCTAAACAAGATAATCATTTTGATGATTTATCCAAATATTATTTTTCTTTGAAACACTTATATTTTGTTAACTCTTTTTGGCTCAAGTTTTCCGGCATAGTATAAACAGCTAATTACTTCCATCTTTAATTAAATAACCACCTAATCTATATACTTATAAATATTCAGGACTAATGAACTGCTTAATATTAGTTTCAGCAAATTAAATTCTACAACTTATGTTTAATCATTCAAACTGAACCTTAGGAGCTTTTTCAGCACCTTCTTCTGCCTGGAAAAACTGGAATGGGTTTACATTAATAATACCGGCAATGATATTATTCGGGAAAGTTACAATCAGCTGATTGAATTTTTTGGCTGCATCATTATAGCGCATTCTTTCAGTTCTGATTCTGTTTTCAATACCTTCCAGCTGGGATTGAAAGGTAAGAAAATTCTGATTGGCTTTCAATTCCGGATAGCGTTCCACCACAACCATCAAACGCGAAAGGGCATCACTTAATCCTGCCTGACTTTGTTGAAATGCTTGAAATGCCTGTGGATTGGTTAATGCTTCAGGAGGCAGATTTAAGCTTCCACCGGCTTTTGCACGAGCTTCAGTTACTTGAGTTAAGGTGGACTTTTCAAAATTTGCCGCTCCCTGAACCGTTTCTACCAAATTAGGAATAAGATCATAACGAGTTTGATAAACATTTTGCACTTGTGCCCAGGAGCTTTCTACATTCACTTTTTCTTTTTGTATGGTATTATAGCGCCCGATAAACCATCCGGCGCAAATTATAATTACCAGGATAATTGCGAGTAAGACAATCAGTCCTTTTTTCATTTTATCTCCAAAATTTATTTTGTTTCCTTTTTTGAGGAATGGTTTATTTTGTCCAGTATTTTTTTGCTTTCCTCCCCGGAGCATTGAAATAACAAAGAAAAATAATATAATAAAGAGGGAAGCTGCTTAGCTTGGTTTAAATTATACACACCCCGATAGTTATCTTATAATCCCAAAATATGCAGGAGTAACTGAATTTTAACTTTAGACCTCAATAGTAAAGAAAACTTAACATTCTCCTTATAAAATCTTAACAGAAGGGAAGTATAATAAAAGTAGAGGCGAAAGCCAAAAAATTAAAAAAGGAGAATACAGATGAAACAATGGAAACTAATGCTGAACCTTATTTGTATAGGATTACTTTGTATCCCGATAGGGTTAAGCAGTTTGGAAACAAAATTAAGTGGCGAATTTTGGGGTCGTTGGATTTCCGAAATTGCCAAACGGAAAGACAGCGATGGAAATTATGAAAACAAATTAGTGAGTAACTATTTTTCATTGGAAAGAGGTTACCTGGGTTTGGAAACCAAATTTTCCGAACAGGTAAAAGGGCGTTTTACAGTAGATATATTTACGACTGATAAAACACACGAATATCGGGAATATTCTTTGGCAGACAGCACCCTAAGTTATTCTACCAAATCCGGAAGCATTGATGGTGCAGGGCTTAAAATCAAATATGCTTATGTAGATTTTGGAGGTCTTATTCCTGTAAAAGATATGACCTTAACTGCCGGTATGCAGAAAGTATATTTTGGCAGTATTTATGACTGGAGCTATACTTTAATAGGTAAAGCACCTTCAGATGAGCATAAAGTGGTTAGTTCTTCGGATTTGGGCATAACCCTAAATGGCTATCTTCCTTCCGGTTTTGGAGAATATCAATTGGGGATTTATAACGGAGAAGGGTATAAGAAAGTAGGAGCAAATCTAAAGGAAAATACCGATTTTGCTTATTTGGGAAATTTACGCGTAACTCCAATTACGGGTTTTACAATTGGAGGTTCCTATATGATAAATACTGTAGAGCGAGATAAAAAACTTGATGGAGAAATAATTAATTCTTCCTATGAAGAGCAGAAATTAACTGATATTTACACTCGTCTGGCTTATGGTCCCGTAGATTTGACGGGAGAATATATTATCAAAGATGTGGATTTTCCCGATGTAAAAGATATTAACAAAACACAAACATATACAGCAACAGGAATTTCCATATTTCCTTGCCTAAATTTGAAAGCATTTTTGCCTTATAATCTTCAATTAGTTGGCTGTTATGATATTTGGGATGAATCCGATAGAGTTGAAACAGATAAAGCAAGAAATAAAGTTACTGCTTCTACTATTGGTGTAAATTATAATTTTATGCCGGATGAAACAGACAATCCTTCTATGCAATTACAATTAAATTATACTGCTAAAAAGTATGATGAAGATAAATCATACAGTGATTATGCAGACGGAAAGAAGGATTCTTCGCAAATCAATCTGCAACTTAAATGGAAATTTGCCAACACTTTATAACGAAAAGGAGATATCAATGACCACAAAAATCCATTTTGTCACCCCCTTATTAATGATGCTGTTCGCGTTCAATTTGAATGCTGTTACCAAAAATCAAATAACCTGCACCGGCTCTACAACAGTTCTTCCTATTGCTCAAGCGACTGCTGAGGCATTTATGAATTCTCATCCTGATATTAATATTTCTATTCGGGGAGGAGGTTCAGGAGTAGGAGTTGCTGCCTTACAAAATGGAACTACAGATATCTGTAATTCCAGTCGTCCGCTGAAATCCAAAGAAATATCAGCAGCTAAAGCTAAAGGAATAAATCCGGTTGCTTATACTATTGCCAATGATGCAATCAGCATTATAGTGCATCAGGGCAATCCTCTTAAGGATATCAGCATTCAGCAGATAAAAGATATTTACACCGGCAAAATCAAGAACTGGAAGGTCTTGGGAGGTCCCAATTTACCGATTGTAGTTATTTCCCGTGATGTTTCTTCCGGAACTTATGAGGTCTTTAATGAAAAAGTTCTGGCAGGAGCGAAAGTAGAAGGCAGTGCCCAATTGCTTGCCTCCAATAATGCTGTTTTAAGTGCTGTTTCTAATACTCCCGGGGCTATCGGTTATGTGGGTTTGGGATATGTGAATGAAAGTGTAAAACTGATCAGTGTAAACAAAATCATTCCTTCGGAGACAACAGTTAAAAATGGCAGTTATATGCTTTCCCGAAAACTCTATATGTATACAAACGGCAAAGCAAAAGGGGAAGTAGCAAATTACCTTGGTTTTATTCAAAGTGAAAGAGGACAACAAATAGTTCAAGAGCAAGGATTCATCAACATCAGGTAATTGATTATGAGAACAAGAGGTGAGGGTTGTTTTTTTGCCCTCACCTGATGTTACTAAAGGATAAAAGATGCATAAATATAAAGAAAAGGCATTTACTGCTATTACTTATACCGCATCGTTATTTACTATTATGGTGCTTTTTGCTTTAATATATGGTTTATTTAGAGAGGGTTTGCCGCTTTTTAATAAGGTCTCTTTAACTGAATTTATTTTCGGAATTGGCTGGTATCCCACAAACGCAGAACCGGAATTCGGTGCCTGGACATTTATTATCGGTTCTTTTTGTGTCACCATCGGCGCTTTGATAATAGGAATTCCTTTAGGTTTGGGCTCTGCAATTTTTATCTCTGAAATAGCAGGAAATCGTTTAAAAGAAATAGTTAAACCCGTAATTGAACTTTTAGCCGGAATACCTTCTGTGGTTTACGGGCTTTTTGGAATGTCCACAATTGCGCCACTAATAAGAAATTGGTTGAATTTAGATACGGGACTGAATATATTTACTGCTTCCGTTATTTTAGGGCTGATGATTGTTCCCATAATCGCCAGTATGAGTGAAGATGCCCTTACAAATGTTCCCAAATCCATAAGGGAAGCGGCTTTAGCTTTGGGTTCCACGAAAATGGAATGTATTTTTCGGGTTATCATTCCCGCAGCTCAAAGAGGTATAATTGGCAGTATTTTACTTGGTTTGGGCAGAGCCATTGGAGAAACGATGGTTGTTTTAATGGTAGCAGGAGGCAGTGCTCAAATTCCTAAAAGCATTTTTGATTCAGTAAGACCATTAACTTCTACAATAGCAGCAGAAATGGGGGAGACGGTTATAGGCGGTTTACATTATCAATCGCTTTATGCCTTAGCAATATTGCTTTTTGTGCTCACTTTTGCAATTAATCTGATTACTGAATTTTTTATCGCTAAAAGGGACAAAAAATGAAGAACAGGAAGGTCTTGAATTTTTGCGGCAATGGTTTTCTTAGCTTATTGGCAGGGATTACTATTTTGGCTATATCTATCTTTTTAGTCAGGATATTTTCTTTAGGTAGTAAGGTTTTAAGCCGGGAATTTTTATTTACTGCTCCCCGAAACTGTATGCAGGAAGGAGGTATTTTTCCTGCATTAGCAGGGACTTTTTGGCTTACCGTTATTTCCATCAGCATAGTAATTCCTTTGGGGATTTTAACAGCTATATTTTTAACTAATTATGGTAAACCAAAGTGGCTGTTGAATGTGGTTCAGATAGCTATTGATACATTGGCTGGAACTCCTTCCATTATTTTTGGTCTTTTCGGAATGGCTGTTTTCGTTAACCTTCTGGCGATGAATGTTTCGCTAATTTCCGGTGCTTTAACTTTAGCCATCCTGGCATTACCTTTATTTATCAATTCCTGTATAGAAGCCATTAAAAGTGTTCCTTTTGATTTTTATGAAGCATCTTTAGCTTTGGGAGCAACGAAAAGACAAACAATTACCAAAATTGTTTTACCTACTGCATTACCCAATATTTTAACCGGAATTATTGTTTGTATTGGCAGAGTAGCTGGAGAAACAGCCCCTATTATGTTTACGGCAGCTACTTTTTATACCCGGCATTTACCTGAGGGCTTAAAAGATGAAGTTATGGCTTTACCTTATCATATTTATGCTTTAATGACGGAAGGAACTCATCCGGAAACTCAGGTGCCAATTGCTTACGGGACAGCAGTTGTTTTATTATTGCTGGTTTTAGGTGTTAGTGCGGCTGCAGTTGTTATTCGTTCATCCATCAGGAGAAAAAGAAAATGGTAAATAACATACTCTCAACTGAAAATTTAAACTTATGGTTTGGCAGGAACTATGTGCTTAAAAATGTTAACCTTAATGTGGCAGACAAAAATATTACTGCTGTTATAGGACCTTCCGGTTGCGGGAAATCTACTTTACTGCGCTGTTTTAACCGGATGAATGATCTTATCCCGGAAACCCATATTGAAGGAAAAGTAAAGCTTTTAGATGATGATATTTATACCTCTAAGATGGATGTAACGGAAATTCGCTCCAGAATTGGAATGGTTTTTCAAAAGCCCAATCCCTTTCCGAAAAGCATTTACAAAAATGTTGCCTATGGTTTACAGATTCAAGGTAAATATTGTAAAGACGAAATTAATGAGAGAGTTGAACAGGCATTGAAAGCTGCCTGGCTTTGGGAAGAAGTTAAAGACCGTTTGCATAGTCCGGCTATGGCTCTTTCCGGAGGGCAGCAACAGCGTTTATGTATTGCCAGAGCTTTGGCAAATAGACCTGAAGTCCTTTTACTGGATGAACCGACTTCCGCTTTAGACCCTCAGTCAACCGCTAAAATTGAAGAACTTTGTTTGGAACTGCAAAAAAGTGTTTGCATTTTAATTGTAACTCATAATATTGCTCAAGCGGGTAGAATTTCCAATTATACTGCTTTTATGTATTTGGGAGAATTAGTGGAATTCGGACACACGGAAAAAGTATTTACCGTGCCGCAAGATAAAAGAACCGAATCCTATTTAACAGGTGTTTTCGGATAATTACTCCAAAAGGAGAAAAGATGCTTACAGAAAGAATCTCTGAATTAAAAAAATTGCTTTTGGCTGAAGCAGGATTAGTGGAAAAAATGATTATTTTGGCTATGGATGGCCTAATTAATTTCGGAACAGCTTTCAAAGAAGAAGTAAATACTTTTGAAAACAGAGTAAATCAAATTGAAATAGAATTGGATGAGAAATGCTTTACAGTGATTGCTTTAAATCAACCGGAGGCAAAAGACCTGCGTCAAATTCTGATGATTTATAGAATAAATAACGATTTGGAACGCCTGGGTGATCAGGCAGTTAATATTGCTGAAAGTTCTGCTCAACTTACAGGAAATCCTGTCTTAAAGTCAATTCCGGAACTCTTTTCTATGAAAGAAGCAGCTTTAAAAATGTTAAAAGATGCCCTTTATGCTTTTACCAGAGAGGACTATGAACTTTCACGCCAGGTTTGCGATGCCGATAATATCGTTGATGAATATAATCGTAATATTTACAAGCATCTGGTAAAGCTAATCAGGGAAAATCCATTACAAATAGACCTCTATCTCCATATTTTGCGCATAGCTAAAAATCTGGAAAGAATTGGCGACCTCTCTACCAATATAGCAGAAGATACTATTTTTCTCGCGCAAGGAAAGGTTATTAAGCATAACATAGACAAAAAATCTGATTAATTACTGTAAAGCCAATCTGTCAAAATTGGGTTGCCATATTCCGATTTGCTGACTAAATAAAGGAATATGACTTTGTCCTAGTGGTAAAACAAGAATTTATCGCTACCTAACTTACTGAAAAATCATAATTTGCCAGGTTATTTTTTCAACTGTCTTATTCCAATATAAGTTATTAATGTCTAACTTACTGATTCTTAGTCAGTTCTTGCTCGACCCCGTAACACTTCCCTAACACTTCTCTAACACTTCTCTAACAAAGTTAGGGAGTCGTTACTGAAATGATAGAGGAATATTAGATGGTAAAGAAAGCAAGTATTAACTTTGAGGGTAGTGTTTTTTTAGGCAGCGGAAGGCTTTTTTCTTGTGCTGATTAACGCGTTCCACACTGATATTTAAAATTTGGGCAATTTCTTTTAGGGTCTTTTTTTCGTTAAAGGACAATTCCAAAATGGTTTTTTCCAAAGGTGGCAGATACTGTGTAAAATTTAAGCTTAGATTATTTTCTTCCGTATCCGGTGGGGCAATTGGACTTTCTTTTAGGCGAAGATTTGCAGCTTCCGATGTGTCATTCGCTTTTGAAATATTCTCGTTAAAGTCCTCTTCTATTGTGGAGGAATTATTTTTTAGCGATTCTATAATTTGTTTTTTAATCCAATAATTGGCGTAAGTAGTAAATTGAATATCTTTTTCCGGAAGGAAATGTTTGCCTGCTTTCAGCAAACCCAAAAGTGATTCCTGTTTGAGGTCTTCCCAATCCAGCCCTTTATTCCGATATTGTTTAGCGATGCTGTAGGCAAAATTGCCATAGCGTTCAATTAGTTCATCAGGACTTAGGTCAATCATTATTTTCCAGTTGGTTGGGTTGTGCTAAGGGTAATAAGATACTGAAAACGGTGCCTATTCCCAGTTCACTTTTTACTGTTATGGAGCCATGATGTAATTGAATGATATGTTTTACAATGGCTAAACCCAATCCCGTTCCGCTTTGGGTTTTATTTCTCGCTGAATCAGCCACATAAAAGCGTTCAAAAATACGCGGCAAATGGATATTATCTATGCCAATGCCGGTATCGGAAACCTCAAAAAGTGCTTCATTAGCTACTAATATACTACGAATGGTTATTCCGCCTTGAGTTGTATAGCGCAGAGAGTTTTGGACTAAATTGATGAATACCTGTTCCAATTTAAAAGGGTCACAAATCAGGCGCGGTAAATTTTCATCCAGTTCCATTTTAAGATAAAGTCCTTTTTCTTCCACCATCGGAGTTAAGATCAAGGCGATATTTTGGAAAAAAGTAGCTAAATTTATATCTTGGCATTCAAGTTCTTTTATGCTTTCCAGACGGATAAGCTGTTCTAGATCGCTAATTAGATGAATTAAACGCTGGGTGTGATTTTGGATAATTTTTAGGTAATTTCGGTGTGTTTCATCAATACTATCTTCCATTGCTTCCGCAAATCCGCTGATTGCCGTTAAAGGTGTTCGGAGCTCGTGAGCTAAATTTACGATAAAATCCTTTTTCATCTGCTCTGCTTGGCGGATTTCATCTATATTTTGCAAAATGAAAACCTGGCGTTTTGCTGTGTCATTATGCGTGCTGGAGAGTAAATAAAAATGATTGTTTATCATAATTTCTTTCATCAATTTGTCTTTACTGGTTTCTGTGTCTTTAATAAAAGAAAGCAAGGTGGGATCGCGAATCACTTCCCAATAGTATATCTTCCTTTTAGTATCTATGCTACCGAAAATTTCTTGAAATGACTGATTTACCCATTCTAACTTACCTTCTAAACTTTGAGACCATAAAATATCATCTATAGTGCTCAGCACTAAACGCAATTCTTCGCGATGCACAGCTAAATGATGAATGGTCTTATCCAGCTTTTCCAGCATACTATTTAAATCGTTACTTAAAGTGTTCAATTCTGTAAAATCCAATTCTGGAAAGCGTGAAGTATGATTTCCTTCAGCCACTTGCAATGTTGTTTGCGAGAATAAGGAAAGCTGTTTACGCAAATTAAATATTATATTGAGGATAAGCAATGTAGATACAAGTAATAAAATAATCAGAGTAAACCAAATGGGCGAATTAGCCAACATTAAAATAGCTACCAGCAATAAGATGAAAGCAAAGGATAAAATCAAGTGAAGAGTAAAACTAATCTTTTTTAAGATCATTTTTTCCCTCGTCGGAAAATTGATAGCCCACCCCTCTGATATTTTTAATCAGATAAGCATAGTCACCCAGTTTTTCTCTCAAATTACGAATGTGAACATCAATTGTGCGTTCAATTACTATTTTATCATTACCCCAAAGATAATCCAGAATTTGACTGCGGTTATACACCCAACCTGGTCTTTTGGTTAAAAGCTGTAAAATTTTGAATTCCGTTAATGTAAGGTCTAAACGCTTACCTTTAACCCAAACCTCGTAACGGTTAAAATCAATAATGAAGTCCTTAGTTACGGAAAGAACATTTTTATTGCTTTCCCAATCGCTGCGTCGGAAAATTGCTTTTATTCTGGCAATCAATTCTCTGGTTTCAAAGGGTTTGGTTACATAATCATCCGCACCATATTCCAAGCCCTGAATTTTATCTTCCAGGTCTGTTCTTGCAGTAAGCATTAAGACAGGTATTTTTTGAGTTGCCTTGTCACTTTTGAGTTTTTGGCAAACTTCCATTCCATCCATATCGGGTAACATTAAATCCAAAATAATAAGGTCTGGATGCTCTATTTTAAGCAAATTGAGCATCGGCAGGGCTGTTTTAAAACCTTTAGTAACAAATCCTGCACTCTCCAATTTCATTCTGATTAGTTCCAGAATGTCTTTTTCATCCTCAACTACAAATATTTTTTTACCTTTTGCTTCCATATAAAACCTGTAAATAATATAACTGCTTTTAAGCAAGAAAAAACAGCTATATTTTGGTTAAATTTTCTTAACAATAAGGTCTTGAGGTTTTTAAGGTTTGGAAGATATTTGTTTGCAATGATATTTGTTTCTTCATTTCACATTGTCCCCTTTTTCACTTAATATGTTTTCCTCTTTACCCGATAACCTAAAAAAGCCCGTTACGCAATAATCGTAACGGGCTTTGTGTATATTAGAGAGATTAAGGGGTTTTTTCTTACACTATACCTTGGTCACACATAGCATTGGCTACTTTCAAGAAGCCGGCAATATTGGCTCCCTTAACATAATTTACATAGCCATCAGGTTCTTTGCCACTATCAACACATGCCTGATGAATGTTTTTCATAATTTCGCGTAACTTTTCGTCTACTTCTTCTTTGCTCCAGCTTAAACGCATAGAGTTTTGAGTCATTTCCAAGCCGCTTGTAGCTACTCCACCTGCATTTGCTGCTTTTCCAGGGGCATAAAGGATTTTGGAATTTAAGAAAATTTCCATTGCTTCCGGAGTGCAAGGCATATTAGCTGCTTCCGTTACACAGAAAACTCCATTATTTATCAGTGATCTTGCATCGTCTCCATTCAGTTCGTTTTGCGTAGCACAAGGAATAGCAACATCAACTTTCACTTCCCAGGGGCGCTTTCCAGGGAAGAATTTCGCGCTAGGATATTTATCTGCATAGTCTTTTACACGGTCATTATTAGAAGCACGCAGTTCAAGCATATAATCAATTTTGTCACCACTGATACCATCTTCATCTAAAATATAACCATCGGGACCGGAAATAGTTACAACTTTTCCACCCAGATGATTCACTTTTTGAACGGCACCCCAAGCAACATTGCCAAAACCTGAAATAGCTACTCTCTTACCTTTAATAGTTTCACCTTTGGTTTTCAGCATTTCTTCAGTGAAATAAACAACTCCATAACCGGTTGCTTCAGGACGAATTAAACTACCACCCCAATTAAGACCTTTTCCAGTAAGAACTCCGGTAAATTCATTCATAAGCTTTTTATACATTCCAAATAAATAGCCAATTTCCCGAGCTCCAACTCCAATATCACCTGCCGGAACATCTGTATTGGGACCAATATGACGAAATAGTTCTGTCATAAATGACTGGCAGAAACGCATAATTTCGGCATCACTTTTTCCTCTGGCGTCAAAATCACTGCCACCTTTGCCTCCTCCCATGGGAAGAGTAGTTAAGCTATTTTTGAAGATCTGCTCAAAACCCAAGAACTTAAGAATGGAAAGATTTACACTGGGATGAAAACGCAATCCACCTTTATAAGGTCCGATTGCACTGTTAAATTGAACACGGAAACCACGATTTACTTGCACTTCACCTTTGTCATCAACCCAAGGAACGCGGAAAATAATTACGCGTTCGGGCTCTACAATACGCTCCAAAATATTCGCTTTTACGAAACGAGGATTGTTAATATAAACATCCCAAACTGTTTCTACAACTTCTTTAACTGCCTGTAAGAATTCAGGTTCCCCTGAATTTCGGGCTTCCACTTTCGCCATAAATTCATTGATGGTCATTAGTTCCTCCAGGTATTTAATTTTTTTTTCCACCTTATATTTATATCCTTTTATGTCAAGGGATAAAAAAATTCTTAAGCTACCTCTCGTTTTTTTAATGGGTTGCTGAATTCTGCTTCGGCAACCTATTATCTTTCTCCACCGTTTCTACGGAACTTATGTATACTGAAAAATGAAACTGCAAGGGTGTTTACAAATTTCCATAAAAAAAATAGGAAAAAACAATTTTGTGCTTAACAATATATTCTTATTATAAATAGTAGTATCAGTAGCTGAAGAAACTATATGTTAAAGAGTGTAATGTGCGATGAAAGAAATTTTTAACTGTTCAAAAACAAGCCCTGGTAGTTTATTTGATATGCGCCGTCGTAGCAAGGTAGCATTTGATAAATAAAAGGACTTGACTTGGATTAAAGAGATGAAAATAATGCAATTGGTCGTTTGGCCTTACATAGATTGTGAGTAACGAGGGATATTAAATGCCCTCAAAGAACCTGAGAAACAATGAGTTGGAATGGACACCAACATTTGGGACTCAACACATTTTAAAAGGGAAGTACGGTTATGTTAAGTGATTGGGAAAGACATGGTTGTAGGATTAAGAGAATGTGTTCCAATGTATTTACCAATGATTTGATTTGGGAAAAAGTAGAAAGATGTCACGGTAGCCTTTGGGATATCAATGATATCGAATTTATAGTAGGAGAATAAATGAAAAACACTGTTGTATTTTTTGTTTTCTTCCTGTTCTCAGTAATCATATATGGAGAATCACTTCAATTTTCTGAGGTAATGGGCGACTCTAAAAATGAGATTGTAGACTCGCTTCTTGCAGTTGATGAGTTAAGCGGGTCTATCTACTATCAGCAAAACTACATTACGGTAGATGCAAACTGGCAGGAGGGGGAGACATATATTGGAGATTATTACAGTTGGGCCTGGATGGTTCATTTTGCCAGCATCGGCTATCTTTCCTTTGAATTGCCGAGCATACCCGAGGGTTATAAAATGCAATCAGCACATCTTATGATGTATATAGGTGCGATGAGGGGCAATTCTACTTCAGGTGTTTATCCGGTATTTGATTATGGTAATACATCAGCATTTCCAGAGGGGGTCTTGGAACATATTGATTATGGGGATACTTTTAACTCAATCGACGTTATCCCATCCTCAATATATGGTACTTATACTTTCTTTAATCATGAGACACTCATGCCTCCAAGTTGGGTGAGTCATGACGTAACCGATTGCCTATTGATGGACTTTTCTGCAAATAGGTCACTTACCCAATATCGCATCTATTTAGATGGCTTCTCAGACTGGGATAACCGCGAAGATTATATAGCAACTACTACAGACAGTAGTCCCTATAACCCATACTCACCAAAAATATTTTACACTCTTACAGATGGGACATCTATTGACAATCCCGTTATTCCGAAACCCAAGCTCTCTATATCAACTTATCCTAATCCATTTTCAAGAACAAACACTATTTTAATTAAAGCATCTGAGCCGGGTGTCTGCAAGCTTAGAATATATAACCTCAAGGGACAATTGATCAGATCTCAGTCCAGCAATATCAATGCGGGAGGTGATCACACATTCCAATGGGATGGTATAGATGATACCGGCAAACAGGTAAGCGGAGGAATCTATATTGCTGAGGTTGAATCAGGCAGAAATAAAGCAAGCAGTAGAGTTTTGTATTTACGATAATAGCAACAAACACAACCTTAGGAAGAATAAATGAGGTAGAATGATATATGGTTGCCAATCGCAGCCAATATTCATGAGTTGTAGTTTTCTCTAGGAAAAAGTTACCTGAGGGAATATCTTAATTATTAACCGTTTTAAAAGGAGAATTTTATGAACAAGTTATACTTGATATGCGCCGTCGTAGCAAGGTAGCATTTGATGAAAAAAAAAGAACTTGACTTGGATTAAAGAGATGAAAATAATGCAATTGGTCGTTTGGCCTTACATAGATTGTGAGTAACGAGGGATATTAAATGCCCTCAAAGAACCTGAGAAACAATGAGTTGGAATGGACACCAACATTTGGGACTCAACCTTTTGTAATTTAGTTTATGCTAAGCATATTGTGTTTTTTGATTTAAAAGATGCTTTCTGGGAGGAAGAATGACAAAGTATTCAAGAGCAGTAGCTACTATGGTATTAACCATTCTCTTGACTGGTATTTTATATGCTCAAAACCAATTTCTAGATGTGATGACCTATCTCAGTGGTGAGTTTGCAGGCAGCGAGTTTGGCTGTGCTGTTGCCAGCCTGGATTTCAATGCAGACGGTTATAATGATTTAGTGGTTGCATCTCAAGCCTGGAATCCAAATTTACTTTTTAATGACCAAAATCGCTGGGGTAAGCTCTATTTTTATTGGGGTGGACCCAATTTTGATAATGTTCCTGATTTTGTAATACTAGGCTCGTATGCTGGACAGATGAACTATATCATCATTTATAATGCTGGCGATATTAATGGAGATGGGATTGAGGATTTAATTGTAAATCAAAATTCTGTGAACAATGAAATTCAGTTAGCCGTTTACTTTGGCAGGCAAAACCCTCAAACCACTCCGGATATAATTCTGACTTTCCCATATCCTGAAATCAACGGGATTATGACTGTACCGATTGGTGATATTAATGGGGATAATCATTCCGATGTGTTTTTAATACTGGGCTTGAGTAATGATTCAAGAAAGCTCATGATCTGGGATGATTATGAATCACAGCCATGGTTGTTTAAACAAACAGCAAATTCTCAGACAATAACATTGTTGAGTGGCATAGGCGATGTAAACGGAGATGGTTTTGATGATTGTCTCTTGCATATCCCGATTAACAATACCGGCGAAACAAATAACCAGCTAATCCTGTATTATGGGAGTTCCACATTTCCACAGACAGACAGTTTGGTTATTATCAATGATTCCAATAGCATTATCAACAGATGGGGCTGTCCCTTAGGCGATGTCAATGGCGACGGGATTGACGATTTTACCGCGGACAGTAATATCTACGGCTACACTCATCATCTTTGGTTGGGAAGTAGTAACTTGACAGCAGAATGGGATATAACCTTATCCGGAGATTGGTACGAGCTACATCACAAATTCAGTGAAAGCGGAACCGGATATCCCTTTGTGCATGGCGATCTAAATGGAGACGGCTTTCAGGATATCCTCAGTTTTCATCACGAAGCAGGATATTATGAAGGATACCTGTATTTGTGGATGGGTGGAAATCAAATGAACGGAATAATGGATGGTATTCAGTATGGGATATATGGCTATGATACTTGCAATTTCGGGTATTCAAAAATTACAGGTGATTTCAACGCTGATGGTTTATGTGATGTAGCTGTAGGCGCACCGTGGTGGGGAACGAATAATGATCATTGGAAGACCGGAAGAGTTTACATCTTTTCCGGTAACACGAATTTACACGATACCACTGTTGCTAACGAGGATAACACAATTCCAGCAATTGATACTGCCCAATGGCAGATAGATGTCTATCCCAATCCGGTGTCTTCCGAGCAGAAATCCTTGTATATTAAGTTTGTAGGATCCGGCTATCAAACTGCGCAAAACTTAAAATTGAGAGTTTATAATATCAAAGGACAACGGATATTTTCGAAAACAATACCACCTTCAAAGATGCATGAGGGGTTGTGGGAAATTAATCCCCCATCAATGGGAGTAGGTTTGTTTATGGTATCTATCTCTCAACAGAATATAAATCTAATAACCCAAAAAATAGTTATCCAATAAAGGAGGATAAAATGACTACGGTTCCAGAGATAATGAATCCTTGCAGCTTAAGATTAGGCTCGTGTACAAAATGGGGGTATCTATGCAGTCACTAAATTGGGTAGTAAAGATAAAAAGTATTCCCACTTAATATCCTTTCCTACCAGATGCATATAATTGTCAACTTATTTAGGACACCACACTTAGGATTTTATCTATTTTAGGAGCTCTTAAACGATGAGCTACAGGAAAACCTGAACCCAAAAGAGGTCTTACATAATACTTGAATTCATCGGTAATTCCATTTCCTTCAGCATTAATGAATTCATCAGGCATAATTCTGGTTTTTCCAGCAATATCGATTAAATTTTCCAATTGATAATTCACAGAGTAAAAGCCGGTTCTTTGAATAGAAATTGAACCATCCAAATTATACCAGATAGCATAATGAGCGGCTCGTTCACCAACTTCGCGTGCTTCCCTTTGATCAATATCACTTACACAACCGATAAAAGAACGCTGTAAGTAACCAAAAGTGTCGCTACGGACTCTTTTAATTTTCAGTTTTGTGCGAACAAGTTCGCTGAGTAAATCTCCCAGAACTCCAGTTCCCGAAAGTTGAACATTGCCATGAGCATCTTTTTCCTGATTACCGGAAAGTTTTGTAACTATCGGTATCCCGTTGGCATCCGTAATTCCTTCCGAAACAGCTATTACACATCTACCGTAAAGATCATAAATGCGTTTTACATCGTTTAAGAAATTTTCACGGTGAAAAGGTCTTTCAGGTAAATATATTAAATGAGGTCCGTCATCAGGATATTTTTGTGCCATAGCAGAAGAAGCAGTTAAAAAACCGGCATGACGACCCATAACCACTCCAATATAAACACCAGGCAAAGCGCGATTATCTAAATTGGCACCTGTAAAAGCACAGGCAACAAATCTTGCAGCAGAGCCAAAACCGGGCGTATGATCATTCAAAACCAAATCGTTATCAATGGTTTTAGGAATATGTATAGCCCGAAATTCATAGTCAGCATTAGTCGCCTGTTCATTTACAATGCGGACTGTATCGGCAGAATCATTGCCTCCAATATAGAAAAAATATCTTACATCGTGTGCTTTGAGCACTTTGAAAATTTCCATACAATACTTTTCGTCGGGCTTATCACGCGTTGAAAGTAATGCAGAAGATGGTGTATCAGCAACTTGTTCCAAATTATGAGTTGTTTCCTGAGTTAAATCCACAAAGTCCTCATTCACAATTCCCTGAACACCATACAGGGCTCCATAAACTCGTGTAACTTGGGGAAATTTTCTTGCTTCCAAGGTTACTCCCACTAAGGACTGATTGATTACAGCAGTAGGACCTCCGCCTTGTGCTATAACAACTTTTCCTTCCAACTTCATTTTTGAACCTCCATCTGGAATAAACTTCTTATAGCACTTAAAATAAAGGGCTGATAATCTGTCCAGCAGAAAATACTTGCTTAAAAAAGTAGTTATAGAAAGCTGGCATAATAATAGTATTGTATTATATTTCGTGAGGATAGATGAGTTACATTGTATTAGCAAGAAAATACCGTCCCCAGAGCTTTAAGGAAGTTTACGCTCAGGAGCATATAACCGAAATCCTGCAAAGTGCCATTGCTACAAATAGAATAGCTCATGCTTATTTATTTACAGGACCTCGGGGTGTAGGGAAGACCTCTTTGGCACGAATTTTGGCAAAAAGTTTGAATTGTGTAAACGGACCGACCATTACACCTTGTAATGCCTGTTCCAATTGTCTGGAAATTACGGCAGGAACTTCTCCGGATGTAATTGAAATTGATGGTGCTTCCAATACCAGTGTAGATGATATTCGGGAATTACAACGCGAGCTTTTATATCCTGCCAGCAGTTCCAATTATAAGATATATATTATTGATGAAGTTCATATGCTCTCTAAAAATGCTTTCAATGCATTACTTAAAACCCTTGAAGAACCTCCGGATAATGTTATTTTTATTTTTGCTACTACGGAACCGCAAAAGGTCTTGCCGACTATTATTTCCCGTTGTCAGCGTTATGATTTTAAACGCATTCCAATTGAGTCCATAGTTCAACGGTTGCAGGAAATAAGCACTTTGGAAGGAATAAAAATTGATTCTGAATCACTTTATTTAATAGCTCGTAAAGCGGATGGAGGGATGCGGGATGCGCTTTCTTTGATGGATCAGGCAATTTCCTACTGTTTGAATAATATAACTATAGATAAAGTCCGTCAAATTTTCGGTTTGATTCCCAATCAGATATATCAAAAGTTTCTAACTCTTATATATAATAAAGATACTCAGGGCTTAATTAATGAACTGCATTTAATTTTTGAACAGGGAATTGACCTCCAGGAATTTATAGCTAATATGCAGGAATTTGTGCGGATTCTTATTTTGCGTAAACTGCAAGTTCAAATTAAAGACATAAATCCGGATGAACTTTTTTTGTTTGATGAATTAGCTGAATTATTTGGACAGAACAAATTGCTGTATATTCTTTCCTATCTTATAACCTGTAAAAATGATTTAAGAGGCAGCAGTAATCCCTATCTCATTTTAGAAGCACTGATGATCAAACTTTGCAAGCTTGATGAAATGGAAGATATTACTGCTATAATCGGCAAGCTTAATTCCGGTATATTTACTCAATCGCAACCTGTCATTTACTCATCATCAACCTATCATCAACCCACCCCGGGGATGAGTTCATCAAGCGAGGATACTAACAAGGCAACAGAAACAATTCCTAAAGAAGAATCTGCTGTTGTAAAAATGGAATTTAATCAGGAGAATCTGGAACAGCTTTGGTTACGGATTATTACACGCGCAAAAAAAATCAGCCAGATGTGTGCTCTTGCCTTAGAAGCAACTGCAAGTAGAAAAGCAGAGGGCAGAAAACTTTGTTTAACTGTTGAAGGTAACACCAATTATCAGTGCATAAAAAGCAATCGGGAAGCTCTGGAAAAATCTCTTTCCGAATTATTTAATGAACCGATTTCTATCTCTTTGCAACTGCAAGAAACCGAACCTCCTGCTAAAGTTAATATTCATCATAAAACACTGGAAGATATAAAACAGGAAAATCCCGAATTAGCAAAATTTATTGAACTTACGGATTCAGTGCTGGTTAAAAGCTAATGAAGAAATGCTTTCCTCTATTTACAATATTGTATTCTACTTTTCTAATTTGGCTAAAACGAGGCGTAGATAAGATAATTGCTGAAGAAAAAAAGAAATCAGTTCCCGATATTTTTCAAAGTATTTCCATCATAATTGCAGCCAGAAATGAAATAAAGAATCTGCCAAATTTACTAAACTCCCTTGCCTGTTTGGATTATCCCCGGGACAAATATGAAATAATTATTGTAAATGACCATAGCAACGATGGCAGTAAAGAATATTTGGCTACTCAGAAAAATATTCCTAATCTGAAAATTATTAATTTCTATAGTGAGACCCCACCCTTAACAGGAAAAAAAGCTGCTTTACAAAAAGGCATAGAAAACTCCCGCTTTGAAATTCTTGCTTTCACTGATGCTGATTGTATTGTGCCCGTTTCCTGGTTACAAGAAATAAACCGGTCTTTTACTAAAGAAACAGATTACCTGCTTTCCTATTCAGTTATAAAAAGAAAACCCGATGACAGCATCATTCGTCTGAAAAATTTTGAACGCAGTGTTAATTATGCTTTAGCTGCAGCGGGCTTATATTACAAAATTCCTTTTACCAGCAGTGCCTGTAATATGGTTTACAGGAAAAAGACCTTTCTGGAAAGTAGTGGTTTTGAAGGAATAGGACATTTAAGATCAGGTGATGACGATTTACTTTTAATCAAAATGATGCCTAAGATCAGAAAAGCAGCGTACAATCCCAATACAGCAATGCAGGTTACCTCAATTGATGGCACAAATAGAAAAAAGCATCATCAAACAAATATCCGCAGAGCTTCCAAATTCAAATATTATCCCTGGTGGCTGAAAGGTCTTTGTGCCTTTATTTTTATCTATTTTTGTCTGTTTTATATTGCTCTGTGGCAAGCTATACATAAGAAAAGCGGTAAAGCAATTAAACTTTCTTTACTGCTTAAAACAGCAGCCGAATTTGCTTTTTCCTATAGCCATTTAAGGCAAATTGGAAGAAGCAAACTCGCTTTTTTGTATCCTCTTCAGATATTTGTATTTCCCCTTCACTTCATTTTCTATGGCTTGCGGGGAACTTTAGGAAAATATACCTGGAAATAGTTACATTTCAATTAACCTAACTTGCACATATTCCAAAGCATTAAGTTCTGAAATCATATTCTCCAGAATATTTTGTTCTCCTTGCACTTCCAGGACTAATAAACCATCATTGGCGCAGAATTCATTAGAGACCTCATGCAAACCTAAACGGACGCGAATATTGCATCCATACTTGGTTAAAATTCCCTGAACTTTTGTAGCTTCAGTGCTACGTTGATCAATTTTTACAAGCACAATCTTGTAAACCATAATATCCTCCCCTTATATTTTCTTACTGAGCTTTGCCCAGCTGTCTTTTAAGTCCACAATACGGTTAAAAATCAATGCCCCTGGCTTACTGTTATAATCAACATTGAAATAACCAATTCGCAGAAACTGATAATGTTCTCCAATCTTTGCTTCTTGCAAATTTTCTTCTGCCAAACAGTTTTGTTTAACTATCAGCGAATTTGGATTCAAGTAATCCTGATAGGTCTTTCCTTCTTCCATATTACTCATATCCGCTAAAGTGAAAAGGCGATCATATAAACGCAATTCTACAGGAATAGCACTCTCAGCACAAACCCAATGTAAAGTTCCTTTCACTTTGCGTCCATCTTCTGTCCATCCCCCGCGTGATTTTTCATCGTAAGTGCAAAGCAATTCTATAATTTCGCCCTTCTCATTTTTGATTACTTCATTACAAGTGATATAATAAGCGTATTTTAAGCGAACTTCTTTGCCCAAGGAAAGACGAAACCAACCCTTTACCGGATTTTCACTGAAATCATCTTTTTCTATATAAAGATGGCGGGAGAACTTTATTTTCCTCTTTCCCGCAGAAGGGTCTTCCGGATTGTTTTCTGCAGCAAAATCCTCTATTTTGCCTTCCGGGTAATTAGTAATAGTTAATTTTAGGGGATTTACAACAACCATTCTGCGCTCCGCTCTTTTATTCAAATCTTCGCGCACACAAAACATCAGCAATTCGTCATTAACCAGAGAATTAGCTTTGGAGACACCAATCCGCTCGGAAAAATCTCTAATGGCTTCCGGAGTAAAACCTCTTCTGCGCATTCCTGCAATTGTAGGCATCCTGGGATCGTCCCAACCGCTGACTAAATGGTTATTTACCAATTCCAGTAAAAGCCGTTTACTCATTATTGTATAAGCAAGATTCAAACGGGCAAATTCTATTTGTTGCGGATGACAGGGAACCGGTAACTGGTCTAAAAACCAATCATATAGAGGCCTATGGTCTTCAAATTCCAGAGTGCAGATAGAATGGGTTATACCTTCCAGGGCATCAGAAACACAATGGGTATAATCATACATAGGATAAATTTGCCAGTCATTACCGGTTCTGTGATGATGGGTTTTTTTAATTCTGTAAATAACCGGATCACGCATATTCAAATTTGGGGAAGCCATATCTATTTTGGCTCGTAAAGTTCTGCTGCCTTCGGGAAATTCACCTGCCTTCATTCTTCTGAATAAATCCAGGTTTTCTTCTATACTGCGATTTCTATAGGGACTATCTTTCCCCGGAACCGTTAAAGTGCCTCTGTATTCTTTCAGTTCTTCCCAAGAGAGATCACAAACAAATGCCTTGCCGGCTTTGATTAAGTATTCCGCAAATTCATACAGTTTATCAAAATAGTCCGATGCATAATATAAATGTTCACCCCAGTCAAAACCTAACCAATGCACATCTTCCATAATGGAATTAACATATTCCACATCCTCTTTCACCGGATTGCTGTCATCAAAACGTAAGTGACAACGCCCCCTATAGTCGTTTGCCAAACCGAAATTCAAACAGATGGATTTGGCATGGCCAATATGTAAATAACCATTGGGCTCGGGAGGAAAACGCGTTACAATACTTTTATGTTTTCCGCTTGCTAAATCCCTTTCTATTATAGAGCGGATAAAATTGGAAGTTACTGCCTTTTCTTCTTTATTTTCAGTGATATTTTCCTTTGTATCCATATTCAATCCTTTCTTTATAATCATTTTGTCATATTATGATAGTATGCTTTTCTGTCAAGTGCAATGAAGATTATCCTCTCACAGATTCCACAGATTAAATAAGAACACGGATAAAAAATAAGAGCACGCAGATAACGCAGATTTCGCAGATACAATAGGTCTGGGATGAACAGGATTATCAGGATTTAAGGGATAAAAGATTTTAGTTCATCCAGATTTTATTTTTTACACCGAGAACACAGAAGACACTGAGTACACCGAGAACACCGAGAAAAATAAGAGCACGCAGATAACGCAGATAACGCAGATTTTTACTTATAATTATTCTTATATAATATAAAATCCAGCTGATCCAGTTATCTGTGTTCTATTTTTTCTCTTTTTCCGCTTTTCTCTTTGGTAGAAAAAATATTTTTTAGGGTATTGTGGAAATTTATCAACATTAGTAACTTCTTGAATAAATATGAGATATACAACTATTTGTTATAATTTCGGGGGGGGGGGGGAGCGAGGTCAATAATAATAAAAATAATATATTAGCACTTGACAAAGAATAGGGATTGATTATTTTTTGCATTGATACTTAGATGAAGTATAAAAAAAGAATGTAAAAAAACCTTTAAAGGAGATGGCTATGAAAAAAGAAAGTATCTTCCTTATAATCTTGCTTATTAGCGGAAGTATCTTTGCTCTTACCGGCTATGGTGAATCAAGTGTAGTTTCAATTACTGGAATACCCTGTCAGCATTTATCCGGTTTAGGCGAATCAAGTGTAGTTTCAATTACTGGGATACCCTGTCAACATCTTAGTGGAAGCGGGGAATCAAATGAATTTGCGATTACAGATGAGACACTTCCGGTAGAGCTATCCAGTTTTATAGCTGAGCAAAGTGGAGGGAGTAGTGTCCGTTTAATGTGGGCTACTCAATCCGAGACCAATTTATATGGTTATCGTATTTATAGGTCAACCAATGAAGAATTGTCTCAAGCTCAGATGTTAAATATCTTGATTAATGCTACCAATACCTCTCAAATGCAGGTCTATGTTTATGTAGATGCAGAAATCTATAGTCCCGGTATTTACTATTACTGGCTGGAAATGATTGATATTAATAGTGTTTCTCAGTTTAAGGGACCCATTAGCGTCAATGTTATTATACCGGAAGGAAATGATGAAATTCCTCTGATAACAGGGATTGACAGTATTTATCCTAATCCTTTTAATCCTGGCACCTGGCTAAGTTATTCTCTTGCCGAAGAAAGTAAGGCGATACTGGAAATATTTAATCTGAAAGGTCAGATTGTGTGGAATAAAGTAATCCCTAACCAATCAGCAGGTCGTTACAAATACTTTTGGGACGGGAAAAATCAAAATGGCATTACTTGCACCAGTGGACTTTACTTTTTCCGCTTAACAACTAACAAAACAAACTATATCGCCAAAATGATACTAATGAAATAAGGAGAACAAAAATGAAACAAATTCTGATTACTATTTTAGCCGTATTTTTCTGGGGAATACTTTTTTCCGCGGCTCCAACTGTTAGTAATGTATCCGTAACAACTCATACAGGATATGTTACTATTTCTTATGATCTTTCTGCTGATGAAAACTGCCAAGTGATTATGTTGGTTTCCAATAATGGTGGCTTAAGCTACACATTTTCACCAACTCATACCTCAGGTGCTATTGGTAATAGTGTTAGTGCAGGAACAGGAAAACAGATAACCTGGTATCCAGTACAAGATGGAATGAGTACCGGCACTAATTACAAGATTAAATTAATTGCCCGCGATAATCCCTCTCCAAGCACTCAACCGGTAGGGTTTATTACAGTAACAGGAGGAACCTTTAATAACGGCACTTCAGATGTAACCATTAGCACATTTTATCTTGATAAAAATGAAATTACTCAAGGTGAATATCAAGCAGTAATGGGAACAAATCCCTCTAATTTTACCGGTGATCTTAGTAGGCCTGTGGAGAGAGTAACTTGGTTCAATGCCATTGAATATTGTAACCGGAGAAGTATGCAGGAAAATCTTACTCCCTGTTACAGTTATCAAAATTATGGCACCAATCCCAGTAACTGGCCCTCCGGCTGGAATACAAATAGTGAAAATCATACTAATGTCAGTTGTAACTGGACTGCTAATGGCTATCGTTTACCAACTGAAATGGAATGGATGTTTGCTGCCCGGGGTGGAAACTCAACTCATAATTATACCTATAGCGGGAGTAATACTGTAGGAGATGTTGCCTGGTATACCGGCAATTCCGGTAGCACTACTCATCCTGTAGGGGGTAAACAAGCTAATGAGTTACAAATTTTTGATATGAGTGGAAATGTTTGGGAATGGTGTTGGGATATTTATGGAAGTTATCCTTCAGGACCTCAAACCAATCCAACCGGATCAACAAGCGGTACCTACCGTGTGAGGCGTGGCGGCAGCTGGCTCGACTATGCCGGCAATTGCACTGTTTCGGGTCGGCGCTACTATAGTGCTACTGACAGCGTTTACTACTTTGGCTTCCGTGTTTGTAGGGTTTCCCTTGATTGATTTTTGCTTTTTTACCTTTTTGCCTTTTGCCAAGTAAGAACCAAAATGAAAGAATTAAGAAGAGAAGAATTGATAGGGGGTGCAGGGGGATATATCCCCCTGCTGAAATTTTTTTTTCAAATGAAAACATATCCTGATAACATAGAAAAGTTAATAATAAGATGCTTATTTATATCATTTTAAGATTGAAAAGCACTTTATCATTCATAAGAAAGCAGGAATCCATAATAGTTTTACTAAAATAACTGCAGTTTCAATATGGAAACTATATTAGAAGTAGCTTTAACCAAAAAATAGAATTTGTAGGTGAAAGTTGCAAAGAAGAGATTAAGTATAAATGTTTAAATTGATGTTAGTAAGATTTGACAGAGACAAAGGAGTTTTTGAAGATCAGGGATTCAATCAATTTTGTCAGAATAATAATATAATTCGCGTAGAAAAAGAATTTATCAATAACGAAGGGAATATCTATTATTCTTTTTTTATAGAGTATTTACCAAGAAAGGGGAGTCATTTTATACCTGATATGGAAAGTTTAAGTGAATTGGAACAAGCTCAATATGAAAAATTAAGGGATTGGCGTAATGAATTAGCTGCCAATGAGGGCTTTCCTGCTTATATTATTATGTATAATTCCCAGATTTATGAGATTGTGAAAAAACAACCCAAAACTATTAGTGATTTTTCTTCTATAAAAGGGATGAAGAGTAAAGCGGAAAAGTATGGGGAACAGATAATCAAATTATTACAAGAGGCGGTATTAGAAATTGAAAAATGACTATCCTTTATATATAAAATGGATGGATATATCTATCTGGATATTTGGGAGAACGGAAAGATTTCCGAAAAATTTGAGATATTCATTAGCTCAAAAAATGGACAACCTTTGTTTAGAGATATTGGAATTAATTGTTCAAACGATTTACAGTTCGTCAAAAAGGGAATATTTGATAAAGATAAACATAAAGTTGGATGTATTAAGAACATTAATCCAGATGGCTTATAAGATGAAATTATTAGCTGAAAATCAATATCAATACATTAGCAAGGAATTACTGGAAAGTGGTAAAATGGTGGGGGGTTGGTTAAAAAGTGCCTAAACGGGTTGGATATCTTTGGGAAAAATTAACCTCCTGGCAGAATCTGTATTTAGCTTATAAAAATGCTTGTAAGCATAAAAAGAGTAAGTATGAAACAGCAGAATGGATGTTTTATTGTGAGAAAAATTTATGGGAATTACAAAAGGAATTAATTAATGGAAACTATCGTCCTCAACCCTATAGATACTTTACTATTAAGGAACCTAAGGAACGTTTGATTAGCGTTGCTGTTTTTAGAGACAGATTAGTGCATCATTCTCTAATAAATGTTATAGAACCTTATTTTGAAAGCATTTTTATTAAGGATTCTTATGCCACTCGTAAAGGTAAGGGTTTGCATTTAGCTGTATTAGCAGTTCAAAAATATTCCCGGCAGTACCCTTGGTTTTTGAAACTGGATATTGAGAAGTTCTTTAACAACATAGATCATAATATTTTATTGAAATTAATATCTAGTAAAATTAAAGATCCTATGATAATTAATCTATGTTCTATTATCCTTAAAAATCAGAACCTAAGTATGAATCATAATGAGGAAATTGGATTACCAGTGGGTAATTTAACTTCCCAATTTTTTGCCAATATTTACCTTAATCAGCTTGATCATTATATTAAGCAAAATCTTGGATATAAGGGATATGTAAGATATATGGATGATTTTATTCTATTTTCGGAGAACAAAGATAAGCTTAAAAGTGATCTTCTTTTAATAAAATATTTTTTATCTAATATCCTAAAATTGAAAATAAAAGACAAGTCAATACAAATGAATAAAGTTAACCAAGGTATTCCTTTTTTAGGTTACCGTGTTTTTCCAAAATTGATAAGAGTTAGTAATATAAATTTGAAAAGGTGTTTACAAAATATGCAAAAAAGGGAAAAAGAATATATTAGAGGTAAAATTGAAATAGAGAAACTTTATCAAAGCACAAGAAGTCGCCTTGGTTTTATTAGTTTTGCCAATACATATTATTTACAAAAGTTAATTTGGGGTGGAGTTCATAAAGCGGAACCAACCGTGTGAAACGTGGCGGCAGCTGGAACAACAATGCCAGCAATTGCACTGTTTCGAATCGGAACAACAATAGTGCTACTAACAGCAATAACAACATTGGCTTCCGTGTTTGTAGTATCTTCCATTATAATAATCAGAATTTACTCTGTACGCAAAGTAAATGTAAAAAAGGGAAATCCAGAGCTTCATCCAGTTCTCTAAAAGAGACAAAAAGAAAGTGAGTTTATTGCTGAGTAGTTAAATCAAAAAGCAGTAAACTCTTTTTTTAACTCTCATAGATTCAAAAGAGAAAAATAACCACTGAAGACACTTAGGACACTGAGGACACTGAGTAAAATAAAGAGCACGCAGATAACGCAGATTACGCAGATTACGCAGATACAATAGGTCTGGGATGAACAGGATTATCATGATTTAAGGGATTTTAATTCAAGATGTTTTACACTATAACAAGCATAAAATCCTGATGATCCAGTTGATCCAGTTATCTGTGTTCTATTAGTCATTCTCAAAATCCAGCTGATCCTGTTGATCCAGTTATCTGCGTTCTATTTTTTTCTCCTTTTTCATTAACTTCAATTCTTCAGACCTTTTAGCAGCCACAGTTTTGCAGCTTTATTGATTACTTCGGTAAGGTCTAAGGCAATATCTATGTTTTCAGCCAGAACGAGGAGACCATGTTTTTCCCAGATAAGTGCCTGTTTATCTTGGATGGATTCACAGCTTTTTTCTGCTAATTCTAAAGTTCCGGGAGGAGCATAATCAGCCACAGCAATTCCTTGGGGAAGGAATAATTGTATTTCCGGAAGTGCCTCAAATAAGTATTCATTCAGGCGTTGGGGATATTGCTTATTATTCTGAAAAACGGAGGTATGGGAAAGAGCGATAACTTCCGTGGGATGAGTGTGCAGAAGACAAGATACATTAGTATTTTTATTCATTTCTTGCAGTTTACGGTGACAGAGCCATTCGGAAGTAGGTTTGGCAGTATCAGGAAAGTAATGTTCTTCTTTATCAATACCGATTATCATTAAACAGTTCTCCGGTTCATCACTAAAATCCCGAAAACGGCTGCCAGTTCTGGAAACAAGGAACCAATCCTGATATGGATAGGAATTTTCCCAACTGTTTGTCCTGATAAAGGGTAGCAGCAAATTGGATATACGGATAGAAATATTTCCGGCATTAGCTTCAGCCCAACCTTGTTGATGGATAACTTTAGCGATTTTGCTTAGACGCATTATCAGATTTCTGAAGGGTAGAACATTGTTAAAAACATCATTAAATAGCATTGCTGAATCTTTATTTTTGGTCATTTCACTGCTTCACTTAATGATGTGCAGCCAATCCTTCAGCAAAAATTCCAGCCGTCCTATCAATAAAGAGATACGAGCCATAACCGTATAGCCAAAAGAAGCGCCAAAACTAATCATCAAAAACCAGATTCCCAGTTTGGAAGGAACAGCTCTGATGCCTTCCTGTTTTTTGCTGAAATAGAAGAAATAAACACCGCAGATGGTTCCTACAATCAAAAGTATATTACCGATTACAGTTATAACATTATCGGAAGCAAAGGGATTGATCATTGTAGCGCTGATTTGTCCCAAAAGGTCTGTCTTAGCATAGCGTACCATATTAATGCCGGCAGAAGTGCCAATCATAATTGCAATGGGATAACGGCTAAGCCATTGCGCTTTTGGAATTAAGCGCAGCAGCATCATCAAACCCAAAGCGGTAGGAATAAGCAAAATCAGGTTTCCCTTAAAATCGGTAAAGAGTTTATTGAACAGATTGGGAACCATAACGCTATAATATAAATAGACCAACCAGTAGGCAGCGGAAAGACCTACGAAAATTTGTTCGGAGAGTTTATAGAAAGGATTATCCTTATAGAGAAAGCTGAAGATGCTTAAAGTGAAGAATACTGATAGCCAAAGTCCGAAGGTAGTCATAAATCCGCTCATTGTGCACCCCTTTTTCTGCTATAGAAAGCTTTTATATTTCCGATAATGATGAAAACTAAAATCAGCAGATGAGCAATGGACTGTGCATCCATTTTGATAGTAGCGCTGCCAATTTTATTGATCAGGGTTTCATATTCTGAGGCAGCTTTAAGTCCACCCAGCAAGCCGTAAAGTTGTTTCTGGCTATTTACATAAGGTAATAAACCAGGAGCGCTAACTGCTGTAGTTCCGCCTGTAACAGGAGTTCCTAAAGGATCGCGGGCAGCCATAACCCATTCTTTAATTCCTGGAGTTCCACTGGAAAGGGAACAAATATAGGCAACATCTTTCAGGGTTTTAACCTTTTTCAGCATTGGAATATTTTCATATTTTGTCCCGCTTTGATCGGAGGGAAAAACCTCTTGCATTGATTTTCCCATTGCTTGAATAGCAACAATGCCTGCAACTTTGTAGCCCAAATTAACATAATCCACACCATATTTTTTCTCAGGATATTTTTTAAGGGCTACAGTAAATGCCTGGTCTGCCATTTGCACACCTTGAGGCCAAAGAGCCACAGCAATAATTTTTTGATTGCGGGAAAAAGAATGTTCCAGCATTGCTTCTGCCATTGGTTGAATTTCCGTTATCGTAGAAGGATCGTAATCAAAGGAAAAGAGGACAACAGACGAATCGGGGGTATTTTCTATCAATTCCCAAGCCATTTTTGTGTAGCTGGAGACCTCTGTTTTCCAGCCGATAGGAAAAATAAGGGGTAGAGCAACTGCAACTAAAAGGACTAAATAGATTATTCTGCGTTCGGTTTGGGTATTTTTATTAGCGCTCATTTTTCGCCTCCCAGATAGGATCTTTCAATACCAAGAATAATCCTTAAACTGCTTCCTATTATTCCTAAAGCAGCGCTAATCAGAATTGCCCTTTGAGCTGCAGAATTGGGAAATTCCATAATAAAATCGCTCAAATTGGGCAGATGTAAAAATTTAAGCCCTTCTGGAAGCCAGGAAGTAAGCATTCCTCCAAAACTGGTTCTTCCTAACATTACTATTACAGCCGTAATCATTAATAGATTGGATTCAAAACTACGAATAATAAAAGCACGATAAGCAGCTGAAGCAATAAAAAATGCCAGCAGGGAAAACATTGTTGACGATAGTGGCATAAAAGCATTGGCAAACAGATAATCAAAGGGTTTCATTCCTACCGTTGCCTGGATTTTTTCTCCTTGACCAAAAATTCCTCTATATTCCTGAGTTCCCCACAGCAAGCCAAAAATTAACATTACAGTAAAACTAATCAGACCCGCGAGGTAAAAGGGCCAGTCCTTGTTTTTTTCTTTGATTTTTTTAATGTTTGCCTGAAACAAACTGATTTGCCCTAAAAGAATGGCAAAACCGGAAATAATCATAAACCAATCCTGCAAAGTGGTAATCAGCATATTGAAAGGACGGTGGGGAATAAATTCCGAAATAACTACCAGAATTCCACATACGAAGGCAAAGACAAGGGGGATTTTATACTTCATTGTGCCCCCTCAAAAAATGCTTTAAACCAATGCCAGCCAGACATTTCTGTTATTACTCCAGCTATAATTAATAGAATTACTAAAAGTTTACCGAAATCATGACCCTTTAAAGAACCCAGCTGTTGCGGATCACGCGAAAGATAAGCGGAAGCGGCAAAAAGTTCTTCTCCAATCAAAGTGTAATCACAAGAAACCACAAAAAAGGGTAATTGACTTGCCTGAGCGGTTCCAGCTGTTTGAATTGCGCCTGTACTAAAACCGGTTTCGGCTAAAATTAAGGATTCGGCATAAAAACTTCCGAGGAAAAAATTAGCTGCTGGCTGTTCGCGTACCATAATTCCATCAATTCCTGCTACATAACCAAATTGGTCATCGGTTAAGTAAAAAATCCTATCCTGATTGTAAGCATCGGGCTTTTCGGCTTTGATATATGCTTCTTTTACTACTTCTCTGGCAGCGGATAAAACCATAGAAAACCTGCAGGGAACAATTATTTCCGTATCATATTCCGCCGCTTTATGAGCTAAATGGCTTAAGATGGTTAAACTGGATATGGTTTGAATATCATCCAAATCCATAATTCCGGGAACAAAAAGAATGGGTTTTCCCTTTTCCGTAGCCCTGCCAATGGAATCCTCAATACAATCCAGACCGCTAATTCTGCGAATATAATAGTCCTTTCCTTTGCGAGCATTTTGAACATAATAGATAATGGCAATGGAAACAGCAAGCAGAATTAAAAGATAGGAAAGCTTGTGCAGATAGAACCATTGTTCCTTTGGTTGAGCTTCTGCCATAAAAAATATGGTATCATTAAATGCAGGACGCGGAACCAGCAAACGGTATCTGTATTTAATATCAGGATTAAGTTCATTTTGCGTAAAGGAAAGAGACCTTCCTTTACCAGTGTAAATTGTTTCCCAGGTTCCATCTTCCAAAGCTTTTTGCAGATAGACAGTATCGGCAGGAACATTTGCTTTAATGTTTAGCGCCTTTCCATCATCCCAGGGAACATCTTCAATCCAAAAAAAGGTGGATTGGGCAAATAACAGGGTGGAAAAGAATAGAATACCCGAAATTAGTATTACTTTTTTCATTATCTTCCTTTTAGTTTTTTGCAGGATGGCAAACCACAATTTGCCACAAAGTTCAAAAAAATCCATTATTCTGTATCTGTTCCATCAGAATTCAATAGAACAGCCATAGATAATAAGGTTGGGAAAGTAATATCAGCAATCCTTAAATCTTGCTTTTTCCCAACCTGATTGTAACATAATAATAGCAGAAATTACTTTTTAAAGGTCTCTTTAATCTGATTAGTCAGCGAAATTATTTGATCCAGCTGTTCCGGAGTATATGTCTTTTCTTTATCGGCATCAATAACCGCTTTAAGCTGTTCCATCAAACCTAAAACCTCTTGAAATTCGGGTTGACTGGTAATATGTTCTGCTTTGATATTTTTCAAATTGCCGATTAAGCTGTTGAATGTGCCTTTTTGATTCAATACCTTGGTTTTTTCTGCAGAGTAATCCTGTTTTATAAGCCAGGCAACGCGATTGGTAGCTTCAATCCAACCGCCGAGAAGCATCAAAGTGTAGTTATCAAAACTTTCCATTTCCCAGAGCTTATCTTCCACTTTTTTCTTGTGATTATCCAAAGCGGTTTCCAGTTCAGTCCATTGTTCTTTTTCAAGCAAATTTTTCAGTTCGGCACTCATTTGATTTACTTCTTCCTCCAAACCCAGAAGAGTGGTTAAATCCATCATCCTGGAAGAAATCTGACTCAGGCGCTTTTTATTATGACCTTTAGCAGCTAAAGTAGCATCTGCCGTTAGTAAACCTAAGGAAAAAGCGTTACGAACCTCTTCTTGCTTGGTTTTATAAAGATCAGCAGGAACGGCAGCTGAAATGTCTTTTGCCTGAAGTTGATCCAGAACTCTAAAAACCTCTTTAAATGAAGGGAGAGGGGCATAAGTTGTGATAGCGGATGCTGTTTCCTGGCTGGGTAATTTTTCTTCCTTTTTTTTACAGCCAACCAGACCCATCAAAATTACGATGGCAATAATTAACCAAACCGTTTTTTTCATTGTTTACTCCTTTTATCTAATTCATCATTTAGCAAAAGCTTATGTCTGATAAAAAAGGGTCTTATTAACTTTTTTTCTTTATTTACCAAGGATAAAGAATTGTCAAGGAAAAAAGGAAAACTACTCGGAAGGTTGAAGTCCTCATCCACCAAGATAAAGCATATTTATCAAAGCCCAAAATTGTAATGTTAAACTCCAATAATGGATTGGAAAAAAATGAAAGGGAAATTGCCTTCGGGCTTTCAAACAAACCGCATTATTTGGGCTAAAACAAACCGTCGTTATCTAACTGTAATGCCTACAGAATTTTTACTACAATATATGATTAAAGAGAGGAGAAATAATGTTTACTATTATTTCTATTCTCTTTCATCCAATAGCATTACTGAAGCATTGCTTACCCATTACTAATGCCATCCGTAATGGGTAAGCAATGGGTAAGCAATGCTATTAAGGAAGAAGTGTTTTTAGTTAGATATAATTAAAATGTATTAAATAAATTCCCCATTGCTAAAAGGGTTGGCGGATTATTATACAAAAAACTCAGTTTCTTTTACCCCCTCGGAATTTGTCATCCTGTTTTTGTCTTCACACAGTAAAACAATTAGGAAAACTGGAGTTCTTCTCCTGGCTTTAACACCTTTCCTGCAAAACCGTTAGCAGTAATTTTATCCACGAATTCCTGCGGATTAGCTCTAATTAAATCAAAAGTATTATAGTGCATAGGAATAGCCAATTCCGGCTGAATCAAACTGACGGCACGCACAGCATCATCAATATCCATTGTATAATTGCCACCTATAGGAATCAGGAGAACATCAATTTTATCAATCTCTCCAATCAATTTCATATCTCCAAAAATGCCTGTATCACCACAATGATAAATGGTTTTATGGTCCAATTTGAAAACTACTCCCGCAGCTAAACCGGCATAAAGACCGTTAGAGGTTGCAGAACCATGAAAAGCGGTAACCATTTTTACTTTACCGAAAGGAAATTGAAAAGCACCTCCTATTTGTAGAGGATGAGTATTATAGCCATTTTTGGAAATTATGGAAGCAAGCTCTACAACACAGATAATTGTAGTTTTTCGCTTATCTGCTATGGTTAATGCATCACCTATATGATCGGAATGAGCATGAGTAAGAATGATATAATCCGCTTTCACTTGACTGGCTTTTACAGGTGCCAGGGGATTACCTGTTAAAAAAGGGTCTATAAGGATTGTACGATTTTGGCTATCTGAAAACAGAAAAGCCGAATGTCCCAAATATTGAAGCTTCATTTTTCTCCTCCTTTTGTTTGCGCTAAAGATATAATAATGCGTTTGGGCACAATAAACAACATTAAAATATAGGGGGAAGCGACAATATATTTTGTTTTAACTTACAATTTTTTAATTTATGAACCAGTAATTGCTCGGTTGTAAGTGTAATAGTTGGTGGGGTAATGATTATTGGGAGGGAAAGTGAAAATTGTAAGTTAAAACCTCTCTACCCTCTTACTTTTCCCTTGACTGAATTTCTATATCTATATTTAATGAAATAACAAAAAAAAGATTAAGGGAAAAAGTGAATGACCTTACGAGATATTGTAGAACTTCTGGAAGCGGAAGTTCTTTACGAAGGAGCTGATTTGAACCGGGAAGTTCCCTGTGCCTTTGCCTCGGATTTAATTTCCGATATTCTGATGTGCACCAAGGAGCCAACCCTGCTTTTAACCGGACTTACCAATAATCAGGTAATCCGTCTTGCCGATATGATAGATTTAATAGGCATTGTTTTCGTTCGTGGTAAAAAACCAATGCAAGATGTTATTGATATGGCAAAAGAACGAGGTCTTCCATTAGTTGCGACTAATATGACTTTATACCGTTCAAGTGGGATATTATATAATGCAGGACTCCGCAGTTGCCGAATTTGAAATGTCCGAATACTGGTATATAAAACCAGATTTTGAAGAAAAAGTGCAGGACTTTTTTGCTCAAAAAAGAGAACCGGAAGTAGTTTTGGAACTTGATATTCCAGGAAAGGATTTTAATATTGCCGGAAAGGGTTCCTCGGAATTAAAGAATTTGCTAAAACGCTTAGGAGTAGATTCGGAAATTTTAAGACGCATTGCAGTTGCGGGTTATGAGGCAGAAATAAATGTTGCTGCTCATTCTCAAGGTGGAAAAATGATCAGCAATGTGTTTGATAATCTAATTTATATGCAGTTTATGGATAACGGACCTGGAATTAGTAATATTCAACAAGCAATGACCCCCGGTTTTTCTACAGCCGATGATTTAGTGCGCGAATTAGGTTTTGGAGCCGGTTTGGGCTTGCCTAATATTCAAAAAAACAGTGATGCATTGCACATAACATCGGCATTAAATTCTCCCACCTTAGTAGAAATAATAATATTTTTCTAAGATAAAAGCGATATGACTGAAACGAAATATTTTCATGCTCTGCAAATTTTGGCAGATAATTGTACCGGCTGCACTGCTTGCGTTAGAGTTTGTCCTACAGAAGCAATAAGGGTTAGAGACCACAAGGCAAATATTGATCCTTACCGTTGTGTGGATTGTGGCAATTGTGTAAATGTTTGTCGTTTTCATGCTATAATTCCGCTTAGCGATCCTCTGGAAATAATTCATAAGTTCAAATACAAGCTGGCTATTATTTCTTCTTCCTTTTTTGGCCAATTTACGGAAGATATTAGCTATCAAGTTGCCAAACAGGCAGTTCTAAATCTCGGTTTTGATCAAGTGGCAGAAGAAGCGGCAGTAACGGATTTTATGATTAACATTATTCGTGATTATATCAGAAAAAATCGGGATAAAAGGCCTATTTTAAGTAGTAATTGTCCATCCGTTGTGCGTTTAATTCAACTAAAATATCCTTCTTTACTGCCGAATCTTTTTCACCAGGAAGCTCCAATGAGCATTTTAACCAGGTATTTTAGAGATAAAATAAACAAAGAATACGGTTTGGAAGAAAAAGAAATAGGCATTTTTTTAATTGTCCCTTGTATTGCTCATGTGACTGCAGTTCACCAACCTGAAGGCGCTTATAAACATCTTCAGGATGGAGCTTTTTCTATTGGAATGATTTATGGCAAAATACGGGACTCCTTAAAAGAACTGCAAAATAATCCTCCTTCTATTGAAACATATCCCCAAGGTTTAACTTGGGCTCTTTCCGGAGTGCAGGCAGAACTTGTTGATTGTGAAGATATCCGCACTTTATCAGTAAACGGAGTGGAAAATGTGATGGAAATCCTTTCCCGGGTGGAAGATCATTACCTTGATCAATATGACTATATAGTATTGCGAACTTGTACCAATGGTTGTGTTGGTGGTTGTTTAAATGTGGAAAATCCTTTCGTAGCTATGAGCAGAATTAAAAAAATGATTAAAGAAGGTCAGGGAAGCGATTTTGATACCAGTGAACTTTATGAACTCTATCAAAAAGGCGAATTTGCCGTAGTTCCACTTGCCCCCAGACCAATTATGGAACTGGATAAGGATATCAAAAAAGCAATTCAGAAAATGAAACAAATAAATGAAATCCTCACAATGCTTCCAGGACTTGATTGCAGTGCCTGTGGAAGCCCTACCTGTTATGCTCTGGCAGAAGATATCGTTTTAGGAAAGGCATCCATTGATGATTGTGTGGTGCTGTTAAAGCGTCACAGTAAAGATAGTGAGGAAGAAGAAAATCAAAATAAGGATAGGATAAATGATTAAGCTAAGTGATTATGTTACTGCTATTAATGGCATTAACTGCACTCCTTCTCTTGCCCTTGAAGGAGTGGAAATAAACGGTGCTTATGTTTGTGATATGCTAAGCGATGTTATGGCTTCTGCCAAATCAGGACAGGTTTGGATAACAATTATGAAACATCTGAATGTTATTGCTGTTGCTTCTATGACTGGCATTCCGGCAATAATTTTTGCCAAAGGAAATGAACCCGAAACTGCAGTTATAGAAAAAGCGATTGAGGAAGGCATTTTACTTATTTCCAGCAAGTTACCTACTTTTGAACTTGCTGGTATTCTTTACCAATTACTTTATTCCTAAGTTATTTTCGGATGCTATCGCTCCGCACTGATTTACATATTCATTCTGTTTTATCTCCTTGTGGGGGTTTGGAGATGTCTCCCAATTCAATTATGCAAAGATTAAAGCAATTTGGCATTCAATGGTTGGCAATTACTGATCATAACAGTATGGCAAATTGTCCTGCCTACCAAAAAGTAGCGGAAAAAGAAGGACTTTTTTTCACTTGGGGAGTAGAAATTCAAAGTGTGGAAGAAATTCATCTCCTTGCCTATTTTGAGGATTCTTCTTCCGCAGAAAAATTCAATACAGAACTCTATGAAAGCTTGTTTCCCCTTGATAACGATCCCGATTTTTTCGGGGATCAAGTAATCATTGACGAAAATGAGAACATTTTAAGAGTGGAACCACGCGCTCTAATAAATTCCTCACAGTGGAACTTAAACACTGTAGTGGAAAAGGTTCAGGCATATAATGGACTGGTTGTTCCGGCTCATATTGATTCCAGTGTAAATAGTATCTTAAGTCAGCTGGGTTTTATGCCAGAAGTGCCTCAATTTCAGCTTTTCGGGATAAGCGCTTGTCTGGATGTTAAAAGCTGGGTGCAGGATAATCCTTATTTTAAGGATAAGGTCTTTTTGCGTGCCTCGGATGCTCATTACTTAAATGATATTGGCAAGGGCTACAGCATAATAACTGTAGAAAAGCCAGCGGTGCAGGAATTGTTTTTGGCTGCAAAGGGTTGTGGCAGGCGTAAAATTGAAATTTAAGAAAAAATATAGATAAAATAAGGAGAAATTATGATTCCCGCAGATCAGATGCAAAATGACCAATATGCACATCTGAAAAAAGTGATTGAAGAAAAGAAAAAAATCCGCAATCCCCTCATTGAAATTCTTCGTTCAGCTCAGGAAATATTCGGTTACCTGCCTGTGGAAGTGCAAGAATTTATAGCTCAGGAATTAAATATTCCCGTCAATCAGATTTATGGAGTAGTTACTTTTTACAACTTTTTTACGATGACTCCTCGCGGAAAATATAATCTTAATGTTTGTTTAGGCACTGCCTGTTTCGTTAAAGGAGCTCCTCGCTTAGTCCAAATGCTTTCTGAAGAATTGGGAATCCAAATGGGGGAGACCACAAAAGACGGCATTTTTACAATGAGTGCAGTTCGTTGTGTAGGTGCCTGTTCTTTAGCTCCGGTATTTGTAATCGGGGAAGAAACCTACGGTAGAATTGATAGTAAGGATAAAATAGCCGAAATCCTGAAACGCTACAAATAATCCGGATTCTGAAATGCAAGATATTTCATTACACCTTCTGGATATTATAGAAAATTCCGTTCGCGCCAAAGCAAAGAACATTAAAATCCGTATTATTCGCGATGTGCAGGATAATATCCTGCGTTTAATTGTGGAAGACGATGGAGTAGGAATGGATTCTCAAACCTTAGATAAGGCGCAAAGTCCATTTTATACATCTAAAGAAGAGCGGGAGAAAAAAGTAGGGCTCGGAATACCCCTGGTTAAACAAAATGCAGAAGCAACAAACGGCAGTTTTAAAATGACCAGTGAACCTGGTTTTGGCACTGTTTTAACGGTGGATTTTCAATTAGACCATATAGACAGAATGCCCCTGGGAAACTTGAAAGATACTCTTTTAGGTGCTATTATAGGCCATCCCGAAGTTGATTTTACCATTAAACTTATCAGCCACGAACGCGGTGTGGAAAAGAGCTTCTATTTTGATACCGCGGCTATTAAAGAAGAATTGGGAAATATACCTTTAACTTATCCCGATGTTATTGAATACATTGATCAATCATTATTAGAAGGAATACAAAACACAAATATGGAGGATGTCTGATGAAAACACTCGCAGACCTTAAAAAAATCCGTGAAAAAGCTCAGGAAGAAATGAAACTTCGCGGTGGAAACACACGCATCAAAATAGTGGTCGGGATGGGCACATCCGGAATCGCTATGGGTGCAAGAGAAGTTATGAAAACCTTCCTGGAAGAAATTGCTAACCGCAATTTAACTGATGTTTTAGTTACTCAAACAGGTGAAAAAGGGCTTTCTTCCCTGGAACCCGTTGTGGATATTATTGAAGAAGGCAAGCCAAAAGTCACTTACGGCAATATGACTCCCGAAAAAGTTAAAAAGGTAGTTGTAGAACACATAGTAAATGGCAGAATCGTTTCAGATTATGTTGTCGCTACAGGCAACTGATTCTGGAGGAAAAGAATGTCATTAAAACGTATTGACCTATTGATTTGCTGTGGGTCAGGATGTGTAAGTGCCGGTGCCTTAAAAGTTAAAGAACAGTTTCATAATGTCCTAAAAACAAAAGGACTGACAAATGAAATCAACATCATTGAAACCGGTTGTATGGGACCCTGTGATTATGGTCCGGTAATTGTAATTTACCCGGAAGGTGTTTTCTACAAAAAAGTTACCCCTGATGATGTAGAAGAAATTGTGAATGAACACTTTTTAAAGGGGCGTCCTGTAAAACGTTTGATGCTTCAGGATGAAGAAGATAAGACCTTCCTTACGCAGAAAGAAATCCCTTTTTACCAAAAACAGGTGAAAGTAGCCCTTGCCAATTGCGGTTATATTGATCCAGAAAGCATTGAAGAATACATTGCTACCGGCGGTTATGAAGCATTGGGAACTGTTTTAACTACTCTAACTCCTCAGCAGACCATAGATATTATTAAAAAATCAGGATTGCGGGGAAGGGGAGGAGGCGGTTTTCCTACTTACCTTAAATGGCAAATGGTGCACGACAATCCTGTAGAAGAAAAATACTTTATTTGCAATGGAGACGAAGGCGATCCCGGTGCTTTTATGGATAGAAGTTTACTGGAAGGTGATCCGCATCGTGTTTTGGAAGGAATGATGATTGCTGCTTATGCTACCGGAGCCCAAAACGGATATTTTTATATCCGGGCAGAATATCCTTTAGCTATCAAGCGGATCAAAATGGCTATTGAAAAAGCTAAGGAAACCGGTTTGTTAGGTAAAAACATCTTTGGCAGTGAATTCAGTTTTGAAGCCGAAGTTAGAACGGGTGCAGGTGCCTTTGTTTGTGGCGAAGAGACAGCTTTAATTCAATCCATTGAAGGTCAAAGAGGAAATCCAACTCCCAAACCACCCTATCCTGCAGTCCAAGGTCTTTATAAAAAGCCAACCGTAGTAAATAATGTAGAGACCTTAGGCAATATTGCAACTATAATCCTAAAAGGAGCTGATTGGTTTGCTTCTATGGGAACAGAAACCAGTAAAGGGACAAAGGTCTTTGCCTTAACAGGAGATATAAGAAATACCGGTTTGGTTGAAGTTCCAATGGGAATTACTTTACGGGAACTGATTTTTGATGTAGGTGGAGGAATGATTGGCGACCACAAATTCAAAGCAGTTCAATTAGGAGGTCCCAGTGGCGGCTGTTTAACTACTCAGCATTTGGATGTTCCTATTGATTATGAAAGCTTAAAAGAACGTGGAGCGATGATGGGTTCGGGGGGAGTGATTGTAATGAATGAAGAAAAGTGTATGGTGAATGTTGCCAAGTTCTTTATGGATTTCTGCGTGGATGAATCCTGTGGAAAATGTTCTCCCTGCAAGATTGGCTTGAAACAAATGCTGGAAATATTAAAAAGGATTGATAGCGGATATGGCAAAGAAGGAGATATTGAAGAACTTCAACACCTGGGAGAAACCATTTCCAAGATTTCCCTTTGTGGATTAGGACAAACAGCTCCCAATCCTGTTCTTTCCACAATTCGTTATTTCCGCGATGAATATGAAGCTCATATTCGGGATAAAAGTTGCGCCAATAAGGTTTGTCCCGATCTAATGCATTTTGAGATAGACAAGGATAAATGCATAGGATGTTCCTTATGCGCGCGCAAATGTCCTGTAAGTTGCATTTCCGGTAGTCGGGAAGAAAAATATACGATCAATCAACTATCCTGCATCAAGTGCGGAACCTGTATGGATGTATGCCCTGTAAAAGCCATTTCCAAAATTCCGGGAATGCATCCTGAGGTTAAAGCAATGCGTGAAGCAGAGGAATTACAAAAGCAAAATCAAGAAGAATAAAGGATAAGAGCTATGATAAAAGAAATTTGTCAAAAATATGCTCCCCGTAAGGATAATCTGATTCAGATTCTCCATGAAATTCAGGATCAAGACCCTCAGCACTATATTTCTCCTGAAGCAGTAGATACTGTTGCTGAATATCTTGATATTCCTGTGAATCATATTTATGGAGTGCTGACATTTTACACTATGTATAGCACTAAACCAAGAGGCAAAAATATTATCCGCCTTTGCGAATCACCACCCTGTTATATTAAGGGCTCGGACAATATGCTGCGGAAACTGAAAGTTCTGCTTGGCATCAATATTGGCGAAACAACGAAAGACGGCTTATTCACACTTGAATTTACTTCCTGTTTAGGTGTTTGTGGAAATGCACCTGTGATGATGATTAATGATGATGTTTACGGTGACCTCACGGAAGAGAAAGTGGAAGAAATTATTGAAAGAATCAGAGGGAGGAGATAATGAAATTCTATCGCAGTCATATTTTGGTCTCAATTAATGAGACCTCTCTCGCAGCTGGAGTTCAGGAATTTATTACTGCTCTCCGCAATGAATTAGCCAAAAATGATTTAGCGGAAGAAATCAATATTCTGGAAACAGGACCTTTGGGCTTTTTCGGCAGAGGGATTTGCTTGACTGTATATCCCGAAAACATCAATTATGAAGGCGTTAAAATAGAAGATATTCCGGAACTTGTGCAGGAACATTTCCTGAAAGGACGCCCGGTAAAACGCTTAATGGTTGGAGTTACAGAAAAATTTAGTCCCAAGTTCAACTATGAAAACCGCATTGTTTTACGCAATTCAGGTATCATTGACCCCGAAAATATTGATGACTATATTGGTGCTGGCGGCTATGTAGCATTGGAAAAGGCATTAACTAATATGCAACCAAATGATATTATTGCCGAAGTGAAAAAATCGGGATTGAAAGGAAGAGGCGGAGCAGCATTTCCTGCAGGTCTTAAATGGAGCTTTACATCCGCTCTTGATGTTCCCCAAAAATATGTAGTTGTTAATGCTGATGAAGGAGAACCCGGCACTTTTAAAGACCGTTTAATTATGGAAGGAGACCCGCATCAATTGCTGGAAGGTATTATACTTTGTGCGCGTGCGGTAGGTGCCAGTAAGGCATATATTTATATCCGCGGTGAATATAAGCTCTGTATTGCCCGTTTGGAAAAAGCCATTAAACAAGCTTATGACTATGGCATTTTAGGCAAAAATATCTTTGATAGCGGATTTGACTTGGATATTGAACTCAAAATTGGAGCCGGAGCTTATGTTTGTGGAGAGGAAACAGCTTTAATTGAATCCCTGGAAGGAAACAGAGGAACTCCGCGTTGGAAACCACCTTTTCCCGGAGTGGAAGGACTTTGGAAAGCTCCTACGATAGTTAATAATGTTGAGACCTTAGCAAATGTGCCTTTCATTATTGCCAAGGGTGCCGATGAATTTTTGCAATATGGAACCCCTGATTGTCCTGGAACTAAGGTCTATACAATTCTTGGAGATGTTGCTTATCCGGGACTTTGCGAAGTGGATATGGGAACAACTTTAAGAACCATTATCAACGATTATGCAGGTGGAATGAAAAAAGGTTTCCGTTTCAAAGCAGCATTGGTAGGTGGAGCAGCCGGAGTTATTCTTCCCGATCGCCTTTTAGATGTGAAAATGGATTTTACCAGCTTGAATCAATATTCCGCTGTTTTAGGTAGCGGAGCCATTTTAGTTTTGAATGAACACCAGAGTATTGTTGATTTGCTTTGGAGTATTCTGCGTTTCTTCCGCCATGAATCCTGCGGAAAATGTTCTCCTTGTAAAAACGGAACCCAACAGCTTTATCAACTAATTTCCAAAATCCGCAAAGGAAATGGGACTATGGAAGATGTGAATTTAATGCTCTTAATAGCTGAAACAATGCAGCAAACATCTTTCTGTGCTTTAGGTCAATCGCCAATTATGGCTGTTCGCAGTGCGATTGAAAATTTTACCGATGAATTCATTGAAATAACTAAAAAGTAAGAAAATAAGAGGATTGATATTATGGCTAAAACAGTAAATGTCTTTATAGACGGTCATCATCTGGAAGTTCCGGAGACAATGACTATTATAGAAGCCGCAGATAAAATTGGAATTTATATTCCCCGTTTGTGTTATCACCCCGATTTACCTCCTACAGGAAATTGTGGTGTTTGTGTTGTGGAAATTGCAGGAAATCCAACTCCCAAACGTGCCTGTTGTACTCCTGTGGCGGAAGGAATGAAAATTGTTACTAATTCCAAGAAACTTCGTTCCTATCGTAAGACAGTTGTGGAAATGATTCTTTCCAATCATGATGTAACTTGTCCTACTTGTCCTGCCAACAATAAATGCGAATTACAATCCCTGGCAAATAATCTGGGAGTAGATTCTGAGGCATTACCCAACATTTTGGTTAAAACACCTGCCGACGAATCCAGTTTGTCCATTATCAGAGATACTAATAAATGTATCGGATGTGGACGTTGTATAACCGTATGTAACGAAGTGCAAACGGTTTATGCTCTCACTTTTGCTGAAAGAGGAATTGATACCCATATTGATACTGCCTTCAGTCAGGGAATGGCAAATAGCCCATGCGTTAATTGTGGTCAGTGTACTGTATATTGTCCTACGGGTGCATTGCACGAAAGAAGTGAACTGGATGCTGTTTGGGAAGCTATTTTAGACCCTGAAAAACATGTGATAGTTCAGGAAGCACCTTCTATTCGTGTTTCTTTAGGTGAAGAATTTGGAATGCCTTTAGGCAGTGTAACTCCTAAAAAAATGTATGCAGCTCTGCGTAAAATCGGTTTTGATTCGGTTATGGATACAAATTTTACTGCCGATTTAACCATTATGGAAGAAGGCACGGAATGCGTAACCAAACTGAAAGCTGGAGAAAAGAGACCGCTGATTACTTCCTGTTCTCCCGGTTGGATTAAATTTATGGAGACCTATTATCCCGATTTAGCGGATTGTGTTTCAACGGCAAAATCACCTATGAGTATGTTTGGAGTTCTTTCCAAGACCTATTATGCCCAGGAAAAAGGAATTGATCCTGCTAAAATTGTCTCGGTTGCTATTATGCCATGCACCGCTAAGAAATTTGAAGCACGACGTCCAGAATTAAGCGATAGCGGTTTTCAGGATACCGATTATGTTTTAACTACACGGGAATTTATTCGGATGATTAAAGAAGCGGGAATTGATTTTGCTAACATACCGGATGAAGAACCGGACGAAGGAATGAGTTTTTATACCGGTGCAGGAACAATTTTTGGAGCCACAGGCGGAGTTATGGAAGCCGCTATTCGTAGTGCTTATTACCTTGTAACCGGCACGGATTTGCAGAATGTGGATATTACGGCAGTGCGTGGCTTGGAAGGAGTTAAAGAAGCATCGGTTGATGTTCCCGGCTTTGGAAAAGTGAATGTAGCTGTTGCTCATGGACTTTCCAACGCGCGTAAGGTTTTAGATCGTGTGCGTGAAGGTCTTGCCACCAAAGGTGAATCCCCCTGGCATTTTATTGAAATTATGGCTTGTCCGGGAGGTTGTGTAGGTGGAGGAGGCCAACCTTACGGCAATGATATTGCTTCCAGAGCGAGAAGAGGTTTGGCTTTATATGAAGAAGACCGCAATTTACCTGTCAGAATGTCGCATCATAATCCGGAAGTTCTAAAGGTCTATGAAAAATTCCTCGGTGAGCCAAATTCCAAACTTGCCCTTAAGCTATTACATACACATTACTTTAAACGCTCCGTATTCAACGGACAAGTTACCGCAGAAATTACTCATAAACACGGATAAACTCCTACTACTAAAAGATACAGAAAGGCGGAGATTTCTTTCTCCGCCTTATTTTTTTATCAGATGATAAAAAACACAGTATAAACTCAAACAATGCAATTGGTTAAAAATGGGTTGGCAAGTTCCTATTTGACAAAGAGTTTGTAGAACTCTGAGAAATAAATGTCTTTATTTTATGCTGAAATATAGTTCCAGTTGTAAGAGTAATATATTGTGGGGTATTGTATTCGGGAAGGCAAGTGAAAATTGTAAATCAAAACTTTTCCAGCGATATTTTCTCTTTTTCTCTTTGTAAAAAAACTCTTTTCCTCTTTATCTCTTTATCTCTTTGTGAATAATACTTTTATCCTCTTTATCTCTTTGTGAATAAAATTCATTTTTCTCTTTATCTCTTTTTCTCTTTGTGAATAAAACTCTTTTTCTCTTTATCTCTTTATCTCTTTGTGAACAAAACTCTTTTCCTCTTTATCTTGAAGATTACGCAACGAGATAAGCTCTGCCATAATGCTCACTGCAATTTCGTAAGGTGTATTTGATCCGATAGGTAAACCTACAGGTGAATGGCATTTAGCCAGCTCTTCCGGGGTAAATCCCTTTTCTTTCAATTTAGTAAAAGTAGCGGCTGCTTTTGTTTTACTGCCAATCATTCCCAAATAGCGAAAGGGTTTTCTCAGGCATTGTTCCAGAACTTCTTTATCGTGCAAGTGACCTTGAGTCATAATCACAATCCAAGTATGGGGATTAAAATCAATAATCTCAGCCAGGTTTGCATAATCGTGATGTATAGCACGATGACAACAATCCTCAGGTAAATTATCAATAATTTCTTTTCGGTTGTCTATCAGGACAACATAAAAACCGCAAAGGCAAGCTAATTTTCCTAATGCTTTGCCGCAATGTCCCGCTCCAATAATATAAAGTTTATCGGGGGAAAATAACGGTTCAACATATACTTTTACATAACCTCCGCACAGCATAGAAGTTTCAATTCCGGATTTAGAGCCATCTGCAGATAAATTAAAAATATAAATTGTGGCTTTTCCGGGTTTATCATTTCTAATTTTCTCTATAACCGTATGTTCCAATTCCCCTCCACCCAAATTGCCAAATGGTTCTTCCTTTAACGGAATGGCTAATTTCATTCCCGTTTTTGCCGGAGTTGAACCATCGCTTTCAATAATATTTGCCTGCCAGACAGGGCTATGTTCTTGCAGTAAAATAAGCAGTTTTTCAAAATAAGCAAGGTTATCCATTAAAACCTCCAAACAGAATTTGATAAAGGACAATTCCTGTTGCCACGCCTACATTTAAAGAATTTTTCCAACCCAATTGAGGCAAAGTGATAAATTCATCACAAAGCTCTAAAATTGATGGCTCTATGCCAAGAGCTTCATTTCCGATAACAATCGCAAGAGGAAATTGATAAACGGTCTGAAATACACTTTTTGCATTATCTATCGTGTCCAGAGCATAAATAAAAAAACCTTCTTGATGGCAAAAAGCAATTGCTTCAGTAGTGCTGGGAAAATATTGCCAGGCAACGAGTTTTTCCGTTCCCATAGCCGTTTTTGGCATATTACTATGTTCCGGAGTAGGGGTTATTCCGCAGACAATAATTTTTCCTATCCCTAAGCATTCCGCAGTCCGAAAAAGAGAACCAACATTAAAAACCGAGCGTAAATTATCACAAATCACGGTTATCTGTTTTGCTTTTTGACGCATATCAGGATCAAGAATAACTTTTCCTTTTTCCGTTTGAAGTGCCATCTGACTATCTTTTCTGATAGCTCCATCACAGTAAAAATAGAGTTTATTCAATAATTGATGAGGACTTAAGTGAGGATTTAATTCTTTTATAAAGAGCTGCATTTTTTGAGGTAAGGGTTTTTCCACCAAAAGATATAATTCCAAAATATGCTCAATTATCTGAGAGCGTTTTTCCGCTTCCGTTAAATTCTGTTCTAATGATAAGATAAGTTTATTCAATGCCCCTATCTGTTCCTCAAAGGTAAAGGACTTGAATTTGGTTTCGCTGTAATGAGTGGAAAGTTTCATAACTTATAATCTCTAATTAGTTTAGCGGCGGTCAATAAATTCTCGCAGACAAAATCTGGTCTTAAATCATCCGTTTCCAGAATTTTTATAAAGTCCTTTTCTCCATTCCCTGTCAACAGCAAGATATTTTTGAGCTGAGCATTTTTGCCGAAACCAAGATCACTAATGCGGTCTCCAATCATATAGGAACCCTCTATTTGAAAATGAAACTCGGAATATGCCTTTTTGAACATTCCAATGCCTGGTTTGCGATCTATGTGATCAATATTATATGGTGGAACGATTCCGTCTTTATAATAAGGGGAATAATAAACGCCATCAAGCTCTATTCCTCCTGCGGAAAGTAAAGAACGCATTTTTGCCAGCACTTTTTCCAGATCGTCAATAGTAAAATAACCCCTGGCAATTCCGGACTGATTAGTAACCACGAAAAGCAAAAAATTTAGTTCTTTAAATATCTTTAACGCCTCAATTGTGTAAGGATAAAGATGATATTCTTCCGGATTACTTAAATAGCCAAAATCATCAGGACTTATAACACCATCCCGGTCTAAAAAAATAGCGCGTTTAATATCTTTTGCTGTCATGGGTTTGAAACCTTAAAGCGTCCGGTAACAAAGTATTAAACAGGGAAATTCGGTAATCCCAGTAATCATTTCTCAAAGTGATATTTACATCCATTTTCCAGCAATGCAGGTCTCGGGAAAAAGAAAGTGTTTGAGAAAGCATATCATTTGTCTTCAGGTTATAATAATTGGTGTAAGATAATCTCCAGTTTTGCGTGATTTTACAGGTTAAGCTTGATCTCAAACTACTGGTTGCGGAATGAAAAATATCTTTATCGGCATAGATATTTTGACTGATGGAAAAACTCCAGTCACTGGTTCCTGCAGTTTCTTGCATATATTCCAAAACTGATTTTTGAGAATCGGAACTTTCAAAATCCTCAAAACTTTTGTTTTTAGGAGCAGAAAAATATCTGTTGTAAGGTGCAGAACCGCTAAGAACTATTCCCTGAGAAAAATATTGATTCCTTAAGTTCATTTTGTCCCACTGAATTTTATAGGGATCTTGAGATGCGCTAAATTGTGAGGAATAGCTAAGTTTTAAACTGCCAAGCTTATATTTTCCTTCATTTAAAGATAGAGTTCCCAAGTTAAAACTTCCTGGTTTGAAATATAGTGTATGTGCTATGTTAGAAAAGGGTTTATCCTTTTTTTTCAGATTGGCATTAGTTCCCATTCGCCAAAATAAAAGGTCGTTAAGTTTTGTTTCGTTTCCTTTTTTGCCGTATTTCATCTGCCAAGTATTATCTAAATTAAAAGTTAGATTGGATGCCTCTTGGGAATTGCTTACTCCGATACTGCCAAAACTGTATAAATCGGAATTCTTCCTAGTATCCGGTTGATAGGAATAGCCGATATTAGGTGTAATTATATGCCGAATAGAATTAATAGGGAAATTTTTAAAATTTCGCAAACCGTACAAATTAAATCTGGCATTTGCAGATGCAGTCCAGGCATAACCTCTGGCAAATTTATCATCATTTCTATCTCTATCCATCCACGCTTCCGTATAGTCAAAATTCTTACCTAAAGTTAACCATCCGAATAAATTGGAATTATGAGAAATTCCGGCATTTTGTTTTATTCCCAAATGATGTTCATTCAGCATCCTAATTCCTGTTGTATCTGCAGGATCAATTGTGTTATCCCAGAAAAAATCACTTAAAGAATAATTCTTTTCTCTTAAATTCCCTGTATGTTCTAAATATACATTATAGCGATAATTAAAATTGCTTAACCAGGAATCGGAAGATACATTAAAAAGTTCAGAAACGGGTCTACTGGACAAGAAAAAAGACGCACTCGGTAAAGATAAAGAAGCAGTATCATTGATCAAATCCTGCGTAAAATAGCTGCCGGCATTTAAATATGAAGAACCAATCGGTTTGGAATAGGAAACACTGGAAGTTAATCTTTGAGCTAAACTTTGGTCTACATCACTGCTGCTTTCCCAAATGCGTTTATTACTTACAAAATTGATAGTTGCATCCAAAGATGACTTTTCTGGAAGGTCTTGATGATGATTTCCCTGTAATGACCAATCGTCAAAAGTGCTGTATTCATCTACGCTGTGTTGAAAAGCAGCATTAAAATTTCCAGAAAAAGCATAGCGTTTCAGGTATTCGGTATCAAAATGACCTTTCCAACCGGTTTTTTCCATAATATCAAAGCCCAGAACAAAATCGGCATAATCACGATAAGGATAATATAAAGCTAAATTTCGGATCACAAAACCATCTACATTATTATAATCAGGAGAAGGAATAAGAAAACCGGGATGCCTTCCCTGCCTGATAGGAATTATAATAAAAGGAAAAAAGAATGCCGGAAAGTGATTTACATAACCAATTACCGGTTTTCCGACAATTTTATCTCCCTTGTAAACTCTTAATTGTTTTGACCAAAACCAAAAAGATGGCTCTTCCAAATCACAATTGGTAAAAGTGCCACCATCTATATCATAAATATCCTTATCAACTTTACGAAGTTCGCTTCCAGTGTAATAACCATCTTCAATTAAGCTGTATCCATTATTCAAAATACCGGTTTGAGTTTTAACATCATAACGAACATTGGAACCTAAAAGTAATTGCTCTCCATCTCTCATTTTGGTAGGACCATAGCTGAAAGCGCGTTCTTTTTTGATGTCTACGGTGATGGAATCGGCAATAATTTCTGTATCCTGATAATTAATGCGGGGCTTGCCAAAAAGCTTAATAATTTCCGTATCATATTCAAAATGAATGCTATCTGCCTTATAAAAAAGCGAATCCGTCTCTATTAAATTAATTTTCAAGCTATCAGGAATTTCGGGAAATAGGGAATCAGACAAAGCAGAATTTCTTGCTTCGTTTTGAGCAAAAAGCGAAAGACCTGTTAGCAACAGTAAAGGTATCAGTAACAGACAGATTTTCTTATTTTTCATTTAGCAATCTAAAAAAATAAATGCCATCTCTGTGTCAAGCAGGATAATAACTTGCCTGCAGGCAATAACTAAATTATTATATTAGATGAATGCCTTTTCTAAAAAAGGAATTACTTAAACATAAAAACCGGTTGAGGTTAGAAAGAAGGAGTTTTTTTTGAAATTATTACTTTGGTCTTGGAATGTTAATGGATTACGTGCTGCTTTGAATAAGGGTTTTATAGAAATTATCCAAAAAGAACAGCCCGATATTTTAGGAATTCAGGAAACAAAATTGCAGGAACATCAAATCCCTGAAGAACTTAACACTTTAAATGAATACCTTATTTATTGGTCGCATAGTTTGCGCAAAGGGTATTCAGGAACCGGCTTATTTACAAAACTGCTTCCTTTAAGCTTTTCCACAGGATTTGGCAATCCGGAATTTGATAACGAAGGTAGAATTAATATTGCCGAATATACTGATTTTATCTATTTTAATATCTATTTTCCTAATGGACAAAAAGATGATGAACGCTTGAACTATAAACTCCGCTTTTATGATCGCTGCCTGGAAGTTATGGAGGAAAAAAGAACTTCTGGCAAAATAATTTTAGTTGGTGGTGATTTCAATACTGCTCACCATCCTATAGACCTTGCCAATCCAAAAGAAAATGAAAAGACCAGCGGTTTTTTACCTATTGAACGTGCTTGGCTGGATAAAATTGCAGAAATGGGTTGGATAGATACTTTCCGCTATTTTGATAAAAGCCCTGAACAATATACCTGGTGGAGCTATAGAACAAAAGCCAGACCCAGAAATGTAGGTTGGCGACTGGATTATTTTTGGGTAAATAAAGAAGAAATTGAACATATTAAAAAAGCTGGAATCAGGCAAGATATTGAGGGTTCAGACCACTGCCCCGTTTTTGTTGAACTGGAAATATGAAGTTATTACTCAGTAAGAACGACCTTCTGTTCGTTCACAAGTTATCGTGTTATTTGTATTATAAACTAAAAGATTAACTTGCTCTTTTGTTCTTATAATTGAGGGGGACTTCAACTTTCTGTTATTTCTTACTCAGTTTTTGTTTCACCTTTGCACTTTTACACTTTTTTCACTTCAACTGTTAAGTGGTTAACTCTATTTAACTTTCAGCTTTATTCCTTCCTCCCAATAAAAATTGTTGAAACCGAAACAAAGAACATAATTACCTCTACCTGCTGGAAAATCAATAATCACTTCCAACTGTTTTTCTCCAATCCACTGCAAAGGAACAGGTTTCATACCAACGGTATAAGACCTGTCATCTATATTGTATTTAAATCTCATATCAGGAAAATTCAGCACAGCTTTCAGTTCTTTAGCGGGCTTTGTAGACATATATTCAAACAGTAATTGATATTGATATTGAGGTTCAAGCTGGTCAGGAATTTCTGACAGTAACTTCACTACCGGAGTAGCAAAATTCTGAGTAACCAAAAGCACTTCATCTTTAGTAAAAACACCTACTCCTAAATGAGTGTAAGTAGGGTTCAAAATATTTTCTTTGTGCTCAGGAGAATTCATCCAACTGCTAACTACTTCTTCAGGAGTAAAAACTTTTGCACTGTTCACGAATTTAGCTAAATTCTCTCCAATAGAAGAAACAACTAATTGAGGATAGTATTTCTTTTTTCGGTCATCTACAAGATACCCAAGATGGTCTTTATGCGCAAAGAAATCAAAATTGAACATATTGGAACTATGCAAACGGGCTAAATCAGCTAAACCCTCATCATACAAAAGAAGAGGCAAATTATAAGCTGAACGTTTTTGGTTAGTAAGTTCCCAAATATGATGTTCAAATTCTTTTGTACTTATAGTTTTTGAGGATTGTGTGCAGGCAAAAAGGAGCAACAGAATAAGAAATAATGATTTACGCACAGATTTATGCCCTTACTAAAAGTTATATTCCAAAAGAAGAGTTTCTTCTTCAAAGCGGATATGGATTTTTTCCTTTTCTTCCTTAAAATTGGAAAGATGTGCATCAATATAAGCATCAAGGGTAGAAAATGCCAGAGTTAATCCCATCCACCAAAAATCACGAGTCCGCTTTTCTTTGTATTGCTTTTGTTTATCTCTATATTCCGCAAGTAATATTTCATCGCTGGTGGAATTGATTTTTTCTCTATAATCCTGAACTTTAGCATCATTATGAATTGCAGTAGCAATTAAATAGGTCTGAATTCCAATTATAGCACTGGCTTTGATATATGCCTTATTGTATATTTGTCCTCCTCCGGGAATAATAGAATACAATACTGCTTTGTTTGGATTCTTCTTAACCGGTTGTGCAAAAATACAACTGCATAACAGAATTAAGAGCAGAACTAAGCTAAATCGTTTCAAACCAACTCCTGCTTTTTCTTTTATTCCTTATCTTTTTCCCTGATTATATTGTCAATAACAATGTAACAGGAGGATATTAAACTCATATATCAATAAATTACTGAGGCAAAAAAATTTTTAGTTACAAAAAACGGAGCTAAAAATAGCTCCGCTTCCATAAAAAATGGTGCAGAAGGCGGGATTTGAACCCGCACACCTTTAACAGGCACAAGATCCTTAGTCTTGCGTGTCTGCCAATTCCACCACTTCTGCTTTTTATATCTTATTTTGTTGTTGCAGGTTTTTGTATAGGATTAGCAGGTGCAGATTTTTGTTCGGTATCTTTAATCTTTTTTTGCCGGGATTGAATGTCGGTAAGAGCACTTGATTCAATATTTTTTACCAAAAAGGCAAGTAATAAACAAGATGCAGCAAAAACTACTGCCAGAATTTGTGTCCATTTTTTCAAAAACTTGGAAGCACCGCTTCCCCCGAAAACATTCATTGCTGCCCCGCCTAAATTAGAATCCAAACCTCCTTTAGAGGTCTGAGCTAATATTACAAGAACCAGAGCAACACAGATTATCACATGGATAATTAAGGCAATCGTGTATAAGACCATTGATTTATCCTTTCCAAACAAATTAATGTAACTAATGGAAATCAATGAAAAAATAGCCCTATTTCTGTCAATTAAAAAGTTTTATCTCCCGCATACCAAGCTCCAATTTTCCTTCTTATTACCATTTTATTCAGGTGTTATCAGATTTTTTTGGCTTGACAGAAATAGTTGATTAAATTGACAATGATAAAAGAGGAATAATTTATGGCAAGAAAACACGCTGCAATACTGCAAGAACTTGAAATAGATGAAGTTAAAGGATATACTGAAGCCCAAAAAAAGTATTATACTTCTTTAGGTTTTAAACCTTATTTGAATGAAGAGGGAAAAGTTAAATGGCTAAGGCCTGATCAGCATTCTCTAAGGATCAATGCAAAGTTGAAAAGGCCTTTTTGGGCACGACTTTTTCCCCATAAGAAAGTTCAGATGCCTCACAGACGAAAACATAGACCGGTTTTAGTAAAATTTGTCCAGCGAAATTGGTTATTTATCATTATTGTAATTATTGTGATTGTAGCAGTTGTTTATATTTTTCGCAATCCTCAGCTTATTTTTTAGGAGGGGAAAAAAATTTGAAGATATTATTGGTTAATGATGACGGTATTTTAGCTCCCGGAATCAGAGCTTTAGCGGAAGAATTGAAAAATGCCGGACATAAAATTATGATTGTAGCTCCGGATAGTGAAAGAAGTGCAGCATCGCATTCTTTAAGTATCCGTAAAGAGCTGAAAGTAAATAAAATCGCTGAAAATGAATATGCTGTAAGCGGAACACCAGTTGATTGTTCTGTAATTGCGTTACAAAAAATCCTTACGGAGCCGGTGGATTTGATTATTTCGGGAATAAATGCCGGACAGAATATGGGGGAAGATGTTTTATATTCCGGAACAGTTGGAGCAGCAATGGAAGCAGCGCTATTAGGTTATCGGGCAATAGCGGTTTCTATAAATTCTTATATAAATCAAAAATTTGATGTAGCAGCATACTGGGTGCGTAAATTGCTGGATTTAGGCATTGCTAAACAAGCAGAGGCGTATGGTGTTTTGAATATTAACATTCCCAATCTTCCTTTGGAAGAGATTAAAGGCATTCGTTTAACCCGGACAGGTCATCGTAAATATTATAATTTTGTTAAGATTATAAAAGAAAATGAAGATGGCTTTATTTATGAAGTAGGGGGTGATATTCCTGTTTGGGATAATGAAACAGGAACCGACGCCGAAGCAGTTAATAACGGCTATATTTCTCTAACTCCTTTGGGTTTTGAGCTTACAAGAAGCGAAACCTTTCCGCGTATTCTTAATTGGCTGGAAGAAAATAATTTATTACAATTGGAGAGTTGAAGATGCGTTTTGAAGATCAACGGTTAAGATTGGTAAACGAATTAAAGTTGGAAGGAATAACTTCTCCAGTTGTCTTAAATGCTTTTGCCAAAGTTCCAAGAGAGGATTATGTTTTGTTTGAATATCGTGATTACGCATATCAAAACCGTCCCTTACCCATAAAAGAAGGTCAAACCATATCGCAACCTTTAATGATAGCAATTATGCTGCAGTTGCTTGATTTGCAATCCACAGATATTGTTTTGGAAATTGGCACCGGTAGTGGTTATCAAAGTGCCTTACTGGCAGAAATTGTTCAGGAAGTTTGTTCGGTAGAAATTTTGGAATCCCTTTCCTTAAATGCGCAGAAGGTTTTACGCAATGCCGGATACAACAATGTCTATTTTCGGATAGGGGATGGGCATAGCGGTTGGCAAAAGGCATATCCACCCCATAAGGAATTTGATAAGATATTGGTTTCTGCAGCAGCACAGGAAGTTCCCAAACGCTTAGTAGAACAACTGAAAAAGGGAGGTAAAATGGCTATTCCTATTGGTAAAACCGGTTTTCAAATTTTGTATATTGTTACTAAAACAGAAAATGGTCTGGATATTGCAGAAGCCGGTGGCTGTTCTTTTGTTCCTTTTGTTTGTGATGATAAGACATTGAGGTGAGAAGTGATTAAAGATAAATTTGACTGGCTGAAAACAATCTGGAAAAAACCGGATAAATATGCGGACTTAAAAAAGTTTCCTGTTTTAAGCGAATTCAGTTCTTTTGAGCTCTATTTGCTGAATAACTTTTTACATCAGCGCAAGTTTAATAAGGGAGAACTGCTTTACGATAAAGATCATCCTCTGGAAGTTATTTATTTTATACTTTCCGGCAAAGTAGAAGTAACAGGTCCTACTCATCCTAAAGGTCGCTTTATTGTCCGCGAGTTTCAGATTTTAGGTTTGATTGATATGTTTAAAGAAGAAATCCGCAGCAGTTCAGCAACCGCATTAACTGAAGTAACAGCTTATGCAGTTTCGCGTTTTGATTTAAAGGATTTGTTCAATCAGAATCCCCATATAGGTGTTAAAATGTTAACAGCATTCTGTCAAACATTGAGTAACTATATTTTCATTATTTCACATCCGAAAAGAACAAAAGAACTATGAACTGGACGAAGTGGATTTTTTATATTTTATTACTTGCGCTGCTTGTATTGGGATTATTTTTTTATCATCCCATAATTTACTATTTGATTTATGCTTTTATCTTTTCCTATATTCTTGATCCTTTTGTCAGTTGGTTTGAAAGAAAAAAGTTTCCGCGTTGGCTTGCAGTTTTAATAATTTATTTCATAATTGCAGGAATCATTGCCTGGTTTTCTTCTCGTTTGGTTCCAGGTTTAGTTCAGCAAGGCAACAACCTTTTTAATATTTTAAGCAGTGGAGAACAGCTAACGGGACAATATATCATAACGCTGCCTTTTATTAGAAGAATATATGAATTTTTACTGGAGTTGGATACTCAGATTCCCGGTTTGGGAATGGCTGATAAGCTGGTGGATATTTTAGACCAAACTAATGTCTTTTTAGCAAAAATTCCCAAGTTATTGATAGATAATTATAAAAAGATTTTTTCCACTATTTCCATTATTGCTACAGTTCCCTTAATTTCTTTCTTTCTTTTGAAGGATAAATACAAGTTGCGGAAAGGAATTGTAAAAATGTTTAACAACCGCTATTTTGAACTTTGTATCATTATGATGCGTAAAATAGATAGCACAATAGGTAACTTTTTACGAGCCATCTTGTTTGAAATTATAGCAGTTGGTATTTTAGCTTCTACTGCTTTAACGATTGTAGGAGTGCCATATTCCATTTTAATCGGTGCTACAGCAGGTGTGGCAAATATTATACCTTATTTCGGACCTTTTTTAGGTGGAGCTTTAGCTGTTGTAACAGTGTTGATTAATGGAGGTTCTATTCTTTATGTAATTACTGTAATTCTGGCGATGTATATTGTGCAGTTGATTGATAATAATATAATATATCCTGTTGTTGTAGGAGGAACAATTAAAATGCATCCTTTGTTAGTTCTTCTTACTTTAATTGCCGGTGGTTGGTATGGAGGCATTCTTTGGATGCTTATTTCGGTACCACTTGTTTATTTGACATACAATCTCATCAGGGTTTTGTATACTAACCTGAAGGGCTTCAAAATAATATAAAAGAGGAAAGTGTGAGTTTACTGGACAAATGTTATAAGTTTACGGACGCGCGCAAAGTAATGGCTATGGGTTATTATCCCTATTTTAGAGAAATTACTTCCGAGCAGGATACGGAAGTTATTTGCAACGGGAAAAAAATGTTAATGTTAGGTTCAAATAGTTATTTGGGCTTAACTAATCATCCCAAGGTGAAAGAAGCAGCTGTAAAAGCCATTAAAAAATATGGTAGCGGCTGTGCAGGGAGTCGTTTTTTAAACGGAACTTTGGATATTCATCTGGAACTAGAAAACGAACTGGCAAAATTAGTTGGCAAAGAATCTGCAATTTGTTATCCTACTGGTTATCAGGCAAATGTTGGCTGTATTTCTGCTATGGTTAATAAAAATGAATTTATTATAACCGATAAATACGATCATGCCTCAATAATAGACGGTGCTTTACTTGCAGAAGGGAAAATGCTGCGGTTTAAGCATAACGATATGGCTTCTTTAGAAAGGGTATTAAAAGAGATTAAGGGTAAAAATTCGCTTATTGCTGTAGATGGTATTTTTTCTATGGAAGGGGATATAGCCAATCTTCCTATGATAATAGAATTGGCAGAAAAATACAATGCTGAGGTTATGGTTGACGAAGCACATTCCTTAGGTGTTTTAGGAAATAAAGGGGCAGGGACTACTGCTCATTTTGGCTTAACAAATAAAACAGCATTTATTATGGGTACTTTCAGTAAGTCACTTGCTTCTGTAGGTGGTTTCATCGCTGCGGATGAAGCACTTATTCACTATTTAAAACATAAATCCCGAGCTTTAATTTTTTCCGCATCGCTTCCACCTGCTTCCACTGCTAGCGTTTTAGCCGCACTTAAAATTATGCAGGAAGAGCCCGAAAGAATTGCCAAACTTTGGGAAAATACGAATTATATGTTAACAGAATTTAAGGCAATGGGTTATAATACCGGAGCAAGTTGCACACCGGTTGTTCCATTACATATCGGGAATATGATGATTACTTTCAATATGTGGCGGCGACTTGGAGAAGAAGGTGTTTTTATAAATCCTGTTGTTCCTCCTGCTGTTCCTCCCAATTCCTGTTTAATTAGAACATCTTTTATGGCAACTCATACTAAAGAACAGCTGGATATGGCTCTGGAAAAATTCAATATTATTGGCAGGGAACTGAATATCATTTAATTTATAATAGGTATCATCTCAAATTTTTTGAACATATAAAATAAGCCATATATGGAGGAACAAAATGGCAAGCAAGAGCAGTGTGGAATATTATTCCAACATTAAAGAAATGTCTCCTGTCCGAGCTATTGCCGAGACCTTGATGAATAACCATTTAGTTCGGAAAGTAGACATTCGCGAAGCATACGATTTGGCAAAAAAACAACCAGGTGTAAGTGTTACCGATTTGCCGATGTATCCGGAATTTGTTAAACTTCACCATCTTCCGGAAGATGCCAAAGTTATCAACGATTGTCACGGTAACATAATTGGCAGAACAGCAAAAGCCCGCAGGTTTTACCATCGGTTAAATCCTTCCCAGAAAAATAAGGTTGAGGGAGATTTCCGCGAAGCAGTTTGGCAAATGCAACATTATCCGCTTATTAAAGCCGAAGCAATTTTAGGTATGGATCAAGACCTGATGCTGAAAGCGACCTTTATTACTACTGAAAGCGACGCAGCTAATGTATTTTTTTGGCTGCTAAATTTTGCTCCTTACGAATCATTGAAAGAGCAATATGAGGCAAGCCTCAAGCTGCCTATTCAAGATATTATTCTGGTTGCTTTTAATGAATGGACCTGCGATGACGATTTTTACAATAATGTGGGGGCACCGCAACTGGCTTTGGTGGATGAAAAACACAATGTGATCGTAAACCTGGGTATGCGTTATTTTGGTGAACGTAAAAAAGGAACTTTAACTATGGCTTGGACTTCAGGTATTAGAATTGGAATGGCTGCCTGTCATGGCGGAATTAAAGAAATTGATTTCACAACCTGTATAAATCCTGAATACCATAAATTGGGTAAAAGGTCAATCGCCTTTTACGGCCTTTCCGGCACGGGAAAATCCAGCCATACCAATAATGCTGATAATGCAGGAACTTTGCCTGAGGGCTTTTCCAAGGTTGTTTTACACGATGATGCCTTCCAGATTGACCTGGAGAATAAGCTTTGTCGCGTTTGGGAACCTACTTTATTTGATAAAACTGATAGCCGTCCAGTAAATCATCCTGACTGGAAATATACTTTAGCTCTGATGAATCATACAGTTTTAGATGTTAACGGCAAACTTATACCTTATGGACAGGATATTCGCAATTCCAATGGTAGAGCGCTTTTTGACCGTTCACTGTTAGGAAAATATGTGAATCGCTGTGGTTTTCCTAAAGCATTAGTTTGGTTAATGAAGGATTCTGTATTGCCTCCAGTTTTACGATTGGAAAATAAATATCTGGCAATCGCAATGGGAGCTGCCTTAATGACTCAGCGCAATCGTGCCGAAAATGTTACCGAAGAAGAATTGAATAAACTCGTTTTTGAACCTTTTGCCAATCCTTTTCGGGTTTATGAACTCTATCGGGATGTGGAAGCATTTTTAAAAGTAGCTGAAACCGGTGCGGATTTTTATTGTTTCAATTCGCGTGGTTATTGGAAAGAATCTGACGATATTCTTGAACCAATACCCTTGAATACTTCGCTGACTCTGCAGACCGCTATTTTGATGGACCAGTTGCAATGGGAATCCTGGGATTTATTACCAGGAGCAATGATTCCTACCAGAGAGTCCGTTGAAGCCATTTTACCAGGTTATTACGATAAATATAATACCGAACTGCGCGGTAACTACGATAAATATATTGCCTTGCTGAAAGATAGATTTAGGCAAAGAAAGGACTTTTTACTTAGCAGCGATTTAACCGAAAGACCGGAAATTCAGGAAAAATTGATCCAGTCATTACAGGTAAATGCTGATTAAACTTATACACTGGCATATTTCTCAATAAGCATAATAAAAAAGAGTTGCCAAGTTCCCATTGGGTAAATGCCGAATGTATCCTTCTTTGGAAGTCCTTTAAATTATGTAGTAAAAAGTAACTTGCCCTAAGAATGTTTAATAGATAGCGGGATAATTCTCCCGCTATTCTTTTTTTATCCTTCCTTAATTAGCTATCGTGGAGCTATGGTGCTAATCAGTGGTTTTTTCCCGAGAAGCACCACCGTATCTCTACCATAACTAATAAGGCAAGGAGTGGGAAATAGTTTAGTAATATAGGTCAGGGGTTATTTGGGCGCAAATAAAAAAATATTTTGTAATGAATGCTTATGACCCAAAGGAGTAATGACAGCGGTCTCTACTTTATCAATAATTAATTACTACCGTTATTAGGTACTTTTGGGAAGGGGTTACACAATGATCGCTATTATTGAATTGACTACAGGGCTTTTAAAAATCTCAACCTTCTTAGCTACTCAGACCTTCTAAACCTTTTGTTCTGAATTCTTATCATTAGAAAGTGCAATAAATCCGCCTCCTAAAAGTAAGTCCCTTAAGTATAAAACTAATCCCTGTCCCGGTGTTATAGCAAGCTGGGGTTTACTAAAAACCACTTCTATATGGCGATCATCTATAGGGGTTACAACACATTCTGCTGGTGTATGCAAAAAGCGTATTTTAGCTTTTGCTCTGAATTTTTTTTCTGGTGCAGGAATAGACACCCAGTTCATATTGATTGCCTTGCATTGTTTTTGATACAAATTACTCTTAGGACCTATAACAATCCTATTTTTTTTTGCGTCTATTGCCAGGATATAATATGGTTCGGGTAAACCGCTTATCCCTAAATTTCTTCTTTGTCCAATTGTGTAATTGATAATTCCTTTATGCCTTCCAAGAACATTTCCATTTATATCTACAATTTCTCCTAGGACAAAGTCATCGGGCTTAAAAAGCACATCCCAATCGGAATTTTGTATAAAATCTTGGCTTTCTTTGCGGGAAACAAGTTCACTAAATCCCTTTTCATCCGCCATTTTTTTAATTTCCTGCTTGGTATAATTCCCTAAAGGAAAAAGGGTTTGTGCCAGTTGTTCCTGCGATAAAAAAGCTAAAAAATAGGATTGATCTTTATGCAAATCCTTCGCTATTCTTATTTGATAGCGGTTAAGGTCTTTATTAAACCTGAGTTTAGCATAATGTCCGGTAGCAAAATAGTCAAAGTTTAGCCCCAATGAATGTGCTTTTTCGGGTAATAAGGCAAACTTAATATAAGCATTACAGACCAAACAGGGATTAGGTGTTTTTCCTGCTTTGTATGTCTCACAAAAATAGGCAATTACCTTATGTTGAAATTCCTCCTGCAAAGGAATAATATGATGCTCAATACCCAATTTATTACATAGCTGTGCAGCAGACCTTATATTTTCTTTCTGTGCGGGACCAAAACAGCCACTTTTTAATGTGTTATCCATTTCTCTGCTCTCAGCATAAGTTTGCATTGTGATGCCAATTACTTTGTAACCGTCTTCTTTTAATAAATAAGCAGCCATCGCGGAGTCAATCCCTCCGCTGATTCCCACTGCTACACTAGTTTTATTTTGCATTTTATATCCTTGATCTTATTACAAATTATTATAATGCAAATAGCTAAAGTGTCAACTACTTTTTATTTGACATTAAGTAGCTTTGTGAATTTTAGGAAAAATTGAATATAAGTAAAGAGGACAAAACATTGTATAAAGAACCGTATACCTTTAATATCAACCGCTTTATGGACGAAAAGCGATTTGAAAAAATTAAGTCCTTTGCCAAAGATTTCCCTACTCCTTGTTTGATTGTGGATTTGGAGATAGTCCGTAATAAGTATTTGGAACTGCAGGCAAGTATGCCTGACTACAAAATTTACTACGCCGTGAAAGCAAATCCTATGCCTGAAATTATTATGTTATTAAATGAACTTGGTGCTAATTTTGATCTTGCTTCCCCTTATGAACTTGACCATCTATTGAATTTGGGAATTGAACCAACGCGTTTAAGTTTCGGGAACACAATCAAAAAAGTAAATGATATTAAGTATTTTTACGAAAAAGGTGTCCGTCTTTTTACGACTGATAGTAAGATTGATCTTGCCAACTTGGCAAAATATGCTCCGGGTTCAAAGGTCTTATTCCGGATTTTAACAGAAGGCACAGGTGCGGACTGGCCCCTTTCCCGAAAATTTGGTTCGCATCCTGATACAATATATCACTTAATAGTTAAAGCGTCCAAAATGAATTTACAACCTTGGGGAATTTCTTTTCATGTGGGCTCTCAACAACGAGATATTGGTCAGTGGGATGATGCAGTAGCACGTTGTAAATATCTTTTTGATGCAGTTGCCGAAGAAGGAATTGAATTAAAAATGATTAATATTGGAGGTGGTTTTCCTGCTAACTATGTTGATCCCACTTTTTCTATTCAGGAATATGCAACTGAAATCCAGCGTTTTATAATGGAGGATTTTGGTGATAACTTGCCGGAAATTATTTTGGAACCAGGTCGTTCCCTAGTTGCAGATGCGGGTGTAATTATTTCTGAAGTTATCAATATAGCTCGTAAATCTAAAAATAACCTGTATCAATGGGTTTATTTGGATATAGGAAAATTTGGCGGTTTGATCGAGACCATAGATGAATCCATTAAATTCCCGATTTATTTTCCCAGGAAAGGATTAGCGGAAGAAATTATTTTAGCAGGTCCAACCTGTGACAGTATGGATATTTTATATGAGCATTATCGTTATCGGATGCCCGATGGAACAGTTCCCGGTGATAAAGTTTATATTTTTTCTACCGGTGCTTACACACATACTTATGCAAGTGTTAATTTTAATGGCTTTCCTCCCCTGAAAGCTGTTATTTTTGAAGAAAATAACAAAAGGAATTACCGATGAAATATTTACCCGTTGATATTTTGCAAAGTTTTATGCAAGAGGTCTTTATTAAATTGGGAGTGCCCGAAGAAGAGGCACAAATTTGCAGCGATGTATTAATTGCCAGTGACTTAAAAGGGATTGAATCACACGGAATCGGACGACTAAAAATGTATTATGATAGAATTAAAGCTGGAATTCAAAATCCTGTTACCAACATTGATGTAATCCGCGATAAATATGCTACTGCCGTTTGGGATGGAAATAATGGAATGGGACAAGTAATCAGTAAAAAAGCGATGCAGACAGCAATTGACAAAGCAAAAGAATATGGCTTAGGAGCTATTGCTGTTCGGAATTCTACCCATTTTGGAATATGCGGTTATTATGCAGAAATGGCAGTTAAACAAAATATGATTGGGTTGGTTTTTTCCAATGCCCGACCTTCAATTTGTCCTACTAATGGTGTTTCTCCCATTTTAGGGACTAATCCTATATGTTTTGGCGCTCCAACAGATTTGCCCTATCCTTTTTTATATGATGCTGCTACATCCATTTCCCAAAGAGGAAAAGTGGAACAACTGGCTCGTGAAGAAAAAGAAACTCCTCTTGGCTGGGCTATTGATTTGGAAGGAAAACCCTACACAGATACAAAAGGTCTGCTGATTGATTTATTAAAACAAAAAGCGGCAATGTTACCCTTAGGTGGAACCGAAGAAATTACCGGAAGCCATAAGGGCTATGGACTAGCAACTGCTGTAGAAATAGTTTGTGCAGCTTTGCAAAACGGGAATTATTTAAACGGATTAATGGGAGAAGATGAACAGGGTAAACCCGCTCCCTACCGTTTAGGACATTTCTTTATGGCAATTAATATTGAGTTTTTCACGGATTTAGAGGACTTCAAAAAAATAACTACCTCTATCTGTAGGGACTTACAAAATTCACAACTTTTTCCTGGTAAAACAAGAATCTATGTAGCAGGCGAAAAAGAATACGAGATAGAACAAAAAGTTCGTAAACAAGGCGTTCCTATCAATCCCAATCTGGAAAAAAATTTGCAAATTATCCAAAAGGAGCTAAATTTGAACCTTCTGAATTTTACTAACAACACCAATTTAGCTAAATCTTAAGCATATTTATTAATAGAGGATAAGTTTTATCTAACTGCTACGACCTTATAAAAACGATATGGCTGTTCCAGTAAAATTTGCATATCCAGCTGCAGACATCCGAATTTTGATTATTTTCTAGTATTACTTCAATGGAACGGGAAATTTTAAAAGGTTCCTGGATGTGGTTATATTGATTTGAACTGCTACAATGTTTCAGCAGGAAATAATTTTTAATGCTCTCATAAAGCCGACACAATGCTTTTATTTTCGGAATAATTGTAGACGAATGCTTTTTTATAGTTATTCACTTGACATTGGTAGGGTAATGAATTATCATATAACTAAAAACAAAATAAAAAAGGAGAAAAAAGTGAAAAAAGTTCTTGTTCTCACTTCAACCCTATTGTTGATCGGCATTTTGGGTGCAATTGATTTTAAATATGAAGGTGAATTGCTCACACGGGGTGCCGCTTACAACAATCCTTATAAAAATGACGGAGGCGATATTAACAGTCGTTTGCGAATGGGATTTGATTCCAATATCACAAATGGACTGGATTTCAGAGCAGCTTTCCAGATTGGAGAAATTTACTGGGGCGAAAATAATTCTGGTGGTAATGTAGGAACCAACGGAGTAAATGTAAAAACCAGTGAATTGTATCTTGATTATCTGATGCAATCCATCAATACAAATATTAAAATCGGACTACAATATTGGGCAGATCATCGCGGCTTGGTCTTAGATGATTATTTTGCTGGAGTAATGCTTAATACAGATTTTGAGGGTATAAATTTGCAAGCTGGGTTTCTGAAAAATTACGAGGGCTTTCATTATAAGCACGATGATTATACTGTTTTGCTGGGCTCTTTGGCAGCAACATCTCCAGTTGACTGGGGTGTGAATGGTTTTATTGGCTATAATGATATACCGGATGATGGTGAAGTTACTCTGTTGCCTTATGCAACAATAGAAGCAGGTCCAGCAACTATCGATGTTAATCCCTTCTTATGCTATCAATTTATTGATGGTGATGATGAAATCGGAATTGGGGCTTCCGTTAAAGCTGGTATAGATCTTACCTCTATTCAACTGGGAGCGGATGTTCTTTTTGCTTCTGAAAATGCTTTGGTTACATATAGTCCATATTACCAAAATGGACTCTTTATTTATGGAATTAATGCTATTCATGACGGTTTAGATTTATACTGGGACCGCAATTTGTACGATCATAATAAGGATGCTTTTATTAGTGCTGTCGGTTCAATCCGTTTTCCTGTAACAGATAAACATACTTTATTCGCTGCAGGTGGCTGGCTAAAAGACCTTGGGATGGAACTGAATGGAGGCATAGAATCCGAGCTGGTTAAAGATATGTTAAAACTTTATCTTTACGGTGCCTGGGGCAAAAATGATGATAGCGATGTGAATAACTATGCCACAGGAGCTTCCTTACAGCTCAATTTCTAAAAAAATATAATCCTGATATAATAATAACCCCGGTTTGTTATCAAACCGGGTGTTTATTTTAAAAAAGAGAATTATTATGAGGTGAAGAAAATTTTTACTTGACAGGATAGGGGAATTGGATGGTTTTGGAAAAAGTAATATAAGTATGGATATACAGGTGAAGAAATTAATATTATCTCTTCCCGATTTATTTGGATTTGTTGGCTTAAGACCTTCTTTCCAAAAGGAGGTTTTTAAGGTTTGGTGTTGCGTTTATGTAACATAATTTAGGTTATAAAAAATAGGGAGTGAAAATGAAAAAATCCCTTGTCTTATTTATATTTATCACTTTTAGCTGGATTTTGCTTTTAGCAATCCCTCAGCCGGTGCATATTGTTCCTGTTTCTACAGCGAAGAATAATCCCTTTGGAGTAGATTGTTTTCATCTTCAGGGCAGTGTTGCCTATTGTGTAGATAATACAAGAGGCATAATTAAGGCCTGGGATGCCAGTAAAAAGGAATTTTTACAAACTGTATTTGCCAAGCTTCCTTATGCAGGAAAGGCAGATGATATAATAGGTGATGAAACAACTTTATATCTTCTGGATTCCAAAGCTAGTTCCATATATTTATATAGCTACGATGGAAAACATTTAAGAACTATATCTTTCAAAGGTTCTCCAGCTGTTCAATTTAAAAAAGCTATCCGCATTCTGGTTGATTATCAGGGCTTTATTTATGTTTTAGATGCAGGGCGAAATGAATTGCTTTCTTTTACTAATGAAGGTATGTTTACCGGTAAAATTTCAGTTATGGCACCTCTATCAATGTGTTTGGGAGAAGATCAGATAATCCATATTCTAGTAAACAAAGGTAGAAATCAAGCGATTTTGCATTATGACAATAATCTTGTTCCTTCTGGGGGCTTTAATTTTTCTACTCCAGAAGGCAAAACGGATAAAATTGCCGATTTTGCTGTTAATAAATATAATGAGTATTATGTAATTTATGCTCTGAGCACTAAGATTGGCAAAACTGATTCTTCAGGACGCTTATTTCCCAAATCTACATGGGGTTCAAAAGACACAAATGTTTCTCTGGTTTCCTTTCAACAGCCAACTACGATTAAGACAGTTGATAATAATGGAAAAGTTCTTTTAGGGATTTTAGACAGAAAAGTCCGAACCGTAAAACTCTATTTGGATAGTGAATTTTTTTCAATGAATGTGCTGCAGAAACCTCCTTTTACGATGCGACCCAAGTTATGGGAAAGTAATGAAGTAAAAACAAAGGACTATCTTGTTAAAGACAATAGTAAATATTATATTCATTCCACTACAGTGCAATACAATAAAGCTAAAAAGACCACCGACGCTATTACCTGTAGAGAAAATAATAACACTATATTTAATATTTATGCCATAGCAGAAGCAAAAAGAGGAGTGAAAGGTTACGATGCTTTTGCCGTTTACAATAATAAATTATATGCTGTAGACAGTAAGTCCTGTAAGGTTTTTATTTATAATGCATTAACAGGTGATTATATTGATTCCTTTGCCGGAAAAGGTTCTCAAAACGGGCGCTTGAATATTCCGGTCAGCATAGCAGTTTCTTCTGATGGCTTAGTTTATATTGCTGATAGGGATAATTATCGGATTGCTATTTTCAACGAAAATTCCGCTCATATGGGTAATATAGACCTAACGAATAGAAAGTTAAAACCCCAATTATTAAGGATTAGTGGTCAAACACTATATTTTATGGCAAATAACTCAGCTATCTATCAAATGTCGCTAAATGATGAAAGAACCTTGAAGCTTTTAGTTTCAGCCAATAAAATCAGCACTTTTGATGTCCTTTACGAAAATAGGATTGGCTACATTGACGGGCTAACACAACAGTTGAATATTATTTATAATAATCGTACCGAGCATCAATACTTTGCTAAAAATACTAACGGCATTTTTCCTGGCTTTGGGGATATTTACCTTATCCGCTATAATCCACTAGAAAATAATCTCTATATATGTGATAAAATGGCTGCAAATACAAGATTACTGACCTTTTACTTCAGTCCCAAGAAACCTCAGACCATACATTTTATTGTAAACCTGAATAAACAGGCAGAGCTTTCCTGGGATGCAGCAGAAGGAATTTCCAGCTGGTTTGTAATGGAAAACACAGGAACTCAGAGTATAACTTATAAAGTTAGTGAACCCCGTTTTGTGATTCCTGATCCAAAACCACAAATATGCACATATAGAGTGCAGTCAATTTCTGCGGATGGGAAAAGTGGTCAATCTTCTGAAGAAATTGAAGATGCCTATTCTTATTACCGCTATTTATATCAGAATATGAATTATAAAGATGCAGTTACTGCTCTGGAAAGAGCTTCTAAAATCTTTTCAGGAGTTAATTTCAAGGAAGAAATAGTGAAAACTTATACTCAGGAAGCTCAAATGTATATAGACCGAAACGAATTTGAAAAGGCATTAGCCAGCATTGATTCTATAGAAAGAATAACAGGAGTGCAGATAAATACTGCTCTTCATAAAGCTGAAATATACAGAATGATGGGTGATTATAAACAGGGTATATCCTATTTGGAAAAGTTTAAAAGAACAGATGACCAGAGTATTGTGCGCGAGCTAATTTCACTGTATTATTTTGATAAGAACTATACAAAAGCGAAAGAACTGTCCAATTCCTATCTGGAAACATTTACTCGGGATAAAGAAGTAATCCGCTATCTTGCTTTATCAGAAGAAAAATTGAAGAATTATGCCAATGCCTTATCTGCTATGCGTGAACTGATTGCTATAGAAGATAATTTGGATAATAACATTAAACTGGGTGAATTGCTGATGTTTAATAAAGAATATGAGACAGCAATTAAACATTTACAAAGAACATTACAGCGTTTCAATAATCAAGGAGCTGATGTTATTCTAAAACTGATAGGTGATTGCTATTATGCTTCCGGAAATTACGCTTATGCTGTAGATAAATATAATGATGCTATTCAGCTTAATCCTAACGAAGCAGAATATTATTATTGTTTGGGAAATGCCTATACTATGAATCGGAAAGCGAATGAAGCTACGCAGAATTATGCTATTGCTTATCAAATAATGCCCAAAGAGGTTAAATACGGTTTTGCCTATGCTCAGGCATTAGATAAAGAATTGCGTTCTTCTGAAGCTTTAGCGGTGATGGATAATATCTATCCATATATTGCTTCGGATAGTACCACAACTGAATATCACGAATTTTATCACGATTTGTTACTGAAAGAACAACGCTATGATGAAGCCTGGAAAGAAATTCAAATTGCTCTTAATTATGCACCTGATAATAAGCGTTTACAGGACAAAGCCAGAACTACTTCCGAAACAAGGAAATATTATAACGAAACAAGAGATGAGATAGAAATTAAGAAACTTGAATTTTACAAGGTCTTTCCCGCCCTCTGCGAATATTATAAAACCCATCCTATCGGAATCGTTACCCTTTATAATACGCGTGAAATTGCTATGGAGGATATTTCTGTAACTGTTACTATTCCCCAAATAACAGACCGTCCTTATAAAAAAATCATTCCGGCTTTAATAGGTGGAGCTGAATTGCAGTTGGATATTACGGTTCCTATCAATAACAGGATATATGATCTTTGTAAAAATGGTCCTACCACTTTTAATGCAGACCTGCAAGTTGAATGGACATTTAATAAAAAACAGGGCAGTGCTTCTAAAAGTGCAATAATCCAGGCACAAGGTATCAATGCTATGGATTGGAAGGAACATCAGCAATATGCCTGTTTTGTAAATCCTGAAGATGTGAATTTACGCACTTTTGTTAATACGCATATCACTCAATATTTCAAAACTCAACCTCTAAGCGAACTAAATAAAAATATCCAACGGGCAGTCCAGGTTTGGTGTTTTTACAGTGCCAATGGTATAAAGTATATTCCGGATATGTCTTCCTCCAATGTAACCGGCAGTGAGATTGATTATGTACAATTTCCTTTTCAAACCCTTATTCAAAAAGCTGGTGATTGTGATGATTTGCTAGCTCTTTTAGCTTCTACCTTATCTGTAATTGGTGTGGAATGCGGATTTGTAGATATTCCGGAACCAGGACATGTTATGTTAGTCATCAATTGTGGATTAACTACGGAAGAGATATTTTCATTTGGTTTTGAGCCAAGCCAGTTTATCTACAAAAACGGTAAATACTGGCTTCCTGTTGAGACAACACTTTTGGGTAAAGAGACCTTTACTGCCAGCTGGAAAAAAGCCAGTAAGGAGTATAATATGCTGATTGAAAAAGAGATAGACCCGCAGCTAATTGAATTTGATATTACTCACCAACTTTATCCGCCTGCTTCATACACAGAACAAATATCAGATTATGGATATGGCAATAAAACGCAAGCTATAACTAATTACGAAACCGAAATAAATAACATCAAATTGATGGGAAAGGTTGCTCAGGAAGAGAAATTTATTGAGACCCTAAAAAAGTATCCCTCCAATCTAAATGTTGCTAATCAATATGCTCTTTGGTGTGTGAAAAATGATCGTCCAGGAAAAGCTGCTGAATTATGGTCTCAAATATTAACTCAAGACCCTCAAAATCCTGCTGCCTTAATCAATTTAGGCAACTTACACTTTAACACAGGTAATTTCAGCGAAGCCAGAATTAATTATTTGAATGCCTTAGAACATAGTAATGAAAAGGATCTGATATTACGCAACCTCTGTATTCTTGAATATAAAAGCGGAAACCAAAGCCAAGCGAGGGAATACTTTAATCGCATGAGCGATAAAAACCTTCTGCGTAATGTAAATCAAAATATATATTCCGATTTGTTATATATAGGAGAGTAAAAAAAATGAAGAAAACTATGCTTCTTATCACTTTTGCAGGAATAATATTATGCCTTTTTCCTGCCCCTGTAGGTAAAATCCGTTTTTTAGTGGGTGAGGTTCAATATAAAACATCACTAAATCTCACCTATAAACCAGCAACTTTGAATATGGAAGTGGAACCTGAGGGTTATATTAAAACAGGTCCCGATTCCAAAGCTGAGATTCAATGGAATAATGGCATAAAATCTGTTATTAATGCCAATACTCAAATCAACATTAGTAAGCTACAGACAGATGCTTTAAACAATCCTAATTACCGGATTAATTTGCGAGATAGAATCAATAATCTCAGAGTTCAAAATGAAAAACGCGAAGCCAATCAGGTTGCCGGAATCCGAAGAGAAGAAGAAGAGATTATTCCCGAAAGTGAGTTATTCTGGTATTCTGAACCGAAATATAAAGTTAAGGATGCTCTGAATTATATGGATGCTAAGAATTATCCCCAAGCTATAGAGATTTTTGAAAAGGTAATTGAACAGTCACCTCTGGATAAAGATGCAGAATTATCTCATACTTGTTTGATAATGATTTATGATGAACTGGGAGATAAAGTTAATCTTCAAAAACACATAAAACAGCTGAAGGAGGATTTTCCGGATAGTTCCGCGCTGGATAGTTTGCCACCGGAAAAATAAAAGCAAGAGCATTAATGTCCCGTTTTCGTTATTTTCTAATTGCTTTGATAGTATTAATTAGCGGTGTATTGTTGCCGCAACTTCCGGTTATCAGCATTTTATTAAGAAGTTTGGATTTAAGCATTTACGATACTATTCTGAAAGTGCATAATGCGCTTACCTATAATGAATATGAAGGAGTTTATGACCAAATTTGCATTGTTGATATAAACGAAAAAAGCATTAAGGTTTTAGGACAATTCTCTTCCTGGCCCAGTTTGTTTTTTGCCGATTTGGTTAATATTTTATCTGCTGATGAACCCCTCGCTATTGCTTTTGATGTGCTTTTTACTGAAAGTGACAGTATTCAGGGATATGCCAGGCAAAGGTTGCGTCCGGAATTTGAAGGTCTAAAAGTTAATCCGGATATAATTATGGATGCTTTAAGCACAGATGATAGTTTTGTCCAGGCAATTGAAAATGCCGGAATGGTTTATCTGGCAATGTTTAATAGTAATTATCCTTCTTATACAGGAGCTCTTCCCGATAAATTAACTGCCTGGAATGTTCAGCCCAAGTATTCTTTGCAGTTGCAATATCCAATACCTCCCATTCCTCAATTTACAAATTCGGCAAGAGGAATTGGTTTTGCTAATATTGATCCCGATGTTTCAGGTAAAATTCACGCTTATCCTCTTTTTTTTCAATATGGTAAAAATGCCTACACCAATTTCAGTATGCAGTTATGTCTGGATTTGTTAGGTATAGATAAGATAAAATTAAATAAGAATTGTCAGTTGATTTCCGGCAAGAAAGTTGTGAGAGAATTACCTCTTAATTCCGAGGGTTTATTTTTTTTCAAGTATTATGGTGAGGGAGGTCCCGATAAAACCTTTCGCTATGTTTCTTTTTCTGATGTGATATTAAAAAGAATTTCCCCCGGCTATTTTAAAGACCGGCTTATTTTAGTGGGGTCTTCTGCTTATGGATTGAAGGACAGTAAAATAACTCCTCTGGATAAATACTTTCCCGGCGTGGAGTTACATGCTACATTTATCAGGAATGTTATGGAAGAAAATTATGTGCGATGGGTGGATTTCCGCTTGTTACTAATAATTAATATTTTAGCTTTAACAATTATGGCTATCTTTATTCCCCGCAGTAAGCCATTTGTGTCTATTAGCATTTTTTTATTTATTTCTCTGCTTTCCATTCCTGCTGTATATCTACTTTATGTGAAAGGGAGTTATATTTATAATTATACAACTACACTTGTTCCCTGGTTTTTTGGCTTTTTAGCATTATTTATAACTCAAGCACACGAGCAGGGTAAAGAAAAAAGAATGGTTAGAGATGCTTTTGAGCATTATGTTTCTCCCGCAGTTATCCGGGAAATAATGAAAGAACCAAAAAAATTGAAAGTGGGTGGAGAAAAGAAATATATCAGCATTATGTATGTTGATGTGCGCAGTTTTACTTCGCTTTGTGAACAATTAACTCCCGCAGAAATAACCTGCTTTATGAATAACTATTTTAATTTGGCAACTCAAACAATCATCGCCAATCGTGGAACTTTGGATAAATATGTCGGAGATGCTATTTTAGCTTTGTATGGAGCACCGGTATCTTATCTCGGTTTTGAGGAAAATGCCGTTCAAAGTGCTCTTGCCATTCGCCAAATTGCTTTAGACATCAAAGAAGCAAATAAAAACCATCCCGCGCTGAAAAATTTCCGGATTGGCATCGGTATTGCAACGGGAGAAGTGATTGTAGGCAATATTGGTTCTGATAGAATTTTCAACTATACCGGCATTGGCGATAAAATGAATTTCGGTTCCCGCTTGGAAGGACTGAATAAATTTTATCTTACTACTGTTATAATTGATGCATATACCTATAATGCAGTGAGCAAAACCTTCTTTTGTCGTAAAATGGATAAGGTGAAAGTTAAAGGTAAATTAGAACCTTGTGAAATTTATGAGGTTATTGATACCCTTGAAAATATGCAGAAACAACCTGAGTTATATTCTGCTTATAGGAAATATGAATCCGCTTTGGAATTGATGATTAGTGGACAAAAAAACCAGGCAGAAACCCTTTTTAAAGAGGTCTTAAATGTTTTGCCAACAGATGAACCAAGTAAAATTATGCTGCAGCGTTTGAATATTATTGATTGGAAAACCTGGGATGGCTGCTGGCAATTTGACAACAAATAAACTATGACTGTTCTGAATGATTTATTAGTGATATTGATTACGAAACTTTACCCCGATTCTTGATGTCCTATCTGTCTTTATTGTCATCTTTCAAGCAAGCCAGAATCCATCCTATTATTTTTTTATAAAATAACTTCTACCTGATGCCTAGGTGTTTCCCCTGTCTTCTTTACAGAGGATTTTGAGCATCTCAATGTAGGATAATTGGGGTGTTAGTAACCGATTTCAAAAAAGGTGATCAGCATCGTTTGAAAAAATGATTGTCAGAATTACCTTTAAAAAATTCTATTGGTAATTTTTAGTAATCAGATTTGCCGTTTTTGGTAATCAAATACAATTCCCCTTATGGAAAGAGTAGATTACCAGTTAATCAACCCTTAATCAAGCGTTAATTATTAAGGAGTGATTAAGGGTAGATAAAGGCATAATTGAGGACTTATCCTAAGTTGGTAAGAATTATAACACCATTTTAAAGCATAATGGGAGTTAAAGTAATATGCACAAATAGGATTATGTGAAAATATACGGATTTTATCTCATACTTTCTATGTTTTCTTTAGCTGAGGGATCTACTTGGTATACATATTCAGTTTTTTCGCAGGGAAAATCCGAGCATTCAGCACAGCTTTTGTATCCTTTTTCTATTGTGCATAAACGAATAGGACACAATCCACACCAAGAAAATTTTGCTCCTTCACTCATACAACCATCACAACTAATGTCTTCAGGTTGAATTTTGCCTTGATAATGTTCGCTCCAACGCTTAGCAATATCCACTTTTTTTTGCCAATCATCATCTTGGGTAGCAAGATATGCTTCACATTGGAAACAATTAATTCCGCAGGCAGAGATTACTTTATTCATTTTTTCTCCTCTTCCGATGTTACAACACCGGTTTTTTTTCAAATCCAAATTCTGCTTATTAGCTACAAAAAAAAATAAGATCTGATTTCTTATTCACTTTCTTTGCAGCATTCAAAATAGAATTTCATTTTCTTTATCTCTAAAAACCAATTCTTGTCAATAGTTAATTTTACTCTCCATTTTACCCTCTAGGATAGAAAGCAGTTGAGAATTCTATTGACAGAATAATACTGTTTAAGAAAAGTAACAAAAATGGCTAATTGCGTCTGACTTGTTATCTTTACAGGAAATGATATTGAGCGGGGATTATGCGTAATTTATTATTGCCAGAGCCGGTTCTTGTAGTGGACATAGGAAATTCAAATATCGTATGTGCCATATACATGAAAGGTAAATCCGTTTGGACAGCACGTCTAACATCATTTAAGGAGAATACTTCTGATGAATATTATGTTTTACTCAGCAAATTGCTGGAGTCCACAACTCTATCAGAAGTTTATAAACTTGGGTTAAAAGACATTCATTATATTGCTTTAGGAAGTGTAGTTCCGGAACTTACAAGGATTTGGAAGCATCTTTTCAGTAAATATATACAGGCGGAAGTGTATGAAATAAATGCACTTAGTCCTTTAGGTATCAGTTTTAGAGTAGATAACCCTGCTTTTATAGGTGCTGATTTAATTGCCAATGCTTATGCTGCCTGGCAGAAATATCAGACATCTTCAATCATAATAGATTTGGGAACAGCCACAACTATTGAACTTATCAGCAAAGAAGGCAGATTTGAAGGTGCCATAATAGCTCCCGGTATGAAAACAGGAGCTGAAAGTTTATTCCTTAAAGCAGCAAAGCTATATGAAATTGAACTTGTTCCTCCTCCGGTACTTTTGGGTTTGAATACTACCGAAGCAATGCTTTCAGGAATAGTAAACGGTCATTCCTTTATGCTGGATACATTTACAGCAAAAATCAAAGAACAATATTCTGATCTCAAGCCATTTCAAACAATTCTTACCGGTGGAATGTCTTCTTTGATAAGTCCCTTCCTTAGTGGACTTGATACTGTTGATAAAGGTCTTACGATGGATGGGTTTTATTTGGCATTATGTAAGATTCTGAAGCAATAATCTTGAATTTATGACCAAAAAGCTTATCTTCTGTTTGATTTTATTAACCATAGCTATATTGTGGGCTGCAGAACCGGTTTCTGATGTTAATAAGCCCCAGGAAGATGATCAGACAGACCATAAAAGTATTTTTCCTGTTAGACCTTTCAAACAAAAACAGGAAATTAAACTTGAGCATAATCCCTTAACCGAAAAGGCATTATATCCTCGTCTTTACATTACCGGTTACAATCCGATAATTAACAATCGCATAGAGATTTACAAGATAAATAAGGGTATGAATTATTACAAGACAAAGCCCCTGGAAATTCCTGCCTTTACTCCAGAATATAAAGAAAAAATTGATTTTGCTAATAGTAAAGTAATTTTAAGCGTCCAAGCAGGTGATTTCAAAATAGAGCCCGATGTTCCCATTAGTTTTGACCGCTATTTCACCAATATGCAAACAAAGGCATTTCATAAATCCCTGCTTGCCAATTTCAAAACTCAGGAACAAGTAGCACAAACAGTTACCAGTGGTTTATTTAAAGACCTTACTTTGCTGCCGGATATTGCAATGCCGAAAGCGATGCAAAAGGTTCTTGGTTCCTCAGCCGGACGCTTAAATTTGGATGGAACTCAGAAACTTACTATGCAAGTAAGTAACACTCATAGAAAACAGGTACCTATCTATGATCAATCGGGGAAAAATGTGTTTGACCTGAAAATGGAAATGGAAACAAATCTTCGTCTTTCCGGTACTATCGGTGATAAAATTGCAGTTAACTTCAAATACAATTCCAAGCAGGATGAAGAACTGTTTGATATGAACAATGTAAATGTAAAATATACAGGTTACGATGACGAATTTATCCAAAGTATTGAAGGTGGAAACATTGCTTTAGCTTTAAGCGGTTCGCGCTATGTAAGCTATTCTGCAAGCTCTCAGGGACTTTTTGGTATAACCAGTAAATTCAAATATGGCAATTTGGACTTAAGTGTTATTGCCAGTAAAGAAGAAAGCCAGAAAAATACTCAGACATACATAGGTAAAAGCCAGGCGGATTCTTCCACAGTCAGCAGCTGGAAATATGCCAGAAGAACTATGTATTATTTACACGATCCCTATCAACTTTACCAACTGAAAACCGGCTCTAATATCCCTCCCGGTTGGGTAAATAATGCAATTGAAACAGCTCCAGACGGTTCCTGGATTGTAAATGAGAATTTTTTACCGGCAAATGGAACTGTGCGTTTGTTTTATGACGATGCTAATTATACCAATAATACTGCTGCAGCAGTGGGAGATACAATTTATTATGCAAATGAAATAAGACCTCCCTACGAACCCTGGTATGATGAATTAATTGAAGGAACGGATTTTGTTACCGATTATGACAGCGGAATTATTACTATCTTGAAAACTATAGATAGGACAGCTACTTTGGGGGTTCAATATACACGCAGGGATGGAGTTCAGGTTCCTCCTCCCAATTCTGATACCAGTCGCTTACATTTAAAGGTGCTGCGAAAAAAGTATCAGGAATATATTCCTTACGATCCTGATGATGAACTCAATACCTGGCATTTACAAATGCGGAATATATATGATATGGGTAGAACCAACATAAAAAATGATGGATTTGAATTGCAGGTTTATACTGTTAATGTGGACTTAACCCGAAATTATAATTTACCTGATAATTTGGTTTTTGGTGATATTTCTACCTATAACGATTATTTGCGTTTAAATGCTAATGGCAGCCCCGATGGACTTATCAATGGAGATGATGCTACCGTTAATCTTACTAATGGCTGGATTATTATTCCTTTTATTGAACCGATGCAGGGATTGGGAGACGGCATAATTTACCGGAAAGAAAATGAAGATGAATATTCCTATCAGGACTCCACAAGTATTTTTATAAATATTAAAGGAAAAATTGGACGCGAGGCAATAGAACTTTCTTCAATGGGTGTCCTCAAAGGAAGTGTAAAAGTTAAAGTGAACGGTAATGAACAAAGAGAAAATATTGATTATATAGTGGATTACGATTTTGGCAGAATAACATTTTTAACGGCAGCAGGAAAAGACCCCGATGCTAAAATTGAAATTGAATTTGAATCCCGCACACTCTTCAGTGTAGCCCAAAAAAACCTTGCAGGAATAAGAGCAAACTGGAATTTAAGCGATTATGCAAAACTGGGAGGAACTCTAATTTATCGTAGTGAAAATGTAGCAGACAGACGCCCCAGAATAGGCAATGAAAATATAGAAATGGTTATGGGTGATATAGATGGTGAATTAACTTTTAAGCCGGCATTTATTACTAAATGGCTGGATGCTATGCCTTTAATTAATACTACAGCTCCCTCCCAGCTTTCTCTGTCCGGTGAAGTTGCTTTTACAATGCCTAATATTTATGGAGATCCTGAAAGCAAGAAAAAAGAAGCATATCTTGATGATATGGAATCAATTATGGATTCCTATCCTTTAGGAGTTACTTACAATACATGGGTGTTGGGAAGTAAACCCTATTCAACTTCTTATGCTAAGGGACGCCTAAACTGGTTCAATCCAAAAGATGTAAAAAGAAAAGACATTGAAGCAGAAGCAACTTTAACAGACCAGGAAAAAGATGAATATGTAACTGTGCTTACTATGATTGCGAAACCAAATCCTGTTCAAATTCCAGGTTCCACAACACATAGCTGGGCTGGAATTATGAAATATCTTGGTAATCAGCTTGATTTTTCGCAAAAGAAATATCTGGAGGTGTATGCCAAGCTGGAACCTCTTTATCCTAATACTGATAATTATCCTAATGTAACTATGCATATAGACCTCGGAGATATTAATGAGGATTTTTATACTGAATTTGGTGGTTATGGTATTTTAAACAGTGAAGATATTAACCGCGATGGAGTTCTTACTATAAGTGAAGATATCGGTTTGGATGGAATTCCGAAAAATCAACCGGGTCACGATCCCAATGATATTGCCTATCCCTCAAGTGGAAATGATTATTCGGGAGTGAATGGAACTGAAGAGAACAGAATTTTAGATACTGAAGACCTTGACGGTAATGGTGTTCTCAATTCATTAGACCGCTATATCAGTTATTCTTTTTCGCTTACCGCTCCTGATTCCTCTTTGGTAGTTGATTCTTATAATCAATGGCGAATGTTTAGAATTCCTCTTAACGATGAACAATACTATCAACTTGTAAGCAGTTCCGGAACAAACATCCAGCCCTCTTTGCAAAAGATATCTTATGCCAGAATTTGGTTAGATACAGATTCTCCGATGGAAGTGAAAGTTCGTATTGCAGACATAGCTGTTGTTGGCAATAAATGGCAGGATAACTATATCCGCCAGTTCAAATATGGTAATGCACCTCCGCCCAATAGCTATGTTCAATATTATAATCCTATAATTGAGCCCTCGGTTTTAGCCGCAAAAAATACAAGTTATATTTCAGGTATTGTAACTAATCAGAAAAACTTTTCTCATTATACTTCCCCCCCTGGAACCTGGTATACAGAAGATAAAAAAGAATCGGCAGAATCAGCTTTAACTTTGGAAGTGAAATATTTGCAACGGGATCAAATGTGTTTACTGAGGCAACGGATGCTGGATACCCAAAATTTACTGTCTTACGATAAAATCCGTTTTTGGGTTTATCCGGAAGCGGCTCAGGGTTCTTATTCCAATTTGGATTCTCTGTATATCATTTTCCGTATTGGAGCTGATTCCTTGAACTATTATCAGGTTCGGCAAAGGATTCCGGTTCGTCCCTATAATGCAAAAATGAATGCTAAGGACTGGATTCAGCTGGAATATAATCTGCAAGACCTGATTTCCCTGAAGGAAATTAATCCCCTTGCAGAAGCGGATTCTTTAGTTAATGTAATTTCCGGGGATGAAGGACAACTGGGAAAATATTATCGCGGTAAACCAAGCTTGATTAATATCCGGGATATTTATTTAGGAGTTTATGTGCCAGGAACTCATTATTACGCAAATCAGACAGATATAAAAGAATTCAGCGGGATTATATATTTTGATGATATCAGAGTTGCTGATCCTTATGAAGACATAGGAGTTGCCCAACGTCTTAGCGTTAGCGGTACTTTTGCTGATGTTGCTACCTGGAATGTGGATTTTGAAGATAAAAGCGAGAATTTTAATACTACAATTCAACGCGGACGTAGTAATACCTTTACCAGCACTCAGTCCCTCAATATAACACATAAAATATTCCTGAATAAGTTGTTTCCCAATTCCTGGAATTTGGATATGCCTTTGTCTCTGAACCGAAATTATTCTTTGGGAACCCCCAGGTTTAGAGCTAATTCAGACCTCTTACGAGCTAATATGGCTAATCCTGAACTGAAAAAAATTGAGAAGTCAGAACGCTTAGCTTACAGTGCGGATTTTGGTTTCAGCCAAAAACAAGCACCTAAAAACAAAATTTTACAATATACTGTTTATAGAACATCCCTAAGTGGAAGAATTGAAAGCTCCTATAATAATACTTCTAATGCAGCTGATACTCTTTTGGCATACAGGGGAACTTTGAATTATAACTTGAATGTTCCAGCTGATAAAACCAGCTTCAAGTTATTTAAAAATTATCGTTTGGGCTATTTTCCCAATACTTTCAGCAATAGTATAACCTTTAGCAGTAACGAACCTAAAAGCTGGGACCGATTAACTACAGTTGATAGTTTGGTTTGGAATAAACGCACCCAAACCACAGACACGAGAAATATTACTACAGATAGTAATCTTTCCTGGAGTTTATTAAGCGATTTAACTGCTACGGTACGCTTAAATACAAAGCGGGATTTATTGCAAAAGGACTATCTTTATGATATCAACATTGGTAAACAAACAGAATATGTGCAGGACTTAGGTTTGAACTACAGCCCCAATTACCTGCCCCAAGTGTTTAATTTCACTTCTTCTGCTTCTGCAAGATATACCGATACTCAAAGAAAATACACCCAATATGTTGAAGGACAAGCTGTTGATACTTATCAACGCGATGGTAATACAAACCGCTCTATCCGGATGAATATAACTCTGATGAATTCAACTCTCTTATCCAATTGGGCAATGAAGATGAAAAGTAAATTGCCTCCTGAAAGTGTTTCTTCCCAAGGTAAAGAAGATGAGGGCTCAACTAAAACAGAAATGACTGAAGAAGATAAGAAAAAACAGGAAGAACAAAAGAAAAAAGACGAAATGAAAAAAGAAGAAGAACAGAAATTAAGCGAAGAGGAAATGAAAAAAGAAGAAGAACAGAAATTAAGTGAAGAAGAAATTCAAAAACGCAAGGATGAACTTGCTCGTTTGGAAGCAGAAGGAAAATTAGCAGACCTTTCTGAGGAAGAATTGAATAAACTGATGGAAGAGTTATATCCGGATAAGGGAAAAGAAGAAAAACCCGAAGAAGGAGAAAAGGAAACTGAAACCAAAGAGACATCTGAAACCAAAGAACCTGGTTTTAATCCTTTGCTGACAATGGTGAGCGCTCTTTCAATGCTGAAAAATATAACTGCTTCCTATCAAAATACATATATGATGAATTATGCCCGTAAAACAAATCCCTTTCCTTTTTCTTTTCAAATTGGCTTACCTCATACTGTTCCTTACGATTCTTTGGAGGCAATTTCCAATGATAATACTCTTACTTTGGGTAGCGGAATAACATTTTCCCGAAGAGTGGATAGTGTTATTAACTGTTCTCTAATGTCTAATAGACGGTATGCCAGTGCCAGTAATCAGACGATTGGCTACACTTTTCCTGATATAACATTATCTTTGATGGATATTGAAACCTTGATTGGTTTGGGAAAATATATATCCGGTTCCAGATTAAACACCGGTTTTCAATATACTGTCCGCCAAAATGGAAATCTGGATTGGGTTAAACCTAAACAGGAATCATTTACAACTGCCTTTAATCCCTTGCTTGGTTTTACGGGCAATCTTTTTAAGGTTGTGTCCACTAATCTCAGTTATTCTTTAAGCCAAACTAAAAATATCACTGATATGGATACTTACGAAATTTTAAAAACCAGCGATACACAATCTCTAAATGGTAATCTTTCTTACAGTTTCAGAGCAGCAAAAGGTTTCACTGTGCCCTTCACCAAAAAGAAAATACATATTAAAAATGAGCTGACATCTTCTTTGGGTATAACCTACGAAAATAATTTTGATAAAACCAAAGGCAGCACTACTTCTCAAGTTGATAGAAATACCAGCCGTTTTACTATTTCACCCCAGGCAACTTATCAGTTTGATGCCAATATTAGAGGTGGCTTGACCAGCAGTTATGAAGTAAATTCCGATAAAAAAACTGAAGACGGCACCTCTATCTTCAGCTTGGGAATCTGGGTAGAAATAAATCTGTAACCGGAAGGTTGACCTCCCGGTCAACCAAAAAAGCCGGAAGGTTGACCTCCCGGTCAACCATCTTTTATGCCCTCTATCGTTACTAAAAACAGCGTGGTAAAGAAATTACCGGGTTGGAAGTGGAACGACAAGATGTCGTTCATCCGGAAGGTTGACCTCCCGGTCAACCACAAAAGCCGGAATGTTTGTGTTACTTTTTTGCTGAGGAACAGCGTCCTCCGGCTACATTAAAAACCAAGTTCTTTCAGAGCTGATTGTTTTTTTCTCCATTTGGGTTTAATTTTAACAAACAAATGCACTTGAACAGGAATTTGCAGAAAGCGGGAAAGCTCCCTTTCTGCATATTCTCTTATTTTTTTAATAGAAGAGCCATTTTTCCCGATGAGGATAGGTTTCTGGCTTTCTCTTTCCAGCCAAATTACGGCATCAATAATTGTTTTATCGGGAAATTCCTTAAAGTGTTCAATCAAAACAGCTGAAGAATAGGGTATTTCCTCTTCAAAAAAATGGAAGATTGCTTCCCGGATAACTTCCCGGGCAAAAAAACGCATAGGTAAATCGGAAAGCATATCCTTATCATAATAGGGCAGATGATAGGGTATATAATATTTAATTGCCTCCAGCAGTTCCGGGATGTTTTCTCCGGTTTTAGCGGAAACAAAAAAGACCTCATTGATAGATTCGGGAAGATACTTTATAAGTTCATTTCTATCTGCATCGGGCTTGAGGTCAAGTTTATTGAAAACAGCCAATTGGGGATTTTTTAAAGTTTTCAGCTGTTGCAGCACTTCTTTGTCATATTCCGTGGGAAAACCTTCAATTTGGGTTAAGAAAATAATTAAATCCACATCTTTAAAGGCATTATGCCAAATTTTAAGCATCTTTTCCTGCAGTTCATAACGGGGTTTTAAATAACCGGGTGTATCCACAAAAATTATCTGATGCTCTATACTATTCCAGATTCCTTTAATGGCATAGCGGGTAGTTTGTGGCTTAGGAGAGGTAATAGATATTTTTTCTCCTAAAATAAGGTTCATTAAAGTAGATTTACCGGTATTGGGTTTTCCTATAATAGCCACAAAACCGCTTTTGAAGCTTTCCGTATTATGCATAATTGCAAAAAACAAGGGGTGGAAAAGCCACCCCTCTTATTGTTTATTTACATAAGGTTTCATTTAATTCGTTAAAAACATCTTTAATAATCTGGAGACATTCATCCATTTGTTCTTTAGTAATAATTAAAGGTGGCGCAAGACGAATGATATGACGGTGAGTTGGCTTGCAAAGTAAACCTTTATCTTTCAATTTCAAACACACATCCCATGCTTCAAATCCATTCCTTGGTTCAATTATAATCGCATTCAATAGACCTTTTCCGCGCACAAGCTTGAGCATTGGATGTTCTATTTTTCGCAGTTCAGAACGGAAATATTCACCCATTTCAAAAGAATGCTCAGTCAACTTCTCTTCTTGAATAACTTTTAAAGCTGCAACTGCTACAACACAGGCAAGGGGAAAACCGCCATAAGTGGAACCATGTTCTCCGGGTTTTATTTGCAGCATAATATCTTTATCAGCTAAAACTGCTGAAACAGGTAATACACCTCCAGATAATGCTTTACCTAAAATTAAAACATCGGGACGCACATTTTCATAATCACAGGCAAGAAGTTTCCCGGTTCTGCCTAAACCGCTTTGAATTTCATCAGCTATAAACAGAACATTATATTGATGGCACAGATCATAACAATTTTTTAAATAGCCGTCTTGGGGGACAACTACACCGGCTTCACCTTGAATGGGTTCAACGATAAAAGCGGCTACATTTTTGCCGTTTTTTTCCAGATATTCTTTTAATGCGTTGGCATCATCATAGGGAATACGCACAATTCCAGGAGTAAAAGGACCGTAACCACCAAAAGCAACCGGATCAGAAGAAGCGGAAATAATAGATATCGTTCTACCGTGAAAGTTGTCATCTACAAATATAAGAATGGCTGAATCGGGAGCTACTCCTTTTACATTATATGCCCATTTGCGGGCAAGTTTCATTGCTGTTTCAACTGCCTCGGCACCTGAATTCATAGGTAAAACCATATCATAACCGAAATAACCGGTTATATATTTTTCATATTCCCCCAGCTTATTGTTGTAAAAAGCGCGAGAAGTTAAAGTAAGTTCTTTTGCTTGATCAATCAACGCCTGAATAATTTTGGGATGACAATGCCCCTGGTTCACTGCTGAATAGGCAGAAAGAAAATCATAATAACGATTTCCTTCGGGGTCCCAAACATAAACACCTTCTCCTTTTGCTAAAACCACGGGCAAAGGATGATAATTATGAGCTCCATATTTTTCTTCCAATTCCATTGCTTCATTGCTGCTAATGTAGCCATATTTCAATTCAAGGAGCATTTTTTCGGCAGACATTTCTGTCATTTTAGCAATTTCATTGTCAGCAGAACGAATGTATTTCAGATTCGTGGACATTTTTCCTCCATATTTTGTTAATATTATTATTTAGTTGAACTCTCTTTATAAAGGGATTTTTATGTCAAGAGGAATTTTTCAACCGTTTGGTGATATGATACACAAATATGAACGAAAGAATAGTAGTTATCACATCTGCAATAGGTAAAGCAAAGATCAAACCACTAAACTGGAAAAGATAATTCAGCAAATATAACATCGGTATATAGACAATTCCCTGGCGCGAAAGAGAAACAATAAAAGCGGGAATTGCCTTTCCCATTGCCTGGAGAACTGCCATTAAAATCATTCCCAAACCGGCAAAAGGGATGGCTAAAACATAAGCTTTCAGTATTTGTGTTCCGATTTTTATAATTGTTTTATCTTTGATAAATACAGCAATAAATTCTTCAGGGAAAAGAGCAAAGAACAAAGTAAAGACGGCAGACATACCTAAACAGATTAGAATTGATATATTGATCACTTTTTTCATACGGGTATAATTTTGAGCCCCGTAATTAAAACCTATAAGTGGCTGAATACCAATAGATAAACCAATAAAAGAAAAAATAACTATGGAAAAAACACGGGATACAACTCCCAGGGCAGCAATAGTATGATCCGTGTAAGCAGAAGCCAGCTTAAAACTTATCGCATTACCGATACTCATCATTATCTGGCTTAAAGAAGAAGGGATACCAATAGCAAAAATTTCTTTATAACAAGACCAGCGAGGATGTAAATACTTTCTTCCGGGACTGGCTAAACTCTTCTTACGCAAATAATAAAAAGAATAATATATCAATCCTAAACCCTGACCAATAACAGTAGCAATTGCAGCTCCCGTTACATCCATCTTAAAACTAAAAATAAACAGCGGATCAAGAATAATATTTGCTCCCGTGCCAATAAACAAACCCCACATTGCTTCTTTGGCAGCTCCTTCAGCTCTCAGCAATTGAATCATAGTAAATTTAATCATTATGATTGGACTACCGATAAGAAGAGCAGTTAAATATTTCCTGGCAGAAAGCGCAGTTAAGTAACTTGCACCTGATATTTTAAGATAAGAAGGAATAAAAAGAACTCCCAAAATAGCGGTAAATATTGAAACTAAAGCTATTGTGAAAAGAGCAGTAGTAGTTGTCTCCCGAGCAGTTTTCAGATCATTTTTTCCCAGGAGACGGGAAAGATAGCTGGCTCCTCCATTAGCAAAAATTCCTGCAATTGCCATTAGCATAGTATAATAAGGTAGAGCAATAGAGATACCGGCAACCTTAAAAGGATCATTCAACTTGCCGATAAAAAAAGTATCTGTTAAATTATAAAAGATATTTACCAGCATACTTAGCATACTGGGTAGGGCAAGATAGAGTATAGAATAGGCGACAGGTGTCTGTTCCAGAATTTCTATTTTACTATGTTTCATTTGATAAATTCCTTATATGAACCCTTTTTTTACGAAGTGGAATTCTGTCAAGACGAAGGAAAATGGAGTTACAAATTCAGATTTAATACCGCAAAAAGGATTATTAAAACAAACTATTTATTTCTTGTTTTCTGAATCGGAATATGACTACCCTGCTGCACAATATGCTTATTAATCCAAATAGTATTACTTTAATTACTACCTACCCATTGCGGTTACTATCCGTAATAGGTAAGCAATGTGTAGGTAATGCTATTAAGGAAGAAAAGGGAAAAGTATTTATATTATATGTAAGTTATTATTCTCTGTCTGAATAGATATTAGCCCGCTGCTAATTCCTTTCTTTTGGTTATGTTATAATTACTTTTGCAATTTATGTAAAAAAATCCTTGCCTTAGCTTGCCTGATAATAATAATGGCAATGGGAAAGAAATATGTATGTTCGTTCCTGCAGAAGTTATAAATTCAGAGCATAAAAAGAAATAAAGGAGTATGAAATGAATTTTCTAAAAAGAATCGGAATCTTCCTGCTCACCAATTTTCTGGTAATGATGGTGTTAGGAATTGTAGCAGGTCTTCTGGGTTTAAAAATGGAAGACCTTTGGGGTTTACTTATAATATGTGCTGTTTTTGGAATGGGTGGTTCAGTTATTTCGCTCTTTTTAAGCAAGCCAATGGCAAAAGCAAGCTATAAAATTCAAATTGTTAAACCGGGAGTGACACATCCTAAAGTTGCTTATCTGCTTTCTGCAGTAGAAAAAATGGCTGAAGAAAGAAATATTAGAATGCCGGAAATCGGTATTTATAATAGCAGGGATGCCAATGCATTTGCCACAGGAGCTTCACAGAATAATGCTTTGGTTGTCTTTTCCTCTACTTTAATAGACCGTCTTTCGGAAGAAGAATTATCCGCTGTAGCAGGGCATGAAATGACTCATATTACCAATGGAGATATGGTTACAATGACTTTATTGATGGGGGTTGTGAATACCTTTGTGATGTTTTTTGCCCGGGTTTTGACAGTTATAATTGATAATGCCTTGCGTGATGATCGGGGTGGGGGTTTAGGTTTTTTTGGATATATGCTGGTGATTATGGTTCTGCAAAACATTTTGATGCTCCTTGCCAATATTCCTATTGCGGCATATTCGCGTTGGCGTGAATTTAAAGCTGATGCCGGTGCTGCAAATTTGGTAGGTGCAGCTCCTATGATTGGAGCACTAAAGAAAATAGCTGTTGCTTATGTTCCTGAAAAGCGAAGTGATTCTTATGTCCTGGCAAAAATCAATAATCAGAAAAGGATTTCACTTTTTGCTACTCACCCTCCTGTTGAAGTGCGCATTGAACGCCTTCAGGAATTGCTTTGAAACAGATCTTGAATCTTAAAATTGAAAAAATGGCAATGGGCGGTTTTGGCATTGCCTACGCCGAAGGAAAAGCAATTTTTGTACCCTGTACCGCTGTTGGAGATATTGTAGATATTGATATTACAGTGGAAAAGAAGGACTATGCTTACGGGAAGGTGAAAAAATATATAAGCTGTTCGGATTCCCGGGTTGAAGTAAAATGCCCTTCTTTTGTTGCAGAAATTCCCTGTGGCGGCTGTGACTGGTTGATGTTAAAATATTCTGAACAGTTGAAACAAAAAAATCAGTTGCTTCTGGAACTCTTCAGTCCCTTTATAGATAAGGCATTAATTTACTTTCCTGCTCCTTCTCCCCAAATAAAACATTACCGGAATAAGGTTTTTATGCCGGTGGGGAAAAATATACAGACAGGAAAAATTACTTTTGGAATGTATGCCCGTTTTTCCCATCAAATCGTAGAACACATTACCTGTGAAAATCATCCCCCGATTTTTGATCAGCTGGCTAATTCCCTAATGGAATTTTGCCTTAAAGCGAAAGTTGAGCCCTATAACGAAATTGAGCATAGGGGTCAGTTAAGATATATTGGCTTTCGCTGTAATTCTGATGGCAGTCAAATTTTGGTGATCCTGGTTACTTTAAGCGGAAAACTGCCTTTTACCAATCTTCTGGTGAAAAAGCTGACCACTGAATTTTCCCCGATAAAAGGAATTATCCAAAATATAAACCGCCAGAAAGGGAATGTTATTTTGGGTAAAGAAACCAAACTGCTCTACGGAAGTGAGAATTTATACGATAATTTATGCGGATTAAAATTCAGGGTTAATTATCGCAGTTTCTGGCAAATCAATACCGGAACTATGGAAATGATTATTTTCTTCCTGCAGGACTTTGTTAAAAGTAAAGATGTTATTCTGGATGCCTATTGCGGAATAGGAGCTATAGGACTTTCTTTGGCAGATAAAGTTCAACGCGTTATTCTGCTGGAAGAATTTCCCCAGGCAATTGAAGATGCTAAAGAAAATGCCGCTCTGAATAAAATAAAAAATGTTTCTTTCATAACCGGTAAAGTGGAAGATCATCTGGCTGATATATTAAAAAAGGAAAAACCCGATACAATAATTCTTGACCCTCCCCGTAGCGGAATTCAACAAAACGCTCTGGAAGCAATTATGCAAGCAGAAGTTAAACAAATTATTTACTTAAGCTGTGCCCCTATGACTCTTGCCCGGGATTTAAATACTCTCCTGTCTGGAGAGAAGTATAAAGTTGTCTTTTTACAACCCTTTGATATGTTTCCCCATACCTGGCATATAGAATGTCTTGCTGTTCTTAAATATAACGATTATTATATAACTATGAGGTAATAAAATAATTTGGCTATGAGAAGAATAAAAAGATACTTGTATATAATCTTCTGCATTTTCTTGCTGCTGACTTTGGTAAACTGTGAAAGCAATGATAGCGATACAATTGCCCAGCGTGAAATTCGGGATATTCTTTATGACATAAGTATAGATTTTAACCTGAAAGATATAAACGGAATAATGGATCACCTCCATACTGATTATCTCCATAAGGGGATGACAAGCTATAATTTTAATGATTTATGGCTGGATAGAATGGCTCAATACTCCTTGTTGGAAATAGAAGTTCTTTATATTGATTTGGATGGAAACAACGCTACAGTGCATAGTAAAAATAAATTCACTTCCCATTCGGAAACAGTTACTTTGAATGAACCAGAAGATTCTGGTGATATCTCTTACTTCAAAAGAGAAAACGGTGTATGGTATATCTACGGTAATCAGCGTATGTATTAATAATCTTTTCCGGAAAAACGATGTCCCCGTCGTTCATTTTGAGGTTGACGAGGACGTCAACCATCCGGAAGAACGACGTCCCCGTCGTTCATTTTGAGGTTGACGAGGACGTCAACCATCCGGAAGAACGACGTCCCCGTCGTTCAAAGAAGTCAGGAGTCGTCACTGCCTAAATAACTTCTTCACTACCTGCAAATTTGTTTGGCAGTGAGGACTCGTGACGAGTTGGTTTACTCAGATTTTGCCGATTAAGCTGTTATTATTTATAATTGGTCTGCAGTGCTGTTATGAGTCATATTGCACCGTTGAAGTTATCGTAAAGGAATAAGTTATATAGGTACAAATGACTCCTAACTTAATTGGTTGACGGGGACGTCAACCATCCGGAAGAACGACGTCCCCGTCGTTCATTTTGAGGTTGACGAGGACGTCAACCATCCGGAAGAACGATGTCCCCGTCGTTCAAATAAGTCAGGAGTCGTCACTGCCTAAATAACTTCTTCACTACCTGCAAATTTGTTTGGCAGTGAGGACTCGTGACGAGTTGGTTTACTCAGATTTTGCCGATTAAGCTGTTATTATTTATAATTGGTCTGCAGTGCTGTTATGAGTCATATTGCACCGTTGAAGTTATCGTAAAGGAATAAGTTATATAGGTACAAATGACTCCTAACTTAATTGGTTGACGAGGACGTCAACCATCCGGAAAAACGATGTCCCCGTCGTTCATTTTGAGGTTGACGAGGACGTCAACCATCCGGAAGAACGATGTCCCCGTCGTTCATTTTGAGGTTGACGGGGACATCAACGATCCTGTCTGATAGCTTTTACAGCTAAATAATTATATTTATCGTTCCTGGTTCCACAAAGTTTATCCAGGAAATTCCACATTGTATACGGCATTTTTTGTAATTTCTTATCCAATGCTAAAGCAGATAGCAGTTTATGCGAAAATAAAGTTACTTTAAGAACATAAAATCCATTTTCCGAAAGTAAAGATGCCAATTTAAATACATCCCAACTATGCAAATGGGCATTAACCGGTGTTTTACGATTACAATGAATACAAAGGGAATAGCGAATGACTTCTTTGTAGGGAACTGTCACAAATAAAATTCCACCGGTCTTTAACATCATTTTCCAGTTACCTATTGCCAAAGCTGGATCAACAAGGTGTTCCAGAACTTCTAAAGCCACAATTAAATCAAAATAATCTCCTGGAATGTTTATTTTGCAAGCATCACTATAAAGGGTTTTTATTCGGGGATCAATTTGCTTAATCTTGTTTAGATTCTCTGTGCTAAGATCTATAGCCGTAACCTTAGCTCCTATTTTGGCACAATGCAAAGAAAACCAACCCCTGCCACTACCTATATCTAAAACCTTTTGCCCCTTCTTAACAGGACACAGATGTTGAATAAATTGATTTCTTCTTATTTCTGCAGGAGTTATTAAGTCCTTACCCCAATAATCAAATTCCAGGGCGTCATTATGATAATGCTGAATATAATCCATATTTAATCCGAAATTTTTTTTCCTATTTATAAACTAAGCGAAAATGATAATTAGGCAAGGATATTTCACGCAGATTACGCAGATTTCGCAGATAAAAAAAGACGCAGATTTCTAATTTTGAGTTCTGAGTTCGTAGTTTTTAGTTCAAAGTTCTGAGTTCGTAGTTCTTAGTTCTGAGTTCTTATTTCTTAGTTCTTAGTTTGTAGTTCTAAGTTCTGAGTTTTTATATCCTGGTTCATTGTTAAATATTCGTTGGTTTTATCTATTCTCTCATTACATGATAACTACATAATTTTACACTCCCCTCAATTACTTTTTCGCTATCTCGCCATCTCACCATTTCGCTATTTTCGATCTCGCTGAAAAAAAAGATTTGACAGTTTCAGCGTCCTAAAATTTCGTGGTTAAAATTATTCATTACGCTTTGAGCGTAAAGCACAAGTTCCATATTTTGCAGGGACTTATAGTTCTTTAGGAGGAACAATGTCATCCATTAAATGTGGTACTCTAAATGAGTATCGCTGTGGAAAGGGAATTAACCCAACCCACCACTTAAATAAAACAAACTGTAGTTTGATTTGCTGCACAGATGGCGGAGCTCTACAAAAATATCGTTTAAACACAAGGAAGCCATATTGCATAAATTTTGGAGGATACAGTGAGTAAACTTGATAACCGAATCCGTATAAAACTGAAAGCTTATGATCATCGTCTGTTAGATAAATCAGTAGCTGAAATCGTGAAATCCACTCGTAATACGGGAGCTAAAGTTGTCGGTCCTATTCCGTTACCTACAGACAGGACTATTTATACGATTTTGCGTAGTCCCCATGCCGATAAAAAGAGCCAGGATCAGTTTCAGATGTTGGTTCACAAGCGATTAATTGATATTGTGAATCCTACTCAACAAACCACAAATGCACTAAAGAAATTAAGCTTGCCAGCTGGAGTCCATGTGGAAATCAAAGCGAACACAAGGAGTTAAATATGATTGGATTAATTGGTAAAAAAATAGGTATGACTCAGGTGTTTGACAGCGATGGCAAGGTAGTTCCTGTAACGGTTATCAAAGCCGGACCCTGTAAAGTTATCTGTAAAAGGACCAATACCGAAAATGGATATGCAGCACTCCAGATTGGTTTTGAAGAAATTCCTGAACATAAAGTAAGTAAACCAATGCAAGGTCACTTTAAAAAATTCAATAGTCCTTATTACCGTTATGTGCGTGAATTTCGTCCTTCTTATGGACAAGATATTGAAAATATCCAAATTGGTGATGAATTGAGAGCAGATATATTTGGTGAAAATGAAACAGTATCCGTTTCTGCTAATTCCAAAGGCAGAGGTTTTACCGGAGTGATGAAAAGGCATAATTTTAGTGGTTTTATTAGTTCTCATGGCAGTCATGAGTCATTTCGGGGACCTGGTTCTATTGGTCAATGTGCTCAGCCCTCGCGTGTTTTTAAGGGAATGAAAATGGCTGGACACTATGGAAATTCTAAAGTTACAATACATCATATTAAGGTTATAAAAGTTGATCCGGAAAATAATCTTATTATGGTTAAGGGTGCCGTTCCCGGTCATCGTAATTCTTTAGTAACAATTCACAAGGAACAATAGGTGGTATCTTATGTTGACAGCAAAAAGATATAATATGCAGGGTGAACTTTTAGGAGAGGTTGATCTCCCTGCAAGCATTTTTGAAGTAGAAGTGAATTCTCCCGAAATTTTACTGAATGAAGTTGTTACAATGTTCCTTAATAATCAGCGTCAAGGAACAGTGCAAAAGAAAAATAGAAGTATGACTGCGGGAAGCACGCGTAAACTTTTCAGGCAGAAAGGAACAGGAAATGCCAGAATGGGAACTCGCAGAAGTCCTGTTCGGGTTCATGGTGGAAAAGCATTTGCTATATATCCTAAGGATTGGTATCGGAAAATTCCTCGCACTAAAAAACGGCTCGCTTTGAAAGTTGCTTTAACAGACCGTGCTCGCGCAGGTAGAATAATGATTATAGATAAGCTAAGTTATGAAAAACCGAATACTAAGCTTGCACTGGAACTTTTAGCTAAAATTATACCGGAAAAAGGTTATAAACTTGTCGTAACTGATGGTCACCATATTCCTACTGTTAAAAGTTTTACTAATCTGCCTGAGGTTATAACTGACAGAGCAGATAGTTTAAATACTTATGAAGTGCTTAAAAGCCGTTATATAATTATGACTGATGAAGCCCTGAAAAAAGTGGAGGAGGTATTCAACAAATGATACACTCACGCAATATCATAATCAGTCCTATAATCACTGAAAAAAGCAGTAACCAGATCCAAAAAGAGAATACTTACAGCTTTAAGGTGAGCAGTAATGCTAATAAAATAGAAATTAAGAAAGCCATTGAGCGCATTTTTGCTGTTAAAGTTTTGGCAGTTAATACTATTCGCTATCAAGGGAAACCTAAAAGCTTAGGTAAATATAATGGCAAACGTCCTGACTGGAAAAAGGCAATAGTTACTCTTCGTAAAGGTGATAAAATTGCCGATTTTGAGGTTTAATGAGGTGAAGAATGGGAATTAAGAAATACAGACCAACAACTTCTACCCTCCGTTTTCGTACCGGTTATACTTTTGAGGAAATAACTAAAAAGTCCCCCGAAAAATCATTGCTGAAAATGAAACATAGAACCGGGGGTAGAAATAACTCAGGGAGAATAACCTGTCGTCATAGAGGTGGAGGTCACAGACGGCACTATCGGATAATTGATTTCAAAAGAGATAAAATTGGAATTCCGGCAAAAGTTGCTGCTATAGAATATGATCCTAATCGGACAGCACGTATCGCTTTACTGCATTATGTTGATGGAGAAAAAAGATATATTATTGCTCCTGATGGTTTGGAAGTAGGAGCTAAAGTGATGAGCGGTCCTGATGCAGAAATTGCAGTCGGAAATGCTATTCCTCTGGAAAAGATACCTTTAGGAAGTGTTGTTCATAATATAGAATTGAAAAAAGGTAAGGGTGGACAAATAGCTCGTAGCGCTGGAACTTTTGCTCAAGTTGTAGCCAAAGATGGAGATTATGTTCATATTAAAATGCCTTCTAATGATGTCCATTTAGTCCGGAAGGAATGTCTTGCTACAATGGGCAGCGTTAGCAATCCAGACCATTCATTAATTCAAATTGGTAAAGCAGGACGTAATCGCTGGAAAGGAATTCGTCCTTCAGTGCGTGGTGTAGCAATGAATCCTGTAGATCATCCGATGGGTGGAGGTGAAGGAAAAACCTCCGGAGGTGGTCATCCTGTTTCTCCCTGGGGAAAATTGGCAAAGGGTGGAAAAACACGAAAAACTCATAAATACAGCGATAAATATATCGTGAAAGCAGTTAAGAAATAGAATAAGGATAGAGAAAATGTCACGTTCAATAAAAAAAGGTCCCTTCGTTGATGCTCATCTGTTAAAAAAAGTGGAAGTATTGAATACCGAAGGTAAGAAAAGCGTAATTAAGACCTGGTCTCGCCGTTCAACAATAACCCCTCTGTTTATTGGCCATACTTTCAGTGTTCATAACGGGCATAAATTTGTTCCTGTTTATATCACTGAAAATATGGTAGGTCATAAACTGGGTGAATTTTCTCCAACCCGCACCTACCGTGGTCATAAAGAAAAGAAGAAAAAGGTTACGAAATAGGAGAGAAAAATGGAAGCGACAGCAAAACTTAACTATGCTCGCGGTTCAGCTAGAAAAGCGCGTTTAGTATTGGATACAATTCGCTATAAACCTGTTACTGAGGCACAAAATATACTGCGTTATTCCAACCGGAAAGTAGCCACGACGATAAATAAATTATTAGCTTCTGCCATAGCTAATGCTCAAAATAAGGATCCGAAAGTTGATCTGGATAAGATGTTTGTGATAGTAGCTACAGCTGATGAGGGTCCGCAAATGAAACGTTATATGCCCCGAGCCATGGGAAGAGCTTATATGATTAGGAAACCGACCTGTCATATCTGCCTGGAAATACAAACATTAGAATAATAGGAGGAAGATCTTGGGACAAAAAATACATCCCGTTCTTTACCGTATCGGTGTTAATAAGGAAACAGAATCCATCTGGTTTGCTCAAGGAACCTCGTATGTGGATTTTCTTCAGGAAGATATAAGAATCCGAGATTATATTCACAAACGACTGAAGAATAAGATGGTTTCCCGAGTGCAGATAGCGCGTAAAACTAGTTCTATAATAATTGATATTTACACTGCCCGTCCAGGTTTAGTAATAGGCAAAAAAGGCGAAGATATTGATAAACTTCGTAATGAGCTGAATGTTTTTATCAACAAAAACCGAAAAAATCCGATCAGTGTGTCTATCAACATTGAACCTATAGAAAAAATGTGGCTGGATGCTCGTTTGGTTGCTCAAGAAGTAGCACGCCAACTGGAAGAGCGAATTTCTTTCCGTAGGGCTATGAAAATGGCTATTCGTTATGTAATGAAAGAAGGTGCTCAAGGTGTTAAAGTTCAAGTTTCCGGTCGTTTAGGTGGAGCTGAAATAGCACGTTCAGAAAGATATAAACAAGGTAGAACCCCGCTTCATACTCTTCGTGCCGATATTGATTATGCCAATGTAGAGGCAAATACTACTTATGGTGTTATTGGTGTTAAGGTTTGGATTTATAAGGGTGATATACTTGATTAAAGGAGATAAGCAATGTTAGCCCCTAAAAAAGTTAAACATCGTAAAATGATGAAAGGAAGAAGGAAAGGTCTATCCTGGACCGGATGCAACATCTCCTTTGGTGATTATGGATTAATAGCCCTTGAGGACTCATTTATTTCCAGCCGCCAAATTGAGGCATGCCGTATTGCTATTACTCGTCATATGAAACGAGAGGGCAAGGTCTGGATTAGAATATTTCCCGATAAGCCAATAACCAAAAAACCTGCTGAAACGAGAATGGGAAAAGGTAAAGGTGCTCCTGAATATTGGGTAGCAGTAGTTCGTCCGGGAAGGGTTCTTTTTGAAATTGAAGGTGTAGATGTAAATGTTGCTAAAGAAGCATTGCGTTTGGCAGCGCACAAACTTCCGATTAAGACACGCTTTATTGTTCGCGAAGGAGTGGAATTATGAAAATAGAGGAAATTCGCGATTTAAGCATAGAAGAATTACAGGCAAAACTGGAAGAACTACGCATTGAGCTTTTTAACCTACGGTTTCAAAAAGCAAAAAACCTGCTGGACCGTCCAGACCGTATTCGTAACATCCGACATGATATAGCTCGGATTTGTACTATTTTAACAGAAAGAGAAAAAAATCTGAGGTGATAAGTGGCAACAACACATAAAATGATTAAACAAGGAATTGTAGTAAGCGATAAAAATGATAAAACCATCGTAGTTCGCGTGGAACGTCAGTTTATCCATCCTTTATACAAAAAGACCGTGCGTCGGCATAAAAAATTTATGGCTCACGATGAAAATAACTCTGCGCACGAGGGTGATATTGTTCAAATTATGGAATCCCGTCCGTTGAGTGCACAAAAACGCTGGACTCTGCATAAAATTGTGGAAAGAAGCAAATAAAGGAGTTTGGAGAAGATGATTCAAGTTCAAACAATGTTAAATATAGCTGATAACTCCGGTGCCAAGAAAGCAATGTGCATCAAAGTTCTGGGTGGAACACAACGTAAATATGCTTCAATCGGAGATGTTATAGTTGTAGCAATTAAGAGTGCTACTCCGGGTGGAAAAGTTAAAAAGGGAAGCGTAGAAAGAGCTGTAATAGTTCGCACTCGTAAAGAATTGCGGCGTCCTGATGGTTCTTATATCCGTTTTGGCGATAATGCAGCTGTTATTATTGATGAAAAACATGAGCCCAAAGGAACTCGTATTTTTGGACCTGTAGCCCGTGAACTGCGTGAAGCACATTATATGAAAATTGTCTCCCTGGCTCCGGAAGTGCTTTAGGAGGAACGATGGCAAAGAAGAAAATGCGTTTTAAAAAGGGTGACCTTGTAAAAGTAATTGCCGGTGACGATAAAGGCAGAAAAGGTCATATCTTAAAGGTCTTTCCTAAAACCGGAAAAGTTATCGTAGAAAAGGTGCATATGATAAAAAAGCATGCTAAGCCCACACAACAAAATCCTCAAGGTGGAATTATTACTATGGAAGCGCCTATTGATGCTTCTAATGTAATGCTTTTCAATGAAAAATTGAATGCTGTTTCCAAACCGGTTTATCAAGTTCGGGAGGGAATTCGCATCCGAGTTTGTAAAAAAAGCGGTGACGAGCTTTAGAGGAGAAAAATAGATGAATCGTTTGAAAGAAAAATATAAAACCCAAGTTATGGATACCTTAATGAAACATTTTGGCTACAAAAATCCGCATCAGGTTCCTAGATTAGAAAAGATTGTGGTTAGTATGGGAGTGGGGCAGGCAACTCAAAATAAAGCTATTTTGGATAATGCCGTTAAGGATATGGAAACAATTTGCGGAAGAAAACCAATAGTTACCAAAGCCCGAAAATCTATCTCCAATTTCAAGCTGCGAAAAGGGATGCCCATTGGCTGTAAGGTTACTTTAAGAGATGAAGTGATGTATGAATTTTACGATCGCTTAATTTCTATAGCAATACCCAGGATTCGTGATTTTCGTGGTATTCCAGCTGATTCCTTTGACGGCAGAGGAAATTTTTCTTTCGGCTTGAAAGAACAGACAGTATTTCCGGAAATTGAATATGACAAAATAGATATGATTCGGGGATTAAATATTACAATAGTTACTACAGCCAAAACCGATGAAGAATGCCGTGCTCTTTTACAAGAACTGGGCATGCCCTTCCAGAAAAACGAATAAGGAGATATATATGGCAAAAAAATCACTTATCATCAAACAGCAACGAACCCCTAAATATAAAGTTAGAAAATACAATCGTTGTAAAATTTGCGGACGTCCTCGTTCTTATATGCGCGATTTTGGAATGTGCCGTTTGTGTTTTCGCAAATATGCGTCCGAAGGCCAGATACCTGGAATCACAAGAAGTAGCTGGTAAAATAACAGGAGGAAAATAATGAGCGTTAGTGATCCGATAGCTGATGCATTGACAAAAATTCGCAATGCATATCGTGCCGGACATTCACAAGTGATAGTTAACCATAATAAACTTGTTGAGGCACTGGTAAACATCCTTGCTGAAGAGAATTTTGTAAATAGTTTCCAGGTTCTGGATAAAGACCCGGAGCATAAAATAAACTATAAACGTATTTTAATTATTCTTCGCTATACGAATGCCGGAGAACCTGTAGTACAAGGGATTCAAAGAGTTTCCAAACCTGGAAGACGGGTTTATGTGAAAGCCACTAAATTACCTTGTGTTTATAATAATACCGGTTGTGCGGTAATTTCAACTAGTATGGGTTTAATGGTAGATCGTGATGCTCGCCTTAAAAAAGTAGGCGGCGAATATATCTGTAAGGTTTGGTGAGGGGGGAAAATGTCACGAATTGGAAGAGCTCCGATTAAATTACAATCCGGTATACAGGTAAATGTGATTGATAACATAGTTACCGTTAAAGGAAAGCTGGGAGAACTGAATTGGTCATTACTTCCCGGAATTACCGTAGAAATAGAAGAAAACCTTTTGCAAGTGAAACGAGCAGACGATAGTAAAAGTCAGCGAGCATTACATGGTCTTACGCGTGCTTTACTACAAAATATGGTTACCGGTGTTACAGAAGGATTTCAAAAAATATTACATATCTATGGAACAGGTTATTCTGCTGAAGTAGTGGGACCTTGGCTTAAACTGTCTTTGGGTTTTTCACACGATATTATGTTACAGATTCCTAAAGGATTACAAGTGACTGCAGAAGCTGTTCCCCGTTCTAAAGGAATTCGTTCCGATTTTCAAAGCATAATTACTATCAAAGGTATTGATAAACAGTTGGTAGGAGAATTTGCTGCCGAAGTTCGCGGTTGCCGCCCTCCCGAAAATTATAAAGGGAAAGGTATACGCTATTTTGATGAACATATTATAATAAAAGCTGGAAAAGCCGGAACCAAATAAGGGAGAGTAGAAAGAGATGATAACTTCAAGCTGTAAAATTAAAAAAGACCTACGCAATCGTCGTCATTTATCTATTCGGAAACATGTGAAAGGAACTCCTGAACGTCCTCGTTTAGTAGTTTATCGTTCCCTGAAGAATATTTATGGTCAAATTATAGACGATACACAAGGTGTTACTTTAGTTTCAATGTCAACTATTGCTAAAGACATAGGTTCATTAGCCGGAAAGAAGAAAACGGAACAGAGCTATGAAGTTGGCGTAAAACTTGGTGAAAAAGCGCTTGCTGCAGGAATTATAAAAGTTACTTTTGATCGTGCCGGATTCAAATATCACGGCAGAGTGAAAGCCCTTGCTGAAGGTGCCAGAAAAGCCGGATTGGATTTTTAAGGAGCAAAAATGAATTACGAACAAAATCATACAGATGAAGAAAAGTTAGTAGAGAAGATCGTTGAAACAAAGCGTGTTGCCAAGGTTGTTAAAGGTGGCAGGAATTTTAGTTTTACTGCAATAGTTGTAGTTGGTGATAAACAAGGAAATGTAGGAGTGGGAAATGGTAAGGCAAACGAAATAGTTGATGCAATCAGAAAAGCTAAAGAAAAAGCTGTAAAAAATATGTTTAAAGTTCCTATTGTGAAAGGGACTGTTCCGCATGAAATTGTTGCTCGTTATGGTGCTTCCCGGGTTTTAATAAAACCTGCAGCTCCAGGCACTGGAGTTATTGCCGGAGGAACATCAAGAGCGATTTTTGAAGCAGCTGGAATTGAAAACATTTTGTGCAAGTCCCTTGGCTCTAACACTCCAACTAATGTAGTGAAAGCTACAATTAACGGTTTGAAATCAATGCGCACTTTATCTGATATAGCGCGCTTAAGAAATAAAACAATGGCTCAGCTTACCGGTCAGGAGGAGAAATGAAATTGAAAGTCACTCAAATCCGCAGTACTATTAATCGTATTGAAAGCCACAAGAAGATTATCAGATCTCTCGGATTGGGGAAAATAGGTAAGAGCCGCATTCATAATGATACTCCGTCCATTAGAGGTATGATCAATAAGGTCGCTTACCTCTTAAAAGTTGAAGAACTGAAGGAAGAATAGCGATGTTAACTTTATCCGATTTAGAAAGACCTGCAGGCAGGAAAAATAAAAAACGCTTGGGAAAAGGACAAGGTTCCGGTTGGGGACATCAAGCTGGACGTGGTCATAAGGGTAAAAAAGCACGTGCCGGTGGAAATGTGCCTCCTCGTTTTGAAGGTGGTCAAATGCCTTTAAACAGGAGAGTTCCTAAACGTGGCTTCAAAAATATCTTCCGGGAAAATTATCGTATACTGAATCTGCATAGTATACAGGACTTGGATGTTACCGAATTAGATATTCCTACGATGGAAAAGCTGGGTTTAATTCCCGGTAAGGGCAAAAAGGCAAATGCACCGGTTAAAGTTCTTGCTGGTGTAAAAGAGGAATTCATAAAAACCGTTACGATCAAAGCAAACGCTTTCTCCAAAAAAGCTAAAGAGCTTATTGAAAAGAACGGCGGCAAAGCGGAGGTAATGTAACTTGTTCAAAACAATAGGTAATATGTTCCGGATTCCGGACTTAAAGAAAAAGATCTTATTTACAGCTCTTTTCCTGGTGTTATACCGTTTAGGAAGTTTTATTCCGCTTCCTGGAGTTAATGCCACCGCTCTAAAAGCTTTTTTTGAAGGTGCACGTGAAGGTGGAAATACCCTTTTTGGTCTTTTAGACCTTTTTGTAGGTGGCAATTTTGAAAGAGCGTCGGTCTTTGCCCTGGGAATTATGCCTTATATTACTGCCTCCATTGTAATTCAGCTTTTAGGCAGCATTATTCCCTATTTTGAAAAATTGCGTAAAGAAGGAGCTGACGGACAGAAGAAGTTGAATCAAATTACTCGTTATGGAACTGTTGCTTTAGCTGCTTTTAATGCAGTAACAATCACAATGTGGCTTACTAATCTTGCAGGAGGAGTTGTTCCTAGTCCGAACTTTTTGTTTCATTTAACGGGAATAATAACCCTGGTTACAGGAACAATGATTGTGATGTGGATTGGTGAGCAGATAACGGAACATGGAATTGGTAATGGAATATCGCTAATCATTTTTGCTGGTATTATTGCTCGCTATCCTGAAGGTTTTGTAAGAATGTTTCAAAAAATAACAGTTGACCCCAGTTATAGCTGGAAGGCAATTGCAGCTGTCGTTTTAATGGTTTTGGTTACAGCCGCAGTTATTTTTGTAACTGAAGCAGTGCGTAAAATACCGGTTCAATATGCAAAGCGAATAGTTGGAAGAAGGGTTTACGGAGGTCAAAGTACCTATATTCCTTTGCGGGTAAATACTGCAGGTGTTATTCCTATTATTTTTGCTCAGAGCGTTTTAATGTTTCCGGCAACTATAACTGCTCTCTTAGGAAGTAATAGTCCTTTTTGGACTACACTACAAAAATGGTTGTCACCCGGGGCAGCATTATATACTATATTATATGTTGGGCTTATTATTTTCTTTGCTTATTTTTATACTGCTATTGTACTCAACCCTACAGAAATGGCAGAAAATATGGTTAAATACGGTGGTCATATTCCTGGGAAAAAACCCGGTAAAAAGACCGCTGAATATATTAACAATGTTCTTGTTCGGATAACACTTCCGGGTGCTATTTTCTTTGCTTTTATTGCATTGTTACCCGAAATTATGAGTAACCGTTTAGATCTGCCTTTTTATTTTGGGGGAACCGGTCTTTTGATTGTGGTTGGTGTAGCTTTGGATACTTTGCAACAGATTGAATCTCATCTTGTTATGCGTCACTATGATGGTTTTATGAAAAAAGGTAAATTAAGGGGACGCTCCACATAAGATGATATACATCAAAACGCCTGCAGAGATTGAAAAAATGCGCAAAAGCTGTCAGATAATAGGTTGCCTGCTGGATGCCTTGGAAAAAGTTATTCGTCCTGGAATCAGCACTTTGGAGATAGATAAATTCGCTGAGGATTTTATTTGCAGCAGAGGTGGAAAACCTTCCTTCAAAGGATATCAGGTAGATAGTTTACCTCCTTTTCCCGGTTCTATTTGTGCCTCAGTTAATGAGCAGATTGTTCATGGAATTCCCAGTTCTAAGAAGATTTTGCAGGAAGGCGATATTATCGGTATTGATGTGGGCGTTGTCTTGGATGGCTATAATGGAGATGCAGCAAGAACTTATAGAGTGGGTAAAATTTCTGCCCAAGCAGAAGACCTTTTGCAGGTAACTAAAAAAGCACTGGAAAGAGGAATTTCAGCCGCGATTCAGGGAAACCGCGTTGGCGATATTTCTTATGCGATTGGCTCTTTTGTTGCCTCCAGGGGTTATTATGTTGCAGATAATCTTACCGGGCATGGAGTTGGGCGCAATTTGCATGAAGAACCCCAAATTCCAAATACAGGAAAACCGGGTAGAGGTCCTCGTTTATCTGCAGGTATGACCTTAGCTATTGAGCCGATGGTTAATATAGGCACAAATCGTGTGTTAGAGAATGGTTGGGAATTTAAAGTGGCTGATAATAGTTTGTCTGCTCATTTTGAACATACCATTTTAGTTACTGATGGCGAACCGGAAATTTTAACAGTTGCTGATTGAGGAATATTATACAATGAGTAAAGCTGGTGTTATAGAAGTGGAAGGGGTGGTGACAGAAGCCCTGCCCAACACAACCTTTCGCGTAACTCTGGAAAATGGTCATGAAATTCTGGCTCATTCTTCCGGAAAAATGCGTATGAACTATATTAGAATTCTGCCTGGAGATAAAGTTAAAGTAGAACTTTCGCCTTATGACTTAACTCGCGGCAGAATTACCTACCGCTATAAATAATTATAAATGATTGCCCACAGCCCTATTGGCTAAAGCAAGGAGATGATAATGAAAGTGAAAGCTTCCGTTAAAAAAATCTGTAAGGATTGCAAAATTATTAAACGCAACGGTGTTATCCGTGTTATTTGCAGTTCAAACCCAAAACATAAACAGAGACAGGGTTAAGGAGGAAAAACTTGGCACATATTGCAGGTATTGAACTTCCTAAAAACAAACGTTTGTTTATCGGGTTAACTTATATCTATGGTATTGGCAGGTCAAGTGCCAGAGAAATCTGTAAGAAGGCGAATATTAATGAAATGAAAAAAGTAGCCGATCTTACTATGGAAGAAGAAAAAATCCTACGCGACATCATTCAGAATGAATATGTAGTTGAAGGAACACTTCGCACTCAAGTAGCTATGAATATTAAACGCTTAATGGAAATTGGTTGTTACCGAGGGTTACGACATAAACGCGGACTTCCTGTCCGGGGACAAAGAACCCATACTAATGCCAGAACCAGAAAAGGTCCTCGTGGCAACATAATTAAGAAGAAAAAATAGGAGAATATATGGCTACTAAAACCAGAACCAAGAAAAAAAGAGTGCGTCTTGCCTTTGATGAAGGACTTTTCTATGTCCATTCCAGTTTTAATAATACAATAGTTACTTTAACCGATCGTGCAGGAAATGTTCTTGCTTGGTCAAGCGGTGGGAAAGTTGGTAATAAGGGTTCTCGTAAAAGTACCCCTTTTGCAGCTCAAGTTGCGGCTACAGAAGTTGCTAAAGCAGGTCTGGATATGGGAATTCAGAAAGTTGGTGTGATTGTTAAAGGTCCCGGTGGAGGAAGAGAATCTGCTATCCGGGCTATTAATGCTGTAGGAATGAAGGTTACTATGATTAAAGATGCAACTCCTATTCCGCATAATGGTTGTCGTCCACCTAAAACCAGAAGGATATAAGGAGAGTAATAAATGGCTAAATATACAGGTCCCAAAGCAAAAATATGCCGTAAATTCGGCGAAAACATATATGGTAATGCCAAGTATGATAAAATACTTAGCAAGCGTAAATATCCAGCTGGTCAGCATGGTAGAAATCTTCGGCGTAAACTTTCTGATTATGGTTTGCATTTAAAAGAAAAACAAAAAATGCGCCATACTTATTGCTTAATGGAAAAGCAATTTAGTAACTATTTCCAAAAAGCTGCTAAAGCAAAAGGAGTTACAGGTGATAACTTATTACAATTATTGGAACGCAGGTTGGATAATGTAGTTTATCGTATGGGTTTTGCTGTAACCAGAATGCAAGCACGTCAGTTTGTCAATCACGGTCATTTTTTAGTTAATGGTAAGAAAGTGGATATTCCTTCCTATTTAGTTAAGGCAGGAGATATAATTGAAGTGCGACCTAAAAGCAAAGGAATGAAACCTCTTTTAGAAGCAATGGATAAAACCGAAGTTACTTCACCATATTCCTGGCTGAGTGTTGATAAAGAAAATTTCCGTGGTCAATTTAATTCCATTCCCTCAGTAAGCGAGATTCCGGTCACTTGTGACCTGCGTCTTGTTGTTGAATTTTACTCCAAGTAAGGCGTTATAAGCATAAGGAGCAGCTATGATGTATCTTGAACCTTTACAAATGCCGAATGAAGTAACTTACGATAAAGCATCGTATTCACGCACTTACGGCAAGTTTGAAATTGGTCCCCTGGAGCCGGGATTTGGCACCACTTTGGGAAATACATTGCGTAGGATTTTGTTGTCTTCCATTCAAGGGGCAGCAATTCGGTTTGTGAGAATTGAAGGTTTACATCATGAATTTTGTCCTATTCCAGGAACAAATTCTGATTATATTGACTTAATTCTGCGGCTGAAACAGCTTGTTATTTATTCCAGTTCTGTAGAAGAAGTTCCTCTGGTTCTGGAACATAAAGGAAAGGGTGTAATAACTGCCTCTATGATTCAAGAGGCCGCTTATGTGAAAATTATCAATAAAGACCTCTATTTGCTGGAAGTTGTTGATGATATTGATTTTCGGCTGGAAATGATAGTTGGTATCGGCAGGGGTTATATTTCCGCAGACAGACAAAATCCCGAAGGTAAAGCGGTTGGCTTTATTCCGATTGATTCTATTTATTCACCTGTTTTAAAAGTGAACTTCAGTGTTTCCCATCAAAGAGTTAAAGAGAGAATGAACTTTGACCGTTTGATTATGGAAATTTATACCAACGGTGCCACAGAGCCATCTATTGCACTATTCCTTTCCGCTAAAATTTTGAAAGATATGGCTGCTAAAATATCTCTGTTTGAAATAGAACCGCAATACATCCGGGATATAGAATTGGACCCCGAATTGGAAATGCTGGAAAGAAAATTGGCGAAAAGTGTTCGTGAAATTGAACTTAGCGTTCGCGCTGCCAATTGTTTATCTCAAGCAAAAATTGAAACTATTGGCGATTTAGTATCCAAAACTGAGGCAGAAATGCTTAAATTCCGTAATTTCGGGAAAAAATCCCTGGAAGAGATAAATCAGAAATTGAAAACTTATGATTTACACCTCGGTATGGATGTTGAATCTATCTATCGTCAAATCAGAGAAGCCAGAAGCAGAGGAGTCCTTCCAGTTGAAGAAAAAGAAACCAAAGTTTCAGAAACAAAAACAAAATCCAAATCTAAAACTAAAACAGTTGCAGAAAAACCGGTACCTAAAGCAAAAAAGACCTCTGAACCTGTAACTACAGCAACAGTTCGTAAACCGGTTCCCAGTCCCAAAAAGAAGGTGGAAAAATGAGACATAGAGTTGAAGGAAAAAAATTTGGTCGGGAAATGGATACCCGACGGCTGATGATGAATAATCTGGTTAAATCTATGATAGAACACGGACAACTGAAAACAACTCTCCCTAAAGCTAAAGAATTGAGAGGATATGTAGAACGCGTGATCACTTATGGAAAAAACGATACCGTCCATTCCAGACGAATGGCTTACCGGGTTCTGGGAAATAGAACCTTAGTTAAAAAACTATTTAATGAAATTGCTCCAGCTTTTGAAGGCCGCAACGGTGGTTATACGCGCGTGTTAAAAGCAGGTTTTCGCAAAGGGGATAATGCCCCGATGGCTGTTATCCAGTTTGTGGAAGAATCCACTATCAAACCTAAAAAGGATGCTATCAAAGCCAAAGATCTGAATAAGTAAATATAACTCTCGCAGATTACACAGATTACACAGATAAAAGAATAGAACACGAATTTGTATTCACCAGGAATTTTACCAAGAAGAAAAGAGAATGTAATCCAAAAGTCATCTGCATATATAGAGAAAGTCAGAAGTCATTTTTACCTGAGTATCTTCTCTATCCCTTTAGCGCACAGGACTAATAAAGACGATAGCTATTTTATCAATATATAATTACCAGGGTTATTAGTCCTCAATGCTAAATAATTTATTCTCTGTTGCAATAACTTAGCTTGCATTGTGCGCGACCTTTATCTGTTTTTAGACAGCGCATTATTTCCTGCCAAGTTGAATCTTTAATGCTTCTTAAACACTTCTTTAACGACTCCTTAACAAAGTTAAAGAATCGTTAAAGAGTCGTTAAAGTGTCGTTAAAGAAATGACTAGGCAACAGATAGTTAGACAAAGTCCACAAGGTAATTTTATAAATCAAAATGATGACAGGAGCATAGCTTCCGTCTTTTAATTCCATTCAGGAAAAAGATGCGGTTATTTTAAGTTTACGAAACACGGGACTATCAGATAATGTATCTATTACCCGTTAAAGTTTTTTTATTTTCCAACTGCAATACTGACCATTTTTCCGGGAACTACAATTATCTTTTTGATGTCCTGTTCCGATATATGGCGTTTTACATTATCAACTTCCAGAGCTATCTGCTTAATCTCTTCTTCCTTAATATCTGGTTCAACCTCTATTTTTCCCCTAAGTTTTCCGTTTACTTGAATTACATAGGTTATTTTATCAAGCATAAGAAAACGCTCATCATATTCCGGTAAGCCACAATCGTTGAGCATATTTTTATTGCCCATTTTTTGCCAAAGCTCTTCCGCAATATGAGGTGCAAAAGGATAAAGCATTTTAGGCAAAGTAGCACAGGCAAAAGCAAAAATTTTCAGTTCCGCAGCATTCAATTTTTCCGGTTCCTGAATTTTCAATATTGCATTCAAAAATTCCATACAAGTGGCAATGGCAGTATTGAATTGCATCCGCTGTAAACAGTCCTCTCTCCATCTATAAATAGCATAATGGGTTTCATAACGCAGCACTTTAATTATTTCAGAAATACTATCAGAGCATTCACCTAACTGTGAACTGCGCTTAATAAATTCCAGATTATTATCTATCAAACGCCAAACCCTTTTCAAAAATCTAAAAGCACCTATAATGCCATCATCGCTCCAGTCAACATCTTTTTCGGGAGGTGAGGCAAAAAGTAAAAAAGTGCGTAAAGTATCTGCTCCAAAACGATCAATGATATATTTCGGATCAACTACATTGCCTTTGGACTTGCTCATTTTGGCTCCATCCTTTATTACCATCCCTTGTGTAAGTAAACGCGCAAATGGCTCATCACATTTTACCCAACCCAAGTCACGCATAAATTTATGGAAAAAGCGGGCATATAGCAAATGCATACAGGCATGTTCAATTCCGCCAATGTATTGATCTACGGGAAGCCAATAATCAGCAAGTTCTTTACTGAAGGGTTCTTTATCATTATTAGGATCTGTGTAGCGAGCATAATACCAGCTGCTGTCTACAAAAGTATCCATTGTATCCGTTTCTCTTTTTGCCGAAGCTCCACATTTTGGACAGGGAACATTTATCCACTCTGGAACGCTCAACAGAGGATTTTTTGTAGTTCTACCTACCTGGACATTATCTGGCAATTCAACAGGTAAATCCTGATCCGGAACTAAAACTATTCCACAATGGGGACAATGAATAACTGGAATAGGATTTCCCCAATAACGCTGCCGCGAAATACACCAATCCCTTAAACGATAACTAACAGTTTTTTCGCCCCAACCGTTTTCCACAGCCCAATTGGTGATTGCAGAAATTGCCTCTTCACTATCTATACCATTGAACTTATCAGAATTTACCATAATCCCCGGTTCTATATATGCTTCCTGCATTTCTTCCACTTTTAAGGACATATCCGGTTTTTGAATTACTATTTTAAGCGGGATATGATATTTTAGGGCAAACTCAAAATCGCGTTGATCGTGAGCCGGAACAGCCATAACTGCTCCTGTTCCATAATCCATAAGGACATAATTAGTAATCCAAATCTGAATTCTATCTCCATTAAAAGGATTTATTGCATAACGGCCGCTGAAAATTCCTTCTTTTATAGTTTCCTCTGCACTGCGCAGAACTTTATCCTCATTGATAACTTTATGGCAAAAATCCTGCAGTTCTTTATTATCCGGTTCTTCTTTTAGCCATTTTTGCACTAAAGGATGCTCCGGAGGCAAAGCCATAAAAGTTACCCCGTAAATAGTATCGGGACGGGTTGTAAAAATAGGTATTTTTTCGTTTGTCCCTTCTAAAATAAAATCTACTTTAGCGCCTTCGGAACGACCTATCCAATTCTTTTGCATTGTGATCACTCTTTCAGGCCAATCAATAACTTTGGAGAAATCAAGTAATTCTTCTGCATATTCAGTAATTTTAAAATACCATTGCTCCAGTTCTTTTTGTTCTACAATGCTTCCACAACGCCAACAGTGACCATCCACAACCTGTTCGTTGGCAAGAACTGTCTGACATTTATCACACCAGTTCTGAAACCCCTTTTTTCTGTAAACTAAACCCTTTTCATATAACTTCTTAAAAAGATATTGACCCCAACGATAATAATCTGGACGACAAGTGCTGATTTCTCTGCTCCAGTCAAAACCAAAACCCATACTGTCAAATTGTATACGCATCGCAGCAATGTTTTCTTCAGTTGTAAGGCGCGGATGGGAATTGTGCTCAATAGCATAATTTTCCGCAGGCATACCAAAAGCGTCATAACCAATGGGCTGCATAACATTGAAACCTTCCATCATTTTCAAGCGCGAAATCACATCTCCAATAAAATAATTGGAAGCATGCCCTACATGAAGAACCCCTGATGCATAAGGAAACATTGAAAGAACATAATATTTGGGCTTGGAACTTTTATCGGGGGCATTAAATATCCCTTTTTCCCGCCAAATATTCTGCCATTTCTTTTCAATTTCATTAAACTTGTATTCCATTTTATTTCTCCAAGTGTATCTTTTTATCTTATAATACATTGTAAAATTCGGGAGAGCTGTAAATTGTCAAGCAAAAGCTGCAATCCAGATTTTGACTAACAATTTTCACCTGCTTTCAAGGTAACTACTCTCTACAATCTTTTTCACATTCAACCGCTATTCGTTCTCGTAAATAAGTTCTTGAATCCAAATTAGATAACAAAATAAAAGATAAGGAGAAAAAGTAAAATTTTTTCTTGACATCATTTAATGCATTCGTAGGATTGAATTCAGAAACTATGAGGTGATTGTTATGGATCCATTAATTTGGTGGATATGTATTTTCCTGCTTATAATTTTGTTTGCCATATTGATAAAAAACATTATTCAAGCAGTTATGAAAATATATCGATCAATAAAAAAAAGAAATGTAGAACATTCTCATTCTTATTCACACCCTTACAAGAATACTCAAGACAATTCTTATACGATGAAAGCTTATTACAAACAGGTTCATTATCCTGCCTTGAGAGTAATTTCTATAGTTCTTCAGATATTTTCTATCTTAGTGTTTGCTGCTGGTTTGATAGGTTCTATATTTATGTTTACATCCGATGATGATATATGGGAACTTGGTATAATAACATTAGGAATAGCAATTACAAATGCTCTACTTTTGTTAGCAATTGCTGAATTGATAATAGTGTTAGCTGATATCTCTATAAGTACCAGAGCCACGCTTAATCAAGTTATTGATACAACGGCAAGAAAAGCAGAGACAGAAAACAAGCAATAACCACATATCAGACGGTAAATTAGAAGATTTTTACTAATTTTAACTTTGCTAAAGGGCAAAGTAAAGGTTTTGTGTGCTTTTAATTGGATAAACCTAAAAGATACATTATAGGATTATAGGTTGGTAAATTCTTTCTTTGCCCAAAGAGCCGAAGGTTTCTAAATGAATTTGTGTCAAATGTATTTGCAAAAGCAGAAAATTCGCTAACCCAAATGCAAAATATTCATTATAGTGTTAGCTACTAAATAATGTAGGATTAAAAGTTTAGATGGTTGAGAGGGTTTAATATCGGAAGTTTGACTTCCTCGTCAACCATCCGGAAGAACGATGTCCTCATCGTTCAATATGGTTGACCAGGAGGTCAACCATCCGGTATAAAAATAGTTAGAACCAACAGCGAATATTTTCCTTGTCTGAAATGCAATTATCTCTAAGCTGGAATCAATATCCAAGGTAAGATAATAATTTGGAGATATAAAAGAAAATAAAATGGAACCGATAATCATTTCTGCTTCGCGAGCTACAGATATACCCGCTTTTTATTCGGACTGGTTAATTTCCCGGGTTGAGGATGGATACTTAAAATGGAAAAATCCCTTTAATAGCCAAGTTCTGGATATCTCCTTTGCCAAAACCCGACTTTTTGTGTTCTGGAGCAAAAATCCTTATCCCCTAGTGAAGAAGCTCTCATATTTTGATGAGAAGGGCTATAATTACTATTTTCAATTTACCTTAAATGACTATGAACAGGAAAACTGGGAAAAGAATCTGCCGGCATTGAATAAACGCCTGGAGACCTTCATAGAACTTTCAGAACTTATTGGAAAACAAAAAGTTATCTGGCGTTTTGATCCTCTTATTATCAGTGATAAACTACATCCCGATGAACTTTTAAAACGCATAGAAAAAATTGGTGACCAGCTTTTCCCCTATACGAATAAATTAGTGATCAGCTTTATAGACATAGAAATCTACAAAAAAGTGAAACGCAAGCTTAGCGCTTTGCCCGATAAAATTCAGGAAATAGATATTACTACTATGCATTATTTTGCCAGGGAATTGATGCGGCTTAACCAGAAATGGAACTTGAAAATAGCTACCTGCGCTGAAAAAATAGACCTGCGACAATATGGAATTGAACATAATCGCTGCATTGATGACCGCCTGATTATTGAGCTCTTCTCCGATGATAAAGAACTAATGAATTTCCTGAGCTATAAACCTTCTAACCAGACCGATTTTTTAGCTACGGGAAATAATATACCTTCATACAGCTATGAGAAATTGAAAGATAAAGGACAACGCAAATTCTGCGGCTGCATAAAAAGCAAAGATATCGGTCAATACAATACCTGCCCTAATGGATGTGTATATTGTTATGCCAATTCAACAAGACAGTGAGATGGATTATTTTTACAAAGAGAGAAAGAGAAAAAGAGATTAAATTGAGAAATGAAAATGAGGCGTCCTGAAAATAGTGGACTAAAAATAAGAAAAAAACTAAGAACTTTGCACTTTGAACCACGTACTTTGAATTTTACACCTATTTGAAAATCTTTTTAATCCTATAATCCTGAAATCCTTGTTTCAAAACAAATTTATGTAAGTCATCTTTCCTTTTTTACTTGACGGAATAAAGCCAATTGAAAGAATTGAAAAAAAGCAAAAAAGAATATTAGGACAGGTAATGAAAGATAGAGGGAATATCCTGGAACTTCTAAAACAAGAAGTCTCTCCTGCTTTAGGTTGTACGGAACCGGCTGCTGTTGCTTTGGCAGGTGCCTACGCTGCGAGTGTTTTAGAGGGGACAATTATTTCTGCTGATTTGATTGTTAGCCCGAATATTTTGAAAAACGGAATGGGGGTTGGGATTCCCAATACGAATTTACTGGGTTTGGATATTGCTTTTGCTTTAGGAATATTAGTTGCCAAGCCGGAAAAGGAACTGGAGGTTTTGTTAGATTTGAATGAAGAGACAATTGCTGATGCGCAGCAGATGCTGGCAGAAAATAAAATAAATACCAAGATGAAAGATACGGAAGATAAAATATGGATTGAGGTAAATTTACAGACCTCAGAATCCGAAAGCAAGGCAATTTTACGCTGGCGGCATAACTGGCTGTATCATTTGGAAAAGGATAAGCAGGTTTTACATCATAAGGATATAGGAACAGAAGAAGCACCCCGTTTAATTTCACCTTCAACTTTTACTTTGAAGGATTATTACGATTTTTGCATTAATACAGATATCGGCAGTTTGGAAACTATTGATTTGGGAATGAAGGTTAACCGCAAAATAGCGGATTTTGGTTTATCCAACAAATCCGGCATAAATGTAGGCAAAATTATTATGGACCAGATAAAAAGTGGAATTTTAGGTGATGACATTCATCATTATGCAATGGCACTTACAGCTGCGGCAACTGATGCCAGAATGAGTGGTTGCAACTTACCCGTAATATGTAATTCCGGAAGCGGAAATCAGGGTTTGGCTATTACTTTACCTATTATTGCGGTTGCTGAAAAACTTGGTAGTAACGAAGAAGAACTAATCAGAGCTTTAGCTTTGGGGCATTTGGTTAGTGTGTATATAAAACAAAAAATAGGCATTCTATCCTGTATTTGCGGATGCCTTTCTGCTTCTGCAGGAGCTGCAAGTGGCATTGTTTTACTTTTAAAAGGAACCTATCCTCAAATTGAATATGCCATCAAAAATATGATTGCGGATACAGCAGGAATGGTTTGTGACGGAGCTAAAGAAGGTTGTTCTTTAAAAGTTGCCACTACTACAAGTGCTGCTGTTCAAGCATCTCTTTTAGCAAAAGCAGGAATTTGTGTTTCTGCCAATGATGGTATAATTACTGAAAGTATTGAAGGAACAATTGATAATTTAGCTTATTTTGTAGCTAAGGGAATGCAAGATGCTGATAACACTATTCTAAATATTATGCTAAATAAGACAAAATTTAGGAGATAAAAAATGACCTATAGAAAATTTGAAGTCCATTTACCTTCGGAGCTACCTCCGGAACCAACTTTTGAACCTAAAATTCGTAGAGCTCCGGATAGGGGATTGGATTTGAGCAAAAAGGATATTACCTTGGCTATAAAAAATGCCCTGCGCTATATTCCCGAAGAATTACATCCTGTTCTAGCTCCGGAATTTTTACGGGAACTGAAAACCAGAGGTAGAATTTATGGCTATCGCTATCGTCCTCAGGGTCATATTTACGGCAAACCTATTGATGAATATAAAGGCATTACTCCCGCCAGAGCTATTCAAGTGATGATAGATAACAATTTGGATTTTGATGTTGCCTTATATCCTTATGAACTGGTAACTTATGGTGAATCGGGACAAGTCTGTCAGAATTGGATGCAATATCGGCTAATTAAACAATACCTGGAAATAATGACTGAAAATCAGACCCTTGTTGTTGCCTCAGGGCATCCCTTAGGGCTTTTTCCTTCGCGTCCTGAAGCTCCCCGAGTAATTTCTACGAATGGCTTAATGGTTGGAAAATGGGATAACCCTGTAGAATTTAAACGCCTGACGGCATTAGGGGTGGCAAATTACGGTCAAATGACTGCCGGGGGATGGATGTATATAGGTCCTCAGGGCATTGTAAACGGAACTTACATAACTTTGCTGAATGCGGGTAGAAAATATTTGGCAATTCCGGAAGATAAAAATCTGGCAGGAGTACTTTATGTTTCTTCTGGTTTGGGTGGAATGAGTGGAGCTCAAAGTAAGGCAATAGAAATTGCCGGAGGCATTGGCGTTATTGCTGAAGTGGATAAAAGCAGGATAGAAACCAGGTTTGATCAGGGTTGGGTTAGCAAGGTCTCCAGTAATTTGGAAGAGGTCTTTAAATGGGTAGAGGAAGCCAGACAAAGCAAAAAACCTCTTTCTATTGCTTATTACGGAAATATTGTTGACCTGCTTGAATATATAGATAAACATAACATAAAAGTGGAATTGCTTTCGGATCAAACCTCTTGTCATGCCGTTTACGAAGGTGGTTATACACCCGTAGGAATTACTTATGAAGAAGGGCGTAAACTTTTGGCAGCAGATATTGAATTGTTCAAGCAAAAAGTAGATGCTTCCCTGTTGCGGCATTTTAATGTCTTAAAAAATTTAACAGAAAAGGGTTCCAAATTTTGGGATTATGGCAATAGCTTTATGGCAAGTGTATTTGATTCTGGAGTTACAGCAATTGCCCGCAACGGAATAAATACCAATGATGGCTTTATTTGGCCCTCCTATGTGGAAGATATTATGGGACCTATTTGTTTTGATTACGGCTACGGACCTTTCAGGTGGATTTGTCTTTCCAGGAAAGATGAAGACCTGCACAAAACAGACCTCGCTGCTATCTCTTTAATAGACAAAAATCGCAGTGCTATGGATAGAGATAATTACTATTGGATTTCCACTGCGGAAGAGAATAAACTGGTAGTGGGAACTAAAGCTAGAATTTTGTATGCTGATGAAGAAAGCAGAATAAAACTGGGACTGAAGTTTAACGAAATGATTCGTAAAGGTGAAATTGGTCCGGTTATGCTGGGTAGAGACCATCACGATGTTTCCGGAACAGATTCTCCTTTCCGGGAAACAGCCAATATTTATGATGGCTCAAATTTAATGGCTGAAATGGCTACTCATTGTTTTGCCGGAAATATTGCCAGGGGAATGACTATGGTAGTTCTTTCCAATGGTGGTGGAGTTGGAGTAAGCCGTTGTATAAATGGTGGGAATGGAATTGTTTTAGATGGCAGTGAAAGAATGGATGAAGTAGTAAAAAATGGTCTTTCCTGGGATGTTATGGGTGGAATTGCACGCAGAGCTTGGGCTCAAAATGAAGGTGCCATTAAAACCGGAACTGCCTGGAACGAAAAACATAGTGCTGAAGGCAATATAACACTTGCAGAAAAGATTGATGAAGAAATGGTAGAAAACTTGGTAAATAAGGAATTTGGAGCGTAAATATGAGCACTCCCTTTATCCGGTTGATGAAACAGGAAGGTTTAAGAGATGAGGTTATCCGGACTTTTGATGTATATTATCAGAAACTTGCCAATGGTGAAAAAGGGCTTATTAGTGAAGATGAAATAAAACCACCTTCAGAAAAAAATCTAATTGATTATCAACAGATAAAACATCTCTCCCGAACCTCCTTGCTGAAAAATACTGTAGTAATTAAACTGAATGGTGGTTTGGGAACAAGTATGGGGCTTTCTAAAGCGAAATCACTTTTACCTGTGAAAAATAATCTGAACTTTTTGGATATTATCAGTCGTCAGGTTCTTACTTTAAGATCAATTTCCGGATATAATGTTCTTCTGTTGTTTATGAATAGTTTCAATACTGAAGCAGACACTTTAAAATACCTGGAAAAATACCCGGATTTAAGCAAGCAGGATTTCCCTCTTTCCTTTTTACAGAATAAATTTCTTCGCATTCGTCAGGATAATTTGTTGCCCTATGAAAATAAGGAGAGAAAATTAATGTGGAATCCTCCCGGGCATGGAGATATTTATACTGCTTTGGGAGATTTACTGGGGAAAATGATTGCCAAGGATTATCGTTATGCCTTTGTTTCCAATGCTGATAATCTGGGAGCAGTTGTAGATACATCAATACCGGCTTTTATGGAGGATAACAATATTCCTTTTGTGATGGAGGTCTGTTTACGCAGTCCAATGGATAAAAAAGGCGGTCACCTTTGTGAAGATAAATCGGGACAATTGCTTTTAAGAGAAATTGCTCAATGTCCGGAAAAGGATTTGCCTGTCTTTCAGGATATTGATTATTACAAATATTTTAATACCAATAATTTGTGGATTGATTTACGGGCTCTGGAATGGCATATAATGTCCAATGAAGGTTTAATGCTGCTACCCTTAATTGTTAATCCAAAAATAGTGGATGGAACAGCTGTTTATCAACTGGAAACAGCAATGGGTTCAGCCATCAGTTTGTTCAACAATTCTAAGGCATTGGTAGTAAGCCGGGAGCGTTTTGTGCCAGTTAAAAAAACAAATGAACTTTTAGCGCTCTGGTCTGATGCTTATGAACTGAATGAACAATATCAGATTGTTTTGAAAAGAGGAGTGGAAAAGGCACCTGTAATTGAACTGGATGAACAATATTACGGTAAAATAGATGAAATGCAAAAAAGATTCAACAAGGGCATTCCCTCTTTAAGCGGGTGTAAAGAACTAAAAATATACGGCGATGTGAGCTTTGGAGAGGATGTTATTTGTGAAGGAAAAGTAACCTTGAAAGCCAGTTCTCCTGTGTTTATTCAGAACTGTTTACTTACCGGAGAAGTGGATTTGGATTCTATTATGAGTAAATCTAAAGACAGGACAGGAGGATAATATGGTATCTAAATCTGCAAAAATCCGTCTGGGGATTTTTTTAACTATTGGAGCAGTGCTGATAATTATCTTTGCAGTAGTTGTAGCAGGTAGCAGATTAGTAGAAAAGAAAGATATCTATTATATTGAATTTGAGGACTATTCTGTTAGTGGTTTGCAAGTTGGCAGTTCAGTAAATTATCGCGGAATAAAAATTGGTAGAGTTGAAGATGTTAGAATTAATCCTAAGGATGTAACCAAAATAATTATTACTATCAGCGTAAATAGAGGAACTCCCATAAAAGAAGATACTGAAGCAGTTCTATTGTTATCAGGAATAACTGGACTGAAAAATGTGGAACTAAGAGGTGGGACAAATGAAGCAAGGTTACTAAAACCCAAAAGTTACATTAAAACCGGAACAACGGTATTGGAAGATATTAGTGAAAGAGCAAAATCCATCGTAGATAAAATAGATATGATTGCTGCCAATCTGAATGCCATAACCGGCGAGGAAAACAGAAAGAATATTGCTACGATACTTGCTCAAACCAGTTTAATTCTAAAAGATACCCATGAAAACCTGGCAACTACAATGCAAAGTATCAGTAAAATTGCTAATAATACTGCTGATTTAACTGAGGAGCTAAGTAAAGACCTTAATACTGTTACCGAAAATCTTACCAAAAATCTTGATGCTATCACCAGTAGTGCTACAAGTAATATTCAAAATGTTTCCGAAACCTCACAAGCAAGTTTAATTAGCGTTACCGATAATGTAAATCAGCAGCTGGAGGACCTAACTAACAAACTGGAAACCAGCTTAATGCAATTAACAAATGATGGTTCCGCTTTAATCCGCGAAGCAAATCTGCAGGTTTCCACGGTTGGCGAACATAGCGATCAGATGGTTTTGGAAACTACAAGGGAAATATTAACTATCAGCAATAATATCAATAGAGCATTAGACCAGGTTAATGCCATACTTTATACTCCCGGTTTTGACAGCTTAATGACTAATCTGGGAAAACTTAGTGGCGAACTTGCCAAAACTGATTTGAAAGGAATGGTCACAGAACTTGCAACTACTATTCAAAAAACCGGAACCCTGGTTTCTAATTTAAACAGAGTAGTAACCCGGGGACAAGGTGACTTGCTGGAAATTTTAAGTACTTTAACTGAGACAAGTGAAAACCTGAATGAATTTTCTCGTCAGATAGCAGATACACCTGCTATTTTATTACGCGGAAATTAGGAGTGTAAACAATGAAAAATAAAGGTTTATCATTCATATTAGGGTTATTGCCTATTTTGCTTTTACTTACAGGTTGTTTGCAAAAAGTAGAAAGAACCCCTGTCAACTACTATGTTTTAGAATATCAACCAGGAACAGAAAAACCGGAATTACGCCGAACTACGAATACCGGGAAAAATCTGGAAGTGCTGGATACTGTTCTTTCTAGAACTTATGACCGTAATCAGATTGTAGTGAAGGAAAATTTCTATAATGTGAAATTTTTGCAGACAGATGTTTGGGCAATGCGTTTACGGGATGCCATTCCGAATTTGATTGTTCAGCGTTTGCGCGCTTATAATATTTTCGGAACCGTTTCCCGAGGAGAGCAATTAGAAAAGAATCCCCAATATTTTTTGGAGACCACTGTGCATAATATAGAAAAGATTGAAGGAACAGAACCGAGAGCATATTTGAAAATGGAATTTGTGTTGCGGGATTCCACTTCCGAAAAGATAGTTTTTACTCATAAAGGGGAGCGTTCCATTGAGCTGATTGATCCCTCAATGATCTATCTTGTTCAGGCATTTAATGAAATGATTATGGAAGAAACGGATCTCTTTGCCGCAAAATGTAATTTATATTTCAGCGGTTTACCTATTGAAGGTAAATCTCTATCTGCATCAGCTTCTCCAATTGCCAAGTATGTTTATGAAGAAATGGTAGCCATAGACACAGCTTTTGATTTCGGAGAGCTAATGGTTAATACCAAAACTCAAACAGAAGAACAAATACGCTACACTATTGAAGAATTGGACTCCCTAAACACTGTAATTTCTACAGATGAAGGGATAATAGGAGTGCCGGCATTGTTAAAACCTGGACATTATAGAGTTATTATTGGTGAAATGGGTGATTCAATTATTCCTGTGGAAATTTTACCGCGCCAAAGAACAGTCGTGAAACCAACCTGGGGAGAGCTGAAAATTGTGGTAATGGATGAATCTAAAAGCAGAGTTAGAATGGAATATGATCTCTGGAAAAAAGATGCGGAAGGTGAAGGTTATAAAATTTATAGTGGAGGTATGGTAAGTATGGGAGAAGATGAAATTGGAGCTGTAGATAAACTTTGGATTTTACCTCCAGGTTCCTATTTGGTAAAATTAGGAGGTGGTTCCTGGAGTGATTTGAGGGACTTTGCAACAGTTACTATAGCGGAAGGAGAAAAAAAGACCCTTTCAATGATTGTAGATCCTGCTGCTGAAGGTAATGTTTTAATTGGAGCAGGTGTTTTTACCGATGAGGATATTGGTTTAGGTTCAAAACGAATTCACCGGGGGGCGATCCATAGTAATATATCTTTAACTTCCAATAATAATGTAGATAAAAATAAACCTACTACAAGTGCTTCACTTACAGGGCAATTTGATAACAGTATTGATACTCACGATTTGCTTAAGCCATTTCAATTTACTACTCGGAGTATCTATGATATTGGTCTCAATTTAACCTCAAATCAGGATTTTGTATTTAGTCCGGATGATTATTCTCTGAAAAGTGTTCTTTTATTATATCCTATGGAAAAAAGCAAGTTTTTAAAAAATTTCGCTTTTTACGGAAGAATGAATCTGAATACGCATATATTTGATGAAACCACCTTCTTTTCAGAAAACAAGAATATTATGTTAGAAAATTCAGCTGGCGATACAATATCCGTTCTTTTGAACCAGTCCGAATTAAAAACCAAAATTGCCTTCTATCCTTTACGACTGAAAGAAGGAACAGGTTTAACCTATCAAATTAATTTCAGCCCGAATACCAGGACAAGTTTACGCGTTGGCTATGGTTGGTTGCAGGATTATAATAAAAATAGCTATGTATTTGATAAAACGGTAGCAGGTTCTTTAGATGGAATAGATTATGAATTTGAAAAATATAAAGAAGAACCCAACAGTAGTTCCAAAGGTATTGAATCCACAATTATTCTTTCCGCTTTGAATCTGATGAAGTTTATCAGCATCAATTCTACTGTGGATGTGCTTTTTCGGATGGGAGTTCCAGATCATTCCTATAGTTTGGAAAACGAGAACAGAATAAATTTCAGATTGTTCAGGAACATATCGTTAGATGTTAAATTCAACATATCTTATGATGAATCCAAAAAACCCTGGACGGTATATGATTATACCACTTTCTTACGATTATCCCTGTTTTATTAAGAGGCAGAATGTCCTGCAGGATAGTTAATAACATTCTTTATCTGGAAGGAAGTTTAAATGCGGAAACGGTTCCGGAAACCTTAATTGAAGTTAATTCGCTGCTAAAATATCAAAATCCCAATACCATTGATTTAAGTAATATAATTGTTTTGGATAGTGCCGGGGTTGCTTTTCTGGATGAATTACAAAGTCGTTTAACTACAGAAGGGATATTATTATTACAGGGAGCAAATCCTGAGATACAGGAAGTTATAAAAACCTTTTCTTCTTTAAAATTAGAGTTTCCCGCACAAGAAAGAAAGATGGGGTTTTTTGAAAAAATAGGGGATTCGCTTGTTTTAGCAGGACAGAATTTCTATAATGTAATGTTACTAGCTTCCGAAGTTTTTTATTGGGCACTTATAGGAATTTTTAGCAGAAAAGGTCAGCGGAAGGGTTCTTTCGCTGTTCAATGTTCGCTTTTAGGTTCACAGGCATTGCCGATTTTATCCTTGCTTTCTTTTATAGTTGGCTTTATATTATCTTTACAAGCATCGGTGCAACTGGCTAATTTTGGTGCCAATGTTTTTATAGCAGACCTGATGGCATTTTCAATGGTGCGGGAAATTGCTCCTTTAATTACAGCAATTATTGTTGCTGGCAGAAGTGGTTCAGCCATTGCTTCGGAAATAGCCACAATGCAAGTTACGGAAGAAATTGACGCTTTAAAGATTATGGCTTTATCTCCTGTCCGCTATGTTGTTGTTCCCAAATTTCTTGCCATCACCGTTGTAATGCCGATTCTGGTTATGTTTTCCATATTGGTTTCCGAGATTGGAGGAGGAATTATTGCCATAGATTACCTGGATTTGAGTGTTTATACTTTTGTTCAGCGTTCTATAAATGTCCTCACTCTAAAGGATATAGTAACTAGTTTTGGTAAGAGCATCATTTTTGCCTGGACAATTGTTATAATTGGTGCTTATTGTGGTTTTCAAGTTAAAGGTGGGGCAGAGGGTGTTGGCAAAGCGACTACCTCATCTGTTGTTGCTTCCATCTTTGCAGTTATTATCTGGGATGCTATTTTCAGTTTGTTCTATTTATAATTATGGATGCGGTAATCAGTATTAAAAATTTAATAGCCAAATATGGCGATATTACGGTATTAGACGATATTAGCGTGGATATTTTTCCGGGAGAAATTACTGTTATTTTAGGAAGCAGTGGGTGTGGTAAAACAACTCTTTTAAAAAATATTTTACGCCTGGTAGAGCCGGTTTCGGGAAGTGTTAAATTCTGGGGTGAAGAAGTTTTGGGTTTAGATGATATTCAAATGGGAAATATTTTACGCAAAATAGGAATGCTGTTTCAAAGTGGAGCTTTACTCAATTCTATTTCTATTTACGAAAATATCAGTATCCCTTTAGAATTGCATACTAAACTTCCTCGGACGCTGATAGATAGAATAATAAAAGTTAAACTGAATCTGGTAAACTTAAGCGAGGCAATCTATAAATTTCCTTCAGAGCTTTCCGGAGGAATGAAAAAAAGAGCTGCCTTAGCCAGAGCTATTGTTCTTGATCCTCAAATTCTTTTTTGTGATGAACCCTCTGCAGGACTTGATCCATTAACTGCTGCTTCTTTGGATGAACTTATTTTAAGCTTAAAAAAACAATTAAAAATGACCATTGTAGTTGTTACTCATGAACTGGCATCCATCCATAGAATTGCCGATAAAATTATCTTTCTGGAGCAGGGTAAAATGCTTTTTAACGGGACTTTGGAAGGAGCACAAAAAGCTGGAATACCTCAAATTGATACATTTTTTAAAGTGGGCAGATTCTGAGTATTATAATTATTGCTGCTTATGATCTGAACCGTATAATCGGCAAAAACGGTAAATTGCCCTGGAAAATTCCTGAAGACCTCAGCAGATTTAAATCTGTTACAATGGGGCATCCGGTTATTATGGGGAAAAAAACCTGGAATTCATTAGGAAAACCATTACCAGGAAGACAGAATATCGTGCTGAGCAAAGATCAGAACTTTCAACCGCAGGGCGCTATTGTAGCCCATAGTTTGGTAGAAACATTAAAACTGGTTGAAAATTATGATGCCTATGTTATCGGAGGTGCCAGCGTTTTTAAGCAATTCTTACCCCTAGCAGATAAAATGCTTATAACCCTTATTCATTCTGAATTTGAAGGCGATACATATTTTCCTTATTTTTCAAATGAGGAGTGGCTTTTGCAGGAAAGTTCCTCACTGCTTTCTTCTACCGGCTATGAATTAAGCTTTCAAATCTATATCAGAAAAACCCCCTGCAGGTAAGTGAAAACAATCCTTCTTTTGCTTGATCATTTTATGCAATGTTAACGCTTCTTTAACGATTCCTTAACGGCGCTAAAGAATCGTTAAAGAATCGTTAAAGAGTCGTTAAAGATTGGACTAAGGACTATTGATTCTGATTTAAGAATACAGCGCTCCAATTAAATTTTGATAGGATTTGTACTTTATTTCGCAGGAAGGACAAGCAATTATTAAACCTGAAACCAAATATGAGCACAGGATTATGCTTGACACAATTCTCTGCCGAAAAAAAAGATAAATTTCCCAAACGGGTATAAAGTTTCTTTTCCCGAAATATAGTTCAAAAAGGATACTAAAATGAAAGCAACTTTAAACGATATTACAGCGCGCATCATGGCTTGTAAAAAACCATATCAGGAACTCCTTCATCGCCTTGAAACAATAGAAATTAAGCAGGATATGCCGGATGCTGCTTTTTTTCAGGAATTGCAAAAGATAAGTTTGCAAAGTGAGAAATTCGCTAAATTTCTGGAAGATGACCCCCAATTGAAAACAATCCCCTTAGAACATCTTTCTTCTTGGCACAATGAATACTACGCTACTTTGGCAAATTATGATAGCTGTCCAGGAAATCCTGATTATGCAGTAAAACAATATGGTGAAGAAATGGGTAGATTTATATCTGCTCTATATTATCAGTTTATACTTATGTATGCAAATCAGGCAACTAATAATTATTTACAGTTAGAAGAAAATCTGCGACTGTATTTTACCTTTTACGACAAAGCAATTAACGGAAATACTGATTATGCGGACTGGGTAAAGGACTATCGTATAATTATGACAGAAAACCATAAAACAAAACTCTATCGGAAATTTTATCAGAACTTCTATCCCGAAGCAAATATCAATTTTGATATTATTAGAAATTCAGACCTGAATGATTTGCGTTATCTCTATCGCTACGGAATGTTTATATCTGAAGCAAGTTTTAAAATGGCTCAATTTATCAATAACTATCCGGAAAAAGAACTGAATGATATTGCCCGCTATATTGTTCAGTGCTGGATTGATGGTTTTACACGAGCTAATAAAGATTACCGAATAAAAAAGACAGCCAGTATTATTGTTCCTTGTGGAATGGAACTTTTAGGACGCCTTGTTGATAACGAACTGGAAAAAATAGGCATTCAAGGTCAATTTATCGTTCCTTATAAGGTCTATGAAAATAAACAGCTTAATTATGATCATCGTTTTGATAGTGCCCTGATTTTAGACAGGGACTATACGGCTATGGCTATTAATGTTTATGCTGAAGTAGTAGATGATATTCAAGAACTGATTAAAGGTGATGCGGGTCCCGTTTGTATAGAACTCTTTGGTGAAACACCTTTTTCGCCGGTTGTGAAAAACAGTGTTTTAACTTTGAATAAAGAACAGCAAGAACTTTCCCGGGAAATGATGTCCAAAACCGCTCAAATTTATTATCAGTATTATAAACGCGAGCAAAACAGTTTTTGTATTATTGCCTTCCCTTCTCCTGAAATTGGAGACAAGTTCCCGGAAATATTTGCTGATACATTGAAAATCAATCTCTTAGATAGTAATCATTATGCTGTGATTCAACAAAAGATTATTGATGTGCTTGATAAAGCTGAATATGTAAATGTGCAAGGAAAAACGGGAAATGATACAAATATCAATGTTAAATTGCATACTTTGCAAAATCCGGAAAAAGAAACCAACTTTGAAAATTGTGTGGCAGATGTTAATATTCCTGTAGGTGAGGTTTTCACTTCTCCTGTATTAAAAGGCACAAATGGAACTTTACATGTAGCCGATATTTACCTTGGTTCCTTACGCTATTTTAATTTGAAAATGCACTTTGCAGATGGATGGGTGAAAGATTATTCTTGCACTAATTTTGAAGACCCGGAAGAAGGGAAAAAATATATTTACGAAAACCTGCTTTTACCCCATAAGTCATTGCCCATTGGTGAATTTGCTATCGGTACAAACACTTTGGCATATCAGATAGCTCTAAAATATAATATTCTACCCCGTCTGCCAATTCTCATTATAGAAAAAATGGGACCCCATTTTGCAATTGGAGATACTTGTTACAGTCATGAAGAAGATACCCCCCATCCAAGTTTTGTGAATGGCAAGGAAATGATTGCTGTAGATAACGAAAAATCCATTACCCGAAAAGAAGATCCCCTAAATGCTTATCTGCAAAAACATATAGATATAACTCTCCCCTACGAAATGCTTGGTTCAATAACTGCAGTCACTAAAGAAGGAAAAAAATTTGATATTATCAGAGACGGCAAATTTGTTGTTCCCGGTACAGAGGAATTAAATATACCCCTTCAGGAATGTTGATGTCCTCGTCAACAAATGAACGATGAGGACATCGTTCTTCCGGAATGTTGATGTCTTCGTAAACAAATGAACGATGAGGACATCGTTCTTCCGGAATGTTGATGTCTTCGTAAACAAATGAACAATGAGGACATCGTTCTTCCGGAATGTTGATGTCCTCGTCAATAAATGAACGATGAGGACATCGTTCTTCCGGAATGTTGACGTCCTCGTCAACAAATGTCAGTCAGGAGTCATTAGCGCTTTTATAATTTGTGGCTGTGAAATAATTTATTTTATCCCTCTGCTCTTAGCCCTCAGCCCTCTGCTCTTAGCTCTCAGCCCTCAGCCCTCAGCCCTCTGCCCTCAGCTACCTGGTATCCAAAAAGTCGTTCCCAAAAATCCAGCCAGGTATTAATCTGTTCTTTAATAATAGATTGTGGAAGGCGATCATTTACACAGTAGGTAATAAAAGGAATAGTAGAAAAATGCATCGGTAAAAGTGTCTTTCTGTTAGCAGGAAACATCCCCAGTTTGTAAATTACCATTTTTTGTGCTTCTGATGAAAGAAAATGGTTTACAAACTTGTTACATAAGGATGATTTTTTAGTTCCGCGATGAATTCCAATTGCTTCAATATATTGATAGCTGCCTTCTTTTAGCATAGAAACCTCAAATTTATTATTTAAGGGATCAAGTTCCTGTAAAAAAGCAGGAGTTGTATTATAACCGATAATAAAAGAACATTCACCTCTGTTCAGGGTTTTCAATGTCTCATTATAGTTAGGATATGTTTTATAGATATTTTTGCGTAAACTTTTCCATAAATGCTCGTAACCTTCTGTTCCAAAAAGTGCTACACTCCAAAAAAGCATAGTTCGTCCTAAACCAGATGTCTGAGGATCACAGATCGCTATTTGAGAAAGATATTTCGCATCTTGCAATTCGCCAAAGGATTGAGGAGGATTTTTTACTAAAGAAGTATTATAAACCAATGACAGATTACTGTAAGCATAAGGAATAAGGCGTAAAGAAGGGTCAAAAACAGTTTCTTTAATTAACAGGTCTGTATCAAATGATTCCGGTGGCACAAAATTGACTGCAAGAGTTTCAGACATAACAAAACTGTTGTCAATTCCAATTGCAAGATCATATTTTCCATAGTTAGCTCTGCTTTTAACTGCTTTGCTCAAGTCCGCAGTATTACGGAATAGAATCACTTCCAGCTGGCAGTTATGCTTTTTTTGAAAATCCGGAACAACAGAATGCTCCAAACCTGATTTACGAAATTCATCAGTAGCATAAACCACCAGTTTGTGTTTGCCGGATGCATTTTCCTGTTTTTTATTTTCTTTTCCGCAAGAACAAATAAGGACAAGAAACAATAATGGCAATAACTTCCAGACCTTCATTTAATATCTTCCAAACAAAAACCAGGCAACAATGAAATCCATCACCAGAATAGCTACAGAAGAATATACAACTGTTGATGTTGTGGCTTTACCAACTCCTTCTGCTCCTCCAAAACAACGATCTCCATGATAACAGGCAAAACTGGTTATAATAAAACCAAAAACAAGAGATTTGGCTAAGCCGCCCCAAAGGTCTGAAGAAATAAAATAACTGCGCATATTATTGAAAAAAGTGTAATAGTGAATCCCATAACTCAACCAGGAAAAATACCAGGCACATATTATTCCTACTGCATTGGCAAAAACAGTAACTAAAGGAAATGCTAAAACACCGGCAATAATCCTGGGCATATAAAGAAATTCATAAGGATCAATGTTCATACTTTCTAAAGCATCAATCTGTTCGCTAACTCTCATTGTTCCAATTTCAGCTGCTATGGAAGCACCAACTTTTCCGGTTAAAACTAAAGCAGTTAAAACAGGTGCCAATTCTATCATTGTAGATTTGCCAATGAGCACACTCAAAAGATTTAATGGCACATACCCTTTGGATTGATAAACTGCTTGCAATGCCGTTACCAGTCCTGTAAAAGCAGCAGTTAATAAAATTAAAAAAAGGGAATCAAAACCAATACGCTTAAATTGAATCAGAAATTCCTGATAGCGTTTAAACAGAGAGGGAATCTTGCCTAGGCATTTACCGACAAAAATAGTATATTCTCCAATGCCGGCAAAAAGATTACTGTTCATATTTTGATTCAGGTAAAAAACTATGCAGAGGAACAGTGTCCTCTGACTACACAGCTACTGTTCATATTTTGTTTCAAGAGGACGGAAAAGGGTGAATTCCTTTTCAAATCCCAATTCCAAATTACCTGTAGCTCCGTGCCTGTTTTTACTGATAATTATTTCTGCTATTCCCGGTTTTTGTGTTGTTTCAGGATAATAATATTCATCCCGGTAGATAAACATAACCAAATCAGCATCTTGTTCAATAGCTCCAGATTCCCGTAAATCCGCCAGTTTGGGTCTTTTATCTTCTCTGCTTTCTGCAGCTCTATTAAGTTGAGAAAGTGCCACCACCGGAATTTTCATATCTTTGGCTAAAATTTTTAAAGCTCTTGAGATTTCGGATATTTCCTGTTGACGGTTATCTTTTTCCCGGGTAAGAGTCATCAATTGTAAATAGTCAATCAGAACGAGGTCTAAACCTCCAATTTCAGCTGCTAACCTTCTTGTTTTAGCTCTAATATCTAAAGGAGTGTTAGTTCCGGAATCATCAATGTAAATATGTTTGGAAGAAAGAACTTCCGATGCTTGCATAATGCGAATCAGCTTTTCTTCATTCATTCCATAGCCCCGTAACATACCATCCATTTTAACTTCGGAAGCAGAACTGAACATTCGCATAATAACTTCATCAGCAGCCATTTCCATAGAGAAGATAGCAACCTTCTTATTCAAATTCACTGCAGCATTTGCGGCAATATTTAAAGCCAAAGAGGTCTTTCCCATTGCTGGACGGGCAGCTATAATAATAAATTGCCCGGACCTAAAACCACCTGTAAAACGGTCTAAATCTGCAAAACCACTACTCACACCTGTAACCGGAATTTTGGTAGAAGCAATTTTATCTATATTATCCAGAACTTCCTGGCTGATTTGATCAAAACGCACAAAACCTTGATGACTGGGTAATTCAGCAATGGCAAAAATTGCCTGTTCTGCTTCATCTACAATCGTTTTTACCGGTTTCGCTGAAGTGTAACAATTCTCAATAATTCCATTGGAAGCTAATATCAAATGCCTTAACAATGCCTGGTCAGTTACTATATTAAGATGATAATCAAAATTAGCGGAAGAAACCACAAAATCGGCTATTTCATTGATGTAAGGAATTCCCCCTACTTTTTCCAGAAGGTTATTTCTTTCCAGACGGTTAATCAAAGTTAACTGGTCAATCTCAATACCTTCAAAGAAGAGTTCCTGCATAGTGCGGAAGATTAATTTATGCGCATTACGGTAAAAATATTCTTCCTTTATCTTTTCTATACCTTTGCTGACTACATCACTATCAATCAGCATAGCAGAAAGCAAAGCTGCTTCAGCATTAATATCAGCAGGCAGAGTTCTATCCGTCTGTGTTTTATTCAATTTTTCTGCTTCACTTTGTTTTGCCATCGTTTTAGCCCTGATATTTTTTTCTCATTGCATCTGCAACACAGGCAGGAACATAATCTTCCAGAGGTCCGTTTAATTCGGCTAACTGACGGACTGTTGAAGATGAAAGATACATATATTTTAAGGAAGGAACCAGAAAGATGGTTTCTATTTCCGGATTAAGTTTCTTGTTAGTAATTGCCAGAGAGAATTCATATTCAAAATCAGAAACAGCTCTCATTCCGCGAATCATTATTTTACAATTCTGGTTTTTCGCATAATCTACAAATAGTCCCCGGAAAGTGCTGACTATTACATTGGGGATATGTTCTGTGGCTTTTTTACAAAGTTCATAGCGTTCCTGTAAATTAAATAAGCTTTCCTTACCGGTATATTCTGCCACAGCAAGAACTACTTCATCAAAAATATTGCAGGCCTTTTCCAGTATATTTAAATGACCCAGGGTAAAAGGATCAAAGGTTCCGGGATATATTACTTTAGACATTATTTAGCCAATGCCTGCCGGCGGATTTCTTCAATTTCTGAAATCTCTTTGGGTATGTTTCGGGAAAGAACACAATAACCGCTTTCGGTTACTAAAACATCATCTTCAATACGAATGCCAAGTTTCTCTTCCGGAATATAAAGTCCCGGTTCAACAGTAATCACATTCCCGTTTTCCAAAACAGCATTACGTCCTCCTACATCATGTGTATCCATACCTAAAAAGTGACTTATGCTGTGCATATAATAATTTTTAATATCTTCTTCGTGTTCAATTAACCCAAGTTCTATTGCCCCTTTTGCTAAAAGGTCGCGTGCTGTTTGATTCAAGGTTGATAGTTCCATACCTGGCTTAATCATTTCAATAATCTTTTTCTGCACATCTAAAACTGTATTATAGACCTGTTTCTGGCGTTCACTGAAAGTTCCCCTAACAGGAAAACAGCGAGTTATATCTGCACAGTAATTTAAATATGAAGCTCCTACATCCATTAAAACAACTTCTCCGCTTTCTATCGGGCATTCATTTTTCTCATAATGCAAAGTAGCGGCATTGATTCCACTGGCTACAATTGGAGAAAAACCCCAGTGTTTAACTCCCATTCTTTGCAGACGATAGAACATTATTGCTTCCAGATCATATTCCATCATTGAGGGTTCAGCTTTTTCCCAAACATCTATAATAGCTTTACCTGTAATATCAATTGCTTTTTGTAACTGCTTCAATTCCCATTCACTTTTCACTTTCCGCAAAGGAGTTATCAGTGTTTCAAGGGATTCAATAATTATATTTGGATAGCGTTCGCGGATAGGTAAAAGGTGAAAAAGCTGTCTTGAAGGTGGTTTATTCAATGCCTGAATTCCGATATTAGCCCATATCTTATTTAGAACAGGACAATAAACGGAAAGAACAGTTAAAAACTCATCCAGAAAATAAATTTTATCCTGCGGTAAACCGCTTATTTTACTTGCTTCTTCACTGCTCATTACAGCTCCAGTCCAAATTGCTTTTTCCGGATCGCTGCGTTCAATAAAAAGCATTTCTCCGGTTCCGTTCTGTCCCTTACAGGCAAAATAAATTGCTTCGGGAATCTGTAAACCGGTTACATAGAGGAAATCATTATCCTGTTTGAATTTTTCTAACTTTACTTCCTCAGCAGCAAAAATAATTATTGCTTCTTTTTCTTCTAAGGTGGAAAATAGTTTTTTCCGGCGTGGGATAGTTACTTCTGCCGTCATTATCAGGTCTCCAGTTTATTTTTCGTTAGCTACTTTATTGCGAGAATTGATTGGCTTGATATAGCCATATTTGGGTTCTTGCGTAAGAGTTACAACTTCGGGAGTGATGATACAACTCTCTATATCAGAACGGTCTGGAATACTGAACATTATCTTCAGCATAAATTTTTCCATAATGGAACGCAAACCCCTCGCTCCTGTTTTTTGTTTGATAGCTGTTTTAGCAATTTCTTTCAATGCTGCTTCCGAGAATTCCAAACGGACTCCATCCATTTCAAAGAACTTTTGATATTGCCTGCAGATAGCATTTTTAGGTTTCATCAGAATGTCTACTAATGCTTCTTCATTAAGTTCCTGCAAAGTACAAATAACCGGCATTCTACCTATGAGTTCAGGAATCAAACCATATTTTAACAGGTCTTGCGGAATAGTATAATCAAAGATGTTAGCTTCATCTCTTTTTTTGCCTAATTCCACATCAAAACCAATTGCCTTTTTATCCATTCGTTCTTTGATTATATTTTCCAGCCCGAAGAAAGCTCCACCTGCAATAAACAGGATATTTTTAGTATCCATTTCAATAAAATCCTGTTGAGGATGTTTGCGTCCACCTTTGGGAGGAACATTTACTTTTGTGCCTTCCAAAATTTTAAGTAGTGCCTGCTGCACTCCTTCACCACTCACATCACGAGTTATAGAAGGTGTTTCGGACTTACGGCTGATTTTGTCAATCTCATCAATATAAACAATTCCTCTTTCAGCTTTGGCAACATCGTAATTGGCATTTTGCAGTAAACGCACCAGAATGTTTTCTACATCTTCACCTACATAGCCCGCTTCGGTTAAAGTTGTAGCGTCTGAAATAGCAAAAGGAACTTGTAAAAACCGTGCCAGCGTTTGAGCAATAAGGGTTTTACCACTGCCTGTAGGACCAATCATCAGGATGTTACTTTTTTCCAAATCAATATCATTTTCATATTTCTGTTTGAAAATGCGTTTGTAATGGTTATAAACTGCCACAGATATTATTTGTTTAGCATTATCCTGGCCGATAACATATTGATCCAGATATGCCTTTATTTTACTGGGAATAGGTGCTTCAAAATCCTCTTGCTTAATTTCTTCTTTACTGGAATCTATTATATTGTGGCACATCACAATACATTCATCACAGATGTTTCCTGCAATACCTCTAATTAAACTTTTAACTTCATGTTCTGCTCTTCCGCAAAAGGAACAGGTTAATGTTCTGTATTTATCCAAGGAATCCTCCTTTTTTAATTTACCTTCTTTTATGCAAAATTCAATTTACTTTTTATGAATCTTTTTATCTGACTGCTTAATTTTAGTCAAGCTATTTTCGCACTGAAATCACTTCATCTATAATACCGTATTCCATAGCTTCTTCAGCACTCATAAAATAATTCCGTTCTGTATCTTCCAAAATTTTTTCAATGCTCTGACCACTGTGTTTATGCAGAATTTCGTTCATCCTGCCACGTAAATAAAGAATTTCTTTTGCCTGAATTTCAATGTCAGTTGCTTGACCTTGTGCTCCTCCCATCGGCTGATGAATCATAATTCTACTATTTGGTAGAGCACTTCTTTTTCCGGAAGCACCAGCTGCTAATAAAACGGCTGCCATACTTGCTGCCTGACCAATACAAATCGTATTTACACTGGGTTTAATATATTGCATTGTATCGTAGATGGCAAGTCCTGCAGAAATAATTCCCCCGGGACTGTTTATATACATATAGATATCCCGTTCAGGATCTTCACCTTCCAGATGGAGTAATTGGGCAACAACTGTATTTGCCAAATTATCTTCTATTATTCCACCGACAAAGACAATTCTATCTTTTAACAAACGCGAATAAATGTCGTAGGCACGTTCTGTTCTGCCTACCTGTTCTATAACGATAGGGACAAAACTCATTGTTCCTCCTTATTGGTTTCTGTTTCGGGCTCTTGAATGTTTTCTTCCTCGGTATTTTCTTTAATCACAAACTCACAGGTTTGAGAGATTTGTCTTAAGATAAAGTATTTTTTAGCATCATTGGTAACATCCTCAGAAGAAATATTATCCATATAACTTTCTTTATACGCTTCAGAGCTCATATTTTTTTCAATAGCCAAATGGTTTATGTATTCTTCTTTCATTTCCTCCGTAAGCTCAATAGGTATAAGCCGTAATAGATTATCTGTAATATACATTTTTATTAAGGAATAAGCATAAGCTATGTAGTAATGCTGATAATAATATTCCCGGATATAATCATTTTTAAAATCCTTAATTTGTTCTTCCACAAGATATCTTATAGTTTTATCGGGTAACGGAAACTGGTTTTCTATAAAAAGCTTAGTTATAAGGGCATCGTTTTCTATATCTATATTTGTATGTTCATTTCTCAATCTTAGATCATCTCTGATTTTTGCTTTCATATCTTCCATAGAATCAAATTCCATATCTTTGGCAAATTCATCATCAAGTTCCGGATATTCTATTCTGGAAATACTATTCACCATTATTTCGCAATCATATTCTGCCTTATCATTTAGCGGAAGTTCATAATCCTGAGTTGACTCCATAATATCACTTCCGGTTAATTTAACTTGGGCTGTGTCACCAATTTTCAGACCTAATAGTTCCGGCAGTATACACAGGGCTTTTTCTGTTCCGGAATACAGGTTACCTTTCCTGGTAAATGTTTCATTATTATGTTGAAAAGAAATCTCTACTTCTACTTTATCTTTTTCCATTGCTGTTTCTACATCAATTACCCGACAATTTGATTTTTGTAATTCTTTAATGAAGTTTTCCACTTCTTCTTCCAAATCAACCGGTTTATAAGGAACAGTCAAACCTTCTATCTGTTTGAATTCAAGAACTGGTTCATGTTCAATCTCTATTTTAATTGTCATATCATTGCCTTTCTCCCATTGGATATCTTTTACATCCGGGAAATGTAGATATGTTATGTCATTTTCTTTAACAACCTTCTTAAAGACCTCATCTGTATAATCTTCAAAAAAATATTCCTTGATTTTGTCTGCATACATTCGTTCTACAACATTCAGAGGTGCTTTCCCTTTCCGAAATCCGGGAACATTTATTTCCTGCGATGCCTTTTTCAGATATCTTTCGTATGCCTTATCAACTTCCCCGGATGGAATTGTAAGATTAATTTCTTTAGTTACTGCATTTAATTGATTGAATTCTACTTGCACTTTATTCTCCTAATTTTCTATCATCAGAAATTTGGTGCGAAAGAGGGGACTTGAACCCCTATGAGTTTAACCTCACTGGATCCTAAGTCCAGCGCGTCTGCCAATTCCGCCACTTTCGCACTTATTTTTTCTTAAACAAAACTAAAAAATTTTAACCTCTCCTTCTGTCAAGCGCTATATATCTTCGCATTTATTTACAATGAGCCAATATTTTTCGTTTAGATATTCGCTTCATTTTTTTGTGAGACATTGGGATTTTTGCGGATAAAATAATATTCTTAGTCAGCTGAATATTGGAATTATAGTAACTTTTATTAAATTATATTTATAGCTATGGAAAAGTAGAAGTAATAAACTAAATTTTATCCTAAATACTATCTTACCCGCTGATTATGATACAATTAGCATTTTATTTTGTCTTTGCTGTCTTAAAATGCGTAATTAACTCTTACATAGTTGATTAAGTAACAACCCCCTAACACTTCCGTAACACTTCCGTTGTCTCGTTACGGGGTTGTTACTTGATTGTTACTTTGTTATAAGAAGATTAAGAATGCAGATAAAAAGAGAGACATCAAGGCAGAATTGCACAACTAACTGAAGGAATATATATTAACCTTTTAAAGGAGCATTATCTATTAATCGTGTTTTACCTATAAAAACAGCTAACATAATACGCGTATTATCGTCAGCAATAGCAACTTCCTGAAGTGTATTTGGCTCTACAAAGCTGATATAGTCAACTATACCTCCGAATTTTTTTACTAAATCTGCTGCTTCCTTTTGCAGAAATATCGTCTCCCGTATACCTTGTTTATATTGAGTTTGTGCTTGTTGAATTGCCTTAAATAGACATAATGCCTGTTTGCGTTGTTCCGGATTGAGATATATATTTCGGCTGCTCATAGCCAGTCCATCATCTTCTCTGATAATATGACAGGGAACTATTTGCGTTATACAATTTAGGTCTTTCAGCATTTTTTTCAATACTGTAACCTGCTGGAAATCCTTTTCTCCCATAAACATTAAATTTGGTTTGAGGATATTGATCAGCTTTAAAATAACTGTTGCTACCCCTCTAAAATGCCCTGGACGACTTGCTCCACAAAGAATTGAACTAATTCCTTCCACCTCTACCCAGGTTCTATAATCCTGAGGATACATCTGCTCAGAAGAAGGACTAAATACATAATCAACTTTATAATTACTAAGTAGTTCCAAATCACGCTGCATATCTCGCGGGTAACTATCAAAATCCTCGTTGGGTCCAAACTGGGAAGGATTTACAAAAATGGAGACAACTGTTATTTCAGATTGTTTATTTGCTTCTGCTACAAGAGAAAGATGCCCTTGATGAAAATAACCCATTGTAGGAACAAAACCGATTCTCTTGCCTGCATCCCAATTGTTACCGATTTCCTGCATTGTTTTTACGCTATTAATTATCTGCATTAAAGGATGCTCTCAATTTTATTATTATCGTTTAAAACTACTATGCAGGGCTTGTGATTTTCCACTTCCGCGTCCTCCAAAATTCCGTAATTCATAACGATCACTTTGTCCCCAACCTGGACTAAACGCGCTGCTGCTCCATTAATTCCGATAATTCCACTTCCGCGTTCTCCAACTATTATATATGTGGAAAAACGGTTTCCATTTGTGATGTCAAAAACATCAACTCGCTCAAATTCCCGCATTCCACTTTTCTCCAATAGCTCTTCATCTATTTTGATGCTGCCATTATAATTCAGGTCGCATTCTGTTACCGTGGCACGATGCAACTTTGATAATAGAATTTGGCGTAACATATAAATTTCTCCTGCTTTTTTTGCCCTTATAATCATAAGCTTGCCTTTTGTCAATAAATTTTACCCGTTTTCCTAAACAAAAAAAATAATTTGCTTTTCTAAGGAACTGAACTAATATATAATTAGGTAAGATAGGAAAAGAATTTTAGCTATTGAATAAAAAAAAGCAGTTGACAAAATAATGGTCTTTTTAAGGATGGCACAACCTGCTCTGCCTAGGCAGGGCAAAAATGTTCTTTTATTCTTTATATAGAGTGCGCAAGTGAGAGAGAAGCTCTTGTCAGT